>ERZ808051.1-NODE-1-length-403569-cov-44.725878_pt1 | contig 403569 bp, 310 predicted proteins | sample MGYA00380199_ERZ808051 | MGnify/ENA primary metagenome ERZ808051 (study PRJEB31490, sample SAMN06133391) | mouse gut metagenome | isolation source: J11 | host: mice | place: China: Chengdu | collected 2015-05 ... | reverse complement strand
GTTATAAAACGACGCTTCAGCGTGGAGTAATGGCCCCCCGCCTGCTCATCATTGATGAAATAGGCTATCTGCCGTTCAGTCAGGAAGAAGCAAAACTGTTCTTCCAGGTCATCGCTAAACGTTACGAAAAGAGCGCAATGATCCTGACATCCAATCTGCCGTTCGGGCAGTGGGATCAAACGTTCGCCGGTGATGCAGCCCTGACCTCAGCGATGCTGGACCGTATCTTACACCACTCACATGTCGTTCAAATCAAAGGAGAAAGCTATCGACTCAGACAGAAACGAAAGGCCGGGGTTATAGCAGAAGCTAATCCTGAGTAAAACGGTGGATCAATATTGGGCCGTTGGTGGAGATATAAGTGGATCACTTTTCATCCGTCGTTGACAGCACAAGCCGGCGTACGTTATTCATTGGAAAATCCTCACGCCTACGCACAGGCGAACCTCGTAGGTCACCTCAACGTCATGGAAGGCTGTTGACACAATAACGTGCAGCACCTGCTCTACGCCTCTTCCAGTTCGGTTTACGGCCTGAATCGTAAGATGCCGTTCTCAACCAATGATAGCTTTGACCACCCAGTGTCCCTATATGCCGCCACCAAAAAAACCAATGAGCTAATGTCACATACCTACTCCCACCTGTACGGCTTGCCGACCACAGGGCTGCGCTTTTTTACCGTGTACGGTCCATGGGGACGCCCGGATATGGCGTTGTTCAAATTCACTAAAGCTATGGTTGAAGGAAAAACCATCGACGTTTATAACTACGGCAAGATGAAGCGCGATTTAACTTATATTGACGATATTGCCGAAGCTATAATTCGTCTGCAGGATATTATTCCAAAGGCAAATAGTGAATGGACCGTAGAAAACGGCTCCCCTGCAACCAGCTCAGCGCCGTATCGCGTTTACAATATTGGTAACAGTTCGCCGATCGAACTGATGGATTACATCACGGCGCCGAAAGAAGCGCTGGGTATTGAAGCGAAAAAGCACATGATGCCTATGCAGGCGGGAGGCGTACTGAAAACAAGCGCAGAGACGCAGCCGCTGTACGATCTGGTGGGTTTCCGCCCGCAAAAGTCGGTAAAAGACGGGTTAAAAAACTTCGTCAAGTGGTATCGTGAGTTTTATAAGGTTTAAAAAAACCTCATTTATGAGGGCTTTTTCTAACGTAGCCCGGCCAGGCGAAGCACCGCCGGGAACGACACAAAAACTAACGTTTAATCATTACCAAACAGATCACGGGTATAGACTTTATCTCCCACATCCATCAGTTCTTCCGCCATACGGTTGGAGATAATCACGTCTGCCTCCAGCTTAAAGGCTTCGAAGTCACGTACCACGCGGGAGTTAAAAAACTCATCTTCCTGCATCACCGGTTCATAAATAATTACCGTGATACCCTTGGCCTTAATACGCTTCATGATCCCCTGAATAGAGGACGCGCGGAAGTTATCTGAACCCGACTTCATAATCAGGCGATAAACACCCACCACTTTCGGCTTGCGCGCGAGAATAGAGTCGGCAATAAAGTCTTTACGAGTGCGATTAGCGTCGACGATCGCACCGATTATGTTATTCGGTACCGATTCATAGTTGGCCAGCAACTGCTTGGTATCCTTAGGCAGACAGTAACCGCCGTAGCCAAATGACGGGTTGTTGTAGTGGTTTCCAATTCGCGGATCCTGGCATACCCCTTCAATAATCTGTCGTGAATTCAGGCCCAGAGTTTCAGCGTAGCTGTCAAGCTCATTAAAGTAGGCTACTCGTAGCGCCAAATAGGTATTAGCGAACAGCTTAATAGCTTCGGCTTCGGACGAGTCGGTAAATAGGGTCGGAATATCTTTCTTTAATGCCCCTTCCTGTAGCAGAGCAGCAAAACGCTCGGCGCGCTCTGAACACTCGCCAATGACAATACGAGATGGGTACAAGTTGTCATATAGTGCTTTACCCTCACGCAGGAATTCTGGTGAAAAGAAAATATTGTCGGTGCCCAATTTTTCTTTAATAGAATTAGTAAAACCTACTGGGATGGTAGATTTAATGATCATTACTGCATCTGGATTAATTGCAACCACGTCGCGAATAACGGATTCGACACTTGAGGTATTAAAGTAATTAGTCTTTGGATCATAATCAGTGGGTGTCGCGATAATGACGTAGTCCGCATCGCGGTAGGCATCATACTTATCAGTCGTTGCACGGAAGTTTAGTGACCTAGTCGCCAAATACTCTTCAATATCTTTATCCACAATCGGCGATTGTTTCTGATTCAGCATCTCGACTTTCGTCTGGATGATATCCAGTGCCACCACTTCGTGGCTCTGAGAAATCAGAATACCATTTGACAAGCCAACATATCCGGTACCAGAAATGGTGATTTTCATTTAATTATCTCAGAGTTAACTTTTGCTCATCATGTTTGTATCATCATGACATATATTAAAAGTTGTAACATCTGAGTTGATGAAGTGTCAATGAAAGACAGTACAATTCAGATTTACTTCATAACTATAGATCTCATTTATTAAGTTAATCTTAAGGAAAAAGTAAAAATCAATAAGAATTTAGACAAAAAAAGCCCAGACAATTAGAACTGGGCTTAAAAAAACAAAAAGCATTCAGCGATAGCGCTGAATGATATATTTACATATTTAAATTAACATCTACTTTAAACGTAATCGTCCGGTGGTCAAAAAAGACATAAACTGGAAGTTTGCGTAGAAGGTTAAAGGTGTAACTATAATTTTTGCTACTATAGGTAATATCTCATATTGTAAAGCTATGAAGTCAATGAGTAGTGATGCACAAACTATAGCAATTAATTGATAAACTATATAATTAAAAAGTTTCCAAATGATATAGTGGCCATTATATTGAAAAATTCTCCTGACTGAAACAAAGAAAACAAACAATACAGCAGCAGTGGCACCAAAAATATTAGCTAGCCAGATTGGAAGTCCTAATAAATTCAATAATGCGAAGATAGAAAAATCAATTAACCATCCCAGGCCTGAGACAACGGCGAATCTAACAATCATTGCCTACACCTTTATATTTCCTCACCTTGGATTCTATCAATATGAGCATAGGCAACATGAAACCTATAAGTTGCAATTCGTAAAGATAAAGGAAGACCGATGCAGGAGCAAAGAAAAGGAAAACAGTGGATCTAATAAGCTCGGCACAAGCAATAATAGCTGCAAACGGCGCTCGTTTAAAAAACACTATAGCCATAAAGCACATAAGTATTTGCAAATAATTACTTGAAATGTAATTAGACCATTTCATTAAGCTTTTCATTAAATTAACAGATAAGTGAGGGTGTGGACCAAACCCCATAAGTTCGACTGTTTGTTTCCAAGGGTTTGTTGTACTTAATAGATGATCAGATAATCCAGGAAGAATATTAAACTGTGGTGAAGCTATAGGAGGCAAAGGAAAAATATCTTTTCCCAGTATAGCTGTAAAAGATGAAAGCCGGAGGTGTAGAAAAAGCACAGGCTCCTTTATAGCACTTATAAAATACAATTTCGTAAGTTGTTTAGATACTTCAGATGTTGGTAGAGGCCTTTCTGAGGCTGTCTGATGCCAATAGACTACATTATAAGGAGACCAGTTTTTTAAAGCATACTCAACATCCATAATTTTATTTAGCGACACATAAATATTTTTATATAACTGAGGATCCAACTTATCTTTGCCATAGACCAACATACCTGTTAGAGGATTCATAACAGCAGTTGAGGCGTAAAGACGTTTCTCTTCCTCCGCGCGATGACGATCTGGATACACCAATGGTTCTACGAGCTTATTTATAGCCCCCCAACTCATTGCTATAAGCAGTAAAACCGAGAACAATTTAACACTCGGTTTAAAAGTTAATAGGCTAAGACCGATAGCGATAAAAATTAATGAAGGAACGTTATCAATACGTAATAATGCTAATGCAATGCCAAGTACAAAAAGTGTAACTGTAAAAAATAGCTTTGCATTTAAATTAAGTTTTCGCCAATATATTGCCAGGCAAAAACTGCCAAGCATGAATAGAGCAAGAGTCAAACCATTAAAAGCATCACGTAGATGAGTAAGCATCCCCAACATAATTACTGTCAATGGAATATAAACAATAGCCCAGATGACACCCCACCACGCCAACTTACCCTGGTAATAACGAAAAAATAAAGAGCAAGAACCAAGCAAAACAACAGAGGTAGCCAGAAATGACCATACTGTGATGACTTGTGGCATATTTGAAAATAAAAATCCACCTACGATTAGGGGATAACCAATTCCGTACCAAAGAGTAATTTGACCTCCTTGCGCCTGAATATAAGGAGAAAAGCCATCCCACCCCAAAACAGCTGGCCAACCGATCACCATAGCAATGAGCAACCACCCAAAGATTCCAAAGCACACTATCCAAATCTTTTTAGATTGGGCATTTATCGCAGAACTAATCAGGCAACGCATTATTGCAAATAAAAAATAAGTCAAAAGAACGAAACTGATACAAACGAGTACAAATGCCACTTTCATAGCTGTAAAGCTACCAAAGTCAGGGTAGTTGAAAGAGGTTAATTTTACACCCTCACCTTTCTCATTTACACTCAAAGCCTTATAAACACCAGGTTTAAGAGCACTGATACGGATCAGAGTTGAGAACTCTGAGTTATTTTTGTCAGTTACAGAAACTGAATTAACCCACTGGGAGTACCTTTCCCATGCGGCGGAGTAGATTACTGCGCGCGAGCTAGTAGCTGTAAGTACATCCTTATTTTTTGAAATATAGACAAAATACTTATCCGTATTTTTATTTCCTTCAACATTAACTAATTGATATTTTATATGCCCATCAGTTAACCATATATGAGGGTTGTCACCGAAGATTTGATAAACGCAACCTTTACTTTCTTTTGAAAAGTCACAGACTTGCTCTGTTTTAATAGCTTCTCCGTCAAGCAGAACACGAGAGAATGAACCGTCACTTACTTCAAGATGCCACTCAGATGAGCTTGAATTAGGATAGTTTTCGGTATGAACAGAACCTGTTTTCACAGGAAATGTTAAGGCTTTAGTAAAGCCATAACCAGCATCGAATGACATTTTTGATGGAGAGCCATTCCCGGAAAGGACTACTAACTCCAGGTCGCCTGTATAAGAGATATCCTTGACGTACCACAGAGAAGCGCCAGTTACTACCAAACACAGAGCTAATAGTTTCGCAATTTCAGATTGTCGCCCACTACCTGGAGTTGTAAGGGCAAAAAAAAGTAGGCTAAGCGATATAAATATTGAAATCCTCTGCAGCCAACTCTTCCAAGAAACAGCGCCATCAGGAAGTGGGATGTTAATTGTATGCGCGTTGGAAGAATAGAGATCAATTTCTCGCTCATCGTTACCTATTCTTAATTTAGCAATACCAGAGTATGCATGACTAGTTAAACTGAGATGCGAGTCATTGCTCCATTGGCCAGAAAATGTGATTGTATTTGGCTGGTTCTGATAAGAAACATATACTCCGGGTCTTTTTTCCCAGCCGGGATATGAAACAGAAATATGTGATTTAGGATTCGTAACGAATTGAACAAAAACCTCAGAAGATATCGACTCAGGATTTTTCTGTCCCGTAGCAGTGATACTGACCACTGGAAAATCATTCTGAACTAATGGAACTGAAAAAGTGAAAAAGAGAGCAGCCACTAGTGGCGCTATTACCCATATAGATATTGCTTTTTTGTCTCTTGTAATAAAAAAGAAAGAAACAGCACCACTAGCAGATAATATCAAAGAGTAAATTACATTACCCAATGACAACGAACTATATAGAGGGGCTAGAAACAACAATATTAACGCAAGAAAAAAACATATGGGGTATAAGCTTTTAGCATTTCGCATTTGCAAGAAATTCACTAAGTTAGTTAAACCTGAGGTTTTTTAGCAGACATGAAACATTGGACTTCTGTTGGTGTTCCAAGCGGAGAAACAGCATCAAAAGGTACCTGATGAATATAAACATCAAGACCTTTTTGAATCATCTCACGGTACATTGGTGCAATATATTTCTCACCTTTTTCCATATTTGAGGAATCTTTATAGTATTCAAAATAAATATCACGATAAAGATTAAAGGAAGAGAACCAATAAAGACCAATAGTCGCATGTTCAGAAATGCGAACTTTCTCTCGTAAATCGATAACACGATTATCAACATCTACTTGCGCAAAACTCCATCCCTCACCTTTACCGGGAAAACATGGAATCCAGCCATTCCCCTGTACAGCACTCACAGGTAGCGAGTCAGGGTGAACAAAGGTATCTATATTGTATACAATAAAAGGAAGTTCTGGCTCAGTAATCAAATCACCACCAAGCAATGCTGAGGTGGCTTGCCCATCTGTAAGTTCATCAATTTCAAGTATTCTGCATGACTTAATATTAGCTTTACAGGATTGCTCCTCAATAAAGCACTTTGCGTTATCCTCTTTTCTAACAACAAAAATAAAATTGGCACCTGCATCAATAAACGTTTTCAAACTGGACATTGACCAATAAAATAACGTATGTCCATGAACAACGATCTCATACTTAGGACATGTATACCCAGCATCCCTAAAGCGCTTACCCAACCCAGCCATTGTAATTACAATATTCATATTATTGACCTCCTGGCTCATCACCAATTAATGCCAGAATTTCTTCATAAGATAATTTTAAAAATTCATCAGGTCGTATACTTTTATCATCCACATAGAATCCACCACGACCGGGCCAGGGTTTTCCCAGGTGCATTTCATCATATGGAATATTATGGCGTTCCAGCCATTCCATAAGTTGCTTACCCGTTACTGCTGCAATACGTCCAATATTTCCCTGGAATGTATTCATGTTTCTTGCAGAATATAATATGATATAGAAACCTTTTGCTTTATACTCACGAAGTAAACTAATCATATCCTCAAATGGTTCAAGCTCTGAATAATCCTCATCGGGCTTGCGAATTGGACATAATGTACCATCAACATCAAATACAATACTTCTTGTTTTATTAATCATTATAATTCCTTAAAGCTGTGTTTCAATTTCATCCAAGATGATTTCGGCATTAATTAAAAAAGCGATAACTTTTTTAGGTGAATCAATGTGCAGAGGCACCATACTTAGAAATAGTGAAGACTCAAATAACCGAATGAGTACAGGGTTATAACCTATTTCTTTTAATTTATTCTGAAATATATTTTTCGCCCATAATGGACTACTATTATTCAACGTAAGTCTTACACTGAGATTTTTTTCTAGATCTAGCGAGCAGAGTCCATAATTTATAAAATCATAATTTCCGCATACTGAGTGTGATAGTTTGGCAAGATCATAGTAAGGGCTGACATAAAGCTCATCTTCAGTATCGGCCCCACGAGGGTCAATGAATCGCATCAACCCTGTTGTTTTACTGTACAAGATGTTAGAAAAACACAAATCGCCATGACCGATTCTTAACTCGTTTGAAGATTGCGAACGACCATATTTATCAAATAGGGAGTAATAACGTTGGAATAGTGAGTCAATATCACCAAAGCGAGAATTGATATAAGGCTCCAACGATGGATATTCAGGTAAAGACTTCAACTGTAAAAGACGTTCTTTTACCTTGCCGAAAAATGCGTCATTATGGATTTCTTGTGCTGTTACACTATCTACCTTTTTCACTGGCCGAAGTTTTATAAAGTGGAATACTTTATCAATAAAACGTTCAAAATTTAGTTCATTCATCGACCCATGAATCCATTGAAGTGCCATATCAGGCACAAAAAGGCGTTCCATTTTATAGCTCGCTCCAGTTGATTCCAACCTGAAATCATATGTCTGTATAAAGAACATCTTCAACTCTGGAGGTAACAGATCGTAATACTTACATTCTCGCTCAAGTTTTTTATAATCAGTTGAATATTTGATTAAAGTGAAATTATCAATTGGTTGAACTGAATTAAAAAAGCGAACATCGAAATTACTGGTAAGATAATCTGTAAATCGCAAGGGGTCACACATATCGATAAGTTCAACATCACTTTTTAGTAACTTGAGATTATCGATAAAGTTAAATATAAAATCTCTAGGTTTAGAGTTATATTCAAGAGCATTTAAAAGTTCTCGTGCTGTTTGACCAACAACCGCACTAAGATAAATATCTTTTACACCAGTTAAAGTTTCATTTCCAACGATGGCAACTGAAGACCTTGTATAACTTATTTTTTTAAGAAAAAGGGAAGCATCTATCTCATCACATCCAAATGCAACATAAGATGGCATATACATAACAACTAAATTTTGTGTATTCAAATAACCGAGTTGTCTTATTTTTTCGACATCGCTTTGAACATCACCTGATATTTCCACAAACTTGATATTAACTTCCGCGCAAATATCACTAACCCATTTATCCAGTGAACGTTTGCGATAATAAATATCAGAAAATTTGCTGACACCTAAAAGATTTGATATGTCCTGGGGAACAGGTATCGAATTATCATATACCATTACAACTGTCATTTTTATTCCTTTTATTTTTTTAAATTCATCTGCATGTAGAAAAATAGTGAGACGTAACCAAAAACAATTAATAGAGTATTTTTCACTGCATCAACAGTTATTAGCTGCACTAACGATTTTGGGGAGTCAGTGAGAACAAACGAAAATTGAGCTAATAAGTCCTTAACAATTGGGATAATTTGAGTATGGCTTAAGAAAAGCATTAATGATACTAGCTCAAAAATCCAGATAAAAATTGTTAATATTGATAGAGTCAAAATTTTTTCAGAAACAATTGGCCTTACTTTTTCTAAAATACTGGAGATAATATCTAGTAAATGCAGTATTTTGATAGCCTTACGGCCCCTGTAAGATCTTATCACATGTAGGTTTAACGCACTTAACTGCTCTGGGAGAACAAAAAACATAACAATGCTAAAAAAAACAAATGCAAGCATTATCCACAATAATCCCCACATCCCTGCTAAAACCTGTGCACCGCCCGAAAGATAGATTAATAGAGCTAAAATACTTAGAGCAACAACATCAAATATTCTTTCAATCCATACAATTAAAATGCCTTTGCAGTAATTGTTTTCCCATCGAGACACTTCATTTATTCTTATTAACTCTCCGAGTTTGAATGGTATTACAGCCGAACATGCTGCAGTATAGAAATGCAAAGAGAGCAATTTTCGTATTTTTTGTGCCTTCAACAACACACCTAAACGTATTGCACGGAGAAAATGAGCGAGGATATATGCAACTGTGGGTACAATAAGAGCCGTAGCGAAACTGCTGAAGTCATAGTTCGTTAAAGAGCTGGCTGAAAAATACACAAATGCCAAACTACCAACTATTGTAGGGCATAGCTTTAATTGTGTTCTTCGAGAGAAAGTCATTTTAAAAATCCCTGCGATGATGCTGTTCCATAATTGTAAATTTATAACTATTAAATTCGCGACCAGAATAATTATTGGTCAGGAATTTATTACGCATAAATACATATCGGAGTAATATTTTCAATACTTCACGAGACTGTTTAAATAATTTGACATTAGATATCTGATCGTCTTCACGCCATGTAATAGGAAAGAATTCAATATCCCATTTCCAATTTACTGTTGCTAAAATCATGAAGTAATTAAATGTCAAATTATTAGCAAAACCTTGATAATTTACTGAAGCTAAGGCTTTAACACTGTACATATTTAAACCGGAACCCAAATCAAAGAGCTTTTTCCCACATGCCATTGAAAATAAATTATTAAAAACATAATTACCAAAAGTCCGAAACAAAGAATATCCTTCTAATTTTGATTTCGGCATGAATCTTGCTCCTAGAAGGCAATCTTTGTCTCTGTGCTTACCTTCGGTAATTAGTGGTAGAAGATCAGAAAGCGTTCCTTGATCATCACCATGCAAGACAATAATGTAATCAAACTTATTGTCTAGAGCATATTGAAATGCAACTTTATGAGACCCCCCTAATCCATAATTATCATTGTTACGTACAATTGTCACTGGCGTTTCAATATTTTTCGCTTCTTCAGATGCCGCAATTAACGTATTATCGGTGCTTTGGTTATCAACAACAATAATTTCATTTATGATTTCATTTATATTTAGGCATTGATTAAGCACACGAGGAATTTGTTTTTCGCAATTATAAGCAGGAATAAACAAAAGAATTTTATCTTGCATTGATTTGTCCTAATAATATCAGAATTTATAATTATCACAAGTATACAAACTATTACCCAAAACCAATAGGATAGGTAATATTAACTATAATTCAAGTTTTATCCGAAGATACACCAGATAACAGTGCATGTGAATATTAAATAAAGTTGTTTTAGTTCAACCATATTTAAATAAAACAGCGATAAAATTTATATATATAAATTATTATAAATGCTTACTTCAAAAAGACAGCAAGCATTTGATTTAATGCACATTAACACTTCTAAAAAAAGAGATTAATTAATCCATTCAGTATGATATACACCATCTTTATCTATACGTTTATAAGTATGTGCACCAAAATAATCACGTTGTGCCTGGATCAAATTTGCAGGGAGAACTTCTGCTCTATAGCTATCATAATACGCGATTGCAGCTGAGAATGTTGGTGCAGGAATACCATTTTGTACCGCATAGGCTACCACATCACGCAGAGCTTGCTGGTATTGATCAGCAATATTCTTGAAGTAGGGATCAAGCAGCAGGTTCGCGATTTTATCATTGTTAGCATAAGCATCAGTGATTTTCTGCAAGAACTGTGCACGAATAATGCAGCCAGCACGGAAAATCTTCGCGATCTCACCGTATTGCAGATCCCACTTATATTCATCAGATGCAGCACGCAATTGCGAGAATCCTTGTGCATAAGACACAATTTTCCCCAGATATAATGCACGACGAACTTTCTCAATAAACTCTACTTTGTCACCAGCAAGCTGAGCTTTAGGTCCGGTCAAAATCTTAGAAGCTGCTACGCGTTGGTCTTTCAGGGAGGAGATATACCGAGCGAATACAGATTCGGTAATTAGAGATAGCGGTTCGCCCAAGTCCAGAGAACTCTGACTGGTCCATTTACCAGTGCCTTTGTTAGCCGCTTCATCCAGGATCACATCAACCAGGAATTTACCCTCTTCATCTTTTTTGGTGAAAATGTCTTTGGTAATGTCGATCAGGTAACTGCTCAGCTCACCTTCATTCCACTTGGTAAAAGTGTCTGCCAGCTCTTCGTTTGACAGGTTAAGACCACCTTTTAGCAAAGAATAGGCTTCAGCAATCAGTTGCATATCGCCGTACTCAATACCATTGTGGACCATTTTCACGTAATGGCCTGCACCATCAGCGCCGATATAAGTTACACACGGTTCGCCATCTTCAGCAACAGCCGCGATTTTAGTCAATATTGGAGCAACTAACTCGTACGCTTCTTTCTGACCACCAGGCATAATAGATGGACCTTTCAACGCCCCTTCTTCACCACCGGATACACCGGTGCCGATGAAATTGAAACCTTCGGCGGACAGTTCCCGGTTACGGCGAATAGTATCCTGGAAGAAAGTATTACCGCCATCAATGATGATGTCACCTTTTTCCAGATACGGCTTAAGTGAATCAATGGCAGCATCTGTACCCGCCCCCGCCTTCACCATTAACAGGATACGACGAGGAGTTTCAAGTGATTCAACAAACTCTTTTACCGTGTAATAAGGAACCAGTTTCTTACCCGGATTCTCAGCAATGACTTCTTCGGTCTTTTCACGGGAGCGGTTGAATACGGAAACGGTATAACCACGGCTTTCAATGTTGAGCGCCAGGTTGCGCCCCATTACTGCCATACCGACGACGCCGATCTGCTGCTTAAACATTATATACTCCTGTCAGGTTTTTATTGTGTATAGGTGTAATGCACTTTTACTGGTGGCAACACAATACACCAATTTAAGTTTACCACGTTACCAACTTTGATATTAAAATTCGTGTCAAAACTGGCGGTTTAAAGTACTGAATCAAAAAAAGATTTAAAATTTTGAGACTTAATACTCCAGTCCCACTTTTTAATCATCTCAATATTTTCGTTTGACAAGTTACTGATCAATGACTCTCTTTCAAAATAGAACTTTCTTAATTTTTCTTTTAATGCTTTCTGTGAACGCTCAGCGAGTAGCCATTCCTTTTGGAGGGGGCCAAAAGCATCACGAACGACACCAACATCTGTAGATATTACTGGTACCCCGCACGCCATTGATTCTAGAACAGGGTTAGGTGTCCCTTCAATTTTTGAAGGGCATACATAAAGATCAATTTTTGCATAATAATTGACCATTTCAGTATGAGGAATAAAACCATTCTGCCGATCGGCTAGTTCTAGTCTGATACGTAGACCTTCCATTTGGAGTTCCTCAACCGCTGGCTTTAATATTGAATGAAAACCTTTAAAATCCTCAATATCACCAGCCCATTTCGAGTTACCAGCCCAGCCGACAACAAGTTCGCGATCTTGTATATTATTGAAACGAGTTAAATTAACCGGCTTAAATAAAGTAAGATCCACCCCATCTTCTGTAACTATTTTAGGGCTAGGGTAGCAAGATATATCATTATATATCTGAAAAAGTTTAGATGAGCAAACACTATAAGCAACTATTTTTTCGTTATAGAATGATTGCCTCTCCAGAATTTCATCATGTGATAAAAAAAGATGATCATAGATTGTTGTTGTAAACTTCCGTCCTTTAATAAACCGCTCATCAAATTCTATATCACTAATCCCAATCTCTTTGTTGTAAAGGGTATAATAAGAATTATTCTGCGCTCTAATAAATTCACGCCAAAAAAAATGAACAAGATCACAATCCTTTGTCATCATTAAAACGTGATGTAAATTTGAAATCAATTGAGTAGGTATGATCATAAAGTCATAATAACTACTCAAATTTTTCTTTAGTTGATTTGCTATATTCGCAAAAGCCCAGTTTTCAGCATCAATGATCAATGCAATTTTAGGTTTCTTGATCGGAAAATCTAATTTTTCAATTATTGTATCTGATTCTGATAACTTTTCGTTCCTTTTACCACAAATCGAACTAATTATATTATCACTAAGCAATACGTTATATTTATTTTGAAAAGAGTTTAAAGAATGCGTTAACAATTTAGTATCAAAGGACGTCTCTGCTTTTTTAAAGTCATGTTGTGCTATCTTATGCTTTTCAATTATACTATTTTTACTATTTCCAATGAACAACCCACTATTTCGTAACCTAATCGAAAAATCAATCAATTCAATACCAAAGCTAAGATTCTCATCGAAATAACCAATATTTGAAAAAATAAGATGGTTAATTAAATGGGCCTTGTTCTCAAGAAATCCAGAAAAATAAAAAGATTGTTGTTCTATTGAACTTTCAAAGACAATCTCTGTTACCTTTTTATCAAGCCTAATTTGATAGTCACTATATTCCAGTGTCAAACTACCATTCATTGATATTCGGTTTGAATCTTTACTAATCAAAACAGGAAAATTGTAACTAACACAAGGTTGATGTTTTATATCATCATTAACTAATAATAACTCTTCCTTGGAGAATAAGAAATTTAAAGCGACAAATAATACCCACTGAGTATTTATCTCTTTTAGTAAAATATTCTTGATTTTTGAATCAGTTGTCGAATCTTCAAAATAACGAATATGGATATTTTTTTCGCTTTCAGTTGATTGTGCAGCCAGTATCTCATGGGCATTGTTTTTACTATATTTTACTGCTAAATATACTTTCCCTAAAAAATCCTCGCTAACATACCCATTGCGTTTTATTTCTCCCACAGCATTCTTAGCATTTTCTTCAGTTATAATTATAATAGATAAATTTTTAAAGTTCTTCCCTAGTGCTTTTTCTTCTTGAGTCAAAATACCAATTTCGTCTTCATAAAGAAATACAGATTTAATTGAGGGCATATGATTTCTTGTCATTATCATTCATCCATGAAATTTATGATACATTTTCAGAACTAATTTTTTTGCAAATACTGGAACATATTTTGACATTCTCAGATAACGATAATAACCAATTTTCATCACGTCAACATTATGACTTAAATCATTAACTTTATTATTCAACTCAATTATCTGCTTATTCAAGTTAAAAGTTTCTTCTTCTGCCTGTCGTGCATTCTTATGAATTTGTTGTTGTAAAATATCTTTTTGCAGATCAAGTTTTGAAACACTCTCTTTTAAGATCTTATTCTCCGAATCAGCAGCCATCAAAAAAAGTGTTTTTCTTCTGAATTCAACTTCTAATTCTTGTACTCTATTTCTTAACGCATCATTATCGTCTCTAAGCTGAGATATGATGTCATATTCGATAGCCTCAAATATCTTTTTATAAGCATCCATTCCGAACGGAAATACTCCGGATGAGAATGAAATATTGGAAGCGTTCCATATACCGCAGTAGAAGCTACAGTTAGATGTATCTAGTGGTAAGGTTGAATCATTCTCAATTATCAAACCACCTTCAGAACGATATTGTCTCATCCATGATGTCCCAAGCGGCTGGTATTCATTACTATATAATGGGGCTGTTCCGAACCCCCATACAGTACTCCCAAGCCCCCAAGAAACAGCATTGCCTAATACTGATTGAGTCAATTTTGAAAAATCTTCAAACGTGTATTTACGAATGTGAAAAGGATTCGACTCATTTTCAGTAGGAAAATACCAATAATCATTAGGACATGTAATGTAAAAAATAGCATCTTCTTTAGCTACTTTTTTCATTGTTTTCAATAAAGCTTCAGGGTCTTGAACATGCTCGATTGTTTCTATTGAAACAACAACATCAAATACACTTTCACCAAGCAACTGTGCTACCGTTTGCGCATCACCCGCTATATATTCCGCACCAGTTGAGCCAAACAATTGTTTTGCTTTTTCAATAGTCTCGACAGAAATATCCACGCCGACAACCTTTTTAGCACCATATTGCATGAGAAGTGCGGAACCATATCCCTCACCACATGCGAGATCCAACACAGTTTTATCTTTAATATGATTAAGTATATTTGCATATCTGGCAAGGTGAATCGCAGCCTCTTCTAATGGGTGCGCAGGCTTCATATCGAGATCTAAGCGTTCCATAAAATATCCTGTCTAGTTTGCTGTAAGGCTTGTTGTTTCATGTATTTAGATTTTTGTGATAGCGTTAATGGGGATGTTTAAAATAGATAATAGATTTATATTTACAATTGATGAGTCAAAATTCATTTTTGCAATATTATAACTTGCTTCACCCATTTTTTTTATTTCATCAGGATTATTCAAAAAATAAATCATTTTATCGGCGAGTTCTTCTGAAGATTTAGGCTTAATCAAAAACCCATTAACACCATCAACCACCGTATCTCGGCAGCCTGGCACATCGCTGGTTATGACGGCGCGTCCCATTGCCATCGCCTCCTGTGTACTCCTCGGAAACCCTTCACGCCAGGAAGGCAATACAAATACACTCGCTTTAGCAAGCCACTCCTGCACGTTATCAACGTGGCCAGGTAACTCAATGATGTTATTACACTTCAAATCATTAAGCCGCTCTATAGTTAAGCTCCCCGGATTATGGAGATCCAGATGACCCAGCATGCAAAAATGAGTTTCAGGAAATTTCTTTTTGACTACTTTTGCAGCCTCAATAAATTCATAAACTCCCTTTTCTTGCAAAAATCTAGCGACAAAAATGAAAGACACTGGATCAACAGGGGGTGGGCAGTAGGGGTAATCAGACATATTTAATCCAATACCCCCTAATATATGAACCTTTTTGACTTGAATTTTTTCATTAACTAAAAGGTCTCGCTTATCATCCGCATTAAGCAAGATGAGACTTTCAATATGTCTGAAGCTTAATTTGTAAAGCGATACTAATATTTTCTTTAGTAATTTAGTCCGTAATGCCTGCCCTCCAGAATTGGTAAAGAAAAAACCAAGTCCTTCAAGCATCGCATAACGCTTTTGTATTCTTGCAAATTTTGCTGCTAAAGTACCAAAAATGGCTGGCTTTGAAAAATATGAAAATGCCAGATCCAACTTAAGTGATTTTAGAATCTTATATAATTTATAGGTATTGATAATATCAGAAAATGGATTTAGCCCTGTTCGACTGAAACGGTAATGTACTGGTATAGCACCAAATGATTTAACTTTTTCTTTTGTTACATCATCATAGTCAATTGCAAACGCATACACAACATGGCCATTTTTATGTAATAAATTAATCAGTTCTTTTCTGAATTGGATTAGACTTTCTGCTGTAGTACCGATTAATGCTATTTTCATAGGTGAGTTCTAGATTCTGTTTTTCTGTATGCGCAGGTAGATATCTTCCCATTGAGATACGATTTTTTTAGCAGAAAATTTCTCAATGACTCTTTCCCGAGCACGATAGCCACTTCCTCTACGCTGTTCAACATCTAATGATTCAATTTGTTGCATCGCAGCGGTTAAGTGATGTACATCATTAACCGAAATTGTTATGCCAAAATCCTGTCCATTTCCAATAATTTCAGCCGGCCCACCACAGTTTGTTGCGACAACTGGCAATCCGCATGCCATAGCTTCGGCAACGACGAGTGCAAATCCTTCATAGTCTGAGGCCAGCACAAAAGCATCGGAATCATGATAATAATCAACAACATTATCTTTTTTCCCCAAGAGAGTAACTCGTTCGCTTAGAGAATTATGATCGATAAATCTTTGTAATGAGAGTCGTTCCTCGCCTTCTCCAATTATGATGAGTTCACTATGTGGCAACTTCATCATCGCTTGCAAAATCAGCAGTTGATTTTTTACTTTTACAAGCCGCCCAACGGTTATCCAGCGAAATCGTTTCCTGCTCTGTCTATCAATGATACGAAAATGATCAATATTGATACAATTATAAACAGTAAGTGTTTTCTCTGATGGAAATACTTTGTCGTTAATAAACCGCTGCCGTGCCGCATCGCTTACGACTGTATTTAAGTCACAGAATTTATTAGTTAAACGATAAAGCCAGTCTCTGGCACTGCCACCTTCACGAACGCTGTGCGCAGTACAAATAATAGATGTGCTATCCACCAAAAATACTCTTACAAGACGTACCAGGATATTGGCATGAAACATATGCGAATGCACAATATCTGGAGAATTCTGTCTTATCAACCTGGCTAATTTAAATGCTGCAAATGGTAAAGCTAATTTGTACTTCATCCCCAATGAAACAACTGGGATGTTGTTTCTAATTAGCCTATCGATCAAATCAACTGGTGGTGTAAGCGAAATTAACCGAACTGAATGCCCACACCTTTTAAGCTCGAGAAGCAGTTCAACTACCTGCATTTCCGCGCCTCCGACATTCATGCCTGTAATGACATAATCAATTTTCACTCATACCACCTGTTTTTTTAAATTACACTATCCATATATTTATTTAGTACTTCTTCCGGATCTCCAATCATCTTTGGTTTACCGCCCTCTAGCCACAGGACTTTATTACAAGTTTTCAGAATGACATTATTGTCATGCGAAGACAACACAACTACCTTTGCCCTCTCCTGTAATTCCTCGAATCTTTTCTTTGCTTTATTTAAGAAGGAAGCATCGCCAGTACCAATAATTTCGTCGAGTAGAAGTACATCTGGATCAACTGAAGTTGATACTGCAAATGCTAATCTCACGCGCATGCCGGTAGAGTAGACACGAATTGGTAGATTTAGATAATCACCTAGTTCAGTGAAACAAGCGATCTCTTCTATTTTGGATTTGATTTCTGCATTCGTCATACCTAGTAATAAACCACGTAGCTTTATATTTTGGTATCCTGTGGAATCATCATCCATCCCTAGAGCGATGTCCAACAGAGGAACTATCTTACCCTTTCGTTCAATTGTGCCGGATGTTGGTTCATAAATACCAGCCAAGAGTTTCAGTAGCGTAGATTTTCCCGCACCATTGTTTCCAATAAGTCCGAGTTTATCACCTTCTTTCAGACTAAACGTCAAACCGTCCAATGATTTAACCGTAACTGTGCTGCTTTCTTTTTTTGAAGAAATTACACCACGGGTTAAATTTGCCACCTGCGATTTAAACGATCTACTTTTAGCGTCGTAAATGGGAAATTCAACACCCACATCTTTCAAGTCAATCAAATGAGACATAATAATTTACACCCAATATGCAATGCGGTTTCTACATTTTGCAAATGTAATTAGGGAGATAACTGTTCCTGCGCATGCAAGGATAATGGAATTATAATAGCAGTATAGCTCTGGCATTTTGCCCACTAAAGGCGAACGAATAATCTCAATAAACCAAGCAAATGGATTTAACTTCAGCAGTAAGCTATATTTAGCCAGCATTGTTCCAGAAAATAATATCGGAGTTATGTAAAAGACAACCTGCATAAAGCTCATAACCATTTGCGGAAAATCTCTAAAACGTACAGAAATCACCGCGAACAAAGTCGCAATCCAGATCAAGTTAACAACTACGATCATAAAACCAAGTATAAAAAGAGGAAAATTCCTTAACGAAAAAACGTTGAATATAATCAACACACCAATCACTATTACTATATTATGACAAAGCATCATAAAATTTCGCCATAACATTTGCATAATATATATGAATTTTTTAGTTGGTAATTGACTTATAAAAGAGCTGGACGATATGAAAGTAACACACCCTTCATTTATAACGCCGCTAATAAAGTTCCAGAAAACCAAACCAACTGCTAGCATCGGGAGATATTCTTTAACTTCTAGTTTAAAAAGCTCTCCATAAATCACCCCTAAGGCAATAATAAGGACCGCCATACTTAATGTAATCCAAAACGGTCCAACAATGGATCTTTTATATCTCTGTCTTAATTCCAACCAACCTAATGTAGTCCAAAGATGCCAAGATTTTATTGACGAATATATATCTGTTAGTAATTCTTTCATTGCTTCAGCTCTTTATACATCTTTTCTTTAATTAATTCTAACCGGGAGTTGTATTCCAAAACAAATGCGTTAAGCAAAACTTTAATTTCCCCGTAATTATCACGAACTAATTGTAACCGATTCCTGATTGCAGTTGGATTATCAACCTCTTTTTCAACCAAATACAATTCTAACTCAGGAAAACCTTTATATATGTTTCCGGCTGGCCCAACAACGCATGGCGTTCCGACACTTGCAGATTCCAACGCTATCATTGGCGAACATTCCGTATTCGTTACATAGCACACAACATGTAAACGAGATAGCAGTTCGATAAACCGCTTATTATTTAAATTCTCTGATAAGGCCATAAGTTTAATATTTGAAGTAACCCACTTCATATTATTTTCAAGATGCAGGTTTGTAACTAGCTCACATCCTTTTAATGAACCAATTGCTAGTAACTGAGGAAATGGATTTTTATACCAACTGAACATTGCAGCGAACAAACCTACGCGGAAATTGGCAGAATCAGGTGCAGCTAATTTTTTAGAAAACGAAGTGCCTGATACAACATAATTCGATACTGAGAATGCACGAATACCGTAAGCATTGAGTATTTCATCTAGCTCAGGCTTAAACGAGATGACCCCATCAACAATTCTCCCTCGGTAAAGTTCATACCATCCATCAAACGTTGAATATTGCGAGGAGTCAACCCACTGAGCAGGTGAACCATGCCATGCAAAAAATATTTTTATTTTCGGACTTAATGCCTTAATTTTTTTGGCAAGTTCCATTTGTAATTGTGTTCCACCGCTCATGATCACACTTTTTAGTGTTTTAGATGCAGCAAGTTTTTCTGCCAACCTGTTTAGATAGACATGAGTAGAAACCTGTGGGAACTCATATGAATAATATGGGTATTGGATACTATCATCTTTAAAGAAACTAGCAGTTGATGTGGCAACACCAGACCAATATGCAGAGTAAAATGCTAATACTTCTTTATCTTCTGTTGCATTACTATAAAACTCATCCAACAAATCATAATCAACTTGATTTGTGGTTGTTCCTGCAACTTTATAATATATTTTTCGTAGCAGGCTGTATTGTTTTAGCGTATTCATCAAATTCAAACGAAGAGCTAGTCTGCTTAGATTATAAATAGCTTTTGATATCAATCGTTCTTTAAATGATGGAGCTTTCTGCTCGCGAAGGAATATATTCTTAAATTCATTTTGCGATTTTGAACACATATCTTTGAAGAACAATGCCCATTTGTCAGCTATAAGGCCACCATCTACAAATTGCTGGCGATATGCTAAATAATTCATTCTTTGTAATTCTTCAAGACCACGTTGATCGTCAAGAAGACCTTTCAATGAATCATAAAATGCCTCTGCATCCCGAGACACAATATACTGTAGCTGCTTTTCAGGTAATACTTCATTGACTATGCCAACATCTGTCGACACAACAGCACAACTGTTTGCCATTGCTTCAAGAAGTGGCAATGGTGTACCTTCACATTCCGAACTAATCAGTAGAATATCTGCATCAGAAAGTGTTTTAAGAATTACCTCACGATCGGTCTTACCCTTAGAACTGTCAAACTCAATATAATCAAATGTATATCCAGATTTTTTTAATTTATCTAGAGCCGGCAATACTATTGTATTCAGGCCTTTATAATCCTGGTAACCGAGGTATTCCCCCCATTTACTATTGCCAATCCATACGAGTTTTTTTCTGTCACGATTATCATAACTTTTTACCTCGCTCATTGGAATTTCTGGATTATCATAGATAACACTATGAGGAGGCGGAAAATCAGACAGTTCAGAATATAGCTCTTTCAATTTTCCGGATGTAACAAAATACCCATCCACAAAATTCATAAGAGGAATTCTTCTCTCATAGTTTGCAATATCATCATAAGTAAAAAGATGATCAGGAATATGCGTTGTAACAATATTGCTGATCAAAATTTCTTTATATTGGGGATTCCGCTGAGTGAAGTTCATCACTTCCATGAGATAATCACGCCAAAAGAAGTGTAAAATACTCTTTTCTTTTACGTTTTTATCCAGGTGCATAACAAAGTCTGCCACAGTTTTAAAATCATCGGTGCAAACTATTTTTACATTAAAACCGCTTAATTCTGTTGCTATATTTTGGGCTATTCTACCGAATGCCCAATCCAACTTATCGACTATGAAAAATAAATTCATTGACACGCCATTATAATATTAAATAGATTGGTACTAGCTTCCATAGCCATTAGGGTTTTGTTTTTGCCAATTCCAGGTATGGACCATCATATCTTCAATATTGTACCTGGATTTCCAGCCTAAAATCCTTTCTGCTTTCGATACATCAGCCCAAGAAGATCCTATATCGCCCTCACGTCTGGCGACAATTTCATAATTAACTTTCTGGTTACTTGCTTTTTCAAAGGCATCAATTACTTGTAAAACTGAGACACCAGTGCCGGTACCAAGATTAAAAATGTCATATCCTTGCAATTTATCGATATACCTTAAAGCACTAACATGGCCTGCGGCAAGATCTACTACATGGATAAAGTCGCGTACTCCTGTTCCATCAATAGTTTTATAATCGCCACCATAAACGGACAGTTTTTCCAATTTGCCAATAGCAACTTGAGAAATATAAGGAACAAGATTGTTTGGAATACCGTTTGGATCTTCCCCAATAAGGCCACTAGGATGCGCACCTGTAGGATTAAAATAACGCAGAGCAATAATTTTTAATTTATCATCAGATTTCGCATAGTCTGATAAAATCTGCTCCAGCATGACTTTAGTAGTTCCATAGGGGCATGAAGCATTTCCAATAGGATATTCCTCCCGGTTGGGAACTGGAGAATGATTACCATAAACAGTCGCAGACGAACTAAAAATGAATTTGTAAACATTTGCTTGCTTCATAACTTCAAGAAGAGTGAGGGTTCCACTGACATTATTAATGTAATATTCCAGTGGTTTCTTTACTGATTCACCAACAGATTTTAATCCTGCAAAATGAATCACTGCATCAATATCGTAGTTTTTGAAAACTTCTTCAAGCTTTTGTTTATCGTTGATATCAGCTTTAATGAATGGAATATTTTTCGAAACCAAAGACCCAACGCGATGAAGTGACTCTTGGGATGAATTACTCAGGTTATCAAGCACAACCACATCATAACCGCCCTCAATTAATTGTAAAATGGTATGTGAACCAATATAACCAGCGCCACCTGTCACAAGTATAGTCATAAAGTCTCCGAAATTGTATTAATCTTTTATGCTAATTACGTGTTCAATTATTCGATCTTATATATTTTGTAAATTAGCCTTTAACATAACGTTATCTTATTTTAACACCGAAATGTTAATTTGTTCAGACACGCTACCGCCCCTGGCTCAACAGCTACCAGTCTACTGTACACTCCAATTTTTGCGGGGCTCAACCTATCAATTATCGATTACATTTTGACACATTTAGCCCCAGAACATTCCAAATATTGTCGTATTAATCTCACTAAGAAACAAGGAAAAATCGATTTTTGCTACAAGAAAAGGTAGAACATTGATTTTTTTACTGCCTGATTTTTATCATAAAAAAGGCAGTAGAGTCATGCTGTCTACCGATAGCATCAAGAGACTTCCCCTGCCATTTAATATGAAGTATTACTAATATAAATAATCTGTTGTCTTGATTATTCCCCGAGCAACTTCTCAATGCCCTTACGGAACTTTGGCCCTTCCTTCAGGTTGCGCAGTCCGTACTTAACGAATGCATGCATGTAACCCATTTTCTTACCGCAGTCGAAGCTATCGCCTGTCATCAGCATGGCATCAACAGACTGTTTTTTAGCCAGCTCTGCGATGGCATCCGTCAACTGAATACGTCCCCATGCGCCAGGTTGGGTATGCTCTAATTCGGCCCAAATATCAGCAGACAGCACATAACGCCCTACTGCCATCAGATCGGAATCCAGCGTCTGCGGTTGATCCGGCTTTTCAATAAATTCAACGATCCGGCTCACTTTGCCTTCGTTATCCAAAGGCTCTTTGGTCTGAATAACCGAGTATTCGGACAGATCGCCTTCCATACGTTTTGCCAGCACTTGACTACGCCCGGTTTCATTAAAACGAGCCACCATGGCAGCCAGGTTGTAGCGCAGAGGATCTGCACTCGCGGTATCCAGAACGACGTCCGGTAATACGACGACAAACGGGTTATCCCCAACAATTGGGCGAGCGCAAAGAATGGAATGACCTAAGCCCAGTAACTGAGCCTGACGAACGTTCATAATAGTCACGCCAGGGGGACAGATAGACTGCACCTCGGCTAAAAGCTGGCGCTTAACACGCTGCTCAAGCAACGATTCGAGTTCGTAAGAGGTGTCGAAGTGGTTCTCAACCGCGTTCTTAGACGCATGAGTTACCAGAACGATTTCTTTGATACCTGCAGCTACAATTTCGTCGACAATGTATTGAATCATCGGCTTGTCTACGATCGGCAGCATCTCTTTAGGGATTGCCTTCGTGGCAGGCAACATGTGCATCCCCAGACCTGCTACCGGAATAACTGCTTTCAAATTAATCATTAAGTCATTCACCTATTCAATTGTTGCTGAATTATAGCTTTTTAGCTTGTTTTAGCCAGTATGAATTACATTACTCCGATGCAGCGTATGTTACGCCGCTTAACTGCGGAATGCAGTAATCTTAATCCCAGGGAGGTGCAACTTTAGCCAGGAATGGTCGCAAAGTTACCCCCCCTTCCCTGGCAGTCGAAAATTCACCGCTTCAACATTCACCACCTGATGGTTTATACGGTCAATGTCAACTGAACTTTGTCCCGTTTCGTTTACCGCATGGACATTGGCCAGCGAAAGTAGTGTGTCCTGTTTAGCCATAAACTTGCCGCGCACATCCTTGCGGAGATCGAAGTGCATCTTAAGCGCGGGTCCTGTTACAGATTGCTGCATCACCCTGATGTTACGCAAGAAAAGATGCTGTGGTTGGTTGTGCAACTCAAGAGTGGCGCGCTTCATCTCCACGTTGGTAATGGCCACGAATGATGTTGCATTACCCGATGAGATCTGAATACCGCGTAATTTGTATTCAAGTTTGGTGTTATCGAGATGGATATTATTCAACTTAAAGTTTTGTGGAATGGATAAATATCGCCCTTTGATAACGCCATAACCAATGAGCATACCCGCGCTATTTTCCATATCGATATTATCAATGACGAAATTATCACATCCATAAATAGCGACCGTCGCATTATCGATGCCCGCTTTCTTACTGAAATCCGGGGTGATATTTCGCGTGGTAATATTACGAATGATAAAATGCTTGCCGTTCTCCACATGGACTAACTGTCGACAGTCGGTACCAGTGATGTTCGCCACGACAAAGTTTTTTATCGCCAGATCATCGGGATAGGTATTGTCATAGGTACTGCCCGCCAGCCCGATGCCTATACCCCAGTTCACATTGCCGTTGGTACAGTTGATACGTTCGATGACGTGGTCAGAAATGAGGATGTTGCTGTCGTTAATCGCCACATTCCACTCAATGGCATCGCCCTGAAGATCGCTAAAACGGCAGTGGGTAATCTTCACACCATCCATACGGTTATGAAAACCCTGTCGCAGGATCCCGTAGTTAGCGCGCGTGACGGTAATATCATCGATAGTCAAATTGCGCATCAGCCTTGAGGTTTTTCCGCCGATATAGATTTGCGTCACCGGGTCGAAACCACTCATGGCAATCCCTTTTATCACACAGTCCGATCCCCGTACATCCAGGGTAACATTCCTCAGGTTCCCGCCCTGCTCGCCCAGCACCTTACATCCATCCTGCAGAACAAAGCGGCCACGGCCATTACCGCTTATTCGACCTTGCACGGATAGTGTTTTGCCAGGGGGAATAACGATAGCGGTATTAATATCCTTACATTCCAGTCCTTTTGGCACGACTACAGTTTGTCCTTCTTTGAACGCCTGCCGGAAAGAAGCGACCCAATCATTTGGGTTGTAATCCTGAATGTTGACGCTGACCGTTGATTCAAGCGCCCGGACAACGGGAAAATGCAGCACGGCAAGCGCAGAGACTGCCGTCAGAAAAGTACGGCGTGAGAGTTTGTTCTCTGACATACAACCTCGATTTACATCGTTTGTAGCAGACTGGCTAACTGTTTATTGATCGCTAATTGATTAAATTCTTTTTCAATTTTTTCGCGCGCGCACTGCACAATCGGTTGCACCTGCTCACTCTCGAGCAGGCTAAATGCAGCTAATCTCTCTGCCAGAGCCTGCTCGTCATTTTCCGGTGCCAGCCAGCCAGATTTACCCGACTCGACAAGCTCCGGGATCCCACTGTGGACGGTAGAAATGACCGGGATCCCCACTGCCATCGCCTCCATCAGCGCCACTGGGATACCCTCCATATCGCCATCCCTTCCAGTGATCGACGGCAGCAAAAATACATCCGCCTGCTCAAGCATCTCCTTTACCTGATGACTGGGTTTAAAGCCGGGCATCTCAATCACATCATCAAGCTGATATTGCTCGATAAGCGTACGTAAACGACGCTCCCAGGGACCAATGCCAAGAATGCGGTAGCGAAATAAGACGCCCTGCTCTTTCAACTGCCGACAGGCTTCGATAGCGACATGCAGTCCTTTTTTCTCGGTTAACCGGGCGACAGAGATAATCTCCAGCGGTGCGGCTGGGGCTTTCAGTTGACGAGGCGTAAAACGTGTCATGTCGATACCCATACGCGAAACCGCGATTTTTTGCGGCGGGCACCCCATGTTTTTTAAACGTCCAGCCCAGAGATTACTGATGGGTAACATCAGATCTCCACGTTGAAACAGCTGCTGATATTCAGGGGTATAGTGATCAAGCACATCCCGATGCGAAACATCAACGCCGTGAAATACCGTGGCGATTTTACCGCGGATCACCCCAAGCTCACGCAGTTTGGCGGCCGTTACGCCTGCAGGTCCAAAATGAGCAATAAAGACATCCGCCTCAAACGCCCGTCGATTCCCACCACAAATGGCCGCTAAAATCAGATTGCGCGCCTCATCGCCATAGCGTGCCACATTAAGCGCTTTCCAGGTGGCTGCGCGGGTAATCCCGTGCAGCGTCGCCGCCGCTCTATACTTCAGCTTCGCCAGCTTGCTCTGTGGTTCATTCAGTAACCAGCGCGTTTTTTCACCCAGACGGTAGGTATTAAATGAAGCATGGGTATTTTCAAGATCGCCCTTATGCAACGCGGCAATCTCCACGTCGTAGCCCATATCGATAAATGCGGTAATCTGATTGAGGATAAAGGTCTCAGAGGAGAGCGGAAATTTAAGCAGGAAAAAGCCAATCTTCATTTTTCCCCCTCAATACGCGATAAAACCGACTGCACCATGCTCACCCCGCGTTCGCGCTCACGCGTAACCGCGTCGCCGAGACGTATGCGCAGCTCAGGTAGCTGTCCGAGAGCACCGGCGACCTTCACTTCCAGACTACCATCGAGCAGATGGCGAATATCGACGGCCATCTCTGGTAACCCCAACTGTCGCATAATCCCTGCCGATTTATGCTCGTAGTTAATGGCGATGGCTGGCGTCATAAAATTCATTGAGATGATGGCAGAGTGCAAGCGAGTCCCCACCGTCAGATCGCAGGCAGCCAAAATTTTCCCCATTTCCAGATCGTTGAGTTCATCCATCACCACGTGATACCGGGCCGGGTCGTTAACATACTGGCGCAGGTTTAACGCCACCATGCGATCATCTTTGTTGTAACTATCAATACCGGTGCAGGTTGACAGTGCAATCACCTGGTAACCTTCATCGAGGATGCGATTCACCACTCCGGCAAAGGCTTTTTCATACGCTTGTTGAGTGGTGCCGAGACGTTTGTCGAACGGTGCCAGTTCGCGCAGGGTAATGGCCACCGTTTTCTGTTGTGCGGCAACGTCCAGCCAGTGTTGGACGGCATAGCTGGCGGTGAAATCTTCGGTGTGGTGATCGACCAGCCACGCGGTATCGACGCCATGTTCAACTTTTGCAGTGGTGATATTGCTGTGTTTCATCAGTTCAAGGCTGACCGATTCGCGCAGGATCAGCGCGTCGCAGTGACCAAAAACGTAGTTCGCCAGTTGGTTAAATTGCTCATCCTGGAAGGGACCGACGCTGTGACCAATCATAAACAGCAGCTTTTTCGCCATAAACGTGCAAAGCGCATGTTCAAACTGCGGCACGCCGTAGAGATCGACAAAAAACGATCCGCCGACCTGGATAATGGCGTCGTAACCTGAGAGCAGGCGCACGAAGTCGGTGAATCCCTGGGCGATGGCGATATTGCGCAGCTTGCCAGTGTCGGTGACGCGTGAGAGCAATACCTGGTGCTGATAGCGGCGACGGAGGACTTTTTTAACGCGCCCGACAACGCCCGCCGCGCTGTTGTGTTGTTTCATTTGCAGGAACAGCGGATCGCCCATTACCGGGCGGTTGAGCAGCCAGGAAGAACTGACCGGATAGCGGCTCATGACGTCCACTTCGGCGTGTGGATTGAGGATGTTGATGGCATCAAGTAAGCCGCGCAAGATGGCGCTGTCGCCGCGGTTGCCGCAAGTGTGGTTGCCCAGAATCAGTAATTTCATTTTTTCCTCATAAATTTGATGCCAGGTGAGGCTGTGTTTGTTGTGTTCATTGCCGTTTTTTGCCTGATGCGACGCTGACGCGTCTTATCAGGCCTACAAGTCCCGAGCACAGAACCGTAGGCCGGATAAGGCGTTTACGCCGCATCCGGCATTCAGTGCCTGATGCGACGCTGACGCGTCTTATCAGGCCTACAGGTCCCGAGCACAGAACCGTAGGATGGATAAGGCGTTTTACGCTGCACCCGGCAACCGTTGTCGGAACCGAAAACAACAACTCACCCCGCCCGTAAAAGCATTTTCATTTTTTCGCTGCGACAAAACTGACGCTTCACTTCCACCACCAACGGATGGCGCGACAGCACAATCATCACCACAAACGCCAGCACGCCTGCGGCTATTTGCACCGCCAGCAGCATCCCCAGCGCCAGTTGCCCTTTCAGCACAATGCCCAGCGCATAACTGACCACCAGCGTCGGCAGCGAGAGGTAAAATGGCAGCCACAAACTCAGGATGTACTGGCGATAACTGGAACCAAGAACCGGTTTAATCATCACGAAGTAACTCAGAATGGTGTTGATAATCTGCACCAGCAGGAAGCCAAGCGTGACGCCGATTGCGCCCGCCATCTGCCCACCAATGATGATTGCCGGAATAAACAGAAATGTTTTGAATACGTTGAATTTAAAGCTGATATCGACCCGCGCTTTCGCCATCAGCAGCGAACCAATCGGGTTACCCACCGAACGCAGCAGACCCACCACACACAGCAATTGCAGCACCGGAATAATGCTGTTCCACTTCTCACCAAAGACCAGCGGTACAAAGTTATTCGACACCACCATCAGCCCCAGCAGAGCCGGAAAGTTGATAATCCCCACTACCGACAGCAGCTTGTAGAAGTTAACGCGCAGCTTTTCGGTGTCGTCCTGAATTTTGGCAAACGCCGGAAACAACACGCGGGTGATGATTGGGTTCAGCTTCATCGGTGGCACAACGGCCACGTTGTACGCCAGGTTGTATCCCCCTGCCACGCCCGCGCCGAGAATACGCGCCAGCACCAGCGTTGAAAGGTTGGTATTGAGATAGTTGATGATGCTGTCCGCCGTCAGACAGGCACCAAAGCGTAAGTTCGGTGCCACCGACGCCAGCGAGAAATGCAGACCGGGGCGATAAATTTTGCGGCCAAAGTAGCCAAACAGCAGCGTTCTCACCGCACTATTGACCAGATAACCGAGGATCGCGGTCATCGCCAGCGGCCAGAAATGGGCGCTAACCACCGTAAAAGTAAAGCCCGCCAGTACCGCGCTGGTTTCGATCATGCCGATTTTGTTGAACTCCAGCTCTTTTTGCATCAACGCGCGGAACTGCTGCCCGTGGGGGATCACCACAAACGCCAGCGACAATGTTTTAATCAACGGTGCCAGGTCCGGGTTATTCAGCACGTCGCCAATGGCATCACTCAACAAAAACACCGCCACGCACACCACAAGCCCCAGCCCGACGTTCAGCCAGTACAGCGTGGTGAGTTCAAGGTGGCTGATTTCTTTTCGCTGAATAATCGAGTTAGCGATACCAAAGTCAGAAAGCGTATCTGCCAGCGCGATAATCACCAGCGACACGGTAAGCAAACCGAACTGGTGGTTGTCGATAATCCGCGCCAGCACGGTCATCTGCACCAGCCCGAGGCCGATGATGATCACCGTGGCAATCGCCGACCACTTCGCGCCGCTGATGGTTTTTTCACGTAAGCTCATATCAATATGCCGCTTTGTTAACGAAACCTTTGAATACCGTCAGGAAAACGATTTTGATATCGAACCAGACGCTCCATTCGCGGATGTACTCAAGGTCGAACTCGACGCGTTTTTCCATTTTCTCCAGTGTGTCGGTTTCGCCGCGCCAGCCGTTAATCTGCGCCCAGCCAGTAATGCCCGGTTTCACCTTATGGCGCAGCATGTAGCCTTCAATGAGCTGGCGATACTGTTCGTTATGCGCTACCGCGTGCGGACGTGGACCGACAATCGACATCCCCCCGGTCAGGACATTGATAAACTGCGGCAATTCATCCAGCGAGGTGCGGCGCAGAAAGTTACCCACTTTGGTGACGCGCGGATCGTTCTGCGTCGCCTGAGTCACGACTTTGTCGTTCTCCATCACTTTCATGGAACGGAACTTCCACACTTTGATCGGTTTGCCATCCATGCCATAGCGAGTCTGGCGGAAAATAACCGGCCCTGGTGAACTGAGTTTCACCGCCAGCGCAATACAGCACAGCACCGGGGAGATCAGCAGCAGAATAAGCGTCGCCAGCACAATATCTTCCGCACGTTTTAGCAGGCGGTTAACCCCGGAAAGCGGCGTATCGTACAGCGGCACCACCGGAACGCCGTTCATCTCTTCGAGACGTGAATGGAGAATGTTGAAGGTAAAGACGTCGGGGATCAGCAGCACCGAACAGGTGGTGTCCGCCAGTTGATGGACCAGTTTTTTCACTCGCGCGCCGTCGCACATTTGCATCGCGATATAGACGTTATGAATCTTGCCCGCTTTCGCATCCTCGACCAGCTGTTGCAGATTGCCCGCCCAGTCGTTAGAAACGCCGCCCAGTTTCGGGTCGTGGTAAACCCCCACCACTTCAAACCCTAACCACGGCTGATTACGGAAGCTCTCCATCAGCATTTGTCCGGCGGCTAAATCCCCCGCTACGGCGACCATGCGCTTGTTATAGCCATGATTACGCAGCCAGCCCGCCCCAATACGAATACATGAACGGCAAACCACCAGTCCGATACTGGTCAGCCCATACCACGCCAGCCAGATTTTCAGTTGCGTGTCGAAATCATTGTTGAACGCCACCAGTCCGGCGCTGAAAATCACGCTTAACGTCCAGTTTTGTAGCAACAGAGCAAATTCTGTCGCTGCCCGAACACCGCGCCATGAGCGATAAAAATCGGTGATGCCGCCCAGCATCTGGAACACCACCAGCGTAATCATCGCCACCAACAGGTGCATGTAGAGGAATGACAGTCCGCTGACTTCGCAAACCAGCCATAGTCCGGCAAACATGATGGTGATATCTGAAAAGCGTTGCACCATAGAGATTAACGATGCATTGGTTTTCGCTCGCTCGCGCTTTTTTAGATTTGTCATCGTTGTTCCTGTTATTAGCCCCTTACCCGCAGTGGGGTAAGGGAAGATCCGACATTACTCGTTCAGCAACGTCAGCAGAGTTCGCGTTCGCGCTTCCATCAGCGGTACATCGCCGCGCGATTCCACATTCAACCGCACCACCGGTTCGGTGTTGGAGGAGCGCAGGTTAAAACGCCAGTCGGCAAAGGTCATACTGATGCCATCGGTGCGATCCACCGCCAGCGCCTCGCGGCTAAAATGCTGTTCGACGCGGTTAATCGCCTCAACGGGTTGCGCCAGTTTGCTGTTGATCTCACCGCTTGCCGGAAACGCTGCCATCCGGTCGCGCACCAGTTCGCCCAGCGTTTTTCCTTTCAGACACACCAGTTCGGCGACCAGCAGCCACGGGATCATGCCGCTGTCGCAGTAAGCGAAATCACGGAAGTAATGGTGGGCACTCATTTCGCCACCGTAGATCGCGTCTTCCTTGCGCATCCGTTCTTTAATAAAGGCGTGTCCGGTTTTCGACATTACCGGCGTACCACCTGCGGCAGTCACCACATCAACGGTGTTCCAGGAGAGACGTGGATCGTGGATGATCTTCGCGCCGGGATTTTTTTCGAGGAACGCTTCTGCCAGCAGACCGACAATGTAGTAGCCCTCGATAAACTGCCCTTTTTCGTCAAACAGGAAACAGCGGTCAAAATCGCCATCAAAGGCAATACCCATATCCGCGCCGTGTTTGATGACCGCATTGCGGGTGTCGTCGCGGCATTCCGGCAGCAGCGGGTTAGGAATTCCGTTGGGGAAATTGCCGTCCGGCGTGTTGTGCACTTTGATCAATTCCACTGGTGCGCCGAGGGCTTTAAAGCGGGCTTCAATGGCGTCCACCACCGGACCCGCCGCGCCGTTCCCGGAGTTAATCACCAGCTTGAGCGGCGTGAGGTTTTTGACGTTGATATAACCGAACAGGTGATCAACGTAAGCGTCACGCAGATTGATTTGCTGATAGCGACCGCGTTTGGTTTCATCGACAGGAGGGAAGTCATTGGCTTCTGCCAGACGCTGGACGTCGCGCAGTCCGGTATCACCGCTGATCGGGCGAGCCCCTTCGCGCACCAGCTTCATGCCGTTGTAATCCATCGGGTTATGGCTGGCGGTAACTTCGATGCCGCCATCCACGCCGAGATGGAACGTGGCGAAATAAATCTCTTCGGTGCCGGACATGCCAATATCCAGCACATCGACGCCCGCATCCTGTAAACCTTTCGCCAGCGCCAGTTTTAAGGTTTCGCTGGTGAGGCGGACATCACCGCCTAACACAATAGTTTTCGGTTTGAGAAATTCGCCATAGGCGCGACCAATGCGCCAGGCAATATTTTCATTCAGTTCTTCGCCTAATTTCCCGCGAATATCATAGGCTTTAAAGCAGGTTAATTTTTTCATATCGTTACCCTTTTTCAGGCAATAGTTGGCCCTGACCGAAACGGCCAATTTTGTTTTTGTCGTTATTTACATCGCGGTTTCGCATTCATTGCCTGATGCGACGCTGCCGCGTCTTATCAGGCCTACAAACCCGAACCGTAGGTCGGATAAGGCGTTCACGCCGCATCCGACAAACAGCGCCTGATGCGACGTTTACACCCGTCCGTAGCGATCCGCGAAGCGCACCACATCATCCTCTTCGAGGTAAGACCCGGAGCGCACTTCAATTAAATCGAGCGGAATTTTCCCCGGGTTTTCTAGGCAGTGCGTCGCCCCCAGCGGAATATAAATCGACTCGTTTTCACCAAGCAGTTTGATATCACCGTCAATAGTGACTTTTGCCGTTCCTGCGACAACCACCCAGTGTTCCGCGCGGTGATGGTGCATCTGTACCGACAAACCCTCGCCCGGTTTCACGGTGATGCGTTTCACCTGGTAGCGGTCGCCCGCGTCGATAGAGTCATATTTGCCCCACGGGCGATACACTTCGCGATGCACCCGATGCTCATGGCGACCGTCGGCTTTGATCTGCTCGACCACTTTTTTCACATCCTGTACCGCGTTACGGTCGGCAATCAGCACAGCATCTTTGGTCTGCACTACCACCAAATCTTTCACCCCGACGGTGGTGACCAGGCCAGATTCGGCATACACATAGCTGTTTTCAGTTTTGTGATTAATCACATCGCCGTGGCAAACATTGCCCTCGGCGGTGTGGGCGCTGATCTCCCATAAAGAGGACCAGGAACCGACATCGCTCCAGCCCGCATCCATTGGCACCACAACGGCATCTGCCGTACGTTCCATGACCGCGTAATCCACCGACTCTTCCGGGCAGGCAAGAAACGCTTCTTCATCCACGCGAATAAAATCGAGATCCGGATCGACGGCGCTCATCGCTTTTTCACAGGCATCGAGAATATCCGGGCGATATTTTTTCAGTTCTTCGAGATAGCGTACGGCACGGAACAGGAACATACCGCTGTTCCAGTAATATTCGCCGCTTGCCACATAGGCCTGGGCGGTTTCCAGATTCGGTTTTTCGACAAACTGCGCCACTTCAAAGGCCACCGTATCCTGCTCACCCGCAGACACTTCACCGCGACGAATATAGCCATAACCGGTTTCTGGTAGATCCGGCACAATGCCAAAGGTCACCAGCTTGCCCGCTTCGGCATACGGCATGGCATTACGCACGGCGGCACGGAACGCGTCTTCATCGGCAATCACATGATCCGCCGCCAAGACCAGCATTAACGGGTCGCTCTCCGGGCTATGACGTTTTGCCGCCAGCGCCGCCAGCGCAATGGCAGGTGCAGTGTTACGCCCTGCCGGTTCGAGAATAATGTTCTCGGTGAGTTTGTTCAGTTGACGCAGCTGTTCCGCGACAATAAAGCGGTGCTGCTCATTGCAAATCACCACCGGGCTTTCGCACTCCACGCCGTTCAGGCGGCAGATGGTGGTTTGCAGCATGGTGAGATCGCCTTTCAGGCATAAAAACTGCTTGGGATAAAGTACGCGGGAAAGCGGCCATAAGCGGCTACCGGAGCCACCTGCCATCACAACTGGATAGAGTTTCGACTGCGCCATAATTATCCCCGAATATCATTTATAAATTGACGTAACACGTTCTCTTTATCGAGCGTGCGTTCGGCATATTCACGTGCCACCGTGTTGTGTTTGGGCAGCAGGAGCGCCTGGCAAATCCCCGCCACCAGCGCCTCGACCGATTCCGGTTCTACGCAAACCGCAATGCCCGGAAAGGTTTCGCAAAGCTGCCCCAGTTCGGTGTGGGCTTCTGCGGTAATCACCGCGTTACCGCCTACCGCCAGAATATTGGTCAGTTTCGACGGCAATACGGCATCTGCCGCGCCGCGTTTTTGCACCACCAGATGGCAATCGCCCATCTTCAGCAGTGCGGGTAAAGCGTTATACGATTGCAGCGGGAAAAATTGCATGTTGCGCAGTCCACGCTGCTGCGCCATTTTTTCCAGCCGCGCTTTGCCGCCGCCCTGCCCGACAATGGCAAAAATAAGCGGTTCATCGCGCAGGCGATCGGCAGCTTCAATAACGTTTTCCAGCCCCTGCTTTTCACCAATATTGCCGGAGTAAAGAATGATTTTTTTGTTATCCGGCAGGCCAAGCTGGTTACGAAGGGCGTCAACATCGGCGTCTGCAACATGTTGAAAACGGGCAATTTCTGACCAGTTGGGGAAGAAGATGACATTTTCCGCCGCCACGCCTTTTTCGATAGCTTTATTCATCATCGAACGCGAAATCGTGGAGACGTTATCGACGTTATGCAGTCCGCTACGTTCGAACGCCGTTGCCAGCTGTGCCACTTTGCCGCCTTTGCCTTTTCCGGCAAGGCCCAGCCCCAGCATGGCGTCCACTTCGTAATCCTGAATATGCAGCACGGTGCGCGCACCAGAGAGCTTCGCCAGCAGGCGCATTCCTGGCGTGCAAAACAGCGTTGGCACCACGCCGATAATGCGATCCGGCTTCCAGCGACGTTGCGCCATCAGAGGAAAGAAACTGCTGGCGGCAAAACTGCCGAGATGTAACAGGCGTTTCAGGGTGCTTGGCTGTTTTGGCACGTACAGCGGGCAGCGCCACACCGTGGCGGCCCCCTCTTCTCGTTTGTACCGCCAGGCGGAATAGTTCTCGCCCACCTGCCATTGCGGGTAGTAAGGCGGTGCGGTAATAACCCGCACCTCATGACCTTGTGCCGCCAGCCATTCCACCATCTCGCCGGTGTATTTGCCGATGCCGGTTAACTCCGGCGAGTAGTTAATGCCGTAGACCAGTATTTTCATAATCCGGGTACTCCGGCACGCTTCTCAGCGAGAAAATAGGCGCGGCTGTTAGCGTGAACATCGTTACTGGCGAGCAGTGCGTACGGCGTCAGCCAGCGGTAATCGTCATGCTGCTCATCCGGCAGTAACAGCTCTTCTTCCGCTACTCTGAAGCGAAAACCGAGCACCACATAGTGAGTGGTGAAATCCGTGCCGGAGAAGTTGTCGTCATAAAAGTGCTGCCAGACACCGTAAAACTGGCCTGCTGTTATCGGCAGACGCAGCCCCAGTTCCGCCATCGTCAGCCGCTCAAATGCGGCTTCCAGCATTTCGTCTTTCTGCACGCGCCCTCCCGGCACAAACCAGTAACCCTGCGCCGGGCGGTTGGTTCTTTTGCCAAGCAGAAACTCGCCGCGACTGTTCTCGACAATAAAGTCGAGAGAGACAAGCGGTGTGGAGCGCACTACCGTGGCAAAGTCTTCCTGACGTAAAAACATCATTACCCCCGAAAGCGGTCTTGATTCTCAAGGAACCACTGGTAAGTGCTGGCAAGCCCCGCTTCCAGTGAGATTTCGTGATACCAGCCAAGCTGATGCAGGCGCGTCACATTCAGCAGTTTGCGCGGCGTGCCATCCGGTTTACTGGCATCAAAAACCACCCGACCTTTGTAACCCACCACTTTGGCGATGGTTTGCGCCAGTTCACGGATGGTGCAGTCAACGCCCGTGCCGACGTTAATGTGCGACAACATCGGCTGGGTGTTTTCCAGCCAGACTTCGTGCGCCAGCTCCATCACATGAATGCTTGCCGCCGCCATATCATCGACGTGCAGAAATTCACGCATCGGTGTACCGCTGCCCCACACCACCACGTCCGGCGCATTCTGTGCCGTCGCCTCGTGGAAGCGACGCAGCAATGCTGGGATCACATGCGAATTACTCGGGTGGAAGTTGTCATGCGGGCCATACAGGTTGGTCGGCATGACCGAGCGGTAATCGCGTCCATACTGGCGGTTGTAAGATTCGCACAGTTTGATCCCAGCGATTTTGGCAATGGCATAAGGCTCGTTGGTCGGCTCCAGCGTACCCTGCAATAACTCGCTTTCTGCCATCGGCTGTTTTGCCAGTTTCGGGTAGATACAGGACGATCCGAGAAACAGCAGTTTGTTCACGTCGTTCTGATGCGCGGCGTGAATGATGTTGCTCTCAATCATCATGTTCTGGTAGATGAAATCCGCCGGATACGTGTTGTTGGCAACAATGCCGCCCACTTTCGCCGCCGCCAGATAGACCTGGTCAATACGTTCGCTGGCAAAGAAATCATGCACCGCGCGGCTGTCCAGCAGGTTCAGCTCGTCGCGGGTGCGTAATACCAGTTCCACATCACCGCGCTGTTCGAGCTGCCGCCTGATGGCAGAACCGACCATCCCGCGATGGCCAGCGATAAAAATGCGTTGTCTACTCATGCTTATGACTCCAGCGCGATCGCCACGTCGTAGCCGTGAGATTTCAGCAGAGAGTGTTTTTTCGCCGCTTCGAGGTCATTAGCCACCATTTCAGACACCATCTCTCTGAGGGTGATTTCCGGTTTCCAGCCCAGTTTTTCGTGCGCTTTGGTCGGGTCACCGAGCAGCGTTTCAACTTCTGCCGGACGGAAGTAACGCGGATCAACGGCGATAATCACATCACCCGGTTTAACGCCCGGCGCGTCATGCCCGGTGACGGAAACCACAATGCCCTTCTCTTCAACACCCGTGCCTTCAAAGCGCAGTTTGATGCCCAGCTGTGCTGCCGCCATTTCCACGAACTGACGTACGGAGTACTGAACGCCGGTCGCGATAACGAAATCTTCCGGCTGTTCCTGTTGCAGCATCATCCACTGCATTTTTACGTAGTCTTTGGCGTGGCCCCAGTCACGCAGGGAATCCATATTGCCGAGGTACAGGCACGACTCCAGCCCCTGGGCGATGTTGGCGATTGCGCGGGTGATTTTGCGGGTAACGAAGGTTTCGCCGCGGCGCGGGGATTCATGGTTGAAGAGAATACCGTTACAGGCGTACATGCCGTAGGATTCGCGGTAGTTAACGGTGATCCAGTAGGCGTACAGTTTGGCGACCGCATACGGAGATCGCGGGTAGAACGGCGTGGTCTCTTTCTGCGGAATTTCCTGCACCAGACCATACAGTTCAGAGGTGGAAGCCTGATAGAAACGGGTTTTCTTTTCCAGACCGAGGAAGCGGATCGCCTCGAGCAGGCGCAGCGTACCCATCGCATCGACGTCTGCGGTATATTCCGGTGACTCAAAAGAAACCGCAACGTGGCTCATTGCGCCCAGGTTGTACACTTCATCCGGCTGCACTTCACGCAAAATGCGCGTCAGGTTGGAGGTATCACTCAGGTCGCCATAATGCAGATGGAATTTCGGGTTGCAGGTGTGCGGATCCTGATAAATGTGATCCACGCGCTCGGTGTTGAATGACGATGCGCGACGCTTAATACCATGCACCTCGTAACCTTTTTCCAGCAGAAACTCTGCCAGGTAAGAACCGTCTTGTCCGGTTACACCGGTGATGAGAGCGACTTTTGACATGTCTTATTCCTCTGTATTTTTTGAATTTATTCAGTTTCAACGCGTTCGCGTATCACCACTGCGGGATTCCCCCGGCAAACCACATTTGCCGGAAGCGATTTAAAAACACTGCTTCGCGCCCCCACGACGGTGCCGTCGCCGATTGTGACGCCTGGGGCAACAAAGACATCGGTTGCCAGCCAGCATTTCTCGCCAATCACAATAGGCGTGGCGTTAATGGTGAAATGTTGACTTGCATGGTCGTGGCTACCGGTGCATAAATAACTTTTTTGCGATATCACCGAATGTGCGCCAATGGTTATTTCACCGAGGGTATATAAATTGACCTCATCGCCGACCCACGCGTAATCACCTAAGGTTAATTTCCACGGATAGGTAATTTTTACTGACGGACGAATAACTACGTTTTTTCCTATTTTTGCGCCGAATAAACGTAATAAAAAAGCCCGCCAGCGATACAATACTTGTGGCGACCAGGCAAATAATGTTGCCTGTACTGCCCACCACAATTGCACTTTAATAGCGTTGCCGCCCCGGAACCCTTTCGGCACCGAGAAACCACTTAAATCCTGCATCGTTTTCCCTTATATTCAGCTTTTGTTATATAAGGCTTTCGTCTTTGAGGTAGTACGTTGGCGTAAATGCCAGGATAATTCTGCCCAGAAGCCAGGCACATGTAATATCTGCCGTTGGACTTTTTTGGCGTCAGCACATAATTCCATATTATTGGTGGTAGATACTCCACCCATAGAAAATTCAGACACCAGGCCATTGAGTTTTCTAAATGCATAACCAGCTTTATACATTTTGGCTGCCAGCGCGTAATCGGAAGAAACTTTATATTCCAGGTCATAACGCCATTTTTTCAAGCCGGACACCGGAAAAAATATCGCCTGATGACTGGCGGGCAGGCTGTGGTAAATATACCAACCCGGTTTGGCGTTACGTTTAATTTTATGCCCGTCGCCAAAATCCAGCAGCGCATCGCCGGTGATCATCACGTTATCTTTTTGCACTTTTAACTTACGGACAAAATTTGCGGCATCCTGATGAAAAATATCGCCCGAGTTGAGAAACAACGCGAACTTGCCTTGTGCCATCGCAATGCCCTTGTTCATGGCGTCGTAGATACCGTTATCTGGCTCACTGACAAAGCGTAGGTTATAGATACCCTTGAGATTTTCCAGGTACTCACGGGTGCCGTCATTGGAACCGCCATCGACAACAATCCATTCGAAGCTGATATCGTCCGCCTGCGCCAGATGCGCCAACGAGGCGTGTGTTTTGACTATCCCTGCGAGGTTACGAAACGCGACAGTGATTATGCTAAGCAACATGTTCTTATTCTTACCTCGTAATATTTAACGCTTTTCGCAAAATAAACGGACAGACGATTAAAAATGCATATTCCGGGCTAAATATCGAACCGGTAAAAAACAGCGATACCGGAGTAAAAAGATATAATTGCACGCGAAAATTGCGGTTATCACCAAAAGCGTTGATCATCATTTTTATCACTTTCCCCATGTACCACAGTGATAAAAACACCGCGAACCAGGAAAAATAAATAATCAGCAGATACAAACCATTGTCTATGGTTTTTCCGACATCCGCACCGTTAAATATTCCGAATGATGCGACATATTCATAAAGTGAGCCAAATCTGACTACACCGTCAATATGGGTCAAAGAATAACCGACCATCACCAGCGGACCGACAATACGATAATACGATGACGATCCTTCCGTGCCTAAATCACCCAGACGGGTGGAAATATAAGGAAACGCGATTACCACACCAACCAGGAATACAGCCAGAGAAATCAATGCTAATGGTAACTTTTTCTTAATCGCCTCTTTATTCAGATATTGAAATGCCCACTCCAGCAAATAAAACAGGATAAAGGTCATAACCCCTGAAAACGATCTGGATAATATTATCCCTGCGAGAATCATAGCATCGGTTTTAGGCGTTTTGATACCGAACTGTTTGATGCTGAGCCAAATTGAGATTAATGCCAGAGCGAAAAATGCCGGTTCGAAATAAAGTGCTGTCGTACGCTTACCGCCGAATTTAATGAAATTCAGTACATAGCTGTTGCTGTAAATCAGATATTTCGAAATCGACTCCATAATACTGCTGCCGCCGGTGAGGATAATTTGCGCCATCTCCACCGCCGCCAGCGCCACCACCAGCCCGACCACCAGATAAAAGAAACGTAATATCTTGCGATGGTTGTGTGGCGAAATTGTTTTAAAACGAATACTCCACACCATGCCAATAATGATCACAATATAGACAAACAGCATGGTTGAAGTGACGTATTTACTGGCATCCAGCGACTGACCAAACAGGTAGTTAAACGCCGTGAGTCCCGCACCAATCCCTAAGGCAATCATCAATTTTTTAACGCTGATGCGTTCTAAAAACAGCAGTAACAAGACAGGTAAAAAAGTGACGATAGTGATGGGGAAACTTTCGCCAAGCTGGGCGATTTTGACGTTAACCAGCAGGTAGATCAGCGGCAGCAGCAGGTAGCTACAGATTCTGATAGAAGTTGACATACTCCTCCAGCATCTGTTGTCCACTGTAGGCGGCGCGGCTGCGTTGGCTGAACTCAGCCAGCGTGGTACCAAATATCGCCTGCGCGATTTCCGGTTTGCTTAACTGGACCAGTTGCAGCACGTCTTCTTCGCTGACGGTTTTACCACCGGATTTTTGCAGCACTTCCCGCGCCGCATCGCTATGGGTGGCAATCACCGGCACGCCAATCGATAGCGCCTCACACAAAATCAGTGGGTAGTTATCGACGCGAGAACTGAATACCAGCGCATCCATCTGATTGAGCGCGCTCATCAACTTGCGCTTGTCAGTTTCAAAGCCGTGATTAACCACGTTGCCAGCGGTGAACGGCGAGAACTTACCAAAGGTATGCAGTTCAATTTTGTCGCCCAGCGCCATCATCTCACGCACCAGTTGCTGGTTAGTCTTGCCGTCGTAACGCAGGTCATGCGCCACCACCGCGATTTTCGGCTTGCCCTGGGTTTCGCGCACCGGAGGCAAGTCCGCCAGAATCGCTTCGGTTGCCATATCAATACCGTTATTGATAATCCGGCAACGCCCTGGACCGTACAGACTATTGAAAGCATCAGCCACATGCTGGCTGGGGGAAATAAACTGACAGCCCAGTGCCAGCATCTCGCGGAATAACTGGCGTTTGCCCGCCACCAGTTGGTGTGCGCGATCAATCTTCACCGGCGGATAGTTATTTAAGGTCGGGCATTTCTGGCAGCCCGTTTTCCAGCCTTCGCAACCGTCGGTAAAGGCGCATCGCCCGGTAACGCTCCAGTGGTCGTGCAGCGTCCAGACCAGAGTGACATCCGGTTTGTGGTTTTTCACCTTTTCGCAAAAGCGCACCACGCTCTTAAGATTTAGCCAGTAGCTGTGCAGCACATGAAAATGCAGGACCACTGGCCCCGGTGTGCGAGTAATGGTGCGATATAACTCATTGAAATTGCCAAACAGATCGCGATTAAACAGACGAAACAGGGCAATGTTCGCCATCGCGGTCATCCGCGGCGTATGTTTGATGACCTGCGGATAGTTTTGATGGCTGACGCTCTCTTTGCCGCCTTTGCCGTAGCCGTAGACAAAATGTGACGCCAGCCCCTGTTGCAGCGCACGCTGGTGGAGATCTAACGCCACACCTGCTGCCCCGCCTTCCGCCAGTCGCACATTAAATTGCAGAATATTCATTTGATTACCTTCACTCGCGCTTTTTCTCCCACCACCAGCGCGTTGTCCGGGACAGAGTCGAGCACCACGCTGCCCGCGCCCACGGTGACGTTGTTACCAAGCGTGATATCACCAAGAATAATGACGTTGGCACCGAGCTCGACGCCGTTGCCAATGTGTGGACATGCCATGTTATCGGCACCACGATTGCCGATAGTGACGCCGTGGCGAATGGTGAAATCATCCCCCGCCACCACGTTTTTATTGATCACTACGGCGTAACCGTGATGGATAGTAAAGCGGCGGCCAATGGTTGCGGCTGCCTGGATTTCATAACCGAAAAAGCATTCGGTGATAATGCGATACAGCACCAGCAGCGGGGCCGCCCAAAGATTGTTGAGGACGTTCTTTTTGCGCCACACCGAACAAAAATGAGCAACACGATAGGCAAGAACCATGCAGCACGGGCGTAAACTCCAGCTGTTGGCGCGCAGATCTTCCAGCATCTTTAGCGCCCCCGAATACCATCAGCCAGACGTTTGCCGTTACGCACCGACAGCAGCGTCAGCAAAGTGCGCCAGGTCATACGTTTATTGCGGATCTGGTAGAGGGTAAACAGCTGATATTTTTTACTGGCGCGGTCGAATTTGTCTTTGTGCTTGCGGTAAAAGTGGAAGTATCCGGAGAATTTTTTCGGTGACGAGGTGATCTGCATTTCGCCGTGATTGATATGCAGGATCTGCGTCGCCTCTTCCACTTTCCACGGTTCGCCGTACTCCACCACCATCCGCAGGAAGATGTCGTAATCCTGTGCTGCTTTCAGTTCGGTATCGAATAAGCACTCTTTGAAACGCCACGCCCAGGTAAAAACCTGATTGCCAATGATATTGCGTTTGTAGAACAGGCGACGTGAATACGGCGATTTGGGATACAGCGGCAAACTTGCCGGTTGGGAATAGACTTCCCCCTGACAAACGTAGTCGTTAGCGTACAAAAAGGCGTGTGTGACCAGTTGCTGTTTATGGGCGAGGAAGACGCTCAGACGGTTGGGTGTCCATTCATCATCATCATCGATCCCGGTGATGTATTCCCCTTGCGCCAGCATAATCGCCTGGTTACGTACCGCGCACGCCCCGCTGTTAATGTCGTTGTGAATGTAGGTGATACGCGGATCGTTGAGGGCGGTGACGTACTGCTGCAGTTGTTCCCAGGAGGTGGAGCAATCATCCACGATGATCATCTCCCAGTTGTTGTAGTCCTGGCGCAGGACCGATTTTATCGCCCGAATCGCCAGTTGTTGGCGGTTCCAGGTCGGCATATAGATTGAGATCAGCGGATTGTCTTTCATAGGTTGTTCTCCCGGCTTATGAGCTGGTTTGCTTGCCGGATGCGGCGTGAGCGCCTTATCCGGCCTACGGGGCGGTGCGAATGCAGGCGTCGTTATTTCGCGTCCGACTTATATTCGTATTCGTAATAGCCATAATCCTGATACGCGCTGGCGCGGCGGAAGATGGAGTTCAGAATCACCCCTTTCACCGGAATACCGTTTTGCTCAAAGCGGCTCAGACTGGTTTCCACTTCTTTCAATGTGTTGACCGCATAACGCGCCACCATTAACGTGGTTCCAACATGACGACCAACAATTGCCGCATCGGTCACTGCCAGAATCGGCGGCGTATCAATCAACACCAGGTCATAGTTTTTACTCGCCCAGTTCACCAGTTCGGCAAAGCGTTCGCTCATCAACAGTTCAGAAGGATTTGGCGGTACCTGACCGCGCGGGATTAGGTCAAATTTGGCAATAGAGGTCGGTTTAGCAGCGGTAGTAATATCGCCCTGACCAATCAGAATTTCCGACAGGCCATTGACGTTATTAGTGCCCAACAGCTCGTGGGTGTAGCCTTTGCGCATATCGCAGTCGATCAACAACACGCGTTTATTGGTCTGGCTGATCACCGCCGCCAGGTTGGCGCAGACAAAGGTTTTACCGATTGACGGGCTAACCCCGGTCATCATCAACACATTGTTCTGCGCCTGCATCATCGCGAAGTGCAGACTGGTACGCAGACTACGGATGGCTTCAATCGCCAGATCGGTTGGATTCCCCACTGCCAGTAGCTGGCTCTGTTTATAGCGTTTAACCCCTTTGATGGTTTTGACGCTATCGCGCGCTTTCTGCCACTCCGACAGCGGGATGCTGGCATAGACGCTGATTCCGTGTTCTTCCAGCACTTGCGGGCTTTCGATGCCGCGATTAAACAACGAGCGCAGCAGCACACCCACGATAGAGAGCATCAGGCCAAGGATAATCGCGCCGAGGATAATCAGCCCTTTCTTCGGTTTTAGCACGCCAGGCTGGGTGATTGCCGGGTCAACAATGCGCACATCGCCGACGGTGCTGGCTTCGGTGATTTTCAGCTCCTGCTCTTTATTCAGCAGTTGCATATAGACCTGCTGACCAGACTCGACATCGCGGGTCAGACGGACAATTTCCTGCTGGGTTTTCGGCATCGCCGTTACGCGACCGTTAAGTTTGGCTTTCTCTTCTTCCAGCGCCTGACGTTTCTCCAGCAGCGTGCGGTACGCCGGGTGAACTTTGGTGTACAGCTTGGAGATTTCCGCCTCTTTAAAGGTCAGTTCGTTCAACTGCGCGTCGATGTTCACCATCGAATCGAGCACCGCTTTCGCTTCCAGCGGCAGATCAACAGAATCTTTATCCTGACGGAAGGCATTCAGTTTGTTTTCGGCAACATCGAGGCGGCTACGTACTTCCGGTAACTGTTGCGCGAGGAAAGCGAGACTTTTCGACGCTTCCGCCGATTTGCGCTCAATATTTTGTTCCTGATAGTTACGGGCGATGCTGTTAAGAATGTCGCGGATCTGTTCGCGATCTTCACCGGTATAAGTCAGGCTCAGTACGCCTGCGTCTTTGCCGTTCTCCGTTACCGTCAGGCTGTTTTGCAGTTGATTGATCATCCCCAGCGTGGAGTATTTGGTGACGGTAAACTCACTGCCCGGGCGGGCGTGAATGGCTTCAACCATCAGCGTGACGCCTTCTTTTGTCAGCATCTGGCCCGCTTGCCCACGGGCGCTAAAGCCGCCATCGCTGCTCAGAGTGTAGTTTTTATCGTCCAGCACATTAAGCGTAAACACCTGATCCGCCATCTCTTTCGGGCGGTTAAAGGTAGTCACTTTCACCGTCTCGTTCTGACGCCCCATCAGGCGATCCCAGCCCGCACCGAAAATCGGGAACGTGTTTTTGCTCACCGCAATATCGAGGTCGAGATCGTCCACCGTTTTACCTAGCACCAGGCGCGAACGAATCAACTGGATCTCGGCGTCCGATGCAGGCGGTTTGTTGGCTAACGCCGAACCAATGTCCTGCACTAACGAATTGCCGCTGCTTTGCTCGATTTGTACCAGTGCGTCGGCACTATAAATCGGCGTGGCGAAGAAAGTGTAAACCACGGCACAGAGGGCAAATACGGCGGTGATGCCAATCACCCACCAGCGCGCTTCAATGACGGTGCCGACCAGGCGACCAATATCGATTTCATCACTGCCCGTTACCGGAGCGGCATGTTGTTTTACTTTTTCTGTCATTCTTATACCTGCTCTGCGTTCAATGCCTGCGCCCACTGGCGGGCAGACCGTTCAAGTAATGTGTACACCGCTGCAAACGTTTCCCGGCTTTTGCGATACGGATCGGGGATTTCACATTCGTTATCCCAGTGACCAAACAGCATCACTTTGCCGCGCATCTCCGGTGCCATCTCGCATAACCGTTCGATATGGCGCTTTTCCATGGTCAAAATCAGGTCATAGTTGCGACACAGGCTGCGGCTGATTTGACGGGCACAGTGACCTTCCAGAGACAGTTGATGTTCTGCGGCGACGCTGATAGCGGTAGGATCAGCGCCCTTACCGACCAGCGCGCCGAGTCCAGCGGACTCCACTTTCAGTTCCGGGTGATAACGTTGCAGTAAGCGTTCCGCCGTCGGGGAACGGCAAATATTGCCGACACAGACAACTAAGATGTTGTTAAACATGACGATTACCAGTTATGAATGTCGCTGGCTGTATCCGTCATGTAACGGACACCGCTAATAGTTGGCAGCAACTGATTGATCAGACGGTTCCAGCGGGAAACCGGGGCGGTGGTGACATACACCACGTCATAAGGTTGCAGGCGGAATTCTGTCGCCATCACCAGCGACGTCGCATCGGACATATCCAGCTGGTAGATATTGGCAATCTTGCCGTTACGCCCGCCCTCGCCTTTCAGCGGACGAATGACAAAGATGCCGCTGGCGTTGGAGGTGGTCATGTCGATACCTTCGGCATTGCCCAGGGCTTCAGTCAGGGTCATGCCGCTAAAGTCCATTTTCAGGGTGCTCTGTTTCTTCACTTCACCCATCACAAACACTTTCAGATCATCATTACGCGGCACGTAGAGAATATCGCCGGGGTAAAGCAGTCGGTTCTGATTGAGGTCGCCGTTTTGCATCAGCGCCTGCAAAGAAATGCGTTCTTCACGACCATTGTGTGTTAGCACCACGTTGCGCCAGTCAGCGGTGTCGGTCAGGCCACCTGCGGCGTTGATGGCGTCGAGAATGGTCAGTGGTACGTTGGTGATCGCCTGTTGACCGGATTTATTCACCTGACCTGAGATATAGGCCTTTTGCGAGCGGAAGGCGGCGATATTAACATCCACCTGCGGGTCAGCGATGTACGTCGCTAAGCGCCCGGTAATATCACTGCGGATTTCAGCGAGCGTTTTCCCGACTACGTGGACCTTGCCGATATACGGGTAAAACATAGTGCCGTCAGGCTGTACCCAGTTGCCGGTGTCGCTGGAGCTGCGGTACTGACCGGCTGGCGTGGTGAGTTCCGGGTGATCCCAGACGGTGACATTCAGAACGTCGCCCGGCCCGACGCGATACTGGTAATTCGCGATCTCACTTTCCAGCGTCATATTGGGGCGCGCTACATTCGGGCGTGGGCGTAATTGGTCAATCAGGCGCGGGGTCAGCGGATAAACATTCACCATTTTGTCGAGATCGAAATCAGCGTCCTGCTGTTTGATGACGTCTTTGCCCATCGTCGACATATTGCTGCCCGGAAGTACTGTGCAACCGCTTATCAAGGTTACTGACACCAATAATGGCATCAATTTCATTTTGGATTTCATCATTGTTTATTTATCACTTTGGCAGAGTAATTATCCTGTGCACTATTAATAGCAATGTCGCCATGCACATTTACCTTGCAGTTAATTGAATAAAAATTTAACTGGCATCAGTCCTAAAAAAATTGATTTCATCCGCAGGCTATTGACAGAATAATTCAGACTGGTCTTTCAGGCATCCAGACACGCTACCGCCCCTGGCTTTTTAGCTACCAATACACTGATTTAGCTTAATTTTTAAAACCCTCTCAACATCCAGTCGTTGATGAGAAAGGGTTATTGCGGAAATTAACTTCCGAATATAAGGTGACATTATGGTAATTGAATATTGGCTCTCCAATAATGCAGGAGGAAGTGTTACAGCTAACGGAATAGCAGGCAAGGTAACAATTCGGCAATTGGCTATTTTTAAGAATTATATTAAGTGTCATTCAATATGGTTTTTAGGAGTTTCTTTAGGTTGACAATATTTAATATTGCGTCTCCACATGCGATATTTCTTAAATAATGTTTTATTATTACCACTTTTAATTCAGGGATAATGTGAGGTTATTACCCTCAAATAATATGAGATAAATAGTGCTGCAACATTGCATTTTTGCCCCGATTTATCCATGATCGAATTGTGACATTTGTCATACAACGAATAGGTTTTGTACTTACTATGGAATGGATTGCCGATCCGTCTATCTGGGCCGGGTTAATCACGCTGATTGTGATCGAACTGGTCCTCGGCATTGATAACCTGGTCTTTATTGCCATCCTCGCCGAAAAACTACCGCCGAAGCAGCGCGACCGCGCACGGGTTACCGGGCTGCTGCTGGCGATGTTAATGCGCCTGTTACTGCTGGCGTCAATCTCCTGGCTGGTCACCCTGACTCAACCGCTGTTCAGCTTCCGCTCGTTTACCTTTAGCGCCCGCGACTTAATCATGCTGTTTGGTGGTTTCTTCCTGTTGTTCAAAGCCACGATGGAGCTGAACGAACGGCTGGAAGGGAAAGACAGCAATAATCCCACACAACGCAAAGGTGCGAAGTTCTGGGGGGTGGTGACACAAATTGTGGTACTGGACGCCATCTTCTCACTCGACTCGGTGATTACCGCCGTCGGGATGGTCGACCATTTACTGGTCATGATGGCCGCCGTTGTTATCGCTATCAGCCTGATGTTGATGGCCAGCAAGCCGTTAACGCAGTTCGTTAACAGTCACCCGACCATCGTTATTCTCTGCTTAAGCTTCCTGTTGATGATTGGCTTTAGCCTGGTGGCAGAAGGTTTCGGCTTCGTCATTCCGAAAGGCTACCTGTACGCTGCCATTGGTTTCTCGGTGATGATCGAGGCGCTCAATCAGTTGGCTATCTTTAACCGGCGACGTTTTCTTTCCGCTAACCAGACGCTGCGCCAGCGGACTACCGAAGCGGTAATGCGCCTGCTTAGCGGGCAAAAAGAAGATGCGGAACTGGACGCCGAAACCGCGTCCATGCTGGTGGATCATGGTAACCAGCAGATCTTTAATCCGCAGGAAAGGCGGATGATTGAGCGGGTACTTAATCTTAACCAGCGTACCGTCAGCAGCATTATGACGTCGCGCCACGATATTGAGCATATCGATCTCAACGCGCCGGAAGAAGAAATCCGCCAGTTGCTGGAGCGAAATCAGCATACGCGGCTGGTGGTTACCGACGGTGATGACGCAGAAGATTTGCTCGGTGTTGTTCACGTTATCGACCTGCTACAACAGTCTCTGCGCGGCGAACCGCTCAACCTGCGGGTGTTGATTCGCCAGCCACTGGTGTTCCCGGAAACCTTGCCGTTGTTACCTGCCCTGGAGCAGTTCCGTAATGCCCGCACGCACTTTGCTTTTGTGGTGGATGAATTTGGTTCAGTGGAAGGGATTGTGACATTAAGTGACGTCACTGAAACCATTGCCGGTAACTTACCGAACGAAGTGGAAGAGATCGACGCCCGCCATGATATTCAGAAGAATGCGGACGGTTCCTGGACGGCGAATGGTCATATGCCGCTGGAGGATCTGGTGCAATATGTGCCGCTGCCGCTGGATGAAAAACGTGAATATCACACCATTGCCGGGCTGTTGATGGAATATTTACAGCGTATTCCAAAACCTGGCGAAGAAGTTCAGGTGGGGGATTATTTGCTTAAAACGTTGCAGGTGGAAAGCCATCGCGTGCAGAAGGTGCAGATTATTCCGCTGCATAAGGATGGCGAGTTGGAGTACGAGGTGTGATGGTATCGGTCATTTTACCCGATAGCCGAAAGGAATAAGATGAGGGAACCGCGCCAGCGGCGATTTACCGCCGGGAGCCCGGGTTGCCAGGGTGGTGGCGATTGAGCCACCCTGGCACGTTCACCGGCTTGAGCGTTCCATAGTAACGAGGAACATCAAGTGAACGGAACAGCCTTCGATCTTACATATTCAGAATATAATGATGCCGCCACGAACGCCTGATGCGACGCTTTACGCGTCTTATCAGGCCTACAGGACTGGTCACCTGGTAACCTACATCTTCTCCAGCAACTTCTTCACATCTTTGCCATTGCGGGAATCTTTATTCCGCTCGGCCCAGTCATTCAGGCGACGTTTCGCTTCGTCCTGTAGATGTTTGCGCAGTAACTGATCCACCTGCAGGCTGTAATTGAGTTGCTGCCAGTTGCCATAAACCCGCAGCGGTACTGGCGTTTCTTTCAGGAAATCAATCAGTTTACTTTCCCCGTTCCAGCCACCCACGACCCGAATATCAAACTGGGTATCGCAGGTTTGATCTGCCAGATTCAACATGCCTTCCCCTGTCAGCGCCAGCACAGGCGATTGACCTTGCATGTCGTTTAACGTCACGACGCCATCCTTCAACGTCAAATCGGTGGTAAAGCGGTCAAGCCGCGTCACGTTATCAAAGTTTTCAGCGGCCTTCACATCACCGCCATTACGCTCTACCGCTTGCTGAATCATCTGCTGGAAGTTCATCCCTTCCATGCGCGTGTCGGTCATTTCGACATGTGCCTGTCCTTGCCAGTTGTGGCGGAATGCGTCGGCATCTATGTCAGCACCGGAGAAATCACCAGCCAGTGACATTTTTCCGGTCAACGAAATCGGATAGTTAAACGCCTTCAGAATGGTACCAATCTCAACGTTTTCCAGCCGTGGCTGGAAGTTTATCCGCGGATTTATTGATGTCGCGTCCAGCGTGCCCGGCAGTGAAACCTGTCCACCGTTAAGTTTGCCCTGCAGTTGAGTAATTTCCAGCAAACCCGACTTGTTGGTCATTTGCGTGGCAACATCTGTAAAATTCATTCCGCGCCAGCGCACGTTACTGGCCTGCAACAAAATATCAGCCGTAAAGCCTTGCAGTCCCTGATAGGCCGGTTCATCAATACGCGAAGAAATGACCGGGCGCGGCAACGTTGATTGGCTCTGCCCCTGCTGCGCGGCACCGTTTTCACCATTCGCGGTTTCATTAAGCGGGATGAGGTTGTCAAGATTCAGTTGCGGGAATTGCAGTCTCAGCTGCCATTCCGGTTTCTCTGTCAGCGTGACCTGTGCTTGCCCGCTCAGCGTACTGTCATTGGCGGTCAAGCTGATTTGGTTAAATGAAAGGCGTTTATGTGACTCCTGCCACTGGGCCTGGAAACTCCCCTGCCCCTGAATACCTTGTTTTGGTAAATCGGCACCCTGCAACTGCCAGTTAATTTGTTCAATAGCCGCCGTTAAATCATGCGGATAATCAGAAGCATCCACCGTACCGTTAAGGGATATTGTGAGATCGCGCTGATCGCGATTAACCCGCCCGGAGAACTCAAATGAGCCACGATGTTGGGGATCTTGTTCCATTTGCAGGCGGATATTGCGGATTGTCACCTGCTCGTCATCTTCATGCTGGAACACCAGCACGCTGTCCGCCACCTTAAGACTGGATATATCAAACGACCATCCGCGATCGTCTGACAGATCCGGCAAGGTATTGTCGCGCGGTGCAACCGGAGCGTCTTCACTGCGCACCGCTTCCGTCTGCGGCGTCAGTTGGATCACTGCCCCTTTTAGCATCACCTGCTTAACGCTCAGTTGATGACTCAGTAGTGGTAAAAGCGCCACGTCCAGACGCATGTTGTCGGCGCGAACCAGTGGCTGGCTTGCGCCCTGGGCGGTGAGAGACATTCGCCCGGAGAGGATACTAAGCTGCGGCCAGACGTGCCAACGCAGTGGCCCGTCGAGCTGCAATTGATAACCGCTACGTGCAGCAACTTGCTTGACCATATAGTCGCGGAAATCATTCGGATTCACCAGCAACACTAACGCAGATAACCCGGCCACCAGCACGACCAGGAGTATCATCAGCGTCGTCAGAAATCGTCTCATGGTATCCTCAATGGGCCTGAATTAGTCTTTATCGATTCGGCTGGCTACCGCGCCCTGCTGGTTGCGATATTTCGCATCTTCACGGCGGTTGTAAGGTCGCGCCGCCGGGCCGGAAAGCGGCTCAAAGCTCAGCGCACCAATTAACATGCCAGGGCGCAAAGCGAGCGGCAGTTTACCAGAGTTATAAAACTCCAGCACAATGCAGCCAGACCAGCCTGGATCGATACGGTGTGCGGTAACGTGTACCATCAGCCCCAGACGTGCCAGGGAGGAACGCCCGTCCAGCCAGCCCACCAGATCGGCTGGCAGCGTCACCGACTCCAGCGTCACCGCCAGCGCCAGCTCTCCTGGGTGAAGATAGAACGCCTCACCCTCGTCGAGAACGATCTCATCGCTCATCACGCGGTCAAGCGCGGCGCTCACTTCATCTTTGGGACCGCTCAGATCGATAAACGCTGCCGTGTGACCACGGAAGGTACGAAATTTATTGCCCAGGCGTACATCCACCGTCGCGCCGTTAATACGCTCCACTGGCGGACGTGGGTTGATCGACAAACGGCCTTCATCAAGCCAGGCTTCAATATCTCGGTCACACAGACGCATGGCATTTTCTCCTTTCGCGCATCACTCCCTTAACGCCAATTACGTCAAGGGCATACCAGGTTATCACTGAACGGTACACAATTTATCAAGCTTATTCAAAGAACTGACTTATTTTCGCTTTCAATATATCGATCGCGATGCGGTTTTTCCCGCCGCGCGGCACGATAATGTCCGCATATTGTTTAGAAGGCTCAATGAATTGCAGGAACATCGGGCGCACGGTTTTTTGATATTGCGCCATCACGGAATCCATTGAACGCCCACGCTCGTTAACGTCACGCTTGATGCGGCGCATCAGGCAGATATCCAGCGGGGTATCAACGAAAATGGAGAAGTTAAGTTCGTCACGCAAACGCGCATCCGTCAGCAACAAAATGCCTTCGAGAATGATGACCTTCTTCGGCTCAACCGTCACCGTTTCTTTCATACGCGTATGTTCAACATAGCTGTAAACCGGCAGGTCAATTGCCGAGCCGCGTTTCAACGCTTGTAAATGCTCAAGCAACAGGCTGTGATCCATCGCGCTGGGATGGTCGTAGTTGGTCTTAACGCGTTCTTCCATCGACAGATGGCTTTGATCTTTGTAATAGCAGTCTTCGGGAATTACGCCGATGTGTTCATCACCGACTTGCTCACGTAATTCACGATAAAGGGTACTGGCAATAAGACTCTTGCCGGAAGCCGATGCGCCAGCGATACCGATAATGACGCACTGATGAGACTGATCAGTCATATATTTAGCGACCTGATTAACCTGGATGTTAGGAAGGGGGCGACGAAGCGCCAAACGCGGCAATTATAGGGATTTCATCCGTCTGATACCAGTCGAATAGCGTTGCCGCGCGCTCAGAGTTAATTGTTGACAAAGAATTCCCGGTGGCAAATTACGTTGATCAGTTTTATGTAAGGTAAAAAATGTTATACGCAGTTGCGCAAATTATCCGCCTTTACGTCACTTTATGAGCAATTCGCATATAAAATGTAAAACTTTTGTACTAGCATAAACACAGAAACGAATACTGGCGACCTGGTCTTGCGGATAAAGCGGTAATGAGCAAACAATCACAGCATGTATTAATTGCCCTGCCCCACCCGCTGCTTCACCTGGTCAGTTTAGGTTTAGTCTCGTTTATCTTTACCCTTTTCTCGCTTGAGCTTTCGCAGTTTGGCACCCAACTCGCCCCACTGTGGTTCCCGACGTCCATCATGATGGTGGCGTTTTATCGCCATGCCGGACGCATGTGGCCGGGAATTGCGCTGAGCTGCTCGCTGGGAAATATCGCCGCATCCATCCTGCTTTTTTCCACCAGCTCGCTGAACATGACCTGGACGACCATCAATATTGTTGAAGCCGTGGTCGGGGCAGTGCTGCTACGTAAATTGCTGCCGTGGTATAACCCCTTGCAAAATCTGGCTGACTGGCTGCGTCTGGCATTCGGCAGCGCCATTGTTCCGCCTCTGTTAGGGGGTGTTCTGGTTGTCCTGCTGACGCCCGGAGACGATCCTCTCAGGGCATTTTTGATATGGGTACTGTCAGAATCCATCGGCGCTCTGGCACTGGTGCCGCTGGGATTGTTATTTAAGCCACACTATCTGCTGCGCCATCGCAACCCACGGTTACTTTTTGAGTCACTGCTCACGTTAGCCATCACGCTGACGTTAAGCTGGCTTTCTATGTTGTACCTGCCGTGGCCTTTTACTTTCATTATTGTGCTGTTGATGTGGAGCGCCGTGCGCCTGCCACGAATGGAAGCCTTTTTGATCTTCCTTACCACGGTGATGATGGTGTCGCTGATGATGGACGCGGATCCCTCCCTGCTTGCTACGCCGCGTACGTACCTGATGAGCCATATGCCGTGGCTACCGTTTTTGCTGATCCTGCTGCCGGCCAACATCATGACCATGGTGATGTATGCCTTTCGTGCGGAACGCAAACACATTTCCGAAAGCGAAACCCGCTTTCGAAACGCGATGGAATATTCCGCTATCGGTATGGCGTTAGTGGGCACCGAGGGACAATGGCTGCAAACCAACAAAGCGCTCTGCCAGTTTCTCGGGTACAGTCAGGAAGAGCTGCGCGGACTCACCTTTCAGCAACTGACCTGGCCGGAGGATCTCAATAAAGATCTCCAACAGGTTGAAAAGCTGATAAGCGGTGAAATAAACACCTATTCAATGGAAAAACGCTACTACAACCGCAATGGCGATGTTGTCTGGGCGTTGCTTGCCGTCTCACTGGTGCGCCACACGGATGGCACGCCGCTCTATTTTATCGCTCAGATTGAAGACATTAACGAGCTAAAACGCACCGAACAGGTCAATCAGCAACTGATGGAGCGCATCACGCTGGCTAACGAAGCGGGCGGGATTGGCATCTGGGAGTGGGAGTTGAAGCCGAATATTTTTAGCTGGGATAAGCGGATGTTCGAGCTGTATGAAATTCCTCCACATATCAAACCGAACTGGCAGGTGTGGTACGAGTGCGTGCTGCCGGAAGATCGCCAGCATGCCGAAAAAGTGATTCGTGATTCGTTGCAATCACGCTCGCCCTTTAAACTGGAATTTCGCATTACCGTAAAAGACGGTATTCGCCATATCCGCGCCCTCGCCAACCGGGTACTGAATAAAGAAGGCGAAGTCGAACGCCTGCTCGGCATTAATATGGATATGACTGAGGTTAAACAGCTTAACGAGGCATTGTTTCAGGAAAAAGAGCGCCTGCACATTACGCTGGACTCCATCGGCGAAGCCGTGGTCTGTATTGATATGGCAATGAAAATTACCTTTATGAATCCAGTGGCGGAGAAGATGAGCGGCTGGACGCAGGAAGAAGCATTAGGTGTTCCGCTCCTGACGGTGTTGCATATTACCTTTGGCGACAATGGTCCCCTGATGGAGAACATTTACAGTGCCGACACCTCACGTTCCGCGATTGAACAAGATGTGGTGTTGCACTGTCGGAGCGGCGGCAGCTACGACGTGCATTACAGTATTACGCCGTTAAGTACTCTGGACGGCAGCAATATTGGTTCGGTTCTGGTGATTCAGGACGTCACCGAATCACGCAAAATGCTGCGCCAGCTGAGCTACAGCGCCTCCCATGATGCACTGACGCATCTCGCCAACCGCGCCAGTTTTGAGAAACAACTGCGTATCCTGCTGCAAACGGTAAACAGTACGCATCAGCGACATGCACTGGTGTTTATCGATCTTGATCGCTTTAAAGCGGTGAATGACAGCGCCGGGCATGCGGCGGGCGACGCTTTGCTGCGCGAACTGGCGTCGTTAATGCTGAGTATGCTGCGTTCCAGCGACGTGCTGGCGCGACTCGGTGGGGATGAATTTGGTCTGCTGCTACCAGACTGTAATGTTGAAAGCGCGCGTTTTATCGCTACACGCATTATCAGTGCCGTGAATGACTATCACTTTATATGGGAAGGCCGTGTGCATCGGGTAGGTGCCAGTGCCGGGATTACCTTGATTGATGACAACAATCATCAGGCGGCAGAAGTGATGTCGCAGGCTGATATCGCCTGTTATGCCTCCAAAAATGGTGGACGGGGCCGGGTGACGGTTTACGAACCACAGCAAGCTGCCGCACATAGCGAACGGGCGGCGATGTCGCTTGATGAACAGTGGCGGATGATTAAAGAGAATCAGTTGATGATGATGGCCCACGGTGTCGCTTCGCCGCGGATCCCGGAAGCGCGTAATTTGTGGCTGATTTCGCTTAAACTCTGGAGTTGCGAAGGCGAGATTATTGATGAACAAAAATTTCGTCGTAGCTTCAGCGATCCGGCACTTAGCCATGCTCTTGACCGACGGGTATTCCACGAATTTTTCCAGCTGGCCGCAAAAGCGGTTGCCAGTAAAGGCATAAGCATCGCCCTCCCCCTTTCCGTTGCCGGTTTGAGTAGCGCCACGCTGGTGAATGATCTGCTTGAGCAGCTGGAAAATAGCCCTCTACCACCACGGTTATTACACCTGATTATTCCGGCTGAAGCGATTTTAGATCACGCAGAAAGCGTGCAAAAACTGCGGCTGGCGGGATGTCGGATAGTGCTCAGCCAGGTGGGCCGCGATCTGCAAATCTTCAACTCGCTGAAAGCGAATATGGCAGATTACCTGCTACTTGATGGTGAGTTATGCGCCAACGTGCAGGGTAATTTGATGGATGAGATGCTGATTACGATTATTCAGGGGCACGCTCAGCGACTCGGGATGAAAACCATCGCCGGGCCAGTCGTTTTACCCTTAGTGATGGATACGCTTTCTGGCATCGGCGTCGATCTGATTTATGGTGATGTGATTGCCGATGCCCAACCGCTGGATTTGCTGGTGAATAGCAGTTATTTCGCGATTAACTGAGGGAGCGTTTGCCCATTGCCTGATGCGACGTATCAGGCCTACAATTCGTCCGTTCCGTCTGGTTGCCAGCCTTCCGTATACCAGATATGCAACAGCGCATAAGAACGCCAGGGCTTCCAGCGCTCGGCATAACGGCGGATTTGTGCCGGTGTCATCCCCGGAAATCGCTGTTTAATCAGATAATCATCCGGCAGAAAAACATCTTTCGCCTGCCAGCCACGCAAAGCGAAATAATTCGCCGTCCAGCGCCCGATACCCGGAAAAGTTTGCAGCGTTTTCATCGCCTGCTCCACATCGCCCGGAATTGTCATTGGTAAGCTGCCCTCCAGCGCCGCATTTGCCAGATGAATCAGTGCCTCTGCCCGTTTCAACGGCATGCCTAACGCTTTTAATGCCTGCGGGTCGGCTGCTGCCAGCCGCTGAGGCGTGGGGAAGCAGATATACTCCGGAAAATCATCCAGCCGTTCGCCATAAAGCTGTACAACTTTGGCAGTCAATTTTGCCGCCATCGCCACGCTCACCAGTTGGCCTAAAATCGCCCGCACACCCTGCTCAAAAGCATCAATACAGCCGGGTAAACGCAATCCGGGCCGCGCCGCGCCTAACTTGCCCAACGCACCGTTAACAATCTGCGGGTTACATTGCAGATCAAACAGGCGGCTCATTTTCGCCAGACACTCAGCGGCAACGGGTTCTAAACCTGCACTTAAATTTATGTGCAGAGTATGGCGGGCTATATCCGGAATAGCAGTCACCACGCCGCGATATTCGCCCACCGCCAGACTACGGGCATAATAATCCTCAGCGACCGTTTCCACACCACTCACCGCACGGGCGGCGAGAAATCCCAACATCCACGACCAGTCATACGGCGGCTGCCAGTTCAGGGTATACATCGCATCTCCTTATTCATCCGCTTTCAGCATAAACGTTATTCAGACGCTACGCTTTGCTTTCATATTCCGGTTGTCGCGACGGCAACATTTCGCTAAAGTCACGCCCCTTCTTCACCGGCATGGGGATTAATTCGTGTTTATTGGTTTTGATTACGGTACAGCAAACTGTTCAGTGGCGGTCATGCGTGACGGTAAACCGCAATTACTGAAAATGGAAAACGACAGCACGCTGCTGCCTTCAATGCTTTGCGCGCCAACGCGTGAAGCAGTAAGTGAATGGCTGTACCGCCATCATGATGTTCCGGCAGACGACGATGAAACGCAGGCGCTGTTACGTCGGGCGATTCGTTATAACCGCGAAGAAGATATCGATGTTACGGCGAAAAGCGTGCAGTTCGGTCTTTCCTCACTGGCACAGTACATTGATGATCCAGAAGAAGTGTGGTTTGTGAAATCACCAAAATCGTTCCTCGGTGCCAGCGGCTTAAAACCGCAGCAGGTAGCGCTGTTTGAGGATCTGGTCTGCGCAATGATGTTGCACATTCGCCAGCAGGCGCAGGCGCAGCTGCCAGAAGCGATTACTCAGGCGGTGATTGGTCGCCCGATCAACTTCCAGGGGCTGGGCGGCGATGAAGCAAACGCCCAGGCGCAAGGGATTCTGGAACGCGCGGCGAAGCGTGCCGGATTCAGGGACGTGGTATTCCAGTACGAGCCGGTCGCGGCTGGGCTGGATTACGAAGCCACCTTGCAGGAAGAAAAACGGGTGCTGGTGGTGGATATCGGCGGTGGTACGACTGACTGTTCATTGCTGCTGATGGGGCCGCAGTGGCGTTCGCGTCTCGATCGTGAAGCCAGCCTGCTGGGTCACAGTGGTTGCCGTATTGGCGGTAACGATCTGGACATCGCACTGGCGTTTAAAAACCTGATGCCGTTACTGGGCATGGGTGGCGAAACCGAAAAAGGCATCGCCCTGCCGATTCTGCCGTGGTGGAATGCGGTTGCCATCAACGACGTACCTGCGCAGAGTGATTTCTACAGTAGTGCCAACGGTCGTCTGCTTAACGATCTGGTACGCGATGCCCGCGAACCGGAAAAAGTGGCCCTGCTACAGAAAGTCTGGCGTCAGCGTTTAAGCTATCGCCTGGTGCGTAGCGCAGAAGAGTGCAAAATTGCTCTTTCAAGCGTAGCGGAAACCCGCGCCTCACTGCCGTTTATCAGCGATGAACTGGCTACGCTGATTAGCCAGCAAGGGCTGGAAAGCGCCCTCAGCCAGCCACTGGCGCGGATTCTGGAACAGGTGCAACTGGCCCTGGATAACGCCCAGGAAAAACCGGACGTTATCTACCTGACCGGCGGTAGCGCCCGTTCGCCGCTGATTAAAAAAGCGCTGGCAGAACAGTTGCCGGGAATTCCGATTGCAGGCGGCGATGACTTTGGCTCCGTCACCGCCGGGCTGGCACGCTGGGCGGAAGTGGTGTTTCGTTAAAAGAAAATGGCTCAGCAGCGGCTTAAATCTGCCTGCGCCTGAGCCAGTTTTTCTGCCGCCTGACGTAAAGGTTCCATCAACGGCATGGTCCGTGCTGGAGCATGAAGGCGGAATCGCTGCAACTCTGTCGCGCCGACAGTCAACGTCGATTCCAGCCGATGTCGTTTGGCGGTCATTTTCGCCATTACCGCTTGTCTGTCTGCTGGCGTTATCGCTTCATTCGGCCTGAACACAAAACGGCGTTCACAGCTCGCTTTCCAGTCGATAACCGCCTGGGTCAGATGGTCGCCAAACCCTTTAACTTGCTTAACGCCACGACGGGTAACATCTGCGGCTGTTTCAATACCAAAAGACCGTAACGCCGCTTTACGCGCAGGGCCAACGCCGGGAATAGAGGCAACATCAATAAAAAATCCCTCCAGAAACTTCTGCTTCTGCCGTTCCCTTGCAGTGTCATGAAGTGCTGCCAGAGCGCGTTTCTCTTCTTCCGGTAACCCGAGAATTTCGTCCTTCATTTTTTCGAGCATCGTCCGTTTGGCGATAAAACCTTCCAGGCCGCCTACCTGCTGGATCTGGCGGACTAAATGGTCATAGTCCATTTTCGCACGATTAAATGCCTCACGGCGTTGCTGAACTTCTGCTTTGTACGCTTTGCTTGTCAGACTGCCAATAATCCAGATAGCCGCCAGCACAGGAACCAAAATAATATAACGCGGTTCTGCCTGAAGGCCGCAAAGCAGCAGCGATAATGCTGACAGTGCGATCTCAAGCAGAATGATGTATTCGCGCCGTAACAGGCCTAAAGGAAGCGGCCTGCCAGTCGGTTGGAAATGATCGGGTAATGGCAGTTGCAATGCTGGCGGTGCTACTGACGCCATCACCATCGCCCAGACTTTTGCCAGCACAAAATCCCCGCCGGTGGTAATGACCTCTTCGCCGAGATCAATAAAATAGATAACACCTTGATTATCCAGCGCACACCATGGGCAGTCAGCCAAATGACCGGGATAAACATGCATTGCCGAAACGGTACATTTCTTTAACTGTTGGCGCAGAGAATCAAGTGCCGCTACCCACGCTTTAGCCGTCGGACGCCCGGTTGCCACGCCACTTTCCGTGAATGCCTGCTGAAACATGGCTTCAACATCACTCGGTAACATCGATAGCGGAATCGATCGTGGCGGCGGTTTTAAACCACGTCGCTGATTATCTGACGCGTAGGCATAACGGAAATGGGTAATATCCGTCTCCAGCGCATTACCCGCATCAGAGATAAGCGGCACACCAGAATAAGGATGCCGGCCACCAAACAAGACGTGAAAAATCAGCAACGCAAGGCCAAAATTATCGTGATTTTCTGTGCGTTCAAAGCCGACAAATGACGACAAGGTTTGTAGCTCTGGCGGCGTAAAATGCGACACGCCGACTTCGCATAAATGCAGTGTGCCATTGGCGTTAATCTGAAAGGAGTCGCTATCAATCAGTACCACTTTGCTGTCGCGACCTACCATAAAACTGTTCTGGTTTACGTCACCCACGACGTGCCCGTGCTCGTGAACCGTAGCAAAAGATGAAGCAATATTGCGCGCAACATAGAGTAGAAAATCCCACGCACAATGAGGGTAACGTTGACGACGATGTGCCGGGCTATAGATCATATGAATCGGTTCTTTACCAGAAACTTTTGGCATCATAAAACCGATAACTTTTCCGCCTCGTCCACCGTGAAGCGTTGCCTGCGGCCAGGCGACATAATTCAACAATTGCGCGTCAGCTGTCGCAGCCATAAAGGCAAGTTTGTCCTGTTTTAAGGCGGGTGGCGGCGTGTGATAAATCTTGGCGACGCTATCGACAAACTCATTGATATCATAAACCGCGCCTTCACCGCCTTTGCCCAGTTCAAGACCGAGAGTGGTCATTTCACCTGTTGATGTAAATACTTTTATATTTGTCTTCATAATGTTTCAAGGGCAGCAATATTATATTTCAATGAATAATAACACTGCCCATTATAATTATTTCTATATGGGAAGAGCCCACTCAAGAATAAAAATGATAATGTAATTTCATCAGGATACAATTCAATTCCAACCTGATAATGATTCACTTCCACAGGTTTTGCTAACTTTTACTACACAGAGATTCTGGAGAAAAAATGAAAAAGATATTACTCATGTTGAGCCTGCTATTTTTTACTACCGCGGGCTTTAGTGAAGTTTCGGATACGTTAGTGACAGGAGGTTATGATAAACAAGCGATGTCTGACGCGATTAAACATGCGCGGAAAGAAACTGATAAATTCATCGAGGTTATGAATAAAAAAGATGCCGATACTTTCGCAGTCAAAGCCCCGATAACCGATCACGGAAGAACCGAGCATTTCTGGCTCACGGATGTCACTTATTCTAACGGCATGTTTATTGGCGTAATCAGCAATGACCCTAGTATTGTTACAAACGTAGAATATGGCCAGGAGTGGAAAATCAAGAAAGAAGATATTTCAGACTGGATGTATACGCGCGGGGATAAAATTTACGGCGGTTATACCATTGATCCTTTATTGGTCACCTATCCAAAAGAAGAAGCCGACGAGCTTAGAGCAAAATTAGTTCGCTAATCAGCCGTTATATTTATTGTTTAAACTGGCGGTTGAATTGTTGTCTTCAACCGCCATGAGAAACTCACTCTGCCCACAGCGCCAGTGCTAACGTTTTATCATCATCGGTACGCTCGTTTACCGCTGGGCTGGACAAAAACTGCTTTAACAATTCAGGTAATAAATCGAGTTGTTCCTGCGTTGCTGACGCCAGTCCATTGAAAAACGGGGTAAAGAAAGGCACATGCGGAGAATTATCCAACATATTTAACGCCAGTCGCTGGATACCATCCGTAAATGCTGCAACTTTATGCACACGCTCAGTGCTGGTGAAAGTTTCCAGTCTGGAAACGGCATCTTCATCGGTAATGAAGTGCGTCATATTGGCATATTCACCCACCATCGGCGTAAGCGGCAATTGCAGACCGTGACCAAAATCCACCACCACGCCGCCATCGCCAATCTGCATAATCAAGGTGCCATTAGCCGATGAAATCAATCCCAGAAACGTGCAGGCAAAATCGCGAACCGCTAATTCTTTGGCCTCTGCCTCGGCAAAAAGTCGCTGACGAATAGTCAGCACAATATCCGTGGCGAGGATATCATTAAGCCCCAATTCCCCACCCTGCACTTTTTGCGACATATAAGCCATCGCTTCATTGACGGCGAGCATCGCGCCTTCACCACCCTGCGAGACGCTGCCTGCACCATCAGCAAGAAACATCACCAGTAATGGTTGCTGATCGTTTAACCAGGCAACCTGCATCTGGCAGGCATCCTGACAAGGTAAATCAGCGCTAATGTGCGACGTTCCAACAGCGGATGCATAAACCAGACGCCAGCTCACACTGACGTCCAGCCTTTTGGCGCTTCCAGCACAACTTCCGTTCCCGGCGTGGAGCGGGAAACCGAACGCAGCGAACTGGATAACCAGCTAAACAGTTCACGGAATTGTAATCCTTGCAGAGGCAAAGGCTGACGAACGCTGATTTGTGCCAGCGTCTTCATATCCGCCCCCTGAACAGCGATGGAAAAGAAGGCAAACTTCTTATCTTCTTCCCCCTGAAACACTTTGTTGGCGGCAGCCTGCCACTCATCGGTTGGAGCGCCATCGGTGATCAGGAAAATCCACGGGCGATAATACGAAATACCATTTGCGCGGTACTCACGTTTCCTCTCTTCAACCATATCCAGGGCTTTGGTAATGGCGGCCCCCATTGGCGTATCCCCCTGGGCAAACAGGATGGGCGGGAAAAAGTTAGCGGCGCTGGTAAAGGGTTGTTCCACATGCACCGGGCCGAACGTCACAATACCGAGTTCCACTCTTTTTAAGGCCAGCGAATCGGCAAGCAGCTCATCGCGAAAGGTAACCAATCCGGCGTTAAGTTCATTAATGGGTCTGCCGCTCATCGAGCCAGAAACATCCAGCAGCAAAATGCAGGGGCAACGTGGTTCCGGGTTACTGGCAAAATCGCTGGTGGCAAACGTGATTTGTTCGCTCATAAGAAATCCTTTCTTAGAGAATTATTGAGGTCCGGTATCATACCGACTGCAATAATGAAATAAGAGCAAACGAAGAAACTTTCAGAATTAGGCCCGGCGGCGCAGAAAATTTTGCTATTCGCCTCGCAAGAACGGAGAGCCGTCGATTGACACTAAGGGCGGAGTGACATAATTTCAGGAGTGAGGGTAGAGCGGGGTTTCCCCCGCCCTGGTAGTCTTAGTATGCTGGGTAGCTAATCACTAAGAGCACCACGATGATGAGTAGCTTCATCATGACCCTTTCCTTATTTAAGGCCCCTTCCTCGGGAGGGGCTTTCCCGTTTCAGCATCCGGCTGAAATCTGCGGCTTACCTCCTTTCGCCCTGTATGCAGTCTATCGCTAACGCGTAGATAAAATAGTTTCCTGTGTTATTACTGGATGCGTGCTCGCAAATGTGCCCGCCATTCAGACGATTCCCGATAGTGTTTCATAATTCCTCCATTTTTCTCCCTTATTGGCTGGCTACACTAGTATCATTCCGCGAAACGTTTCAGGAAGAGAAACTCTTAACGATGAAAGGCAGTTATAAATCCCGTTGGGTAATCGTAATCGTGGTGGTTATCGCCGCCATCGCCGCATTCTGGTTCTGGCAAGGCCGCAATGACTCCCAGAGTGCAGCCCCAGGGGCGACGAAACAAGCGCAGCAATCGCCAGCGGGTGGTCGCCGTGGTATGCGTTCCGGCCCATTAGCCCCGGTTCAGGCGGCGACCGCCGTAGAACAGGCAGTTCCGCGTTACCTCACCGGGCTTGGCACCATTACCGCCGCTAATACTGTTACGGTGCGCAGCCGCGTGGACGGTCAACTGATGGCGTTACATTTCCAGGAAGGCCAGCAGGTCAAAGCAGGCGATTTACTGGCAGAAATTGACCCCAGCCAGTTCAAAGTTGCATTAGCACAAGCCCAGGGCCAACTGGCAAAAGATAAAGCCACGCTTGCTAACGCCCGCCGTGATCTGGCGCGTTATCAGCAACTGGCAAAAACCAATCTCGTCTCCCGTCAGGAGCTGGATGCCCAACAGGCGCTGGTCAGTGAAACCGAAGGCACCATTAAGGCTGATGAAGCAAGCGTCGCCAGCGCGCAGCTGCAACTCGACTGGAGCCGCATCACCGCACCAGTCGATGGTCGCGTTGGTCTCAAGCAGGTTGATGTTGGTAACCAAATCTCCAGTGGTGATACCACCGGAATTGTGGTGATCACCCAGACGCATCCTATCGATTTAGTCTTTACCCTGCCGGAAAGCGATATCGCTACTGTAGTGCAGGCGCAAAAAGCCGGAAAACCGCTGGTGGTAGAAGCCTGGGATCGCACCAATTCGAAGAAATTAAGTGAAGGCACGCTGTTAAGCCTCGATAACCAAATCGATGCCACAACCGGTACGATTAAAGTGAAAGCACGCTTTAATAATCAGGATGATGCGCTGTTTCCCAATCAGTTTGTTAACGCGCGCATGTTAGTCGACACCGAACAAAACGCCGTAGTGATCCCAACAGGCGCCCTGCAAATGGGCAATGAAGGCCATTTTGTCTGGGTGCTGAATAGCGAAAACAAGGTCAGCAAACATCTGGTGACGCCGGGCATTCAGGACAGTCAGAAAGTGGTGATCCGTGCAGGTATTTCTGCGGGCGATCGCGTGGTGACAGACGGCATTGATCGCCTGACCGAAGGGGCGAAAGTGGAAGTGGTGGAAGCCCAGAGCGCCACCACTCCGGAAGAGAAAGCCACCAGCCGCGAATACGCGAAAAAAGGAGCACGCTCCTGATGCAGGTGTTACCCCCGAGCAGCACAGGCGGCCCGTCGCGCCTTTTTATTATGCGTCCTGTCGCCACCACGCTGCTGATGGTGGCGATCTTACTCGCCGGGATTATCGGTTATCGCGCCCTGCCCGTTTCGGCGCTGCCGGAAGTGGACTATCCGACCATTCAGGTGGTCACGCTCTACCCAGGTGCCAGCCCGGATGTCATGACCTCTGCCGTTACCGCGCCGCTAGAACGCCAGTTCGGGCAGATGTCTGGCCTGAAACAGATGTCGTCGCAAAGTTCCGGCGGTGCGTCAGTTATCACTTTGCAGTTCCAGCTAACATTACCGCTCGATGTCGCCGAGCAGGAAGTGCAGGCCGCGATTAACGCTGCGACCAACTTGTTGCCGAGCGATCTGCCTAACCCGCCGGTTTACAGCAAAGTGAACCCGGCAGATCCGCCGATCATGACGCTCGCCGTCACCTCAACCGCCATGCCGATGACGCAAGTGGAAGATATGGTGGAAACCCGCGTCGCGCAGAAAATCTCGCAGATTTCCGGTGTCGGACTGGTGACGCTTTCCGGCGGTCAGCGTCCGGCTGTTCGCGTCAAACTTAACGCTCAGGCGATTGCCGCCCTCGGCCTGACCAGCGAAACCGTGCGCACCGCCATTACCGGCGCTAACGTTAACTCGGCAAAAGGTAGCCTCGACGGCCCTTCCCGTGCGGTTACGCTTTCCGCTAACGACCAGATGCAATCCGCCGAAGAGTATCGCCAGCTAATCATCGCCTACCAGAACGGCGCGCCAATTCGTCTGGGCGATGTCGCAACTGTAGAGCAAGGTGCAGAAAACAGCTGGCTCGGCGCGTGGGCGAACAAAGAACAGGCCATTGTGATGAATGTTCAGCGCCAGCCCGGTGCTAACATTATCTCCACCGCCGACAGCATTCGGCAGATGCTGCCACAGCTCACTGAGAGTCTGCCGAAATCGGTGAAGGTGACAGTGCTTTCCGATCGCACCACCAATATCCGCGCATCCGTCGATGATACTCAGTTTGAATTGATGATGGCTATCGCGCTGGTAGTCATGATTATCTACCTGTTTTTGCGCAATATTCCGGCGACCATCATTCCCGGTGTTGCTGTACCGCTGTCGTTAATCGGCACTTTCGCGGTTATGGTGTTTCTCGATTTTTCAATCAATAACCTGACACTGATGGCGTTAACTATCGCCACCGGATTCGTGGTCGATGACGCCATCGTGGTGATCGAAAACATTTCCCGCTATATCGAAAAAGGCGAAAAACCGTTGGCGGCGGCGCTCAAGGGCGCAGGTGAAATCGGCTTTACCATTATCTCGCTGACCTTCTCACTGATTGCGGTGTTGATCCCACTGCTGTTTATGGGCGATATCGTCGGGCGACTGTTCCGCGAATTTGCTATTACCCTGGCGGTAGCGATTTTGATCTCAGCGGTGGTGTCGCTGACCCTGACACCGATGATGTGCGCGCGGATGCTCAGCCAGGAGTCGTTGCGTAAACAGAACCGCTTCTCCCGTGCCTCGGAAAAAATGTTCGACAGGATAATCGCCGCCTATGGTCGTGGACTGGCGAAAGTGCTGAATCATCCGTGGCTGACCTTAAGCGTGGCACTCAGCACGCTGCTGCTTAGCGTGCTGCTGTGGGTGTTCATTCCGAAAGGTTTCTTCCCGGTACAGGACAATGGCATTATTCAGGGCACTTTGCAGGCACCGCAATCCAGCTCCTTTGCCAATATGGCCCAGCGACAACGCCAGGTCGCGGACGTGATTTTGCAGGATCCGGCAGTGCAAAGCCTGACCTCATTTGTTGGCGTTGATGGCACTAACCCGTCGCTGAACAGTGCACGTTTACAAATCAACCTCAAACCGTTGGATGAACGTGATGATCGGGTGCAAAAAGTCATCGCCCGTCTGCAAACGGCGGTAGATAAAGTGCCGGGCGTCGATCTCTTCCTGCAACCAACGCAGGATCTGACTATTGATACTCAGGTCAGCCGCACCCAGTACCAGTTTACCTTGCAGGCCACGTCACTGGATGCGCTCAGTACCTGGGTGCCACAGTTGATGGAAAAACTCCAGCAACTGCCACAGCTTTCTGATGTCTCCAGCGACTGGCAGGACAAAGGGCTGGTGGCGTATGTCAATGTTGATCGCGACAGCGCCAGCCGTCTGGGGATCAGCATGGCGGATGTCGATAACGCCCTGTACAACGCGTTTGGTCAGAGGCTGATTTCCACTATTTATACTCAGGCCAACCAGTATCGCGTGGTGCTGGAGCACAACACCGAAAATACCCCAGGCCTCGCGGCGCTGGATACCATTCGCCTGACCAGCAGCGACGGCGGCGTGGTGCCGCTAAGCTCAATTGCCAAAATTGAGCAGCGTTTTGCGCCGCTTTCCATCAACCATCTGGATCAGTTCCCGGTAACGACCATCTCCTTTAACGTGCCGGATAACTATTCGCTGGGCGATGCGGTGCAGGCGATTATGGACACCGAAAAGACGCTGAATCTGCCGGTGGATATCACCACGCAGTTCCAGGGCAGCACCCTCGCCTTCCAGTCGGCGCTGGGCAGCACTGTCTGGCTGATTGTCGCGGCGGTGGTGGCGATGTATATCGTGCTCGGCATTCTGTACGAGAGCTTTATTCACCCGATCACCATTCTCTCGACGCTACCCACCGCAGGGGTTGGCGCACTGCTGGCGTTGCTGATTGCTGGTAGCGAACTGGATGTGATTGCGATTATCGGCATTATTTTGCTGATCGGTATCGTGAAGAAGAACGCCATCATGATGATCGACTTCGCGCTGGCTGCCGAGCGCGAGCAAGGCATGTCGCCGCGCGAGGCAATCTACCAGGCTTGTCTGTTGCGTTTTCGTCCGATCCTGATGACCACTCTGGCGGCTCTGCTTGGCGCGCTGCCGCTGATGTTGAGTACCGGGGTCGGCGCGGAACTGCGTCGTCCGTTAGGTATCGGCATGGTCGGCGGTCTGATTGTCAGCCAGGTGCTGACGCTGTTTACCACGCCGGTGATTTATTTGCTGTTCGACCGCCTGGCATTGTGGACCAAAAGCCGCTTTGCCCGTCATGAAGAGGAGGCGTAAGTGAAGTTTTTTGCCCTCTTCATTTACCGCCCGGTGGCGACGATTTTACTGTCGGTTGCCATTACCCTGTGCGGCATACTGGGCTTCCGTATGCTGCCGGTCGCCCCGCTGCCGCAGGTCGATTTTCCGGTGATTATGGTCAGCGCCTCGCTGCCCGGTGCGTCACCAGAAACAATGGCGTCTTCCGTTGCCACGCCGCTGGAGCGCTCACTTGGGCGCATTGCCGGAGTCAGTGAAATGACCTCCAGCAGTTCGCTCGGCAGCACGCGTATTATTTTGCAGTTTGATTTTGACCGGGATATCAACGGCGCGGCGCGCGATGTGCAGGCGGCGATCAACGCTGCACAAAGTTTGCTGCCCAGCGGGATGCCCAGCCGTCCGACCTATCGCAAAGCTAACCCGTCGGATGCGCCAATTATGATCCTCACGCTGACATCCGATACTTATTCGCAGGGTGAACTGTACGATTTTGCCTCGACGCAGCTGGCTCCGACGATTTCGCAAATCGACGGTGTTGGTGATGTCGATGTCGGCGGCAGCTCACTGCCCGCCGTACGCGTCGGGCTGAATCCGCAGGCGCTGTTTAATCAGGGCGTCTCGCTGGACGACGTACGCACTGCCATCAGCAATGCCAACGTGCGTAAACCGCAGGGGGCGCTGGAAGATGGCACTCACCGCTGGCAGATCCAGACCAATGATGAGCTAAAAACCGCCGCCGAATATCAGCCGCTGATTATTCATTACAACAACGGCGGCGCGGTTCGTCTGGGCGATGTGGCGACAGTGACCGACTCTGTACAGGATGTACGTAACGCCGGGATGACCAATGCCAAACCGGCTATTTTGCTGATGATCCGCAAGCTGCCGGAAGCCAATATTATCCAGACGGTTGACAGCATCCGGGCAAAATTACCGGAGTTGCAGGAAACCATTCCGGCGGCGATTGATCTGCAAATTGCCCAGGATCGCTCCCCCACCATTCGCTCCTCGCTGGAAGAAGTCGAGCAAACGCTGATTATCTCGGTGGCGCTGGTGATTCTGGTGGTGTTTTTATTCCTGCGCTCGGGTCGCGCCACTATTATTCCCGCCGTTTCGGTGCCGGTTTCGCTGATTGGTACGTTTGCGGCGATGTACCTGTGCGGATTCAGTCTCAATAACCTTTCGTTAATGGCGCTCACCATCGCTACTGGTTTCGTGGTGGATGACGCCATCGTGGTGCTGGAAAACATTGCCCGTCATCTGGAAGCGGGAATGAAACCGTTGCAAGCCGCACTGCAAGGTACTCGCGAAGTCGGCTTTACGGTGCTGTCGATGAGTCTGTCACTGGTGGCGGTGTTCCTGCCGCTGCTGTTGATGGGCGGATTGCCGGGCCGACTGTTACGCGAATTTGCCGTGACGCTTTCTGTCGCCATTGTTATATCGTTGCTGGTTTCTCTGACATTAACGCCAATGATGTGTGGCTGGATGCTGAAAGCCAGCAAGCCGCGTGAGCAAAAGCGACTGCGTGGTTTTGGCCGCATGTTGGTAGCCCTGCAACAAGGCTACGGCAAGTCGCTGAAATGGGTGCTCAATCATACCCGTCTGGTGGGTGTGGTGCTGCTTGGCACCATTGCGCTGAATATCTGGCTGTATATCTCGATCCCGAAAACCTTCTTCCCGGAGCAGGACACCGGCGTGCTGATGGGCGGGATACAGGCGGATCAGAGCATTTCGTTTCAGGCGATGCGCGGCAAATTGCAGGATTTCATGAAAATTATCCGTGACGATCCGGCAGTGGATAATGTCACCGGCTTTACAGGCGGTTCGCGAGTGAACAGCGGGATGATGTTTATCACCCTCAAGCCACGCGACGAACGCAGCGAAACGGCGCAGCAAATTATCGACCGTCTGCGCGTAAAACTGGCGAAAGAACCGGGGGCGAATCTGTTCCTGATGGCGGTACAGGATATTCGCGTTGGTGGGCGTCAGTCGAACGCCAGCTACCAGTACACGTTGTTATCCGACGACCTGGCGGCACTGCGAGAATGGGAGCCGAAAATCCGCAAAAAACTGGCGACGTTGCCGGAACTGGCGGACGTGAACTCCGATCAGCAGGATAACGGCGCGGAGATGAATCTGGTTTACGACCGCGACACCATGGCACGGCTGGGAATCGACGTACAAGCCGCCAACAGCCTGTTAAATAACGCCTTCGGTCAGCGGCAAATCTCGACCATTTACCAGCCGATGAACCAGTATAAAGTGGTGATGGAAGTGGATCCGCGCTATACCCAGGACATCAGCGCGCTGGAAAAAATGTTCGTTATCAATAACGAAGGAAAAGCGATCCCGCTGTCGTATTTCGCTAAATGGCAACCGGCGAATGCCCCACTATCGGTGAATCATCAGGGATTATCGGCGGCCTCGACCATTTCGTTCAACCTGCCGACCGGAAAATCGCTCTCGGACGCCAGTGCGGCGATCGATCGCGCAATGACCCAGCTTGGTGTGCCTTCGACGGTGCGCGGCAGTTTTGCCGGAACAGCGCAGGTGTTCCAGGAGACGATGAACTCACAGGTGATCCTGATTATCGCCGCCATCGCCACGGTGTATATCGTGCTGGGTATCCTTTACGAGAGTTATGTGCACCCGCTGACGATTCTCTCCACCCTGCCCTCGGCGGGTGTTGGAGCGCTGCTGGCGCTGGAGCTGTTCAATGCCCCGTTCAGCCTAATCGCCCTGATAGGGATCATGCTATTAATCGGCATCGTGAAGAAAAACGCCATTATGATGGTCGATTTTGCGCTTGAAGCCCAACGGCACGGTAACCTGACGCCGCAGGAAGCTATTTTCCAGGCCTGTCTGCTGCGTTTTCGCCCGATTATGATGACTACCCTGGCGGCGCTGTTTGGCGCGCTGCCGCTGGTGTTGTCGGGCGGCGACGGCTCGGAGCTGCGGCAACCCCTGGGGATCACCATTGTCGGCGGACTGGTAATGAGCCAGCTCCTTACGCTGTATACCACGCCGGTGGTGTATCTCTTTTTCGACCGTCTGCGGCTGCGTTTTTCGCGTAAACCTAAACAAACGGTAACCGAGTAAATGACAGATCTTCCCGACAGCACCCGTTGGCAATTGTGGATTGTGGCTTTCGGCTTCTTTATGCAGTCGCTGGACACCACCATCGTAAACACCGCCCTTCCCTCAATGGCGCAAAGCCTCGGGGAAAGTCCGTTGCATATGCACATGGTCATTGTCTCTTATGTGCTGACCGTGGCGGTGATGCTGCCCGCCAGCGGCTGGCTGGCGGACAAAGTCGGCGTGCGCAATATTTTCTTTACCGCCATCGTGCTGTTTACTCTCGGTTCACTGTTTTGCGCGCTTTCCGGCACGCTGAACGAACTGTTGCTGGCACGCGCGTTACAGGGCGTTGGCGGCGCGATGATGGTGCCGGTCGGCAGATTGACGGTGATGAAAATCGTACCGCGCGAGCAATATATGGCGGCGATGACCTTTGTCACGTTACCCGGTCAGGTCGGTCCGCTGCTCGGTCCGGCGCTCGGCGGTCTGCTGGTGGAGTACGCGTCGTGGCACTGGATCTTTTTGATCAACATTCCGGTGGGGATTATCGGTGCGATCGCCACATTGCTGTTAATGCCGAACTACACCATGCAGACGCGGCGCTTTGATCTCTCCGGATTTTTATTGCTGGCGGTTGGCATGGCGGTATTAACCCTGGCGCTGGACGGCAGTAAAGGTACAGGTTTATCGCCGCTGACGATTGCAGGCCTGGTCGCAGTTGGCGTGGTGGCACTGGTGCTTTATCTGCTGCACGCCAGAAATAACCACCGCGCTCTTTTCAGTCTGAAACTGTTCCGCACTCGTACCTTTTCGCTGGGCCTGGCGGGGAGCTTTGCCGGACGTATTGGCAGTGGCATGTTGCCCTTTATGACACCGGTTTTCCTGCAAATTGGCCTCGGTTTCTCGCCTTTTCATGCCGGACTGATGATGATCCCGATGGTGCTCGGCAGCATGGGGATGAAGCGAATTGTGGTACAGGTGGTGAATCGCTTTGGTTATCGTCGGGTACTGGTAGCGACCACGCTGGGTCTGTCGCTGGTCACCCTGTTGTTTATGACTACCGCCCTGCTGGGCTGGTACTACGTTTTGCCGTTCGTCCTGTTTTTACAAGGGATGGTCAACTCGACGCGTTTCTCCTCCATGAACACCCTGACGCTGAAAGATCTCCCGGACAATCTGGCGAGCAGCGGCAACAGCCTGCTGTCGATGATTATGCAATTGTCGATGAGTATCGGCGTCACTATCGCCGGGCTGTTGCTGGGACTTTTTGGTTCACAGCATGTCAGCGTCGACAGCGGCACCACACAAACCGTCTTTATGTACACCTGGCTTAGCATGGCGTTGATCATCGCCCTTCCGGCGTTCATCTTTGCCAGAGTGCCGAACGATACGCATCAAAATGTAGCTATTTCGCGGCGAAAAAGGAGCGCGCAATGAAGTTCTGGCGACCCGGTATTACCGGCAAACTGTTTCTGGCGATTTTCGCCACCTGCATTGTCTTGCTGATCAGTATGCACTGGGCGGTGCGTATCAGTTTTGAGCGTGGCTTTATTGATTACATCAAGCATGGTAATGAACAGCGATTACAACTGTTAAGTGATGCGCTTGGCGAGCAGTATGCGCAGCATGGCAACTGGCGCTTCCTGCGCAACAATGATCGCTTTGTCTTTCAGATCCTGCGTTCATTTGAACACGATAATTCGGAAGATAAACCCGGCCCGGGTATGCCACCGCACGGCTGGCGTACCCAGTTCTGGGTGGTTGATCAAAACAACAAAGTGCTGGTTGGTCCGCGAGCGCCGATTCCACCTGACGGTACACGGCGACCCATTCTGGTCAACGGTGCGGAAGTTGGCGCGGTGATCGCCTCCCCCGTTGAGCGGTTAACGCGCAATACTGATATCAATTTCGATAAACAACAGCGGCAAACCAGCTGGTTGATTGTCGCCCTGGCAACGTTACTCGCGGCACTTGCCACTTTTCTGCTGGCGCGCGGTTTACTGGCACCGGTAAAACGACTTGTCGATGGCACGCACAAACTGGCGGCGGGCGATTTCACTACCCGCGTAACGCCCACCAGTGAAGATGAACTGGGCAAGCTGGCGCAAGACTTCAACCAGCTTGCCAGCACGCTGGAGAAAAACCAGCAAATGCGGCGCGATTTTATGGCCGATATTTCTCACGAACTGCGTACGCCATTAGCGGTGCTGCGCGGTGAACTGGAAGCCATTCAGGATGGCGTGCGTAAATTCACGCCGGAGACGGTGGCGTCTTTACAGGCGGAGGTCGGTACACTGACCAAACTGGTTGACGATCTCCATCAGTTGTCGATGTCTGATGAAGGCGCTCTCGCCTATCAAAAAGCACCGGTAGATTTGATCCCACTGCTGGAAGTGGCGGGCGGCGCATTTCGCGAACGATTTGCCAGCCGTGGCCTGAAACTGCAATTTTCCCTGCCAGACAGTATTACCGTATTTGGCGATCGCGACCGTTTAATGCAGTTATTCAATAACTTACTTGAAAACAGCCTGCGCTACACTGACAGCGGCGGCAGCCTGAAAATCTCTGCCGAGCAGCACGACAAAACGGTGCGCCTGACCTTTGCCGACAGCGCACCGGGCGTCAGTGACGATCAGCTACAAAAATTGTTTGAACGTTTTTATCGCACCGAAGGTTCCCGCAACCGTGCCAGCGGCGGTTCCGGGCTGGGGCTGGCGATTTGCCTGAACATTGTTGAAGCACATAATGGCCGCATTATTGCTGCCCATTCGCCTTTTGGCGGGGTAAGCATTACAGTAGAGTTACCGCTGGAACGGGATTTACAGAGAGAAGTATGACCGAGTTACCAATCGACGAAAACACACCGCGTATTTTGATCGTGGAAGATGAACCGAAGCTGGGGCAGTTGCTCATTGATTATCTGCGTGCTGCGAGCTATGCGCCGACGCTTATCAGCCACGGCGATCAGGTACTGGCGTATGTGCGCCAGACACCACCGGATCTGATCCTGTTGGATCTGATGCTCCCTGGCACCGATGGCTTGACGCTGTGCCGGGAAATTCGTCGTTTTTCTGACATTCCTATCGTGATGGTGACGGCAAAAATCGAAGAGATCGACCGCCTGCTCGGACTGGAGATTGGCGCAGATGACTACATCTGCAAGCCGTACAGCCCACGGGAAGTGGTAGCGCGCGTCAAAACCATTTTGCGCCGTTGCAAACCGCAGCGTGAGTTGCAGCAACAGGATGCTGAAAGCCCGTTGATTATCGACGAAGGTCGTTTTCAGGCTTCATGGCGCGTTAAAATGCTTGACCTGACGCCTGCGGAATTTCGTCTGCTGAAAACGCTCTCTCACGAACCAGGAAAAGTGTTCTCCCGCGAGCAATTGCTCAATCATCTTTATGACGACTACCGCGTAGTAACCGACCGCACCATCGACAGCCACATTAAAAACCTGCGCCGCAAGCTGGAATCTCTCGACGCCGAACAGTCATTTATCCGCGCCGTTTACGGCGTCGGTTACCGCTGGGAAGCCGACGCCTGCCGCATCGTTTAGTTTTAGCGACATGACTTTGTTAGCCGGAGATGGCGTTCAGACCCGATCCGGCAACATTATCCCACGCATGGTCAGCAAACTGACATTATCTCTCCGCCCTGGCAGGCATCAGAAAATCGCTCATACTTTAATCGGTAAACAGCACCTTTAGATGCTGTTTTCGATACACAATTTCAATCAAGGAGTCATTATGGCTGGTTGGTTTGAACTCAGTAAGAGCAGTGATAATCAGTTCCGGTTTGTGCTAAAAGCGGGCAATGGTGAGACTATCCTCACCAGCGAGCTGTATACCTCAAAAGCCTCTGCGGAAAAGGGCATCGCGTCGGTGCGTAGCAACAGCCCGCAAGAAGAACGCTATGAGAAAAAAACGGCAAGTAACGGCAAATTCTATTTCAATCTGAAAGCCGCTAATCATCAAATTATCGGCTCCAGCCAGATGTACGCCACCGCGCAATCTCGTGAAACCGGAATTGCCTCCGTTAAAGCCAATGGCACAAGCCAGACGGTGAAAGACAATACGTAATTACGATGCCGGGCGTGGGTTGTTGGCGTCCGGCTTTATATCCAAATAACGCTTAGTTATTAATAATTAAGAGTAACCGCCGCCATTAAAATAGTGGGCACTGACGAGCACTCGTTGTGCTTTCTTTGTTTACCATCCCATACTTATCCTCCTGAACATGTTCATGTGCCAAAATATCTTCTAATACTTTCGTGACGCTATCCGGTTTATGACATACACTGATGTAAGATTTTTACTTACAGGCGGGCGTAAAATGGCCAGAACGATGACGGTTGATCTCGGCGATGAGTTGCGTGAATTTATCGAGTCCTTAATTGAATCCGGCGACTATCGCACCCAAAGCGAAGTGATCCGTGAGTCACTGCGATTACTTCGAGAAAAGCAAGCAGAGTCTCGCCTGCAAGCGTTACGTGACATGCTCGCAGAAGGGTTGAGTAGTGGTGAAGCTCAGCCGTGGGAAAAGGACGCGTTCTTACGGAAGGTGAAAGCAGGGATAAGGAAATAATGTGCGTATTATTAAACTCATGCCAAAAGCCAATGAGGATTTAGAAGGCATCTGGTATTACAGCTATCACCATTTCGGCGAACCACAAGCCGACAGATATGTGGAACATCTTTCAGACGTTCTCCAGATTCTGAGTAACAATAATATAGGTACGCCCAGACCTGAATTAGGCGAAGGTATTTTTGTTCTTCCTTTTGAACGCCACGTCATTTATTTCCTGCAATCACCAGGGGAAATTATCGTCATTCGTATCCTTAACCAAAACCAGGACGCCACCAGACATTTACACTGGAGCTAAACCCGCCGATTGCGCTACAATGCCCGCCCTTAAAGTGGGGGCACTCCCCTAACCGCTTCATCAGGTGAAGCGGATCTGACCTGTCATCAGAACGAGAGAATTATGTTTAAACCGGAACTCCTTTCCCCGGCGGGAACGCTGAAAAATATGCGTTACGCTTTCGCTTATGGCGCAGATGCTGTTTATGCGGGCCAGCCGCGTTATTCCCTGCGTGTGCGCAACAACGAATTCAACCACGAAAATCTTCAGCTCGGCATCAATGAAGCCCACGCGCTGGGGAAAAAGTTTTATGTCGTGGTCAACATTGCACCGCACAACGCCAAGCTGAAAACCTTTATCCGTGACCTGAAACCGGTGGTGGAAATGGGGCCGGATGCGCTGATTATGTCCGATCCAGGGCTGATTATGCTGGTGCGTGAGCACTTCCCTGAAATGCCGATCCACCTTTCGGTGCAGGCTAACGCCGTGAACTGGGCGACGGTGAAATTCTGGCAGCAAATGGGCCTGACCCGCGTGATCCTCTCTCGCGAGCTGTCGCTGGAAGAGATTGAAGAGATCCGCAATCAGGTGCCGGATATGGAGATCGAGATCTTCGTTCACGGCGCGCTGTGCATGGCCTACTCCGGTCGCTGCCTGCTCTCTGGCTATATCAACAAGCGCGACCCGAACCAGGGCACCTGCACCAACGCCTGCCGCTGGGAGTACAACGTCCAGGAAGGGAAAGAAGATGATGTTGGCAACATCGTACACAAGTACGAGCCGATTCCGGTGCAAAATGTTGAGCCGACGCTGGGTATCGGCGCACCAACCGACAAAGTGTTTATGATCGAAGAGGCCCAGCGTCCGGGCGAGTATATGACCGCGTTTGAAGATGAGCACGGCACTTACATCATGAACTCGAAAGATCTGCGCGCCATCGCCCATGTAGAACGCCTGACCAAAATGGGCGTGCATTCGCTGAAAATCGAAGGTCGTACCAAATCTTTCTACTATTGTGCACGCACCGCACAGGTTTACCGCAAAGCTATCGATGACGCCGCTGCGGGAAAACCGTTCGATACCAGCCTGCTGGAAACTCTGGAAGGTCTGGCGCATCGTGGCTATACCGAAGGTTTCCTGCGTCGTCATACTCACGACGATTATCAGAACTACGAATACGGTTATTCAGTTTCTGACCGCCAGCAGTTTGTTGGTGAGTTTACCGGTGAGCGCAAGGGGGACCTCGCGGCGGTAGCGGTGAAAAATAAATTCTCCGTTGGCGACAGCCTTGAGCTGATGACGCCGCAAGGCAACATTAATTTTACCCTTGAGCACATGGAAAACGCCAAAGGCGAAGCTATGCCGATAGCACCAGGCGATGGTTATACTGTGTGGCTCCCGGTCCCGCAGGATCTTGAGCTCAATTACGCGCTGCTGATGCGTAATTTCTCCGGGGAAACCACGCGTAATCCCCACGGTAAGTGATTAATTTCGATTATTTTTCCCGGATGGAAAATTCTTAGAAACCGATCACATACAGCTGCATTTATTAAGGTTATCATCCGTTTCGCTGAAAAACATAACCCATAAAATGCTAGCTGTACCAGGAACCACCTCCTTAGCCTGTGTAATCTCCCTTACACGGGCTTATTTTTTTATGCATAAGCCCTATCTCTAGTAACCGTCTTCCATTGACCACATCGATAGAATCTCCCTTCATAGCACGATGCCTTTCACGTAACGGCATCGTGCTCGCACAGGTTCCGGCTAAGCACAACCAGAACGCGCATGTTTGACGCTTACCAAAAAATATTCTCACTCTCCACATTTGAATGTCAGACGAGCGACGCCATGTAATCCTGCACCTTCTGTCTTCAGGTCAACTATCTGCATTTTTTTGCCCTGAGTAACACAGAAATGGGCTGCATCATTTTTTACTATATTTTCTGCACCAGATATTCTGCCCCTGGCTAAAGAAGCTTCGGCTTCGGTGTAGTATTGATTATCGAGTTTACGCTGAATATTACTTTTATATGCAAGACCAAATTTACCGATACTTGTCTCATCATTATGCACAGCACAACCAGACATAATAAAAATACTAATTAATGATATAGCAGCTATCTTTTTCATCTCACCTTCCCCCATTAAATACCAACGACACTCTCTAGTGTTTAAATATAATAATGGCATGATTATTATAATTGAATAGGATTATAATAAATGTTCTGTACAACATTTCCTACATAAGTAGGAATTACGGACATTGAGGCCCTTCAGGGTAACTCCATGGGGGCTTTAATATATTATATTGAAGATGCCACTGTTTAGTTGAATATTAGGTATATGCTCTTTTTTGAAATTTATCGGTGGCAGCCGTTAGTATTCGCTGTCCCCATTGCAAGCTCCTGGTGGTAACCACTGAATCCTCCATACTTGAACTGACTTTTTATCCTCCGACTTTCATCCTGTTCTGACTCCACCTTTTGTTTTCTGCTCTACACTATCTACAGACCAATCATAAAGGCACATACGATCATGGCAGAATTTCCCGCCAGCTTACTGATTCTTAATGGCAAAAGTACTGACAATCTACCCTTGCGCGAAGCAATTATGCTGTTGCGTGAGGAAGGAATGACGATCCATGTGCGGGTCACCTGGGAGAAAGGCGATGCCGCACGATATGTAGAGGAGGCCCGGAAGTTGGGCGTCGCAACGGTGATTGCCGGTGGTGGCGATGGCACCATTAATGAAGTTTCTACGGCGTTGATTCAGTGTGAGGGGGATGACATACCCGCGCTGGGAATTTTGCCATTAGGAACCGCCAATGATTTTGCCACCAGTGTAGGGATTCCTGAGGCACTGGATAAGGCGCTGAAACTGGCAATTGCCGGTAACGCCATTGCGATAGATATGGCGCAGGTCAACAAACAAACCTGTTTTATTAATATGGCGACAGGCGGATTTGGGACGCGTATTACCACAGAAACGCCGGAAAAATTAAAAGCCGCGCTGGGTGGCGTCTCTTACATCATTCATGGCTTAATGCGCATGGATACTCTGCAACCGGACCGTTGTGAAATCCGCGGTGAAAACTTTCACTGGCAAGGTGACGCCCTGGTCATTGGTATTGGTAACGGGCGTCAGGCCGGTGGCGGTCAGCAATTGTGTCCGAACGCGTTAATTAACGATGGCTTGCTGCAACTGCGCATTTTTACCGGCGATGAAATTCTTCCGGCTCTCGTATCAACCTTAAAATCTGACGAAGATAACCCGAATATTATCGAAGGCGCTTCGTCGTGGTTTGATATACAAGCCCCACACGAAATCACTTTTAATCTTGATGGCGAACCGTTGAGCGGACAAAACTTTCATATTGAAATACTTCCGGCGGCGTTGCGTTGTCGATTACCACCAGATTGTCCATTATTGCGTTAATCAAACTATTCTCTCTTGAACCAGGGAGAATCCGAAATGCCGGATGCGGTGTAAATACCTTATCCGGCATACAGAACAATACTACACCGTAATTAATTTTACCCGTGTCTTCTGCAATGCCAGTTTATCCACCTCTGATACAGCATCATCGGTAATAATAATGTCAATTTTTTCGATTGGCAGTACCTGATTAAAACCGCGACGGTTAAATTTCGATGAATCGAGAACGGCAATCACTTTATTAGCGGCGGTGACCATCGCACCGCTAATCGAATAACCTTCATTAAAGGTCGTAATACCATTAACCGCATCAATACCATCAGCACCGACAAACATTAAATCGGCATTAATATCCTGCAGGGAACGTTCAGCAATAGATCCATGCATAGATCGCGTTTTATGGCGGACCGTGCCACCGCAGACGACCAGAGTAATGTCTTTATTTTCGGAAAGGGCAAACGCAGCCGGGAGACTGTTGGTAATCACCGTGATATTTTTAGCGGTCATTAATCCTTCGGCGATAAGCATTGTGGTACTTCCGCTGTCGAGAATAACGGTCATCCCTTCATGGATCATTTTGACTGCCGCCTGCGCTATTCTGTTTTTGGGCGCGCTGGCGAGCTGAAATCGCTCTTTAAACCCGACTTCCTGGGTCTCGGTTTCACTATTACCGGACATTATTTTCGCCGCACCGCCATGAAAGCGCGTAACCACGCCTTTTTGTTCGAGAAAGCGTAAATCGGCACGGATTGTCGCTTCCGAGGCAGCAAATACTCCCGCCAGATCCTGAACAAGCACGGTTCCCTGTTCATTCACTAATTGGATGATCTTATTCCTTCGCTCGAATGAATTCATCGTCATTTACCCATATTCAATTGTGGCTAGTGTAAACGAAGGGGGACCATTGGTGAATGATCTGTTTTGCACAATACCGGGCCAGCATCACGCTGGCCCGCGGTTTCATGGAATGAGCAACACTTTGCCCGGCATGGCATTACGAGCGATGTCACGCACCGCCTGGGTGAAGCTTTCAAAGCTTCCACGGTGAGCGATTAATGGCTCCAGGCTTAACTTACGTTCTGTCAGCAACCGGCTCGCCGTTTCCCACTCCTGCCCCGGCCAAGGGCTGGAATAGTTCATCCAACTGCCGATAACCGTCAGCTCTTTACGCAATATTTTGCCAAACGTTGCCGATGTTAAATGCAGATCCTGATGCAACGTGCCCACCAGCGCCAGTTGGGCATGAGGACCGGCAATCTCTACCGCCAGTTCGACAGTTTGCGGTACGCCAGCCGTCTCGAGGATAAGCTGATTAAAACGCAGTTCGCGTAAAACGCTCTGCATTTGCGGCGCGCTCATTTCGCTACTGTTAAATGTTTGCATCGCACCGAAAGATTTTGCCAGTGCCAGTTTTTCTGAGCTAATGTCGATAGCCGTCACACTCTTTGCTCCCAGCGCGACAGCGCACTGAATAGCCAGCAGGCCAATGGTTCCGGCACCAATAATAATAACGTTTTTATTCTCACAACCTTTCGCTAAATGAAAAGCATGCAGACCAACGGTAATCGGCTCAATAAAAGCCCCATCCTCAATAGGCATATCCGTGGGTAGAGCAAAGACATTTTTTCGCTTAACGACAATATATTCAGCAAATCCACCATCACGCCGCGAGCCAATAAAATCATATTTTGCGCACTGGGAATAAAACCCTTTCAGACACTCTGGACAAGTAAAACAGGGTAATAACGGCACACAGGCAACCGCATCGCCAGGGTGTAAATCATCAACACCGGATCCCACCGCATCAATATAGCCGCTAAATTCATGGCCTAACGTTATTGGATAATAATGTGCACCATTTTTAAATATCCTGGGTAAATCGGAGCCACATAAGCCCGAGCTGGCAATTTTTACCCGCACCTCATCCTGATGTTTAATTTCAGGAATGACGCTTTCTGCAACGCGCACGATACCATCAGTATCATTCACCACTGATTTCATAAAAACTCCTGATTGTTAAGGGGGATAACCTCCCCCTCAGGTAAAAATTATTCTGCGAGAACGACTTTCTCTTGTTTAATAAAGCCACGCGCTCTACGCCAGGTCATGAAAATACCGGTCAGATAAATTGCACCGATAATAATGAAACCGGGAATATTTTGCGGGGAGAAAACCTGAATCAGTAACCAGGTAATGGGAGAACCGCCCTGATCCATTGAGGCCACCATACCCTCGGCTTTTAACGCCCCAGCATTAGCCGCCAGTTGGGTGTGCAAACCAATAGTTTGCGTCGCGATCCACAGAGTGATGCTCATGATGATGACACCCGAGATTAAGGTGCGGAACAGATTTCCACGATGCACGGCGACCGCCATCGCCACGAAGAAGCCGATGGTGGCAAGATCGCCAAACGGCAGCACCTGATTACCCGGCACACAAACAGCAATTAAAATGGTGAGTGGGATAAAAATCAGGCTTGCCGATACCACCGCCGTATGTCCCAGCAGCAACGCCGGATCAAGGCCAATCAGGAACTCCTGACCGCCGAACTTCGCCTGTAAACGACTACGAGCCTGCTTAGCGATGGGCGTTAAACCATCCATGATGGGTTTAATCACCCGTGGCATTAGCAGCATCACTGCCGCCGTTTTTACCGCCAGCTGCAATACACCTTTGACATCGTAACCCGCGAGGATGCCGATAATCAGCCCCATCACAAAACCCACGGTGACAGGCTCGCCAAATGGACCAAATTTGCGCTGAATATCGTCGGCGCTAAATTTAATTCGGTTAACGCCTGGGATTTTCTCGAGGATAGCATCGACCAGCACCGCAATCGGCCCCATATACGCCGACGTACCGTGCGGAATAGCAATACCTTCCAGCTCAAAGAAATTTCGGGTATCGCGGGCAAACCAGTCGCCGAGCTTATAAACAAACGCCGCGTGAATTACGACACCTGCCATCCCTATCATCCATGAACCGGTTGCCAGATGCAGCAACGCGCCGGTGAAGGTCATATGCCAGATATTCCAGATATCAACATTTACCACCCGCGTCATACGGGTCAGTAACATCGCCACGTTAACCAATATCGCAATCGGAATCGCCACCAGCGCAATTTGCGAAGCCCAGGTCATTGGTGAAGAGCCCGGCCAGCCGACATCGACCACATGCAGATTCAGGTCGAAATTTTCCGCCATCGCTTTCGCCGCCGGACCAATGGAATCCAGCATTAAGCCAATCACAAGGCCAATGCCAACAAAGCCAATCCCGATATGCAGACCCGCTTTAAAGCAATCGCCTGCCTTCATGCCTAATATTTTAGAAAAAATAATGATGACAATCGGAAGCATCACCGTAGGGCCGAGGTCGAGAATATAACGCATGACTTCTGAAAACATAGGTCACCCCTGTAAGATAGTCAGAATTTTATTTTGTAATGCTTCGATACCGACACCAGAAATAAAAGGCATGCCGTGAACTAACGGAATATCGCCAAAACTACGATCCACTTTGGCAGTGGTGCATATCAAATGCACACCATCCATATAGGTTTCTATTTCATTAACCCGACACTGGATTAATTCAACAGGAATATTATGATTCTGACACAACTCTTTAATTTCTTCCGCCGCCATCGTAGAGGTCGCAACCGCGCCTCCGCAAGCGACAATAATCTTGCGTTTCATAAATAGTCCTTTTTATTGTTACAGAGGGATTTATTCGTCTGAATCTAAAACATACTTTGTGAAGTATTCCTTTAACTGGGTTTCAGGAAGAGTGATTAGTGTCTCGACGATATCGGGCTGTTGTAACTTGCCAAATAAACAGCGTAAAAGTTTCAATTGCTGCTGCGGATTTTCCACAATCAACGCAATAACCAACGATACCTCCACGTCGTTATCATCATCCGCTTGCTGAAAATGAACTTTATTTGTTGGCCTTAACAGATAAATGGCTGACGACTTAGCATGAATCGCCTCACAATGCGGTATTGCAATGGCGTGCTGCTCAAGCATTATCCCGGTAGGGAATTCTGCTTCTCTGGCAATTAATGCCTGTGGCCAGGTATCATGAACCACACCTTTGGCGAGCATCTCATTACCGATATGGGTTAAAACTTCGCTACGATCGACAAAAGAAATTCCGCTACGAACAAACAGGTTAGTCATATACCGTCCTTATTCCGCACAGCCGTAGCGATAGGCGCGCAAAACATCATAAATTTTATCCATAATCAGCTGATGCGGTATTGCTGATAATTCCCCGGACTGAATGCGTTCAAATTGTTTGGGAAGATACTGACTAATCATGCCCAGTGGGATGTCCACGCCTTGCAGATTCACCATCATCGTTTCGACGCTATTTTTAATCCGACTATGCGGCCAGTAATAACGAATACGATCCGACAGGCTGTAACGAATATCCAGTAATGAATCGTTAAAACCCGTACGATAATATTTTTTCCAGTATTGCGGTTCGTCGAGCATCACTTCTTCAATTACCGCCAGGCAACCGCTGCGATTTTCGGGGGCGATAAGTTCCTGCTCAATTTGCGCCAGTGCAAATACCGCCTCACGTAAAGCAAAGGTTAATGCGGGACCAACTTTCAAAATTGCAAAGTGATCGCGGACTAATTCCCAATAAGCCGTCCGGGTCTGGTAATCGGTAGAATGTGCTTCATAAACCATTCGGGTGTTTTCTATCCATTGCGCCAGCGCCTGCGCTTCCTGCGGCTGATAATGGATAATATTGCTGTGATCAAATTCCACACCCGGCTGCACCACGATGGCAATCACGCGTGTTAACGCCTCTGCCAGCCCACGGGCAATAAAGGCCTTTTGATGCGTACGTAAAGTATTGGCGGCATCTTCAACATGGGTGATGTGTACTGACTGAATGGCGCTGGCCTCACCGCCCGGAACCGGAACTTCGGTGCCAATGACATAGCTCAGTTGCTCACGCTGGCAATCTGTCGCCACACTTTCCGCAGCAAAGCAAAGCACAGCAGCTCGTTCCGCAACCGTTTCTGGTGCTAACGGTATGGGATCCCCCGCGCAGGACATTGACGCATCAAGATGAATTTTACTGAAGCCAGCACGAACATATGCTTTTACCAGCTCGACGGATTTTTCCATCGCCGCATCCGCATTTTCTTGCTGCCAGCAGTTTGGCCCCAGATGATCGCCGCCGAGAATAATGCGTTCGCGTGCAAACCCAACTTTATCGGCAATCGTAAAAACAAATTCGCGAAAGTCTGCCGGTGTCATTCCGGTATAACCGCCAAATTGATTGACCTGGTTTGACGTTGCTTCAATCAGCACTTTGCGCGTGCTGTTGCGATCAAATGCCAGCGCCGCTTCGATAACCAACGGATGGGCAGAACAGACTGAACATATGCCGATATGTTCACCAGCTTTATGCCGGGCAATTAACGTTTTCATGTTTTTTCCTTGTTAAATGGCAGGTGCGTTATGCCCTGCCCTCGCAGCCACAATCGGCAATCACTTTGCTCACCACATCGCGCATTGCGGATTTAGCCGACTGCAAATAATCCCGGGGATCGGTCGCTTCGGGGTGCTCGGTCAGGTAATTTTTTAACGCCTGCGAGAAGGCATTTTTCAGCTCCGTTGCAACGTTGATTTTGCATATCCCCACTTTGATGGTTTGCTGAATATCCTTAGTCGATAATCCTGACGCGCCATGCAGCACCAGCGGTAAGTTCACCCACTGGCGAATGTTCTCCAGTCGAGAAAAATCAAGCACCGGTGCGCTGGCATACATACCGTGAGCCGTACCGATGGCGACCGCCAGGGAATCAATCCCGGTTGCCTCGGCAAATTCACGCGCCTGTGCGGGGTTGGTGTACAACGCATCGGCTTCATTGACTTGCACATCATCTTCCTGGCCGCCAAGTTGCCCCAGCTCCGCCTCGACGCTGACATCAAAGCGATGGCAAAAATCCACCACCTCTTTGACCCGTGAAATATTTTGCGCAAAAGGCAAATGCGAGGCGTCAATCATGACTGAGCGCACGCCAGAACGAACCTTCTGAGCGATATCGTCAAATTTCGTGTGATGGTCGAGATGAATTGCCAGTGGATGGTGATATTGCTTCGCCATCGCGCTGACCAGCGCCAACAGATTTTCTGTACCAGCATGAGTAAATGTGCCAGGCGTTCCGGCGATGATGACCGGCGCATGCAGGTTGGCAGCGGTTTCCACCACCACTTGCATCGTTTCGAGATTGTGAATATTGAATGCCGGAACCGCATAACCGCCGCGCTGTGCGTTGTTCAGCATCTGCTTTGTCGATACCACGTACATTTTCATATCCTGTCGTTTGTTTTCGATTTCAAAATATAATGAAATTATTTGTTTTTAAATATCGAGATAACGATCACAAAAACGACAATATGAAAATTGTTCGAGGAGTGAAAGGCAAAAAAACGGCCTCCCGATAGGGAAGCCGTAGCAAAGTGCGCGTGTTTTTATGCCGGATGCGGTGTAAACATACGTGGCAGTGCTATGTAGGCATGATAAGACGCTTCCGCGTCGCATCAGGCATAGGTTGCCGGATGCAGTGTAAACGCCTTATCCGTCCTACGGGGTGGTGCTGTTCGTATGAGGCGTATCAGGCAATAGTAATTTTGCTATCGAGATAAACGTCCTGCACGGCATTAATCAGTTTCACGCCGTCAGCCATCGATTTCTTGAACGCCTTACGTCCAAGAATCAGCCCCATTCCGCCAGCGCGTTTGTTGATAACCGCAGTACGCACTGCATCGCTGAGGTCAGTTTCACCGCCCGCAGCACCGCCGGAGTTTATCAACCCAGCCCGACCCATATAGCAGTTAGCTAACTGATAACGCACCAGATCAATCGGGTTTTCGCTGGTCAATTTGCTGTAAACACGATCGTCGGTGTAACCGTAATTAATTGCTTTATAGCCGCCGTTATTTTCCGCCATTTTTTGTTTGACGATATCTGCACCGATGGTTGCCGCCAGATGGTTTGCCTGACCGGTCAGGTCGGCGGAAACATGGTAATCAACGCCATCTTTCTTAAAGGCGGAGTTACGCAAATAGGCCCACAGCACTGTCACCATACCCAGCTCGTGCGCACGTTCAAAAGCCGCAGAAATTTCTTCAATCTGGCGACGTGACTCTTCCGAGCCAAAATAGATAGTCGCACCAACCGCAACCGCGCCCATGTTGAACGCCTGCTCCACGCTGGCATACAGCGTTTGATCGTAGGTATTCGGGTAACTTAGCGTCTCGTTGTGATTAAGTTTGACGAGGAATGGAATGCGATGCGCATAACGCCGCGATACCGACGCCAGCACGCCGTAAGTTGACGCCACACAGTTACAGCCCGCTTCGATCGCCAGTTCAACAATGTTTTTCGGGTCAAAGTAGAGCGGGTTAGCAGCAAATGAAGCTCCGGCAGAGTGCTCAACGCCCTGGTCAACCGGCAGAATAGAAAGATATCCTGTGCCAGCCAGACGCCCGGTGTTGTACAACGTCTGCATATTACGTAACACCGCTGGCGGGCGATTATTGTCAATCATTACGCGGTCTACGTAGTCATGTCCGGGGAGATAAAGCTGGTCAGAAGGAATTGTCATACAACGGTGCTGTAAAAGGTTGTCGGCGTCTTTGCCAAGCAACTGCGCAATATCTGTCATTACTATGCTCCCGTAAATTCCGATTGGATATCGGCTATGGATTGTCCTGGCCCGCCTTTTGCGGGCAATCATAATCCTGGTCGTTACGGGCGAGTTTTTCCATCTTTTGGATGTTTTTTCAGCGTTTTCTGTTGGCTCGATTCATCAGAAAAAATGTTAGCGCGGTCAAGTTTTCACCGCAAAGGTATTTAAAAGGTATTATTAAGTGGTATTGTCATCGCGTACCTTACATTACCTGTCATGAAGGAATTAAAAGATGAAAACAACAGCAAAGCTGTCGTTCATGATGTTTGTTGAATGGTTTATCTGGGGCGCGTGGTTTGTGCCATTGTGGTTGTGGTTAAGTAAAAGCGGTTTTAGTGCCGGAGAAATTGGCTGGTCGTATGCCTGTACCGCCATTGCGGCGATCCTGTCGCCAATTCTGGTTGGCTCCATCACTGACCGCTTTTTCTCGGCGCAAAAAGTGCTGGCGGTATTGATGTTCGCAGGCGCGCTGCTGATGTATTTCGCTGCGCAACAGACCACTTTTGCCGGGTTCTTTCCGTTACTGCTGGCTTACTCTCTAACCTATATGCCGACCATTGCGCTGACTAACAGCATCGCTTTTGCCAACGTGCCGGATGTGGAGCGTGATTTCCCGCGCATTCGTGTGATGGGCACTATCGGCTGGATTGCCTCTGGTCTGGCATGTGGTTTCTTGCCGCAAATGCTGGGATATGCCGATATCTCACCGACTAACATCCCGCTGCTGATTACCGCCGGAAGTTCTGCTCTGCTCGGTGTGTTTGCGTTTTTCCTGCCCGACACGCCGCCAAAAAGCACCGGCAAAATGGACATTAAAGTCATGCTCGGCCTGGATGCGCTGATCCTGCTGCGCGATAAAAACTTCCTCGTCTTTTTCTTCTGTTCATTCCTGTTTGCGATGCCACTGGCGTTCTATTACATCTTTGCCAACGGTTATCTGACCGAAGTTGGCATGAAAAACGCCACCGGCTGGATGACGCTCGGCCAGTTCTCTGAAATCTTCTTTATGCTGGCATTGCCGTTTTTCACTAAACGCTTTGGTATCAAAAAGGTATTATTGCTTGGTCTGGTCACCGCTGCGATCCGCTATGGCTTCTTTATTTACGGTAGTGCGGATGAATATTTCACCTACGCGTTACTGTTCCTCGGTATTTTGCTTCACGGCGTAAGTTACGATTTTTACTACGTTACCGCTTACATCTATGTCGATAAAAAAGCCCCCGTGCATATGCGTACCGCCGCGCAGGGGCTGATCACGCTCTGCTGCCAGGGCTTCGGCAGTTTGCTCGGCTATCGTCTTGGCGGTGTGATGATGGAAAAGATGTTCGCTTATCAGGAACCGGTAAACGGACTGACTTTCAACTGGTCCGGGATGTGGACTTTTGGCGCGGTGATGATTGCCATTATCGCCGTGCTGTTCATGATTTTTTTCCGCGAATCCGACAACGAAATTACGGCTATCAAGGTCGATGATCGCGATATTGCGTTGACACAAGGGGAAGTTAAATGAAAACAGAACGTATTCTCGGTGCTCTTTATGGGCAGGCGTTAGGGGATGCGATGGGGATGCCCTCCGAGCTTTGGCCACGCAGCCGCGTTAAAGCACACTTTGGCTGGATTGACCGTTTTCTTCCTGGACCAAAGGAGAATAACGCGGCCTGTTATTTTAACCGCGCCGAATTCACCGACGATACCTCGATGGCGCTGTGTCTGGCGGATGCGTTACTGGAACGTGAAGGCAAGATCGATCCGGATCTGATTGGGCGTAATATTCTCGACTGGGCGCTGCGTTTCGACGCCTTTAACAAAAACGTACTAGGTCCGACCTCGAAGATTGCGCTTAACGCCATTCGCGACGGTAAACCCGTTGCTGAACTGGAAAACAACGGCGTGACCAACGGCGCAGCGATGCGCGTCTCGCCATTAGGTTGTTTGCTTCCGGCGCGTGATGTTGATTCCTTTATTGATGATGTGGCGCTGGCGTCGAGCCCGACCCATAAATCCGATCTGGCAGTTGCAGGTGCGGTAGTCATCGCATGGGCGATTTCTCGTGCCATTGACGGAGAAAGCTGGTCAGCGATTGTTGATTCCCTGCCTTCAATTGCGCGACATGCACAGCAAAAACGCATCACTACCTTCAGCGCCTCACTGGCAGCACGTCTGGAGATTGCGCTGAAAATTGTGCGCAATGCCGACGGCACCGAATCCGCCAGCGAACAGCTTTACCAGGTCGTTGGCGCAGGTACCAGCACTATTGAGTCCGTTCCGTGCGCCATTGCGCTGGTTGAACTGGCACAAACCGACCCGAATCGCTGCGCCGTCCTGTGCGCTAACCTTGGCGGCGACACAGACACCATCGGCGCTATGGCGACGGCGATTTGCGGCGCGTTGCATGGCGTTAACGCTATCGATCCTGCATTAAAGGCGGAACTGGATGCGGTAAATCAGCTTGATTTCAACCGCTATGCCACAGCGCTGGCGAAATATCGTCAACAACGGGAGGCGGTATGAGCGGCGCTCGATTACACACGCTGCTGCCTGAATTAACCTCGCGTCAGCCGGTGATGGTCGTCGGCGCGGCGGTCATTGATGTGATCGCCGACGCTTATGCCCTCCCCTGGCGTGGGTGCGATATCGAACTGAAGCAGCAGAGCGTTAACGTTGGCGGCTGCGCACTGAATATTGCCGTGGCGTTAAAGCGCCTCGGCATCGAAGCGGGTAATGCCTTGCCGCTCGGTCAGGGCGTGTGGGCGGAGATTATTCGCAACCGGATGGCGAAAGAGGGGTTAATCAGCCTGATCGATAACGCCGAAGGCGATAACGGCTGGTGTCTGGCGCTGGTTGAGCCGGATGGCGAACGCACTTTTATGTCATTCAGCGGTGTGGAAAATCAGTGGAATCGCCAGTGGCTGGCGCGATTAACCGTTGCGCCTGGCAGCCTGCTCTATTTTTCCGGTTATCAACTGGCCTCGCCCTGCGGCGAATTGTTAGTGGAATGGCTGGAAAAGCTGCAAGACGTGACGCCGTTTATCGATTTTGGCCCACGTATCGGCGATATCCCGGACGCATTACTGGCGCGGATCATGGCCTGTCGACCTTTAGTATCACTCAATCGTCAAGAGGCTGAGATTGCCGCCGAACGTTTTGCTTTATCCGCAGAGATAACAACACTTGGCAAGCAATGGCAGGAGAAATTTGCCGCGCCGTTGATCGTTCGTCTCGATAAAGAGGGTGCATGGTATTTCAGCAACGACGCTTCTGGCTGCATTCCGGCATTTCCAACGCAAGTTGTAGACACCATTGGGGCGGGCGACAGTCATGCAGGTGGCGTACTTGCCGGGCTGGCCTCTGGTCTGCCACTGGCGGATGCCGTATTACTGGGCAATGCAGTGGCGTCGTGGGTTGTCGGGCATCGGGGCGGTGATTGTGCGCCAACGCGCGAGGAACTACTCCTCGCACACAAAAACGTATAGATCGCTGCGACAGTGGCTAATGCTGTACTCAATAGGCCGTTGCTGTTGGTCAAGCGCCACTTGCTTGATCACCAGCACCGGTATTTTGCTATCTAACTGAATATGTGACTGAAACTCGGCATCCGGCATCCGGGCGCTAACGCGGGAACGCGTACGTTGTGGGTAAATGTGCTGGCTGCGGAAATAGTCATAAAGTGAAATCCCGATGGCATCAACATCATGAATTAAATGCGCCGGAACCCACGATTCCTCAATCGATACCGCTTCTTCATCGACATAGCGAATACGCTTAAGCAAAAAGACATCACTTCCTGCTTCGACCGCCAGCTGCTGCGCGACTTCTTCGGGACATTTCACGACACGCTTGTTAACCCATAGCGTATCGGGCTTTTTCCCGCGCAATACCACCTGCTGAGAAAAACCTCGCGCTTCTTTCAACGAGTATTCGAAGATGTTGTTGATCTGCGTGCCGTAACCGCGCGAACGCGTCACCACACCCTCTTCTTCCAGCGCCTGCATCGCCTTGCGCACCGTAATGCGCGAAACGCCGGTTAACTGACTTAAATCACGCTCACCGGGCAAAATATTGCCATGCTCCAGCACCCCGCTGCGCACGGCATTTTTTACCGTTTCGGCAAACTTAATATAAAGCGGCGTGTTATCCGCCGCTAAAATACGCTCGTTCAGTTGGGCAATCAGCTGGGTATGCGCTTGTTCCATTTGTCTTTTTCCTGCCGGGGAGTCTGGTGGGAGTATATCACTGCTTCTTATTTAAGGCGTTTCTTTAATCCCATCAACGAATGCCTGCAACTCCTCCACCGTGCCATGAAATACATTAAAATCCACCGGACCATTGATGCCATCTACCTGTCCACGGTCGGAATGCTGCCAGAAGCGCCAGGCCATGCCGTCATTGTCCGGACGACGTTGATAATAGTGAGCCACCCACCACGGATATTCATTGAAATAGCCCGCCAGATTGGTGTGATAAAAAACGGCTCCTGAGTAAATAATCGGCTTTTTTCCCGTACTTTTTTCGACCATTTTTAGCCACTGACTTACTCGTTTGCGTAATTCTTTTGCCGATAATTTTCCCCGTTCTTCTACGTCCAGTACCGCAGGGAAATCGCCTTGTGAGAAATCCACCGTTTGCAGAAATAATCGTGCCTGAACCGGCGCTGCTACCGACGGGGAGAAATAATGATACGCCCCGCGCAGCAGACCATTTTCGCGGCTTAGTTGCCAGTTACGCGAAAAATACGGGTCCACCAGCTTTTCGCCTTCCGTCGCCTTAATAAAAGCAAACTGTAAGCGGATACCGTTGTCGCGCATTTTTGCCACCCGCTGCCAGTCGATCCGCTCCTGCCAGCGAGAAACATCTATTCCGTGAATGGTGTAACTGGCAGGAATGCGAATAGCGAAAGATTTAACCGGGCGATAACCGTAGAAATGGATGTAGTCTGTAATCTGAACTGCTGTCGAATAGAAAAAATTCACCGTCTGACGCGGATAAATTGCAACGATGGAAATTAGCCCAAGAGCGCATAATAGAGAGGTGAGTTTTTTTCGACTGGTAATTCTTAGCTGCATTGGTTTCATCCCTGAATGTCAGTGCCAAAGGCTGACAATAACCAAAGCAGCTATAGTACGGTGCTCACCACCAGGCGTGGAAGTGGTGAACCGGACCAATACCGTGACCAACTTCCAGCGTGTCGGCCTGGGCTAATGCTGATGAAAGCCAGCTTTTTGCCTCCTGTACGGTGTCAGCCCAGTTTGTATGGCGCGGGCGTAGTGCAGCCAACGCCGCAGAGAGCGTACAACCAGTGCCGTGGGTGTTTTTGGTCATAATGCGCGGTGCGGTAAACCGTTGTTCACCCTCGCGGGTAAACAGCCAGTCCGGGCTTTGCTCATCATCCAGATGACCACCTTTCATTAGCACTGCGCCACAGCCCATCGCCAACAGCGATCGCCCTTGTTCCAGCATTTCCTGTTCGGTGCGCGCGTGTGGCGCGTCGAGCAAGGCGGCAGCTTCGGGCAAGTTTGGCGTTATTAATGAAACCTGTGGCAATAATCGACTGCGCAGCGTAGCAACCGCCGAAGGTGAAAGCAGCGGGTCGCCGCTTTTTGCCAGCATAACGGTGTCGAGTACCACGTTTTGGATCTGATAACGTTGCAACCGTTCTGCCACCGCTTCAACAATATCGGTTTCCGCCAACATACCGATTTTAGTGGTGTCGATTCGCACATCGCTGAACACCGAATCGAGCTGGGCGGCGACAAAATCAGGCTCAATGCGATACACCGACTGTACGCCACGGGTATTTTGCGCCACCAGTGCAGTAATAACTGAGCAACCATAAGCGCCAAGTGCCGAGAAGGTTTTAAGATCGGCCTGAATCCCCGCACCACCACTGGGATCAGTACCGGCAATCGTCAGAGCGTTAATTCGTTTCATGCCTGCACCTCCTGCGTCAATTGCCAGAGCGCATCAAGGAAATGTGGAACAAAACTGCCTGGCCCCTCGCTTCTGGCGACTGCGCGCTCTCCGGCTTGTTTCATCCAGTGACAGGCAGATGCGACATTTTCCAGCGTATCGCCTGGTAACGCACAGCAGGCAGCGACAACCGCCGATAATGCACAGCCAGTTCCTACCACTTTGGTCATTAACGGATCGCCACCGTGAATGCCAACGGCGCGATGGCCATCGGTAACATAATCCACCTCGCCAGTGACCACGACGATTGCGCCAGTTTCCCGTGCCAGTGTTTGTGCAGCGGGTATCGCGTTAGCTGCGGCGTCAGTGGTATCCACTCCCCGTCCACCATTAGCAATGCCAGCTAATGCCATGATTTCCGAAGCATTACCACGTATCGCTGCCGGTTTAAAAGATAAAAGTTCATGACAAAAATGGCGGCGATAATCGAGCGCACCAACCGCTACTGGATCAAGCGTCCAGGGTGTTTGAGAGCTTTTTGCTTGCTCAACGGCAGCACGCATCGCCTGAGCGCGTGGCTGCGTCAGTGTGCCAACGTTAATCAACAAGGCACTGGCGATAGCCGCAAACTGACTGGCCTCTTCGGTTTCGATAACCATCGCTGGCGATGCACCGAGCGCCAGCAAGGTATTGGCAGTAAAGGTTTGCACCACATCGTTGGTCATGCAGTGCACAAGAGGGGAATGTTGGTGAAAAAGGTGTAACGCGTGCGCAGATTGCGCTGAACTCAGCAGGTCGACTTGCATAGTTTGCTCCTGCCATAACGTGAAGAAGCAATGACCTGGTGGTCCGTGACTTCCCTACGCTGGCATTATCCAGATCAGGTGATACGGGTATTTCTCAGCCTTCACGCAGAAGGGCACCCCGAGTCGTTTGGTTGCGATGATAAATCGCAGAGGAGGATGGTAATGTCCAGCGCACGCGTTGTAAACGAGGAAAAACGGCAGTTTTACAATCGCGTTAATAAATTATTTGATATATGAATCCAGCACCTTCAGAACGACATCCAGATCTTCTTCACGTTTTAGCTCATCCCCCTGGTGAACGATGTGTTCCGTCAGATGACCTTTAATCACTTCCCGCATCAGACCGTTTACCGCGCCACGGATAGCAGCAATCTGTTGTAAAACTGCAGCGCATTCGTGCGGCTCGTCGAGCATTTTCTTGAGCGCCACGACCTGGCCCTGAATCTTACTGGCACGCGCTTTCAGTTTCTGTTTATCACGGATTGTATGAGACATGGCAACACCTGGTTAACAAGAATATGAAAAATCATAGCACTATTAATCTACTGGGGGGTAGTATCAGGTACTGGGGGGGAGTAGAATCAGATTGCCGAATTAATACTAAGAATTATTATCATGACCGAATTTACAACTCTTCTTCAGCAAGGAAACGCCTGGTTCTTCATCCCCAGCGCCATCTTACTTGGTGCGCTTCATGGCCTGGAACCAGGGCACTCAAAAACGATGATGGCGGCGTTTATCATCGCCATCAAAGGCACCATTAAACAGGCGGTGATGCTCGGACTGGCAGCAACTATTTCGCATACCGCAGTGGTCTGGTTAATTGCCTTTGGCGGGATGGTGATCAGCAAGCGCTTTACTGCTCAATCAGCAGAACCGTGGCTCCAGCTGATTTCCGCAGTGATCATTATTGGCACCGCGTTCTGGATGTTCTGGCGTACCTGGCGCGGCGAACGCAACTGGCTGGAGAATATGCACGAGTATGATCATGAACATCATCACCACGATCACGAAGATCACCACGACCATGGACATCATCACCATCACGAACATGGCGAGTATCAGGATGCCCATGCACGAGCCCATGCCAATGATATTAAACGACGCTTTGATGGTAGAGAGGTCACCAACTGGCAAATTTTGTTATTTGGCTTAACAGGTGGTCTTATCCCCTGTCCGGCAGCAATTACCGTGCTGTTGATTTGCATTCAGTTGAAAGCCCTGACACTGGGCGCAACACTGGTCGTCAGTTTCAGCATTGGCCTGGCGTTAACGCTTGTCACCGTAGGCGTTGGCGCAGCAATCAGCGTTCAGCAGGTCGCAAAACGCTGGAGCGGATTTAACACTCTCGCTAAACGCGCCCCCTATTTTTCCAGTCTGTTGATTGGCTTAGTCGGTGTGTATATGGGCGTACATGGCTTCATGGGCATAATGCGATAACTCAATCCTTTAGGCTTGCATGTTATCTTCAGCCCAGGATGATTCTTAAATCAGCTATTTCCGCTGACTCTCTGCTCGCTAAGGATGCTTTTAGGGCATCCTTTCATTTACACTTTTTACGAAATCATGGGATCACTAACAAAATATCGCTTGTCAGTTATATTGTATGGCAGGAAAGATATGCGACTGATATTACAGATCCCCAAAGTGGAGAGTTTATGACCATTAAAAATAAGATGTTGCTGGGTGTGCTTTTGCTGGTTACCAGTGCCGCCTGGGCCGCACCAGCCACCGCGGGTTCGACCAATACCTCGGGAATTTCTAAGTATGAGTTAAGCAGTTTCATTGCTGACTTTAAGCATTTCAAACCAGGTGATACCGTCCCAGAGATGTACCGCACCGATGAGTACAACATTAAGCAGTGGCAGTTACGTAACCTGCCCGCGCCTGATGCCGGGACGCACTGGACCTATATGGGTGGCGCGTACGTGTTGATCAGCGACACCGACGGTAAAATCATTAAAGCCTACGACGGTGAGATTTTTTATCATCGCTAAAAAAAGCCCCCTCATCATGAGGGGGAAATGCAGACACCTTGTTATTTTTTATTATTAGCCACTTGCTCGTCTTGCTTGTTATTAGTCGTATTTCACGTTGATTAATGCGGTTGCCTCCAGTGCGCCAGATTTAATTTTATTTGTATCGTAGACGTAGTAACTGGCTGTTATCGGAATTGAAACCGTTGTATCTGTAAGTTTTGACTTTGCCGCAATTTCTTTTAAATTTGTGTATCCTTTACTGCTGTTAGTGATATTTAAAAGTGTGACTGACGAACCATTACTTTCAAGAATAAATCCTACGCCATTATCTTCCGCACCTTTCAGTATTGTGTTGCTGTTGGTTAACAAGTCAGAACTTGATAAATACACCTGCATTTTCCGTGATGTTTGATTTTGTTGACCTAATAAATTTTTACAACGCAGAATAATATCCCCTTGTTTACTATTTATTGTTGCTTTGTTACCTGTGGCTGGTAATTGTGAAACGGGAATACTGTCTAAAGTAATTAATAAATCGTCCGGTTTGCAGGTTGTGGTTATCGGGTTGTATGACAATGTCAGATTAAAGGAATAGACACCTGCATTTTGTGCCAATGCATTTCTGTAGCTATTTACACATGCATCCCATGACTTGCCACCTAATAAACACAGTAGAAATTGTACTGCGGCACTCCCGCGTGTCGATGATGAAGCACTGGATAATGTCGCAACTCCATTAATCATCACTGAACCGCCGCCCCCCGCAGAAACATTCACTTTTGCATTACTGGCCGCAGGTGTCACCGTTACCGAATAACCACTGGTGAAACTGGTCTGATTATTTGATAACGTGATGTTGTTTTTATTGGTCCATTCAAAATGTAAATTTAATTTAATGGTATCGTTATAAAGTCCAACAATAATATCCGACGGGCTCATAGGGGTGATAGTATTTGTACTCACGCATGACGAATCATTAAAATTATGCTCATATGTCGCCATTTGTGTTTGAGTAAGTGCAAAATCCCCCTGAACAACCAAATTGTGCTGAACAGATAACTCACTATAACATGCCGCATAGCTCACAGGCATAACCATCATCATTACTATAAATAACATTATACGAATATTCATAACCACCTGACTATTACTGGCAAATATAGTTTCTACTTTCATCAATCTCTTTACCGAAGGTGATTGTGCATGAAAGTCCTTGTTGCTTATCAATTGCTACATTAACCGATGGCGGTACTTCATTGGTGCGAATAAATAACTGGCTTCCCTGACCGACAACGCCAATATTATGACCATGGATATCATTAACTTCATAACCAAACATTAATGGTTGCCCATCCGCTCTTAACGCTTTTATAAACCAGGGCTTGCGCTGATCGGTATCAAAATTAACCAGTACAACCGCGCCGCGATAAGGTGCGGCAATTTTCCGGTTGCCACGTAATTCTGCTTCGCTATCGCTTTGCGACACATCCAGCATCAGGTGATTTTCCCGATAAGGTGTCATTCCGTCGTATACCACCACTCCATTACGGTTTGTTGTGCGATATTTTTGCCCATTGACATAAGCATCTTTAATTCCTGGCGCATTCATCACAGCAAACGTTTCGGAAAGACGGTTCGCCAGATTAACGCCCCCCGACCAGGCGACAATGCCCCCTGAAACACTGGCTCCAGCCTGTCGATAAGTACTCGACTGACTATAACTGCCATTCACTGTCGCAACCGGCGCGTTCCAGGTCAAATTCGCCCCAGCTGTCGTTTCATTTCCCTGATTCTGATAACTCAGGTTGACCCCATAGTTAAACTGATCCCGGCTTCCAACGGTTCCTGATAATCCCGTATTATTTGAGGCAAACCCCTGATCATCAAACGTCGTTGAGTTAGACATATATATTTGCCGACGAGGCGTCGTAACGTCATCACCCCAATCAAAGGGAATCGATATAAAAATATTAAAACGTTTCTCTTCATGATGATTCTCGTCATACGCCTGGCTTGCCGCGAGGATATAGCTTATCCGCCGCCAGTTATTGGAATAACTCAACTGATAATCCTTACTGCTGCCGCTACGCCCCCAGTAATCTCGCCATAACGTACTTAAGGACACAGACCCCCAGCCTTCTGGCAATGACTGGCTCATATTGGCAGAGAAGCTATTTTTACGGCCAAAATCGTTCTGGTAATAATCGGCAATGTCATAGACATCGTTTTCATCACGGCGATAATTATCTTTATTGTTTGCCCAAACGTGATCATTAAATGTCCGGTAATCACGCGATGAATAACGCCAGGCCGCCAGACCAAAACGCGTCGACGTTTGGCTCACAAATTTGTTGTAGGCAATTTGATAACTTTGCCCGTCAAACACATCGCCGTTGTCTTGTTTACTATGCGACTTCGTGGCATCGACGGAAATGGCACCAATGCGTGTATTCCAGCCAGTCCCCAAAGTAAACGCGTAATAATTATTCGCGACCATCGAGCCACCATACAGCGTCAATAAATTATTAAAACCATACTGATAACCCGCCTGGACAAAATCACTTTGTTTGCTCGCCCCTTCAATATGGCTACGACCCGCCGCAAAATCATATTTCGATACGCCGGGTTGCAGCATATTTGGCACTGCTGCATAAGGCACCAGATAGGTGGTTACCGAGCCGTCCGCCTCTTTCACGCTGACATCAAGATCTGCTCCACCACCGGCCAACTGCAAATCTGTAATCGCGAACGGGCCAGGAGGAACCTCTTTCTGATAAACCACAAAACCGTTCTGTTCAATAGTTACCAGCGCATTACTCTGAGCAATCCCCTGCACCCGTGGCGTAAAATTTTGTTTCGAGTTAGGCAACATCTGCATATCACGAAACAACCGCACACCGCTGAAGCGAACAGAATCAAAAATATCGCTTGATGTGTACATATCACCCACGCGAAGCGTGCCGAGAAGTTGGGCAAATCCACGTTCCAGATACAGGGTATTGCTTTTCCACACCCCTGGATTGTTATTTGTTTTACTGAAACTGGCATCAGAATGCAGTTGCCACCCCAGTAAATTTAACCCGCTGTTAAAACGTACATATGTACTCTTACTATTACCCGACGCTTTATAGTCACTGTAATACTGACTCACATAATAAGAGGTATAAAACGCATTAATACCCCGCTCCCAGTTTTCCGGTGGAACATAGCCACTTTCCAGTTCTTCCACCCAGGCCTGCGGGACACTGAAATCGAGACGAAAAACCCCGATATCCCAGGTATAGCTCCCACCCTGAACAAGTTGCTCAAATGTTAAACATTGCTTACCGCTGGCGAAGTTATCGCTATTAATGCCTAACCGCTTGATAACTTCTATTGATAAACATGTTTCTTGCGGGTTGTCTTTAACAATAATCTCATATTTCCCGCGCCATTGCTTATTGACATAAATATCGATGTCATACTGCCCCGGTAAGGGTTGATTATCATCAAGACGAATATTTGCAACCTGCTGGTCTTTCATTCCACCTATCATAAAATGGGTATCAAAGGTTTCTTCAGCTGCATAAGCTTCAATGCCGAGCAATAACGCTACGATTGCTGATGCAAGTGGGGTCATTCTCAACATAGGCAGCTCCTGCAATTAAATTTTGTCACTAATATAGTTGCCGTGGTCATCGATAATGGTCAGATACCAGTTATTTGCATTATTACTTTTGACATTAACACTCTGACTTTCTAAGGGGGCAATCATTATAGTTTCATAATTGACTTTGACATTATTAGCTTTGACATCCGAAATCGTCACCCAATTAGCTGAGTCATTTTTTATCACCAATCCATTGCCACTGCGACTTACCAGTAACTTTTTAAAGGTCGCTTTATTTACCGGAGCAATACCCGCTGGCCGGTAAAACAACTTAATTCTGTTTTGCATCGCAAACTTCAGTGCATTTTTGCCTTCTTGCTCTGGACTATTTGGTGGAATATCCAGAACATTCAGATAAAAAATGCTTTCTTTATTAGTGGGCAGTTTATTCGGCATAATTTTGATTTTTACTTGCTGCCCGGAATTTGCCCCTATTTTTGCCACTGGTGGCGTTAACATGAAAGGAACCTGAATTTTTTCTGGTGGTAACGACGTATCGCCATCATCAATCCACGCCTGCAGCAGCGAAGAACGGTTTCCCTGGTTCATCAACTGCACCATAACTTCTTTATTTTCTGCCGGGTAAATAATGCGCGTCCCGTAGATAACAATTCCGGCATGTGCAGGAAGGACCATAGAAAAAATGAGTAAAGATAATAATCCTTTCATCTTAATGCCTCTTAAATTAAAAAGCCGCCATGGGGATAGCGGCCATGTTTATTACCTGGAGAAACTTACAATTTTATTTATTAATCCTGCGCCACACGCATAACCAGAGAAGATAACACATCACCTGATTGCACTGAGTTATCTGTCAGTTTCAGGTATTTTGCTTTAAACGGAATAGCATATTGACCTTCCGCTGTTTTATAACTCTCAATGTTAAAAGGTGCAGAAACATCCAGGACATCGCTGTTATCACCTAAATAGAGATAGTAACCCACGGTATCGTTGCTACTGGCTATCGCCTTATCGTTACCGGTTATTTTATCGTTGGTAATCAACGAGAGTTTTACACCAGCAACTTCTTTCGGGCAGCTAATTTTTAACATGCTGCTGGTTACACCGACTGCATCATCATAGGTAGAATATTTAGCTTTACCTTCAAAGACAGTGGTTGGTACAGTCGGCATATTAATACTTACTGAATCACCACCCGCTTCGAATTTACACGGAGATTCTGCAATATTCCCCTTAATAGTTAATGTTCCGGTATCAACGTCTGCAGCAAATACTCCAGCGCTCATAAAAAAAGAAGAAAAGACAGCGGCAGCAATAATTGAACGTTTCATAATATGTTCCTTAATAAAATTTATTTTTGGTTGTTAAGAGTCTGTATCTCTTGGAAACAAATTTCTCACATCAAAAAAGTTACCGCAATGTAAACACATTGTTTTATTGATTTAAAACAAATTAACCATTGCAATATAAATACAAAAAATGTTTAAGAGTATTAACTATTTATCGCATCTATCAATTAATGTAGATTTATGTAAATGGTATTGTTGATATCAATAAAAAAGCCGAAATCATTTATATAAATGATTTCGGCTTTCTAAATGCAATTAAAATCAGGTTGCCAAATTAATCGTAGCGATTTAACACGATTCGACGTTTGCTATCGCTACCTGCAACAACCACTTCTGTCGTTACACCTTTGACGGGCGAAGAAAACAGATGACGGGTGTCAACATTATACGTTAACTGACCACAATGCTGTTGAGGTTGACCATTAACCATAGCCATACTGCATGTTGGGGGACTGATCCTGCCATTAATCGCTAATGTGGCAGTCTCTGAAGAGAATGCGGGAGAAGCCAATCCATAGGCAAGAAAAATAATTCCTGACAGCCAATACTTATTCATTGAACGTTATCCCTGTAGTAAAGGTTATGCCTGGATAGAATGAGTGCATAACAAACTATAGCTGTACATCCACTACACAGCCACGAAGGATGATAATGAAGCATTGCCTGTATGATCAATCGACTTTGTAGAGTTTCGGACGAAGGTCCGCAGAATATTCGCAGTATTAAATAAGTGTTCATTAATGCGGCAAAAACTAATACACCGCATCAATGTAACATCTCTGCGGTGTATGAAGAATAACCAGAATGGTTAATAGGCGTTAGACCGCGCGGAAGGAAATCTCGCCTGGAATGACTTCACCCTGCCAGTAGAGCTGAGCTGCAACGCGGTCAGCCAGCTGGCGGTAGATAGCGGTAAATTCGCTCTCCGGACGGCTGATAACCGTTGGCGTGCCTTTATCGAGATCCTCACGTAAGGAGATGTGTAACGGCATCTGCCCCAGCAGCTGTGTGTGGTATTTTTCAGCCAGTTTCTCAGCACCACCGGTACCGAAAATCGGTTCATGGTGACCACAGTTACTGCAAATATGCACACTCATGTTCTCGACAATACCAAGCACCGGAACCTCGACTTTCTCGAACATCACAATGCCTTTTTTCGCATCGATCAACGCGATGTCCTGCGGGGTGGTGACCACGACTGCACCAGTTACTGGAATGTTTTGCGCCAGCGTCAATTGAATGTCACCGGTGCCTGGCGGCATATCAAGCACCAGATAGTCGAGATCCGGCCACAAGGTTTCCTGCAACATCTGCATTAACGCCTTGCTCGCCATCGGTCCACGCCACACCATCGCATTGTCTTCAGTGACCAGATAACCAATTGAATTGGTTGCCAGGCCATGAGACATAATCGGTGCCATGTGGGTACCGTCCGGCGACGTTGGACGCTGATTTTCTGCGCCCAGCATGGTGGGAATTGATGGGCCGTAGATATCGGCGTCCAGAATGCCGACTTTCGCCCCTTCCGCCGCCAGTGCCAGCGCCAGGTTTACCGCCGTGGAGGATTTACCCACGCCGCCTTTACCGGAGCTGACCGCAATGATGTTCTTCACACCATTAATACCCGGCTGATTCTTCACGCGTTTTAAGGTGGCGATATTGTGCGACAGTTTCCAGTCGATAGCTTTCGCCCCGGTGATACGCAGCAGTTCGGCGCTACATTGCTCTTTTAACTCTTCAAACGCGCTATGCCAGACGAATGGCATAACCAGTTCCACATGCAACGTGTCGTCCATCCAGGCGACATGGTGCAACGCTTTCAGCGTGGTGAGGTTATGCTTCAGGGTTGGGTGCTGAAAATTGGCCAGTGTCCCGGCGACCATTGCGCGCAAGGCTTCTGGTGATTTGGCCTGGGATTGTTCGTTCATCCCGACTCCTTTTTTGTATAGATAAACCATCAGCTGATAGTTTACCTGAAGAATATAGAGAAGTACTTACTTAACATTTTCCCATTTGGTACTATCTAACCCCTTTTCACTATTAAGAAGTAATGCCTACTATGACTCAAGTCGCGAAGAAAATTCTGGTGACGTGCGCACTGCCGTACGCTAACGGCTCAATCCACCTCGGCCATATGCTGGAGCACATCCAGGCTGATGTCTGGGTCCGTTACCAGCGAATGCGCGGCCACGAGGTCAACTTCATCTGCGCCGACGATGCCCACGGTACACCGATCATGCTGAAAGCTCAGCAGCTTGGTATCACCCCGGAGCAGATGATTGGCGAAATGAGTCAGGAGCATCAGACTGATTTCGCAGGCTTTAACATCAGCTATGACAACTATCACTCGACGCACAGCGAAGAGAACCGCCAGTTGTCAGAACTTATCTACTCTCGCCTGAAAGAGAACGGTTTTATTAAAAACCGCACCATCTCTCAGCTGTACGATCCGGAAAAAGGCATGTTCCTGCCGGACCGTTTTGTGAAAGGCACCTGCCCGAAATGTAAATCCCCGGATCAATACGGCGATAACTGCGAAGTCTGCGGCGCGACCTACAGCCCGACTGAATTGATCGAGCCGAAATCGGTGGTTTCTGGCGCTACGCCGGTAATGCGTGATTCTGAACACTTCTTCTTTGATCTGCCCTCTTTCAGCGAAATGTTGCAGGCATGGACCCGCAGCGGTGCGTTGCAGGAGCAGGTGGCAAATAAAATGCAGGAGTGGTTTGAATCCGGCCTGCAACAGTGGGATATCTCCCGCGACGCGCCATACTTTGGTTTTGAAATTCCGAACGCGCCGGGCAAATATTTCTACGTCTGGCTGGACGCACCGATTGGCTACATGGGTTCTTTCAAGAATCTGTGCGACAAGCGCGGCGACAGCGTAAGCTTCGATGAATACTGGAAGAAAGACTCCACCGCCGAGCTGTACCACTTCATCGGTAAAGATATTGTTTACTTCCACAGCCTGTTCTGGCCTGCCATGCTGGAAGGCAGCCACTTCCGCAAGCCGACCAACCTGTTTGTTCATGGCTATGTGACGGTGAACGGCGCAAAGATGTCCAAGTCTCGCGGCACCTTTATTAAAGCCAGCACCTGGCTGAATCATTTTGACGCTGACAGCCTGCGTTACTACTACACTGCGAAACTCTCTTCGCGCATTGATGATATCGATCTCAACCTGGAGGATTTCGTTCAGCGTGTGAATGCCGATATCGTGAACAAAGTGGTTAACCTGGCCTCTCGTAATGCGGGCTTTATCAACAAGCGTTTTGACGGCGTGCTGGCAAGCGAATTGGCTGACCCGCAGTTGTACAAAACCTTCACTGATGCCGCTGAAGTGATTGGTGAAGCGTGGGAAAGCCGCGAATTTGGTAAAGCAGTGCGCGAAATCATGGCGCTGGCTGATCTGGCTAACCGCTATGTCGACGAGCAGGCTCCGTGGGTGGTGGCAAAACAGGAAGGCCGCGATGCCGACCTGCAGGCAATTTGCTCAATGGGCATAAACCTGTTCCGCGTGCTGATGACTTACCTGAAGCCGGTACTGCCGAAACTGACCGAGCGCGCAGAAGCATTCCTCAATACAGAACTGACCTGGGATGGTATCCAGCAACCGCTGCTGGGCCACAAAGTGAATCCGTTCAAAGCGCTGTATAACCGCATCGATATGAAGCAGGTTGAAGCACTGGTGGAAGCGTCTAAAGAAGAAGTGAAAGCAGCTGCCGCGCCAGTTACTGGCCCACTGGCAGATGATCCGATTCAGGAAACCATCACCTTTGACGACTTCGCAAAAGTTGACCTGCGCGTGGCGCTGATCGAAAACGCAGAGTTTGTTGAAGGTTCTGACAAACTGCTGCGCCTGACACTGGATCTCGGCGGTGAAAAACGCAATGTCTTCTCCGGTATTCGTTCTGCCTACCCGGATCCGCAGGCACTGATCGGGCGTCACACCATTATGGTGGCCAACCTGGCACCGCGTAAAATGCGCTTTGGTATCTCCGAAGGCATGGTAATGGCTGCTGGTCCTGGCGGGAAAGATATCTTCCTGTTAAGCCCGGATGCTGGTGCTAAACCAGGCCATCAGGTGAAATAATCCCCCTTTAAGGCGCTGCATCGACAGCGCCTTTTCTTTATAAATTCCTAAAGTTGTTTTCTTGCGATTTTGTCTCTCTCTAGCCCGCATAAATACTGGTAGCATCTGCATTCAACTGGATAAAATTACAGGGATGCAGAATGAGACACTTTATCTATCAGGACGAAAAATCACATAAATTCTGGGCAGTTGAGCAACAGGGAAACGAGTTGCATATCAGTTGGGGAAAAGTTGGCACCAAAGGGCAAAGCCAGATAAAAAGTTTTTCAGATGCTGCGGCAGTGGCAAAAGCGGAGCTTAAGCTGATTGCGGAGAAGGTGAAGAAGGGGTATGTGGAGCAAGCGAAGGATAATTCTTTGCAACCTTCCCAAACGGTAACGGGCTCTCTCAAGGTAGCGGACTTATCCACCATTATTCAGGAACAACCCTCTTTCGTAGCAGAAACCCGTGCGCCTGACAAAAATACAGATGCTGTTTTACCGTGGCTGGCGAAAGATATTGCTGTCGTTTTTCCGCCCGAAGTTGTACACACCACGTTAAGTCATCGCCGCTTTCCCGGAGTTCCTGTTCAGCAAGCAGACAAATTGACCCAATTACGTCGCTTAGCCTGTAGTGTGTCGCAACGGGATAATAAAACAGCCACATTTGACTTCAGCGCCTGTTCTTTAGAATGGCAAAACACCGTCGCCCAGGCGATCAGTCAGATCGACGGCCTGAAAACAACACAGCTACCATCACCAGTAATGGCTGTACTCACGGCACTTGAAATGAAATGCACAAGATATAAAGTGCGTGAGGATGTTATGGATCAGATCGTCCAGGAAGGCGGTCTGGAATATGCTACTGATGTAATAATACACCTTCAACAGATTGATATTAAATGGGATTATGCGAATAATGTCATTATTATTCTGCCGTCTGGCATTGCACCTGACTACTTGGAGCAATATTCCAGATTTGAATTACGCCTACGTAAACATTTATCACTGGCGGAAGAGTCTCTCTGGCAAAAATGTGCACAAAAACTTATTGCCGCAATTCCACATATTCCAGAATGGCGGCAACCATTAATTGCTTTGTTATTACCCGAAAAACCAGAAATTGCACATGAAATTGCCCAGCGTCTACTGGGGCAAAAAAAATTACCCTCGCTTGAGTGGTTAAAAATAGTGGCGACTGATGAGCACATTCTTGCCTCATTAGAAAAATATCACGAGCCATATGCCATTTTTGATGATTACTATTGTGGTGCGATATGGTCAGCCACCGTATTACAGGAGCAAGGTGTTGCAGCCCTGCCCCGATTTGCTCCCTATGCCGCAAGTGACTACTGCGCCGATGTGTTGCGTCATATCAATCATCCGTTCGCATTAACACTGCTTATACGTGTAGCCGGGCATACTAAACGCTGTCACGATCGGATGACGAAAGCCTGCGCTGCGTTCCCACATGCAGCAATGGCGGCACTGACGGAACTTCTTGGGCAAAAAGAAGAGAACAGTTGGCGCATTATGCTAATGACAATGCTTATCTCACAACCAGCACTGGCAGAACAGGTCATTCCCTGGCTCTCGACACCCGCAGTTGCCGTACTGAAATCATGCCAGCAACAACTGACACAGCCCTCAAACCATGCCAGCGCCGATCTACTGCCAGCCGTAGTAGTCTCCCCTCCCTGGCTTTCGAAAAAGAAAAAATCGCCGATTCCGGTGCTGGATTTAGCGCCATTAGGCATTGAGCCAATCTGTTATCTGACAGAAGAAATCAGTAATCAACTTTTGGCGAAATATATCTGGTATTCAAAACACATCACGGTTAGCCATGAAGAAAGTACTACCAACCTGTTGGCAAGGATGGGTTTTCAACGACGGATCGCTGGTACATATATTAAAGCTCCCGAAGCGGTAGTTGAGGCATGGCTAAATGAAGATTATTCAACCTTACTAAGTGAATTTAAGGTGTTTCATTCACCTACCGGGCATTATTGGCAGTTGGGGATTTTGACAACATTGCCGCTGGAGAAAGCAGTAAAAGCATGGAATGCCCTTACCCTATCTCCACATACCGATACCGAATACGCCATGTTACATTTTGGACTCAAAGGGTTACCTGGGTTAGTAAACTCACTTGCACGCTATCCACAAGAAGCCTTGCCCATCACGAATTACTTCGCAGCGAGTGAGCTGGCTCCTGCCGTCGCCCGTGCCTTCAACAAACTGAAAACGCTACGCGAAAACGCCCGTAGCTGGCTGTTGAAATACCCGGAACATGCCCTTACCGGCCTGCTGCCTGCGGCGCTCGGCAAAGCCGGTGAAGCACAGGATAACGCCCGCGCTGCCTTGCGTATGCTTACCGAAAACGGTCATCAGCCATTACTGCAAGAAATCGCCCGACGTTATAACCAGCCGGAAGTAACCGATGCGGTGAACGCTCTGCTTGCGCTCGATCCCTTAGATAATCACCCGACAAAAATCCCCACTCTTCCGGCCTTTTATCAGCCATCGCTCTGGACGCGCCCGGTATTAAAAGCAAATGCCCAATCACTGCCAGATAGCGCCCTCCTCCACCTCGGTGAAATGCTCCGCTTCCCTCAGGAAGAGGCTCTGTATCCGGGATTATTGCAGGTGAAAGACGTCTGTTCCGCCGACTCACTGGCGGGATTTGCCTGGGATCTGTTTACCGCCTGGCAGACCGCTGGCGCGCCGTCGAAAGAGAGTTGGGCGTTCACTGCGTTAGGCGTTCTCGGTAACGATGACACCGCCCGCAAACTGACGCCATTAATACGCGCCTGGCCTGGTGAATCCCAGCATAAACGCGCCACCGTTGGGTTGGATATTCTCGCTGCTATCGGTAGTGATATCGCCCTTATGCAGCTTAACGGCATCGCCCAGAAACTGAAATTCAAAGCATTACAGGAGCGGGCAAAAGAAAAAATTGCCGACATTGCCGAGAGCCGCGAACTCACGGTGGCGGAGCTTGAAGATCGGTTAGCACCGGATCTCGGTCTGGATGATAACGGTTCGCTGCTGCTGGATTTTGGCCCACGGCAGTTCACCGTCAGCTTTGATGAAACCTTAAAACCGTTTGTGCGTGATGTTTCCGGCAGCCGCCTGAAAGACCTGCCCAAACCGAACAAAAGCGATGATGAAACGCGGGCGAACGATGCGGTTAACCGCTACAAATTGCTGAAAAAAGATGCGCGTACCATCGCCGCCCAGCAGGTAGCAAGGCTGGAATCCGCCATGTGCCTGCGCCGCCGCTGGTCGCTGGAAAACTTCCAGCTCTTCCTGGTTGAGCATCCGCTGGTTCGTCACTTAACCCGCCGTCTGATTTGGGGCGTTTATAGCGCCGAAAACCAGCTACTGGCTTGCTTTCGCGTAGCAGAAGATAACAGCTACAGCACCGCTGACGATGATCTTTTCACCCTGCCGGAAGGCGATATCTCTATCGGCACTCCTCACGTTCTGGAAATATCACCAACGGATGCTGCCGCCTTTGGTCAGCTTTTTGCCGACTACGAACTGCTACCACCGTTCCGCCAGCTCGACCGTAACAGCTACGCCCTGACAGAAGCCGAGCGCAATGCCAGTGAACTGACCCGCTGGGCAGGCAGAAAATGCCCGAGCGGTCGGGTCATGGGACTGGCGAATAAAGGTTGGGTGCGTGGTGAACCGCAGGATGGTGGCTGGATCGGCTGGATGATCAAACCTCTGGGCCGCTGGTCGTTAATCATGGAAATCGATGAAGGCTTTGCAGTTGGTATGTCGCCAGCCGAACTTAGCGCCGAGCAACTCTTAAGCAAGCTGTGGCTATGGGAAGGCAAAGCAGAAAGCTATGGCTGGGGGAGTAATTCAACACAGGAAGCGCAGTTCTCCGTACTCGATGCCATCACCGCCAGCGAGCTGATTAACGATATTGAAGCCCTGTTTGAATAAGGAAAGAGCATGGACAAGGAATTACCGTGGCTGGCGGATAACGCCCAACTGGAACTGAAATATAAAAAAGGCAAAACACCACTCAGCCATCGCAATTGGCCGGGCGAACCAGTGCCTGTTATCACTGAAAGCATCATTCAGACACTGGGTGATGAATTGCTACAAAAAGCTGAGAAGAAAAAAAACATTGTCTGGCGTTATGAGAATTTTTCACTGGAGTGGCAGTCCGCCATTACGCAGGCCATCAACTTGATCGGCGAACACAAACCCTCAATCCCGGCCCAGACAATGGCGGCGCTAGTCTGTATCGCGCAAAATGACAGCCAACAGTTGCTCGACGAAATCGTCCAACAAGAGGGGCTGGAATATGCGACTGAGGTGGTGATTGCACGCCAGTTTATTACACGATGTTATGAGAGTGATCCTCTGGTAGTCACATTGCAGTATCAGAACGAGGACTATGGCTATGGTTATCGCTCAGAAACCTATAACGAATTCGATCTCCGACTGCGTAAGCATCTCTCTCTGGCAGAGGAAAGCTGCTGGCAGCGTTGCGCCGACAAACTCATTGCCACACTGCCAGGAATAACCAAAGTTCGCCGCCCTTTTATTGCGCTGATCCTCCCCGAAAAACCAGAAATCGCCAATGAGTTGGTAAGCCTTGAATGCCCGCGGACTCATTTTCATTCTAAGGAGTGGTTAAAAGTTGTTGCTAATGACCCCACAGCGGTGAGAAAACTCGAACGCTACTGGAGCCAGGATATATTTAGCGATCGAGAAGCCAGCTACATGTCGCATGAAAACCACTTCGGCTACGCGGCCTGCGCCGCCCTTTTGCGCGAACAAGGACTGGCAGCCGTTCCGCGCCTCGCGATATATGCCCATAAAGAAGATTGCGGCAGTCTGCTGGTACAAATTAACCATCCGCAAGTCATCCGCACCTTGCTGTTAGTTGCTGATAAAAACAAACCCAGCCTGCAACGTGTGGCTAAATACAGTAAAAACTTCCCCCATGCGACACTCGCCGCACTGGCAGAACTGCTGGCGTTAAAAGAACCACCAGCCCGCCCAGGTTATCCAATCATCGAAGACAAAAAGCTGCCTGCACAGCAAAAAGCACGCGATGAATACTGGCGTACGCTGTTACAAACGCTGATAGCATCGCAGCCACAACTAGCAGAAAGGGTGATGCCGTGGTTAAGTACTCAAGCCAGGGCAGTGCTGAATAGTTATTTATCGGCACCGCCAAAACCGGTTATTGATAGCACCGATAACAGCAGTCTGCCTGAAATGCTCGTTTCACCACCGTGGCGTAGTAAGAAAAAAATGACAGCTCCACGTCTTGATTTGGCACCGCTCGAATTAACTCCGCAAATTTACTGGCAACCAGGCGAACAAGAGAGGCTTGCCGCCACTGAGTCTGCCCGTTATTTCAGCACGGAATCTCTTGCGGAACGCATGGAACAAAAAAGTGGACGAGTTGTATTACAGGAACTGGGTTTTGGGGATGATGTATGGCTGTTTCTGAATTATATACTCCCCGGAAAACTGGATGCTGCACGCAATTCACTCATTGTTCAGTGGCATTACTACCAGGGGCGGGTTGAAGAGATCCTGAATGGCTGGAACTCCCCGCAAGCACAATTAGCAGAACAGGCGCTCCGCAGCGGTCACATAGAAGCGTTAATTAACATATGGGAAAATGACAACTTCTCACGTTATCGTCCGGAAAAGAGTGTCTGGAACCTGTATTTATTGGCACAGTTGCCGCGTGAGATGGCTTTGACCTTCTGGCTGCGTATCATTGAGAAAAAGCATCTGTTCGCGGGTGAGGACTATTTTCTCAGTATCCTCGGATTGGATGCGCTACCAGGTCTGCTGTTGGCTTTTTCACATCGTCCAAAAGAAACATTTCCGTTAATTTTAAATTTTGGCGCAACAGAACTGGCGCTGCCTGTTGCCCGCGTCTGGCGACGTTTCGCGGCGCAGCGTGATCTGGCTCGCCAGTGGATTTTACAATGGCCGGAACATACGGCTAGTGCACTTATCCCTCTTGTCTTTACCAAACCCAGCGATAATAGCGAAGCCGCATTACTTGCCCTGCGTTTACTGTACGAACAGGGACATGGCGAATTGCTACAAACCGTGGCAAACCGCTGGCAGCGTACAGATGTATGGTCTGCCCTGGAGCAGTTGCTTAAACAGGGTCCAATGGACATTTACCCGGCACGCATTCCAAAAGCCCCTGATTTCTGGCATCCGGCAATGTGGTCCAGGCCTCGACTTATCACTAATAATCAGCCTGTTACCGGTGACGCTCTGGAAATTATCGGCGAAATGCTGCGCTTTACCCAGGGGGGACGTTTTTATAGCGGGCTGGAACAACTGAAAACGTTCTGCCAGCCACAAACGCTGGCAGCTTTTGCCTGGGATCTCTTCACTGCGTGGCAACAAGCTGGTGCCCCCGCAAAAGACAACTGGGCATTTCTGGCGTTAAGTCTCTTTGGTGACGAAAGCACGGCACGGGATCTGACGACACAGATCCTCGCCTGGCCACAAGAAGGCAAATCTGCCCGTGCTGTCAGCGGCCTGAACATCCTTACCCTGATGAATAATGATATGGCGCTGATACAGCTGCATCATATATCGCAACGGGCTAAATCCCGCCCCTTACGTGATAACGCGGCGGAATTTCTTCAGGTGGTCGCAGAAAATCGCGGGCTAAGCCAGGAAGAGCTAGCGGACAGATTAGTCCCAACCCTGGGCCTTGATGATCCGCAGGCGTTGAGTTTTGATTTTGGTCCCCGGCAGTTTACCGTTCGCTTCGATGAAAACCTCAACCCGGTTATCTTTGATCAGCAAAACGTTCGCCAGAAAAGCGTTCCCCGGTTGCGCGCCGATGACGATCAACTGAAAGCGCCCGAGGCACTGGCCCGACTAAAAGGGCTAAAAAAAGATGCTACTCAGGTGAGCAAAAACCTGCTCCCGCGTCTTGAAGCTGCCCTACGTACCACCCGACGCTGGTCGCTGGCAGATTTTCATACTCTGTTTGTTAATCATCCCTTTACCCGCCTGGTTACCCAGCGATTAATATGGGGCGTGTATCCGGCAAATGAACCGCGTCGTTTACTCAACGCCTTTCGTGTGGCCGCAGAGGGGGAGTTCTGCAATGCGCAGGATGAGCCAATTGACCTGCCTGCGGATGCTCTGATTGGCATTGCCCACCCGTTAGAAATGACAGCAGAAATGCGCAGTGAATTTGCCCAGCTTTTTGCCGATTACGAAATTATACCGCCACTTCGCCAGTTGACACGGCGCACGGTGCTGCTCACGCCTGACGAGTCAGCCAGTAATAGTTTGAATCGCTGGGAAGGTAAATCTGCTACCGTTGGGCAACTTATGGGAATGCGATACAAAGGCTGGGAGTCAGGCTATGAGGACGCATTTGTCTATGACCTGGGTGAGTACCGGCTGGTCCTTAAGTTTTCACCCGGTTTTAACCACTACAATGTTGATAGCAAAGCGCTAATGAGCTTCCGTTCTCTTCGAGTGTACAGTGACAATAAATCCGTCACTTTTGCCGAACTTGATGTGTTTGATTTGAGTGAGGCGTTAAGCGCACCTGACGTCATTTTCCATTAAAACACAGCGGGCAGTGATGCAACTGCCCGTTATCAACACGACTTACCAGCGGGGAAAGCGATGATCGTGCAAAAAGAGCTGGTTGCTATTTACGATTATGAGGTCCCTGTACCTGAAGATCCGTTTTCCTTCAGACTTGAGATCCATAAATGCTCTGAATTATTTACAGGTTCCGTCTATCGACTGGAGCGATTCCGGCTACGTCCAACATTTCATCAACGTGATCGAGAAGATGCTGACCCGCTAATAAATGATGCGTTGATTTATATAAGAGATGAGTGTATTGATGAGCGGAAATTACGAGGTAAATCACCTGAAACTGTAATAGCAATTTTTAATCGTGAACTACAGAATATATTCAACCAACTAATAGAATATTAGTTTATTAAAGGGGGAAGCGGTTTTCCCCTTTAGTTGCGTTTCAATTTGCCCATTACTTCAACAAATCAATCAACCGTAACAGAGACACTAATAGCTCCAGTACGGCAATGAGCACGGTTAACTTTTGTGTCAGCGTGTCCATCCGCTCTCCTTATTAAGGAGCGCAACACCAGCACCTTACCCTTACACTGCCTGTCGATACTGGTTTACGTTTGTTGAGTCGCCATGTTGCACTCCGGATCAGAGCACTACCTGCGGCACCACCCGTCCGGTAGCCAGGACTTGAAATGGGTTCGATCCGGCGCAACTTCCCAACAGTCAGGATTATAAATCTCATTATCTTAATTGCAACACTGTCCAGAGGTGGTTATAATTCGTTCGTTGAGATGCCATGTTGCACTATCAGTAACTTAACATCAAAGTAGTAAATAAAAGAACCTGCCTCACCAGCAGGTTTTTTTATTTTCTGCGATCTACTTTCCAGATATTTTTTGCCAATAGCCCACCATAAATATTCACATCCCGGTCAAATGGTGCGTTGAATATAAAATCGATGAATTTATAAATAAAAATGAGTTATATGATGAATTAATAAAAACAGTAATCATTTTATTAAAGGGGGAAGCGGTTTTCCCCCTTAGATGCGTTTCAATTTGCCCGTTACTTCAACAAATCAATCAACCGTAACAGAGCCACTAATAGCTCCAGTACAGCAATGAGCACGGTTAACTTTTGTGTCAGCGTGTCCATCCGCTCTCCTTATTAAGGAGCGCAACACCAGCACCTTACCCTTACACTGCCTGTCGATACTGGTTTACGTATGTTGGACCACGATGTTGCACTCCGGATCAGGGCACCACCTGCAGCACCACCCGTCCGGTAGCCAGGACTTGAAATAGATTCGATCCGGCGCAACGTCCCAACGGTCTGGATTATAAATCTCATTATCTTAATTGCAACGGGGTCCAGCCGTGGTTATAATTCGTTCGTTGGAACACGATGTTGCACAGGCTGTGGTGTTAGGCCTGAAAGTAGTAAATAAAAGAACCTGCCTCACCAGCAGGTTTTTTTATTTACTGTGATCTGCTTTCCAGATATTTTTCGCTCAAACAACTAATGCGCCAAACATTTATTGCGCGTAAAATATCGTTTATTTCATTAATACATTTCAGGGATGAATATATGTCACCGCAGAATAATCATCTGCAGCGTCCGCCTGCTGCTGTGTTATACGCCGATGAACTGGCAAAATTAAAACAAAATGATAACGCACCTTGCCCGCCCGGTTGGCAGTTAAGTTTGCCTGCGGCCCGTGCTTTTATCCTTGGCGATAGCGCGCAAAATATTAGCCGTAAAGTGGTGATTAGTCCCTCCGCTGTCGAACGCATGTTAGTCACTCTTGCCACCGGGCGCGGTTTGATGTTGGTGGGGGAACCTGGCACCGCAAAATCTCTCCTGTCTGAATTACTGGCAACCGCTATTAGCGGCGATGCCGGGTTAACCATCCAGGGCGGCGCATCTACTACCGAAGATCAAATCAAGTACGGCTGGAACTACGCCCTGCTTATCAACCATGGTCCGTCAACGGAAGCACTGGTCCCTGCCCCGCTTTACCAGGGAATGCGCGACGGCAAAATCGTCCGTTTTGAAGAGATAACGCGTACACCGCTGGAAGTACAAGACTGTCTGTTAGGTATGCTTTCTGACAGGGTGATGACGGTGCCGGAACTCACCGGTGAAGCCAGTCAGCTCTATGCGCGGGAAGGCTTTAATATTATTGCCACTGCCAATACCCGCGATCGCGGCGTCAATGAGATGAGTGCCGCGCTAAAGCGTCGCTTCGATTTTGAAACCGTCTTTCCGATTATGGATTTCGCCCAGGAGCTGGAACTGGTCGCCAGTGCTTCGGCGCGTTTGCTGGCCCATAGCGGTATTCCGCATAAAGTGCCTGACGCAGTACTGGAGTTACTGGTACGCACCTTCCGCGATCTGCGTGCCAACGGCGAAAAGAAAACGTCAATGGATACACTGACAGCGATTATGTCCACCGCTGAAGCCGTGAACGTGGCCCACGCCGTAGGCGTCCGCGCCTGGTTTTTAGCGAATCGCGCGGGGGAGCCTGCCGACCTGGTGGACTGTATTGCCGGAACCATCGTCAAAGATAACGAAGAAGATCGCGCTCGTCTGCGCCGTTACTTCGAACAGCGTGTCGCCACACATAAAGAAGCTCACTGGCAGGCTTATTATCAAGCCCGCCACCGCCTGCCGTGAGGAAAGAGGCATGAGCGAGCCGTTAATTGTCGGCATCCGGCATCATAGTCCGGCCTGCGCCCGGCTGGTGAAATCGTTAATCGAAAGCCAGCGGCCACGATACGTGTTGATTGAAGGCCCGGCTGATTTTAATGACCGGGTAGACGAACTTTTTTTTTCCCACCAGCTTCCGGTAGCTATTTACAGTTATTGCCAGTATCAGGACGGTGCAGCCCCCGGGCGTGGTGCCTGGACGCCATTTGCTGAATTTTCGCCGGAGTGGCAGGCGCTACAAGCCGCACGTCGTATTCAGGCACAAACTTACTTCATCGATTTGCCTTGCTGGGCGCAGAGTGAAGAAGAGGACGATTCGCCTGATACGCAAGATGAAAGCCAGGCCTTACTGCTGCGTGCCACCCGCATGGATAACAGCGATACCCTGTGGGATCACTTGTTCGAAGATGAAAGCCAGCAAACTGCATTACCCTCTGCGCTGGCGCACTATTTTGCCCAACTGCGGGGCGATTTCCCCGGCGATGCACTCAATCGTCAGCGCGAAGCCTTTATGGCTCGCTGGATTGCATGGGCGGTGCAGCAAAATAATGGCGACGTGTTAGTCGTCTGCGGTGGCTGGCACGCTCCGGCACTGGCAAAAATGTGGCGCGAATGCCCGCAGGACATTAACACGCCGGAATTGCCCTCGCTGGCAGATGCCATTACAGGTTGTTATCTCACGCCCTACAGTGAAAAGCGCCTTGATGTGCTGGCAGGATACCTTTCCGGTATGCCTGCCCCGGTCTGGCAAAACTGGTGCTGGCAGTGGGGCTTACAGCAGGCCGGTGAACAACTGCTAAAAACTATCCTTACCCGTTTGCGCCAGCACAAGTTGCCTGCTTCGACCGCGGATATGGCTGCCGCTCATCTGCATGCGATGGCACTGGCACAGTTGCGCGGTCATACACTACCGTTACGCACTGACTGGCTGGATGCCATAGCAGGATCGCTGATTAAAGAAGCCCTGAATGCGCCGTTGCCGTGGAGCTATCGCGGCGTTATTCATCCCGACACCGATCCGATTCTGCTAACGTTGATAGACACATTAGCGGGTGACGGATTCGGTAAACTTGCCCCTTCTACGCCACAACCTCCTCTGCCAAAAGATGTCACCTGCGAACTGGAACGTACCGCAATCTCCCTTCCGGCGGAGCTTACCTTAAATCGCTTTAACCCCAATGGACTAGCGCAAAGTCAGGTGTTACATCGGCTGGCAATACTGGAGATCCCAGGGATTGTGCGCCAGCAGGGAAGCACACTGACACTTGCAGGCAACGGTGAAGAACGCTGGAAATTAACCCGCCCGCTTAGCCAGCATGCGGCATTGATTGAGGCCGCCTGCTTTGGTGCAACACTCCAGGAAGCCGCACGCCATAAATTAGAAGCCGATATGCTGGACGCGGGTGGAATCGGCAGTATCACCACATGTCTTAGCCAGGCGGCGTTAGCGGGTCTGGCGTCCTTCAGTCAACAATTACTGGAGCAACTCACATTATTAATCGCCCAGGAAAATCAATTTGCCGAAATGGGCCAGGCGCTGGAAGTGCTATATGCCTTATGGCGGCTGGATGAAATTAGCGGTATGCAAGGCGCGCAGATATTACAAACGACGTTATGCGCGGCTATCGATCGCACGCTGTGGCTATGTGAATCTAACGGCAGACCAGATGAAAAGGAGTTTCACGCTCACCTGCATAGCTGGCAAGCGTTGTGTCATATCCTGCGCGATCTACATAGCGGTGTGCAACTCCCCGGCATTTCTCTTTCTGCGGCGGTAGCCTTACTGGAGCGACGCAGTCAGGCAATTCATGCCCCGGCGCTGGATCGCGCCGCGGCTCATGGCGCACTGATGCGTCTGGAACATCCTAACGCCAGTGCCGAAGCGGCGCTGACGATGCTGGCGCAGTTATCCCCGGCACAATCCGGCGAAGCGCTGCACGGTTTGCTGGCGCTGGCCCGCCATCAACTGGCCTGTCAGCCGACATTTATCGCCGGTTTCAGCAGTCATTTAAATCAACTAAGTGATGCCGATTTTATCAATGCCCTGCCCGATTTACGCGCGGCGATGGCCTGGCTACCACCACGAGAACGCGGGACGCTGGCGCATCAGGTGCTTGAGCATTATCAACTGGCGCAACTTCCCGTTTCGGCGCTGCAAATGCCGTTGCATTGTCCACCACAGGCCATTGCACATCATCAACAACTCGAACAGCAGGCACTGGCATCGCTGCAAAACTGGGGAGTTTTCCATGTCTGAACTGAACGATCTTCTGACCACCCGTGAGCTACAACGCTGGCGATTAATTCTTGGCGAAGCGGCAGAAACGACGCTTTGTGGGCTGGATGACAACGCCCGGCAGATAGACCACGCGCTGGAGTGGCTGTATGGGCGCGATCCTGAACGGCTCCAGCGTGGTGAACGCTCTGGTGGATTAGGTGGCTCAAATCTCACCACCCCTGAGTGGATCAACAGTATTCACACTCTGTTTCCGCAACAGGTGATTGAGCGACTGGAAAGCGATGCCGTACTGCGCTACGGCATTGAAGATGTGGTGACGAATCTCGACGTGCTGGAACGTATGCAGCCTTCGGAAAGCCTGCTACGCGCCGTTTTGCACACCAAACATCTGATGAATCCCGAAGTACTGGCTGCCGCCCGCCAGATAGTGCGCCAGGTTGTTGAAGAAATTATGGCGCGACTGGCAAAGGAAGTTCGTCAGGCTTTTTCTGGTGTCCGCGATCGCCGTCGCCGCTCATTAATTCCACTGGCGCGAAACTTTGATTTCAAAAGTACTCTGCGCGCCAACCTGCAACACTGGCACCCGCAACACGGCAAGTTGTATATCGAATCCCCCCGCTTTAACAGCCGCATTAAACGCCAAAGCGAACAATGGCAACTGGTCTTACTGGTTGATCAAAGCGGATCGATGGTGGACTCGGTGATCCACTCTGCGGTGATGGCGGCCTGTTTGTGGCAGTTACCCGGCATTCGTACCCATCTGGTGGCGTTTGACACAAGCGTGGTTGATCTCACGGCAGACGTTGCCGATCCGGTAGAGTTATTAATGAAAGTACAGTTGGGCGGCGGGACCAATATCGCCAGTGCCGTGGAGTATGGTCGGCAACTTATTGAACAACCAGCAAAAAGCGTCATTATCCTCGTGAGCGATTTTTACGAAGGGGGTTCATCATCATTGCTGACGCATCAGGTGAAAAAGTGTGTCCAGAGCGGCATCAAAGTGCTGGGACTGGCAGCGCTCGATAGCACCGCAACGCCTTGCTATGACCGCGATACGGCCCAGGCGCTGGTTAATGTCGGCGCACAAATAGCCGCCATGACGCCGGGCGAGCTGGCATCATGGCTTGCGGAGAATCTTCAGTCATGAATTCACTACGTCCGGAATTATTAGAACTGACACCGCAGGCACTGACGGCGTTAAGCAATGCCGGTTTTGTTAAGCGCAGTCTTAAGGAACTGGAAAATGGCAACGTCCCGGAAATCAGCCATGAGAACGGCGCTTTAATCGCCACCTTCAGTGACGGTGTCCGTACCCAGCTGGCGAACAGCCAGGCACTGAAAGAGGCTCAGTGCAGCTGCGGGGCCAGCGGCATGTGCCGTCATCGCGTGATGCTGGTGTTAAGTTATCAACGACTTTGTGCCACCGTCCAGCCCACGGAAAAAGAAGAAGAGTGGGATCCGGCAATCTGGCTGGAAGAACTGGCTACCCTGCCCGATGCCACCCGCAAACGCGCGCAGGCGCTGGTCGCTAAAGGCATCACCATTGAGTTGTTCTGTGCGCCGGGCGAAATTCCCTCTGCCCGCTTACCGATGAGCGATGTGCGTTTTTATTCCCGTAGCAGTATTCGTTTCGCCCGTTGTGATTGTATTGAAGGCACACTTTGCGAACATGTCGTACTGGCTGTGCAGGCCTTCGTCGAGGCCAAAGCGCAGCAAGCAGAATTTAACCATTTAATCTGGCAGATGCGCAGCGAACACGTCACATCATCTGACGATCCGTTTGCCAGCGAAGAAGGCCAAACGTGTCGTCAATATGTTCAGCAATTAAGCCAGGCATTATGGCTTGGCGGCATCAGCCAGCCGCTTATTCACTACGAGGCAGCATTCAACCGCACATTGCAGGCGGCAGAGGCCTGCAACTGGCGCTGGGTGAGTGAATCACTACGACAGCTACGGGCAAGCGTTGATGCCTTCCACACTCGCGCCAGCCACTATCATGCCGGAGAATGCTTACGTCAGCTTGCGGCATTAAACAGTCGATTAAATTGCGCACAAGAGATGGCCCGGCGCGACAGTGTTGGTGAAGTTCCTCCTGTGCCGTGGCGCACGGTCGTTGGCTCTGGCATTGCCGGAGAAGCAAAGCTTGATCATCTGCGGCTGGTGTCTTTAGGTATGCGTTGCTGGCAGGATATTGAGCATTATGGTTTACGCATCTGGTTTACCGATCCCGACACCGGCAGTATTTTGCACCTTTCGCGCAGTTGGCCGCGAAGTGAACAGGAAAACTCACCGGCAGCTACGCGTCGGCTGTTTAGTTTTCAGGCTGGCGCACTGGCGGGTGGGCAAATTGTTTCACAAGCAGCAAAACGCAGTGCCGATGGCGAGCTGCTGTTAGCTACCCGCAACCGCTTAAGCAGCGTTGTGCCGCTGTCGCCTGATGCCTGGCAAATGTTGAGCGCGCCGTTACGCCAGCCGGGCATTGTGGCTTTGCGGGAATATTTACGCCAGCGTCCCCCCGCCTGCATACGGCCTCTTAATCAGGTCGATAACTTATTTATTCTGCCGGTCGCTGAGTGTATTTCGCTCGGTTGGGATAGCAGCCGCCAGACGCTGGATGCGCAGGTAATCAGCGGCGAAGGTGAAGATAATCTCCTGACGTTATCCCTTCCGGCATCTGCCTGTTCTCCTTTTGCCGTTGAACGCATGGCGGCGCTTTTGCAACAAACAGACGACCCCGTGAGTCTGGTTTCTGGCTTTGTCAGTTTTGTTGATGGGCAATTGACACTGGAACCACGGGTGATGATGACAAAAACCCGCGCCTGGGCGCTGGACGCAGAAACTGCGCCTGTGGCACCGCTACCTTCTGCCAGCGTTTTGCCTGTGCCGTCTACCGCTCATCAGTTGCTGATGCGCTGCCAGGCGTTACTTATTCAACTGCTCCATAACGGCTGGCGCTATCAGGAACAGAGCGCTATTAGTCAGGCAGAGTTGCTGGCGAATGACCTCTCCGCGGTCGGTTTTTATCGGCTGGCACATGTGTTGGGACAATTTCGTAATACAGAAAGCGAGGCACGGGTAGAAGCAATGAATAACGGTGTTTTACTTTGCGAACAATTATTCCCCATGCTTCAGCAACAAGGATGAAATAGTGCTTTTTACTAAGAGTTCTACTCCAGTTCCGGACTGCTCACGTCACGGTATTAGGCATATTCTATATAGCCCCTGGTGAGAGTCACCAGTTCCTTGATTAAATAAAATGGAGTTTTACATGAAGGCTTTCAATAAGCTGTTTTCCCTCGTTGTTGCATCTGTTCTGGTTTTCTCTCTTGCTGGCTGCGGTGACAAAGAAGAATCGAAGAAATTCAGCGCCAATCTGAACGGCACTGAAATTGCCATTACCTATGTCTACAAAGGTGACAAGGTGCTTAAGCAATCTTCTGAAACCAAAATTCAATTTGCCTCCATTGGTGCAACCACCAAAGAAGATGCTGCCAAGACACTTGAGCCGTTAAGCGCCAAATACAAAAACATCGCGGGTGTTGAAGAAAAATTAACCTATACCGATACCTACGCGCAGGAAAACGTGACTATCGATATGGAAAAAGTGGATTTTAAAGCCCTGCAGGGTATTTCAGGAATCAACGTTTCTGCTGAAGATGCCAAAAAAGGTATCACTATGGCGCAAATGGAAATGGTGATGAAAGCCGCTGGTTTTAAAGAAGTGAAATAATCGGTTGGCGGTCATGCTCTAAACATGACCGCCAATTTTTTAGCCTTTTTTCACATGCTGGCGCGCTGCCAGTCCACGCAGAAAATAACGTAAAAATTGATCGCCGCATTCGCGGAAGTTTTTATGATCCGGTGCGCGCATCATCGCTGTAATTTCCGGCATCGAAACGCGGAACTGCTGTTCGGTGAGGATAGCCAGAATGTCATCGGTTTTCAGCGAAAACGCGATGCGTAATTTTTTCAGCACGATGTTGTTATTAATGCGACGTTCCGGCTCCAGTGCCGGAGCAGACTCATCCTTGCCGCGTTTTTCATAAATCAGGCCATTGAGGAATGACGACAAAACAATGTCCGGACAACGCTGAAAACCCTCTTCGTCTTCTTTACGTAGCCAGACGGCGATCTGTTCCGCGGTGGCTTCGACATTACCCAGCGCCAGAATACGCACCAGGTCATTATTATTGGCTTTCAAAATGTAGCGCACGCTGCGCAGAATATCGTTACTTAGCATGAGGCCTTCAGGTGTTGATGAGGCAAAAAGCCATTTTAGCAGTCTTTTACAGGCCAATCGCCTCTTTTAAGCTTTTCAGATAACGGCGGCTGACCGGCACGGTTAAGCCATTACGCAAAATCAACTCAGCCTGGCCGTTATCTTCCAGACGAATCTCCTGTAAATGCGCGAGGTTAACCAGATACTGACGATGGCAGCGCAGTAGTGGTGTACGACTTTCCAGGGTACGTAATGTCAATTCGGTAAAGCCCTCTTTCCCTTCGTGGCTGGTAACGTAGACACCGCTCATCCGACTGCTGACAAATGCCACATCTTTCATTTGCAGCAAATAAATCCGACTATGCCCCGTACAAGGGATAAATTTCAGCGCCTGTTGATTTTCCGGTAACAGCGAAACATCCTGCTTGCTGCGCTCCTGACGCAATCGCGCCAGCGTTTTCTCCAGTCGCGCTTCATCAATTGGCTTCAGCAAATAATCAAAGGCATGTTCTTCAAAGGCTTTAATAGCGTATTCGTCAAACGCAGTGAGAAAAACAATATACGGGCGATGTTCCGGGTCAAGCATCCCCACCATTTCCAGACCACTGATGCGCGGCATCTGGATATCGAGAAACAGCACATCCGGGCGCAGTTTATGCACCGCGCCGATCCCTTCCACGGCGTTTGAACACTCTCCAACGATTTCAATATCGCTCTGCTCCTGCAAAAATACACGCAGGTTTTCCCGTGCTAACGGTTCATCATCGACAATTAAGACTTTAATCATGCCTCGTCCCTCCATGGTAGTCGTAACGTTATTCGGGTGTAACTATCAGGCTCACAGGCGACGCTTATTCCATAGTCATCGCCAAACCGTTCACGTAAACGCTTATCCACCAGATTCATCCCCAGCCCACTGGCATTGGTTACCGGTTGATACAAACCGGCATTGTCTTCGATCTCCAGCATCAAATGTTGCCCCTCACGTCGGGCGCTGATTGCCACTCGCCCTGTATCCAGCAGTTGTGATGTCCCATGTTTAATGGCGTTTTCCACTATCGGTTGCAGGGTAAACGCGGGCAATTGCTGCTGGGATAATTCTTGCGGAATAGCAATGTTGACCTGCAACCGCGACTGGAAGCGCGCCTTTTCAATTTGCAGATAAGCGTTCACATGTTCAATTTCGTCGGCGAGAGTAACAAACTCCGAAGGCCGCTTTAAGTTTTTGCGGAAAAAAGTGGAAAGATACTGCACCAGCTGGCTGGCCTGTTCGCTGTCGCGACGGATCACCGCTTTAATGGTGTTAAGCGCATTAAACAAAAAATGGGGGTTCACCTGGGCGTGAAGCAGTTTGATCTCTGACTGGGTGAGCATCGCTTTTTGCCGCTCATATTGCCCGGCGAGGATCTGCGCCGAAAGCAGTTGCGCAATCCCCTCGCCCAGCGTGCGGTTGATTGAACTGAATAAACGGTTTTTGGCTTCATACAATTTGATGGTGCCCATCACCCGCTGATTTTCACCACGCAACGGAATTACCAGCGTCGACCCCAGTTTGCATTGCGGATGCAAAGAGCAACGATAAGGTACTTCGTTGCCATCAGCGTAGACCACTTCACCGGTTTCAATCGCTTTTAAGGTGTAAGTCGAAGAAATCGGTTTGCCGGGTAAATGGTGGTCGTCACCAATTCCGGTAAAGGCCAGCAATTTCTCTCGATCGGTAATCGCGACTGCACCAATATCCAGCTCCTGATACAGCACCTGTGCCACTTTCATGCTGTTCACTTCGTTAAACCCCTGTCGCAAAATGCCTTCCGTCGAGGCTGCCACTTTCAGCGCAGTGGCAGAAAAAGCCGAAGTGTATTTTTCAAACATCGCGCGTTTATCGAGCAATATACGCATAAACAGCGCCGCGCCGACGGTATTGGTGACCATCATTGGCGCAGCAATATTACTCACCAGACGCACCGCATCTTCATAAGGTCGGGCGATCGCCAGGATGATCAGCATTTGCACCATTTCAGCGACGAACGTGACGGCACCGGCGGTAATGGGGTTAAAGACTTTATCAGTGCGCCCGCGACGGATCAGGATGCTGTGTACCAGGCCGCCGAGCAATCCTTCAACGATGGTTGAGATCATGCAACTTAGCGCGGTCATGCCCCCCATCGAATATCGATGTAAGCCGCCGGTCAGACCAACCAGCCCACCGACGACCGGACCGCCGAGTAAGCCGCCCATTACCGCGCCTATCGCACGGGTATTGGCAATAGAATCGTCAATGTGCAACCCAAACCAGGTGCCCATGATGCAGAAGATGGAAAAGACGATGTAGCAGAGAAATTTATGCGGCAGACGAACCGTGACCTGCATTAACGGTATGAATAATGGCGTTTTACTCATTAACCACGCAATGACTAAAAAAACGCACATCTGCTGAAGCAGCAGCAACACCAGATTAAAATCGTACATACCCGCAAACCACACTTCCCTTTAAAACGCGTAACATACATTGCCTGCGTTTAACTTTCTTTGAACTCTTGCAGAAAAATGAGAATTCGTGAGTACGATCACTCAAAATCGCCTGGCAAAAATAAAATCACCCTATAGATGCACAAAAAACGGGCAAAACTACCTGGTTCGCAAAACTGCGTCTAAAGTTAAACCGGGACCTCGCGAGCAAGGGTGAGACGATGGCGCTTTACACAATTGGTGAAGTGGCGTTGCTTTGTGATATTAACCCTGTCACGTTACGCGCGTGGCAGAGGCGTTACGGGTTGCTGAAACCGCAACGGACAGACGGCGGTCATCGACTGTTCAACGATGCCGATATTGACCGTATCCGCGAGATCAAACGCTGGATCGACAACGGCGTGCAGGTCAGCAAAGTTAAAATGCTGCTCAGTAATGAAAATGTTGATGTGCAGAACGGCTGGCGCGATCAGCAAGAAACATTACTGACCTACCTGCAAAGCGGCAATCTGCATAGCCTGCGAACGTGGATCAAAGAGCGCGGTCAGGATTACCCCGCCCAGACACTCACCACACATCTGTTTATTCCTCTGCGCCGACGACTTCAATGCCAACAACCGACTCTCCAGGCGCTGCTGGCGATCCTCGACGGCGTACTGATCAACTACATCGCCATTTGTCTGGCTTCGGCACGTAAAAAACAGGGTAAAGATGCGCTGGTGGTTGGCTGGAATATTCAGGATACCACCCGTCTGTGGCTGGAGGGCTGGATTGCCAGTCAACAAGGATGGCGCATTGATGTCCTCGCCCACTCGCTCAATCAACTACGCCCTGAACTATTCGAAGGCCGTACATTGCTGGTGTGGTGCGGTGAAAATCGAACCTCCGCCCAACAGCAGCAACTCACCAGTTGGCAAGAACAAGGCCATGATATTTTCCCACTCGGCATTTAATGATTCGTTAACAAATGCGCTTTACTGTACAATCCTTTCGTTAACATAAGGAGTGCATTATGCGCATAGCTAAAATTGGGGTCATCGCCCTGTTCCTGTTTATGGCGTTCGGCGGAATTGGTGGCGTCATGCTCGCAGGTTATACCTTTATTTTGCGTGCTGGCTAAGCGCCTGCACCAGCCTTTCAAACAGGCGGTCTGCGATGATCGCCGCCAGTGCCACCAGTAACGCCCCCTGGATCACATACGCGGTATTAAATCCGCTAAGCCCGATGATGATGGGCGTACCCAGCGTGCTGGCCCCTACCGTTGAGGCGATCGTCGCCGTACCAATGTTGATAATCACCGAAGTTCGCACGCCCGCCAGAATCACCGGAGCCGCCAGCGGTAGCTCGACCTTACGCAGTCGCTGACCACGACTCATTCCCATACCTTTCGCAACTTCTGTCACGCTGGCATCGATCGCTCCCAGCCCGGCAAGTGTCGCCTGCAGGACGGGCAGCACACCGTAAAGGATCAAGGCGATAATCGCTGGTTGCAGACCAAAGCCGATCACCGGAACGGCAATCGCCAGCACTGCGACGGGCGGAAAAGTCTGTCCAACGGCGGCAATAGTTTCCACCAGTGGGCGAAATTCCGCGCCCCACGGGCGAGTGACAGCAATTCCGGCACCAGTGCCAATGATCACCGCAAACAAACTCGAAATTCCCACCAGCCAGAAATGAGCCAGTGCCAGAGCTGCAAAACTTTCTTGCTGATAAACGGGTCGTGGCAGTTGTGGGAACAAGGCAGCAAACAGCGGCTGGCTGTAAGGCAGCCAGAAAATCAGTGCCACAAACAAAGCAATGAGCCAGAACAGCGGATCGCGCAACATCTTCATACGCTTACGCCTCCACCAGCAGATCCTGAAAATGCAGCGTACCGCAAGGCTGGCCCTGCGTGTTCACCACCGGCAGCACCTCGCAACCCCGCGCGACAAACAGGGAGAGCGCATCGCGTAGCGTCATCTCTTCTACCAGTGCCTCACCTTCTGCCCGTTCTTCGCGACGCACGTAATCCGCCACACTACGTAACGAAAGCAGACGCACACCCAGTTCGCTACGTCCAAAAAACTGGCGGACAAAATCATTCGCCGGACGAGTCAGCATCGTCAGCGGATTGCCCTGCTGCACCACTTCACCGTGATCCATCAATACCAGATGTTCAGCCAGCCGTAGCGCCTCATCAATATCATGAGTGACCAGCACAATAGTGCGCCCCAGCAAACGGTGAATGCGCGTCATCTCTTGTTGCAACGCGCCGCGCGTTACCGGGTCCAGTGCGCCAAAAGGTTCATCCATCAGTAAGACTTGCGGATCGGCAGCCAGTGCGCGCGCCACTCCCACACGTTGCTGCTGACCACCGGAAAGCTGATGCGGATAACGCTCACGCAAATTTGACTCCAGCCCCAGTAGCGTCATTAATTCGTCGATACGATCGTCAATCCGTGCCCGCGACCATTTTTGTAATTGCGGCACGGTAGCGATGTTTTGCGCCACGCTCCAGTGGGGGAACAGGCCAATAGATTGAATGGCATAGCCCATCCGGCGGCGCAACTCCAGTACTGGCAGCGAGCGAATTTCTTCTCCGGCAAAGCGGATCTCTCCGCTGTCATGTTCCACCAGGCGGTTAATCATTTTCAAGGTGGTGGATTTGCCGGAGCCAGATGTGCCAATCAGCACCGAAAAACTCCCTTCCTGAAAATTGAGATTAAGATCGTTAACGGCTTTTTGTGCGCCAAACAGTTTGCTGACATGGCTAAATTCAATCATTACGTTTCACCTTCAGCAGTGCGATAAGCAAATCGAACAGGGCATCGATCAGCACCGCCAGAACAATTACCGGGATCACCCCCAGCAACACTAAATCAATGGCGCTGCTTAGCAGCCCCTGGAAAACCAGCGCACCAAAACCGCCTGCGCCGATTAACGCCGCAATCACCGCCATACCTACAGTTTGCACCATCACCACCCGCAGGCTGCGCAGAAATACCGGTAACGCCAGTGGTAACTGAACATGCAGGAATCGCTGCGCCCCGCTCATGCCCATCGCTCTGGCGCTCTCCAGCACATCGCGCGGGATCTGGTTCAAACCGACTACCACGCCGCGCACCAGCGGCAGCAAGGCATAGAGCACCAGCGCAATCAGTGCGGGTGTCATTCCGGTTCCTGCTATGCCGAGCTTCCCCAGCCACGGAAAGGCCGTCACCAGCGCGGCAAGCGGCGCAATCAACAGGCCAAAGAGCGCCACCGAAGGCACGGTCTGAATGACATTGAGCAGAGAAAAAATTGCCCCCTGCCGCGCAGTGGAAAAGTAGCACCAGATGCCCAACGGCACACCAATCACTAACGCAGGCAGCACCGCACCAAACAGCAACGTCAGATGTTGTGCCAGCGCGTCGTCAAACACATCCTGACGGTTGGCGTATTCTTTCATTAGTGAGAGATCGTTAAGCGTGCCGGAGTACAGCAACCACAGCGGAATAATGGCAATCTGCATATGCAACAACCAGCGCCACAGCGGATGCGTGGAGATTCGGCGGATGGCATCGCTACAGGCCAGCAATGCCAGCGCCGCAGCCAGCCAGAAACCACTGCCGAGGCTGGTACGCGCCAGCGCACTGCCATTTTGCGCCAGTTGGGTCGCCGCCTTTCCAGCTCCCCACACCAACAATACGAAGACGAATTGCGCCAGAATGAGTGCACAAATGCTGCCTTTTTTAGCGGGGACAAAACAGGCTGTCAGCCAGGCGCAACCAACGCCCACCAGCATCCAGATCGTTTGCGGCCACAGTTGCCAGAGATGACGCCCTTCACCCGAGACTAAACGATTAGGCGCGTAGCTGATAAACGGCAGCGCTGCTGCGATTGCCGTCAGCAACAGCAGCAGCGCCAGAACAGGATTAATACGTAGATAAGTCACGGGAAATTACTTCGCCCACCCTTTTTGTTTCAGGTAGTCGGCAGCCACTTTTTTGGCATCCAGTCCTTCCACTGCAATGCTGGCATTCAGTTGCTGCAATGTTTTTGCATCGAGGCTGGCGAAGACTGGCTGTAGCCACTGTGCCATTTGCGGATACTCCTTCAACACCGATTCACGCACCACTGGTGCAGGCGCATAGATAGGTTGCACGCCTTGCGGATCGCTTAAGGTTTGCAGCCCCAGCGCCGCTACCGGGCCGTCAGTGCCGTAAGCCATTGCAGCATTAACGCCAGAGGTTTGCTGGGCAGCGGCTTTGATCGTCACCGCCGTGTCGCCACCAGCCAGTGACAGCAACTGATCCTGACCGAGCTTAAAGCCATAGGCTTTTTCAAACGCGGGTAACGCATCGGCGCGTTCGATAAACTCTGCCGAGGCTGCCAGTTTGAAGGTGCCGCCCTCTTGCAGATAACGACTCAGGTCGGCAAGCGAAGTGAGTTTATTTTTCTCTGCCACATCCTGACGCACGGCGATAGTCCAGGTGTTATTTGCAGGCGCGGGCGTCAGCCAGATTAACTTGTTGTGCTCCGAATCGAGCTTTTTGACTTTCTCGTAACCTTGCTGCGCGTTTTTCCACGCTGCATCGTTTTCATCTTTAAAGAAGAAAGCGCCATTGCCGGTATATTCCGGATAGATATCCAGTTCACCGGAAGTAATCGCCCCGCGCACCACAGGAGTCGTTCCGAGTTGCACTTTATTCACCGTCGGTACGCCGTGGCTTTCCAGCACCTGCAAAATGATATTGCCGAGTAGCGCACCTTCGGTATCGATTTTTGAACCGACTTTAACGGGGGAAGCCGCCTGTAGCGGCAGGCTCACGGCTGCCAACATAACCAGTGAACCTGCCCAGAGCTTTAAGAGTGGCATGATGCTTTCCTCATTCTTTTACTGTTGTTTTCAGCGAATTAAGAGAAAAGCATAGTTGATAATGGCGGGGTTAGCTTGAGCGGAAGGATTCAGTTGCAGAATCAGATAAATACTTAAGAGGCATATTCGGTCCGGCGTTTCCTGCCGGATGCGGCGCGAGCGCCTTATCCGGCCTACAAAGGGCGCAAACGTCGCGCCCTTACTAAAGCATTACAGCAACTCAAACTCGCCTTTCTTAACGCGTGCGGAATCAGTGCCGATAAATACATTGAACTTGCCAGGCTCGGCGTCATATTTCATCTGTTGATTCCAGAACTTCAGCGCCTCAATATCGATCGGGAAGCTGACAGTCTGAGTTTCGCCCGGTTTCAGGGTGATTTTCTCAAAGCCTTTCAGCTGTTTCACAGGGCGACTCATGGAAGCCGTCACATCCTGCAAGTACATCTGCACTACCGTGGCCCCCTCGCGCTTACCGGTGTTCGTCACCTGCACGCTGGCAGTCACTTTGCCGTCACGCTTCATGGTCGGCGCAGAAAGTTTCACATCAGAGACGGTGAAAGTGGTGTAGCTCAGCCCATAGCCGAACGGATACAACGCCCCGTTAGCTTCATCAAAATAACGCGAAGTGTATTTGTTCGGCTTGTCGGCATTATACGGACGACCGGTGTTCAGATGGCTGTAGTACACCGGGATCTGCCCGACAGAACGCGGGAAGGACATTGGCAGCTTGCCGGACGGGTTGTAATCGCCAAACAATACATCGGCAATTGCATTACCGCCTTCAGTCCCCGCAAACCAGGTTTCCAGGATCGCATCAGCCTGCTGATCTTCTTTCACCAGCGCCAGCGGACGCCCGTTCATCAGCACCAGCACCAGCGGTTTACCGGTGGCTTTCAGCGCCGCAATCAAGTCACGTTGGCTTTGCGGAATAGTGATATCGGTCCGGCTGGAGGCTTCGTGCGCCATCCCCTGTGCTTCACCGACTACAGCCACCACCACATCAGATTGTTTCGCCGTCTGCACCGCTTCATCAATCATCTCTTGCGGCGAACGCGGATCGACTTTGACCGCTTCTTCATATTGATTCAGGAAATCGATAATGCCTTTGTCACTGGTAACGTTCGCCCCTTTGGCATACAGCACTTTACCGTTTTCACCGACGGAATTTTTAATCCCGGTCAGTACGGTCACGGATTGATCGGCAACACCGGCTGCGGACCAGCTGCCCATCACGTCACGTTTACTGTCCGCCAGTGGCCCAACCACCGCAATGGTGGCCGATTTTTTCAGCGGTAACGTTTCGAGACGGTTTTTCAGCAACACCAGGCTTTCGCGCGCCACTTCACGCGCTTCTTTACGGTGCAGGCGGCTTTCGGCATTGGTATCCACCGGGTCAGACTCTTTCGGCCCCAAATGGCTGTATGGGTCGTTAAACAATCCCATATCATATTTAACGTTCAGTACATGGCGGGCAGCATCGTCCAGCTCTTCCATCGTCACTTTGCCGGATTTGATCAACCCAGGCAGATACTTCGAGTAATACTCGTCGCTCATACTCATGTTGATTCCGGATTTCAGCGCCACGCGCACCGCATCTTCCGGGTCTGCCGCCGTGCCATGTTTAATCAGCTCTTTGATTGCACCGTGATCGGAAACGGTGATGCCTTTAAAGCCCCACTGGTCGCGCAGAACATCTTTCAGCAGCCAGGAATCGGAGGTGGCTGGCGTGCCGTTCAGCGAGTTCAGCGCCACCATCACCGCGCCGCTGCCTGCGTCCAGCCCCGCTTTGTACGGCGGCATATAATCATTAAACAGGCGCTGCGGACTCATATCGACGGTGTTGTACTCTTTACCGCCTTCTACCGCGCCGTATGCGGCAAAGTGTTTGACGCTGGTCATCACCGAGTAGCGATCTGCCGGGCTTTTACCCTGCATCGCTTCCACCATGGTTTTACCCATTGTTGAGGTGAGATACGTATCTTCGCCAAAACCTTCGGAAGCACGTCCCCAGCGCGGATCGCGCGAGACATCGACCATCGGTGCCCAGGTCATATTCAGGCCATCATCTGCCGCTTCATAAGCAGAGACACGTCCGACCGTTTTCACTGCATCGAGGTTAAAAGACGAGGCCAGACCGAGGCTAATCGGGAACACCGTGCGCTGACCGTGCAGCACGTCGTAAGCAAAGAAAAGAGGAATTTTCAGGCGGCTTAATTCCATCACCTGATCCTGCATGGCGCGGATATCCTGACGGGTTACGGTGTTGAAAATCGCCCCAACCTGACCGTCTTTGATCATCTCGCGGATCGCCTCTTTCGGGTTATCCGGGCCGACGCTGATTAAGCGCAGCTGACCAATTTTCTCATCAACTGTCATTTTCTTAAGCAGTTCGGTGACGAACGCATCCCGCGCTTCGGGCGTTAATGGATGGTTGCCGAATAAATCATCCGCCAGTGCTGGCTGCAGGGCCAGACTCACCGCGATTCCTACTGAACATAGCCATTTCATATGGATTTTTCTTCCTCTGTTGCCCGACGAGGCAGCGAAAATGGTGCAAAAACCGTAGTTTGCCATAAGCATGATGGAGAGAGAAAAAGAATGCTCAGTTTATTGTCTGAATTTTCAAAATATTCACTCGCTGAATTGTCATACAAGGCGCTATTCTAGTTTGTGATATTTTTTCGCCACCACAAGGAGTGGAAAATGTCTTCCATGACAACAACTGATAATAAAGCCTTTTTGAATGAACTTGCCCGTCTGGTCGGTCATTCACACCTGCTCACCGATCCCGCAAAAACGGCCCGCTATCGCAAGGGCTTCCGTTCTGGTCAGGGCGACGCGCTGGCTGTCGTTTTCCCTGGCTCACTACTGGAATTGTGGCGGGTGCTGAAAGCCTGTGTCACCGCCGACAAAATTATTCTGATGCAGGCTGCCAATACAGGCCTGACCGAAGGATCGACGCCAAACGGTAACGACTATGATCGCGATATCGTGATCATCAGCACCCTGCGTCTCGACAAGCTGCACGTTCTTGGCAAGGGCGAACAGGTGCTGGCCTATCCGGGCACCACGCTCTATTCGCTGGAAAAAGCCCTCAAACCGCTGGGACGCGAACCGCACTCGGTGATTGGATCGTCGTGTATAGGCGCATCGGTTATCGGCGGTATTTGTAACAACTCCGGCGGCTCGCTGGTGCAACGTGGCCCGGCGTATACCGAAATGTCGTTATTCGCGCGTATAAATGAAGACGGCAAACTGACGCTGGTGAACCATCTGGGGATTGATCTGGGCGAAACGCCGGAGCAGATCCTTAGCAAGCTGGATGATGATCGCATCAAAGATGACGATGTGCGTCACGATGGTCGTCACGCCCACGATTATGACTATGTCCACCGCGTTCGTGATATTGAAGCCGACACGCCCGCACGTTATAACGCCGATCCGGATCGGTTATTTGAATCTTCTGGTTGCGCCGGGAAGCTGGCCGTTTTTGCGGTACGTCTAGATACCTTCGAAGCGGAAAAAAATCAGCAGGTGTTTTATATCGGCACCAACCAGCCGGAAGTGCTGACCGAAATCCGCCGTCATATTCTGGCTAACTTCGAAAATCTGCCGGTTGCCGGGGAATATATGCACCGGGATATCTACGATATTGCGGAAAAATACGGCAAAGACACCTTCCTGATGATTGATAAGTTAGGCACCGACAAGATGCCGTTCTTCTTTAATCTCAAGGGACGCACCGATGCGATGCTGGAGAAAGTGAAATTCTTCCGTCCGCATTTTACTGACCGTGCGATGCAAAAATTCGGTCACCTGTTCCCCAGCCATTTACCGCCGCGCATGAAAAACTGGCGCGATAAATACGAGCATCATCTGCTGTTAAAAATGGCGGGCGATGGCGTGGGCGAAGCCAAATCGTGGTTGGTGGATTATTTCAAACAGGCCGAAGGCGATTTCTTTGTCTGTACGCCGGAGGAAGGCAGCAAAGCGTTTTTACACCGTTTCGCCGCTGCGGGCGCAGCAATTCGTTATCAGGCGGTGCATTCCGATGAAGTCGAAGACATTCTGGCGTTGGATATCGCTCTGCGGCGTAACGACACCGAGTGGTATGAGCATTTACCGCCGGAGATCGACAGCCAGCTGGTGCACAAGCTCTATTACGGCCATTTTATGTGCTATGTCTTCCATCAGGATTACATAGTGAAAAAAGGCGTGGATGTGCATGCGTTAAAAGAACAGATGCTGGAACTGCTACAGCAGCGCGGCGCGCAATACCCTGCCGAGCATAACGTCGGTCATTTGTATAAAGCACCGGAGACGTTGCAGAAGTTCTATCGCGAGAACGATCCGACCAACAGCATGAATCCGGGGATCGGTAAAACCAGTAAACGGAAAAACTGGCAGGAAGTGGAGTAAAAATTACGGATGGCAGAGTATCGCCATCCGAATTCACTTAATCGTTCTGTGCCGTCTGCCCCGCCGCCGCCATTTGGGCGGCTTTTTGTTTTTTATAGCTCAACGCTGCTGCCGGCACAGGCATCACTTTACCGGTTTCAATCCAGGTACGCAGGCGGCTGGCATCGGCAAAATGGGTATATTTGCCAAACGCGTCCATCACTACCAGCGCCACCGGTTTATTATTGATAACCGTACGCATCACCAGACAATGGCCCGCCGCATTGGTAAAGCCGGTTTTGGTTAACTGAATATTCCAGTTATCGCGATACACCAGATGATTAGTATTGCGGAACGGCAGCGTATACGTCGGGTTAGAGAAGGTTGCCATATCTTCCCGGGTAGTACTTAACTGCCCGATCAACGGATATTGTTTGCTGGCAATGAGCAGTTTGGTTAAGTCACGGGCAGTTGAAACGTTATGCACCGACAATCCGGTAGGTTCAACAAAGCGCGTGTTGTTCATTCCGAGCGATTTCGCTTTCGCATTCATTGCCTTAATAAAGGCTTTGTAACCACCGGGATAATGGTGCGCAAGGCTTGCCGCCGCGCGGTTTTCTGAAGACATCAGCGCCAGCAACAGCATATCTTTACGGCTGATTTCGCTATTCAGTCGTACGCGCGAATAGACCCCTTTCATCTCCGGCGTCTGGCTGATATCCACTTTTAGTTTTTCATCCAGCGGCAGTCGTGCATCCAGCACAACCATCGCGGTCATTAATTTGCTGATAGACGCAATCGGACGCACCAGATCCGGGTGGTTCGAATAGATCACTTTGTTGGTATTCAGATCAACAATCATCGCGCTACCGGAGGCAATTTCCGGTTGTGAAGCGGTGGTAGCGGCTGCCGTTTTCGCAACGGCCTGCGGTGCCAAAGGCACAGCCAGCATCAGGGCCAGGCTAAATAAAGAAACTCGAAATTTCGGCATGATGAGCATTCAGATAGTGGTTCACGCGCACGGGTTGCGCACCGCCGGAGTAAGGATTTACTGAGGCTAGCGACGCCATCATAACGAGCAAAAAGTGCGATCGTCAAAGGAGAATCGTGAGGAAATGCTGCATTGCTGACATTTACGCCAGCAATGCAATGTCAAAGAACTTTCTAGAACAGGCGATACCCGTAGCCCCATAGTATAACGGTTAGGGCGAGCAGCACTTCCAGTACCAGCACGCCAATCGCCAGCGTCGAACTGGAGAAGCTAAGGCCTTCCTCTTTGTTGATATTCAGGAAGCTCGGAATACCAAGGTAAAGCAGGTAGCCGGTGTAAAACAGCGCCACCGTGCCGACCAGCGCACACAACCAGACCAGCGGATAAAGCGCCACCAGACCGCTTAAAAACAGCGGAGTTGCAACGTAGCCCGCGAAGACCATGCAGTGCGCAAGTGACGGACGCTGCGGGTAATTGCGCGCCATCCACCAGATGACCCGCCCCATCACCGCAACCCCAGCGAGCATAACGCCATAAAACAGGACAGCCAGCGCCAGTCCGGTAAACCAGGACAACTTCAGGATAGTGCCATCGCCAAAATTCCAGCCAATCTGTGTAGTGCCAATGAAGGCGCAAATCACCGGAATCGCCGCCATCAGCAAAACGTGGTGGGTGTAATGGTGAGAAATCGTTTCGTTTTCGCGATTAATCACCTGCATTTCACGATCGGGATGGGAAAACAGTCCCCAGACATGGCTCATACCGCCCCCTTGTTGTGAGTTCATGAACCTGACAGTTCAAGTATAAGTCAGCTTGTGATTATTTTTTGTTCGCTCATGTAATTTGCACCGTCTGATGTACGTCCTTTTTCAGCGTGAATGATTTCCAGGGTGTATGCTTACAGGCAACCAAAGGGAGACAGACTGGCCTATGGATCTCAATACACTCATCTCACAATATGGTTATGCCGCGCTGGTGATCGGTAGCCTGGCGGAAGGTGAAACCGTGACTTTGCTGGGAGGCGTTGCGGCGCATCAGGGGCTATTAAAGTTCCCGCTGGTGGTACTTTCTGTGGCGCTTGGCGGCATGATTGGCGACCAGGTGCTTTATCTGTGCGGGCGGCGGTTTGGCGGCAAGCTGTTACGCCGTTTCTCGAAACATCAGGATAAAATTGAGCGGGCGCAGAAACTTATCCAACGCCATCCGTATCTGTTTGTCATTGGTACGCGCTTTATGTATGGCTTTCGGGTGATTGGCCCGACGCTGATTGGTGCCAGCCAGCTGCCGCCGAAAATCTTTCTGCCGCTTAATATTCTCGGCGCATTTGCCTGGGCGTTGATTTTTACCACTATCGGTTACGCTGGTGGTCAGGTGATTGCGCCGTGGTTGCACAATCTCGATCAGCATTTGAAGCACTGGGTCTGGTTGATTCTGGTCGTGGTTCTGGTGGTAGGCGTGCGCTGGTGGCTGAAACGACGCGGGAAGAAAAAGCCGGATAATCAGGCGTAAAACCATTGCCCTGGATAAGGCGTTCGCGCCGCATCCGACATCCGGTGCACCATGCCTGATGCGGCGCTTGTGCGTCTTATCATGCCTACCAAAATTTTACCCATTGAAATAACCACGCACCTCACTGCGCTATTCTGGGTTGAACTGCGGATTCGCCAACATAAAGCCGCCATCCACTATCAACGACTGCCCGGTGGTGTAATTTGCGCCCTCTGAGCACAGCCACGCTACCAGGCTGGCAATCTCATGCGTTGCGCCAAAACGCCGCAGAGGAATCGAAGGCTCCGCGTCGGGCTTCACGTAGCTATCATCCATGCCGTTCATTGGCGTAGCGATCGCCCCAGGTGCGACTGCGTTCACCAAAATCTTATGCCTGACCAACTCCAGCGCCATTGCTTTGGTTAACCCGCCGAGCGCATGTTTAGCGGCTGTGTAGGCGCTGGCATCCGGCAGCGGCGTATGTTCATGTACCGACGTAATGTTGATGATGCGACCGCCCTGCCCTTGTTTCACCATCTGGCGGGCCGCAATTTGTGAGCATAAAAATGCACCATCGACATCAACGGTAAAAATCTTGCGCCACTCATCGAAAGCCATATCAAGAAACGGCGCTTTGGTCATTGCGCCCGCATTATTCACCAGCACATCAATACGCCCCAGCCGTTGAATGAGTTTCTCCAGCGCCTGCGCACCTTCTGGCAGTTTACCGAGATCCAGCTGCACGATCTCCGCACGTACGCCGTGGCTAACTACCTCACGCGCGGTATCTTTTGCCCCTTCTTCATCTGAGTGCCAGGTAATGCCAATATCAAACCCCTGCTGCGCCAGTAATAACGCGCACTCTTTGCCGATCCCCGAATCGGAGGCGGTAATAATCGCAACCTGTGCCATCGAGTTCTCCACTTAACGCTGAATAAACGTTAAGTATAGAAGGCGCATATCATCAGCGTTTGTAACCCCCGCCCAACGCACCAGTGAGTTGAATGGAAGCATCCAGCCACTGCCCTTGCAATAACAGGCCATTGGCCCGCTCACGCAGCGCGGGGATTCTGGCTTCGCTGACGCGGGAACCAGCAATGATGCCCGCGTTAAAGCGCGCCTGCGCAAGACCTACCACACGCAAGGCATCGCGCTCAATTTGCGCCTGATGCTGGTTTTTCTCCGCAAGTGTCTGAACCTGACTGGCTGCCCGCGCCACGTCATTCACCGCTTCAACCACCGCTTTGTTGTAGCTGGCGATAGACAAGTTGCTTTCGGCTTTTGCGATATCGAGATTGGCGTTAAGACGACCACTATCGAAAATGGGTAGCGTCAGGCCTGCCGTAACGCCCATTTGCTGCGCGGAATGACGGAACAGATCGCTTAAGTGCAACGCATCCTGTTGCAGGAAGGCCATCAGGTTGATGTCAGGATAAAATGCCGCTTTTGCCGCATCAATGGTGCTTAGCGATGACTCAACGTACCAGTGCGCCGCCTGCAAATCTGCCCGCCGGGCCAGTAAGGAGTACCCCAGTTCATCAGGAAGCTGGCTTGCCACTTTCGGCAACGCGACCGGTTTAAGCTTCAATGACTTTGTCTGGTTATTTGTAAGTGCGCTTAACCGTGCCTCAATAATTTTCATTTTCCCCGCGACATCGTTGAGCTGCTGCCGGGTTTTGCTGGCATTAATATCGGTTTCCACACCTTCAACTGAAGAAGTAATCCCGTTCTGATATAGCTGGCGATCGGTCGCGATAATGGTGTTCTGCTCTTTTTCTATTTGCTGCAAGACCGTGTTTAACGCCGCCTGGGTTTGCCACTCCCAGTACAGGCGGGCTACGCTGCCAGCCAGCAATTGGCGGGTTTGCTCGCGTTCCGCCGCCCGTGCTTTAACCGTACCCAGGCGGGCAGTAACCTCCGCCCGATTCTTTCCCCAGATATCGAGATGCCAGCCCGCCGTTAAGCCAAAAGTTCCGTTGGTGTACCACGGACCGGTCGTACCTGCGGCCGGATCGTTCAGAGCAAACGGCCCCATTAAGCCTTCTGCCGACATTTTTTGCCGCTCCATATCCGCAGAAAAGTCGATCTGCGGACCATCCTGAGTAGCAATTGCCTTCGCCTGGGCTTCAGCTAGCTGAATGCGCTGTTCAGCCACCTGCATATCCGGTGCGTTCTGTAGTGCATTGTTAATTAAGGAAGTGAGTTGATTATCGTGATACTCCAGCCACCATTGGCTGTCTGGCCAACCATTTTTCAGCGCCGTGGGTAATGCGGTGTCAACTTGTGCAGCGGGCGTTTGCTGGCTTAACGCCTGGCGGGTTTCATGCATAGGCGCACACCCGGCCAGCATCAGTAACAGCGGAAAACAGGCGATGGCGGGATAAAAGGAATCACGATTCATGGGGGAATAATCAGGTAAGAAAAGGTGCGCGGAGATTACCGTGTGTTGCGATATATTTTTTAGTTTCGCGTGGCAATACATCAGTAGCAATAAAACGACATATCCAGAAAAATATACACTAAGTGAATGATATCTTCCGATTTATCTTAATCGTTTATGGATAACGGCAAAGGGCTTCGTTTTTTCCTATACTTATTCAGCACTCACAAATAAAGGAACGCCAATGAAAATTATACTCTGGGCTGTATTGATTATTTTCCTGATTGGGCTACTGGTGGTGACTGGCGTATTTAAGATGATATTTTAAAATTAATTAATGTCATCAGGTCCGAAAATAACGAGAATATTTCAGTCTCTCATCCTGTTGCGCTCCTGTCATGTGCATTGCTTCATATAATCACTGGCGCAAGGAGCGCGCAGGGGGCGGCCAATCGCCGCCGCCCCCTGCACCCCCGGGCTCTGGCGAACAAAATCGCCGCTGCGCGGTGCCCTCGGCTTATCCCTTACGGCTACCGGGTCGGGCGCGAGGTAACATCCCTGTAAAACGCGCCCTCAGCCCACATCCATGTGGGCTGCCCCGGCCTTCAGGGAACGCCTCGGCAATTTTGACGCCACCAAACAACCGTGCGGCCTATTGATAAAGAGCTAACACATTGTCAAAAAACATCACTATGGTTTTTTAGAGTTTCTCGATATCAATTGCCTGAATAGCCCTTGCAATATCAGGGGAATTATTCAACACCCGAACATGCTGAAATAATCCCGTTGCTTCATCGTATTCTTTACGCAAATAACTCAACCACTGTTTAATCCGCGCAACGTGATATAACCCGGTATCGCCCTGCTTTTCCAGACGGGTATATTTTTGCAGCAAAGCAACCACCTCCGGCCACAGCATTCGCGGTTCGTTATATTTTACTACCCGGCTCAGGTTGGGAATATTGAGCGCCCCGCGACCAATCATCACTGCGTCGCAGCCGCTGATCGCAATGCATTGTTGCGCGCTCTGCCAGTCCCAGATTTCGCCGTTGGCAATCACCGGAATATTCAGCCGCTGGCGAATCTCGCCAATCGCCTGCCAGTCAATATGCTCCGCGCGGTAACCCTGCTCTTTTGTCCGTCCATGCACCACCAGCTCCGTAGCACCAGCCTGTTGAACCGCATCGGCGATTTCAAATTTCTTCTCACCGCTGTCCCAGCCCAGACGCACTTTCACGCTGACGGGCAAATGCGCCGGTACAGCTTCACGCATCGCTTTTGCACCCTGATAGATGAGTTCAGGATCTTTGAGTAACGTCGCCCCACCACCGCTACCGTTGACCGTTTTCGACGGGCAGCCGCAATTGAGATCCACGCCCCAGGAACCTAATTCCACCGCACGGGCGGCGTTCTCTGCCAGCCATTGTGGGAACTGACCCAACAACTGCACGCGCACCAGCGTACCGGATGGTGTCCGGCTGGCGTTTTGTAGCTCAGGGCAAATGCGATGAAAAACTTTTACCGGCAGCAGTTGATCCACCACGCGGACAAACTCGGTGATGCACAGATCGTAGTCGTTAACTTCGGTCAGCAATTCACGCACCAGAGAGTCAAGCACTCCCTCCATCGGTGCCAGTAACACACGCATATCATCACCCGCAAAATAATGAGGCGCTATGTTAGCGCCTATGGTCAGCGGATTAAAGGTCTACAAAGAGGGATTGCTGCAAACTGCAATCCCTCTCTATGCTTGATGTATGCCTGAGTTCGTTGCGCATTGCGTAATGCCGGGGAGCGAAAAAATAAGCGCTGATTTCTTAATGTGATCGGTAGCACGTTTTACGAATTAATTGTATGATGAATCCATCTCATCTGGGGTGTTGATTATGAGTAAGACACTGAACATTATCTGGCAATATTTACGCGCTTTCGTCCTGATTTATGCCTGCCTGTATGCAGGCATTTTCATTGCTTCCCTGCTACCGGTAACCATTCCGGGCAGCATCATCGGGATGCTGATCCTGTTTGTCCTGCTGGCCTTGCAAATTCTTCCGGCGAAATGGGTCAATCCGGGGTGCTACGTACTGATTCGCTATATGGCGCTATTGTTTGTGCCGATTGGCGTAGGCGTCATGCAATATTTTGATTTGCTCCGCGCGCAGTTTGGCCCGGTAGTGGTTTCCTGTGCTGTCAGTACGCTGGTGGTTTTTCTGGTGGTGAGCTGGAGTTCACAACTGGTACACGGTGAACGTAAAGTCGTAGGTCAGAAAGGATCAGAAGAATGATGGCGAATATCTGGTGGTCATTACCGCTGACGTTGATTGTCTTTTTTGCCGCCCGCAAACTGGCGGCACGGTATAAGTTTCCCCTGCTTAACCCGTTGCTGGTAGCAATGGTGGTGATCATTCCTTTTTTAATGCTGACCGGCATCTCTTACGACAGCTACTTTAAAGGTAGCGAAGTGCTAAACGATCTGCTGCAACCGGCGGTCGTCGCGCTGGCCTATCCTTTATATGAGCAGCTACACCAGATCCGCGCGCGCTGGAAATCGATCATCACCATCTGTTTTATCGGCAGCGTGGTTGCGATGGTGACGGGGACTTCCGTGGCATTGTTGATGGGCGCTTCACCGGAAATCGCCGCGTCAATCCTGCCGAAATCAGTCACCACGCCTATTGCAATGGCGGTTGGCGGCAGTATTGGCGGTATTCCGGCAATCAGCGCAGTTTGCGTGATTTTCGTCGGCATCCTCGGCGCGGTATTTGGCCATACATTGCTTAATGCGATGCGTATTCGTACCAAAGCTGCGCGCGGTCTGGCAATGGGGACTGCCTCGCACGCCCTCGGTACGGCGCGCTGCGCCGAGCTGGATTATCAGGAAGGTGCATTTAGTTCGCTAGCGCTGGTGTTATGCGGGATAATTACTTCGCTGATCGCACCGTTCCTTTTCCCGATTATTCTGGCAGTAATGGGCTAAAATTTGCGATGCGTCGCGCATTTTTGATGTAAGTTTCACGCGTTGCATAATTAATGAGATTCAGATCACATATAAAGCCATAACGGGTTCGTAAACTGTTATCCCATTACATGATTATGAGGCAACGCCATGCATCCACGTTTTCAAACCGCTTTTGCCCAACTTGCGGATAACTTGCAATCTGCACTGGAACCTATTCTGGCAGACAAGTACTTCCCCGCTTTGTTGACCGGGGAGCAAGTCTCATCGCTGAAGAGCGCAACGGGGCTGGACGAAGACGCGCTGGCATTCGCACTACTTCCGCTGGCGGCGGCCTGTGCGCGTACGCCATTGTCGAATTTTAATGTTGGCGCAATTGCGCGCGGTGTGAGCGGAACCTGGTATTTCGGTGCCAATATGGAATTTATTGGTGCGACAATGCAGCAAACCGTTCATGCCGAACAAAGCGCGATCAGCCACGCCTGGTTGAGTGGTGAAAAAGCGCTTGCAGCCATCACCGTTAACTACACGCCTTGTGGTCACTGCCGTCAGTTTATGAATGAACTGAACAGCGGTCTGGATCTGCGTATTCATCTGCCGGGCCGCGAGGCACACGCGCTGCGTGACTATCTGCCGGATGCCTTTGGGCCGAAAGATCTGGAGATTAAAACGCTGCTGATGGACGAGCAGGATCACGGCTATGCGCTGACTGGTGATGCGCTTTCTCAGGCGGCGATTGCAGCGGCAAACCGTTCGCACATGCCTTACAGTAAGTCGCCAAGCGGTGTCGCGCTGGAATGTAAAGACGGTCGTATTTTCAGTGGCAGCTACGCTGAAAACGCCGCATTCAACCCGACTCTGCCACCGTTGCAGGGAGCGTTAATTCTGTTGAATCTCAAGGGTTATGATTACCCGGATATCCAGCGCGCGGTTCTGGCAGAAAAAGCCGATGCGCCGTTGATTCAGTGGGATGCCACCTCCGCAACGCTGAAAGCTCTCGGCTGTCACAGTATCGACCGAGTGCTTCTCGCTTAAGCCTGGTGCCGGATGCGGCGTGAACGCCTTGTCCGGCTTGCCAGCCCTCTCCTGGTGTCGAAATTCCCGGCAAACAGTTTGCCGTTTCTTGCGCAAAACCAGCGGGTAAAGTAGCCTGATGGAAATTTTCCTTAGATCGAGTCTCCTGCATGTTAAAGCGCGTGTTCCTCAGCCTGTTAGTCCTGATCGGCTTGCTGCTGTTGACTGTGCTCGGCCTCGATCGCTGGATGAGCTGGAAAACCGCGCCTTATATCTACGACGAATTGCAGGATCTCCCCTACCGCCAGGTCGGTGTGGTGCTCGGAACAGCAAAATATTATCGTACTGGCGTAATTAATCAGTATTATCGCTACCGCATTCAAGGAGCGATTAATGCCTATAACAGCGGTAAGGTAAATTATCTATTACTGAGCGGCGATAACGCATTGCAAAGTTATAATGAGCCGATGACCATGCGCAAAGATTTAATCGCTGCTGGTGTCGACCCATCAGATATTGTTCTCGATTACGCAGGCTTTCGTACGCTGGATTCCATAGTGCGTACACGCAAAGTTTTCGATACTAATGATTTCATTATTATCACCCAACGTTTCCACTGTGAGCGGGCATTATTTATTGCGCTGCATATGGGGATTCAGGCTCAGTGTTATGCCGTACCGTCACCGAAAGATATGCTGTCAGTACGTATTCGCGAATTTGCCGCCCGTTTCGGAGCGCTGGCTGACCTTTATATTTTTAAACGTGAACCGCGTTTTTTAGGGCCGCTGGTCCCTATTCCGGCTATGCACCAGGTGCCGGAAGATGCGCAGGGGTATCCCGCCGTCACACCCGAACAGTTACTTGAATTACAAAAGAAACAAGGAAAGTAGTTATGGATGTACAGCAGTTTTTTGTCGTTGCCGTTTTTTTCCTTATCCCGATATTTTGTTTCCGCGAAGCATGGAAAGGCTGGCGCGCAGGCGCGATTGATAAACGGGTTAAAAATGCACCGGAACCGGTGTATGTCTGGCGAGCAAAAAATCCCGGACTCTTCTTCGCTTATATGGTGGCATATATTGGCTTCGGAGTTTTATCTATCGGCATGATTGTTTATCTTATTTTCTATCGTTAATATTTTCTCTTTTATGTTAATTATTGAGAATAATTATTACTTCACTCAATAAGCTGCGGATGTAACATTCTGAACCGCAGCTATTTGTGAATCCTTTCACAGTTTAAATTTCCCCACGCGCATAGCCTTAATATCAGCACGCAATATTTATACTCTAAATAATTCGAGTTGCAGGAAGGCGACAAGTGAGTGAGTCCCCAGGAGCTTACATAAGTAAGTGACTGGGGTGAGCGAACGCAGACGCAGCACATGCAACTTGAAGTATGACGAGTATATTTAGCGTTCGCCTTAATTACTCATAGCATTAAGGAAGATCACATGCCGCAACAAAATTATCTGGATGAACTCACTCCGGCTTTTACGCCTTTACTGGCGATTAAAGAAGCCTCTCGCTGTTTATTATGTCACGACGCTCCCTGTAGTCAGGCTTGCCCGGCACAGACCGATCCGGGGAAATTTATTCGCTCAATCTACTTTCGTAATTTTAAAGGCGCTGCCGAGACAATTCGCGAAAATAATGCCCTCGGTGCCGTTTGTGCCAGAGTGTGCCCGACGGAGAAATTATGCCAAAGCGGTTGTACCCGTGCCGGTGTTGATGCTCCCATTGATATCGGTCGCTTACAGCGTTTTGTTACTGATTTTGAACAACAAACTGGGATGGAAATTTATCAGCCCGGTACTAAAACGCTCGGCAAAGTCGCGATTATTGGCGCAGGTCCTGCCGGATTGCAGGCCAGTGTGACACTGACAAACCAGGGTTATGACGTCACGATTTATGAGAAAGAAGCGCACCCCGGTGGCTGGTTGCGTAACGGTATTCCGCAATTTCGGTTACCGCAATCAGTGCTGGATGCAGAAATCGCCCGTATTGAAAAAATGGGCGTGACCATTAAGTGCAACAACGAAGTCGGTAAAACACTCACCCTGGAGCAACTGAAAGCGGAAAACCGCGCGGTACTGGTCACCGTGGGGTTATCGAGCGGTTCGGGGTTATCGCTGTTTGAGCATAGCGACGTTGAGATTGCCGTCGACTTCCTGCAACGTGCACGACAGGCGCAAGGCGATATCAGCATTCCACAAAGCGCATTAATTATCGGCGGCGGTGATGTCGCGATGGACGTAGCCAGCACGCTGAAAGTTCTCGGCTGTCAGGCGGTAACCTGCATAGCGCGTGAAGAGTTAGATGAGTTTCCGGCAAGCGAAAAAGAGTTTGCCAGCGCCCGGGAGCTGGGCGTTTCGATCATCGATGGATTCACGCCAGTAGCCGTGGAAGGCAATAAAGTCACGTTTAAGCATGTACGGTTACCGGGCGAACTGACGATGGCGGCAGATAAAATTATTCTCGCCGTCGGTCAGCATGCCAGACTGGATGCCTTTGCGGAGTTAGAGCCGCAGCGTAACACCATCAAAACACAAAATTATCAGACCCGCGATCCGCAAGTCTTTGCTGCTGGCGATATTGTTGAGGGTGACAAAACCGTGGTCTATGCCGTGAAAACCGGGAAAGAAGCCGCCGAGGCGATTCATCACTATTTAGAGGGAGCTTGCTCATGTTAACGAAAGATCTTTCGATTACTTTTTGCGGCGTGAAGTTTCCCAACCCGTTCTGCCTCTCTTCTTCGCCTGTAGGCAACTGCTATGAGATGTGTGCCAAAGCCTACGACACAGGTTGGGGCGGCGTGGTGTTTAAAACGATCGGCTTTTTTATCGCCAACGAAGTCTCGCCGCGTTTTGATCATCTGGTGAAAGAAGATACCGGTTTTATCGGCTTCAAAAATATGGAGCAGATTGCTGAACATCCGTTGGAAGAGAATCTGGCCGCCCTGCGTCAGCTGAAGGAAGATTACCCGGACAAAGTATTGATCGCTTCGATCATGGGGGAAAATGAGCAGCAATGGGAGGAGCTGGCGCGCCTGGTGCAAGAAGCTGGCGCGGATATGATCGAGTGTAACTTCTCCTGTCCGCAAATGACTTCTCATGCGATGGGTAGCGATGTCGGGCAAAGCCCGGAGCTGGTAGAAAAATATTGTCGGGCAGTGAAACGGGGTTCCACGCTGCCAATGCTGGCGAAGATGACGCCGAATATCGGTGATATGTGCGAAGTGGCGCTGGCGGCGAAGCGCGGCGGCGCAGATGGCATTGCGGCGATTAACACCGTTAAATCCATCACCAATATCGATCTTAATCAGAAAATCGGTATGCCGATCGTTAACGGAAAATCGAGTATTTCCGGATATTCCGGTAAAGCGGTAAAACCGATCGCCCTGCGCTTCATTCAGCAGATGCGCACCCATCCAGAACTGCGCGATTTCCCAATCAGCGGTATCGGCGGCATTGAAACCTGGGAGGATGCGGCTGAGTTTTTATTGCTCGGCGCAGCAACGTTACAGGTGACCACCGGCATCATGCAGTACGGGTATCGGATAGTGGAAGATATGGCAAGCGGGTTGTCGCATTATCTCGCCGATCAGGGATTTGATTCGCTGCAGGAGATGGTAGGTCTGGCGAATAACAATATTGTCCCGGCGGAAGATTTAGACCGCAGTTATATTGTCTATCCCCGTATCAATCTTGATAAATGTGTTGGCTGTGGACGCTGTTATATTTCCTGTTACGACGGCGGTCACCAGGCGATGGAATGGAGCGAGAAAACCCGCACACCGCATTGTAATACCGAGAAATGTGTGGGTTGTCTGCTTTGTGGTCACGTCTGCCCGGTGGGTTGTATTGAGCTCGGGGAAGTGAAGTTTAAGAAAGGCGAGAAAGAACACCCGGTAACGTTGTAAAACCAGAGACGCATCCGGCATTTGGCACCGATTGCCGGATGCAGCGCATCCGGCAATATCCACAATCACATCACTTCTTACGCGCGTATTTCAGTGAATCCAGCGCTACGGCGAAGATAATAATCGCCCCTTTGATGATGTACTGCCAGTATGGGTTTACGCCGATATACGTCAGGCCATAGTTGATGACGGTAAAAATAATTACCCCGGTCACCACGCCAATCACCGTCCCCACACCGCCGCTGAACGATACACCGCCTACCACGCACGCCGCGATAGCATCCAGCTCATACATAAAGCCGAGGTTGTTGGTGGCAGAGCCGATACGTCCGGCTTCTAACATCCCGCCAAAGGCATAGAACACGCCAGACAACGCGTAGATCATCAGCAGGTTCAGGCCGACGTTGACACCAGATACTTTTGCCGCTTCCGGGTTACCGCCAATGGCAAAAATGTTCTTACCGAAGCGGGTTTTGTTCCACAACACCCAGACGAACGCCACCGCAATCAACGCGTAGAAGGTGATGTAAGAGAGACGGAAACTCCCCAGCGCGACAAAGCCCTGAGCAAAGGTAGAAAAGCCACTGTCAAAACCAGAAATTGGCGACGCCCCGACAAAGTCGTAATAGAGCGAGTTGATTCCATAGACGATGATCATCGTGCCGAGCGTGGTAATGAACGGCGTCACGTTGAGATAAGCGATAATCAGACCGTTGATCAAACCGATCACCGCACCAATGGCACAGACAATCAGAATAACCAGCGCAATCGGCATCGTCGCCATTTCCGGGAACACTTTGTTGGCGTTATCCATGGACTGCAATAATGTCGCAGCCACCACTGCCGCCAGCCCTACCTGACGACCAGCAGAAAGATCGGTCCCCTGGGTGACAATTAACCCTGCCACACCGAGCGCGATAATAATACGCACCGATGACTGGGTGAGAATATTACTTAAGTTCAACAGACTTAAAAATGTTGGGTCCTGGAAAATAATAATCGCCAGCAAAACTAAAAGAACGACGTAAATACCGCCCTCTTTCAGGTAAGTAAGAAAACTTTTCTTATTTAACGCACTCATGGGAAGCCCCTAATCTTAAAGGTGCAAAGACGCAAGACGCAGAATTTCGTTTTGCGTTGTTGTTTTTGTATCGACAATTCCGGAAACGAGACCATTGCTCATGACCAGAATACGGTCTGTTATCCCTAACAACTCAGGCATTTCAGAGGAGATAATAATAATCCCCTTGCCTTTCTTCGCCAGTTCGGCAATTAACTGATAAATTTCAAACTTCGCCCCGACATCAATACCGCGCGTCGGTTCATCGAGCATTAATATTTCTGGTTGCGTTAGTAGCCAGCGACCAATAATCACCTTTTGCTGATTACCACCGGAGAGCGAACCAATTTGCGTCCGATGACCTGGCGTTTTTACCCGCATCGAATCAATCACCCACTGGGTATCGCTTTTCATCCGCGAGTTATCCAGTAAACCAACTTTATTTTTGTAGTTGCGAATATTGGAAATTAACGAGTTAAAACTAATATCCAGATAGGCATAAATTCCCGTTGAGCGGCGCTCCTCAGTTACCAGTGCAAATCCGTGGTTTATGGCTTCGTTGGCATTATGGTTATTGATCTGTTTGCCGTGCAACGTAATGGTGCCAGCCGATTTCTCGCGAATACCAAATAACGTCTCAACAATATCGGTACGTTTCGCCCCCACCAGCCCGGCAATACCGAGGATCTCCCCTTTATGCAGATCAAACGAGACATCGCGAATCGACGGCTGGCGCAGTGACGTTAGGTTACGCACCTCGAGGATGACTTCGCCCGGCTTGTTTTCTTTGTCAGGAAAACGCTGATTAAGAGAACGCCCAACCATCATGGCGATGATCTTGTCCATCGTCAGTCCTGCCAGCGGTTCGGTGGCGATCCACTGACCGTCGCGCAATACGGTAACTTCATCACATAACTGGAAGATTTCTTCCATTTTATGCGAGATATAAACAATACCGCAGCCGCGCTCTTTTAATTTACGAATAATAGTGAACAGATGATTGACCTCTTTTTCGGTTAACGAAGAAGTCGGTTCATCCATAATCACAATTTTCGCGTTATAGGAAAACGCTTTGGCGATTTCGATCATCTGCATTTGCGAAACGGATAATGTGCCGACGCGCGCACGCGGATCGATATCAATATCCAGTTCGTCAAAAATCGCTTTGGTTTCGCGGTACATTTTGTCCTGATCGACAAACATGCCTTTGGTGGGATATCGCCCCAGCCACATGTTATCCATCACCGAACGTTGTAATACCAGGTTTAACTCCTGGTGTACCATCGAAATACCATTTTCCAGTGCTTCTTTGGCAGAATGGAAATCGATCTCTTTACCCTGGAATAAAATGGTGCCGGAGTCTTTTTGATAAATACCAAACAGGCATTTTAATAATGTTGATTTTCCTGCACCGTTTTCCCCCATTAATGCATGGATAGAATGTGGCCGGACTTTTAAATTAACGTTATCAAGTGCCTTAACACCAGGAAAGGACTTGTTGATACCGCTCATTTCCAACAAGTATTCCCCGGAAGACGGAGTCGTTGAGCTGACCATATAATTTTACCTTGTTGGCCATACAATAAGGGCGCAGTAATAGACTGCGCCCAGTCAGTCTTATTTCTTGCTGAATTCAGCCAGGTTGTCTTTATCTACGCCAACATAAGGAACGCGGACCACTTTGTTGTCGATTTTCCAGTTGGTGCCATCAGCCGCACCTTTGCCATCGGCCAGGTTTTTCGCCAGATCAAAGGTCGCTTTCGCCTGGTTGTTAGCATCGTTCAGTACGGTGCCCGCCAGTGCACCGGATTTCACCAGCGCCAGCGCTTCTGGCAGCGCATCGACGCCAAACACCGGAATGCTGGACTTGTTGTGTGCTTTCAGTGCTTCTACCGCGCCCATTGCCATCGCATCGTTGTTGGCGATAACCACTTCGATTTTGTTGGCGTTCGGGCCAGACAGCCAGGCGTCCATCTTATCTTTCGCCTGAGCGGTATCCCACATAGCGGTATCTAACTGTAACTGTTCAGTTTTAATGCCTTTGTCGTTCAGCTCTTTAATCACGTAAGTGGTACGTGCTTCTGCATCCGGATGGCCCGGTTCACCTTTCAGCAATACGAATTGAATCTGACCGTCTTTGTTCAGATCCCAACCCTGATTCGCCGCCCAGTGTTTAGCAATCAAATCGCCTTGAATAATGCCGGACTCTTTGGAGTCAGTGCCAACGTAGTATGCTTTGTCGTAGCTATCCAGCGCCTTACGAGACGGTTCTTTGTTGAAGAAAACCACCGGCACGTTTTGCCCACGCGCTTTCTCAATCACCGTACCCGCAGCTGCCGGGTCAACCAGGTTGATTGCCAGTGCCTTCACCCCTTTCGCCAGCAATACGTCGATCTGATCGTTCTGCTTGGACTGGTCATTCTGAGAATCATTCATCAGCAGCTGAACATCTGGCGCGGCTTTCGCATCTTGCTCAATAGCCTTGCGCACTACAGACATAAAGTTATCGTCGTACTTATAGATTGTTACACCAATGCGAGTATCAGCAGCGTGTGCAGCGGCACCGAATAACATGCTGGCCATCACAGCAGACAGGGTTAACACCTTCTTATTCATGGTATCTCCGGTTTTTCTTATGCAGGGTAGTGCTTGAGATAAATGCTCGGCGGGGCAGTAGAGTTAATGAAGTGTTACTGAACGCCGAAGCTCACTTTTTAAAATTCGTTCTTCCATGCCCGGTAACGCTCCAGAAAACGGCTTTAATTGTTGTTATGACGCTATTACCTCGGTGAAAGTGATTATTCACTGTTACATACGGGTTACAACGTTAAAACGGTGCAATCATAGCTATCACATTGTTAAGATACTGTGAAATCACTCACAGATTGAAAGCGGTTACATCGCCTGATTTGTTGAGTTAGTGATCGTCGCCGCATTCTGGCGTGTTGCGACAGAATGGCGACGCACTAACGTCGGCATAAAACAGTGGCTAGCACGAGGATCAATATTGCCTGCTGCCCCCTGCAAGGCCAGTTCGGTGGCTAATTTAGCCATTGAAGCAATGGGATAACGCACGGTCGTTAATTGCGGGTCGGTGTAACGGGCGATGGGAATATCATCGAAACCGATGATTGAGAGATGTAACGGAATCGCAATGCCATTATCTTTTAATGCTGTCAGTGCGCCAGCGGCCATATTGTCGTTATAAGCAAATACAGCGGTAAGTTGTAGATTGCGCCCCAGCAGTTCAACCATCGCCGCCTCACCGCCCGGCATGTCCGGCGTACCAGTGCCAATCCAGCTTTCCGGCGGAATAATATCCTGCTCTTTCAACGCACTCATCCAGCCTGCTTTACGCATGGCGTCATCTTCAATGCCGTGGCTGGAAGAAAGATAACCAATACGTTGATGACCGTTATTCAGCAACATGCGCGTCGCCATTCGGGCACCGCTGAGATTATCCAGGCAAACGCAACGATGGGCGTACCCCGGCACAACGCGGTTGATTAACACCATACCGGGAATGTTATCCATAAATTGCGCCAGTTCATCGTCACTCAATGCTTTTGAGTGAACAATCAACGCATTACAACGCTGGCGAATTAACACCTCAATGGCGTGACGCTCTTTTTCCGCTTCATGATAGCTATTGCCGATTAGCACGTATTTCTGATGCTGCTGGGCGACCAGATCCACCGCTTTTACCAGCGCGCCGAAAAAAGCATCAGAAACGTCCATCACCACCACGCCAATGGTATCGCTAACCTGAGTTGCCAGCGCCTGGGCATTGGCATTTGGCCGATAATCCAGCTCACTCACGGCTTTCATTACTGCTTCACGCGTGTCGGCACTGACCAGCGTGCTGTTATTGAGCACCCGGGAAACCGTTGCCACAGAGACGCCAGCCTGACGCGCTACATCACGAATGGTGATCATATTCACTACCTGTTATGAGATTGCAGTAAATGACTGCTTGCTGGCGGCTATTTTGTCAGCACTGAATACAGGACTTCGTGAATCGAGTCACAGCAATGGAAACGGTTACAGCCGTTTTGTTAACGAATGTGATCCAGATCGTTATCTTGATGTTTTAGATATTGCCGTTCCGGCAGCACGCAAAGTTAACTGACGCCAGAGCCATTCCACCGGCCCCTGGCGGAAGTAACGCAGCCAGATAACAGAGAAGAGGATATTCGCCAGCCATACCGGAATAACAAACGCCAGCAGCTCCAGGCGATCAAAATGCATAAACAAACCGAGGTGGTAAAAAAGCATGGTACAAATCAGCGTTTGCAATAGATAGTTGGTCAGCGCCATCCGTCCGACGCAGGCGATCGCAAGCACCAGCTTAAAGCGGCTCAATTGCGGCCAGAAGCCATAAAACAGCGACGCATAGCCAATCGCCTGAAACGGCGCACTCAGTTCCCGCGGCATTTGAAGTAAGAAGGCACACCAGCGATACGCCCAGTCCAGCTGCCATTGCAGGGCGATGGCAGGAAGGTTAATGGTCACCCCAATCGCCACCAGCACAAAACCAGTACGACGATAGTGACGTAAGCTGAACTGCCCTTTCAGCCAGCCGCTGCGCATCAGCGCCGCACCAATGAGCATCATCCCTGCCAGTTGCCAGCCATACTGTGCGCCCAGTGCCAGTAAACTGTTGCCAACACCATCGGCACGATTACTGATCGCTTCAACGCCGCCGTGAAGCTTCCAGTATTTTTCATACAAAATAGCCGATGCATCCGGCGTCCAGGCGCGGCTGGTCTGGCTGTCGGAAATCAGCCCCAATAACAGCAAAACGCCAAGCCCCACCAGATAAAGCATGACGCCTGTATTAAACAGGCTTTTTACCGATGGCGCATCGCGCACCAGCCGCCAGCAGATTAAGCCCACCAGCCCGTAAGCCAGCAGAATATCGCCGTCCCAGAACAATAAACCGTGAATAAAGCCCAATAAGACTAACAGCGTTAACCGCGACTGGATCCAGCGTCTGCCACGGGGCAGCAACATTTGCAGTCCAGCACCAAACAGCAGCGCAAAAAGCGTGAGGAATTTCACCTGGGCGATGAGATCAAGAAATGCCCAGGTCCATGCATCCTGCGGCGTAATAGCACCGTACCAGGCGGGATTGAGATAAGCCGCCTTTGGTAGCCCAAAGGCGCTGATGTTTAATAGCAGGATCCCCAGAATGGCGACGCCGCGAACAAAATCGAGCGTGACGTTGCGCTCCATGGTTCCTGCCTTTTAATCAGTTGTGATGACGCACAGCGCGCAGAAACTCGTGGCGCGTATTCTGACTGGATTTGAACAATCCACCAAGAGAGGTCGTTGTTGTGGCACTGGTTGCATCGCGGATGCCACGCGCCTTCACGCAGTAATGCACCGCGTCGATCGAGACAGCCACGTTATTGGTGCCCAGCAGCGTTTGTAGCGCAATAAGAATTTGCTGCGTCAGACGTTCCTGCACCTGCGGACGCTGGGCAAAGAACTGCACGATACGGTTAATTTTTGACAGACCGATCACCGAATCTTTCGGGATATAAGCCACCGTCGCTTTGCCATCGATGGTAACAAAATGGTGTTCACAGGTACTGGTCAGAGTGATATCGCGCACGGTGACCATTTCATCGACCTTCATTTTGTTTTCAATGAGGGTGATTTTCGGGAAGTTGGCGTAATCCAGACCGGAGAAAATTTCATCGACATACATTTTAGCGATGCGATGCGGCGTTTCCATCAAACTGTCATCAGCCAGGTCGAGATTCAGCAGCTGCATGATTTCGGTCATATGACCAGCAATAAGGCTTTTGCGCGTTTCGTTATCCATTTCATGCACGGGCGGGCGCAGCGGTGTTTCCAGTCCTCGCGCAACTAACGCTTCATGAACCAGGGCCGCTTCTTTACTGAGTGATGGCATTTATGATTTCTCCTGCAGGTGTGACGCCTCCGCCCTGCGTGGGGGCAAAGTTATTAAGCTGATTTACAGCTTGATTATTGTGCGTGAGGCGGCGCACATAATCCAGTATTCACAGCGATAATTATTGTAATTGCCGCTGCCTTTCATCAGCAGATGTTAAAACATCGTTATGCAAATACGGAAGTGAAAGTTACTCACAGCACATTGAATAAACGGTATGATGAAGAAATTGCAAACAACACAACAAGGAGCCACGCATGGAAATGCTCGAAGAGCACCGCTGTTTTGAAGGCTGGCAGCAACGCTGGCGACACGACTCCAGTACCTTAAACTGTCCGATGACGTTCAGTATCTTTCTCCCACCACCTCGTGATCACACCCCGCCACCAGTGCTGTACTGGCTTTCCGGATTAACCTGCAATGACGAGAACTTCACCATCAAGGCGGGTGCCCAGCGCGTGGCGGCAGAACTGGGGATTGTACTGGTGATGCCAGACACCAGCCCGCGCGGCGAACAGGTTGCCAACGATGATGGCTACGATTTAGGCCAGGGCGCGGGGTTTTATCTTAACGCCACGCAACCGCCGTGGGCGACGCATTACCGGATGTATGATTATCTGCGCGATGAATTACCGGCGCTGGTTCAGTCGCAATTTAATGTCAGCGACCGCTGCGCCATTAGCGGTCATTCAATGGGTGGTCACGGTGCGCTGATTATGGCGCTGAAAAATCCGGGTAAATACACCAGCGTTTCGGCCTTTGCGCCAATTGTGAATCCGTGCAGCGTCCCGTGGGGAATCAAAGCGTTTAGCAGCTATTTAGGTGAGGACAAAAATGCATGGCTGGAATGGGACAGTTGCGCGCTGATGTATGCCAGTAACGCGCAGGATGCGATCCCGACGCTTATCGATCAGGGCGATAATGATCAGTTTCTTGCCGACCAGTTGCAACCTGCGGTACTGGCAGAAGCCGCGCGCCAGAAAGCGTGGCCGATGACGCTGCGTATTCAGCCGGGATATGATCACAGTTACTACTTCATCGCCTCTTTTATAGAGGATCACCTGCGCTTCCATGCGCAGTATTTACTGAAGTGAAAGTCCGCCCGGTTCGCCGGGCATCTTCTCATCAGAAGCGATAATCCACTGCCATAAAGTAACGACGTCCGTCTTCGTTATAGCTGTAGTCGTCACGACTGAGATCCTTGTCGCCAAGGTTCAGCACGCCTGCGCGCAGTTTGACGTCTTTAGTCACCTGCCAGGCCGCGCCGGTATTCCAGATGGTATAACCGCCCGGTGTTTTAGCCGTCGCGCTGTCGGCGCGTTTCTGCCCGGTATAGTGACCAGAAACATAGAATGACCAGTCTTCCAGCGCCAGCGGTTTCCAGTCCAGCGTACCGTTAGCAGTATGGAACGGCAGATCGGATAGCGGTTTGTTTTCGCCGTTGCTGACATCACGACCATCGTTGTAGGTGTAGTTGATCGACAGTTTCCATTCATCGTTGAACGGAATTTTCAGTTCGGTTTCCACGCCCTGAATACGAGCTTTGTTAACGTTGTAGTAGCTAAATACCGGTATGCGCCGTCCGTTAGCGCCCGTCTCAAAACCAACAAAGTTTTGGTAGCCCGGTGCAGCGTTGACGTCAGACGTACGGCTGATGCTGATACGATCTTTCACATCGTTACGGAAAACGGTAACGCTGGATTCAACCCCTTCCAGCCAGCCTTCTTCACCCATGTAGTAAAGCCCCAGCTCCCAACTTTCGCTGGTTTCTGGTTTCAGATCCGGGCTACCCACAATCTTACATGCGCCACGGCAGGAATTGCTCGTCCAGTCAGGGCTAAGTTGCAACAGAGAAGGTGCTTTAAATGCCGTCGCCCAGCCCCCTTTCACCGTTACGGTGTCGGTGGCGTTATAAACCAGGTAGGCACGCGGACTCCAGTGTTCACCGTAGGTTTCGTGATCGTCCATACGCACGCCGGTCGTCAGCGCCAGCGGCTCGAAGATCCGCCATTCATCTTCCACAAACAGCGCGTACTGGCTGGCAGACGTTTTGGAGCTGGTTCCCCCGGTCAGGTTCACCGCATCGCTAAGTTTGTCGTGACGCCATTCACCGCCAACCGTGAGAAACTGATTAATTGCCGTCAGCGGCAACGTGTATTTGCCGTCGACCGCATTGCTTTCGGAAGTTATCGGGCTGCTGTTGCCAGGGTTTTTGTTCTCGACTTTCTCACCGTAGTATTTCAGTTCGCTGGTGCCGTAATCCCAACGCCCATTATGGCTGACGGAGTAGTTCTGGCGTTCCAGGCGGTTTTTGTCCAGCGAGTCGGAATCACGATCCTGACGGTCGAAACCGTATCCGGCAGTAAAATCGTGATTTTGATTCGGTGTCCAGGCAAATTCGACATTGCCGTCGCGGCTGGAGAATCCTTCAATACGCGGCGTTTCTCCGGTATCGGTGGTCGTTGAGTTTTGCGGGTCATCCTTTTCACGTTTTGCCAGGCTGCCGTAAGCTTTCATTCCCAGCACACCATCAATTAATGGTCCACTGGTAAAGAACTGACCGTTATAGGTATCACCGCGATCGCGATGTTCCTGAATGGTGGTATCGACGGTAACGGTACCCGACCATTTCTGACCGATTTTTTTGGTGATGATATTCACTACACCGCCGAGCGCATCGGAGCCGTATAGCGACGACATCGGGCCACGAACCACTTCAATACGTTCGATGGAATCGACCGGGATCCAGTTCAGATCGAAATCATTGTGGCGGAAGACGGCATTGCGGGAGTTAACGCGTTTACCGTCGACGAGAATCAGGGTGTAGCTGCTGTCCAGACCACGAATACTAACGCCCTTACGGTTATCCCCTTCGTTCGTCAGTTGTACGCCAGGCACTTCTTTGAGGACATCCTTCAGATTCTGTACCGGTTTTCGCTGCAGGTCTTCCTGGGTAATGACGCTGATACTGGCGGGTGCATCTTTGAGGTTTTGTTCAACGGAAGATGCAGTGACAACCATCGTTTCGCCATCATCATCGACCGCTAACACAGGCCATGCACAAGAAATAGCGGACAAACACAGCCCGACCCGTACGAAAGGGTTCAACCTAAACATTCCATATCTCCATGAGGTAACTACGAAAATAAAATGGGTTATCGCTCACATCTTCTTCACGTCCCCTTGCGTACGGCAGCATCGCGGTGGACTTATTTGTATGCAGGTGATCATCCCAGAAAGCCGGAACAGCCTCTGATTTGTCAGCCTTTTTTGATTGCGGCGTAACGATAATGCAAACGATAACAATTATCAATCCAAATGTTAAATTTTATATCCGCATGATTTGTCAGGGAAATGGAATTGAAAAAGCCCTCTCGGTTGAGAGGGCTTAGCAAGGAAGGGAGGAAACTTATTTCTTATCGTTCTGCGGGAACTTCATTTCGCTGTAACGTACGAAGTGAGTTCCTTTAATCAGCTTGTAGCCGAACCAAATAATCAGGAACAGCGGGATACCAATATACGTTGCCGCTACGCCGCCCCAGTCAATGGTATCTTTCAGGAACGCTTCGTAGTTCTGGCCCAAAGTGATAATCAGACACAGAATGAATGCGAAGATCGGCCCCAGTGGGAAGAAACCTGAACGGTACGGCAGATCGTTAATGTCGTGTCCCTGCAATACGTAACCGCGACGGAAGCGATAGTGGCTAATGGCAATCCCCAGCCAGGCGATAAAACCCGTCATCCCGGAGGTGTTCAGCAGCCACAGGTATACCGTCTGGTTGCCAAACATGGAGGTCAGGAAGCACAGACCGGCAATCACCGTCGTCGCATACAGCGCATTACGCGGCACGCCACCACGCGACAGTTTAGCGAAAATGCGCGGCGCTTTACCGTCACACGCCAGGGTGTACAGCATACGAGTAGACGCATACATACCGGAGTTACCCGCTGACAGCACCGCCGTCAGAATAACTGCGTTCATCACCGCCGCCGCAGAGAGCAGACCCGCGTGCTGGAACACCAGGGTGAACGGACTAACGCTGATGTCTTTAACATCGTTACGCAGCAGGCTCGGATCGGTGTACGGAATAATCAGGCTGATAATCAGGATCGCGAACACATAGAACAACAGGATTCGCCAGAACACCTGACGTACCGCGCGTGGAATGTTTTTCGCCGGATCTTCGGACTCGCCTGCAGCAATACCGATCAGCTCGGTTCCCTGGAAAGAGAAGCCGACAATCATAGCTACGCCGATCATCGCCGCAAAACCACCAGCAAACGGCGCTTCGCCGATTGTCCAGTTGCTCCAGCCCGCAGGCTGCGCGCCTTTGAAGATACCGATAATCATCAGCACGCCAACGATGATAAAGACAATAACTGTCGTGACTTTGATCAGTGAGAACCAGTATTCCGCTTCACCAAAGCCACGAACTGAGATGTAGTTCAGCAGGAAGATAACGCCGAGGAACAACGCACTCCAGATCCAGCCCGGTGTATCCGGGAACCACCAGCTCATGACCAGCTGAGCTGCAACCAGGTCAACGGCGATAGTCACCGCCCAGTTGTACCAGTAGTTCCAGCCCAGCGCGAAGCCAAAGCCTTCTTCAACATAGTTCTGACCGTAAGTGGCAAACGAACCGGAAACCGGCATATATGCAGCCAGTTCACCGAGACTGGTCATCAGGAAGTAAACCATCAGGCCAATCAGCATATACGAGAGCAATGCCCCGCCCGGACCTGCCTGAGAAATCGTTGCGCCAGAGGCAACAAAAAGACCTGTACCGATGGAACCGCCAATGGCAATCATCGTCAGGTGACGCGCCTTTAATTCACGGCGTAAGCCCGGCGCTTCTGTGGTTTTAGTTTCGGAAACCATACAAAAATGCTATCCATCTTAAAAATGAGGCGCGATTGTAGCAGACGATTGGCAATCCTTCCGGCAGAAATACACGGTTATAAGACACCTTCATGATCGCCCAGGGATTATAAGTAAAGCAGCCAATCTCTTTTCTGGCGAATGCATGCTGAGGGCGCTGCGTCACGAAATCGACACAGCACCAGCATGTTCTTGTACAGCAACTTAACGCGGTACATTCGCGGGATCGCAATAGTCCAGAAAGCGCCGTAGCGCGTTGGAAAGGTGTTTTTGCCGATGATGTATACGCCACAACGTACGCATCAGGCGCGGCAGAGGGACCGCAACTTCACTTAATGTGCCTGCCTGCAATTGATCTTCAATCACCCGTCGCGACAGGCAACTAATTCCCAACCCATGACGCACCGCATGTTTGATTGCCTCGGAGTTACCTAATTCCATCGCCATCTCAAACTTCGGTAAATGTGACAGCAATAGATAATCGACAATCTCCCGCGTGCCGGAACCGCGTTCACGCAGGATCCACGGCGCAGCGGCCAGCTGCTCTAAGGTGACCGGACCACGGGCCAACGGCGAAGTCGGCGCGGCGAAAACCACCAGCTCGTCTTCCAGCCACGGTTCAGAAATAATTTCAGTGCTGTGGCACGGTCCTTCAATAAAACCAATATCAACGCGGAAATCCAGCACCGCTTGCATCACGTCCTGGCTGTTCCCAACGCTAAGTTCAATCGGCAACTGCGGATAATCATGGCGATAACGGGCGATAACTGCAGGCAGAATGTAGTTACCGATGGTACTACTGGCATAGATACGAATCGCGCCGTTGTCTTCGCGAAACAGTTGTTCGATTTCAACCGCCTGTTCAAGCAATGCCAACGCACGCGGATAGAGCAGCCGCCCGTGTTCATTAACAACCAGTCTTTTCCCCACGCGATCAAACAGTTGCACGCCAAGCTGCCCTTCCAGGTCGGTCAAGGCTGCGCTCACTGCTGATTGCGACAACGCCAGCATCACCGACGCCTGGGTGGTTGATCCACTTTTCAATACTTCTGCAAAAACTTCCAACTGCCGGAGGGTGATGTGCATAGTCGCTTACCACTTATAAAGATTAATTATAAATATATAATCAATTTTATTTTTAAACCAGTTAGTCGTAACCTTATGCCCGGTTAAAGGAGAGGGTTATGACGAATATCACCTTACAGAAACAACATCGTACACTGTGGCATTTTATTCCGGGGTTAGCCCTGAGTGCAGTTATCACCGGGGTCGCCCTGTGGGGTGGTTCCATTCCCGCGGTTGCGGGTGCCGGGTTTAGTGCCCTCACCCTCGCAATCTTGTTGGGGATGGTTTTAGGCAACACCATCTATCCGCACATCTGGAAAAGCTGTGACGGTGGTGTGCTGTTTGCCAAGCAATATTTATTACGTCTGGGTATCATTCTTTATGGCTTCCGTCTGACGTTCTCGCAAATTGCCGATGTCGGTATCAGTGGGATCATCATTGACGTGCTGACGCTGTCCAGTACCTTCCTGCTGGCTTGCTTCCTGGGGCAGAAAGTGTTTGGTCTGGATAAGCACACCAGCTGGTTGATCGGTGCCGGTAGCAGTATCTGTGGTGCTGCCGCGGTACTGGCGACTGAGCCGGTAGTGAAAGCGGAAGCCAGTAAAGTAACCGTGGCTGTTGCAACCGTTGTTATCTTCGGGACCGTCGCGATTTTCCTCTACCCGGCGATATATCCGCTGATGTCTCAATGGTTTAGTCCGGAAACTTTCGGTATCTACATTGGTTCTACTGTGCACGAAGTGGCGCAGGTGGTGGCGGCAGGTCATGCCATCAGCCCGGATGCGGAAAACGCAGCAGTTATTTCCAAAATGCTGCGCGTGATGATGCTGGCTCCGTTCCTCATCCTGCTGGCGGCGCGTGTTAAACAGCTGTCTGGGGCGAACAGCGGCGAGAAAAGCAAAATCACTATTCCGTGGTTTGCCATATTGTTCATCGTCGTTGCCATCTTTAACTCGTTCCACCTGTTACCGCAGAGCGTGGTGAACATGCTGGTAACGCTGGATACCTTCCTGCTGGCAATGGCGATGGCGGCGCTGGGTCTGACCACTCACGTCAGCGCGCTGAAAAAAGCCGGGGCGAAACCTCTGCTGATGGCACTGGTACTGTTTGCCTGGCTGATTGTTGGTGGTGGTGCGATTAACTATGTGATTCAAAGCGTCATCGCATAAACCACTACATCTTGCTCCTGTTAACCCGCTATCATTACCGTTTTCCTCCAGCGGGTTTAACAGGAGTCCTCGCATGAAATACATTGGAGCGCACGTTAGTGCTGCTGGCGGTCTGGCAAATGCCGCAATTCGCGCCGCCGAAATCGACGCAACCGCGTTTGCCTTGTTCACCAAAAACCAACGTCAGTGGCGTGCCGCACCGCTCACGACGCAAACCATCGATGAATTCAAAGCGGCCTGTGAAAAATATCACTACACATCGGCGCAAATTCTTCCCCACGACAGCTATCTGATTAACCTCGGACATCCGGTCACTGAAGCTCTGGAAAAATCGCGCGATGCCTTTATAGATGAAATGCAGCGTTGCGAACAACTGGGGCTTTCTTTGCTCAACTTCCACCCTGGCAGCCATCTGATGCAGATTTCAGAAGAGGATTGCCTTGCGCGTATTGCCGAATCCATCAACATTGCGCTGGATAAAACTCAAGGTGTAACAGCGGTGATTGAAAACACCGCCGGTCAGGGCAGTAACTTAGGGTTTAAATTCGAACATCTCGCGGCGATTATCGACGGCGTGGAAGATAAATCCCGTGTCGGCGTCTGCATTGATACCTGCCATGCTTTCGCTGCCGGGTATGATTTGCGTACTCCAGCCGAATGCGAGAAAACGTTCGCGGATTTTGCCCGTATTGTTGGCTTTAAGTATCTGCGCGGGATGCACCTTAACGATGCGAAAAGCACCTTTGGCAGCCGCGTTGACCGCCATCATAGCCTCGGTGAAGGCAATATCGGTCATGATGCGTTCCGCTGGATCATGCAGGACGACCGTTTCGACGGCATTCCGCTGATCCTTGAAACCATCAACCCGGATATCTGGGCAGAAGAGATCGCCTGGCTGAAAGCGCAACAAACTGAAAAAGCGGTGGCCTGATCGATGAACGACAGGGAAAAGCAGATTCTTAAAATTTTACGGCGTAACCCGCTGATTCAACAGAATGAAATCGCCGATATTCTGCAAATCAGCCGCTCACGTGTTGCCGCTCATATTATGGATTTGATGCGCAAGGGTTTGATTAAAGGCAAAGGATATATCCTTACCGAGCAGGATTACTGTGTGGTTGTGGGTGCAATCAATATGGATATTCGCGGAATGGCGGATATCCGTTACCCGCAAGCAGCCTCTCATCCAGGTTCTGTTCACTGTTCCGCAGGCGGCGTCGGACGTAATATCGCGCATAACCTGGCTCTGCTTGGTCGGGATGTGCATTTAATATCAGCTATTGGCAACGATTTTTACGGCGAGACATTACTGGAAGAAACGCGCCGCGCGGGCGTGAACGTTTCAAACTGCATTCGTCTGCATGGATACAGCACTGCAACTTATCTCGCTATCGCTAATAAGCAGGAAGAAACTATCCTGGCAATCAATGACACACATATTCTGCAACAGCTAACGCCTCAACTGCTCAATACTTCACGGGACTTGATTCGCCATGCTGGTGTGGTGCTGGCTGATTGTAATCTCACACCTGAAGCCCTGGAGTGGGTCTTTACCATTGCTGATGAAATTCCGATGTTTGTCGATACCGTTTCCGAATTTAAAGCGAACAAAGTAAAAAACTGGTACAGCCGGATCCACACTCTGAAACCAACACAAAATGAACTGGAAATTTTGTGGGGGCAACCGATTAAAGACGACAACGATCGCATCAGAGCTGTAAATTCGCTGCATCAACAAGGTGTTAAACGCATTTTTGTTTATCTGAAAGATGAATCTGTATTTTGCAGCGATAAGGATGGAGAACAATTTTTGCTGACCGCGCCAGCGCATACGACAGTAGACAGTTTTGGTGCTGACGATGGTTTTATGGCGGGCCTGGTATATAGCTTTCTTGAAGGATACAGTTTCCGCGACAGCGCCCGTTTTGCGGTAGCCTGCGCGGCAATTTCGCGCGCCAGCGGCAGCTTAAACAACCCTACCCTGTCTGCCGATAACGCGCTTTCATTAGTGCCAATGGTGTAACAATGTTGCCGGATTCGACGCTTGACCGCATCTTATCCGGCTCATAAATTGCGCACTACGCTAAACCAATAAAGAATCCTGCAATAGTAGCACTCATCAGGTTAGAAAGTGTCGCCGCCGCCAGCGCGCGTAAACCAAGTTGGGCGATTTCCGGCGCACGGTGTGGCGCAACCGCAGAAAATGCCCCCACCACCACCCCGATAGAACCAAAGTTAGCGAAACCGCACAACGCGAAAGAAATAATCGCCACGGTTTTAGCATCCAGAGTGCCACCCGTTTGCAGATATGGCGAGAAATTGAGATAAGCGACAAATTCATTGATCGCCAGCTTCTGCCCAATCAAACTCCCGGCAAGATTTGCATCACTCCAGTCAACCCCCATCACCCACGCCAATGGGGCCAACAGGTAACCTAAAATGGACTCCAGCGAGGCATGTGCAAAACCAAACCAGCCGCCAACGCCGCCGATAATACCATTAATTAACGCAATGATGGCGACAAATGCCATAACAACTGTCGCTACACCGGCGGCGATTTTCAGCCCGGTCATTGCCCCTGTCGCAGCGGCTTCAATAATGCTTTTTGGCGGTGTTTCGGTGAAAGAGAGGTTATTAAAGGAAACCTGCGAAGATTCCGTAGCCGGGCTTAACAGGCGGGCAAACAAGATCCCGCCTGGGATCGCCATTAACGATGCCGCCAGCAAATATTCCACAGGTACGCCCAGGGCGGCGTAACCAATCATTGTCGAACCAGCAATCGAGGCCATGCCACTACAAATCGCTGTAAATAATTCATTGCGATTCAGACGATCGATAAAGGGTTTGACGATCGCCGGAATTTCGTTTTGCCCGAGGAAAATGGTGGTGACCGCGACGAATGACTCAATCTTGCTGATATTTAATGCTTTCTGGAATATACCGCCGAGAATGCGAATTAAAATCCCCATCACACCGATGTAGTAGAGAATACTCACCAGTGCAGTGACGAAGATAATTGCCGGTAATACCCTGAAACCAAAGATAAATCCTGCGCCATCAAACAGCGTGTCCATTTTCGGCCCGACCAGCGAACCGAAGATAAATGCGCTACCCGCGTCGCTGTACGCCATCACTTTATGCACGCCAAAAGCGACTTTTTCAGCGACCCAACGCCCTGGCGGTAACCAAAGCATAATCCCGCCAATCACAACCTGTAACACTAACGCCGCGCCAACGGTACGCAGGCTGATCTTCTTCTTGTTTACTGACAGCAAAAATGCAATTGCCAGCAATACCACCATTCCCAGAACACTTCTCATGACATCCATAGTGATTATCTCTTCATGTCATATTGGGCGACGGCTTTCTGCCCATCAGAAATAGCCGGGCCTGCATCTTGCGCTATCGGCCCGGCTTGTTATCAACGCTTAATGGGTTTTGATGTAGCCGCGCACGCACTCTTCGACTAAGCCCCAGAACCAGTCGGTATCAATAGTGATGCCGACTTTGGTATTGGCGGGCTTGCCAAGAACGCCCAGCTCGTCGCAGACGGTGCGCCCATAGCAAGGGCCACTGTTGACGTCCACTTCGACGTACATCTCCTGGGTTTTAATGCCATCAGGGTTAATCAGATAACCGATGCAGGTGGCGTCGTGCACCGGGCCGCCAGCCAGGCCGTAGTTTTCGAACTGCGTTTTGAGAGTGAAGTTCATGATGTCGCTGAACAGCTCTCCGGCAGGGCCGCCTGCCCTTTCCATCCGAGCAATCACGTCCGGGGTGCAAACGGTCTGGTTGGTGAGATCGAGGCCCATCATCACTAATGGAACGCCAGAGGTGAACACCACGCGGGCTGCTTCCGGGTCAGCAAAGATGTTGAACTCGGCAGATGGCGTGAAGTTGCCTGTACCGTAAGCGCCGCCCATTAGCACAATTTCACGGATTTTGGGCAGGATCGCGGGTTGCATACGCATTGCCACCGCGATATTTGAAAGCGGACCAACCGGCACCAGAGTGATATCGCCATCGCTTGCCATCAGGGTATCAATGATGTATTTCACCGCGTGGGTACTTTCTGCCTGGCGGGTCAGCGGCTCGAATACCGGGCCATCCAGTCCGGTTTCACCGTGAATATTATCGGCAACGATTTGTTGACGCATAATGGGTTGCGGCATCCCCGCATAAACCGGAACATTAATCTCCAGTTTCTGGCAAACATTCAGGCCATTAATTAATGTTTTATCAAGCGTCTGATTACCCGCTACAATAGTGATGCCTAATAAATCTATTGCCGGATGTTTCGCTGCCATCATCATTGCAATAGCATCATCATGACCCGGATCACAATCCAGAATAATTTTTCTCTTTTCCATTGTTTATTTCCTCTGTTTCCAGTTGCGTTATTTTTTCTACAGCAAAGAAAATTCGACCGGGCCGATGATTGAATCTTACCAACCGCGTACGTATGCTAAATATGAGAAATCTCATAGCGGATAAACATCGTGAAAGAAATCCACAATAATGATCTTAAGCAGCAATTGATGAGTGAATCCGCGTTTAAGGATTGCTTTTTAACGGATGTTTCAGCCGATACGCGGCTGTTTCATTTTTTAGCGCGTGACTACATTGTGCAGGAAGGGCAACAGCCGTCCTGGCTGTTTTACCTGACGCGAGGCCGCGCCAGGCTTTACGCCACGCTAGCTAATGGTCGCGTGTCGCTGATCGATTTCTTTGCCGCCCCCTGTTTTATTGGCGAGATTGAGTTAATCGACAAAGACCATGAACCGCGTGCGGTGCAGGCTATTGAAGAGTGTTGGTGCCTTGCGCTCCCTATGAAACATTACCGCCCGCGGTTATTAAACGACACGCTATTTTTACGAAAACTCTGCGTCACCTTAAGTCATAAAAATTATCGTAATATTGTTTCTTTAACTCAGAATCAATCATTTCCGTTAGTGAATCGCCTGGCAGCATTTATATTACTCTCGCAGGAAGGTGATCTTTATCACGAAAAGCATACGCAAGCGGCAGAGTATTTAGGCGTTTCTTATCGACATCTTTTATATGTTCTCGCGCAATTCATTCACGACGGTTTATTAACTAAAAGCAAGAAAGGGTATCTCATTAAAAACAGAAAGCAGTTGTCAGGACTGGCGCTGGAGATGGACCCGGAGAATAAATTCTCCGGGATGATGCAGTAAAAATTATTTGCAATAGCGCGATTGCCGGATGCAACGCTTAATACGTTTTATCCGGTCTACAAATCGAGCATTACGCCAGACCAATAAAGAACCCGGCAATAGTCGCACTCATCAGGTTGGAAAGCGTTGCTGCTGCCAGCGCCCGTAAACCAAGCTGGGCGATTTCTGGAGCACGTTTTGGCGAAATAGCCGAAAATGCGCCAACGACAACACCGATAGAACCAAAGTTTGCAAACCCACAGAGGGCGAACGAGATAATGGCAATGGTCTTGACATCCAGCGTGCCGCTCGTTTGCAGATAGGGCGAGAAATTGAGATAAGCAACAAACTCATTAATCGCCAGTTTCTGCCCAATCAAACTTCCGGCAAGATTTGCATCACTCCAGTCCACCCCCATAATCCATGCCAACGGGGCCAGCACATAGCCGAAAATGCTTTCCAGAGAGACATTGGCAAAACCAAACCAGCCGCCAACTCCACCAATAATGCCGTTGATCAGCGCAATAATTGCCACAAATGCCATTACCACCGTCGCCACACCGGCGGCGATTTTCAGCCCGGTCATTGCACCGTTCGCCGCAGCTTCAATAATGCTTTTTGGCGGTGTTTCGCTAAACGACAGATTTTCAAACGTAACTTGCGAAGGTTCCGTCGCCGGACTAAGAATACGTGCAAACAGGATACCGCCAGGAATAGCCATCAGCGAAGCGGCTAACAAATAGTCAATCGGCACGCCCATTCCGGCATAGCCAATCATCATCGAACCCGCAATAGACGCCATGCCGCTACAAATAGCCGTAAATAGCTCGTTGCGATTCATGCGATCAATAAAAGGTTTAACGATCGCCGGGATCTCATTTTCCCGAGGAAAATAGTGGTGACTGCGACAAAAGATTCGATTTTGCTGATGTTGAGGGCTTTCTGAAAAATACTGCCAAGAATACGAATCAGCAGCCCCATTACGCCAATGTAGTACAGCAAGCTGATAAGCGCGGTAACGAAAATAATCGCCGGGAGTACGCGAAAGGCGAAGATAAAGCCCGCACCGTCAAACAGAACATCCATTTTGGGACCGACCAGCGAACCAAAAATAAAGGCACTTCCTGCGTCACTGTAGGACATCACTTTATGGACGCCTAATGCCGCCTGCTCTACTGCCCATTTTCCCGGGGGAAAATAGAGCATGATGCCACCAATGGCAATTTGCAGCAGCAGCGCAGCGCCAACCGTGCGCAAGCTGATGCTCTTTTTATTTACCGACAACACAAAGGCAATTGCCAGCAATACCACCATCCCCACAACACTTCTCATTATATCCATAATGATTTTCCCTTCATGCCAGTAAACCCGGCGTCAGCGCCAGGTTTTGGTATGTTTGATGAGTACGGGCGACGGCTTTCTGCCCGCCAGAAATTAACCCACGAGACGCTGATATTCTTTGGCAATTTCGCTCGCCAGAATGGCGTTATTAAAGACCAGTTGAATATTGGATTTCAGGCTATCACCGCCTGTTAGCTCAGCAACGCGCGCCAGCAGGAACGGTGTACTTTCTTTACCAATAACGCCCTGCTCTTCGGCTTCGGCGACGGCTTGATCTATGGCTGCATTGATAGATTCCTCCGGCATCGCAAACTGTTCCGGGATCGGGTTCGCTACCACGAGGCCACCGTTCAGCCCGCTTTGCCATTTCACCGCCATTGCACGGGCAATTTCACTGGCGCTGTCGAGACGAATGCTGACGTCAAACGAGCTGGTACGGCAGAAAAACGCAGGCAGCGCTTTAGTCTGATAGCCAATTAACGGCACACCGAAGGTTTCTAAATACTCAGTGGTTAATCCTAAATCGAGAATAGATTTCGCCCCGGCACAAACAACGGTGACATTAGTATTTGCCAGTTCTTGCAAATCGGCAGAAATATCGAAGGTATGTTCCGCCCCGCGATGCACACCACCAATTCCCCCGGTGGCAAATACTTTAATTCCGGCAAGCGCCGCAATAATCATCGTTGAAGCCACAGTGGTTGCGCCATTTTTTCCGGCGGCAACAACAAAAGGTAAATCGCGACGACTAACTTTGGTCACGTTATGCCCTTCACGACCCAGTAATTCAATTTCTTCTTTGCTTAAACCCACTTTCATCACGCCGCCAATAATGGCGATAGTGGCAGGTACTGCGCCCTGTTTACGAATAGTTTCTTCTACTTCAATTGCGGTCTGGGCATTTTGTGGGAACGGCATCCCGTGAGAAATAATGGTCGATTCCAGCGCCACAACCGGTTTTTTGTTTTTTAAAGCGTCCTGCACTTCCGGGGAAATTTGTAATAATTCAGGGGAAATTTTTAATTCAGACATTCTGCGTTCTCCACTAACGATATAACGTTGGCAATCGATAAATCGGGGTTATTGGTGTATTCACAGGAGAGCGCCATTGACGAACATCCCTGTGCGAAACGAACAGATTCGGCAAACGGCATTCCGTCTACCCAACACGAAGCAAGTCCCGCCATCATGGCATCGCCCGCTCCGGTAACATTAATAACATTGGTTTTGATCGGCGCAGACCAGCCATTTTCACCGCTGATATCGCTGTAATAAACGCCATCGCCGCCCATGCTCAATACCAGTCGGTTCAGGCCATGTTGATGGAACCAGGCAGCAACTTTTGCCACATCGTCACGCCCTGACAGCGCAATCCCACTCAGGGTTTCCGCTTCAAGGCGGTTTGGCTTGAGAGTGTGGATCTGATTTAGACGGTCGCGCACTTTGACACATTTCCACGCTGAAACCGGATCGACAAATACGGGTACGTTGGCGGCATTATCCAGAATCCATGCCAGTGCCTCTTCACTGATATTACAGTCTGCGACAATGACCTTTGCCCTCTGAATAAATTCACGGTGCTGTGCGAGATATTCAGCTGTAATAGCGTTGCTAATATTCATGTCATTTATAGCAACCAGCATTTCACCGGTATTATCGAGTAATGATAAATAACTAGACGTATTTTCTCCCGGCACAATCAGGCATTTATCGACATAAACGCCAGATTGATTGGTTTGCGTTAGCAGCGATTGACCATAAAAATCACTGCCTACTGCGCTCAGTAGCCAGGCTTTGTTACCCAGCAACGCCAGGTTTTGTGCAATATTGCGCCCTACTCCACCAGGCGTAAATTTTATTTTACCTGGATTTGAATCCGCATAATTTAATGATTCATGTGAATATCCGGCGACATCAATATTCGCCGAACCTATAATTACGACATAATCCTTTTCGCGCATAGCACGTCCTCTGGTAAAAAATTACCAACCCTGTCAATCCACAAGAATATAGATACTGCAAAGACGGTTTAAACATGTGTTCATATTTAAACATGTGCTCATAGTATGCATGTTTTACGTAAAGTAAATTACCGCCAGAGAGGCAAAATGGGCAGATTTGAGCAGGCTCACAAAATGCGATTAAATGCCTGAATTACAAAAGCGAGGAATTTGTGACGGGATGCACAGAACAGGAACACTAAAAAAGGGCAGAAAATAATCTGCCCTTGAGGAAATAACCTTAGTGTTTGATGAACGTTTCAGGTTTCTACTGAAAGATAAAACCATTTAAATTCATAAAATTACATTTACAAACCGGTCATTCCCTTTGCGCTCATCCAATGATACAGGGCAGGAAATTTCTGCCCTGTAACACACCTTTTATTACGCTGCTTTCGCTACTGCGTCCACTTCCGGACGTTTCAGGAAGGCATAGGCCAAACCCGCCACCAGCGTACCGGCAATAATTGCTACCAGGTAACCCAATACCGGCGTAATAGCGCCAGGGATCAGCAGAACAAACAGACCACCGTGCGGTGCCATCAGTTTCGCACCAATCGCCATTGAGATTGCGCCAGTCAGCGCCCCACCCACGATACAGCACGGCAGCACACGCATCGGATCACGAGCAGCAAACGGAATTGCACCTTCCGAAATAAAGCACAGTCCCAGTACCAGAGCGGCTTTGCCACCTTCCTGCTGCGCTTTGTCGAATTTGCGACGCGCCACCATTGTTGCCAGGCCCATTGCCAGCGGTGGCACCATACCTGCCGCCATAATCGCCGCCATCGGGCCATAGGTTTGAGTACTCAGCAGACCCACACCGAATGCGTACGCTGCTTTATTTACCGGACCGCCCATGTCAGTACACATCATGCCACCGAGGATCGCCCCCAGCAGAACCGCATTCGCAGTCCCCATGGTCTGCAGCCAGTGAGTCAACCCTTCGAGAATGCCAGCAACCGGTTTACCGATCAGGTAGATCATCGCCAGACCGACCACCAGACTGGAAATTAGCGGAATGATCAGGATCGGTTTCAGCGCCTCCATACTCTGTGGCAGTTTCAATTGCGTACTGATTAACTTCGCAATGTAACCAGCCAGGAAGCCCGCAATAATACCACCAATGAAGCCAGAACCGGTGCTGACCGCCAGCATACCGCCAATCAGACCCGGCGTGAGGCCCGGACGATCGGCAATGGAAAAGGCAATATAACCTGCCAGTACCGGCACCATCAGCGCAAAGGCTGAACCACCACCAATCTGCATCAGCGCCGCTGCCAACGTACCCGGCTCTTTAAACGCTTCGATACCAAAAGCAAAAGAAAGCGCGATACACAGACCACCAGCAACGACCATCGGCAGCATGTAAGAGACGCCCGTTAGCAAGTGACGATAAGCGCCTGCACTCTCTTTCTTACCTTCAGTGGTCGCCGTTTGAGTTTTGCCCGCCGGTTCATACGGCGTTGCTTCAGCAACCGCTTTATCCAGTTCCTGCGCGGTTTTCTTCAGCGCCAGACCGGTAGAGGTACGATACATCGGTTTACCAGCAAATTTCGCCAGATCCACTTCGATATCTGCCGCCACAATCACCAGATCCGCTGCGGCTACTTCCTCGGGAGTGATTGCATTACCCGCGCCAACAGAACCACGGGTTTCAACTTTCACCCACCAGCCACGTTTTTTCGCTTCGGTTTCAATGGCTTCAGCCGCCATAAAGGTGTGTGCTACGCCAGTCGGGCAAGCAGTCACCGCAACTACGCGTTTCGGACCGCTGGCGGCAACCGGTGCTGTCGCAGTGACCGGCGCAGTGTAAGGTTTCGCATGGCCTTTGGCTTCACTCAGGAACAGCTCAGGGTGCGCAACTGCCCGGGAAATATCACCCAGCCAGACATTTTTACCGTTCAGCGCGCTGTCATTCGGGATGGAATCACCGAGAACAATCGCCATTTCTGCGTCGTTCGGATTGTCGATGATTTCCAGTTTTGCTTTTCGCGCCGCCGCGCCCAGCAGGGTCTTCGCCATATAGGCGCGTGCCTGACCGAGATTAGCGTCAATAATCAGCAGCGTTTTCATTATGCCTCTCCTGCTGTCAGTTAAAAGGTTGTAAGTCGACGCGCGCCATCATTGCGGCCAACTGCGGACGATCGGTAATACCCACATTGCTTTGACTTACCGCCAGGGCTGCAACAGCTGTCGCCAGACGCAGTGTGTGTTCACTGGATTCACGCATCAGCAAGCCATAAATCAGGCCACCAACCATAGAATCCCCTGCGCCAACGGTGCTTACGACATCGACTGACGGTGGTTTGGCGATCCATTCGCCGGAGGCATTAACCCAAAGCGCGCCTTCGGCACCCAGTGAAATAACAACATGCGCAATACCTTGTTCACGTAGCGCATGTGCAGCTTCAATCACATCTTTCATTTCAGGCAGTTTACGGCCTGCCCAGATTTCCAACTCGCGGCGGTTAGGTTTCACCAGCCACGGTGCCGCTTTCAAACCTGCTACTAACGCTTCACGGCTACTATCAAAGATAATGCAAGGACACTGACTACGCAGGCGAGTCATCCAGTCGGTGAACGCTTCCGGGCTGACGCCTGACGGTAAGCTTCCGCTGACACAGACCATATCGAACTGACCGAGCCAGCTCAGAGAATCAGTCACAAAGCGTTCCCAGTCGGCGGGGGTGACTTCAAAACCCGAGAAGTTGAAGTCGGTCACTTCGCCGTCTTTTTCCGTCAGCTTAACGTTAATTCGGGTGCGCCCCTGTACAACCTGGAAACGGTTGGCAATGCCCAGCTCGCTGAACAGTTGCTGAAAACCATCCTGATTGTCTTTACCCAGGAAGCCGCCAACGGTGACATCAATTCCCAGGTCTTTTAATACTTTGGCCACGTTGATGCCTTTACCCGCCGCATGCAGACCGGTGGTTTTCACCAGGTTCACTTCGCCGCGTTCAATTTCCGGGCAGAAACCAACAAGGTCATAAGCCGGATTAAGGGTGATAGTAGCAACACGTCTGCTCATTATGCGCCCTCCCCAAGACCAGCAGCGATAGCGTCGCCGATTGCTTTCAGCGCCTGTTCAGCATCTGCACCCTGGGCGGTAAAGCGTAGGCGATGACCTTTCTTAACGCCAAGTGCCACAACTTTCATCAGACTACGTCCGTTTGCCGGTTTGCCGGTACCATCAAGGTTTGTCACGGTAATATCACTGTTAAATTGTTTAATGGTATTGACCAGCATGGTACCTGGACGAGCATGCAGGCCGTGTTCATTGCGCACCACAAACTCCGCGCTTAACACGTCGTCGGTCGGCGCATCATCGCTGGTCAGCAGCGCCAGCAACGTTGCCGCATCCGCTTTCAGCAAGCGGTCAGCTTTATTGTCGAGCAATAAATCAGCGAGACGCTTAAGAACCGCGATGGGCTGATCGTCATTCATCGCCACACTCACCAGCATGGCTGCCGTTTCGCCGTCCACATCAAAAGCATTTGCCGCACGGCTTACCGCAATCGCGCTACGCAGATTGCCTTCGGCGCTATCGCTCAGCCAGATACCCTGTCCGAGATTCAGCGGTTGTTCATTGATGGCTTTGGTGACGAAAGTGGCGTCAACTGCCCCCGCCTCTTTCAGACGCGCAGCGTTCAGCGCCTGAAGAGTCAGCAGATCGCTGGCGACGATATCCAGCGTCAGCATTTCGTTGTCGAGCTTCAGCTGCTCACTCTGCTTTTCGCCCATCAGTAATGCGCGAAGTTCTTCTGCTGTTGTTGCTGACTTCAGTTGTTCAGCAACGGAATCATCGCTCAGTACGTGGGTCAGCTGGCGTAGCAGGCCCAGATGTTCATCCGAGCTGGCAGCAATACCGATTGCCACGTACGCTACCTGACCGTCACCCCAGGTGACGCCTTCCGGGAACTGAAATACCTGAACGCCGGTTTTCAGCACCTGATCGCGGGTGTCGGTAGTGCCGTGTGGAATAGCAATACCATTGCCGAGGAACGTTGAGGTTTGCTGTTCGCGCGCCAGCATGCCATTGACGTAGCCTTCTGCTACATTACCGGCCTGCACCAGCGCCGCAGCGACCTGGCGAATCGCCTCTTCTTTGTCTCCGGCCTTTTCGCCCGGATGGATGTCCTGTACGGATAACTGGAACATAGTTCTCCTCTCTTGCTGAATTGAAACGATTCAGCCTCTATGAGAAAAAAAGCGCCAACCTGGCTTAGGGTTAAAGACAAGATCGCGCTGAAACGTTTCAAGAAAGCATAATACTTCTGTTTCAGCACGCAAGGAAAGCCGTAAAGTTATGAGCAAAAGTTTGATGTGCTGCACAATTTTTTGCCATTTTTCCTAATTGCTGATGGGAAAATCCGTTATCAGCAATTTCATTTCAGCAGCGTCAGCAGCCAATCAGCAACAGTGAAATGGCATTTTGATTATTCGTGGCGCTTTTGATTTCGCTGTCTGTTTATTTTCTGACAAGCAGCGTAAACTCCGCGTCTTCCTCTTCCAGTGATCGACCAGCATGCATAACTCCCCCGCAGTCTCCAGCGCGAAATCGTTTGACCTGACCTCGACGGCGTTTTTAATCGTTGCCTTTCTCACCGGTATTGCGGGCGCTCTGCAAACCCCGACACTCAGTATTTTTCTTACCGATGAAGTACATGCCCGTCCGGCGATGGTGGGATTCTTCTTTACCGGCAGCGCTGTCATTGGGATTCTGGTAAGTCAGTTTCTCGCCGGGCGCTCTGATAAGCGCGGCGATCGCAAATCGCTGATTGTCTTTTGCTGCCTGTTAGGCGTGCTGGCCTGCACCCTTTTTGCCTGGAATCGCAACTACTTTGTTTTGCTATTCGTTGGCGTCTTTCTTAGCAGCTTTGGCTCGACCGCTAACCCGCAAATGTTTGCCCTTGCCCGTGAACATGCCGACAAAACCGGACGTGAGGCGGTGATGTTCAGCTCTTTTTTACGCGCTCAGGTTTCACTGGCATGGGTCATTGGCCCACCGCTGGCTTATGCGTTAGCGATGGGTTTCAGCTTTACGGTAATGTATCTGAGCGCAGCGGTAGCGTTTATTGTTTGCGGCGTGATGGTGTGGCTGTTTTTACCGTCGATGCAAAAAGAGCTTCCGCTGGCGACCGGCACGGTTGAAGCGCCGCGCCGTAACCGTCGCGATACGCTACTGCTGTTTGTCATTTGTACATTGATGTGGGGCTCGAACAGCCTGTACATCATCAACATGCCGCTATTTATTATCAACGAACTGCATCTTCCCGAGAAACTGGCCGGTGTGATGATGGGGACCGCCGCCGGGCTGGAAATCCCGACGATGTTGATTGCCGGATATTTCGCCAAACGTCTGGGTAAGCGTTTCTTAATGCGCGTTGCTGCCGTGGGTGGCGTCTGTTTTTACGCAGGAATGCTGATGGCGCATTCACCTGTCATTCTGTTGGGCTTGCAGCTGCTAAATGCTATTTTTATTGGCATTCTGGGCGGCATCGGGATGCTCTATTTTCAGGATCTGATGCCCGGTCAGGCGGGTTCAGCCACCACGCTCTATACCAACACGTCGCGCGTGGGCTGGATCATCGCAGGATCAGTGGCGGGCATCGTCGCCGAGATCTGGAATTATCACGCTGTGTTCTGGTTTGCGATGGTGATGATTATCGCCACTCTGTTTTGCTTACTGCGGATTAAAGATGTTTAAGGCGCGGTCAGCATTTCCAGATCGATAAGCCAGGTCATGGCCTGCTGACGCGAGTTACCGCACATTTCAGCGCTGGCTTGTAAGCCTGCACAGACTTTCGGTCGCAGTGGCGAGGTGAAAATTTTACAGCGTTGCTGTTCATCAAGCTGAATGCAGGGCGTATTGGCGGGCTTGCCATCTGGCATACCGGGAATAGGGCTGGAAATTGAAGGGGCAGTGCAACACGCCCCGCAACCCGGACGGCATTTCATACGTTGTTCTCTTAAGGTTAACCACCGGATTGATGAGCGCGCACAGTACCACCTTTTTTGCACCAGCAAAAGTGCGAATACCACTTGCCCGAAAGGCCCGTCGCGAGTACTTTGTCGCGATATTTTTGACATTTTCGACTACAGGAATTTTTCGATGCCAAGAGCGAACGAAATTAAAAAAGGTATGGTACTGAATTACAACGGCAAACTGCTGCTGGTTAAGGATATTGATATTCAGTCGCCCACTGCCCGCGGTGCCGCTACGCTGTACAAAATGCGTTTTTCTGATGTCCGTACCGGGCTGAAAGTAGAAGAGCGTTTCAAAGGTGATGATATCGTTGACACCGTGACGCTGACCCGCCGTTACGTTGACTTCTCCTATGTCGATGGCAACGAATATGTCTTTATGGATAAAGAAGACTATACCCCGTATACCTTCACCAAAGATCAGATTGAAGAAGAGTTGCTGTTTATGCCAGAGGGCGGCATGCCGGACATGCAGGTGCTGACCTGGGACGGTCAACTGCTGGCGCTTGAGCTGCCGCAGACCGTTGATCTGGAAATCGTTGAAACCGCACCAGGCATCAAAGGGGCATCTGCCAGCGCCCGTAACAAACCGGCGACATTGAGCACTGGTCTGGTGATTCAGGTACCAGAATACTTAAGCCCGGGCGAAAAAATTCGTATCCATATCGAAGAACGCCGTTATATGGGGCGTGCTGACTAACTTCAGCCGCATGCAGAAAAGGGATAGCTCAGGCTGTCCCTTTTTTAATTTATTATACCAATCTTCTATTTTGCGCTTCCTGAACACCTTACGCCCTCAATTTTCACTCGTTGATTGATCGCCCTCACACTTCATCGCATTAACAATCCAGACCAATTTCAATTGCTGTCATATAACTTTACACTGTCATTGTTAATTTATCGTTACTAAGACGTGACTCCTATGAAGACAATTGCCTCCGTTACGCTCCCGCATCATGTACACGCTCCACGCTACGATCGCCAGCAGTTGCAATCACGTATCGTTCATTTTGGCTTTGGCGCCTTTCACCGCGCTCATCAGGCGTTACTGACCGATCGTGTGCTGAATGCCCAGGGCGGCGACTGGGGGATCTGTGAAATCAGCTTGTTCAGCGGTGATCAACTGATGAGCCAGCTCCGCGCACAGAACCATTTATATACCGTGCTGGAAAAAGGTGCGGACGGCAATCAGGTGATAATTGTCGGTGCCGTTCACGAATGCCTTAATGCAAAACTGGATTCCTTAGCGGCAATTATTGAGAAATTTTGCGAGCCACAGGTGGCAATTGTTTCCCTGACGATTACCGAAAAAGGCTATTGTATTGACCCGGCCACCGGTGCACTCGACACCAGTAATCCGCGGATTATTCACGATCTACAAACCCCTGAAGAACCTCACTCCGCACCGGGTATTCTCGTCGAAGCACTGAAACGCCGCCGTGAGCGCGGCCTTACACCGTTTACCGTGCTCTCCTGCGACAATATTCCCGACAATGGCCATGTGGTGAAAAACGCGGTGCTGGGAATGGCAGAAAAACGTTCGCCAGAACTCGCCGGGTGGATAAAAGAACACGTCAGTTTTCCGGGAACCATGGTCGACCGCATTGTTCCGGCTGCAACCGACGAATCACTGGTGGAAATCAGCCAGCATCTGGGGGTGAATGATCCCTGCGCGATTAGCTGCGAACCGTTTATCCAGTGGGTGGTGGAAGATAACTTCGTCGCTGGGCGTCCTGCCTGGGAAGTCGCAGGTGTACAAATGGTGAATGATGTCCTGCCATGGGAAGAGATGAAACTGCGGATGCTTAATGGCAGCCACTCTTTTCTCGCTTATCTGGGTTACCTCTCAGGATTCGCCCATATCAGTGATTGCATGCAGGATCGCGCATTTCGCCATGCCGCCAGAACATTAATGCTGGATGAGCAAGCGCCGACACTGCAAATTAAAGATGTCGATTTAACACAATATGCGGACAAGTTAATTGCACGTTTTGCTAATCCGGCGCTGAAACATAAGACCTGGCAAATCGCAATGGATGGTAGCCAGAAATTACCGCAACGTATGCTGGCAGGTATTCGCATACATCTGGGGCGCGAAACGGACTGGTCGTTGCTGGCATTAGGCGTTGCTGGCTGGATGCGTTACGTCAGCGGCGTTGATGATGCCGGAAATGCCATTGATGTTCGCGATCCGCTTAGCGATAAAATTCGCGAACTTGTTGCGGGCAGCAGCAGTGAACAACGCGTAACCGCCCTGCTTTCCCTGCGTGAAGTTTTCGGTGATGATCTGCCAGATAACCCGCATTTTGTGCAGGCCATCGAACAAGCCTGGCAACAAATCGTACAATTCGGCGCACATCAGGCGCTATTAAACACCCTCAAAATTTAACGATTTCTGCGGTTAAAGCGGATGAAGCTCACCTTCGTCCGCTCTCCCCTTCTCTTTTCTGCCTTTTTTAGCCAGGATTAACGCTCAGTTAACTTACCAGAGTATTGCGGAGCCGTTGTGACCAGGACCAACCTCATCACCGGTTTTCTCGGCAGCGGGAAAACCACGTCGATTCTTCATCTGTTAGCCCATAAAGATCCCAACGAAAAATGGGCGGTACTGGTTAATGAATTTGGGGAAGTCGGAATTGATGGTGCTTTGCTCGCCGATAGCGGCGCATTGCTGAAAGAGATCCCCGGCGGCTGCATGTGCTGCGTTAATGGTTTACCCATGCAGGTAGGGTTGAATACCTTACTGCGTCAGGGAAAACCAGACCGCTTGTTGATAGAGCCGACCGGGCTGGGCCATCCGAAACAGATCCTCGATCTGTTAACCGCACCAGTCTATGAACCGTGGATAGATCTGCGCGCCACCTTGTGCATTCTCGATCCACGCCTGCTGCTGGACGAAAAAAGCGCCAGCAATGAAAACTTCCGTGACCAGCTGGCTGCCGCAGACATCATTGTCGCCAATAAATCCGACCGTGCGACGCCCGAAAGTGAGCAAGCGCTACAGCGTTGGTGGCAGCAAAATGGTGGCGATCGACAATTAATTCACAGTGAGCATGGGAAAGTTGACGGTCATCTTCTGGATTTGCCGCGTCGCAATTTAGCCGAGTTGCCCGCCAGCGCCGCGCATTCTCATCAGCATGTCGTGAAAAAAGGGTTAGCAGCGTTAAGCCTGCCAGAGCATCAACGCTGGCGTCGCAGTCTGAACAGCGGGCAAGGATATCAGGCCTGCGGCTGGATATTCGACGCTGATACGGTATTCGACACCATTGGCATTCTGGAATGGGCGCGACTTGCACCGGTGGAACGCGTCAAAGGCGTGCTGCGTATTCCCGAAGGGCTGGTACGAATCAACCGTCAGGGCGATGACCTGCACATTGAAACGCAAAACGTTGCGCCACCGGACAGCCGTATTGAGCTGATTTCCAGCAGCGAAGCTGACTGGAATGCTTTGCAGAGCGCGCTGTTGAAGCTTCGTTTAGCGACTACCGCGTAAGGTTGCCTGCGTTTTTCAGTAAGATAATTAGAGAAAATATGATTAAAAATTTGCCGCAAATAGTGTTGTTGAATATTGTCGGCCTCGCGCTGTTTCTTTCCTGGTATATTCCCGTTAATCATGGATTCTGGTTGCCGATTGATGCGGATATTTTTTATTTCTTTAATCAGAAACTGGTCGAAAGTAAGGCCTTTTTGTGGCTGGTTGCATTGACCAACAATCGCGCTTTCGACGGTTGTTCTCTGCTGGCGATGGGAATGTTGATGCTGAGTTTCTGGCTGAAAGAAAACGCCCCTGGCAGACGACGTATCGTGATTATGGGTCTGGTCATGCTATTAACTGCAGTGGTATTAAACCAGCTGGGTCAGGCATTAATTCCTGTAAAACGGGCCAGCCCAACATTGACTTTTACCGATATTAACCGCGTCAGCGAACTGCTCTCTGTTCCCACGAAAGATGCCTCACGAGATAGCTTTCCCGGCGATCACGGCATGATGCTGCTTATTTTTTCGGCATTCATGTGGCGTTATTTCGGCAAAGTTGCAGGCCTTATCGCCCTTATTATTTTTGTGGTTTTTGCATTTCCCAGAGTAATGATTGGCGCACACTGGTTTACTGACATCATTGTCGGTTCGATGACCGTGATATTGATCGGTTTGCCCTGGGTGTTGCTGACGCCATTAAGTGATCGATTAATCACCTTTTTTGACAAATCACTACCGGGAAAAAACAAACATTTCCAAAACAAATAACTCACAGTAATTAACATCATCAGGCTTATTTTTATAGTGAGGATAATCCTGATGATGCGCACCGTGCTTTCATCCATCGCGCGCAAAAATCATTCTCTAAGTAAATGAATGGATTGCATGCGTTTCACTCAATCGTACTTTAATTGACCAATCCCGCTTATTAACTTTCTGTATCACTTTTTCTTATAAAAAATCATGTAAAACCGCTCGCCAAGACCGCACCAATCGGGTAATCTCGAACTCGTTTTGCCTCGGCGGTAGATTATCCTCACAGCATATAATTTTGTGCGTTAGTCCACAGATTTGGCCTTAAGGAATTGTTTCAACATGCCCAGGTAATTAGTCTCGTGTCGCTTGGCATTTTTTTATAACGATATTTGTCGTTAAGGACTTCAAGGGAAAACAAACAACATGGTCAAATCTCAACCGATTTTGAGATATATCTTGCGCGGGATTCCCGCGATTGCAGTAGCGGTTCTGCTTTCTGCATGTAGTGCAAATAACACCGCAAAGAATATGCATCCTGAGACACGTGCAGTGGGTAGTGAAACATCATCACTGCAAGCTTCTCAGGATGAATTTGAAAACCTGGTTCGTAATGTCGACGTAAAATCGCGAATTATGGATCAGTATGCTGACTGGAAAGGCGTACGTTATCGTCTGGGCGGCAGCACTAAAAAAGGTATCGATTGTTCTGGTTTCGTACAGCGTACATTCCGTGAGCAATTTGGCTTAGAACTTCCGCGTTCGACTTACGAACAGCAGGAAATGGGTAAATCTGTTTCCCGCAGTAATTTGCGTACGGGTGATTTAGTTCTGTTCCGTGCCGGTTCAACGGGACGCCATGTCGGTATTTATATCGGCAACAATCAGTTTGTCCATGCTTCCACCAGCAGTGGTGTTATTATTTCCAGCATGAATGAACCGTACTGGAAGAAGCGTTACAACGAAGCACGCCGGGTTCTCAGCCGCAGCTAATAAACCGTTTGGATGCAATCCCTTGGCTATCCTGACGAGTTAACTGAAAGCACTGCTTAGGCAGTGCTTTTTTGTTTTCATTCATCAGAGAAAATGATGTTTCCGCGTCTTGATCCAGGCTATAGTCCGGTCATTGTTATCTTTTAAATGTTGTCGTAATTTCAGGAAATTAACGGAATCATGTTCATACGCGCTCCCAATTCTGGACGTAAGCTCCTGCTTACCTGCATTGTTGCAGGCGTGATGATTGCGATACTGGTGAGTTGCCTTCAGTTTTTAGTGGCCTGGCATAAGCACGAAGTCAAATACGACACACTGATTACCGACGTACAAAAGTATCTCGATACCTATTTTGCCGACCTGAAATCCACTACTGACCGGCTCCAGCCGCTGACCTTAGATACCTGCCAGCAGGCTAACCCCGAACTGACCGCCCGCGCGGCGTTTAGCATGAATGTCCGTACGTTTGTGCTGGTGAAAGATAAAAAAACATTCTGTTCATCTGCGACCGGTGAGATGGACATTCCACTCAATGAATTGATTCCGGCGCTCGACATTAATAAAAATGTCGATATGGCGATCTTACCCGGCACGCCGATGGTGCCGAACAAACCCGCAATCGTCATCTGGTATCGCAACCCTTTGCTGAAAAATAGCGGCGTCTTTGCCGCTCTGAATCTCAACCTGACGCCTTCACTCTTTTATAGTTCACGGCAGGAAGATTACGATGGCGTCGCCCTCATTATTGGCAATACTGCGCTATCTACCTTTTCTTCACGTTTGATGAACGTTAACGAATTAACCGACATGCCAGTCCGTGAAACTAAAATTGCGGGCATTCCTCTGACCGTTCGGCTTTATGCAGATGACTGGACATGGAACGATGTGTGGTACGCATTTTTACTGGGCGGCATGAGTGGAACTGTCGTTGGCCTGCTCTGCTATTACCTGATGAGCGTACGTATGCGCCCCGGCAGAGAAATCATGACCGCCATCAAGCGCGAACAATTTTACGTGGCGTATCAACCGGTGGTGGATACACAAGCTTTGCGAGTAACGGGCCTGGAAGTACTGCTACGCTGGCGGCATCCTGTCGCGGGAGAAATTCCCCCGGATGCCTTCATTAACTTTGCCGAATCGCAAAAGATGATTGTGCCGCTGACTCAGCATCTGTTTGAGTTAATTGCCCGCGATGCCGCAGAATTAGAAAAAGTGCTGCCGGTAGGCGTCAAATTTGGCATTAACATTGCGCCGGACCATCTGCACAGCGAAAGCTTTAAAGCAGATATCCAGAAACTGCTCACTTCCCTACCCGCACACCATTTCCAGATTGTGCTGGAAATTACCGAGCGCGATATGCTGAAAGAGCAAGAAGCCACACAACTCTTCGCCTGGCTGCACTCGGTAGGCGTAGAAATTGCTATTGATGACTTCGGCACCGGGCACAGCGCGCTTATCTATCTTGAGCGTTTTACGCTCGATTATCTGAAAATTGACCGTGGATTTATCAACGCCATCGGTACGGAAACGATCACTTCACCCGTACTTGACGCGGTGCTGACGCTGGCGAAACGCCTCAATATGCTGACGGTTGCTGAAGGGGTCGAAACGCCGGAACAAGCGCGATGGCTAAGCGAACGCGGCGTTAATTTCATGCAAGGCTACTGGATTAGTCGCCCGTTACCGCTGGACGATTTTGTTCGCTGGCTGAAGAAACCGTATACGCCGCAGTGGTAAGGTGTGCTTACGTCCCTTATTATTCATAGTGAAAGCATGCCGGATTGCGGCTAATGATGAGTAAAAGGAAATCCGTTGCAGATGATTGTGCGCATACTGCTGCTGTTTATCGCTCTGTTCACCTTTGGTGCGCAGGCGCAGGCTATCAAGGAAAGCTATGCCTTTGCCGTGCTGGGCGAACCCCGGTACGCGTTTAATTTCAACCATTTTGATTATGTGAACCCCGCCGCGCCAAAAGGTGGGCAGATAACGTTGTCAGCCCTCGGTACCTTCGATAATTTCAACCGCTATGCACTGCGCGGCAACCCGGGCGCACGCACCGAGCAGCTGTACGACACGCTATTTACGACTTCCGATGACGAACCAGGCAGTTATTACCCGCTGATTGCTGAAAGCGCACGCTATGCTGACGATTATTCCTGGGTGGAGGTCGCTATTAATCCGCGCGCCCGTTTTCATGATGGTTCGCCCATTACTGCCCGCGATGTAGAGTTTACTTTTCAAAAATTTATGACCGAAGGCGTGCCGCAATTTCGTCTGGTCTACAAAGGCACCACCGTCAAAGCCATTGCGCCGTTAACCGTGCGCATTGAGTTAGCTAAACCCGGCAAAGAAGATATGTTGAGTCTGTTTTCGCTGCCGGTATTTCCAGAAAAGTACTGGAAGGATCACAAACTTAGCGACCCGCTCGCCACGCCTCCGCTTGCCAGTGGTCCGTACCGCATTACGTCCTGGAAAATGGGGCAAAATATTGTCTATTCCCGCGTGAAAGATTACTGGGCAGCAAACTTACCGGTAAACCGCGGACGCTGGAATTTCGACACCATTCGCTACGATTATTACCTCGATGATAATGTCGCCTTTGAAGCGTTTAAAGCAGGTGCCTTTGATTTGCGTATGGAAAACGACGCCAAAAACTGGGCCACGCGTTATACCGGTAAAAATTTCGATAAAAAATACATCATCAAAGATGAGCAAAAGAACGAATCAGCCCAGGATACGCGCTGGCTGGCGTTTAATATCCAACGTCCAGTATTCAGCGATCGCCGGGTGCGGGAAGCAATCACTCTCGCCTTTGACTTTGAATGGATGAACAAGGCGTTGTTTTACAATGCCTGGAGTCGCACGAACAGTTATTTTCAGAATACCGAATACGCGGCCAGAAATTACCCCGACGCCGCGGAGCTGGTGCTTCTGGCACCAATGAAAAAAGATCTACCGTCAGAAGTCTTCACACAAATCTACCAGCCGCCGGTATCTAAAGGCGATGGCTACGATCGTGACAACCTGTTAAAAGCCGACAAACTTCTCAACGAAGCGGGCTGGGTGCTGAAGGGTCAGCAACGCGTTAATGCCACAACGGGTCAGCCACTCAGCTTTGAATTATTGCTTCCCGCAAGCAGCAATAGTCAGTGGGTATTGCCGTTCCAGCACAGCCTGCAACGGCTGGGTATCAACATGGACATTCGCAAGGTGGATAACTCGCAAATCACCAACCGCATGCGCAGTCGCGACTATGACATGATGCCGCGCGTATGGCGGGCGATGCCGTGGCCCAGTTCCGATTTACAGATTTCCTGGTCATCGGAATATATCAATTCCACTTATAATGCCCCCGGCGTGCAAAGTCCGGTTATCGACTCGCTGATCAATCAAATTATTGCCGCGCAGGGAAATAAAGAAAAATTACTGCCGTTAGGGCGAGCACTGGATCGCGTATTAACGTGGAATTATTACATGCTGCCAATGTGGTACATGGCGGAAGACCGTCTCGCCTGGTGGGATAAATTCTCCCAACCCGCTGTACGCCCTGTTTACAGCCTGGGTATCGATACCTGGTGGTATGACGTTAATAAAGCGGCCAAACTGCCGTCAGCCAGACAACAGGGAGAGTAGATGGGCGCTTATCTGATTCGCCGTCTGTTGCTGGTGATCCCAACGTTATGGGCGATTATCACTATCAACTTTTTCATCGTGCAAATTGCGCCTGGCGGTCCGGTCGACCAGGCCATCGCCGCCATTGAGTTTGGTAATGCCGGAGTATTACCCGGCGCAGGCGGTGAAGGTATTCGCGCCAGCCATGCGCAAACGGGCGTCGGCAATATCAGCGACAGTAATTACCGTGGCGGACGCGGATTAGATCCAGAAGTGATCGCCGAGATCACTCATCGCTACGGTTTCGATAAGCCGATCCACGAACGTTACTTCAAAATGCTCTGGGACTACATCCGCTTTGATTTTGGTGATAGCCTTTTTCGCAGCGCCTCGGTGCTGACGCTGATTAAAGACAGTCTGCCGGTTTCCATCACCCTCGGATTGTGGAGCACGCTGATTATCTATCTGGTGTCGATTCCGTTAGGCATTCGCAAAGCTGTTTATAATGGGAGCCGCTTTGACGTCTGGAGTAGCGCATTTATCATCATCGGCTACGCCATTCCGGCCTTTTTGTTTGCCATCCTGCTGATTGTCTTCTTCGCGGGCGGCAGCTATTTCGACCTGTTCCCTCTACGCGGCCTGGTTTCCGCTAACTTTGATTCGCTGCCGTGGTATCAGCAAATCACCGATTATCTGTGGCATATCACGCTGCCGGTGCTGGCGACAGTGATTGGTGGCTTTGCGGCGCTGACCATGCTGACCAAAAACTCATTCCTTGATGAAGTGCGCAAGCAATACGTGGTGACCGCGCGTGCGAAAGGGGTAAGTGAAAAAAATATTCTCTGGAAACATGTGTTCCGCAACGCCATGCTGCTGGTGATTGCCGGTTTTCCGGCGACGTTTATCAGCATGTTTTTTACCGGCTCGCTGCTGATTGAAGTGATGTTTTCACTCAATGGCCTTGGCTTACTGGGCTACGAAGCGACCGTCTCGCGCGATTATCCTGTAATGTTTGGTACCTTGTATATTTTCACCCTGATTGGCCTGCTGCTGAATATTGTCAGTGATATCAGCTATACGCTGGTCGATCCGCGTATAGATTTTGAGGGACGTTAATGTCGCGACTCAGCCCCGTCAATCAGGCCCGTTGGGCGCGTTTTCGCCATAACCGTCGCGGCTACTGGTCGTTATGGATTTTCCTCGTTTTGTTTGGTTTGAGTTTGTGTTCTGAACTTATCGCCAACGATAAACCGTTGCTGGTACGTTATGACGGCAGTTGGTATTTCCCGTTGTTGAAAAACTACAGCGAAAGCGATTTTGGCGGCCCGCTGGCAAGTCAGGCTGATTATCAGGACCCGTGGCTGAAACAACGGCTGGAAAATAACGGCTGGGTACTGTGGGCACCGATTCGCTTTGGTGCTACCAGTATCAACTTTGCTACCGATAAGCCCTTCCCTTCTCCACCCTCCCGGCAAAACTGGCTGGGAACGGATGCCAACGGCGGCGATGTGCTGGCACGCATTCTCTATGGCACGCGGATCTCGGTTCTGTTTGGCCTGATGCTGACTCTCTGTTCCAGCGTGATGGGCGTGCTGGCGGGGGCGCTACAAGGCTATTACGGCGGTAAAGTCGATCTCTGGGGACAACGCTTTATTGAAGTATGGTCGGGGATGCCGACGCTGTTTTTGATTATTTTACTTTCCAGCGTCGTACAGCCTAACTTCTGGTGGCTGCTGGCAATTACTGTCTTGTTTGGCTGGATGAGTCTGGTCGGCGTGGTGCGGGCGGAGTTTTTACGTACTCGTAATTTCGACTACATTCGTGCGGCACAGGCGCTTGGCGTCAGCGATCGCAGTATCATCCTGCGTCATATGTTGCCTAATGCCATGGTCGCGACCCTCACCTTTTTACCGTTTATTTTATGTAGTTCGATAACCACCCTGACCTCGCTCGATTTCCTCGGCTTCGGTCTACCGCTCGGTTCACCGTCACTCGGTGAACTGCTGTTACAAGGGAAAAATAACCTTCAGGCCCCGTGGCTTGGGATCACCGCCTTCTTGTCGGTGGCGATATTATTGTCTTTGCTGATCTTTATTGGTGAAGCCGTCCGCGACGCATTTGATCCTAATAAGGCGGTGTAGCATGACGCAAACTCTGTTAGCGATTGAAAATTTGTCGGTGGGTTTTCGCCATCAGCAAACCGTACGTACAGTAGTCAATGATGTTTCACTACAGATTGAGGCTGGCGAAACGCTGGCGCTGGTGGGTGAGTCAGGTTCAGGCAAAAGCGTTACCGCGCTGTCAATTTTACGCCTGCTCCCTTCCCCGCCGGTTGAATATCTCTCCGGCGATATTCGTTTTCATGGCGAATCGCTGCTTCATGTCAGCGATCAAACGTTGCGCGGTGTACGCGGTAATAAGATCGCCATGATTTTTCAGGAACCGATGGTGTCGTTAAATCCATTGCATACCCTGGAAAAACAGCTTTATGAAGTGCTTTCACTCCACCGCGGGATGCGTCGGGAAGCGGCTCGTGGCGAAATTCTTAACTGCCTTGATCGCGTTGGTATCCGCCAGGCGGCAAAACGGCTGACAGATTATCCGCATCAGCTCTCCGGCGGCGAACGCCAGCGGGTGATGATTGCGATGGCGCTGTTAACGCGACCGGAATTATTAATTGCCGATGAACCGACCACCGCACTGGACGTCTCTGTCCAGGCGCAGATTTTACAGCTGTTGCGCGAACTGCAAGGCGAGCTGAATATGGGCATGCTGTTTATTACTCATAACCTCAGCATTGTCAGAAAACTGGCCCACCGCGTGGCGGTAATGCAAAACGGTCGCTGTGTCGAGCAAAATTACGCCGCTACGCTATTTGCATCACCCACTCATCCTTACACACAAAAGCTACTCAACAGTGAACCGTCAGGCGATCCAGTGCCGTTGCCAGAACCTGCCTCAACGTTGCTGGATGTTGAACAGCTTCAGGTTGCCTTCCCCATTCGCAAAGGGATTTTGAAGCGCATTGTGGATCATAATGTGGTGGTGAAAAACATCAGTTTTACGCTACGAGCGGGTGAAACACTGGGTTTAGTGGGCGAGTCCGGTTCCGGGAAAAGTACGACGGGACTGGCGCTGCTGCGACTGATTAATTCTCAGGGCAGCATCATCTTTGACGGTCAGCCACTGCAAAATTTAAATCGCCGCCAGCTGTTACCTATTCGTCATCGCATTCAGGTGGTATTTCAGGATCCAAACTCCTCGCTCAACCCACGACTCAACGTTTTGCAGATTATTGAGGAAGGCTTACGGGTTCACCAGCCGACGCTTTCTGCCGCACAACGCGAACAACAAGTGATAGCCGTGATGCATGAAGTGGGATTAGATCCTGAAACACGCCACCGTTATCCGGCGGAGTTCTCTGGTGGTCAGCGACAACGTATTGCGATTGCCAGGGCATTAATTCTTAAGCCCTCGCTGATCATACTTGATGAACCGACATCATCACTCGACAAAACGGTACAGGCGCAAATATTGACGCTATTGAAATCATTGCAACAAAAGCATCAACTGGCCTATTTGTTTATCAGCCACGATTTGCACGTTGTCCGCGCGTTATGTCATCAGGTTATCGTACTGCGACAAGGGGAAGTAGTGGAACAAGGACCGTGCGCGCGCGTGTTTGCCACACCGCAGCAGGAGTATACGCGTCAGCTACTGGCGTTGAGCTGACGCTTAAAAAGGATTGTAGTTTGAAAAGGGTTCGGCAATTGCCACACCAAAATTTTTCAATCGGCATGTTGCAGCAAACTCGTCCTGGCGATTTACAAACAGGCACGGCTCACCTTCACACTCCAGCACCGAACATGGAACTTCGATGTCGCTTAACGCCTGGCTTAGTTTATACATCACCGACCATGCATTATCACCATCCGGGCTAAGCAATTTAAGCGCCACCAGGCTGTTGTCACCGCACGGTCCATTTTGCGGAATCGGTTCAACCTTCGAACCTGCGAAACCAGCAGACCAGCGATAGTTCTGCGGCAGTCGATGGACGATTGAGAGTTGTAATGAAGTCACTTATTTTCCCCGGAAGCACATTCACTTCACAATTTGTTTACATCAATTTTAACACATCATCAACAATCCGTCTTTATACAGATCGTAAAGATTGATGCCTCGCCTGCGTGGCCTCTATGGCTCTGATTTAAGTAATATCTGCGGGCGTGGTCACGTTTGCGGGGCTATATGTACCCGTTTCTGCGATCTAACTCAACCTTTTTAACTACAATGATGTGACTTTTTACATAAATTTATTTTACATAAAATAAACATATATCGGGGGAATGATAGATTTGTGGTTGACATGCATCAACAAAGGAAGCCTTTTAGCTTCCTCGTTGTGCAATAGATCACCGTTTTTTCGGTCGACTGGCGTACAGACAGAAGAGAATGGAGCTGCTTGCGCAGAATGCAATTGACCAAATCATCGGCCATGCAGAGTTAAAGGTCGCAAGAGAAAGCAATGCGCCAACAATTGCCCCTATGCCAAAACGGAAGGTTCCTGCCAGCGAAGATGCCGTTCCCGCCATATGGGGAAACTCATCAAGAATGACCGCCATCGCATTGGATGACACCATCGACACGCAGCCCACAAACGCCGCAACGCCAACCACCAGCGACCAGAATCCCAGCCCCAGCAGCGCACTGATGACCATCCACGCTGCCATAATAAATTGTATCCACAACCCCGAGCGGAACATATTTAACGCGCCAATGCGGCGAACGAAGCGGCTGTTAAAGATGGTCATCACGAACAGGAAAACAATGTTTAGTGCAAAGTAATAACCAAAGTTTTCCGGCGCGACGTGGTTAATTTCAATGTAGACAAACGGTCCGGCGCTCAGGAACGAGAACATTCCGGCAAAGCTGAAACCGCTGGCCAGCATATAACTCAGGACACGCTTATGACGGAACAGCGCCGCAAAGTTACCAATAGTGGTACGAATGTGAAATGGCTGACGACGCTCCGGTGGTAAGGTTTCTTTAATCAGGAAGAAAATCATTGCCGAAGCCAGAATCGCCGCTAATGCCAGGATCCAGAAGATGTAATGCCAGCTCAGCCACACCAGCACCCAACCGCCGACAATCGGTGCCATCAACGGTGCAATAGTGGTCACCAGCATGACAAACGACATCATCCGCGAGAACTCTTCTTTCGGGTAAATATCGCGCATCAGGGCGTTAATGACCACGCTGGCCGCAGCCGCAGCCAGCCCGTGGAAGAAACGCATCACAATCAGCTGATCGATGGTGTTTGCCAACGCACACGCCACCGCGGCGGCGGCAAACACCAGCGTACCGCCGAGCACCACCGGCTTACGCCCGAAGCTGTCTGCCATCGGCCCGTAGATTAACTGCCCCAACGCAAAGCCCAGAATATAAGTACTGAGGGTCATCTGCGTACTGCCCGCAGGTACGCCAAACTGCGCTGAAATTACCGGTAGCGCGGGCAGATACATATCAATCGACAGCGGCATCAACATGGCCAGCAGGCCAAGGATAAAAACAATAGCAAACGACGAATGCTGTCGGGTGGTCACAACGGGCTCCTGAAAGTCATGGAAAAGTTAGACGACGCTGGCAATTTCTTCTTCAGTTAACGGACGATATTCACCGGGGGCTAAATCAGCATCCAGCGTAATACCGCCAATACGTTCACGATGCAGCTCAACCACATGGTTACCCACAGCGGCGAACATGCGTTTCACCTGATGATAACGCCCTTCGCTGATGGTCAGACGAACCTGCGTTGGGGTAATCACTTCCAGCACCGCAGGCTTAGTGAGATCTTTTTCGTTATGCAGCTGCACGCCTTTAGCAAATTGCTCTGCCGTATCGTCAGCTACAGGTGATTCCAGTGTCACCAGATAGGTCTTCTCGCAATGATGGCGCGGAGAAGTAATGCGGTGCGACCACTGACCATCATCAGTCATCAGCACCAGACCGGTGGTATCGATATCCAGACGTCCTGCGGCGTGCAGTTTCCAGGCTACCGGTTCATCCAGAAAATAGAGCACCGTTGGGTGATCAGGGTCGTCCGTGGAGCAAACATAGCCCTGAGGCTTATTGAGCATGAAGTAACGTGGACCATGTTGCTGCGCCAGCGGGTTGCCATCGTAAGCGACATCATGTTCAGGAAGCAGTTTGAACGCTGCATTACGAACAATTTCGCCATCGACGGTGACACGATTGCCGCGGATTTCACGCCCGGCAATAGCACGGCTAACGCCGAGTTGCTGTGCGATAAATTTATCAAGTCGCATGTGTGTGATTTTGCCTGTAAAAACGGAGGTCGGGCATTGACCCGAAAATCTGAACTGTTGTCTGCCCAGTATAGCGGTCTAATAACATCCCTCAAGGGAAAAAGATCCATGGCATACTATTAGCAGAATAATCTACCTACGCGAGACCATGATTTTTACACTCCGCCCATATCAGCAAGAAGCCGTGGATGCCACGCTCAACCATTTTCGTCGTCATAAAACCCCTGCCGTTATCGTGCTGCCCACCGGCGCAGGTAAAAGCCTGGTGATTGCCGAACTGGCGCGGCTGGCGCGTGGTCGTGTTCTGGTGCTGGCACACGTCAAAGAACTGGTGGCGCAAAACCATGCAAAGTATCAGGCGCTGGGGCTGGAAGCCGATATTTTTGCCGCTGGGTTAAAGCGCAAAGAGAGCCACGGTAAAGTGGTATTTGGCAGCGTGCAGTCGGTCGCTCGTAATCTTGATGCCTTTCAGGGTGAATTTTCGCTGTTGATTGTCGATGAATGCCACCGTATTGGTGACGATGAAGAGAGCCAGTATCAGCAAATCCTCACTCACCTGACTAAAGTGAATCCCCACTTACGCCTGCTGGGGCTGACTGCCACGCCTTTTCGATTGGGCAAAGGCTGGATCTACCAGTTCCATTATCACGGCATGGTACGCGGCGATGAGAAAGCCCTTTTCCGTGACTGCATTTATGAGCTGCCGCTGCGTTATATGATTAAACACGGCTATCTGACGCCGCCAGAACGACTGGATATGCCAGTAGTGCAATACGATTTCAGCCGCTTGCAGGCACAGAGTAACGGGCTGTTCAGCGAAGCTGATCTCAACCGTGAGCTGAAAAAACAGCAACGCATTACGCCACATATCATCAGCCAGATCATGGAGTTCGCCGAAAAGCGCAAAGGGGTAATGATTTTCGCCGCCACCGTTGAACACGCAAAAGAGATTGTGGGATTACTGCCTGCCGAAGATGCTGCACTGATTACTGGCGACACCCCCGGCGCTGAGCGCGATGTGTTAATTGAAGATTTTAAAGCCCAGCGTTTTCGCTATCTGGTCAACGTCGCAGTACTGACCACCGGATTTGACGCCCCGCACGTCGATCTTATCGCCATTCTGCGCCCTACCGAATCAGTGAGTCTTTACCAACAAATTGTCGGGCGCGGTCTGCGTCTCGCTCCGGGCAAGACTGATTGTTTAATTCTTGATTATGCGGGTAATCCTCACGATCTCTACGCGCCGGAAGTTGGTACACCGAAAGGCAAAAGTGACAACGTTCCGGTACAGGTTTTCTGCCCTGCCTGCGGTTTTGCCAACACCTTTTGGGGGAAAACGACCGCCGACGGGACATTGATTGAACACTTTGGTCGCCGCTGTCAGGGATGGTTTGAAGATGACGACGGTCATCGCGAACAGTGTGACTTCCGTTTCCGTTTTAAAAATTGCCCGCAATGTAACGCAGAAAATGATATTGCCGCTCGCCGCTGCCGCGAATGTGACACGGTACTGGTTGATCCGGATGATATGTTAAAAGCGGCGCTACGACTGAAAGATGCGCTGGTATTACGCTGTAGCGGCATGTCTTTGCAGCATGGGCACGACGAGAAAGGCGAATGGTTGAAAATCACCTATTACGATGAAGACGGCGCGGATGTGAGTGAGCGTTTCCGTCTGCAAACGCCCGCCCAGCGAACTGCCTTCGAGCAGCTTTTTATCCGCCCGCATACGCGCACACCGGGCATCCCTCTGCGCTGGATCACCGCCGCCAATATCCTCGCCCAGCAAGCCTTACTGCGACATCCGGATTTTGTCGTCGCCCGCATGAAAGGTCAGTACTGGCAGGTGCGTGAAAAAGTGTTCGATTACGAAGGTCGTTTTCGTCGGGCGCACGAATTACGCGGTTAATGGTAGTTTTGATTGATGTATAAGGCGATTGAGTATAGAATCTCGCCCGCTTTTGCATACGCAAAGCAGATCACTTACCTGTTGCTGGGTCGCCTGTAGCAGGATTAATTTAAGAGAGAAAGAAATGTTTACTATCAACGCAGAAGTACGTAAAGAGCAGGGTAAGGGTGCGAGCCGCCGCCTGCGTGCCGCTAACAAGTTCCCGGCAATCATCTACGGTGGCAAAGAAGCACCGCTGGCTATCGAGCTGGATCACGACAAAGTCATGAACATGCAAGCTAAAGCTGAATTCTACAGCGAAGTTCTGACCATCGTTGTTGACGGTAAAGAAATCAAAGTTAAAGCTCAGGACGTACAGCGTCACCCGTACAAACCGAAGCTGCAGCACATCGACTTCGTTCGCGCTTAATTGCTGAATAAGTTGTAAAAAACCCCGCTCCGGCGGGGTTTTTTGTATCTGCAGATTATGCCTGATTACGGTATTGCTATTTTTTGCAGGCCAGATAAGGCGTTCACGCCGCATCTGGCATTCAGAACACAAAACCGATTAATTGCCGCCAGACGTCCGGCGCTGCAATTGGTCGCGCAAATTCGGCGGCGTGCCTTTAATGGTCAAGGTATCGGTTGCTGGATCCCAGAAGATGCGTTCACCTAACAGCATCGCATCAAAGTTAATAGTCAAGCCACCGCCGCTACCGGCAAACTTCGTCAACTGACGCAGTGTGCTACGGTCTGCCGGGAAGCTCTCTTCCAGTTCGTAGCCTTTTTCAGCCGCAAACTCCGTGAAGCTCACTTCGCTTACGCCTGCCAGCTCTTTCGACAGCGATTCCAGTTCGATCTCTTCGCCTGCCTGCAGCTGCTCATTACAGTAGCTATAAACCTGCTGGCGCACGTTCTGTCGCTCTGCTTTATCCAGTTGTGCTTCGGCAGTGAAATCATCAACCGCTTGCAACAGCCCACGGTTTTGCGCTTTCGCGTTCAATCCTTCGCTGGCCCCGAGGAAATCCATAAAGAAATCCGCCACTTTGCGCCCTACTCGCCCTTTCAGGAAAGTGAGATAGCGGGTGGACTCTGGATTGGTTTCCCATTCGGTTAAATCGATACGTGCAACAATATCCGCATGATTGATATCAAGATAATGGGTTGGGTTGATGTCGAGATTTTCGTTAACGCGCATACTGCTCAGGTTGCTCAGAACTGCCACCAGCAGATACTCCACCGCCAGATAACGGTAGTGGCAAAACAGCACGAATCCACCGTCAGCAAAAGGATATTTCGCTAATTCGTCACGCAGGCGCCCGGTTGCCGCGCGGCTAAATGCCAGAAAGTCCTCTTCGCCCTGACGCTGTAAGCGCAGCGTCTGCGCCAGTTCACTCTCTTCGCTAAACAAGCCGTAAGCTTTATTTTTGGCGCTATAGACCCGATGCAGTTCTGCCACCATCTCAACGACGGTTTCTGTCGGTTCCAGCAATGAATCGCGCAACACCAGCTCAAGGTTCTGCTCATCACGCTTGATAAGCTGGTGCAGGGCAATCTGGTTGATATCCAGACTCATGATAAACTCTCCTTTAAGACCGGGCGGTATTCAACCACCGCCGGTTAAGCGACGCAATAAAAGATGGCGGTCATTTTACAGAAGGCAGCGTAACGAGAATGATTTAACGCATAAAAAAGCAGAAAAAAAACCGTTGCTACGGTAATATGTTGCCCTTTCATCAACTAACTGATTTCGATTTATGCCACAAATTTCCCGCTACAGTGATGAACAGGTTGAACAATTGCTCGCAGAGCTGCTCAACGTACTGGAAAAACATAAGGCTCCGACCGACCTTTCCCTGATGGTGTTAGGCAACATGGTCACTAACCTTATCAATACCAGCATTGCCCCGGCCCAACGCCAGGCAATTGCCAACTCTTTTGCCCGCGCCTTACAGTCCTCTATCAACGAAGACAAAGCGCACTAAGGGAAACAGATAACAGGTTATGGTAACTCATCGTCAGCGCTACCGTGAAAAAGTCTCCCAGATGGTCAGTTGGGGGCACTGGTTTGCACTGTTCAATATTCTGCTTTCGCTCGTCATTGGCAGCCGTTACCTGTTTATCGCCGACTGGCCGACAACGCTTGCTGGTCGCATTTATTCCTACGTAAGCATTATCGGCCATTTCAGCTTCCTGGTGTTCGCCACCTACTTGCTGATCCTCTTCCCGCTGACCTTTATCGTCGGCTCCCAGAGGCTGATGAGGTTTTTGTCCGTCATTCTGGCAACGGCGGGAATGACGCTATTACTGATCGATAGCGAAGTCTTTACTCGTTTCCATCTCCATCTTAATCCCATCGTCTGGCAACTGGTTATCAACCCAGACGAAAATGAGATGGCGCGCGACTGGCAGCTGATGTTCATCAGCGTGCCGGTTATTTTATTGCTTGAACTGGTGTTTGCGACGTGGAGCTGGCAAAAGCTGCGCAGCCTGACGCGTCGTCGGCGCTTCGCGCGCCCGCTGGCCGCATTCTTATTTATCGCCTTTATCGCCTCGCATGTGGTGTATATCTGGGCCGATGCCAACTTCTATCGCCCGATCACCATGCAGCGCGCTAACCTGCCGCTTTCGTACCCGATGACGGCGCGACGTTTTCTTGAGAAGCATGGTCTGCTTGATGCGCAGGAGTATCAACGCCGTCTTATTGAGCAAGGTAATCCAGACGCCGTTTCCGTTCAGTATCCGTTAAGCGAACTGCGCTATCGCGATATGGGCACCGGGCAGAATGTGCTGTTGATTACTGTCGATGGCCTGAACTACTCACGCTTCGAGAAGCAGATGCCTGCGCTGGCAGGTTTTGCTGAGCAAAATATTTCGTTCACGCGCCATATGAGCTCCGGCAACACTACAGACAACGGCATCTTTGGCCTGTTCTATGGCATCTCGCCGAGCTATATGGACGGCATTCTGTCGACCCGTACGCCTGCGGCATTAATTACTGCGCTTAATCAGCAAGGCTATCAGCTGGGGTTATTCTCATCAGATGGCTTTACCAGCCCGCTGTATCGCCAGGCATTGTTGTCAGATTTCTCGATGCCGAGCGTACGCACCCAATCCGACGAGCAGACCGCCACGCAGTGGATCAACTGGTTGGGACGCTACGCACAAGAAGATAACCGCTGGTTCTCGTGGGTTTCTTTCAATGGTACTAACATTGACGACAGCAATCAGCAGGCATTTGCACGGAAATATAGCCGGGCGGCAGGCAATGTCGATGACCAGATCAACCGCGTGCTCAATGCACTGCGTGATTCTGGCAAACTGGACAATACGGTAGTGATTATCACTGCCGGTCGGGGTATTCCACTGAGCGAAGAGGAAGAAACCTTTGACTGGTCCCACGGTCATCTGCAGGTGCCATTAGTGATTCACTGGCCAGGCACGCCGGCGCAGCGTATTAATGCTCTGACTGATCATACCGATCTGATGACGACGCTGATGCAACGCCTGCTACATGTCAGCACACCTGCCAGCGAATATTCGCAAGGTCAGGATTTGTTCAACCCTCAACGCCGTCATTACTGGGTTACTGCAGCGGATAACGATACGCTGGCAATTACCACCCCGAAAAAGACGCTGGTGCTGAACAATAACGGTAAATACCGCACTTACAACTTACGTGGTGAAAGAGTGAAAGATGAAAAACCACAGTTGAGTTTGTTATTGCAAGTACTGACAGACGAGAAGCGTTTTATCGCTAACTGATTAATTATAAATCAGTTAGCAAAATATCTTACTTGCAATCGGTGTGGAAAACGGTAGTATTAGCAGCCACGAGTCGGCACGTAGCGCAGCCTGGTAGCGCACCGTCATGGGGTGTCGGGGGTCGGAGGTTCAAATCCTCTCGTGCCGACCAAAAATCCCAAGAAAAAATCAACCTTTACGGTTGGTTTTTTTTATATCTGCAATTAATTCGATAAACAGACCGTGACACATCACAGCCTGTTTATTTTTTGTTATCAGAACGTCCAGACCACACCCGCCTGAGTATTCCACGGCGATTCTACCCCTGCGCCATTGCCATAGCTGACTGACAAATGACCGCTTAACGTCGGGGTAAACGATGACCTTATCCCAGCCTGATAAACGCCACGGGTTCCAGCCACATCATTATTAAATTTGCCATCGTCATTAACTTTCACCTGGTTAGAATCGGCGTATTCCTGACGCACGGCGGCTTTCAGTCAGGGTTCCAGCGTCGTACCGTTTTGCAGGTCCATGTGATAGCTTACCGCCGTTCCCGCTTCAGCGCGTAATATCCGGGTATTTCCCACATCCGCGCGCATGCCGTTTGATAACGTGTAGTCCTGACCATCTGTGGTAAAGCCGGTAAAGGCCAGATAGGGTCTAACACTCCACAATCCGTCAACCCAACGGAACCCGCTCTCGACATGAGCACCCGCGCCGTTACTATTGTAATCGCCAAACGCTGTTGCCCCATTACTCATCTTGCAATGGATGGTGTTGGCAAAACGGTCAACTTTCACCACTCCATCAACATAGGCACCGTTCTGATGCTCCCAACCGGCATAAGCCCCCAGGGTATAGCTATCGACATTGCCTTTGCCGCCGCGATCAAAACCAATATCAGAATGAGAGTAACCAAAGAACAAGCCGCGAATTGTGCTGGTTTCTTCACGGGAGAAACGGCTATCGATACCGAGCGTCAGCCCGGTCAATGTTTGCTCAAAGCCAGCGCCCGCATCAGTGGTCACGTTGTTGCGGGTGTTAATTGCCGAACTCCACATCGCCGTATCGTAATTAACGCCTTTTACGCTACCAAGACGCTCACGCACGGTGTCCAGTTCTGCATCAAATACCAGCGGTTGTGCTGCCGCCATATTCAGCACATCAGTGGTTGAAGGGGTAATTTGCGCGCGATTCTCTGCCAAACTCCAGCTATGGTTGCCATTATCCAGCAAGGTATATTCATACGTACCGATATCAACAACGCCTCCGGCATTGCCCAACGTAAATGCAGCATCACCGCCGCCCGTTGTTACCAGTGTAAGGCTATCTCCTGCTGCCGGGCTGGCACCGGTGTCCGTCACGAATATTTTGAAATCACCTGTTGCCTGATCGGTGACGTTGAGCTGATCGCTCTGATGATTAGCCATATCGGTACGCATATAAAAATTGCCGTTTCCCGACAGGGTATTGGTGGTCAACGTAATGAAATTTTCCGCACTTGCCGTCACTGATGAACGAGTCACTGGCTCATCCATCATAATCACATTTGCGTCAGACATCGCAAGGTTGGCTAAGTTGAGGAGGGTGTTTTGGTTCGTCGTAGTGATATCGGCAATGATGGTCCATACACTATTTTCGAGCGAAACGTCCGCTTTGCTGGTATCCACGGCACCATGCGTTCTAAAAGAAGCGCCCTCAGAAACCACTACCTTACCCACCAACATTGCGGGTGCATAATTTATTTGCGGCTTCATGACCTCAAGAATGCCATCATTCCCTCTGACTGAAACGTTAACCATTGTGCCAGCCCAGACGTTAGCGCGGCCATTGTTGATAACCATATTTTCAGAGATGGCTTTTGAGGAATACGTGATACTTCCATTCTGATCTGATCGACCGAGATCATATACCGCATTTGCCTGCACTTTCGTACCAGTATCCTTTCCCAGCGATTGCATAGTGGCATGCTCATCAAGGATAGTATCAATGGCCTGCGTGTCCTCCATAACAATGAGCCCGGAACCATCATCCAGTTCATAATTTTTTGACACACCATCTTTTATACTAAATTGGCCTTTACTGTTTGGACCACTCACTTCCAGCGCATTCGTTGAGACAATTAATTTTCCGCCTGCTTTTTTATCAACGCCAGTTACAGTCCCGCCATCCATAACCTCCAGTAAGCCGCCACTATCTACAGTGGTATTATAAGCGAAGTCATTTTCTTCAACTCGCAAACTTCCGCCGTTTTCCAACAACATATTATTAGCAATACCATTCTTGATATCGAACTGACCGAGACGGTTTGTTCCGAATACCTCCATGGCCCGCGTGGTTGTTTTAATAGCACCGCCTGCTTTCTGATCTACCGCAATCGCTAATCCCCCCTCTTTAACCTCCAGTAGTCCTCCCTTTTCGATAGCGACAAAGACGGCCCCCCCATCTTTTTCAACGATTAAGCGCCCGCCTTTAATCGTGGTATCATTCGCTGCGCCATAAACCTGTAGCACACCATTATTGAGCGTAGTCTGGTTTGCCGCGCCACCCATTTGAACAATTTGATAACCGTCATTTAATACTGAGTATTCTGCGGCGCCATTCATTTCAATGTACTGATACCCTCCGTTAATTTCAGTATTATTACTTACACCAAATTCTTTTATATGCTGTTCTCCGCCAGGATTGATTTTCGTATTATTGGCGGTCCCATAAACCAGCTGGATATCTTTTTCCAGGACAACACCATCAACTGTCTCACCATACTCAACTGTTGATGCCAATGCTATGGGTGAATATAACGCTGTAGCCACCAGAACAGATATTGCGGAACGACAAAGAGAAACAGAACCAGATTGATGCATTGAGCTTTCATCCTATGAAATTAATTGCTGTTAAAAGCATTGGGTACGGAAAATACCCATAGCTCCATACCCGGAGTCAGTTTTTAAAAACTGTTTAAAGAAATGCACAAGTATTGTGATTGATTTTTTAGTTGTTTTTCTTGATGAGAAGCTGATGCAAAATTCCGTCTTTATAATGAAAATGATGCCAAAGCGAACGACAAGGTTGTAGTTTTCACTACATGTCCATACATAAAATGGGGTAACATTCACGCGCCTGGTAGCGTTACCAACGCTACGCTCAAACATAATGATTCTAATAAAACCTCAGGAGACTACTATGCCTGAAGCAACGCCTTTTCAGGTGATGATTGTGGATGATCATCCACTTATGCGACGCGGTGTTCGTCAGTTACTGGAGCTTGATCCTGGCTTTGAAGTGGTCGCCGAAGCGGGCGACGGCGCGAGCGCGATCGATCTGGCGAATAGACTGGATATCGACGTGATCTTGCTGGATCTCAATATGAAAGGTATGAGTGGCCTGGATACCCTCAATGCCTTGCGCAGGGATGGCGTTACCGCGCAAATTATTATCCTGACCGTATCAGATGCCTCCAGCGATGTCTTTGCACTGATAGACGCAGGCGCAGACGGTTATCTGTTGAAAGACAGCGACCCGGAAGTATTGCTGGAAGCAATTCGTGCTGGAGCGAAAGGCAGCAAAGTCTTTAGCGAACGCGTCAATCAGTACTTACGTGAACGTGAAATGTTTGGCGCGGAAGAAGATCCCTTCAGCGTGCTGACGGAGCGCGAGCTGGATGTTCTGCACGAGCTGGCACAGGGGCTGTCAAATAAACAGATTGCCTCGGTGTTGAATATTTCAGAGCAGACAGTAAAAGTACATATTCGCAATCTGCTGCGCAAACTCAATGTCCGCTCACGCGTGGCAGCCACCATTCTGTTCCTGCAACAACGCGGGGCACAATAAAAATAGCCCGATGGCATCACCATCGGGCCTCTTTTTATTTACTCTCCTGCGGCGACAAATGTTGCATCGCCTGCGCGATACTACGTTCAATCACCGCACGGCGAGTATCGTTGGCAGGTAAGAGTTTCAACATCATCTCCCACGCGGCAACGGCTTCGCCAAATCGCTGCTGCTCAAAGGCATTAAACGCATACATGCTTAACACACGGATATTGCTGTGGTCGCTTCTCACCAACTGGCGCAGCAGTTCACCACCGAGGCGGTTGTCGTTGGGATCAGATGAACGTGTCAACGCTTCAGCATAACCCAGTGCGGCATCGCTGTTTTTCGGATCGAGGCGATACGCAGTAGCGTATGCATCGGTGGCGATACTAGCGTTACCCAGCGCCATGCCAACGCGGCCCAACATAATCCAGCCTTCTATATCTCCCGGATTTTTTTGCAGTTGAGTACGCATCCCCAGCGCAAGACGCGACATCTCTTCTTCGTTGAGCGGATCGGCTTTCGGATCCAGCGCCCTGTCCAGCAACGCCGGAGCCTGTGCCGTGGCCTGCTGCCAGATTTTCACCTGCTGATAATTTCCGGTCTGGTAGTAGCTGACGCCAGCCACAATTAACGCCACCACAATGCCCGGCAAATAAACAATATATCCGGCACGCTTACCTTCCTGCACGCTTTGTTCAGGAAACGCTTCCGGCACTACGCGTACCCGACGCCGCGAGCGGGCGTATATGACCCAACCGCCAATGCCAATAGCCACTACCGGAAGCACCCACAGCAGCACGGTCAGCGGCGTTAACGGCGGATCGTAAGTGACGAAGTTGCCGTAACGCGCCACCATATAATCGACAATCTCTTTTTTACTTTTACCTTCCTGCATCAGTTCATACACTTTCTGACGCAGGTCGGTGGCAATCATCGAGTTGGAATCGGCAATGCTGTTGTTCTGGCATTTCGGGCAGCGCAGTTCTTCAGTGAGCTGACGGAACTGTTGTTCCTGTGCTTCATCTTTAAACTGCAACACGTCGATGGTCGCCAGTGCTGAGCCGGAGATCATCAGCATCAGCACGCCCAATAAAAACCTCATTGTGCGGCCTCCTTACTGTATTTCTCCCACAGCGGCTTGATCTCTTCTTCCCAGACGCGAGGATTGAGATCGCCCGCATGGCGATAGCGAATGATACCGTTGCCGTCAATAAGGAAGGTTTCTGGCGCGCCATAGACACCGAGATCCAGCCCTAACATGCCGTCGCCATCAAACAGGCTTAGCGCGTAAGGATTGCCCAGCTCTTTCAGCCAGCTGATTGCCTTCTGGCGATCGTCTTTATAGTTCATGCCGACCACGCGAATGCCCTGCGCTGAAAGCTGATTCAGATATTGATGTTCCGCACGGCAGGTCGGACACCAGGTCGCCCAGACGTTAAGCAGCACTGGTTTGCCCTGAGTCAGCACATCCGCCTGATAAAACTGCCCCGGATTGTCCAGTGATTCGAGACGAAACTTCGGCACAGGCTTGCCAATGAGCGCCGATTCCAGATTGGTCGGATCATCCCCTTCGGCATTACGCGCCAGCTGCCACAGCAGCGCCGCGGCAATCGCCAGGAAGATAATCAACGGAATTAACAATACTTTGCGCTTCATACGGCCTCCGGCGCAGTTTTTTGCGGACTCACGCGCTTACGATAGCGAGGATCAAACAGACACAGTAGTCCGCCCAACGCCATCATCAGCCCGCCCGCCCAAATCCAGCGAACAAATGGTTTGTAGTAAAGACGCACGGCCCACGCGCCGTTTTCCAGCTCTTCACCGAGCGCGGCGTACAGGTCACGCGTGATGCCGCCGTCAATTGCCGCTTCGGTCATCATCGACCCGGCAGTGTTGTAATAACGTTTTTCCGCATACAGCACCGTTTCCGGCTTGCCATCGCGCGTTACGCCGATAGTCGCCACACCGCCACGCCAGTTCGGGCCAGTCACCTCTTTGACATCACGGAAGGTGAAGCGATATTCATGAATATCGACGCTATCGCCGGACTTCATGCGCACATCACGCTCAACGCTATAGTTCTGGCTAAAAGCAATGCCAACAATTGTCACTGCCAGCCCCAGGTGAGCCGCCACCATTCCCCAATAACTGAAGGTGGTTTTCGTGCCACGTGAAATACGCAGCGCAGCTTCCGCAATTGCCAGCACAGCAATCCAGCAGGCCATTGCCAGGCCGAGCACCGTCATCGCCACAACTTTGCTTTCGAACAGCCACGGCAGCAGCAGCGACAGCACCAGCGTTGAGATGAAGGCGATAATCAATAAATTGCGGATTTTACGTGGGCGATCGCGCCCCCAGCGCACCAGAGGACCGACACCAAGCAGCAGCGCAAACGGCACCATCAGCCAGGTAAACATGGTGTTGAAGAACGGTTCGCCAATCGAAATACTGCCCAGTCCCAGTTGCTTGTGCACCAGCGGCAGCAGCGTCCCCAGTAATACCACCAGCATCGCGGCGACCAGCAAAACGTTGTTCGCTAACAGCAGAGATTCCCGCGACCACAGCGCATTGTTTACGCGTGAGCGAACTTTGTGTCCACGCGCGGCAAACAGCAGCAGCGAACCACCAATCACCAGTACCATAAAGGCGAGGATAAACATACCGCGTGCCGGATCAGAGGCAAACGCGTGTACCGATACCAGCACGCCGGAACGCACCAGGAAAGTCCCCAGCAGACACAACGAGAAGGCACTGATTGCCAGCAGTAATGTCCACGCTTTGAAGCTGGCGCGTTGTTCAGTGACCGCCAGTGAGTGCATCAGCGCAGTCCCCACCAGCCACGGCATAAACGAGGCGTTTTCTACCGGATCCCAGAACCACCAGCCGCCCCAGCCGAGTTCGTAATAGGCCCATGCGGAACCGAGCACAATGCCGAGCGTCAAGAAGATCCACGCCGCCAGCGTCCACGGACGAGTAAAACGCGCATAAGTGCTGTCCAGACGCCCGCACAACAAAGAAGCAATGGCAAAAGCAAACGCCACCGAGAAACCCACGTACCCCATATAAAGCAGAGGCGGATGGAAGATCAGCCCCGGATCCTGTAACAGCGGGTTAAGATCGCGCCCTTCAATCGGGAAGTTCGGCAGCGTGCGTGAGAATGGGTTAGAGGTAAAGAGAATGAACAGCAAAAAGCCGACGCTGACCATCCCCATTATCGCCAGTACGCGGGCCACAATATCCAGCGGAATACGCTGACTAAAAATCGCCACCGCAAAGGTCCAGCCGCTCATCAGCAGCACCCACAGCAGGAGCGAGCCTTCATGCGCGCCCCAGGTAGCCGCCACGCGATACCACACCGGAAGCTGGGTATTGGAGTTGCTGGCAACATAGGTGACGGTAAAGTCGTTGACCACGAAAGCATTGACCAGCACCAGAAATGCGCCAGCCACAGACATAAACAGCAGCCAGGCAAACAAGCGGGAAGACGCCATCATGCGCGCATCTCCGCGCGCCACGCCCCATAGCGGATACACGGACAGCAGCAGCGCAATCCCTAACGCCAGGCACAGCAGCCCGTTTCCAATTTCCGGCATCATGATGCTGGGTCCTTATAAACACTCGCCGGGCGACGGTGGTTAGCTTCCATCGCTTTCTCAACTTCTGGCGGCGTGTAGTTTTCGTCGTGTTTCGCCAGCACTTCTTTCGCGAGGATATGATTGCCTTTTTCCAGCTCGCCCTGCACCACAACGCCCTGCCCTTCACGGAACAGATCCGGCAAAATGCCTTGGTAAGAGACATCCACTGAGCCTTCAGCATCGTAAATAGTGAAGGTCACTTTCAGCGAATTGGGATCGCGCTGCACACTACCCGGCATCACCATCCCGCCAACGCGCAGACGCTGCCCGACTTCCGGCATTTGCTGAGTTTCACGCTTGCCGTAGAGAATTTCCCCCGGCGTATAAAAGAGATCGATATTCGAGCGCAGCGCATATAGCACCAGACCGATAGTCAGCGCCAGCCCTGCCAACACGGCACAGGCAATCCACAAGCGGTTTTTACGGCGAATATTCATGCAGCCTCCTGCTGTTGCGCAGCACGTAAACGCGCCTCACGCGCCCGCTGTTGCGCCACACCACGCAGAATTGCGCGATGCTGCATCACCGAGTGCACGACCAAAACCACCAGCGGAATAACGGTCATCACCACCGCCAGCCAGACAAAAAAGGCGTAACCGCCCATTGCGAAAAATTCATTCCAGGAAGCAAATGCAGGGGTCATTTACGGCCTCTTTTCAGTATCAGTTCACTCACCCACGGACGGCGTTTTTCCATCAGCAAAATCAAATTACGCATCCGCATCAGCGTCAGCGTGGCAGACAGCAGCAGGAAGCCAAAAATCGACCAGCGCAGCGGCGAACGCATCGCCGGATCGATACTTTGCTGCATCCGCGTTGATCCCTGATGCAGGGTGTTCCACCACTCCACGGAGTAATGAATAATCGGCAGATTCACCACGCCAATCAGCACCAGGATACCTGCCGCACGGCCCGCCAGACGGCGGTCGTCGAAGGCGTGCCACAGGGCAATCACACCCACATACAAAAACAGCAGCACCAGTTCAGAAGTCAGACGTGCATCCCATACCCACCAGGTGCCCCACATCGGTTTTCCCCATGCAGAGCCGGTAACCAGGGCAATAAAGGTAAACACGGCACCAATGGGGGCCATCGCCGCCACCGCCAGGTTGGCCATTTTCATCTGCCAGACAAGGCCAATAAAAGCCGCCACCGCCATTGATGCATAAATGCCCATCGACCAGATCGCCGCAGGCACATGCAGGTAGATAATGCGGTAGCTATTTCCCTGCTGATAATCAGCCGGAGCAAAGCCGAATCCCCAGATCCAGCCGACGGTAAGCACGACCACACTGGCAATTGCCAGCCACGGTATAAACCAGCCACAGATTTGATACAGCCGTGGTGGGATCGCCAGTTGATGCAGTGTTTTCCACATAGTTTCGATACCAGACTCGAACAAAAATCAGTAATCCAGCGTTATTGAATGCTGATTCGTAACGCTGCCGCCGTCGCAAAAGGACTTAATGTCGCGGTGCCTGCCAGCAACGCGCCTAAAATTGCCAGATACCCGTCAACGGGCAAATGCATGGAAGCCGCGTCCATCGCGGCGGTGGCAAAGATGAGTAATGGGATAGTCAGCGGTAACACCAGTATGCTGAGCAGCACACCACCGCGCTTAAGTCCCACAGTCAACGCCACACCCGGTGCACCGAGAAAGCCAAGCGTAGGCGTTCCCAGCAGCAGCGTCAGCGCCATCACTTGCCAGCCATAAACATCCATTCCCAGTAGCATTGCTACCAGTGGCGAAAGGATGAGTAACGGCAGACCGGTTACCATCCAGTGCGCCATCACCTTCGCCAGCACAACGGCGGGCAAGGGTAACGGCAACAACATCAATTGTTCAAGACTGCCGTCCTGCAAATCGTCACGGAACAGTCGTTCCAGCGCCAGCAAGGATGAAAGCAGCGCAGCAACCCAGATAATGCCCGGTGCAATACGCGCCAGCAGTTGCGGCTCCGGACCGATACTGAGCGGAAAAAGGGTAATTACAATCAGGAAGAACCACAGCGGGTTGGCGATTTCGGCGCTATGGCGAAACGCTACGCGCAGCTCAAGACGGAAAATGCGCCAGAACATCATGCGGCCCCCGTTTGCGTCAGTGAAATGCGGCGAATTTTACTTTCAGCAACGTTGAGCGGCTGGTGGGTAGTCAGAATCACAATCCCCCCCTGCTCCGTATGCTGCGCCATACGCTGGGTCAGACGATCGACGCCGTTAACGTCAATCGCGGTAAAAGGCTCGTCGAGGATCCATAACGTGGCACGGGTCAGCCACAGACGCGCTAAAGCGACGCGGCGTTGTTGCCCGGCAGAAAGTTGATTTACCGGAATATCTTCGAATCCGGCAAGCCCGGCCTGCGCCAGGGCTTCCAGACATTGTGCGGCATCGCCATCGCGATGATAAAAGTGCAGATTTTCTAACGCCGTCAGCCGGGTTTTGATCCCCGGCTGATGGCCTATCCATAACAGGTTTTGATGGTAGCTGTCGCGTACCTGATGCAAGGGCTGCCCTTGCCAGAGAACCTCGCCAGCGTCAGGGCGAGACAACCCAGTCAGCAAACGGAGAAGCGTTGTCTTCCCCGCGCCGTTGCTACCGGTGATTTGTACCCACTCTCCTGCGTTCAGCGTAAATGACAAGCCACTAAATAAGGTTCGTTCATCCCGCTCACAAAGTAACTCTCTGGCTTCAAGCATACCCACGCAATAACCCTGTTAAAAACCTGGCTCGACTTCACGCATATCGGGCAGCTTGTGCGCTATCCCTTTATGGCAATCAATACAGGTTTGCCCATCTTTCACCGCCTGGTCATGCATCTTCGCGGCAACCGATTTCTGGGCGGTTGTATCCATATACTCGAAGTTGTGACAGTTACGGCACTCCTGCGAGTTATTGTCCTTCATGCGCCGCCACTCATTCTGTGCCATCGTCAGACGATGAGCTTCAAATTTCTGCGGCGTGTCAATAACGCCAAAAATTTTACCATACAGCTCTTTACTTGCTTTGAGCTTGCGTATCATCTTCGGCACAAACTCGTGCGGAACGTGACAATCCGGACAGGTCGCACGGACGCCGCTACGGTTGTTGTAGTGCACGGAATCCATGTATTCCTGATACACCGTGTTGCGCATTTCGTGGCAGCTAATGCAGAACTCTTCGGTATTGGCTTTTTCCATCCCGGTGTTAAAGCCACCCCAGAAGACGATGCCGCCAACAAAACCGATCAACAGCAGCGTCCCCAGCGCCAGACGGCTGGGGGTACGCCACCATTTCCACAGGCGCTTAATCAGACCAGGCTTACGGTCAGAATTTCCCATAATAACCTCTTATTTCCCGTAACCTTTTGATGGGGTAAAGGTATTCCCCACGATTGGCGCGGTATCGGCCTGCGGTACGTGACATTGCAGACAGAAATAACGACGCGGAGCCACTTCCGCGCCCACTTTGCCGTCGCTGTCCATAAAGTGAGTAGGACTGATACGCGGCGCGCCAGTGGTGCGATAACTTTCGACACCGTGGCACTGCAAGCAGCGGTTGGTATTGGTCGTTACCTGATAACCTTCAACGCTATGCGGGATCATTGGCGGCTGATTCACATAGTTCAGCGGCATCCGTTCCTGCTCTTTTGGCATCCGAATGGCCCCTTCCTGTGTCCCGGATACTTCCGGCGACTGGCTAAAATCGACGCCATTAGCCGCCCAAACCGCGCCGCTTACCACCAGGGCCAGCATCGCCGTCCATTGACACAGCGCTTTCTTCAGGTCATGGCTTTTCATGATTTCGCTCCCGAACTCCATCGTGTAGTTATTGTAAATACATCCTCAGAACAGACATCCACGCAGCGACCGCACGTCATGCAATCGCGGCTGGTGACCTGCACCGGGCTTTGTTCATCCAGCACCGGGGCACGTAGCACATGCGGTTCCGGGCAAACATGAAAACAATCCATACAGCGGTTACATTTCTGCCGATCGGTGGCCGCAACGGTAATCACACCTTTGCTACCCAGCACGCCATACAGCGCGCCAACCGGACAAATGTGCCCGCACCAGCCGTGTTCAACGACCAGTAGATCAAATAAAAACAGCGCGAGAATAAGCAGCGCGCCGCTGCCGAAGCCCATTACCAGGCTGCGCCCCATCAGAGATACGGGGTTGATCCATTCCCAGATGAGCGTGCCAGTTAAGGCCGATCCCAGCAGAATGACCACCAACAGCACGTAGCGAATGTGGCGAGGGATCGTCGCAGACTGATTGAGGTCAAAGCGCCTGCGTAACCAGTTCGCTAAGTCGGTAATCGGGTTCAGCGGGCAGACCCAGCTGCAAAATAATCGCTTTCCCGCCAGGGCGTAGAGCACGGTGATAATCACCGCACCGGTCAACGCCACCGTGGCAGGCAGATGACCACTGGCAAGACTTTGCAGCGTCATCAGCGGATCGGTCAGCGGAACGGTGTCGAATAACAGGCTACTGCTGTAGTTACCGTGTAAGATCCACACACCAAACCACGGACCGCTCAAAAACATCCCCAGCACGAAGAACTGACAAAGGCGACGTAACACCAGCCAACGGTGACTGCGCCACCAGCCTTTTTTCTCCAGCGCCTCGCGCCCGGCGTCACGTTTACGATTTGCCATTGTTCCCCTCCAGCCAACCGAAGCGGTAATGGTGACCTAACTCCCCTTTCGCCAGTGACAGCGGTAACACCTTGATTGCCGGTTGTTCCAGCACGCATACTTTTTCGCACTTACCGCAACCGGTACAGGCGTCGCTGTGAACCGTCGGCAGAAAGCGGGCGTGCTTACCGGTACGCGTGTTGCGCTCCAGCTCCAGGGTGATGGCCTCATCAATTTTCGGGCATTCGCGATAACAAACATCGCAGCGCAGCCCCTGAAAGTTGAGACAGTTTTCCTGGTCCACCAGTACCGCCAGCCCCATCCGCGCGTCGTCGATCGATTCAATCTCACGATCCAGCGCACCGCTTGGGCACACTTTGGCGCACGGAATGTCCTCACACATTTCGCAAGGAATATCCCGTGCGACAAAATATGGCGTGCCCGCCGACAGACCAGAGGCCAGCGTCGCCAGTTTTAAGGTGTCGTAAGGGCAAGCCTGAACACACTGACCGCAACGCACACAGGCACTGGCAAAGGCGTTCTCGTTTATGGCTCCGGGCGGGCGCAACCGCACGCCAGATGCGCGTGCGGTTTGCTGTTGTAACCCCAGCGCCACACCCACGGCAGCCAGCCCGCCTGCTGTGCGAACGACATCGCGCAGAAAGCGGCGGCGACCATTTTGAGGTTTCGCTGACCGGGACATAATGGCTTACACCTTCTCCAGTTTGACTGCGCACTTCTTGAAGTCCGTCTCTTTCGAGAGCGGATCGGTCGCATCCAGCGTCAGTTTGTTAACCAGCTGTGCGGCGTCGAAGAACGGCATGTACACCAGGCCCTGTGGCGGACGGTTACGACCGCGCGTTTCAACAATCGAGATCACTTCGCCACGGCGAGAAACCACTTTCACTTTGTCGCCACGGCGCAGATCGCGCGCTTTCGCATCCAGCGGGTGAATAAACAAGACCGCTTCCGGGAAGGCGCGGTGCAGTTCCGGCACACGGCGAGTCATACTGCCGGTGTGCCAGTGCTCCAGAACGCGTCCGGTAGAGAGCCACAGGTCGTACTCTTCATCCGGTGCTTCCGCCGCCGGTTCGAACGGCAGTGCGAAGATCACCGCTTTGCCATCCGGTTTACCGTAGAACTTATAGCCTTCGCCCGCTTTCACGTACGGGTCGTTACCTTCGCTGTAACGCCACTGTGTTTCTTTACCGTTCACCACCGGCCAGCGCAGACCGCGCGCTTTGTGGTAGTCATCGAACGGCGCGAGATCGTGACCGTGACCGCGACCAAACCATGCGTACTCTTCGAACAGCCCTTTTTGCAGATAGAAGCCCAGCTCGCGGGATTCATCGTTCAGCTGATCTTCCGCCAGTTCGGATACCGGGAATTTGCTCACTTCGGGGGTGGCATACAGAACTTCGTACAGCGTTTTGCCACGCAGTTCCGGTTTCTTCGCCAGCAGCTCTTCCGGCCATACTTCTTCAGTTTTGAAGCGGCGGGAGAACTGGACTAACTGCCAGAGATCCGATTTCGCTTCGCCTGGCGCCTGTACCTGCTGACGCCAGAACTGAGTACGGCGTTCGGCGTTACCGTAAGCCCCCTCTTTCTCTACCCACATTGCGGTCGGCAGGATCAAGTCGGCTGCCAGCGCACTGACTGTCGGATACGGATCGGAGACGATGATGAAGTTGCGCGGATCGCGCCAGCCCGGCATACGCTCTTCATTAATGTTCGGCCCGGCCTGCATGTTGTTGGTACACATGGTCCAGTAAACATTCAGCTTGCCGTCTTTCAGTGCACGGTCTTGTGCCACCGCGTGCAGACCGATTTTCGCCGGAATGGTGCCGCTCGGGATATTCCACTTCTTCTCGCAAATATCACGGTGTTTCTCGTTAGTCACCACCATGTCCGCAGGCAGACGGTGAGCAAAGGTGCCCACTTCACGCGCAGTACCACACGCGGAAGGCTGCCCGGTCAGGGAGAACGGACCGCAACCCGGCTGGGAAATTTTGCCGGTCAGCAGGTGCAGGTTGTAGACCAGGTTGTTGGCCCACACACCACGGGTATGCTGGTTGAAGCCCATCGTCCAGTAGGAGATGACTTTCTTGTTCGGATCGGCATACAGCTGCGCCAGTTGTTCTAACTGGTCTTTCGGCACGCCGGTCATTTCAGCGGTTTTTTCCAGCGTATACTCAGCAACGAAGGCTTTGTAATCTTCAAAGCTCATCGGTTCGGAGGCGTCAGAACCCGGATTCTTCGCTGCTTTTTCCAGCGGATGGGTCGGACGTAAACCGTAGCCGATGTCCGTCGCCCCTTTGCGCAGGTTAACGTGCTTGCTGAAGAAGTCCTGATTTATCGCATTGTTTTGAATGATATAGTTGGCGATGTAGTTCAGGATCACCAGGTCAGATTGCGGCGTAAAGATGATGCCGTTATCCGCCAGCTCGAAGCTACGATGCTGGTAGGTAGAAAGCACCGCCACGGTGACGTTCTGGTTAGAGAGACGACGGTTAGTGATGCGTGACCAGAGGATCGGGTGCATCTCCGCCATGTTAGCGCCCCACAGCACAAACGCGTCAGCCTGCTCGATGTCGTCATAGCAGCCCATCGGCTCATCCATACCAAAGGTACGCATAAAGCCAACTACTGCCGACGCCATACAGTGACGTGCGTTCGGGTCGATGTTGTTCGAACGGAAGCCCGCTTTGAACAGCTTGGACGCGGCATAACCTTCCCAGATAGTCCACTGACCAGAACCGAACATACCGATCGATTCCGGTCCTTTTTCTTTCAGGGCGGTTTTGAATTTCTCTTCCATCACATCGAAGGCCTGATCCCAGGTGATTGGGGTAAATTCGCCTTCTTTGTCATATTTACCGTTTTTCATACGCAACAGCGGCTGCGTCAAACGGTCTTTACCGTACATGATCTTGGGCAGGAAATAGCCCTTAATGCAGTTCAGGCCACGGTTAACCGGTGCGTCCGGGTCGCCCTGACAGGCCACCACACGCCCCTGCTGCGTTCCGACCAGAACGCCGCAACCAGTACCGCAGAAACGGCACGGCGCTTTATCCCATTTGATGGCTTCCTGCTGACCAACAACGGCGCGGGCAACGCCCGGCACGCTGAGACCGGCAGCCGCCGCAGCGGCCGCAACGGCGTTAGCTTTCATAAAGCTACGACGACTGAGTTTCATGGTGTTTCCTCACCTTGCTCTTCCTGCTGGTGATAAACCAGCGACACCGCCAGCACGCCCTCTACGTTGCGTACTGACTCAATGGTTTGGATCAGCGTTTCGCTGTCTTCTGCTTCCACCACCACAATCAACTGACCGCTCGGCGCGTCGCTGACAGCAACTTCACAGCCGGGAAAGGCGTTCAGTTGGGTGCTGATGTCTGAAATTCGTTCGCTTTTGGCCTGCACGACCAGGCTGCAAACTTGCCAGTTAGTGTGCATGGAGATACTCCGCAGTTATGGCTGATACCGGACAGCTGGCTGCACATGCTCCACATCCGTTGCAAAGTTGGCTATTAAGTTGCGGCTGGTAGATCCCGGAGAGCGTCGGGCGAAAGATAATTGCCATTGGCTCACAGCTATCCTGACAGCGGCGGCATTCAACAGACTGATACGCCAGGCACGCGTCCCCAATGGTGAACTGCAAATCCCAAGCCCTGGTGTGGCGCGGAGAAAATAGCGATTCGGGGCAAGCCTGCGCGCAGTCGTAACAGAAGCTGCACTCGTTATTTTTGAAATTAACGCTCGGATAGCCGCCCGCGCCGCGTTGCAGAATGTTGTTTTCACAAGCATTAATACAGGCGTCGCAGCGGGTGCAATGGGTCAGAAAATGAGATTCATCACCGGACCAGGGCGGACGGATACCGTTACTGGCTTTGCGCCAGCGACCAGTGAGTATGCCCCGACGGGATGCATCAATCTTCACATTGACCTTCCATCATTAACGCGCTCTGAAAATTGAGAGCGACCAAATAAACCGCATAATTAATAAGCCATTTTTATAGCCGCTAAGATATTAAAGGATGTGTCAAAGATGCATACCCCGATCGGGGTAAAACCTGTAGCAGGATCAAAAGAGTGGCGGGAAGCGTGGCAAAAACGGGCTTTTGCTCACATTTCAAATGGTTATAAATATATTTATATAGCGATTAATTCACCAGAGATATTTCTGCTGGTTTGCTCTCTCATTAGAATTTAACACTAAAAGAGCAGGTAAAATTGTCTGAATGTTCTTTAAGTTATTCATAAAGCAAATTAATAAATCTGATGAATATGTTAACCTTCAGCGACATCATCGGTGAAAACCTATAAATGAAGAAGGAAAGCAAAAAAATGAAGACCATTCTACCTGCAGTATTGTTTGCCGCTTTCGCTACCACTTCCGCCTGGGCGGCAGAAAGCGTCCAGCCACTGGAAAAAATCGCGCCTTATCCACAAGCTGAAAAAGGGATGAAGCGTCAGGTGATTCAGTTAACCCCGCAAGAAGATGAATCTACCCTGAAAGTAGAACTGTTAATCGGTCAGACGCTGGAAGTCGATTGCAATTTGCATCGTCTCGGCGGGAAGCTGGAAAACAAAACGCTGGAAGGCTGGGGCTATGATTATTATGTCTTTGATAAAGTCAGTTCCCCGGTTTCGACGATGATGGCCTGCCCGGATGGCAAGAAAGAGAAGAAATTTGTCACCGCGTATCTGGGCGATGCTGGAATGCTGCGTTACAACAGCAAGCTGCCGATCGTGGTGTATACGCCAGACAATGTAGATGTGAAGTACCGCGTCTGGAAGGCGGAAGAGAAAATTGACAACGCGGTAGTTCGCTAAAATGCTGTGAAGTGCGGCACCCCGTAGGCCGAATAAGGCGGTCACGCCGCATCCGACATCTAACGCCCGAGCCGGTGCCTGATGCGACGCTGGCGCGTCTTATCAGCATACGCCACATCCGGCATACCATGCCGGATGTGGCACATCATTACAACGCAATATCCGCCACTTCTTTTTGAACGGGTTGCGGTTTCAACTGCGGTTTTGGCGTACTATCTGCTGCCTGCGGCTTGTCGTATTTCAGCCCCAGCACTTCGCTGGTGTACTGCAACTCGCGTTCTGTTGCCGCTACATCACCGTTCAGCTTGCGTCCATAAGACGGAACGATCGCTTTCAACGTAGCCTGCCATTGCGGGCTGGAAACGCGATCGCCAAATACTTTTTCCAGCAGATCCAACATAATCGGCGCGGCGGTTGACGCCCCTGGCGATGCCCCCAGCAGCGCGGCAATGGTCCCTTGCTGGTCACTGACCACTTCAGTACCCAGACGCAGTACGCCACCTTTCTCGGCATCACGCTTGATAATCTGCACGCGCTGCCCCGCTTGCCACAAACGCCAGTCCTCTTTTTTTGCCTGCGGATAGTACTCTTTCAACGCTTCAAAACGATCCTCTTCACTCAACATCACCTGACTCACCAGATATTTCACCAGATCGAAATTATCCAGCCCGACGTGCATCATCGGCATCACGTTAGAGGTGGTGGTGGAACTCATCAGATCCCACAATGAACCGTTTTTGAGGAATTTGGTTGAGAAGGTGGCAAATGGCCCAAACAGCACTACGCGTTTACCGTCCAGAACGCGGGTATCGATATGCGGAACCGACATCGGTGGTGCGCCAACGGATGCTTTACCGTAAACCTTCGCCAGATGGTGATTAACCACGTCCGGGTTTTCCGAAACAAGGAACTGTCCGCCCACCGGGAAACCGGCGTAGTCTTTCGCTTCCGGAATCCCCGATTCCTGTAATAGCTTCAGCGCCGCACCGCCCGCGCCGATAAAGACAAATTTGGCGCGGATGTTCTGTGCAGTGCCGTTTTTCAGATCGGCAACGGTAACGGTCCAGGTGTTATCGTCATTACGCTTTAGGGCGCGGACTTCGCTGCTGAGTTGCAGCGAGAAGTTAGATTTCTTCTGTAAGGAAGCAATTAACTGGCGGGTGATCTCGCCATAGTTCACATCAGTGCCAATTTCTGTGCGTGTTGCCGCTACTTTCTGTTGTGGATCGCGCCCTTCCATCACTAACGGTGCCCACTCTTTGATCTGCGCGTGATCTTCAGAGTAACGCATACCGCGAAACAGCGAGCTTTGTTGCAACGCGGCGTAACGGGCGCGCAGGAAATTAACGTTATCCTCGCCCCAGACAAAGCTCATATGCGGAACGGTATTGATAAATGAACGCGGAGTACGCAGCACGCCGCGCTCAACCTGGTGCGCCCAGAACTGGCGGGAAATCTGAAATGCTTCGTTAATGGCGACTGCTTTTTCAATACTGATGCTGCCATCGGCGTTTTGCGGGGTGTAGTTCAGTTCCATCAGTGCAGAATGCCCGGTTCCGGCGTTATTCCAGCCGTTCGAACTCTCCTGCGCGACACCCTCCAGGCGCTCCACCATGGTCATCGACCATTCAGGCTCCAGCTCGCGTAAATAGGTCCCCAACGTGGCGCTCATAATGCCGCCGCCAATCAACAGTACATCAGTTTCCTGCTCCTCGGACGCTTTCGCTTTTGCCGCCATCGAAACGGCATTAAGCCCCACGGCCATCGAGAAGAGCATGGCAGTCACTTTTTTCATCTTGTTAATGCCTTACTTTTAGTCGCTTTATTGCAGGTGAGATTTGCGCGGCATCAACGGTAACACTTAAGTAACAACATTTAAATAATGTTTATAAATTATATTCTAATTTTAGAAACATTATAATTTCGTTGATTAATTATAGGGTTATTAGAAATGAAGGGATTTTTAGCATATTGACCTGACGGCAGCAGTCCGCCAGGTCAGCGTCGTAATATTATGCCGTCCGGGCAACGGCATCACGCGAAGCGGCATCGCGCTCTTCGCCCGTCAGCTCGCTAAGTTGCCCATTGCGCATTTCCAGCAGGCGGTCGGCGTGGATAAAGTAATGATCATCATGACTGATAGCGAAAATAGTTTTACCCATCTCCTGCATCAGCGGCAGCAACACCTGATAAAACTCACGACGGAAGTGTGGATCCTGATCCGCCGCCCATTCATCCAGCAGGATAATATCGCGTTCTTCTGCCAGCGCCAGCAACAGCGCCACGCGTTTTTTCTGCCCTTTTGATAACTTCAGGTTAACAATACGCCCGTTGCTTAACTCAAGCTTATGAGCCATTTTCAGCTGCGCCAGCCACTTCTCAACCAGTTGCGGGTTAGCGGGTTTACCCTCCGGCCCCAGCAGTTGATCAAACAGCCAGACATCGGTAAACACTGCCGAAAACAGTTTGCGATAATCTTCCGGTTGTTCGCCACTGACAGGTTTGCCATCCAGCAAGATTTCGCCGCTTTGTGGCTGGTACAAGCCCGTCAGCAACATCGCCAGCGTCGATTTTCCACTACCGTTGCCACCAATCAGAAACAGCAGCTCGCCACGTTTAATGGTGAGGTTAATCGGCCCAACGGAAAACGCGTTATCCTGATAGCTAAACGTCACGTTACGCAGCTCCAGCGTTTGCCAGTTGGGAAAAGCCTGCGGGCGCGGAAACTCAGCTTTGAAAGGCGCGAGCGCGAATTTGTTCAGCTTGTTAAACGCCACCTGCGCCGTCAGCAGCGTCGGCAATGCGCCAACCGCCGAAAGCAGCGGCGTACGCAGGAATAACAGCGTCAACGAATAGGTCGCAGCAACGTTGGTATCAGCCCAACCGAGACTGTTCGCCATCCAGAACACCAGGCCGATAGCGCCCAGCATCATGATGTTTGACCAGTTCACGGCGCTAAGATGGAAGGTGTCTGCGCGAATAATATGATGGCGATACTCTTGCGCATCGGGGATGTAGAGGTTGTTAAACACATACTCGGCGCGTTCCCGGTTCAGAGTCAGCTCTTTGCGCCCTTCGAGTACGGTTTGAAAATCCGTGTACAGCTTGTCTTCGGTTTCACGCAGGGTCGCCATATGTTTGTACACCCGCGCCACCAGTACAAAACCACCCCAGATGGTGATCGCCATCCAGATAGCCGTTACCAGCAACATTTTGCCCGACAGCATCCACAGATACGCCGCGGAACCGATAGTGAGAATGATCCCCTGCACCAGTTCCGGAAGACGCACAAAAGCAATGGTGATATTGCGCACATCGCTGGTTAATCCCGCCAGCAACGAGGCGCTACCGAGTTGTTCAATGCGCTCGACGTGGGTATCCAGAATCCGCTTGATAAATTCACTACGCAGTCGGTAAACGAAGTGATGCCCCAAAGTGGTGAGCGCCAGTTGCGATCCGAGAGTGACTGCCATCAACAGCAGTAATAATCCAAGAAACTCCGGCAACACCAGCAGACTGGTATCCGCCGTTTCGATAAGGCGCTGATTGATAAAAGCAATTAAGCCAATGCCTAATGCCGCACTGGCGAGGCTTAGCGCCATCACACTGATAAATGGCCAGCGATACTGCCGCCAGACAAGTACAAGAAGTTCCATGCAGAAAACCCGGACAATGAATTACAGCCCGCAGTTTAAACATCTTCGCGCGCACAGCAATAATAATTCTTATTTTTATTCTTTTTTACCTGCCTGACGGAATGTCAGGTTGTAGCGGCAGTCGGTGGTGAGTGGATGAAACCCCGCTTTCAACGGTTGAATACCGTGATAAAACAGCCGCGACTCACCGCCCCACACCACCACATCGCCATGTTCCAACAACAAACGTTTGAGCGGATCATTACGTTTCAGGCCACCAAATTGAAAAATCGCAGGTAAGCCCAGAGAAACAGAAACAATCGGCGCGCGCAGATCCGGTTCGTCTTTATCCTGATGCAGCGACAGTTTCGCGCCAGCAGCGTAGCGGTTGATAAGACAAGCATCTGGCTGGAAATCTGGATAGCCCGCCGCCGTAGTCGCACGTTGACATAAATCATGAAAGCTTTGTGGCATGGCGGGCCACGGTTTATTTGTTTGCGGATCAATGGGCGAATAGAGATAACCTTGCCGATGGGTCGTCCAGCCCAGATGCCCACAGTTGGTCATCGCCACCGACATGGTATATCCCCCGGGGGTGACCATCTGGCGAAACGGCGACTGGCTGGCAACGTCATTAATATCGCGGATTAGTTGCTCCGCAGCATTAAAAGCAAAACGCCGTAAAATTACCGCACCAGCCGCCAGTGGCTCTTGCCACGGTTCAGCATCGGCAAACAGATCCAACATTACCTCTCCTCATTTTCAGCTTCGCGGCGCAGCAGTTGCGCTTTACGCGACACGCCCCAGCGGTAACCGGAAAGTGTGCCATCACCACGGACCACCCGATGACAGGGTATTATGATAGCCAGCTTGTTGGCGGCACAGGCGCTGGCAACGGCCCGTACCGCTTTCGGTTTGCCGATGGCGTTAGCCAGTTGCTGATAACTGACGGTTTCACCGCAAGGTATCGTGCGCAGTGCCTGCCAGACTTGTTGCTGAAAAGCAGTGCCGCGAATGTCCAGCGGTAACGTCAGCGGCGTATCGCGTTGATTGAGGCTGGCGATCACTTCACGCACATGTTGCTGAAACATCAGATCGGCAGGCGCGTTGTCGGCAGCGGGAAACATCTGCTGCAACTCGCTGATTAGTGTCGCGTCATCATCGCCCAGCAATATCGCGCAAATCCCCCGCTCGCTTTCTGCCACCAGGCAACGACCCAGCTCACAATCAGCCAGCGCGTAACGCACCGCCAGATTTTCGCCACCGTGACGGAATTGTTTAGCCGTCATGCCCAGCGTTTCGTCGGCTTTGCGGTAGTAACTGCTGCTGTCGGGGAATCCGGCGTTAAGAATAGACGTCGTCACGCTCTCCCCTTTCGCCAGCGATTCGCGCAAACGGCGAGCGCGCCAGGCCTGTTGCCAGGCTTTAGGCGTCATTCCGGTAGTCGCTTTAAACAACCGATGCAGATGGAACGGACTCATCGCCACATGGTCGGCTAAGGCTTCCAGCGTTACAGGCGTTTCCTGTTCCAGCAGTCGACAGGCGTGGGTAATTTTATCCAACCGATGTTGCTGGGCATTGGCTTTGTCTGGCTGACAACGTTTGCAGGGGCGAAAGCCAGCGGCGAGTGCCTCGCTGGCATTTGCGTAGAAGGAGACGTTTTCCCGCAAAGCATGTCTGGCGCGGCAAGACGGACGGCAAAAGATGCCTGTGGTGCGCACGGCGAAAACGAATTCGCTGTCGGCATTCGGGTCGCGGGCTAAGACAGATTGCCAGCGTTGATCGTCAGTTAAGCATGTGGCGTTTTTCATAATCAGCTCCCTGGTTAAGGATAGCCTTTAGTCTGCCCGGTCACCATCACGCAAAAACCAGCAATCTTGCGCTTTAATTTTTTTCGCTGACAAGGAAGCTTTTAAACTGTGGTGACATCCAGGTTTTAAAGCTATCGCCTTCTTTGGTGATCATATAAACCGCCAGCCCTTCCCGGCGAACAACCTCTTTGGCTTTCTCCGGCCCGAGTACCATCAAGCCAGTATCCCAGGCATCGGCTTCCAGCGCCGTCGGAGCAATCACCGTCACGGATACCAGATTGTGTTCGATGGGACGCCCGGTTTGCGGATCGATAACATGAGAAAGACGTTTGCCGTCCAGTTCGTAATAGTTACGGTAACTGCCAGAGGTGCTAATACCATGACCGTTGATATCCACCACAGCCTGAACCGCGTTTTCTTTATCGGTTGGTTTTTGAATCGCTACCCGCCACGGCAGGCCTTCACCGTTCATACCACGGCTGTTCAGCGCGCCGCCCACCGACACCAGATAGCGGGAAATCCCTTCCTGCTCCATCAAGCGTGCCAGGTGATCCGCCGCATAACCTTCACCGACGGTGGAGAGATCGACATATAAATCCGGTAGGTCTTTTTGCAGATATTGCTGATGCGACTGATTAATGACCGTCAGGTGCTGTAAGCCGGTTTTGGCTTTCATCGCATCGATCTGTTCCTGGCTCGGAATTTGAACCGGCTGTTGTTCCGGGCCAAAGCCCCACAGATTCACCAGCGGCCCGACGGTTATATCCATCGCACCATCGGTCCTTGCGCCAATGCGCAGCGAGGTGGTGACGATATCGGCCATCGCTTCACTTACCGGCCACGGCGATAAACTTTGCGAATCGTTAAAGCGCATCAGCGCGGAATCTTTTTTATAGGTCGAAAGCAGCTGATCGTCGGCGTCCAGCTGGGTCTGAATCTTTTCTTTAAGTTCGGCACTGCGTTTGGCGTCAATGCCCGGGATGCTGGCACGCCAGAAGGTACCCATAGTTTTGCCTTCAAGAACGGTAACTTCAGTAGCGTGGGTTTTGGCGGTTTGTGGTTTTTGATCGCAACCAACAAAGAAGAGCGCGGCAGCCAGCAGTGCCACGCGGGTAAAGCTTATTTCCATACGTGATTATCCTCATGCGAACGGTCGCAAGAGTACACCAAAAAACTGTGTTTGTACGCTGAAAACAATGAAAAAAGGGCCCGCAGGCCCTTTGTTCGATATCAATCGAGATTAGAACTGGTAAACCAGACCCAGAGCTACGATGTTATCAGTGTTGATGCCAGCGTCACGAGTGAACTGGTTGTCGTCCAGCAGGTTGATTTTGTAGTCAACATAGGTGGACATGTTTTTGTTGAAGTAGTAGGTCGCACCAACATCAACATATTTCAGGATATCTTCGTCGTCGTAGCCACGACCCAGGTTTTTACCTTTAGACTGCAGGTAAGCCAGGGACGGACGCAGACCAAAGTCGAACTGGTACTGAGCAACAGCTTCGAAGTTCTGTGCTTTGTTCGCCCAACCCAGGGAACCTACGCGAGTTGCGTTGTAGGTCTGGGTGTACTGAGCAGCCAGGTAGATGTTGTTAGCGTCGTATTTCAGACCACCAGTGTAGGTTTCAGCACGGTCGCCGTTACCGATGTACAGCGGGCTGTTCTGATCATCAGTACGTTTGGAGCTGGAAACTGCAGCACCGATACCGAAGCCTTCGTAATCATAAGTGATAGATCCGCCAACGCCGTCGCCGTTCTGACGCAGTGCTTCACGACCGTTGTTAGTCATGCCTTCGCCGCTTACGCTACCGTTTTTGCCCTGGTACTGAACAGCAAAGTTCAGGCCGTCAACCAGACCGAAGAAGTCAGTGTTACGGTAGGTCGCAAAGCCGTTACCACGCTGCTGCATGAAGTTGTCAGAACCGTAGGTGTCGCCACCGAATTCTGGCAGTACGTCGGTCCAGGAAGTTACGTCGTAAACAACGCCGTAGTTACGACCGTAGTCGAAAGAACCCACATCCTGGAATTTCAGACCTGCGAATGCCACACGGGTCCAGGAGTTGTTTTCGTTTTCAGCGCTGTTGCCCTGGATCTGATATTCCCACTGGCCGTAACCGGTCAGCTGGTCAGTAACCTGAGTTTCACCTTTGAAGCCAAGACGCATGTAGGTCTGGTCGCCATCTACATCTTTGTTGTCAGAGAAATAGTGCAGGCCGTCTACTTTACCGTACAGATCTAATTTGTTGCCGTCTTTGTTGTAAACTTCAGCAGCGTTTGCTGCGCCTGCTACCAGCAGAGCTGGGACCAGGAGGGACAGTACTTTAACTTTCATGTTATTAACCCTCTGTTATATGCCTTTATTTGCTTTTTTATGCCACTGCATACTGATTAACCCTCATTAATCAGTCGGCAAGTCCATTCTCCCCAAAAATGCAGAATAATCCAACACGAATATGATACTAAAACTTTTAAGATGTTTCATTTATCGCTATAGATGTTTCAAAATGTAAATGCAAGGGAACTTTTTAAGATTATTGCGGAATGGCGAAATAAGCACCTAACATCAAGCAATAATAATTCAAGGTTAAAATCAATAACTTATTCTTAAGTATTTGACAGCACTGAATGTCAAAACAAAACCTTCACTCGCAACTAGAATAACTCCCGCTATCATCATTAACTTTATTTATTACCGTCATTCATTTCTGAATGTCTGTTTACCCCTATTTCAACCGGATGCCTCGCATTCGGTTTTTTTTACCCTTCTTTACACACTTTTCATTATTCTGTGCTACCACAGAAAAACTATAACGCTTGTTAACTATTTCACAAATAATTAACATCAGCATAATTTCCAGCAATCTTCGTTTATTTGCAATTAATTTCGTTGGGCTTTTTGTAGGTTATTTGTACAGCAAAATGGCGCTTGTACATCTATTTCCCCCATACAGGATGATAAATATCACGGGAGAATAGAGAATCATCAATCAGGTAAGAGTCTGGAATTTCACACTGTACCCTTTATACTGCCCTATCACTTCGCGAAGTTTTAACAGGTCATAAACACGAATGCGTCAGAAAGAGACAACGGCCACGACCCGCTTTTCACTCCTACCGGGGAGCATTACCCGCTTCTTTTTACTGTTGATCATTGTGTTACTGGTGACGATGGGGGTAATGGTACAAAGCGCCGTTAACGCATGGCTGAAAGATAAAAGTTACCAGATTGTCGACATTACCCACGCAATCCAAAAGCGCGTCGATACCTGGCGTTACGTGACCTGGCAGATCTACGACAACATTGCCGCGACGACCTCCCCCTCCTCCGGCGAAGGTTTACAAGAGACGCGCCTGAAACAGGATGTCTACTATCTGGAGAAACCGCGCCGCAAAACGGAAGCGTTAATCTTTGGCTCTCACGACAACTCAACGCTTGAGATGACTCAGCGGATGTCCACCTATCTGGACACATTGTGGGGCGCAGAAAATGTACCGTGGTCGATGTATTACCTGAATGGTCAGGATAACAGTCTGGTGCTGATCTCAACCCTGCCCCTTAAAGATCTCACCTCCGGATTTAAAGAATCGACCGTCAGCGACATTGTTGATTCACGTCGTGCAGAGATGTTGCAACAGGCCAACGCCCTCGATGAACGCGAAAGCTTTTCTAACATGCGCCGCCTGGCCTGGCAGAACGGTCATTACTTTACCTTGCGTACTACCTTTAACCAGCCAGGACATCTGGCAACGGTCGTGGCTTTTGATCTGCCGATTAATGATTTGATCCCACCGGGTATGCCGCTGGACAGTTTCCGCCTTGAGCCAGACGCGACGGCAACGGGAAACAATGATAATGAGAAAGAAGGGACGGATAGCGTCAGTATCCACTTTAACAGTACGAAGATTGAAATCTCCTCGGCACTCAACTCTACCGATATGCGCCTGGTCTGGCAGGTTCCTTATGGCACCTTATTGCTGGATACGTTGCAAAACATTCTGCTGCCACTGCTGCTGAACATCGGTTTGCTGGCGCTGGCGTTATTTGGCTATACCACATTCCGCCATTTCTCCAGCCGCAGTACAGAAAGTCTACCCAGCACGGCGGTCAATAACGAATTGCGCATTTTACGGGCAATTAATGAAGAGATAGTCTCACTGCTGCCGCTCGGCCTGCTGGTTCACGATCAGGAATCGAACCGCACTGTCATAAGTAACAAAATTGCCGATCATTTGCTGCCGCATTTGAATCTGCAAAACATCACCACCATGGCGGAACAGCATCAGGGGATTATTCAGGCGACGATCAATAACGAGCTGTATGAGATCCGCATGTTCCGCAGCCAGGTCGCGCCGCGCACACAAATTTTCATTATTCGCGATCAGGATCGCGAAGTGCTGGTAAACAAGAAACTCAAGCAGGCGCAGCGTCTGTATGAGAAAAACCAGCAGGGGCGGATGACCTTTATGAAAAACATTGGCGATGCGCTGAAAGAACCCGCACAGTCCCTGGCGGAGAGCGCGGCTAAACTCAACGCCCCGGAAAGCAAACAACTGGCGAATCAGGCAGATGTGCTGGTGCGGCTGGTTGATGAAATACAGTTAGCGAACATGCTTGCGGATGATAGCTGGAAAAGTGAGACGGTGCTGTTCTCCGTGCAGGATTTAATTGATGAAGTTGTGCCTTCAGTGTTGCCTGCCATCAAGCGTAAAGGTCTGCAACTGCTGATTAACAATCATCTGAAAGCACACGATATGCGCCGCGGCGATCGCGATGCCTTACGACGTATTTTGCTGCTACTGATGCAATATGCCGTGACCTCAACGCAATTGGGAAAAATCACCCTTGAGGTTGATCAGGATGAGTCCTCCGAAGACCGCCTGACGTTCCGCATTCTGGACACGGGAGAAGGCGTAAGTATTCATGAAATGGATAATTTGCACTTCCCGTTTATCAACCAGACCCAAAACGATCGCTATGGCAAGGCGGACCCGCTGGCATTCTGGCTGAGCGATCAACTGGCACGTAAACTGGGCGGTCATTTAAACATCAAAACGCGGGATGGGCTTGGTACACGCTACTCTGTGCATATCAAAATGCTCGCAGCTGACCCGGAAGTTGAAGAGGAAGAAGAGCGTTTACTGGATGATGTCTGCGTAATGGTGGATGTTACTTCGGCAGAAATTCGGAATATTGTCACTCGCCAGTTAGAAAATTGGGGTGCAACCTGTATCACACCCGATGAAAGATTAATTAGTCAAGATTATGATATCTTTTTAACGGATAATCCGTCTAATCTTACTGCCTCTGGCTTGCTTTTAAGCGATGATGAGTCTGGCGTACGGGAAATTGGGCCTGGTCAATTGTGCGTCAACTTCAATATGAGCAACGCTATGCAGGAAGCGGTCTTACAATTAATTGAAGTGCAACTGGCGCAGGAAGAGGTGACAGAATCGCCTCTGGGCGGAGATGAAAATGCGCAACTCCATGCCAGCGGCTATTATGCGCTCTTTGTAGACACAGTACCGGATGATGTTAAGAGGCTGTATACTGAAGCAGCAACCAGTGACTTTGCTGCGTTAGCCCAAACGGCTCATCGTCTTAAAGGCGTATTTGCCATGCTAAATCTGGTACCCGGCAAGCAGTTATGTGAAACGCTGGAACATCTGATTCGTGAGAAGGATGTTCCAGGAATAGAAAAATACATCAGCGACATTGACAGTTATGTCAAGAGCTTGCTGTAGCAAGGTAGCCTATTACATGAACAATATGAACGTAATTATTGCCGATGACCATCCGATAGTCTTGTTCGGTATTCGCAAATCACTTGAGCAAATTGAGTGGGTGAATGTTGTCGGCGAATTTGAAGACTCTACAGCACTGATCAACAACCTGCCGAAACTGGATGCGCATGTGTTGATTACCGATCTCTCCATGCCTGGCGATAAGTACGGCGATGGCATTACCTTAATCAAGTACATCAAGCGCCATTTCCCAAGCCTGTCGATCATTGTTCTGACCATGAACAACAACCCGGCGATTCTTAGTGCGGTATTGGATCTGGATATCGAAGGGATCGTGCTGAAACAAGGTGCACCGACCGATCTGCCGAAAGCTCTCGCCGCGCTGCAGAAAGGGAAGAAATTTACCCCGGAAAGCGTTTCTCGCCTGTTGGAAAAAATCAGTGCTGGTGGTTACGGTGACAAGCGTCTCTCGCCAAAAGAGAGTGAAGTTCTGCGCCTGTTTGCGGAAGGCTTCCTGGTGACCGAGATCGCTAAAAAGCTGAACCGCAGTATTAAAACCATCAGTAGCCAGAAGAAATCTGCGATGATGAAGCTGGGTGTCGAGAACGATATCGCCCTGCTGAATTATCTCTCTTCTGTGACCTTAAGTCCGGCAGATAAAGACTAATCATCTGTAGGCCAGATAAGACGCGTTAGTGTCTTATCTGGCATTTGCACCGATTGCCGGATGCAGCGTAAACGCCTTATCCGGCCTACGATTCCCATTATTTCAACAGATTACATTAAAGTAGGCCAGATAAGACGCGTCAGCGTCGCATCTGGCATTTGCACTGAATGCCAGATGCGGCATAAACACCTTATCCGTCCTACGATTCCCGCGATTTCCTGACCCTCTCGGCATATACCGTCAGCGTCTGTTTTATCACATCCAGCGTTACCGGCTTCGACAGGCAGCTGTCCATACCGGACTCCAGACACCGCTGCTTCTCTTCAGCCAACGCATTAGCAGTTACTCCGATTACCGGCAACGTCAGTCCCAACTGACGAATGCGTTGCGTCAAGCGGTAACCATCCATATTTGGCATGTTGACGTCGCTAAGCACGATATCAATATGATTCTTGCTAAGTACATTAAGCGCATCGACACCATCATTCGCGGTTTTACATTGATAGCCCAACGATCCCAACTGATCTGCCAGCAGACGTCGGTTAATCGGATGATCATCCACGACCAGAATCATCATATCGTCATTATCGCTGACCGCTTTGTCCGTCGACGGCAGAGCGTTAGCAGGATCGTCGCTCTCCATCTCGATCAAATAAATACGCGCCAACAATGCCGGTAGCTCATGCGGGGCAGCCACACTGTGTACCCACTCCCCTGGCGCTTTCTCCAGCGGAATACCAATATGGCGACGACAGAAGGTCACTACCGCTCTACCCTGCCATTTTTTACTCACTACCTCGTCAGTAATTAACACATCTTCGGGAGTCGGTTCCTGCCCTTCGTATGTTGTAACGACGATGCCGCTGCGCTGCAAACTGGTTTCCAGGAACTGACAGAGCGACGCATTGCGGACCGCCAGCCAGCAGCGTTTACCACTCAACCCTTCCACGCCTTTTTTCTGCGGGTACTGAGCGCCGTACAACGGAATACGCACGGTAAACTGGCTGCCCATTCCCGGTTCTGAATCTACCGAGATATCGCCGTCCATCATGCTGATCAGTTTTTCACAAATCGCCAGACCCAGACCGGTCCCCTGGAAGTTTCGCTGTACGCCCGTTCCGACCTGGAAGAAGGGATCAAACAAGCGCACCACTTCTTTCGCCGGAATCCCCACGCCGGTATCGCGAACACGGATAGAGAGATAATCGCCATCAGCGCGGACATGCAAAACTATACAGCCGGTATCGGTGAATTTTATGGCGTTACTCAACAGGTTGGAGATGACCTGCTGTAAACGCATCGGGTCGCCATTTAAGGCCACTGGCACATCCGGTTCAATAAAGCAGTACAAGCCTAACTGCTTGCGTACCACCAGCGGTAAATAGTTGGCGGTGATGTGGTTCATCACTTCACGCGGTGAAAACTCACGCGGTTCGATCTTCAACTGTTCCGATTCAATCTTCGAGAAATCGAGAATATCGCTGATAATTTTCAACAACAGGCTGGAAGAGTTGTTCATTGCCGTCACCAGCCGATCGACGCCTTTCGGTAACTCTTTGGTTTGCAACAGATCCAGGTTACCGATAATGCCATACAGCGGCGTTCGCAGCTCATGACTGACGGTGGCAAGGAACATCGATTTTGACTGGCTCGCCTGTTCCGCTGCTTGTGCCATCTCCTGCAACGACTCTTCCATCTTCACGCGCGAAGAAACATCCACCAGCACACAAATGGCCACGTTTTCATTACGATAGCGCGAATGGACGAAGCTGATTTGCAGATTGGTATTGTTGCTGGTCAGGACATCAACAAAATTGACCTGCTGCCCACAGATAATTTGCGTCAGTCGTTGGCGGTCCTCATGCGTAAGCATATTGAGATAGGTATGCGCCAGTTCGTTACTTAAAATATTGACGCCATCAGCGGTACGCAAAATGCAGATACCCACTGGCGCGGAGGCGACAATCTTGCGATTGAACTGCTCATGTTCTTCCAGTCGCAGGGCGTCGCTTTCCGCCGGAATGAAAATACGTCGCTCGTACATCCGCGCGAGAGTAAACAATGCAGCTCCGGCAAGCACATTCAGCAAAATTGCGTTAAGGATCAACATGCGAATGCGTTCCAGCACCTTATCAACCGGCACCGAATACACGATGCTTAGCGATGAGGGTGGCAGATTTTTCTTCAGCACCAGCTCCCGGAACCCTTCCGTATAGCCAAACCAGGAGCGTTCCTGCATCCAGCGAGGATCGCCCTTAATTTTACTTTCTGGTCCGGTAAGCGAAATCAGGGTATGACCATTTTCATCAAGAATGGTAACCCCCATCGGCAACGTACCCGGTAAGAAAAAGTTCTCCATCCGGATGGTCTGCTCGACACCCAAAAGCGCCTGCAACCGGTTCGCCAGATAAACTGGCGTCAACGCGTAAAAATACCCGACGCCAGGGCGCGGACCTTCGCTGATCCAGTAGAGGTTACTGCCGCTATCATCTTGTGGTGCATTTCGATATTTATTGATGCGTTCATGCAAAGCTTTCAACGCGGTATCGCGTTCCACTGGCATATCACGCAGACCGAAATTGGCCATGCAGAGGTTATCACTGCCGATTAAAAATACCCGGTTGAGATCGTAAGCCGCAGAAAAATTATCGCGCCAGTAGCGCATAAACCACGCCAATGACTCCAGAGAACCTCGCCAGGTGTTACTCATTGCGGAACAATCGGAGTCGGCAAACAGCGGTTCAAACGCAGGCACATCCGCCTGCGTTTCTCGTCCACGCGGGGAAAGCACACCGTTTTCTGCCGATAAGCGATTTTCGGCGATGTACTTCAGCTCTTTCATCACATCAGAGGTGCGTTGAATAAAGCGCTGAGCCTGATCGGAACTCAGATTAAATTCCTGACGAATTTCCGATTCTCGCTGATGTAACGCATTAACGATGTAAAAAACGGATGAAAAAGCAATCAACAGCCAGAGCACTAACGCCAATGCTCTGAACATGTAGCGCGAGGCTTTCAGGGTTGTACGAAAAGAAGCAAGGTATTTCAAAGGGGCGAAGCTCCGCCTCAGGTGACCGATGGAGTGTGGTTAAGGTAGCGGTAAAAGCGTGTTACCGCAATGTTCTGTCACCATTGCAATAATGCGTATCGCTTAGAAACCATTGCCTTAACCAGGAAAGCCGGAGTAGATGGACAGTTCTCAGTACGAAAAATAAGAAATGACCAATCTGCCGACGCTTGTTAATGGTTATATCCTGGCGTCGGCAGATCGCCCAGCAGTCTTATCTGAAAAAAGAGAGAGCCAGGTTGTGTGAAGGGATGGATCACCAGTCAAAACTTTTCACCAGCGTCAGCTCGCCAGCATTACGCATCGGTACAATAAATGTTTCCTGTTTCTCATTGACCGATCCTTCATCGGTGATCAGCGTCAGTTGGGCGGTCGTCAATTCCGTTTCGCTGCGCCCACCATAGTAGTTGATATACACCTGATAGCGCCCGTGAACTGGTGCTGGCATGGCGAAAATCTCGGGTCCGTACCCCGTCGTGACATCCATATCCAGTGCACCACTGTTTTTCAGCACGGTGTTACCGTACCAGGCGTGTTCGCCATCGGGCGTGACAACATGGAGATCGAGATCGGTATTGTCCGTATCCCACGAGAGAACCAGCCGTAAACGTGCACGAATCGTTCCTGTACCCGGCGTTGAGTAAAACTGCATTTTTTGCCGGCTTTGCCCATCCGGGCTGATGACCTGCACGCTGTTGCTGCCTTCAGTGAAAATATAAGGGCGTGCAAATGAACCATCGGATTCAATTCTCTGCGGCATACTGGCACCGTTGACCACCAGCCGGCCCTGCTGAACTTTACCCGCCGCAGCATAATTCTTTATTTTGCCGCGGATCTGCGCTGAGATATTTTGATCATCTGCCATGTTGACGGACGACGCCGGGTAATTGATCGATTGTGAAAAACTGGCATCTTCGCCCTCTGCCGGATGCCAGCCAGAGAGCGGTGCGTCAATCTCGACTTCCTGCACACCTTCACTGTGAGCGACAGGCGAAAGTGCCACCAGTAACAACGGAAGAAAAATCTTTCGCATAGCATTAGTCCATTAATAATTGTCGGGTCAGCGTTTCGATATAGTTCTCATCAAGCCCGGTGGGATAACCATCAAAGGCCAGGTGCAGATACTCATGGGTTAAATCCAGCCGATCCTGAAGCGTAAAGAAGTTACGAATAAACAGCCGTTTCTGCTGCCGATCGGTATAGGGGAAACCTGAGACTAAACGACAGACCGCAAACACGTCTGGTTCGTTGTACCCCGTCTCGCCTTGTAATATACGCCGCCACTGCGGCATTTTTTTCGCCAGCCAAGCTTTCGCTTTGGGTAATAACTGGCAGGTTGAGCGTGGCGCTCCCCAGCGGCTAAGGCTGTTGTCGGGATAAGCAAACGCGAGTATCTGGTCGTAACGCTCTCCCTGCCCCGCCTGGGCCGTGGCTTGCCGCCAGGAAAGTGTCCCTTCGGTAGCTCGACTGCCATGATAATGAACCGGATCGCCTGCATAGATGAGATCCTGCGTCCAGGCGGTCATCGTTCGCGCCCCCGTGGTCGCTGGCGAAGCAGAAACACGCTGCGTGGCGCTGCTGTCGGGGATGGTCAGGCAATCGCCTTCCCGATTGGCGTTTTGCTGTAAAAAAGTGCGAATCGCCACGGTCATGGCTTTCGCTGCCTCAGGGGGCGTACTTTTCGCCTCGCGATCCAGAACTCTGGCAACGTACTCTTCACGATCGAGATGCGACTGCAATTTCAGTTTGCCCTTTTCGCTCAGTAAGGTCGTCTCACCGTGGCTGACAAACGTAATGTGGTTACCATTAGTAAACGTCACACGATAGCGCCCATTAAGTACGCCGGGTTTTACTGCCGTCGTACTCTTTTCCGCTGTGATTTTCTTCAGCGGATAGCGGGCAAACAGCTCCACCTCTACACATTGCCCACTGGCAACCTGCGTCGGCACTGGCAAAACCCGATTAAGCACCGTCGCATAACGGGTTAGTACCGTTTTGCTGGTGCCACTGCCAGTAACCCACAGCGGTGTACCATCGGTTAACCAGCCAGCAAAACCACCCTGGCGGATTTCCTGTTTATCATCGGCAAACCAGCTCCAGGTTTTCACCCGTACCCGACTACCGAGCATGGATGCGACACCGATTTTCGCCTCGTCCAGCACCACATCCAGTAAGACTTCCTGAGCTTTGTTTTGCGCAGGTAACGTCGCTAATGAATCGAGCAGCGATTTAACCGTTACCGAGGTTTCTGGCTTCAGCGTTGTAAGAGACGCTAACCACGCAGGTGCCTGACGCTGTTGCCAGTATTGCCCCCACACATCTGCGCCAATATGCAACCGCTGCGGCGCAAAATAGAGCCCACAGGAACGTACCAGCGCGGTATCGCGCGTTATGCTCTCCCCAGCCTGACAACAATAAACCTCTTCCGGGGAGTTTCCGCGACACTGGTAGGGCTGCTCCGGTTGATGGGTATCCTCCAGCCAGGCGTAAACATACAGTTTCCACAAACTCCCTAACGGCGTGGTGAGCGAGTCAGGTAATGCTGAGACTTTGGTCACGCCTGATGACGACAGCTGATACAGTTGATCGTGCTGCGCACCGCGCAGCACCAGTTGTAACGGCGTCTCCTCCGCAAGCGTTGGCAGAGTAACCAACGCCAATAGCCAGACGATTCTGCGCCAGTTCACTTATTTCACCTGCATCCCGGTCCATTCACTCCCTGCCGCAACACTTTGCTGTGCAGGTGCATAGGAACGCACATAACGAGCAGGAGGCAGAACGAATTGCCCTTTTTGCGAGAAGCGCAGCAAATGGCGGAAAGTGACCGTTCCCGTCAGTTCTTTCACCGGCACCATATAGGCCAGTTCGCCCATTTCATTTCGCGCTTTTTCCAGCAATTGCCCCTGCTGTTTCGCGGCGTTGGGTTTATTGACTGAAATGCCCCATGTTGTGCGCTCAACGTCGGCTCCCGGCGGGAGCGGTACTTCCACCTGACCATAGCGCAGAACTGCATCCTGCTCGCTGGTAAGCGTAATTTCATCGAGATACAGCGCATCGCTGTCAATCTCATTGCTGGTCACCGGTTGCAGAATAAAGCTCATCTCTTCTTCACCAGGGATAAGCCGATACAACTGGCGTTCAACGGTCACCGGAATGTTACTTTGTTGAGCCGTTTTTGCCGGTTCACGCCAGCGGACCTGCACATTTTGCGGCGATAATTCGTCACCAAAAGAGAGAATGTCCGGCACGCCCTGACCAACCCAACGCCAGTCTTCGCCCCCTCCAGTTAACTTATGTTTAGCCCATGCGCCCGCAGGCGCAGGCAAAACAACTGGAGGCATTGTCGCCATATATTTCGCCAGCCAGTTCATGGCCAGCGCGCGCTCAATAGTGGATTGCTCAGCGGTCAAACCACTTAAAATAGCGGCCGTCTGGGTAGCGTCACCACCGCTATTGAGCAGCACAACCGTGTGCGCCAGCGGCTGATTGCTGTTTGCCGCTTTATCCCACGCATATTGCTGAACCTGTGGCATCACCGTGGACTTCAACTGCGCTTTTTTCAGCAACGTCATGGTTAAGACGTTTGCCACCGCATCTGCCAGTGGAGATTCCGGTGTATCGAGGATCAGGCTGTCATTGATATCGCGGATGTCTTCCTCAGAGAAATCTTCATCTTTAGTTCCGCGCCGGGCGATAGCTTCATCCAACCCTTTCAACAACGTTTTGCACGGCAGATTCATCTCCTGTGCCCACGCCAGCACCAGCGCCCGATGCAATAACGGCATGTTATCCGCCTGCTCGGCATAACTGTCGAGCATATGCTGCCAGTATTCCGGTTGTTGCGTTACGCCGAGCGCCTGGCTGGCCTGCCAGTCGGCGTACCATGCCCATGCCGTAAGGAAGGCGTCACCATTGCCATCTTCACCCCACCAGGTAAAGCGCGCTCCGGGCCCCGCCAGTTGCATCAGCCGCAGACGGTTATCCTGAATCATCTGACGAATGTCGTTAGCGGCGGCACTTTGATGATCGGCAAGCGAACGCCAGGCGAGACTGAGCGGGATCAGACGGCTACCGGTGTTGATCACGCCACCCCATGGTCCATCGACTAACGCATCAAGATTGTTGCGGAAAATCTCCTGCGGCGTTTCGCTACTTTGTAGCCGGATATTGCTAGCCTGCTCGGGCAACATCAGCGCGTTCTCGCCACCGCCGAGCATGACATTTTTCTGCTGTTCAACGGGCCAGCTGTTATCCACAAAAGACAGTTTTGTGCTAATGCTGTCCTGCACTTGCCCATTTTGTTGCAGTTCTGCGCTTAACAAGCCAGATTGCTGAATGTTCTGCGCCAGCGAAATATAATTCGCCCCTTTGTGCAGCGTCAGCGTCTGGCGCATCTCAGCGCCTGCAAATTTAGTCACCAGCGCCACCGGTTCGTTATCCTGCTGGCTGAAGATAAACAGTCCTGCCGCCGGTTTGTCGCCCACGCGATACACCGTTGGCATACTCCACTTCATGTAGAGATTTTTTTCCGAACGCAGATAAGCACGCCCCTGCCCGACCAGCCCGTCGCCGTTCATCCCACGCGCGGTGATACGCCAGCGGGTTAACGAATCAGGCATCAGGAACGTGAAATACGCTTTGCCTTGTTTATCGGTTGTGAGTGACGGCATCCATGCCGCGGTATCCACCTCTTCACGCCGTGGACGTTCAAGCATTTTTACTCGCCGCTCGCTGCGGTTAGTCGCGCCAGGCGCAACCGGCTCGCTGGAGAGCGCCTGGTCGTAGCTGATAAACGACAGACTGGAGCTGGTACGCACATTGTTACGCCCCAGCGGATAGAAAAATTTGCCGATATTCGGCGCGATTTCTGGTTGCAGCGCGTAGATCATTTCATCGACCACGCCTACCGTTAGCTGCGCAGAAACAGGTTTACCTTTCAGCGACGAGGTTAATTCGACATTGACCAGTTCACCAGGCTGGTAATGGGTTTTGTCCGTTTTCACCCGGATATCAAGCTGAGGAACGGCAACTTTGATCCCGGCGTTCTGAAAACTGTACTGACCATTACGGGTATACAGCACCGAAAAAGTGATGTTAGGCGCAAAGGAATTGCTCACTGGAACCCGGGCTTCATACTGGGTATCGTTTAAACGTTGTAACGTCAGCCAGTTTGCCGGATGCGAAAGCAGCGACTGCTGTTCCACGCGATCGCGTTCCAGCGTCAATAATGCTTCATCAATTGGCTCCGGAAAGGTAATCAGCATCTTCGCAGTTTCGCCTGGCTGGTACAGCGTTTTATCCGCCACGATATCTACCGTACCAGTATGCGCCGTGCTGCCCTTACCGCTGACGGCATGACTTAACCCAGCGAGAATTAAGCCGTCTTTATCGCGTAATGTCAGATTGTAGTTGCCAGGTTTAGCGAAATTGACGGTAAAGGATTTGCCGCCTGACGGTAGCTCTCCGCTATGGCTCGTGCGGTCTTCGAGACGCAACCATTCATACGTAACAGGAACCTGTTTTGAAGATTCCAGCGCGGCATAACGGAACACAACCGACTCGCCGCTATTACTGTATTGTGCGGCAGTACTTAATGAGTAATGCGCCAGACCGCGTTCAATGAGGATCTCTTTGGTGGTGGTGACACGATACGCCGCGCCGTCACTGGCGGAGACGGTTAACAAATAACGGCTCGGTTTATCGGCGGCGGGGAGATTTAACGCCACATGACCGCTGGCGTCGGACACCGTTTCGCTGCCTTCCAGCGACACGGGGAAACGTCCGGCATAACGCAAATCGTTACCGACCATTGATAATTGCTGAGCGCGCAAACTTAACTGCACGCGGGCATTTTTTACCGGCTCGCCATCCGGGTAGAGCAGTTGCAGTTTGCCGCTGACCGCTTCGCCAGTTTTGAACTCTTTTTTGTCGAGAGCTAAACCAATCTCGAAATGTGGCTTGATGTAGTTTGCCACGCGACAACTGCTGCTATAGACCTGATTGCGGTAAGCAAGACGTAACTCATAACCTCCGGCAACGGCATTTTCTGGCAGGCGGAAACTTCCCTGCCCGCCATTGCGCGCATCCAGCGTGACATTGACGATTTGCAACAGACTGCCGTTGGCGTCCAGCACCGAAAGCTTCGCCGGGGCGCTGACGATGGGGGATGAATGCAACGGATCGTGGAACTCGCGGCCCATCACTTTAACATCGACACGATCGCCTGCGCGATATAGCGGGCGATCGGTAAAGATATACAAGCGGGTGTTGTAGATTTCACTTTCGTAAAAGAAGTTCTCGGAGACAAAAACGCCGCCTTCAGCATCCTTACCCAGAATGTATGAGCGTTCTGGCGATATATGTTGTAACTGCAAGGTACCGCTGTCATCGGTCACACCGCGGGTCATCACGCCAAGACCGTCAGTCCACAAGATCTCTGAGCCGGGCTTCGCTTCACCCTGTTTTTTACCCGCGGTCCACACCAGAAGCTCGTTGCCTGACACTTTGCTAAGCGCCACGGTATCGGAAACAAACACCACCGTCGTCGCCCGATACCCACCAACCATCGCCTCGACGAGGTACAGTCCCGGCTCTTGTTGGCCGAGAGGAATATAAATGTTACCCGGCTGCGGCGAGATGAAATTGCTGGATGCGCCTTCCAGTTTTACCCCTTGCTGCGGCTCGACCGGTTTAGCCTGCCATAGTGGATAACGGAACTGTTCCACCAAGGGATATTTTTTCAGCGGGGAAAACTGGTTGTTCTGTACATAACGGGAAGGTTTAATAATGGCATTGCCGAGATGTAATTCGGGTAATGCCTGAGTCACATTCTGCCGTGACTGAGAAGAGAAAGTACGCTGCATTACGCGGCGAGATTTGCCGTACCAGTTATCCCACAGCCAGGTCAGCGTATTGTTCAGCCCGTCGCCCAGATATTGCGGTTGCACCACAATGCGATGCAGGTTTTTCTGCTGGCGCAAAAATGCCATCGGGTCAGGAATACGATACAGGCGAACGTCCACGCCGCCGTACTCTTCCATCTGATAGCGCCGATAATCACGCCCGGGCGCTTCCAGTCGCACTTTCGCCTCTTCACTGCTGCTAAAACTGCTGTCAGCAAGCAAAAAGAATGTTCCCCCGGCGGGCGGCGCATAGTTACTGGAAGGAAGCGAATCATCAGCATTAGCAAGCCCTGTTCCCACAAGAGACAGGGACAAGCACGCTGCTATCGCGCCAGAAAATTTAAACGATAAATGCCAATGAAATTGGGATTGGAATCGTTGGGTATCCATCGGGTGTCCTTCCATGTCATAAGTTGTTGCAGACTGACTGCGCGCATTCCGTTGTCAGTTTTCGTGGCGCTTCCGGTGTGGTAGATGACGTAACGCCCCATCCAGACCATTAAGTGCTGGGCATCGCCCTGATCGAAAAAAATCATATCGCCAGGCAGCGCCTGGTTTATGTCCTGGCCAATAAACTGGCTGTTGTACTGAATCAAATTAATCGCGGTCACGTAGGGGCCGGTTTTCCCGTTCCCCTGATTCCAGTTTTGCGCCAGTTGACGCTGTCCAGGTGTTAGCGTCATCTCTGGCGGCAAATACTGGCTAGAGAAACCGTTACTTTTTAGCCATTTACTATCGTGAACTTTCAGCGTCTCGTTCGCCGCAAATCGCACCAGGCCCGCACAATCCTGCTGATACCAGCGTGGACTTGGCCCCTGGCGGAGCTGTTCTTGTGCAATGCGTACAAACCAGGCGCGAAACAGCCCGGATTGTTCGACATTCAGCATTTCGCTATGGGCAACAACACAACACAGCCAGCAAATCAGCGCCAGCAGCCCGTGCCTCATAGCGGCTGCCAGGTTATGGGTAGCCACTGCCAGGCGGCACCGGGTTCCATCTGGGCCAGCTTCATGACATAACGCGGTTGTTGAGATAAAGCGTCCAGCTTCGGCATTAATAAAGTTTGTGCGGCGTTATAAAAAACCGGTTCGAGATTCTTCGGCAGACTGGTCAACGTTTCGTTACGCAGCAGTTTCGCCACGCCTTGTGGATTGATATAGAGCGGAACGATGCCATCAGTGGGTATTACATCCACCATTGCCGGGCGGGTTTTATTCAGTGTTTGCAGCGCGTTATTAACCAGCGTGTCATCGAGGGAGAAAAGCAGCTTTTTGTTTTGCATCGCCAGCGACACACGGAAAAAATAATCCGACATTAATTGATCGGGTTGCGCCGCCTGCGCTTTCGGATACTGGCCGTATCGGGAACTCACTTCGCGACGCCAGATTTGCCCTTCGCCCTGCTGAGTCTGGCTTACCGGCAAAACACCTTCTGGCGCTTTGCTTTCGTGCGCACCAATATTTTGCGTAAACAGTTTCCCTGGCAATTGCGCCTGTTCGGCAGTGCCATCAAACTGACCGACAAACAGCGGGGTTTGCAATTTTGAGTCTGCATACCAGCACAGCCCCGCGGCACCGTCTAACGCCCCATTCAACTTGTCGTTTTCCTGACTGATGTGCGAAAGCATCTCTTCGGCAATACCGTGTGAATACGGCACCACCACACAGAAGCTGGCCCCGGCAGGCATACTGTTCCAGACCGGCGTAAAATCGAAACTGGTATCTACGCTGGCGGATTCATCATTTAACGCCACAAAACTGTGCCAGCCGTCGTTACCCATTTCGAAGCGTACGCCAGCAAAAGAAGGCATTAACCGCTGGTAGCCAAAACCCAGCAACCTGGCGCTGACCACGATGCGCTGGCGTACTGGCGTTTTTTCAGCAGCACGCTCTTCCAGGCCAAAGCTTGCTTGCCAGCGTTTTTTGCCGCTCAACAAATCACCTGCGATCGCCGTGGCTTCGGTATCCTGCTGATCATCTTTAAACAACATATCCGTGCTGGAAAACACCAGCATCTTGTCCTGATAAGTCGCGAACATCAGGGCGTTATTGCCGTTATAGCGCAACTGATAAACAGGAACAGTTTCACTATTTATCTTGATGCTACTGATTTCCGTTTTGCTTAACTGGCTGTCGCTGGTAGCGGCAAACAACAATGGCTCCAGCAGTTTGCTTAAACCACTGCGCTGGATCAGCACCATATAATGTGAAAGATGGCCTTGTTTATCGTGCCACAGCGCTGCCTGCGCGGGCTGATCTAAGAGTGACGAAAAGAGCTTATCTTTCAGCGTGAGATCGTGTTCATAGACAATACGACGAATGCTGCCTTCAATGCCCAGACGATCGGCATGATTCTGATAATAGAAAACGAAATCTTCGCTCAGAACATCGTGGAGAAACGGAATGGTGAGGAGATCTTTGGGAAGCTGGCTCAGAGAGTCGCTGTCGAGAAAGAGGTCCGGCTCATTGAGATCGATTTGCAGATTGTTGTGCACCACCAGCGGCGACAACGTTTTTTCTGGCCCACTGCCAGCATATTGCAACGCCCAGACGCCAGCGGAAAGCAGTGCTATTGCGCCAAAACCTACAAGACCATAGAACCGCCAGCCTTTCGCCTTTTTTTCACCACTCATTGCCACATTCCTTGTGTATAGCCAGCCATTTTTTACGGGCACAGCCAAACTTTACCGTGCCCTAATACGACAAAAGCCCAGACTTTGCAGCCTGGACTTTTCAATTCAAACAAGGGAGATAGCTCCCTTTTGGCATGAAGAAGTAAAATTATTCTTCTTCTGGCTCGTCGTCAACGTCCACTTCCGGAGCGATTTCATCGTCCCCTTCCGCGGCACTGCCATCGATGGTATCCAGATCTTCCTCGTCAACCGGTTCAGCAACACGTTGCAGACCCACTACGTTTTCATCTTCCGCAGTACGGATGAGGATCACGCCCTGGGTGTTACGGCCTACGATGCTGATTTCCGAAACGCGAGTACGTACCAGCGTACCGGCATCGGTGATCATCATGATCTGGTCGCAGTCATCTACCTGTACCGCGCCAACCACTAAACCATTACGTTCAGTAACCTTGATGGAGATAACCCCTTTCGTCGCACGCGACTTGGTTGGGTATTCCGCCACTGCGGTACGTTTACCGTAACCGTTTTGCGTTGCGGTGAGGATTGCGCCATCGCCACGAGGCACGATCAGAGAGACGACTTTATCGCCTTCACCTAAGCGAATACCGCGAACACCGGTGGTGTTGCAGCCCATCGCACGGACAGAAGACTCTTTAAAGCGCACCACTTTACCTTCAGCGGAGAACAGCATTACTTCGTCTTCGCCGCTGGTCAGGTCAACGCCGATCAGCTCATCGCCGTCAACCAGTTTGATCGCCACTTTACCGGCGGTACGCAGACGGTTGAACTCGGTGAGGACAGTTTTCTTCACGGTACCGTTAGCGGTCGCCATGAAGACTTTCACGCCTTCTTCAAACTCGGTCACTGGCAGGATCGCAGTGATACGTTCGTCCTGCTCCAGCGGCAGCAGGTTGACGATCGGACGACCGCGCGCGCCACGAGTGGCTTCCGGCAACTGATAAACTTTCATCGAATAGACGCGACCACGGCTGGAGAAGCACAGAATATGGTCGTGAGTGTTCGCCACCAGCAGTCGGTCGATAAAGTCTTCTTCTTTAATACGTGCGGCAGATTTACCTTTCCCGCCACGACGCTGCGCTTCGTATTCAGAAAGCGGCTGATACTTAACGTAGCCCTGGTGAGAGAGCGTCACTACCACATCTTCCTGAGTGATCAGATCTTCCAGGTTGATGTCTGCGCTGTTGGCGGTGATTTCAGTACGACGTTTGTCACCGAACTGTTCACGAACCAGCTCCAGCTCTTCACGGATCACTTCCATCAGACGATCGGCGCTACCAAGAATACGCAACAGTTCCGCGATCTGATCCAGCAGCTCTTTGTATTCGTCGAGCAGTTTTTCGTGCTCAAGGCCGGTCAGTTTCTGCAAACGCAGATCCAGAATCGCCTGAGCTTGCTGTTCGGTCAGGTAGTACAGACCATCACGCACGCCGAACTCTGGCTCCAGCCATTCCGGACGCGCAGCATCGTCGCCAGCACGTTCGAGCATCGCGGCAACGTTGCCCAGCTGCCACGGATTAGCCACCAGCGCAGTTTTCGCTTCTGCAGGCGTCGGCGCATGACGGATCAGTTCGATGATCGGGTCGATGTTCGCCAGCGCCACGGCTAATGCTTCAAGGATATGAGCACGATCGCGAGCTTTACGCAGTTCGAAAATAGTACGACGGGTCACCACTTCACGGCGGTGACGAACAAACGCCGCGATGATGTCTTTCAGGTTCATGATCTTCGGCTGACCATGGTGCAATGCCACCATGTTGATACCGAAAGAAACCTGCAACTGGGTCTGGGAGTAGAGGTTGTTAAGCACAACTTCACCGACCGCGTCGCGTTTCACTTCAATCACGATGCGCATACCGTCTTTGTCAGACTCGTCACGCAGCGCGCTGATGCCTTCCACGCGTTTTTCTTTTACCAGTTCCGCAATCTTCTCGATCAGGCGCGCTTTGTTTACCTGATACGGAATTTCGTGGACGATAATGGTTTCACGTCCGGTTTTGGCGTCAACTTCCACTTCAGCACGGGCGCGGATATATACCTTGCCGCGACCGGTACGGTAAGCTTCTTCAATACCGCGACGACCGTTAATGATTGCCGCCGTCGGGAAGTCCGGACCCGGGATGTGTTCCATCAGCCCTTCAATGCTGATGTCTTCATCATCGATATACGCCAGACAACCATTGATGACTTCCGTCAGGTTGTGCGGCGGGATGTTGGTTGCCATACCTACGGCGATACCGGAAGAACCGTTCACCAGCAGGTTAGGAATTTTGGTCGGCATGACGTCAGGAATTTTTTCCGTGCCGTCATAGTTATCAACGAAATCGACCGTCTCTTTTTCGAGATCGGCCATCAGTTCATGGGCAATTTTCGCCAGACGGATTTCCGTATAACGCATTGCCGCCGCAGAGTCGCCGTCGATGGAACCGAAGTTACCCTGACCGTCTACCAGCATGTAACGCAGCGAGAATGGCTGCGCCATACGGACGATCGTGTCATAAACCGCCGAGTCACCATGGGGATGGTATTTACCGATTACGTCACCAACGACACGGGCAGATTTTTTATAGGCTTTGTTCCAGTCATTGCCTAGTACGTTCATGGCGTAAAGTACGCGACGGTGTACCGGCTTCAGGCCATCTCGGACATCTGGCAGCGCACGGCCAACAATGACCGACATCGCATAATCCAGATAGGAGCTCTTCAGCTCTTCCTCAATGTTGACCGGTGTAATTTCTCTCGCAAGGTCGCTCATCTAACCGCTATCCCTCTACTGTATCCCGGATTCAAAGGTCGCAAATTATAACACAGCCGCGCAGTTTGAGGTAAACCTATACGCTTTATTCACATCCAATGCCTGATATACTCGTTTGTCTTGCCAATTACGGAGTAGAAGTGCCAATGAATGCCGAAAAATCGCCGGAAAACCATAACGTAGACCACGAAGAGATCGCTAAATTTGAAGCCGTCGCCTCCCGCTGGTGGGATCTTGAAGGTGAGTTCAAACCGTTGCACCGCATTAACCCGCTGCGTCTGGGCTATATTGCCGAGCGTGCTGGCGGTTTATTTGGCAAAAAGGTGCTCGATGTCGGTTGTGGCGGCGGCATTCTGGCCGAGAGTATGGCGCGCGAAGGCGCGACGGTGACCGGTCTGGATATGGGCTTTGAGCCATTGCAGGTGGCAAAACTGCACGCGCTGGAAAGCGGCATTCAGGTGGATTATGTGCAGGAAACCGTGGAAGAGCACGCGGCAAAACATGCCGGGCAGTATGATGTGGTGACCTGCATGGAGATGCTGGAGCACGTCCCCGATCCGCAGTCAGTGGTCAGAGCCTGTGCGCAACTGGTGAAACCAGGCGGCGATGTCTTTTTCTCGACGCTTAACCGCAACGGCAAGTCATGGCTGATGGCGGTGGTTGGCGCGGAATATATTTTGCGCATGGTGCCCAAAGGCACGCATGATGTGAAGAAGTTTATTAAACCGGCAGAACTGCTTGGCTGGGTAGATCAGACAAGCCTTAAAGAGCGACATATAACCGGGCTACATTACAACCCGCTCACTAATACTTTTAAACTCGGCCCCGGCGTGGATGTGAACTATATGCTGCACACGCAGAATAAGTGAGGTTGTTGTTTGGCCGAGCCAATGCCTGATGCGACGCTTGCCGCGTCTTATCAGGCCTACAAATGCTCCCCGTAGGCCGGATAAGGCGTTTACGCCGCATCCGGCAACCGTGCCGACTAGACAGTGATTACCATTTCACCGTCATCGACAAAAACCCTGCCGTCTGGGCAAAATCATCACTCCCTTTCTGCCACGCCACGCTGCCGCGCAGGGACACTCGCTGACTGATATTGCCCGTGACTCCCACTTTTATTTCACCCCGTCGCTTCACCGCATCGTCACTGATAGTGCTGCCATCTTCTTCAATTTCCGTCGCATGGGGATCGTGATAATAATTCAGATCTAATGTTGGTGTGACACCAACCGCGGTACGCCATTCGCTGTGTAAACCCAGCCGCGTCTGAATATCATCCCCCTGCGATTGTGACACGCGCGCATGGTTAGCGGCGGTAAAATCATCCTGCTGCACGCCCTGATAAATCACCTGCGCCTGCGGTTCAATCACCACACCACGCCCCGGTAACCACTGATACCCGGCTTCCAGCGAGGCGATAATCCCCGACGAGTGGTAATGATCTGTGCCATCGTCTTGTTCGGAAACATCATTGTTAAACCACGCGTATTGCAGCCAGCTATCCAGCCAGGCCCCCTGCTTCTGATTACCGTGCTGATACCAGCTTGAGGTCAGCCCAACGGCATAACCGTGGTTCTGGTTATCGGCGCGAGTTCCGGTCATATTCGAGCGGCTCTCGCCCTGATTATCACTGTAGCCACCAACCGCCCCAAGCATCCACTCGCCATCATCGCCCCAGCGCCCGCTAAACAGGTCACCGCTAAGCTGCACCGTAGAAGTGTCTTCATGCTGAGCCAGTTGCCCTGCCGCCGTGTAATGATAACGTCCGCCGATAACACGTAAATTCAGCGTCTGACCATTGCCACCTGCATGATCGCGTCGCTCCATCATAAACGCCTGATTTGCCGCCCGCAGATTATTGAGATAACCGCCAACTTTGGCATTCAGCACCGGCTGGTAAGCGGGGATTGGATCGGGTGTTGGGTCAGGATCGGGTGTTGGGTCAGGGTCTGGATCAGGTGGCAATGGTGGCGTTACTTCTTGCGATCGCAGATACCAGTCGTTGTTATCTTCCACCAGCGTGTAGTCATATGCTCCCATATTGACGTAGCCGCTGCCTGCCAGACTGAACTTCGCATTGTTTTGAAACTGCGTGGGATCGGCTGCGAAATCAACCACTTTAATGCCTGTCGATGTCGGCTCACCAATCCCTGTAATGGAGTTAACCACCACAGTTGTGTTGCCAGCAGTATTACCGTTCAACACCAATTGATCGCTTACCGAGTCATCGCCGTTTAATTCGCTATCGAGCAGTAGCGTACCGCCGCCGGTATAATCACCGTTTACCGTCAGCGTATCGCCAGCGACGCCATTTTGCAGGCTAACCGCACCGGACGTATTGGTCAGATTGCCATTAACCGTCACGTCGGAAAGATAGGTCAGGCTGTCAGTTTCAAGGTTGGTATTAAGCTCACCTGTCAACGTCACGCCATCGGTGGCATTCACCAGCGTCCCATCGCCGTTAAACAATGAGGCATTAAGGGCGACGGAAGTATCCTGCCCGGTCAGACGCAAAACCGTACCATCGCTGATATCGATAGTGCCGCTGGAAGTAGCATCGATAGACTGAATATCCTGATCCGCGCCAGTAACGAACGTCGCCCCATCACCGACCCACAGTGACGAAGCATAAGGAAAGATATCCGCAACATCGCCTTTCAGGGTGCCTTCTTCGACACGTACTGCCGACTGCGTTGTACCGCTGGCGGTCAGCTCCAGCGTACCCGCCCCCGTTTTAGTAAATGTGCTACCCTCATCCTGATGCTGCCCGCTGCTGTCAGCCATCAGTGCGCCCCACTGCGTGTCTACCCCCGCATCAACTGCCACTTCACCGTCGGCGCGCATTTCAATATCACGCCCATGCTCAGTCGTCGTAGAGCGAGTATCGACATTGGCAGTAATCTCCATCACGCTTTCTTGTTGCTTATCGGTAAAGATAACCTGGCGGTTATAGTGGGTATCTCCAAGCTGCGAGTTGTCGCTCACCATCAGCGTACCGGAGGCGATTTGTGTTGTGCCCAAATAACTATTATTGTTTGCCAGACTTACCTGCCCGTCGCTCGCATCGACCACCACGTAGACGCCATCTTTCCCGTCGCCGCCGATATGCAAATTGTCGCCACCTGCAAGATCTACCACATCCTGACTGCCGATAACCGTTCCGCTGCTGCCACTGACTTCAAGGCCATCATTGTATGATGTGCCGCTCTGCCAGGTGGAGAAATCAGAGAGATCGAGCACACCGCCGTTTAACACGATCGACTGCGGATCGTCCTGGAGAGCGGCGAGATCTGCCGCGTCGCCTTCCAGCGAAAGCACCGCACCATCATCAACGACTATATCGCCGGTTAGCGCCATCGACTGCGCCCCCGACAGCACGTAGCTGCCGTTTTGCGCAATGGTGAGCTGACCAGCACCTTCGATGGTGCCAGCAAAACTGCCTTGATTAACAGTAACATTGCCACCAGCATCGATATTTAAAGTGCCATTCTGAAAGCCCGTCAATGAGTGCACAAAGGTTTGTTGGGTGGAGCCAACGTTTAGCTCTGCCTGATTCTGGTACTTATCAATACTCCCTATCGTCAGACCGTAGCAGTCTTGCGGATCGTCCTGGCAATGCGTATCGCCGACATTCATCAGGGAGTTGCTGCGGCCCAGGGTAACTTCACCGTTTTCAATCTGCATCTCACCAGTAAAGTCATTGTTATCTGCATTAAGTACCAGATCGCCGGAACCTGTTTTGGTGATCAACCCGGTACCAGCAATAGAGTCAACAGCTCCGTCATTCTCTGTATTGCCAATAACCAGCGTTTATCCGTCGGCAATATCAAAGGTAACTTCACTTAAGCCGAGATACATAAAGCCACCCGCCGCAGTGGAAGGACCATCTCCATAGCCTGCTGCGCTGTTGTTCTCATCCACTAACACGCCGCCGTTCTGGCTGTAGCTGTCATCAACAGAAATATCAATAAGATAGGGAGCCGTCGCGCTATTGGTATATATCGCCCCGCCATAACCTTCGGCAGTGTTATTTGTAAAGGCAGTGTTATTTATTATCGTATAACCTGAAGGATGCTTGCTGTCGCTATTATTATCGGTAACATCGATTGCCCCGCCATCGCCATCACTGTAACTTGTTGATGTATATGCCTGGTTGTTATCAAAAATAACATCACTTAAATAGACGTCATTATTAATGGTATAAATTGCGCCACCTTTGCCATCATTAGCGATATTATTGCGAAACATGGCGTTAGTGACACGTAAATCGACGGCACCAGTATCATTAGTACCAGAAGAATAGATTGCGCCACCATAGCCGCCTGCGACGTTACCGGAAAAAATAACATCAGTAAGATTCAGCGTTGAGTTTTCTTTAGCAAATATGGCCCCGCCGTTATTATATTCTCCTGTAACGGTGTTATTGGCAAACAGAGTCATTCCAGTTTCATTTTCTGGTAATAGTGAAAATTCCGCTCCTTGTTGCAAAAATACGGCTCCTCCGCTGGCGTTATTGGTCATATCCGAAAAAACCAGCCATTGCCCATCGGCGACACTCCAGTCCTGCGTAATGCCTGAAAGGCTTTGCCTGCTGGCGTGACAACTCGCTTTGATATCATATCCCTGGCATAAATCAATGGCCGCCGCGAAACCGTTAGCAGAGAAAAGAGATGCAATCATTGACGGGAGTAGAGATAAATACTCCTTGCGTAGAAAGATAATCCGCATATTCATCTAACCATCATTTTATATAAGACGGCATATTTAAACGCATTATACAATATGGGTTATCTTTCTTTTGTAAATTGTCCAACCCGATGCAATGGCTATTTTGTTATTATTTGATGAATAGTATCAGTGCGTCATAATTCAAGTTAATAACCTTAAGGGATACCAGTTATATTTAAACTAAATTAAAGTAATGAATAATTTTCTTATAATATAAGGTAAATTAACAAAATGGCTTCGCATTTAACAATAACCGAATAGAAAACAACCATTTCGACATCAACAATCGCTTACATTCGTTTATATATTGACCACAACTGATACATCAGATTATGTGATGACTCGTGCTTAGATCAATTTTTGCAATCATTAGCAAAAAGATTAATAAACCATCTATATCAATTTATCCAACCTATTCTGCCGTTCAAGAAATCGCCGAACAGTTATTTTTAACAAATTTTTCTCTTCCCATTGACTTTCCCGGACACCTTGTCTGACCTAAGGTGCGCGAAAGCCACTTTTTCCTTCCTGAGTTATCCACAAAGTTATGCACTTGCAAGAGGGCCATTTTCACACTATCTTGCAGTGAATCCCAAACATACCCCCTATATATAGTGTTCTAAGCAGCTTCCCGTACTACAGGTAGTCTGCATGAAACTATTGCGGAAAGAATTCCAAAAACAGGTACGACATACATGAATCAGAATCTGCTGGTGACAAAGCGCGACGGTAGCACAGAGCGCATCAATCTCGACAAAATCCATCGCGTTCTGGATTGGGCGGCAGAAGGACTGCATAACGTTTCGATTTCCCAGGTCGAGCTGCGCTCCCACATTCAGTTTTATGACGGTATCAAGACCTCTGACATCCACGAAACCATTATCAAGGCGGCCGCAGACCTGATCTCCCGTGATGCGCCGGATTATCAGTATCTCGCCGCGCGCCTGGCGATCTTCCACCTGCGTAAAAAAGCCTACGGCCAGTTTGAGCCGCCTGCGCTGTACGACCACGTGGTGAAAATGGTCGAGATGGGCAAATACGATAATCATCTGCTGGAAGACTACACGGAAGAAGAGTTCAAGCAGATGGACACGTTTATCGATCACGACCGTGATATGACCTTCTCTTATGCTGCCGTTAAGCAGCTGGAAGGCAAATATCTGGTACAGAACCGCGTGACCGGCGAAATCTACGAAAGCGCCCAGTTCCTTTATATTCTGGTTGCCGCGTGCCTGTTCTCGAACTACCCGCGTGAAACGCGCCTGCAATATGTGAAGCGTTTTTACGACGCGGTTTCCACATTTAAAATTTCGCTGCCGACGCCAATCATGTCCGGCGTGCGTACCCCGACTCGTCAGTTCAGCTCCTGCGTACTGATCGAGTGCGGTGACAGTCTGGATTCCATCAACGCTACCTCCAGCGCGATTGTGAAATACGTTTCCCAGCGTGCCGGGATCGGCATCAACGCCGGGCGTATTCGTGCGCTGGGTAGCCCGATTCGCGGTGGTGAAGCGTTCCATACCGGCTGTATTCCGTTCTACAAACATTTCCAGACAGCGGTGAAATCCTGCTCTCAGGGCGGCGTGCGCGGCGGTGCGGCAACGCTGTTCTACCCGATGTGGCATCTGGAAGTGGAAAGCCTGCTGGTGTTGAAAAACAACCGTGGTGTGGAAGGCAACCGCGTGCGCCATATGGACTACGGGGTACAGATCAACAAACTGATGTATACCCGCCTGCTGAAAGGTGAAGATATCACCCTGTTCAGCCCGTCCGACGTACCGGGGCTGTACGACGCATTCTTCGCCGATCAGGAAGAGTTTGAACGCCTGTATACCAAATATGAGAAAGACGACAGCATCCGCAAGCAGCGTGTGAAAGCCGTTGAGCTGTTCTCGCTGATGATGCAGGAACGTGCGTCTACCGGTCGTATCTATATTCAGAACGTTGACCACTGCAATACCCATAGCCCGTTTGATCCGGCCATCGCGCCAGTGCGTCAGTCTAACCTGTGCCTGGAGATAGCCCTGCCGACCAAACCGCTGAACGACGTCAACGACGAGAACGGTGAAATCGCGCTGTGTACGCTGTCTGCTTTCAACCTGGGCGCAATTAATAGCCTGGATGAACTGGAAGAGCTAGCAATTCTGGCGGTTCGTGCACTTGACGCGCTGCTGGATTATCAGGATTACCCGATCCCGGCCGCCAAACGTGGAGCGATGGGTCGTCGTACGCTGGGTATTGGTGTGATCAACTTCGCTTACTACCTGGCGAAGCACGGTGTGCGTTACTCCGACGGCAGCGCCAACAACCTGACGCATAAAACCTTCGAAGCGATTCAGTATTACCTGCTGAAAGCGTCTAACGAGCTGGCAAAAGAGCAAGGCGCGTGCCCGTGGTTTAACGAAACCACTTACGCGAAAGGGATCCTGCCGATCGATACCTATAAGAAAGATCTGGATACCATCGCTAATGAGCCGCTGCATTACGACTGGGAAGCATTGCGTGAATCAATCAAAACGCACGGCCTGCGTAACTCCACGCTTTCTGCCCTGATGCCGTCAGAGACTTCTTCACAGATCTCTAACGCCACTAACGGTATTGAACCGCCGCGCGGTTACGTCAGCATCAAAGCGTCGAAAGACGGTATTTTGCGCCAGGTGGTGCCGGACTACGAGCACCTGCACGACGCCTATGAGCTGCTGTGGGAAATGCCGGGTAACGATGGCTACCTGCAACTGGTAGGTATCATGCAGAAATTTATCGATCAGTCGATCTCTGCTAACACCAACTACGATCCGTCACGTTTCCCGTCAGGAAAAGTGCCGATGCAGCAGTTGCTGAAAGACCTGCTCACCGCCTACAAATTCGGGGTCAAAACGCTGTATTATCAGAACACCCGTGACGGCGCTGAAGACGCGCAGGACGATCTGGTGCCGTCAATCCAGGACGATGGCTGCGAAAGCGGCGCATGTAAGATCTGATAATCCCCCAGCCTTTGCACCAAACCGTCCCCTCTCCCCTTGCGGGAGAGGGTTAGGGTGAGGGGTAATAAAACCACAGGACACACTCATGGCATATACCACCTTTTCACAGACGAAAAATGATCAGCTCAAAGAACCGATGTTCTTTGGTCAGCCGGTCAACGTGGCTCGCTACGATCAGCAAAAATATGACATCTTCGAAAAGCTGATCGAAAAGCAGCTCTCTTTCTTCTGGCGTCCGGAAGAAGTTGACGTTTCTCGCGACCGTATCGATTACCAGGCACTGCCTGAACACGAAAAACACATCTTTATCAGCAACCTGAAATATCAGACGCTGCTGGATTCCATTCAGGGCCGTAGCCCGAACGTGGCACTGCTGCCGCTGATCTCGATCCCGGAACTGGAGACCTGGGTCGAAACCTGGGCGTTCTCAGAAACGATTCATTCCCGTTCCTATACTCATATCATTCGTAATATCGTTAACGATCCGTCTGTTGTGTTTGACGATATCGTCACCAACGAGCAGATCCAGAAACGTGCGGAAGGGATCTCCAGCTATTACGATGAGCTGATCGAAATGACCAGCTACTGGCATCTGCTGGGCGAAGGTACCCACACCGTTAACGGTAAAACTGTGACCGTTAGCCTGCGCGAGCTGAAGAAAAAACTGTATCTCTGCCTGATGAGCGTTAACGCGCTGGAAGCGATTCGTTTCTACGTCAGCTTTGCTTGTTCCTTCGCATTTGCAGAACGCGAATTGATGGAAGGCAACGCCAAAATTATTCGCCTGATTGCCCGCGACGAAGCCCTGCACCTGACCGGCACCCAGCATATGCTGAATCTGCTGCGCAGCGGCGCGGACGATCCTGAGATGGCGGAAATTGCCGAAGAGTGTAAGCAGGAGTGCTATGACCTGTTTGTTCAGGCAGCTCAACAGGAGAAAGACTGGGCGGATTATCTGTTCCGCGACGGTTCGATGATTGGTCTGAATAAAGACATTCTCTGCCAGTACGTTGAATACATCACCAATATCCGTATGCAGGCAGTCGGTTTGGATCTGCCGTTCCAGACGCGCTCCAACCCGATCCCATGGATCAACACCTGGCTGGTGTCTGATAACGTGCAGGTTGCTCCGCAGGAAGTGGAAGTCAGTTCTTATCTGGTCGGGCAGATTGACGCGGAAGTGGACACCGACGATTTGAGTAACTTCCAACTCTGATGGCCCGCGTTATCCTGCGCATCACTGGCACACAACTGCTGTGCCAGGATGAACACCCTTCCCTTCTGGCGGCGCTGGAATCCCACAATGTGGCGGTTGAGTATCAGTGTCGCGAAGGTTACTGCGGCTCCTGTCGCACCCGTCTGGTTGCAGGTCAGGTTGACTGGATTGCCGAACCGTTAGCCTTTATTCAGCCGGGGGAAATTTTGCCCTGTTGTTGCCGGGCAAAAGGCGATATTGAAATCGAGATGTGAATTGGTTGTAGTGCCAGATACAACGCTTATGCGTCTTATCTGGCCTACAACGATTACATGGCGTAGTAATACGCTTTCACCTGCTCCCAGTCCGCTTTGGGGATTGGCTCCAGATATTTTTCCAGCTGGCGGAAGTCATGATTAATCGCTTTATCGCGACGCAAGCGGCGACGACTTTTCTCCAGGTCAAGAAAACCAGCTTCTGCATTACCTTCTGTTTTCACATAGATATGGCGAACATAACAACAGCCATGCTGACGATTAATGCTATGCATTTTCTTAAACGCCAGCGCCACTGCTTTCAACATGGCTTGCCGTACTTCGTCAGAATAAGGCAATACTGCATGCTGGGCATACCAGTCAGCAATGCTGATGAACCCCGCCATATCTTCAGTCACCAGCAACGCTCGCCATTCACCCTCAATTTTCACCGCTTCACCAAAAACGATCTTCGGCACGATGACACCGGCCCGTTCCAGTTCTTTAATTACCGCAACCTCACGGACAATCGTTGGTCGGCCGAACGGATAACGTACGGAATGAAACAGATGATGCGTCATGCGCTTTACATACAGCTTTTTGCCGTTGCGCTCGACGCATTGCACCCCGCTCATACCATTACGGCGATAGTTAGGCTCTTCAACCCAGTCGCCCTCTGTTGCCCACCAGTGATTAAATTCGTCGTACTTTGCTGAAACTGCCATACCCTATCGCCTGTCATTTTTATTAACGACAATGACTATAGGTGGTTACCTGAGGAAAATCTTAATGAAACGTGTCGTATTAATGAATTTCTTTTGCCACTACTAGCGTGACACCGCTTTTACCCTTCATTTGCAGCGCATAGATTCCACCAGCCACTACCACTAATAGTGCGCCCAGTAGATAAAATGTGAATTTAATCAGTAGGATACAGCGATGAAGTTTATTCGACAGGGATTAGGCATCGCCTTACAACCAGAGTTAACGCTGAAAAGCATTGCAGGTGAATTGTGTTCCGTTCCTCACGAACCAACCTTCTATCGACAGATTTCGTTGTTGGCTAAAGAAAAGCCGGTAGAAGGCAGTCCACTGTTTTTACTACAAACGTGTACGGAACAACTCGTGGTGAATGGAAAAATTTGATGTGAGACAGGATGGCGCATGAACGCCATCCTGCAGTAGCATTACTCTTTATTAAGGAATTTTACTGCCTTATCAGGGAAATCAGTAAACAGCCCATTTACACCCGCTTTGTTATACAGAGCATCATATAACTGATTCACATCAGTAGTGTATTCAGGCAGTTTATCTGACCGCACGGTATAAGGATGCACTACCAGTTTATTCTGCTGAGCATCTTGCACCATGCCAGTGAGTTTGATATTACCCGGCTGCGATGTTTCCTCAATCAACATATGGTAATCCGGCCCGATACCGTCGGCATATTCCGCCACCTGTTTCATAGCACCCGGCTTAAACATCCAGTCGTAGTTGTAATTAACCCAGCTTCCATCCGGCTGTTTCTGCTGCGTTTCATTCCAGTCGGTATAGGCAATCAGCTGTACCAGATTGAGATCCATGCCCATTTTGGGTTCCAGCTCATTCTTAATACGCTTCAGCTCATCAGCATCAAAACATTGCAAATAAACTTTGTCGTCCTTACCGGTGTAACCATATTTCTTCAGCACTTCCAGCGTTTTTGCCGCAATATCCTTCCCTTCCTGATGATGGAACCACGGCGCTTTAATTTCTGGATAGATACCGATATTTTTCCCGGTAGAGTGATTTAACCCCTGAACAAATTCAATCTCTTCTTCAAAGGTGTGCACCCGGAAGTCGGACTTACCCATTGGGAAACGCCCCGGATAAGTCTGTACTTTTTTACCGTTTTCAATATCGAAACCTTCGGTAAATTTCAGCGACTTAATTTCATCCAGCGTGAAATCTATCGCGTAGTAACGACCGTCTTTGCGCGCCCGATCCGGGAAACGATCGGCAACATCAGTAACACGATCGAGATAATGGTCATGCAGAACAACCAGATGGTCGTCTTTGGTCATCACCAAATCCTGTTCCAGATAATCCGCTCCCTGCGCATACGCCATCGCTTTTGCTGGCAGCGTATGCTCCGGCAAATATCCACTGGCACCGCGATGGGCGATGACTATTTTTTCGTTGCTGTCCGCCGCCATTGCACTGCTTCCCATGACTATAGTGCTCATCATGATCGCCATGCTAAGGTTTTTCAGCTTCAATTTCATGCCATTAGCCTCCGTTGCGTTTTTGCAGTAATTGTTCATGGCGACGTTTTTCGCCAATCATCACAACAATCAACAAGATAACCGCCAGAATGCTGCCGCCAATCATTACCATAAAGCCGCCATCCCAGCCGAAGAAGTCCACGGTGTAGCCAACAATCGCGCTCGCCGCCACCGAACCGCCCAGGTAACCAAACAGCCCGGTAAAGCCCGCTGCCGTACCTGCCGCTTTTTTCGGTGCCAGTTCCAGCGCATGCAGACCGATCAGCATCACAGGACCGTAGATCAGGAAGCCGATAACAATCATACAAATCATATCGACGGTTGGGTTACCTGCCGGGTTCATCCAGTAAACGATAGTCGCGATGGTCACCAGTGTCATAAAGAAAACGCCGGTTGCCCCACGGTTGCCACGGAAGACTTTATCCGACATCCAGCCGCACAGCAGGGTGCCCGGAATACCCGCATACTCATAGAAGAAGTAGGCCCAGGAAGATTTATCCAGCGCGAAATGTTTAACCTCTTTCAGGTAAGTCGGTGACCAGTCGAGGATGCCGTAACGCAGCAGATAAACGAACACGTTGGCGATGGCGATATACCACAGCAATTTGTTCGGCAACACGTACTGCATGAAGATCTGCTTCGCCGTCAGTTCCTGTTCCGCTTTTTCGTTATAGTCGTCCGGGTAATCATTTTTGTACTCTTCGATCGGCGGCAAACCACAAGATTGCGGGGTATCGCGCATCATCGCAAAGGCGAATAATGCCACCAGAATGGCGCAGAAAGCGGGCATATAGAGCGCCGCATGCCAGTCATTGAACCAGGCCATCCCCAGCAGGAACAGCAGCGGCGGAATACCACCACCGACGTTGTGCGCACAGTTCCACACTGACACAATGCCGCCACGTTCTTTCTGCGACCACCAGTGCACCATAGTACGACCACACGGCGGCCACCCCATCCCCTGGAACCAACCGCAGAGGAACAACAGTACAAACATCACCGCAATGCTCGACGTCGCCCATGGCACAAAGCCCATAAACAACATCACTGCCGCCGCCAGAATCAAACCTGCGGGCAGGAAAACGCGCGGATTCGAGCGATCCGATACCGAACCCATGATGAATTTCGAAAATCCATAAGCAATCGAGATCCCCGAAAGGGCAAAACCTAAATCACCGCGTGAGAATCCCTGCTCAACCAGATAAGGCATAGCAAGCGCAAAGTTCTTACGAACCAAATAGTAAGCCGCATAGCCAAAGAATATCCCCAGGAAAATTTGCCAGCGCAATCGACGATAAGTCGGATCGATCTCCGCGGCAGGTAAGCGCGCTTTGTGTGGCGCTGGTTTAAAAATACTCAACATTGATAGCCTCCGTGGCCCGTGGTCTTATTTATGATTAACAGCCTGATTCAGTGAGAGAACCTGCCGTTTCTTGAGTTGCCGCGATGTTAAGAAAACATTCATAAATTAAATGTGAATTGCCGCACACATTATTAAATAAGATTTACAAAATGTTCAAAATGACGCATGAAATCACGTTTCACTTTCGAATTATGAGCGAATATGCGCGAAATCAAACAATTCATGTTTTTACTATGGCTAAATGGTAAAAAACGAACTTCAGAGGGATAACAATGAAAACTCGCGACTCGCAATCAAGTGACGTGATTATCATTGGCGGCGGCGCAACGGGAGCCGGGATTGCCCGCGACTGTGCCCTGCGCGGGCTGCGCGTGATTTTGGTTGAGCGCCACGACATCGCAACCGGTGCCACCGGGCGTAACCACGGCCTGCTGCACAGCGGTGCGCGCTATGCGGTAACCGATGCGGAATCGGCCCGCGAATGCATTAGTGAAAACCAGATCCTGAAACGCATTGCACGTCACTGCGTTGAACCAACCAACGGCCTGTTTATCACCCTGCCGGAAGATGACCTCTCATTCCAGGCCACTTTTATTCGCGCCTGCGAAGAAGCAGGGATCAGCGCAGAAGCTATAGACCCGCAGCAAGCGCGCATTATCGAACCTGCCGTTAACCCGGCACTGATTGGCGCGGTGAAAGTTCCGGATGGCACCGTTGATCCATTTCGTCTGACCGCAGCAAACATGCTGGATGCCAAAGAACACGGTGCCGTTATCCTTACCGCTCATGAAGTCACGGGGCTGATTCGTGAAGGCGCGACGGTGTGCGGTGTTCGTGTACGTAACCATCTCACCGGCGAAACTCAGGCCCTTCATGCACCTGTCGTGGTTAATGCCGCTGGGATCTGGGGGCAACACATTGCCGAATATGCCGATCTGCGCATTCGCATGTTCCCGGCGAAAGGATCGCTGCTGATCATGGATCACCGCATTAACCAGCATGTGATCAACCGCTGCCGTAAACCTTCCGACGCCGATATTCTGGTGCCTGGCGATACCATTTCGCTGATTGGTACCACCTCTTTACGTATTGATTACAACGAGATTGACGATAATCGAGTGACGGCAGAAGAGGTTGATATTCTGCTGCGTGAAGGGGAAAAACTGGCCCCCGTGATGGCGAAAACGCGCATTTTGCGGGCCTATTCTGGCGTGCGCCCGCTGGTTGCCAGCGATGACGACCCGAGCGGACGTAACGTCAGCCGTGGCATCGTGCTGCTCGACCATGCTGAACGCGATGGTCTGGACGGATTTATCACCATCACCGGTGGCAAACTGATGACCTATCGGCTGATGGCTGAATGGGCTACCGACGCGGTATGCCGCAAACTGGGCAACACGCGCCCCTGTACGACTGCCGATCTGGCACTGCCTGGTTCACAAGAACCCGCTGAAGTTACCTTGCGTAAAGTCATCTCCCTGCCTGCCCCGCTGCGCGGTTCTGCGGTTTATCGTCATGGCGATCGCACGCCTGCCTGGCTGAGCGAAGGCCGTCTGCACCGTAGCCTGGTATGTGAGTGCGAAGCGGTAACTGCGGGTGAAGTGCAGTACGCGGTAGAAAATTTAAACGTTAATAGCCTGCTGGATTTACGCCGTCGTACCCGTGTGGGGATGGGCACCTGCCAGGGCGAACTCTGCGCCTGCCGCGCTGCCGGACTGCTGCAACGGTTTAACGTCACGACGTCCGCGCAATCTATCGAGCAACTTTCCACCTTCCTTAACGAACGCTGGAAAGGCGTGCAACCCATCGCCTGGGGAGACGCACTGCGCGAAAGCGAATTTACCCGCTGGGTTTATCAGGGACTGTGTGGTCTGGAGAAGGAGCAGAAAGATGCGCTTTGATACTGTCATTATGGGCGGCGGCCTCGCCGGATTACTCTGTGGCCTGCAACTGCAAAAACACGGCCTGCGCTGTGCCATTGTCACGCGTGGTCAAAGCGCGCTGCATTTCTCATCCGGTTCGCTGGATTTGCTGAGCCATCTGCCTGATGGTCAACCGGTGACAGACATTCACAGTGGACTGGAATCTTTGCGTCAGCAGGCACCAGCCCATCCTTACAGTCTTCTCGAACCACAACGCGTGCTCGATCTCGCTTGCCAGGCGCAGGCATTGATCGCTGAAAGCGGTGCGCAATTGCAGGGCAGCGTGGAACTGGCCCATCAGCGCGTTACCCCGCTCGGCACTTTGCGTGCAACCTGGTTAAGTTCGCCAGAAGTTCCCGTCTGGCCGCTACCCGCGAAGAAGATATGTGTAGTGGGGATAAGCGGGCTGATGGATTTCCAGGCGCATCTTGCGGCGGCTTCGTTGCGCGAACTGGATCTTTCGGTTGAAACCGCAGAAATAGAGCTGCCGGAACTGGATGTCCTGCGCAATAACGCCACCGAATTTCGCGCTGTGAATATCGCCCGTTTCCTTGATAATGAAGAAAACTGGCCGCTGTTACTTGATGCGCTTATTCCTGTCGCCAATACCTGCGAAATGATCCTGATGCCCGCCTGCTTCGGCCTGGCCGATGACAAACTGTGGCGTTGGTTGAATGAAAAACTACCTTGTTCACTGATGCTTTTGCCAACGCTGCCGCCTTCCGTGCTGGGCATTCGTCTGCAAAACCAGTTACAGCGCCAGTTTGTGCGCCAGGGTGGCGTGTGGATGCCGGGCGATGAAGTGAAAAAAGTGACCTGTAAAAATGGCGTAGTGAATGAAATCTGGACCCGCAATCACGCCGATATTCCGCTACGTCCACGTTTCGCGGTTCTCGCCAGCGGCAGTTTCTTTAGTGGCGGACTGGTAGCGGAACGTAACGGCATTCGCGAGCCGATTCTCGGCCTTGATGTGCTACAAACCGCCACGCGGGGTGAATGGTATAAGGGCGATTTTTTTGCGCCGCAACCGTGGCAGCAGTTCGGTGTAACCACTGATGAGACGCTACGCCCGTCGCAGGCAGGGCAAACCATTGAGAACCTGTTTGCCATCGGTTCGGTGCTGGGCGGATTTGATCCCATCGCCCAGGGATGCGGCGGCGGTGTTTGTGCCGTCAGTGCTTTACATGCCGCTCAACAGATTGCCCAACGCGCAGGAGGCCAACAATGAACGACACCAGCTTCGAAAACTGCATTAAGTGCACCGTCTGCACCACCGCCTGCCCGGTGAGCCGGGTGAATCCCGGTTATCCAGGGCCAAAACAAGCCGGGCCGGATGGCGAGCGTCTGCGTTTGAAAGATGGCGCACTGTATGACGAGGCGCTGAAATATTGCATCAACTGCAAACGTTGTGAAGTCGCCTGCCCGTCCGATGTGAAGATTGGCGATATTATCCAGCGCGCGCGGGCAAAATATGACACCACGCGCCCGTCGCTGCGTAATTTTGTGTTGAGTCATACCGACCTGATGGGTAGCGTTTCCACGCCGTTCGCACCAATCGTCAACACCGCTACCTCGCTGAAACCGGTGCGGCAGCTGCTTGATGCGGCGTTAAAAATCGATCATCGCCGCACGCTACCGAAATACTCCTTCGGCACGTTCCGTCGCTGGTATCGCAGCATAGCGGCTCAGCAAGCACAATATAAAGACCAGGTCGCTTTCTTTCACGGCTGCTTCGTTAACTACAACCATCCGCAGTTAGGTAAAGATTTAATTAAAGTGCTCAACGCAATGGGTACCGGTGTACAACTGCTCAGCAAAGAAAAATGCTGCGGCGTACCGCTAATCGCCAACGGCTTTACCGATAAAGCACGCAAACAGGCAATTACGAATGTAGAGTCGATCCGCGAAGCTGTGGGAGTAAAAGGCATTCCGGTGATTGCCACCTCCTCAACCTGTACATTTGCCCTGCGCGACGAATACCCGGAAGTGCTGAATGTCGACAACAAAGGCTTGCGCGATCATATCGAACTGGCAACCCGCTGGCTGTGGCGCAAGCTGGACGAAGGCAAAACGTTACCGCTGAAACCGCTGCCGCTGAAAGTGGTTTATCACACTCCGTGCCATATGGAAAAAATGGGCTGGACGCTCTACACCCTGGAGCTGTTGCGTAAAATCCCGGGGCTTGAGTTAACGGTGCTGGATTCCCAGTGCTGCGGTATTGCGGGTACTTACGGTTTCAAAAAAGAGAACTACCCCACCTCACAAGCCATCGGTGCGCCACTGTTCCGCCAGATAGAAGAGAGCGGCGCGGATCTGGTCATCACCGACTGCGAAACCTGCAAATGGCAGATTGAGATGTCCACGAGCCTTCGCTGCGAACATCCGATTACGCTACTGGCCCAGGCGCTGGCTTAACCGACCTTTTGATGCCCGGTAAGCACATTGCTTATCGGGCATTTTTGCGAGCGCGATTCCACGCACCATGTATGCGTTGCAACGCTTTGAAAATTCCTCTGAAAATGTCTCGCAAAGGCTGAAACTGACAGATGTCAAAGGCCCGGGATAGACGTAATGTCGCGTCATCATAAATATCAGGTGACGGACAACCATGACCGAATCAACAACATCCTCCCCGCATGATGCGGTGTTTAAAACCTTTATGTTCACACCCGAAACCGCAGGGGATTTTCTCGAAATACATTTACCAGAACCACTGCGCAAGCTTTGCAACCTGCAAACCTTACGCCTGGAACCCACTAGTTTTATTGAAAAAAGTTTACGCGCTTACTACTCGGATGTTTTGTGGTCCGTGGAAACCAGCGACGGTGACGGCTATATCTACTGCGTGATTGAACATCAAAGCTCTGCAGAAAAGAATATGGCTTTTCGGCTAATGCGCTATGCCACTGCCGCCATGCAGCGTCACCTGGATAAAGGCTATGACAGAGTTCCGCTGGTGGTGCCATTGCTGTTTTATCATGGCGAAACATCGCCCTACCCGTACTCACTTAACTGGCTGGATGAGTTTGACGATCCGCAACTTGCCCGGCAGTTGTACACCGAAGCTTTTCCGTTGGTGGATATCACCATCGTACCTGACGATGAGATCATGCAACATCGGCGTATAGCTCTGCTGGAACTGATTCAAAAGCATATTCGCGACCGCGATTTAATCGGCATGGTCGACAGGATCACCACGCTTTTGGTTAGAGGCTTCACTAATGACAGCCAGCTACAAACACTGTTTAATTATCTGCTGCAATGCGGCGATACCTCCCGTTTCACCCGTTTTATTGAGGAGATTGCCGAACGTTCACCACTACAAAAGGAGAGATTAATGACTATTGCTGAACGGCTACGGCAGGAAGGGCATCAAATTGGCTGGCAGGAAGGTATGCATGAACAAGCCATTAAAATTGCTTTGCGCATGCTGGAACAGGGCATTGATCGTGACCAGGTGCTCGCGGCCACCCAGCTAAGCGAAGCCGATCTGGCAGCGAATAACCACTAATTAACACAGGCCCACAGCCGATCCCCATGGGCCTTTGATATCAATAACTACCTTTTATGCGTGGCCCATTTTTGCCTGATTTAAACATCGCCAGTCGTTGATCCAGGGCATCGCTGTAGAGCATCGTGTCAACGCCAACAGCGACAAAGTTCGCTCCCCACGCCAGGCATTGCTGCGCCATATCAGGAGCCACAGCCAGAAAACCAGCCGCTTTACCCGCAGCACGGATCCGCCGAATACTGGTTTCAATAATTCGCTGCACTTCCGGGTGCCCTGCGTTATCCGGGTAGCCCAACGACGCAGAAAGATCCGCAGGTCCAATAAACACGCCATCAATCCCTTCGACGTCGAGGATTTCGTCCAGGTTATCCAGTGCCGTTTTACTTTCCACCTGCACCAACAGACAAAGTGAATCGTTAACTTGCGCCATGTAATTCTCAATGCGTCCCCAGCGCGCAGCCCGTGCCACACTGGCCCCAACACCACGCTCACCGTAGGGAGGGTTGGACAAGTTTTGCCGGAGGGGGAATGTGCCGGTGCAGTAAACCGGCACAGAGTGGCGGAATCAGACAGATAAGGTCATGGACTCAATAACCTCAATCCAGCCATGCTCACTGGCGATATCCTGGCCGTTTAACCAACGGCGCAGCATATTCAGTGCCATCATTGCGCACACTTCCTGACGGATAGCCAGGCTGTAGCGTGTAGTGCTGAAACGCACACGCAGAGCGAAAGTGCCGTCTGGCGTGGCTAGCGCAAAGTTGAGATGCTCGTTCTCGAAACCCGAAACAGCCAGTGCCAGCCCGGCAAAATGGTTGGCCCGCCGTTCTGTAATCCAGTGCGCAGTTTGCGCCAGGGTTTCTTCCTGTGAAGGAACCACTTCACACGCCAGCAATGGAGCACCTGCGCGAGAAAGTTGCAAAGCCAATAAACCGCCGGTGAATTGCTCGCTCAACGTCAGGCTGAACTGGCGGTTTTGCAATTCGCGACTGATCTGCGCGGGCAGTCCTTCGGTGCCTTCGAAAATCACGCTCTGTCCGGCAACACGTTTAACGTCCAGCCACAGTTTTTCCATCGCCTGTTGCTCGCTTGCCGGTCCGGTGAGTTTCAGTTCGATAATCGGCATTGAAGAGCGATAGCCCATTGTTACGCCCGGCGGCAGTTGTAGAGTGTCCAGGCTTTGTGCCAGATCGCTTTCCGAACGACCAAAGGTAGTTAAACGCAGACAAACCGGCGGCTGTGGTAAAGAAAAACGCTCGCGCAGACGCGGCAGGATTTCGTGCTCGACCATCACCTTAAATTCTGACGGTACGCCGGGAGTAAAGAACATCAGGCAACGATTAAGCTGCACGGCAAAACCACAGGCGGTGCCTACCGGGTTATTGATAAATTCAGCACTGGCAGGCAGCTCCGCTTGTTTACGGTTGCTCGGTGCCATTACTCGTCCACGTTCGTGGAAATAGCGTTCCATCTCTTTGAGCCAGGCTTCATGCAGCACCATGCCTTCACCTTTTGCTGTCGCAGCGGCGAGTGCGCTTAAATCATCGCTGGTCGGTCCCAGCCCGCCGTTAACGATCAGCACATCGGCGTGCTGACTACGTTCGCGAAGAATGGTGACTAAGTCATCAAGGTTATCCCCCACCGTATTGCGGCGAGATAATGGCAGCCCCTGATGAAAGAAAAAATCGGCCAGCCAGGCAGCGTTAGTGTCAACGATTTGCCCGTGTAACACTTCATCCCCGGTGGATAGCATTTCCACTTTTAACATGGTTATCTCCTGCTTTTGTTATCGAATCACTATAACGCAAAGGGAGATAAGGCGTAGTAAGAAACTGAATGGCGCGACAGAATGCCGCGCCGGAAGGGATCAGAAACTGGCGTTAACTCCAACATACGGGCCGTCAGCCACGGCGTTGTCGCGGTTACCGTCTTTACCCGACAGATTCAGGTAGCGATAACCCGCCTCAATACTGACTGGACGCATAATGGTGTAACGCGCGCCAACATTCGCTTCCTCATAACTTTGAATACCGCTGGAGAGCGAATCCGGAGAGTAGTAATACTCGCCAAACAAACGGAAGCTGTTGCCAATTTTCCACTGCAAACCACCTCCTACCGCTGCGGCATAACCTTCATCGCCGTAATTCGGGTTGGTGTAAACGCCTTTTCCGCCAACGGTCGCCATTAACGGCCCGAGAGGCAGATTCAACCCCAGCCCCACGCCCGCGACGTCACCGTCGTCGTCGTTATGTGTCCAGTTACCGCTTAAAGCCAGGCCCGTCGATTCAGTCCCAAAACCGACACCAATATTGGTGTATTCTTTACCCGCCTGGCCGCTGATGCTCATTGCATTGACCGATGCAGAAACCAACAGCATTCCGGCCAGACCTGCTAGCGCAATTTTTTTCATTATCCCCTTTCCCACAAGCAATTAATCAAAATTCCCAAAGCTGCGGGATTGTACTGCCTGGCACAGAGGATTCAATGAGCGAAAAAAGGGATCTAGTCACTTATTGTAACTAAATACTTCTTAAATAATTAAACGCCGAAAAAATAAACACACTTTACCGATACACACAAAAATAATAATAAGTGCAGTTATCATTGCAAAAGAGATTACTGTCACTTTCACATATTTCTGAGTTACCGTATTCTCATGGTTTCTTTTTATTTATAAGGAATACCCCTATGCGACAACGGACTATTGTATGCCCTTTGATTCAAAATGATGGTGCTTATTTGCTGTGTAAAATGGCCGACGATCGCGGCGTTTTCCCCGGTCAATGGGCGCTTTCGGGTGGCGGCGTGGAGTCTGGCGAACGAATTGAAGAGGCACTACGCCGCGAAATTCGCGAAGAACTGGGAGAACAGCTGCTTTTGACAGAAATCACGCCGTGGACCTTCAGCGATGATATTCGCACCAAGACGTATGCAGATGGTCGCAAGGAAGAGATTTATATGATTTACCTGATTTTTGACTGCGTTTCTGCCAACCGAGAAGTGAAAATAAACGAAGAGTTTCAGGACTACGCGTGGGTAAAACCTGAAGATCTGGTGCATTATGATTTAAATGTTGCCACCCGAAAAACGTTACGTTTGAAAGGTCTTCTTTAACAATGATGACAGCCATCACTGGCTGTCAGATTGAAAATTTAGTGGTTAACGAATTCCCCATCCAGATAAACTTTGCCTTTTTCCACATGCATGACTAAACCATCCAGATAATCAGGTTTAAATGTCGCATCACGCTTATTTTTAGCAATATATGTCAGGCAATGATTATGGGTGAAAATAACGATATTTTTATCAGGCGCTTTGCTTTGTAAGTCCTTAATTGCACTATAAATCTCATTACCGCACTGAAGAAGTCGTTTATCTACCGTCAGCTTTTTACCCGCGGAAAACCAGGTCGCCGACTGAATGGTCCGGACGGTATTACTGGAATAAAGATCGAAATCAGGGATGTCAGCGCTAAAAGCGTTGCCCAGTTCACGGGCATCCTGGGTACCTTTAACCGTAATACCTGTTTTATCTGACAAGCATTGATTGGTTGAACGATCGCAACGTTCAGCATGGCGAAACAAAACGACAACCGGGTGCTGCTGTGCCAGTCTGGCCAATGTTTTATTGTCGATACGTGGCAAACCATTGCTACTCCAGGCGGCATGAGTACCCAGTCCGGCAATTGCAGCGAGCGCCAGTAAAATGATGAAATATTTTTTTGACTTCAATGATGAGCGGCAAAAAGCTAACACGTAAACTCCACCTATAGACAAGCGCAACCAGACAATTACCGTAAAATTGAGCGACATTTCTGGCGATAATTAGCAGTTGGTGTAATATTAAAAATCCTACGATGTCGGCAAAATGCCTCAAAATTTTGCCAAATGCAAAGCCTAAATAAGAAAAAATATAAAAATTTCAATATTTACGTCTAATATTAGTTTCTTAAGGTTAAGTTAATATTCTATCCTTAAAATTTCGCTCCAAATGGCAAAATATACACAACACTCTTTATAGCAAATATAAGTGGACAGGTATTCAATGGCGGAAGGAAAAGCAATGTCAGAATTTTTGCCTTTTTCGCGACCAGCAATGGGCGTGGAGGAACTCGCTGCAGTTAAAGAGGTTCTCGAATCCGGTTGGCTCACAACCGGTCCGAAGAATCAGGCGCTTGAGCAAGCCTTTTGCCAGTTGACGGGAAATCAGCATGCCATCGCGGTCAGTTCAGCCACCGCCGGAATGCATATCACGCTAATGGCGTTGGAAATTGGCAAGGGCGATGAAGTGATTACGCCTTCCCTGACCTGGGTTTCAACCCTCAATATGATTTCCTTGTTGGGTGCAACGCCGGTAATGGTGGATGTCGACCGCGATACGCTGATGGTCACGCCTGAAGCGATCGAGTCAGCCATAACGCCACGCACTAAAGCCATCATTCCGGTGCATTATGCCGGTGCGCCAGCAGATATTGACGCCATTCGCGCCATTGGCGAACGTTACGGCATCGCAGTTATCGAAGATGCTGCCCATGCCGTCGGTACGTATTACAAAGGGCGACATATTGGCGCAAAAGGTACCGCTATTTTTTCATTTCATGCCATTAAAAATATTACCTGTGCGGAAGGTGGCCTGATTGTAACTGATAATGAAAACCTTGCCCGCCAGCTACGGATGCTGAAATTTCACGGTCTGGGTGTCGATGCCTATGACAGACAAACCTGGGGCCGTGCACCGCAGGCTGAAGTCTTAACACCGGGCTATAAGTACAATCTGACCGATATTAACGCCGCAATTGCCCTGACACAGTTAGCAAAATTAGAGCACCTCAACACCCGTCGGCGCGAAATTGCCCAGCAATATCAGCAAGCACTGGCAGCTCTCCCCTTTCAGCCATTAAGCCTTCCCGCCTGGCCGCACGTTCACGCCTGGCATCTGTTTATTATTCGTGTCGATGAACAACGTTGTGGTATCAGTCGCGATGCGTTGATGGAAGCGTTAAAAGAAAGAGGCATTGGTACCGGGTTACATTTCCGCGCCGCTCACACACAAAAATATTATCGCGAGCGTTTTCCCACGCTGTCGTTACCGAATACCGAATGGAATAGCGAACGCATCTGTTCTTTGCCGCTGTTCCCGGATATGACTACCGCCGATGCCGACCGTGTCATCACAGCCCTTCAGCAACTCGCAGGACAATAAGCCATGTTTGAAATCCACCCTGTTAAGAAAGTCTCGGTGGTTATTCCCGTTTATAACGAGCAGGAAAGCTTACCGGAATTAATCAGGCGCACCACCACAGCCTGTGAATCGTTGGGGAAAGAGTATGAGATCCTGCTGATTGATGACGGCAGTAGCGATAATTCCGCGCATATGCTGGTCGAAGCCTCACAAGCGGAGAACAGCCATATTGTGTCTATTTTGCTTAACCGCAATTACGGGCAACATTCAGCGATTATGGCGGGATTCAGTCACGTTACCGGCGACTTAATTATTACCCTTGATGCCGATCTCCAGAATCCGCCAGAAGAAATCCCCCGCCTGGTGGCAAAAGCCGATGAAGGTTACGACGTGGTAGGGACTGTACGCCAGAACCGCCAGGACAGCTGGTTTCGTAAAACAGCTTCGAAGATGATTAACCGGCTTATTCAGCGCACCACCGGCAAAGCGATGGGTGACTACGGTTGTATGCTGCGCGCCTATCGCCGTCATATTGTCGATGCGATGTTGCACTGCCATGAACGTAGCACCTTTATCCCGATTCTGGCGAATATCTTCGCCCGCCGTGCCATTGAAATTCCAGTACATCATTCCGAGCGTGAGTTTGGTGAATCCAAATACAGTTTTATGCGCCTGATTAATTTGATGTACGACCTGGTGACCTGCCTTACCACAACGCCGCTACGTATGCTGAGTCTGCTCGGCAGCATTATTGCGATTGGAGGTTTTAGCATTGCGGTGCTGCTGGTGATTTTACGCCTGACCTTCGGACCACAATGGGCGGCAGAAGGCGTCTTTATGCTATTTGCCGTGCTGTTTACTTTTATTGGCGCTCAGTTTATCGGCATGGGATTACTCGGTGAATATATCGGCAGGATCTACACCGATGTCCGCGCCCGCCCCCGCTATTTTGTTCAGCAAGTTATCCGTCCATCCAGCAAGGAAAATGAATAATGAAAACCGTCGTTTTTGCCTACCACGATATGGGATGCCTCGGTATTGAAGCTCTGCTGGCTGCCGGTTACGAAATTAGCGCCATTTTTACCCATACCGATAATCCCGGTGAAAAAGCCTTTTATGGTTCGGTGGCTCGTCTGGCAGCGGAAAGAGGCATTCCGGTTTATGCGCCGGATGACGTTAATCATCCGCTGTGGGTGGAACGCATTGCCCAACTGTCGCCAGATGTGATTTTCTCTTTTTATTATCGCCATCTTATTTGCGACGAAATTTTGCAGCTCGCTCCCGCAGGTGCATTTAATCTGCATGGTTCGCTGTTACCAAAATATCGTGGTCGCGCGCCGCTGAACTGGGTGCTGGTCAACGGTGAAACGGAAACTGGCGTTACATTGCACCGAATGGTGAAACGTGCCGATGCCGGGGCCATTGTGGCGCAACTGCGCATTGCCATTGCGCCAGACGATATCGCTATTACGCTGCATCATAAATTGTGCCATGCCGCGCGCCAGCTACTGGAACAGACATTACCCGCCATTAAACACGGTAATATTCTGGAAATCGCCCAGCGCGAAAACGAAGCCACCTGTTTTGGTCGCAGAACGCCGGATGACAGTTTCCTTGAATGGCATAAACCGGCATCCGTACTGCACAACATGGTACGTGCCGTTGCCGATCCGTGGCCGGGTGCCTTCAGCTATGTTGGCAATCAGAAATTCACCGTCTGGTCGTCGCGTGTTCATCCTCATGCCAGCAAAGCACAGCCGGGGAGCGTGATTTCTGTTGCGCCACTGCTGATTGCCTGTGGCGATGGCGCGCTGGAAATCGTCACCGGACAGGCGGGCGACGGCATTACTATGCAGGGCTCGCAATTAGCGCAGACGCTGGGCCTGGTGCAAGGTTCACGCTTGAATAGCCAGCCTGCCTGCACCGCCCGACGCCGTACCCGGGTACTCATCCTCGGGGTGAATGGCTTTATTGGCAACCATCTGACAGAACGCCTGCTGCGCGAAGATCATTATGAAGTTTACGGTCTGGATATTGGCAGCGATGCGATAAGCCGTTTTCTGAATCATCCGCATTTTCACTTTGTTGAAGGCGATATCAGTATTCATTCCGAATGGATTGAGTATCATGTCAAAAAATGTGATGTCGTCTTGCCGCTGGTGGCGATAGCCACGCCGATTGAATATACCCGCAACCCGCTGCGCGTATTTGAACTCGATTTTGAAGAGAATCTGCGCATTATCCGCTACTGCGTGAAGTACCGTAAGCGAATCATCTTCCCGTCAACTTCAGAAGTTTATGGGATGTGTAGCGATAAATACTTCGATGAGGACCATTCTAATTTAATCGTCGGCCCGGTGAATAAACCACGCTGGATTTATTCGGTATCAAAACAATTACTTGATCGGGTGATCTGGGCCTATGGCGAAAAAGAGGGTTTACAGTTCACCCTCTTCCGCCCGTTTAACTGGATGGGACCGCGACTGGATAACCTTAATGCGGCACGAATCGGCAGCTCCCGCGCTATTACGCAACTCATTCTCAATCTGGTAGAAGGTTCACCGATTAAGCTGATTGATGGCGGAAAACAAAAACGCTGCTTTACTGATATTCGCGATGGTATCGAGGCGTTATACCGCATTATCGAAAATGCGGGAAATCGCTGCGACGGTGAAATTATCAACATTGGCAATCCTGAGAACGAAGCGAGCATTGAGGAACTGGGCGAGATGCTGCTGGCGAGCTTCGAAAAACATCCGCTGCGCCATCATTTCCCACCGTTTGCGGGCTTTCGCGTTGTCGAAAGTAGCAGCTACTACGGCAAAGGATATCAGGACGTAGAGCATCGTAAACCGAGCATCCGCAATGCCCACCGCTGCCTGGACTGGGAGCCGAAAATTGATATGCAGGAAACCATCGACGAAACGCTGGATTTCTTCCTGCGCACCGTTGATCTTACGGATAAACCATCATGACCAAAGTAGGCTTACGCATTGATGTCGATACCTTTCGTGGCACCCGTGAAGGCGTGCCGCGTCTGCTGGAAATCTTGAGTAAGCATAATATTCAGGCCAGCATTTTTTTCAGCGTCGGCCCGGACAATATGGGCCGCCATCTCTGGCGACTGGTGAAGCCACAGTTTTTGTGGAAGATGCTGCGCTCAAATGCGGCATCGCTTTATGGCTGGGATATTTTACTGGCAGGTACGGCCTGGCCAGGTAAAGAGATTGGTCATGCCAATGCCGATATCATTCGTGAAGCGGCTAAACATCACGAAGTCGGCCTGCACGCCTGGGATCACCATGCCTGGCAAGCCCGTAGCGGTAACTGGGATCGGCAAACAATGATCGACGATATTGCACGCGGTCTTCGCACTCTGGAAGAGATTATCGGTCAACCGGTAACCTGTTCTGCCGCTGCGGGCTGGCGTGCCGACCAGAAGGTGATCGAAGCAAAAGAAGCGTTCCATTTGCGCTACAACAGCGATTGTCGTGGGGCCATGCCGTTCCGTCCATTGCTCGAATCAGGAAACCCTGGCACTGCGCAAATTCCGGTGACCTTACCCACCTGGGATGAAGTGATTGGTCGGGATGTGAAAGCAGAAGATTTTAACGGTTGGTTACTCAACCGCATCCTGCGAGATAAAGGCACGCCGGTTTATACCATTCATGCAGAAGTTGAAGGCTGCGCTTATCAGCATAATTTTGTGGATCTCCTCAAACGCGCAGCTCAGGAAGGCGTGACATTTTGCCCTTTAAGCGAACTGTTATCAGAGACGTTGCCGCTCGGACAAGTTGTTCGCGGAAATATTGCCGGACGTGAAGGCTGGCTGGGTTGCCAACAAATTGCGGGTAGTCGCTGATGAAATCGGTACGTTACCTTATCGGCCTCTTCGCGTTTATTGCCTGCTATTACCTGTTACCGATCAGCACGCGTCTGCTCTGGCAACCCGATGAAACGCGTTATGCGGAAATCAGTCGAGAAATGCTGGCATCCGGCGACTGGATTGTGCCCCATCTGTTAGGGCTACGTTATTTCGAAAAACCCATTGCCGGATACTGGATTAACAGCATTGGGCAATGGCTATTTGGCGCGAATAACTTTGGTGTGCGGGCAGGCGTTATCTTTGCGACCCTGTTAACTGCCGCGCTGGTGACCTGGTTTACTCTGCGCTTATGGCGCGATAAACGTCTGGCTCTACTCGCCACAGTAATTTATCTCTCATTGTTTATTGTCTATGCCATCGGCACTTATGCCGTGCTCGATCCGTTTATTGCATTCTGGCTGGTGGCGGGAATGTGCAGCTTCTGGCTGGCAATGCAGGCACAGACGTGGAAAGGCAAAAGCGCAGGATTTTTACTGCTGGGAATCACCTGCGGCATGGGGGTGATGACCAAAGGTTTTCTCGCCCTTGCCGTGCCGGTATTAAGCGTGCTGCCATGGGTAGCGACGCAAAAACGCTGGAAAGATCTCTTTATTTACGGCTGGCTGGCGGTTATCAGTTGCGTACTGACGGTTCTCCCTTGGGGACTGGCGATAGCGCAGCGGGAGCCTGACTTCTGGCACTATTTTTTCTGGGTTGAGCATATTCAACGCTTTGCACTGGATGATGCCCAACATAGAGCTCCGTTCTGGTACTACGTGCCGGTCATCATTGCCGGTAGCCTGCCGTGGCTGGGATTACTCCCCGGTGCACTGTACACAGGCTGGAAAAACCGCAAGCATTCCGCAACCGTCTATTTGTTGAGCTGGACGATAATGCCGCTGCTGTTTTTCTCCGTCGCTAAAGGTAAATTGCCCACCTATATTCTTTCCTGCTTTGCATCTCTGGCAATGCTGATGGCGCATTACGCTTTGCTGGCAGCAAAAAATAATCCTCTGGCGCTGCGGATTAATGGCTGGATTAACATCGCTTTTGGCGTCACTGGCATTATTGCCACATTTGTGGTCTCCCCGTGGGGACCAATGAACACGCCGGTGTGGCAAACCTTCGAGAGCTATAAAGTCTTTTGTGCCTGGTCGATTTTTTCGCTATGGGCATTTTTCGGCTGGTACACCTTAACAAACGTCGAAAAGACCTGGCCTTTTGCCGCGCTTTGCCCGCTGGGGCTGGCGTTGCTGGTAGGATTTTCAATTCCTGACAGAGTTATGGAAGGAAAACATCCGCAATTTTTTGTCGAGATGACACAAGAATCACTTCAGCCAAGCCGCTATATTCTTACTGATAGCGTCGGTGTTGCCGCAGGTCTGGCATGGAGCCTGCAACGCGATGACATCATCATGTATCGCCAGACAGGTGAGTTGAAATACGGCCTTAATTATCCGGATGCGAAAGGGAGATTTGTCAGCGGTGATGAGTTCGCAAACTGGCTTAATCAACATCGTCAGGAGGGGATTATTACTCTCGTGCTTTCGGTTGACCGCGATGAAGATATCAACAGTCTCGCCATTCCGCCCGCAGATGCCATCGATCGTCAGGAGCGTCTGGTGCTGATTCAGTATCGTCCCAAATGATCTGGCTAACATTAGTCTTTGCCAGCTTGCTTAGCGTTGCCGGGCAGTTGTGTCAGAAACAGGCAACCTGCTTTGTGGCGATAAACAAACGGCGCAAACATATCGTGCTGTGGCTGGGACTGGCGCTGGCTTGTCTTGGTCTTGCCATGGTGCTCTGGCTGCTGGTCTTGCAGAACGTACCGGTAGGCATTGCCTACCCGATGTTAAGTCTGAATTTTGTCTGGGTGACGCTGGCTGCAGTAAAACTGTGGCACGAACCGGTATCGCCGCGTCACTGGTGTGGGGTGGCGTTCATTATTGGTGGCATTGTGATCCTCGGGAGTACGGTGTAATGGGCCTGATATGGGGATTATTCAGCGTCATTATTGCCTCAGTTGCGCAATTAAGCCTGGGTTTTGCGGCAAGTCATCTGCCGCCGATGACGCACTTATGGGATTTTATCGCGGCTCTGTTAGCTTTTGGCCTGGATGCCCGGATACTGTTACTCGGGCTGCTGGGTTATCTGCTTTCCGTTTTTTGTTGGTATAAAACGCTACATAAACTTGCGCTAAGCAAAGCCTATGCTTTGCTCAGTATGAGTTATGTGCTGGTATGGATTGCTTCAATGGTACTTCCCGGCTGGGAAGGGACTTTTTCGCTGAAAGCACTACTGGGAGTAGCCTGTATTATGAGCGGGTTGATGCTGATTTTCCTGCCCACGACAAAACAACGTTACTGAGTTTTCCCTGCCGCTGTACACTGCCGTTCCCACTCATCGGGGCTATAACTGCTTGCCGAGAGGACTTTCACCGTATGCAGCTTTTCACGATTAATACAATAAAGCGCATTCTGCAAAGGCGAGAGTAAATCCCCCACTTTCACGGCGAAGTCACTCTTCACTTCGGCGATCATTTTTATCGCGCCGCCAGCATCGCAGAGCATAAGTACATGTCTGTTATCTTGTTTATTGCAGCACGATTTTTTGACCAGCCATTCCATTGCATTATCCTGTTTGCTAAGAGTTTTCACATCAATTTACAGATTAACAGATAAACTCTTTATCAACGGCAATGGAATGGCAGAAATGAGAAGTGAAACGGAGGGTTAATTATTGCTGACGTTGCACCCACTCTTTTAGCGCCTGACGTGAAATTTTAATACCGCCGTTTTTCAGCTCCGGCGGTAAAGTCAGCCAGCGCACCGGTTGTTGAAAACGAGCCAGCTTATCTTTCACCCATTCGCCAAGATCAACGGTTTGCTGGTCATACTCCACCACCGCTACCGGCCGATGACCAAACTCCTTGTCGGCAACGGGAACGATAAACACCTGCAAAACCGCAGGATGTGCAGCAATAACACGCTCGACTTCTTCCGGCTGAATACCCTCACCGCCACTGAAGAACAGATTGTCTAAACGTCCGACAATGGTCAGCTTGCCATTATGCATCTCACCGCGATCGCGCGTAGCGTACCAGCCTTCGTCATTAACCAGTGAAACCAGTTGCCCGTTACGCCAGTAACCTTCTGCCATACTGGCAGCCCGCAGCCACACTTCATTATTAACGATTTTCACTTCCCGACCCGGCAGCGGCGAACCAACGTCTGCCAGGCCGTCGGCTTCTTTCGCACACACCGTGGAGGCAAACTCGGTCAGACCATAGCCGCAAAAGCAACGAATCCCCTGCTCGCGCGCCTGTTCCGTCAACTCGACCGGGATAGCCGCGCCGCCAAGTAACACCGCTTTCAGGGAAACGGAACTGCGGTTAACCAGCAAACGCCAGAGTTGTGTTGGCACCAGTGAAGCGTGAGTACAGCCTGCCAGCATTTGCTCCAATGGCTGTTTATCACGCACCGTCATCCGCGCACCAGCGTATAACCAGCGCCACATAATTCCCTGACCGGAGACGTGAAACAGCGGTAAAGAGAGCAACCAGTCATCGTGATCGCCAAACGGAATCAACGATAACACCCCTTCGGCACTGGCAAGATGGGCCTGATAAGTATGGACAGCGGCTTTCGGCAACCCGGTAGAACCCGAGGTCAACGTCATTGAGCACAGACGCGTCGGCTGCCACGTAGCGGCATGTGCGCCTTCAACCCGCTGAATGTGCAGCGACGTTAACGCCGGAAACGTGTTTTCCCCATCCGGCACCAGCGCAAATTGCAGCGTCAGATTGGGCAGCAATTCTTCAAGCAACGGTTGCGGCAGCTGAGGGTTCACGGGCAACACCCGCGCCCCGCATTGCAGTAACGCCAGCCAGGCGAGCAGCGTTTGCGGCGTATTCCACGCCCGCAACATCACGCCGCTGCCCTCAACAACGCCCTGCGCCGCAAAGCCTGAGGCTAATTCATCGACGCGAGCACAAAGCTCGCGCCAGTTAAGTTGCTCGTCATTAAGACGTAAGGCGATGGCTTCTCCCCGCACTTGCCGCCAGTGACGCCACGGCCAGTCAGAGAAGATCATAACAACCGCTCCAGTGCATCAACTTCCACGACAGGCAGCGTGCTACCCGGCCAGCGACGTACCTGCTGCGCCTGCATCAGATCCAGCGTGTCCAGCCCTGGAATGGTGTCCGGCGTTAACCAGGCGGCAATCCGCGCCAGTTGCGTTAAGCCTAAGCTCGATTCAATGGAAGAACTGATCACCGCCGTCAGCCCCAGCGCGTGCGCCGCCTGTACCTGCTCGCGTACTTTCTCCAGACTGCCCGTGAGCGTGGGTTTGATAACTACCGCGCGCACGCCCTCTTCAGCCACAAAGGCAAAATCCGGCTCGCGCAGGCTTTCATCCCAGGCAATGGCAATGCCGGTTTCACGGGCAAACGCTCGCGAATCATCGCGGGTTTTGCACGGCTCTTCGAGAAACGCGATGCGGTGGCGATAATCCGGGTTAACATATTTGGCAAACTGCTGGCCTTTCAGCGGTGTCCAGGCGCGATTTGCGTCAAGACGCAAATGCAGATCCGGAATTGCCTCCAGCAACAGATTAACCACCATGCCGTCGCGCACGGCTTCGTACAATCCCACTTTGACCTTCGCCACTTTCTCGCCTGGCATATCAGCAAGTTTGAGGATCAGATCGTCAGGATCGCCATTACACAGTGGTGCCGCACGGTAATTGGCCGCCTGCGGGAGCGTATCTGCCAGCTCCGCCAATGCACAGCTTACGCCAAAGGCAACGGAAGGCATCTGCGGTAGCTCGCAATCGCCTGCCAGCCAGTTATTTACCCAGGCAAGCAGCACGCTTTGCGCCTCTTCCCAGGTTTCCTGGCTGAAGCCCAGCAGTGGGGAGATCTCCCCCCACCCTTCGCGCTCGCCCTCACGCAGGCAAACGTACAGCCCGTCGCGGGTTTTTAACCGCCTGTCGCGCAGAACCACCCCCGCGTCCATGGGGATCTGCCAGCGGTATACCTGCGCGCTACGCATTACGGATTCCGTTTAAATTTGCTGAAATCAGGCTGACGTTTCTGGTTGAAAGCGTTGCGACCTTCCTGACCTTCTTCCGTCATGTAGAACAGCATGGTGGCGTTGCCCGCCAGCTCTTGCAGCCCCGCCTGCCCGTCACAGTCGGCGTTCAGCGCAGCTTTCAGGCAGCGCAGCGCCATCGGGCTGTTTTGCAGCATTTCGCGGCACCAACGGACGGTTTCTTTTTCCAGATCCGCCAGCGGTACCACGGTGTTGACAAGGCCCATATCCAGCGCCTGTTTTGCGTCGTACTGACGGCACAGGAACCAGATTTCTCGCGCTTTTTTCTGCCCGACGATACGAGCCATGTAGGAAGCGCCCCAGCCGCCGTCGAAGGAACCGACTTTCGGGCCAGTCTGACCGAAGATGGCATTATCTGCTGCGATAGTCAGGTCGCACATCATGTGCAGAACGTGACCACCGCCGATGGAGTAGCCAGCCACCATCGCGACAACCGGTTTCGGACAGGTACGGATCTGACGCTGGAAGTCCAGCACGTTCAAGTGATGTACGCCGGAATCATCTTTATAGCCGCCGTAATCACCACGCACTTTCTGGTCACCACCGGAGCAGAACGCTTTATCGCCTGCGCCAGTCAGAATGATCACGCCGATATTGTCGTCATAACGCGCATCTGCCAGTGCCTGGATCATCTCTTTTACCGTCAGAGGACGGAAGGCATTGCGCACCTGCGGACGATTAATGGTGATTTTTGCGATACCGTCGGTGGATTTTTCATAACGAATGTCCTCGAAACCTTCGGAGCAGTCGTGCCATTCAACCGGTGCGTAAAGCATTGCTTCATCAGGATAAATCATATTGTGTCCTTTAGTCAGAAACGCAAGATCTGCGCCAGACTTGCGATTACGCCAGCGGGATTTTCCCGATGCGCGTTATGTCCGGCGCGAGGAATGACATGGCAGTCGGCAGCCAGTTCCGCCGCCAGGGCGCGGAATTTGCTGTCACGTTCACCACATAAATAATAAAACGCAAATGTGCGGGCGCTAAGGTTAGCACGTAAATCAGGCTGGACGGCGAGAGAAGTCGCCTCCAGCATGGCGGCAAGGGTTGCGCCATTATTGTTGCTGCGCAGCGCCACCAGCTCCCGGCGTTGATCGTCATTGAGCGAGGCAAAAACAGGCTGTTGATACCAGTCGGCAAATACCGCCGTTAACGGTTCTGTGCAAAAACGCTGCGCCCATTGGCGATCGGAACGCTGACGTTCCGCACGTTGTTCAGCATTTTGCAGCCCCGGATGCCCGCCTTCGACAATAACCCCACAAAGCCCCGCCAGCCCCTGGCAAGCCGCCATCATCGCCACCCGTCCGCCAAGCGAGTACCCCACCAGCCAGAAGTCAAGTATGTTGTAACTAACCAAGGTTTTACGCAGTAAGTCGGTGACATCATCAAATCCATCGACGCTAATCGCCGCCGAACCACCATGACCTGGGAGATCAACATACAACCGTGAGTAGTCGGCAAACGCCTCGCCCACTTCTTGCCATTCGTGGCAATCGCCGGAAAAACCGTGCAAAAACACCAGCCAGGGTAAACCTGGTTTTCCGTGTTTTGCCTGCGCGTGCAGGATCATAAATGGCTTACCTGCGCCAGAAGTTGCTGGAGCGTTTGCGCACCATCGGTGTCGTTAACCACCATTTCAATCACCGTGGTGGTTGGCGTGCGCCAGGCGTCGGCAAATGCCGTTTCAAGTTCCTGCCAGTTTTGCGGACGATGATATTTCAGCTCGAACATCGCGGCGGCGTGCTCAAAATGGACGTTTTGCGGCATCAGATAGAAACGCTCACGCTCGCTTTGCGGCGTTGGCAACAGCGAGAAAATTTGCCCGCCGTTGTTGTTCACCACAATTAATACCAGCGGCGCAGAAACCTGACGCAATAACGCCAGCGCGTTGAGATCGTAAAGTGCGGAGAGATCGCCCACAATCGCCAGCGTCGGTTTGCCGCTTGCCCGCTGAACGCCTGCGGCGGTCGAAAGCAGTCCGTCGATACCGCTGGCCCCTCGGTTGCTGTACACCGGGTAACCTGCCGGAAGTTGCGAAAGCGCATCAATCAGACGTACCACCAGGCTGTTACCAACAAACAATTGCCCCTGTTCAGGCAGATAGTCGCAGATGCGATGCGCCAGTTGCGCTTCGCCAAACGCATCACGGCGGGCAATAACCGCCTGCATTGCCTGTTCCGCCAGGCGCGGGATTTCAACGCACCAGGGCTGGCGTTTTTCTGCCGGATGCAGCTCCAGCCAGTCGGCAATATTGGCAATTAAGCGACGTCCGCGATGGTGTGCCGGATCAAGTCGCCCTTCAATGTCATCAACAATCCAGTACTCTTCTGGTTCACAGCTTGCCTGCCATTGCAGGAGCCGTTTGCCCGTCAGGCTGCTTCCCAGTTGCACCACAATTTGCGCCTGCTGCAGCTCGCTGGTCGCTTTGGCATTGCCTAACCAAAGATCGGCACACGGCAGCGGCTGCCCGGTTTGTGACAGCACATCGCCAATCAGCGGCCAGCCAAGAGTTTGCGCCCACAGGGCAACTTTTTTGCCCTCTTCCGCACTCATGCGCCCGGCAACCACCACGCCGCGCTTTTGTCGCCAGAAGAACCAGTCGCGCTGTTTTTCACTTTCCAGACGAGGCGCTTCACGCAGCCACGGTTTGTCGTCCTGCCACCAGTCACCCAGACGCTGTTGCCAGCTAAGCCCGGTATCGTCCATTTCGCCATACAGCGGTTCAGCAAACGGGCAGTTGATATGGACTCCCCCCGCATGAAGCGTACCGAGAGCGTGGTCGATGGTAGAAACCAGCCAACGTGCGGGGATATCCCGGGTCGGGCGCGGCAATGAAATACTGTGCGTGGGGTGAGAGGCGAACATTCCCGGCTGGCGAATTGCCTGATTCGCGCCGCAGTCAATTAGCTCCGGCGGGCGATCGGCGGTTAACAGGATCAGTTTTTCTCCGGTTAACCCAGCTTCAATCAGTGCCGGATAGAGATTTGCTACCGCCGTGCCGGAGGTCACAATCACCGCCACCGGCTGCTTGCTGACTTTCGCCAGCCCCAGCGCCAGATGTCCCAGTCCACGCTCATCGAAATGGGTGTGGTGAATGAATGTGGAATTCTCCGCCGCCGCTAACGTTAACGGTGTAGAACGCGAGCCAGGGGCGATACAGATGTGTCTGACGCCGTGACGCGTTAATGCTTCCAGAATGACCGCCGCCCAGCGTCGGTTAAATGCGCTTACTGACATGAGTTTGTCCGGTATCAATATTGCGGCTAAGTATAAGGAGCTACAAAAATAGATTATTGATATGAATCGGTAATGATGCGACTCATTACTATTCCATCTGTAATAAAGTACGCAGCCCTGCCGCTTTGTTGTCGATTTCCTGCCACTCTTGCTCGGGGTCGGAACCACGGACAATGCCCGCGCCAGCATATAATCGCACGACATTGCCGCTAATTTTTGCTGAGCGCAGGGAAACGCAGAATTCGCTTTGTTGTAATGAGAGATAGCCCGCAGAACCGGCGTACCATTCTCGGGTGAACGGTTCGTGACGGGCGATAAACTGTCGCGCCAGATCGCGCGGTAAGCCAGCAACTGCTGCCGTTGGCTGCAACTGATGTAAACAGATCACATCATCCGCTTTGTTGAGTGAAGTCCAGATACAGCGGCGAAGATGCTGCACTTTACGCAGACGCAGTACCTGCGGCGGTAAAACATCCAGCGTCTGGGTATCGGCCTGTAATCGTTGGCAGATATCTTCCACCACCAGCATGTTCTCGCGCTGGTTTTTATCATCCGCCATCAGCCACTCTCCTAACTGCTGCGCCTGCTTATCATCAGGATTATTTGCTACTGTTCCCGCCAGCGCTTCAGTACGCAGCGCTTTGTCACGCCGCCGCCATAACCGTTCCGGTGAAGAGCCAAGAAAAGCATTTTCGCCATCAAAGGCCATGTAAAAATGGTAGCAATTCAGATTCAGTCGACGACTGGCAGCCATCATCGCCGCCGCGTTGACCGGACTTGCGAAATGCAGGTCAGTTGCCCGAGCGAGCACCACTTTGTCGAGCTCACCTTCGGCGATGGTTTTCGTTGCCAGTTCGATTAATTGCGTCCAGCCCGTTTTGTCCGGCCAGTGTTGTTCTCGCGTGGTGGTTAAATGTAACCCAGGCAAGGGCTTGATACTCACCAGTGTGGCGATAAATTCTTTTGCCTGAATCGCATCGTGCTGAAGGGAGCTTTCGCTGAATAGCGTCAGCCGCAGCGTGGCTTTACCGCCACAGCGTCGCCATTCCAGGCGGGGTAAAAGTAAATTGCCCTGCGACGGGTCAAAAGCATTCAGCCCCCAAATGCGTAAGTCGGCGTGTTCCGGGTGCTGGCGAAGAAAACGTTGTGCCTGGTCCAACGACGTAAAACGGGTAATCGCGCCCAGGACGGCAGCTTCTTCATCACCATTACGTTGTTGCCAGTAGAATTGCGGGTACGTTTGCTGACTGGCCAGCCAGCTCAAGGCATCAAAAGCGTCTTTGAGAGGGAAAGGAATATCGATAACCCGAATGCCGGGTGTCGCCGGAATCTCTTGCGACAAATGGCGCAGTAGATTTTCCAGCGCCGTAGTAAGTGATTGCACGCGGACCTCTCCCTGTTAAAAGCCTCACATTATACGGGGTACTACAAAAAAAATGCAGTACCCCGGTGTAGGGAGGTTTTAACGGCGTGCCAGCAACAGTCCTAGTACCAGCCCAACGGCCGCGCCCACACCAATTCCTTGCCAGGGTTTTTCGTGGACGTAGTCATCAGCACGATAAACTGCCTGCTTCGCCCGATAGTAATAACTGTCTGAAGCCTGGCTAACCCGTTTTTTCACATCATCCAGCGCTTTTTCTGCACGCGCTTTTAGCTCAACATATTTCTGATCGGCGGGATCGCCAGAGGAGCGGAGCACCTCTTCCAGTGTTTCACTAAGCAGCGTCAGGTCGTCATCGATACGTGTATCACCAAACTGATTAGACATTCTCGTTCTCCATTTGCGTAAAACCTGTCACTAACTATAGACAAGGGTTGTTGATTACGCCTGAATTACCTCGCGTGCCATCCCAATGTGTGGGATACCATCTTCTTCATAGACCTCCGTCACAGGGATAAAACCGAAACTCTGGTAGAAGTTTTGCAGATGCGCCTGCGCCCCGAGGTAAACAGGCTTATCAGGCCAGTGATGCGTACATGTTTCGAGTGTTTTACTCATCAGCTGCTGCCCCACTTTTTCGCCACGCAACGCTTCACTGACAATCACCCGACCTATAACGACCGGCTCAAGATCATCATCACTTTTCAGAATCCTCGCATACGCCACCAGTTCATCATTTTTCCAACCGAGAATATGGCGATTATCCCCCGTCAAATCATCACCATCGATATCCTGATAAGGGCAATTCTGCTCGACAACAAACACCGCGCAACGCAGTTGTAATAAGGCATAAAGCTGGGAAACCGATAATTCAGAGTGATGCAGATCTTGCCATTCAATCATAATGCTCTCCTTTTAGATGTATGCCTTATACTAGCCGGAATATTTTTTGAAACGTGATGAACTCATGGAATTAATTTTTTTAGGTACTTCAGCCGGTGTGCCAACCCGCACGCGCAATGTCACGGCAATATTGCTTAACCTGCAACATCCGACCCAGAGCGGACTTTGGTTGTTTGACTGCGGTGAAGGCACCCAGCATCAGCTACTGCATACCGCCTTTAACCCTGGAAAACTGGACAAGATTTTTATCAGTCACCTTCATGGCGATCATCTTTTTGGTTTACCCGGCTTGCTGTGCAGTCGTTCTATGTCAGGCATTATCCAACCCTTAACGATTTATGGTCCGCAAGGTATCCGTGAATTTGTGGAAACCGCGCTGCGGATTAGCGGCTCATGGACCGATTATCCGCTGGAAATTGTCGAAATTGGCGCTGGCGAAATTCTCGATGATGGCCTGCGCAAAGTAACCGCTTATCCGCTGGAACACCCACTGGAATGTTATGGCTATCGTATTGAAGAACATGATAAACCGGGTGCATTAAATGCCCAGGCATTAAAAGCTGCTGGCGTGCCGCCTGGCCCACTGTTTCAGGAATTAAAAGCGGGCAAAACAATCACCCTGGAAGATGGAAGGCAGATTAACGGCGCAGATTACTTAGCTGCTCCAGTGCCAGGTAAAGCGCTCGCTATTTTCGGCGATACCGGCCCCTGCGATGCCGCACTTGACCTGGCTAAAGGTGTCGATGTCATGGTGCACGAAGCGACGCTGGATATAACCATGGAAGCCAAAGCCAATAGTCGCGGCCATAGCTCTACACGCCAGGCTGCGACACTAGCCCGTGAGGCTGGAGTCGGTAAGCTAATCATTACCCACGTCAGCTCGCGCTATGATGACAAAGGTTGTCAGCACCTGTTACGTGAATGCAGGTCAATTTTCCCGGCGACTGAACTAGCGAATGATTTCACCGTGTTTAACGTTTAACTCTGCTTATTATTAAAAACAGGGCGAAACTTGCCCTGTTATCGCAACCCGCGCTACATATATCCACCCACACGGGCATATTGAGCGATTTTTGATATTTATTCATCTCCTCACGCACTATATTCAGAGCAATAAGTTGCCTCTATTTATCTTGATTCAGCACAACCTTTGCAACTAAAAGGAGCCCATGATGGTTACAGTTGTCAGCAATTATTGTCAATTATCTCAAACGCAACTCAGTCAGACATTTGCAGAAAAATTTACTGTGACCGAGGAATTACTGCAGTCTTTAAAAAAAACAGCGTTATCCGGAGATGAAGAAAGCATTGAGTTACTGCATAATATTGCGTTAGGCTATGATGAATTTGGAAAAAAAGCTGAAGATATTCTTTACCATATTGTTAGAAACCCAACAAATGAGACCCTATCGATTATCCGACTTATCAAAAATGCTTGTTTAAAATTATATAATTTGGCACATGCCGCAACCAACTCCCCCCTTAAACCAGCTGGTCCGGATAATTCAGAGGATCTCCTGTTCAAAAAGCTATTCTCCCCTTCGAAATTAATGACAATTATCGGTGATGAAATTCCTCTTATATCTGAAAAACAGTCGCTTTCGAAGGTGCTTTTAAATGATGAGAATAATGAACTGAGTGATGGTACAAACTTCTGGGATAAAAATCGTCAATTAACCACAGATGAAATAGATTGCTATCTTCAGAAGATCGCCGCTAATGCAAAAAATACTGAAGTCAATTATCCTACTGGTCTCTACGTCCCCTACTCCACCAGAACTCACCTGGAAGACGCTCTCAATGAAAATATTAAGAGCGATCCATCATGGCCGAAAGCAGTCCAGTTATTCCCCATAAATACTGGCGGACACTGGATATTAGTTTCGCTACAGAAAATAGTAAATGAAAAAAATAATACACAACAAATAAAATGCGTCATATTCAACTCATTGCGCGCACTAGGCCATGATAAAGAAAATTCACTTAAGCGTGTCATTAATAGTTTTAATTCTGAATTCATGGGAGAAATGTCGAATAATAATATAAAAGTTCATTTAACTGAACCCGAGATAATATTTTTACATGCCGATCTTCAGCAATATTTAAGCCAAAGTTGCGGTGCATTTGTGTGCATGGCAGCCCAGGAAGTGATTGAACAAAGGGAAAGCAATTCTGACAGCGCCCCCTATACGTTATTAAAAAACTATGCTGACAGATTTAAAAAATATTCAGCAGAAGAGCAGTACGAAATTGATTTTCAACATAGACTGGTAAACAGAAATTGTTATTTAGATAAATATGGCGATGCACGAATCAATGCTTCTTATACACAATTAGAAATAAAACACTCACAACCCAAAAATAGAGCATCCGGCAAAAGAGTGAGTTAACATCATTGTTAATTAATTCGACCAGTCAGCAAATATGCTGACTGGTCGAACATAGTTTGCTAAACAGTCATCACTGACTGATGTCAGTCACACCATCCGCCAGTTCAATCTTCGGGTATTTCCAGCGTATCTCGGCACGCGATTGCTGGTCTGTTGATGTAGTGGATTGTTGTTGCTGACTTTTCTTACCCTCAGAGTTCTGCCCCCTGTCAACTCAATCTGCCAATAAATAACATAATTATATTTTTCCTTATATGAATTCCTTTTTAAAATAGCGAAGCCACTGTAAAAGATACTTTTTGTATAGATCTAACAACCGTAATAAAACAAACACTCATAACTCATTATAAATAATGATAAAATAACGTCTTTTATTGATAATTTATATATGAAAAAAAATCCTTTTGTTATATTATTTCTGATTTCACTCCCTCTGATTATTTTTACCAACCCTGGGTCACTGCATTATCGCCAACGCCCCGACACGTCAGTCCTGAGCAATTAGAAAAAACAGTTCGTTATCTTACACAAACTGTGCATCCACGTAATGCCGACAATATTGATAATCTGAATAGGTCCGTAGAGTATATAAAAGAGTTCTTTGTCAGTAGCGGTGCCAGAGTTACCGCGCAGGGCGTCCCCGATTGGCTATTACGACTCTGCGCCTGGTAGCCAGGATTACCCTTACCCGCAATGTCCTGGCTTTATCCCGATCGGGGGGACTTTATTGCCTGGTCGGCAGAATACAGGATATCAACGCCGTTCGTCAGGTAAAAACGGCATTGTTATCATCCCGGGATTTATCTGTTTATTCTATGAATGCCCCATGGTTTATTCCCGGTATTGATTTCTCTGACCACCTGAATTATTGGCAACACGATATTCCCGCCGTAATGATTACTGACACCGCTTTTTATCGTAATAAACAATACCACTTGCCCGGTGATACAGCAGACAGATTGAATTATCAGAAAATGGCTCAGATGGTGTTATAACCTTGTTACACAACAGTAAATAATAAAAATTTCTCGAGGCGGGTCCAGAAACAGCGACATGTACATTTTATTTTCCCTCGTCTGTTTTAAGATGCGAAACATAAAATTCAATGGAGGAAAAATAAATGGGAATGATTGGTTATTTTGCAGAAATTGACTCAGAAAAGATTAACCAACTGCTTGAGTCTACTGAAAAACCTTTGATGGATAATATACATGACACGCTTTCAGGATTACGCCGACTGGATATTGATAAACGCTGGGATTTTTTACACTTTGGGCTGACAGGCACCTCTGCTTTTGATCCCGCGAAGAATGATCCGCTGAGTCGTGCCGTGCTTGGTGAACACAGCCTCGAAGATGGCATAGATGGCTTCCTGGGATTGACCTGGAATCAGGAGTTAGCCGCGACAATCGACCGACTGGAATCACTGGATCGAAGTGAGCTGCGTAAACAGTTTTCCATTAAGCGACTCAATGAAATGGAGATTTATCCGGGAGTGACCTTTTCAGAAGAGTTAGAGGGGCAACTCTTTGCTTCGATCATGCTTGATATGGAAAAGCTGATTAGCGCGTATCGACGTATGCTGCGACAAGGGAATCATGCGCTGACGGTTATTGTTGGGTGATGGTGTCAGGGCACCAAAAAAAACCGCCGAACATGTCGGCGGCTTTCTGACTTACAAACTGATAGCTTACATCAGCGGCATTGCTAACCGCACAATGCTAATCAGCGGTTGTGGCCATACACCCAGCACCAGTACCAACAGTGCAGAGATCAGCACCACGATACCGCCTGCGCTGTACTGCCAGTTTGACGGTGCATCGCGACCCGGTTGTTCCGGGGCGTGCAGGTACAGGCTCACCGCCACGCGCAGGTAGTAGTAAAGGCCGATTGCCGAACCGACAACCACGGCGCCCACCAGCCACCACAAGTGTGCCTGGACACCGACCGCCAGCACGTAGAACTTACCAATAAAGCCCAGCGTCATCGGAATACCGGCCAGAGACAGCATCATCACCGTCATCACCGCCGCGAGGATCGGGCGATGCCAGAACAGACCGCGGTAAGAGAACAGGGAATCAGCATCCGGGCCACGGTACGGGCTGGACATCAGGCTGACCACGCCGAACGCGCCGAGGCTGCTGAACAGATAACCGGCCAGGTAAACTCCTACCGCTTCCATCGACATCTCGCCCGTTTGCAGCGCAATCAGCGCCACCAGCAGATAGCCGAGGTGAGAGATAGATGAGTAACCGAGCAGACGTTTGATATTGGTCTGGCTCAGCGCCATCAGGTTACCGAAGATGATAGAGGCAAAGGCGATAATCGCCAGCACTACCCGAATCGCTTCGCTGTCACCCACCGGTGCGTAGAGGAACAGACGCATCACCACACCGAAGATAGCGATTTTGCTCGCCGTCGCCAGGAAAGTGGAAACCGGCGCAGGCGCGCCCTGGTATACGTCTGGCGTCCACAGGTGGAACGGCACCAGAGAGAGTTTGAAGCCGAGGCCAACAATCATCAGTCCGAAACCTGCCAGCAACAGCGGCTCGTTGAGCATACCGTCGCCGAGGTTTTTACCCAGCGCGACAAACGACAGGTCGCCAGACTGTGCATACACCAGCGCCATACCAAACAGCAGGAAAGAAGACGCTGCGGCAGAAAGGATGGTGTATTTGATACTGGCTTCCAGCGAACGTTTCTGGCGGAAAGCGTAACCGACCAGGCCAAACAGCGGCAAAGAGATCAGTTCAATACCGAGGAACAAAGACGCCAGATGGTTGGCATTCGCCAGCAGGATCCCGCCCAGCGCGGCAATTAACACCAACAGGTAGAACTCATCCTTGTTGTCGTTATAGCCTTCAAGCCACGGGTAGGCGAAAGTACAGGTGGCGAGGCTCGCCAACAATACCAGCCCGGTGTAAAGCATGGCGAAACCATCAACGCGCATCAGCGGCGTAACGTCCATAGCGCCCGCCTGGCCGACAAACCAGAGCGAAACCAGCGCCGCGTTAAGCCCAATAACCGAGAGCGTAGCGTTGAGGAAATGATTGCGTCGCCACGCAATGGAGAGCATCACAACCACCACCGTCAAGCCGACGATCAGCAACGGTAGCAGTGCGATCAGGTTTTGTGGAGTTATTGTCATGGCGATTTACGGCCTTGTAGTAGTAACGGAATTAACAAACCACTGCTGGATATTGCCAATCGCGGAGTGCGAGGTATCTAGAATCGGCTGCGGATAGAAGCCCAGCAGTACCAGCAGCACCACCAGCAACAGGATCATAAACAGCTCACGCAGCGACATCCCTGGCAGTTCCTGGCTGGCAATCTGGCTTTTCGCTTTACCGAAGTAAGCGCGATGTAACATCGCCAGCGAATAAACAGATGCAAAGACCAGCCCAAAGGTAGAGATAACGGTAATCACCGGGACAACCTGGAAGCTGCCGAACAGAATCATAAATTCGCCGACGAAGTTACCGGTGCCAGGCATCCCAAGCGTTGCCACCGCAAAGAACAGCGACAGTGCTGGCAGCCATTTCATCTTGCTCCACAGACCGCCCATCATGCGCATGTCGCGGGTATGGATACGTTCATAAAGCTGACCACAAAGAATAAACAGACCCGCCGCCGACAAACCGTGCGCAATCATCTGGATTACCGCGCCCTGGTAGGCCAACTGGCTGCCGGTGTAGATAGCAATCAGCACGAAGCCCATGTGGGAAACCGAGGTGTAGGCGATCAGACGTTTGATATCGGTCTGGGCGAAGGCCATCCACGCACCGTAGAAGATGCCGATAACACCCAGCCACATAGCAATTGGCGCGAACTCTGCCGACGCGTTCGGGAACAGCGGCAGGGAGAAACGCAGCAAACCGTAAGCGGCAGTTTTCAGCAAGATCCCCGCGAGGTCAACGGAACCGGCGGTCGGAGCCTGGGAGTGCGCATCCGGCAGCCAGCCATGCAGCGGAACCACCGGCATTTTGACTGCGAAGGCGATGAAGAAGCCCAGCATTAACAGGTATTCCACACCACTGGACATTGGCGTATTCAGCAGCTCTTCATAGTTGAAGGTCCAGACGCCGGTCGCATTGTAGTGAACAAAAACCAGCGCCAGGATGGCAATCAACATCACCAGGCCACTCGCCTGGGTGTAAATGAAGAACTTGGTTGCCGCCGTGATACGCGTTTTACCGTCAGAGGCTTTATGCCCCCACAGTGCGATCAGGAAGTACATCGGCACCAGCATCATTTCCCAGAAGAAGAAGAACAGGAACATGTCGATGGCAAGGAACACGCCGATAACGCCGCCCAGGATCCACATCAGGTTGAGGTGGAAGAAGCCCTGATATTTTTCGATCTCTTTCCACGAACATAGTACCGCCAGCACACCGAGCAGACCGGTCAGCACGACCATCAGCAGCGACAGCCCGTCAATGGCGAGATGAATAGAGATACCAAAACGCGGGATCCACGGCATGTCGAATTCAGACTGCCACTGCGGAATTCCGGCGGATTGCGTCAGTGAATAACCGCCCTGCAACCACAGTTGCAGCGACAGCGCCAGCGTCAATCCCATGGTGATCAGCGCGATCCAGCGTGGCACCTTGACGCCAAAGCGTTCGGTCTGCCAGCACAGGAAGCCGCCAATAAAGGGAATTAATATTAGCCAGGGTAGTAACATGGCGATCTTTATTCCTTGTAAAAGTCCCGTCAGGACCGGATTTTCAACGAATTCTCACGACAGAAAATTCTCTTCGGACTGGGGGTAGTGTCGGATGCACCGCGAAGGCGGCTTATCCGACCTACGTTCTTATATGCCCAGGGGCAATCCCACAATCCTTAACTCAACGCAGTACCATCAACAGTGCCAGCACCACGACCGCACCGATGCTCATGGATGCCACATACCAGCGCAGATAGCCGTTCTCACTTAACAGCAGACCTTTACCTGCAAAGCGGGAAAGGACAGCCGGGATGTTCATCATTGAGTTCAGCGGATCGCGTTTCAGCAACCAGGCAATACCCAGGAACGGCTTGACGAACACTTTGTCATACAGCCAGTCAAATCCCCAGGCGTTGTACCACCAGGTGCCCAGCAGACGGCCCGGCGCACTGTTGGCGATGGAGGTCACCAGAGTACGTTTACCCAGCCACAGCCAGGCTGCCAGCAGAATGCCGACCACCGCGACCACGCCAGAGGTAATTTCCAGGGTCAACATGCTGCCGTGCGCCAGTTCCGTCGTTTGCGGAAGCACGCCCTGCAGCGGCGGTACAATCAGTGCGCCAACGAAGGTGGAAAGGATCAGCAGCACAATCAGCGGCAGGCTGTGAGTTACCCCTTTCACGGCGTGAGCGTGAATTTGTTCTTTTCCGTGGAAGACGATGAAAATCATACGGAAGGTGTAGAGCGAGGTCATAAACGCACCGACCAGACCTGCCACCATCAGATTGATATGACCATTCGCCATCGCACCCGCGAGGATCTCATCCTTACTGAAGAAGCCCGCAGTGACCAGCGGTAGTGCCGACAGTGCTGCGCCGCCCACCAGGAAGCAGAGATAAACCAGCGGAATAGATTTACGCAGACCGCCCATCTTGAAGATGTTCTGTTCGTGATGGCAGGCCAGAATGACGGAACCGGATGCCAGGAACAGCAGCGCTTTAAAGAACGCGTGAGTCATCAAGTGGAAAATCGCCGCATCCCATGCCTGCACGCCAAGCGCGAGGAACATGTAGCCAATCTGGCTCATGGTAGAGTAAGCGAGAACACGTTTGATGTCGGTCTGTACCAGCGCGGCAAAACCGGCCAGCAGCAGCGTAACCGCCCCGACAATACCCACCAGATGCAGAACTTCCGGCGTCATCAGGAACAGGCCGTGGGTACGGGCGATCAGGTAGACACCCGCGGTTACCATCGTTGCGGCGTGGATCAGCGCGGAGACAGGCGTCGGGCCCGCCATCGCGTCAGCAAGCCATGTCTGCAACGGCAACTGCGCAGATTTACCGACCGCACCGCCCAGCAGCATCAGCGTCGCCCACATCAGCATGTTATTGCCGTCAGCAAAGCGCGCTGGTGCCAGTTCCACCATTTCGCGGAAGTTCAGGGTGCCCAGTTCGTTGTAAAGAATGAACAGTGCGAAAGCGAGGAAAACGTCACCCACACGGGTCACGACGAACGCTTTCATTGCCGCTGCGCCATTCTTCGGATCGGTGTAATAGAAACCGATCAGCAGATAGGAGCACAGGCCCACGCCTTCCCAGCCGAGGTACATCAGCAGCAGGTTATCGGCGAGAACCAGAACTACCATGCTGGCGATGAACAGGTTGGTGTAGGCGAAGAAGCGAGAGTAGCCCTCTTCACCGCGCATGTACCAGGAGGCGTACATGTGAATAAGGAAACCCACACCAGTGACCACCGAGAGCATGGTCAGCGACAGGCCGTCCAGCACCAGGTTAAAACCGATGTTAAAGTCGCCTACCGACATCCACGTCCACAGCGGCTGGCTGTATGACTGCTCGCCGTTAGCGAAGAAATCAACGCCGATAAAGGCGGTTACCAGCGCCGCCAGGCCCACAGAGCCAACGCCGACGATCGCCGAAACGTTTTCAGACCAGCGCCCACGGGAGAACGCCAGCAGGACGAAGCCAATCAATGGCAAAATAATGGTTAAGGCAAGCATGTTCATCCGCGCATCTCACTTACTGAATCGATGTTCAGGTTCTGGCGACGACGGTGAAGTTGCAGCAGCAGCGCAAGGCCGATACTCGCTTCTGCCGCCGCGAGGCTGATGGCGAGAATGTACATCACCTGACCGTCGGTCTGACCCCAGTAGCTTCCGGCGACCACAAAGGCCAGCGCGGAGGCGTTAATCATGATTTCCAGACCAATCAGCATAAACAGCAGATTGCGACGGATAACCAGACCGGTTAAGCCAAGAACGAATAAGATTGCCGCGAGGATCAGTCCATGTTGTAAGGGGATCATGCGTGCTCCTCCGTTTTTCTTTTCGCGCTGTCGTCTTTACGATTGCTCAGCACTTCACCCGCACGCTCTTCACGACCGACGTGGAAGGCCACAACCAGACCCGCGAGCAGCAGCATAGAAGCCAGTTCCACCGCCAGTACGTAAGGCCCGAACAGCGTAATACCCACTGCTTTAGCACTGATTGGCGTACCGTCGATACCCTGATCATTAACACCAAGGATGGCGTAAACAATCACCACCAGCATGATGGCCGACAAAATTGCCGGACCAATCCACACCTGCGGTTTCAGCCACTGGCGTTCCTGTTCGATTTCTGAACCGCCCAGGTTGAGCATCATCACCACGAACACGAACAGCACCATAATGGCACCCGCGTAGACGATAATTTCCAGCGCACCGGCGAAGTAAGCGCCCAGTGAGAAGAACACCCCGGAAATCGCCAGCAGCGAAATAATCAGGTACAGCAGTGCGTGTACCGGATTGGTATGGGTGATCACTCGCAAGGTCGCAAGTATGGCTATCAGGCCACAGATATAAAAAGCGAACTCCATTGCCCCTCTCCTTACGGTAACAGGCTCTTGACGTCGATAGGCTTGGCTTCGTTCTCTGCTTCGCCCTTATCTTTGCCGTCGATTGCCATACCTGCCATCCGGTAGAAGTTATATTCCGGGTATTTGCCCGGACCGGAGATCAGCAGATCCTCTTTTTCGTAAACCAGATCCTGGCGCTTGTATTCCCCCATTTCGAAATCCGGGGTTAACTGAATCGCCGTGGTCGGACAGGCTTCTTCGCACAGACCACAGAAAATGCAGCGTGAGAAGTTGATGCGGAAAAATTCCGGGTACCAGCGACCGTCTTTGGTTTCTGCTTTTTGCAGCGAGATACAGCCGACCGGGCAGGCTACCGCGCAGAGGTTACAGGCTACGCAACGCTCTTCGCCGTCCGGGTCGCGGGTCAGAACGATACGACCACGATAACGGGGCGGCAGATAGACCGGCTCTTCCGGGTACATTCGCGTTTCGCGTTTGGCGAACGCGTGCAGGCCGATCATCCAGATACTACGAACCTGGGTGCCGAAACCTACTAACAATTCTTTTAAGGTCATGGTCTTATTGCCCCTTATTGCGCCTGCCAGAGAATGACAGCCGCCGTTACCAGCAAGTTGATCAGCGTCAGCGGCAGGCAGATTTTCCAGCCGAAGGACATTACCTGGTCATAACGCGGACGCGGTAACGACGCACGAATCAAAATGAACATCATCATAAAGAACGCGGTTTTCAGCGCGAACCAGATGAATGGCGGTAACAACGGGCCTTGCCAGCCACCGAAGAACAGCGTCACCATCAATGCAGAGATGGTCACAATCCCGATGTACTCACCCACGAAGAACAGACCGAACTTCATACCGGAATATTCAATGTGGTAACCATCCGCCAGTTCCTGCTCGGCTTCCGGCTGGTCAAACGGGTGACGGTGACATACCGCCACGCCCGCGATGGCAAAGGTAATAAAACCAAAGAATTGCGGGATAACGTTCCACACATGCGCCTGGCTGTTGACGATGTCGGTCATGTTGAATGAACCGGCCTGCGCCACCACGCCCATTAGGGAAAGCCCGAGGAACACTTCGTAGCTCAGGGTCTGCGCAGAAGCACGCATCGCACCCAGCAACGAGTATTTGTTGTTACTTGACCAGCCCGCAAACAGCACCGCGTAAACCGCCAGACCTGCCATCATCAGGAAGAACAAAATCCCGATGTTCAGGTCGGCAACCACCCAACCCGGACTGACTGGCACAATCGCAAAGGCCAGCAGCAGCGAGGTAAAGGCAATCATCGGTGCCAGGGTAAAGATGACGCGATCCGAGAATTTCGGGATCCAGTCTTCTTTAAAGAACATTTTGATCATGTCCGCAACCAGCTGGAGCGAACCGCCCCAGCCAACACGGTTAGGTCCGTAACGGTTCTGGAACAGACCCAGCAGGCGACGTTCGCCAAAGCTCATGAATGCCCCGCAGGTGACAACCACCAGCAGGATCACCACCGCTTTGAGGATGGTCAGCAGGATCTCAATCAGTTCCGGTGATATCCAACTCATTGTTGTGCCTCCTTGAGATCCTCAAGATGCGCGCCAGCCAGCACCGGAGCAATGCCGGACATACCCATCGGCAAACCCACCTGCCCTGCCGTCAGCCCTTCAGCGATTTCAACCGGCAGCGTGACCGTGTTGCCATCGTAACTAAAGGAGACGCGAGCGCCTGCGTTCACGCCCAACTTCGCGGCATCCGCTGGGTTGAGTTTGATGTACGGCTGCGGCATACGGCTCTGGAAGACCGGAGCACGCTGTGACAATTCATCGCTGCCAAACAGGTGGTAATACGGCGCGATACGCCATTTCCCGTCCTGCGGCTGGAAGCGTGCCGGTACGCTGGTGAAGTAATCCAGACCATTTTCGCTGGTTTCAAACAGACGCACGCCCGGATCGCCAAAGCGCAGTTTGCCGCCCACTTCGTCCTGGAATTTGTTCCACGCCTGCGGGGAGTTCCAGCCCGGCGCCCAGGCAAACGGCACTTGCGAACGGTGCGCGGTCGGCTGGTTGTTACCTTCCATCGAGAAGGTGAACATGGTGTCAATATCCTGCGGCTGACGCGGCTCATGAACGCTGATATTGGCGCGCATGGCGGTACGACCGCTGTAACGGTGCGGTTCACGGGCCAGTTTCTGCCCACGAATACGGAATGTCGCATCCGGCGCAGCATCTTTGATACCTGCCAGTTCCGGGATTTTCGCCACAACAGCGTCAATCACATGGTCGAGCTGCGTCCAGTCCACTTCACGGCTCAGCAGGGTGCTGTGCAGCGAGTGTAACCAGCGCCAGCTTTCCAGCATGACAGTTTTGCTGTCGTAATAAGCAGGATCGTAAACCTGGAAGAAACGTTGGGCGCGGCCTTCGTTGTTGATCACCGTACCGTCGCTTTCAGCAAAGCTGGCAGCAGAAAGTACCAGATGGGCGTTTTCCATAATCGCTGTGCGTTGATGATCAACCACCATCACCAGCGGCGCTTTAGCCAGCGCAGCATTCACGCGGGTAGCGGAAGCGTGACGATGCAGATCGTTTTCCAGCACCACCACCGCGTCGGCGCGTCCGGTTTCCAGTTCGGTCAACGCTTCTTCAAGCGAACCGCCACCCATAATGCCCAGCCCCATGCTGTTGACGGAACGGGCAATCATGGTGATACCAACGTCAGCGCCGCGACCTTTCAGGGCTTTCGCGACGTTAGCCGCAGCCTGAATCACCTCTATGCTACCGGCGTTCGTCCCGGAGATAATCAACGGTTTCTTCGCACCTGCCAGTGCCTGCACGATGACGTCGATTTTGCTTTGCAGCTCAGGTTCGATACCGTCAACCGCTGGCGCAGAGTTATCCAGCGCATGGGCGATGGCAAAACCTAAACGCGCCTGATCTTCAACCGGTGCGCGGTAAGTCCACGCCGCGATATCATCCAGACGGGTGTCATCAACGTTGGTAACAAACAGCGGATGCTTCGCACGTTGACCGATGTTGAGGATTGCCGCAATCTGCCAGTCAGCCACTTTCTGTGCTGCCGCCATTTCGCGCGCTTTACCTTTCACAGCCTGACGCACTGCCAGCGCGACGCGCGCGCCGGTCTGGGTAACGTCTTCGCCCAGCACCAGTACCGCATCGTAAGATTCGATTTCGCGCAGAGCCGGAGTATAAATGCCGCCTTCACGCAGCACTTTCAGCGCCAGTTGCAGACGTTCCTGCTCACCGTGAGCGATACCGGTGTAGAAGTTTTCTTCGCCCACCAGTTCACGCAGCGCAAAGTTGCTTTCCACGCTGGCACGCGGAGAACCAATACCGATCACTTTCTTCGACTGACGCAGAATATCTGCCGCGCCCTGCATTGCCTGTTCGGCGTTGAGGGTAATGAAATCATCGCCACGACGCTGTACTGGCTGACGCGGACGATCCTTCAGGTTGACGTAACCGTAACCGAAACGACCACGGTCGCAGAGGAAGTAGTGGTTTACCGTACCGTTGTAACGGTTTTCGATACGACGCAGTTCGCCGTAACGTTCACCGGGGCTGATGTTACAGCCGATGGAACATTGCTGGCAGATGCTCGGCGCAAACTGCATATCCCATTTACGGTTGTAACGCTCGGAGTGCGTTTTGTCGGTAAATACGCCGGTCGGGCAAATTTCGACCAGGTTACCGGAAAATTCGCTTTCCAGCGTGCCGTCTTCCGGGCGACCGAAGTAGACGTTGTCGTGCGCACCGTAAACGCCCAGATCTGTACCGTCAGCGTAATCTTTGTAGTAACGCACACAGCGGTAGCAGGCGATGCAGCGGTTCATTTCGTGAGAGATGAATGGCCCCAAATCCTGATTACGGTGGGTACGTTTGGTGAAACGGTAGCGACGGAAGCTGTGTCCGGTCATCACGGTCATATCCTGAAGATGGCAGTTACCGCCTTCTTCACATACCGGACAGTCGTGCGGGTGGTTGGTCATTAACCACTCGACCACACTTTCACGGAACTGTTTCGCTTCTTCGTCGTCAATGGAAATAAAGGTGCCATCGGAAGCCGGTGTCATACAGGACATCACCAGGCGACCACGCGTGTCTTCCGCGTTTTGGTATTGCTTCACCGCACACTGGCGGCAAGCACCGACGCTTCCCAGCGCCGGATGCCAGCAAAAGTAAGGAATATCAAGGCCCAGAGACAGACAAGCTTCCAGCAGGTTGTCCGCTCCGTTGACCTCGTATTCTTTGCCGTCTACATGAATTGTAGCCATTAGCATGCTTCCAGTTTTCTCGGTCAGGGACCGAGCGTTAATCGAAATTCGGTTACCAGCGCTCTTTCAGCAGGTTCGGCTGAATCCCATTAATCAAATGGGTATTGCTGAACGGCTGTTTGATTCCCGCCTCAAATTCTTCGCGGAAATATTTGATGGCGCTCTGTAACGGCTCCACTGCACCAGGTGCGTGGGCACAGAAAGTTTTACCCGGGCCTAAGAATCGACACAGTTGCTCAAGTGTTTCGATATCGCCCGGCTGACCTTCACCACGCTCCAGCGCACGCAGAATTTTCACGCTCCACGGCAGACCGTCGCGGCACGGCGTACACCAGCCGCAGGATTCACGGGCGAAAAACTCTTCCAGGTTACGCACCAGCGACACCATGTTGATCTCATGGTCAACCGCCATCGCCAGCGCCGTACCCAGACGGCTTCCCGCTTTACCGATACTTTCGAATTCCATCGGCAGATCAAGGTGCGCTTCGGTCAGGAAGTCAGTCCCCGCGCCGCCTGGCTGCCAGGCTTTAAATTTCAGACCATTACGCATACCACCGGCGTAATCTTCGAGGATCTCGCGTGCGGTGGTGCCGAACGGCAGTTCCCACAGTCCCGGATTTTTCACCCGACCGGAGAAGCCCATCAGCTTGGTGCCAGCATCTTTACTTTTCGAGATGTTCTGATACCACTCCACGCCGTTAGCGAGGATCGCCGGAACGTTACACAGGGTTTCGACGTTGTTGACACAGGTCGGTTTGCCCCATACGCCGGAGGTTGCCGGGAAGGGGGGTTTCGAGCGTGGGTTAGCACGACGCCCTTCCAGGGAGTTGATTAACGCTGTTTCTTCCCCGCAGATGTAGCGCCCTGCCCCGGTATGGACGAACAGTTCGAAGTCGAAACCTGTTCCCATAATGTTTTTGCCAAGCAAGCCCGCTTCAGTGGCTTCGGCAATGGCGCGGCGCAGATTTACTGCCGCTTCGATATATTCGCCACGCAGGAAGATGTAGCCACGGTAAGCTTTCAGCGCAAACGCGGAGATGAGCATACCTTCCACCAGCAGGTGCGGCAGTTGCTCCATCAGCAGGCGGTCTTTATAGGTGCCTGGCTCCATTTCATCGGCGTTACACAGCAGGTAACGGATGTTCATGGATTCGTCTTTCGGCATCAGGCTCCATTTCAGGCCGGTAGAAAAGCCCGCGCCACCGCGCCCTTTCAGACCAGCGTCTTTTACCTGATTAACGATTTCGTCCGGAGACAGCCCGGTCAGCGCCTTACGCGCGCCTTCGTAACCGTTTTTGCTGCGATATTCGTCCAGCCACACTGGCTGTTTGTCATCGCGCAGACGCCAGGTCAGCGGATGCGTTTCGGGAGTACGGATAATGTTTTTCATTTATACCGCTCCAGCAGTTCAGGGATCGCTTCCGGGGTCAGATGCGCGTGAGTATCCTCATCGATCATCATGTTTGGCCCTTTATCACAGTTCCCCAGGCAGCAAGTTGGCAGCAGCGTAAAGCGACCGTCAAATGTCGTTTGCCCTGGTTTGATGTTTAGCTTTTTCTCGAGCGCCGCCTGAATACCCTGGTAACCGTTGATATGACAGACCACGCTGTCGCAATAACGGATCACATGGCGGCCAACCGGCTGGCGGAAGATCTGGCTGTAGAACGTTGCCACACCTTCGACGTCGCTTGCCGGAATACCCAGCACATCGGCGATCGCGTGGATCGCACCATCCGGCACCCAGCCACGCTGCTTCTGAACGATTTTCAGCGCTTCAATGGACGCCGCACGCGGGTCTTCGTAGTGGTGCATCTCGTGCTCAATCGCTTCACGCTCTGCCGCACTCAGCTCAAAAGCCTCGGTTTGTGGTTGTTGATTCTCGTGCATAATTAGCGGTCCACATCTGACATAACAAAATCGATACTGCCCAGATAAACAATCAGGTCAGACACCAGGCTACCGCGGATCGCCGCCGGAATTTGCTGCAAATGCGCATAACTCGGCGTGCGGATACGAGTGCGATAACTCATGGTGCTACCGTCGCTGGTCAGGTAGTAACTGTTGATCCCCTTGGTCGCCTCAATCATCTGGAAAGATTCATTGGCAGGCATCACCGGCCCCCACGACACTTGCAGGAAGTGGGTGATCAGGGTTTCGATATGTTGCAGCGTGCGCTCTTTCGGCGGCGGCGTGGTCAGCGGGTGATCCGCTTTGAACGGGCCTTCCGGCATGTTGTTGAGGCACTGCTCAAGAATGCGCAGACTCTGGCGCAGCTCTTCCACTTTCAGCATTACGCGGGTGTAGCAGTCAGAAACACCACCACCAACCGGGATTTCAAAGTCGAAGTTTTCATAGCCAGAATAAGGACGCGCCTTACGCACGTCGAAGTCGATCCCGGTAGCACGCAGGCCCGCGCCAGTGGTGCCCCACTCCAGCGCCTCTTTCGCGCCATAGGCGGCAACGCCCTGGGAACGACCTTTCAGAATGGTATTTTGCAGCGCCGCTTTCTCGTAAGACGCCAGACGTTTCGGCATCCAGTCGAGGAACTCACGCAGCAGGCGATCCCAGCCGCGCGGCAGGTCGTGCGCTACGCCGCCAATACGGAACCACGCCGGGTGCATACGGAAACCCGTGATCGCTTCCACCAGATCGTAAATTTTCTGACGATCGGTAAAGGCGAAGAACACGGGCGTCATTGCGCCGACGTCCTGAATAAAGGTCGAGATGTACAGCAGGTGGCTGTTGATACGGAACAGTTCGGAGAGCATAACGCGAATGACGTTAACGCGATCCGGCACGGTGATCCCGGCCAGTTTCTCTACCGCCAGCACGTAAGGCATTTCGTTAACGCAGCCGCCGAGGTATTCAATACGGTCGGTATACGGAATGTAGCTGTGCCAGGACTGGCGCTCGCCCATTTTCTCCGCACCACGGTGGTGGTAGCCGATGTCTGGTACGCAGTCGACAATCTCTTCGCCGTCGAGTTGTAAAACGATACGGAAAGCCCCGTGCGCCGACGGGTGGTTCGGACCGAGGTTGAGGAACATGAAGTCCTCGTTTTCGGTGCCGCGCTTCATCCCCCACTCTTCCGGTTTGAAGGTCAGGGCTTCCATCTCCAGATCCTGTTTGGCTTTGGTCAGCTCAAACGGCGAGAATTCGGTAGCGCGCGCCGGGTAATCTTTACGCAGCGGGTGACCTTTCCAGGTTTGCGGCATCATGATGCGGCGCAGGTTCGGGTGACCGTCGAAAGTAATGCCAAACAGATCCCAGGTTTCACGCTCATACCAGTTAGCGTTCGGGAACAGTTTGGTGAAGGTCGGTACGTGCAGGTCGTTTTCTGCCAGCGCCACCTTCAGCATGATGTCGCGGTTACGATCGATAGAAATCAGATGGTAGAAAACGGAAAAATCCGCGGCAGGTAACCCTTCGCGGTGTGTGCGCAGACGTTCGTCCATGCCGTGTAAGTCAAACAGCATGACGTAAGGTTTCGGCAGTTTCTTTAAGAAATCGCCAACTTCCAGTAATTGTTCACGCTTGATCCACACAACGGGAACCCCGGTGCGAGTCGCCTGAACAGTAAAGGCATCCGGCCCAAAACGGTTGCGCAGTTCGCCAATCACCGGATCATCAAGATGATCGCGGGTCTGCCAGGCGGGTTCTTGCGCGGTTAAGTCGGTCATATTGTTCACCATTGCAAATGGTCCGTGGTGACTGTCGGCGCAGTAAGCTTCGCGAAATAGATTTAGGAATAAGCGAAGAAAAATCCCTTTGCCGACAGGCGCAAATTAAATCTCGTCAGGTGTACGCAGGTTGGTTACGGCAATGCGTTCACCGCGCTTGCGTTCGCGCTCTGATTGCATATTGGCGCGATAAACGCCCTGATCGCCAACCACCCAGGAGAGCGGACGACGTTCTTTGCCGATAGATTCCTGCAACAGCATCAGTGCCTGCATGTACGCTTCAGGACGCGGCGGGCAGCCCGGGATATACACATCAACCGGGATGAATTTATCGACGCCCTGCACAACGGAATAAATATCGTACATACCGCCGGAGTTGGCACAGGCACCCATTGAGATAACCCATTTTGGTTCCAGCATCTGGTCATACAGACGCTGAATAACCGGTGCCATTTTGGTAAAGCAGGTTCCTGCAACCACCATCAGGTCAGCCTGACGCGGCGAAGCACGCAATACTTCTGCGCCAAAACGCGCCACGTCATGCACCGCGGTAAACGAAGTCACCATCTCAACGTAACAGCAGGAAAGACCGAAGTTATACGGCCAAATTGAGTTTTTACGACCCCAGTTAACCATGTCATTGAGCTTGCCCATAAACACGTTTTTGTTAACTTCTTGCTCCAGAGGGTCGGTTACGATCTCCTGCTTTTGCAGGGGGTAACGGTCGTTCTCACCGTTGGGATCTATGCGGGTGAGCGTATAATCCATCTTAATGCCTCGCGGTTAGCGTTGACGATTAGCGATACTGTTCGTTTCCGGGTTCATACGCTCGCGGCGTGAACGCGCGGGCGTCCAGTCCAGCGCGCCAATACGCACCAGATAAACCAGACCTGCCAGTAACACAAAAATAAAAATTGCAGCTTCCACAAAGCCTACCCAGCCGCTTTCGCGGATAGAGGTTGACCATGCGAACAGATACAGCGCTTCAACGTCGAAGATAACGAAGAACATGGCCACCAGATAAAACTTGGCGGACAGGCGTAAGCGGGCGGAGCCGACCGAGTCGATACCGGATTCAAACGGCACGTTTTTCGACCTCGCGCGTGCGCGACCGCCTAAAAACCAACCGCCTACCAGCATCAGGCAACACAGGCCAATGGCAACGATAAGAAAGATAGCGAATGCCCAGTGATGAGCGATGACTTCAGTGGATGTTGACATACTCATTGCTTACTCATCAAAAGTAGCGCCAGATTCACTGCTCTTCACGGCAGATGGACGCCACATCGATTCATGGGGAGGAATAAAAAAAACCTTACAATCACTGTAGAAATTCTTTTATACAGCTAATTGATGTGGTCTTTTACTCCTTTCTATAACCTTTTGTCAACTTTAACAAAAGTTTCTTCACATTAGTTTACATAATATCAACACCATTAGCATTTAATGCCCTTTCACCCCAGATCCTTGACGACTCCAGGATAATTAGATGTTGTTGAATCGTGTCCGTTGTGAAGCAATGGAAAAAATACGGGTCTATTTTGACAGGAATTTGTGTCGATTCCTCCCCCCAAAAGAGAGTATTTTCTTGATCTGTGACACGCTTTTGTCATTCCATAACAAAAACGCAGCAACAAATTTACGTATTTTTTAACATCATTGTAGCAGGTGATTTTTTTCAGGCGATTATTTGTGCGTTCGGGACGTGAATCTCTGGTGATTGAAAAATGAACAGTTTTGTACGTTCTGCACTATGCGAGGAAGGATTTTTACTAAAAAAAAGCCGCTGGGGTTTAAAACACCCCCAGCGGCTCGTTTTTTACACTATTGTCTCAGGAATTATCTATCGTCCGTCGATTACTCGATATCCCTTTCAATCAACAATGAATCATCCCCTTCCGGAGCAGACATTGGGCTGTATTGCCACGGATTATGGTAGCTCTCCATCGCCTGATAGATCACCTGGGCCAGCTCATTATTACTGGACGGGTCATAGCACAGCAAATATTCGGTATCAGGTAGCGGCGGTAAGCCATCTACTCCACTCAGCACACGCAGGTCCGGGCTCATCATCTCAACCGGCCTTGCCGTCACGCCAAGACCGGCTTTCACTGCCGCACGAACGGCCGGAAGCGTCGAGGCGACATAAGCCAGTCGCCATGGAATATCTGCTTTATTAAGCGTCGCCAGCACCATATCGCGAAACGGACTTGGATCATCCAGCAATACAAGAGGGATCGGCTCGCCTTTTTGCAATACGTATTCCGCTGCGCAGTACCAGTGTGTTGGCGAGGTACGCAGGTTCAATGCCTTAAACGCTGAAGGACGATGGGTGGTTACCATCAAATCCACTTCCTGGGATTCCAGCATTTCTGCCATATAGGCATTACGTTTAACGCGGACATCCAGCGCTAATTTCGGATAAACCGAACTCACGCGATTTAACAGGAAAGGTAAGATCGTATCGGCAGATTCATCTGAAGCACCGATAGTTAACACGCCCTGAAGATTACTGAACATTAATGATGAGCAGGCCTCATCATTAAAACGCAGGATTTTCCTGGCGTAACCAAGAAGTTGAATGCCATGTTCAGTTAACAGTTTGTTGCGACCGTGACGAGCGAACAGTTCTTTCCCAACGAGTTGTTCCAGACGCTGCATTTGCTGACTTACGGCGGACTGAGTACGACACACAGCGGCAGCTGCGGCAGCAAAAGTGTTCAGATCGGCAACAGCAACAAATGTTCTCAGCAGATCGAGGTCGAGGTTAATTATCGGACGATTTGCACTTATCATATATTATCACTTACTGGCGGCTCATACTGAGCTGGTTAATGCTGTGCACACACAAACAAGCAATTCCATTTGTAATGTGCCTCCCTGGCAGTTTCATCCGGAACCCGGACGAAAGTAAAAATGCATATGAGTTGCACTAAAAAAGCGACTCACATTGTTCCGTTATAATGCCTGAAGTAGATCACAGAATATATCTTCAGGGATCGCATATCTATTAAGTTACTCACTCTTTTCTATTTATGACATGCGCGTGTTTGTATAAATGTAAATGTGAGTCCTTGTTCCACTCTAGTGCAGCATCGCTGGTCATACGCGAACACGTACAAACAGCAATGGTGAGGCGGCATCAAGAGCAGGGATCCGTCATTTATGCGAGCATTTTACCCCAAAAACCTTTTATTTATAAGGGTCATTGCGAATTATCTGATGCAAAGTTATGTTATGTTAGGCAAAGTAATCTTCTATTATTAATAAGCACATCAAAACCTTTTTGAATATTAAATAATAATTAATTAGCATTATCCTCATTCATTAATTTCGCTTAACAATAGTTTCACACCTTGCCCCCATTACGACACCTCGGAAATCATCACGCTGTTAAACTCTCCGTAATGCGGAAATATCATCATCGCGTTTCATTAGTGAATTCTTAAATGAGGCATTTTCACACAATTATCTTACAGATAAAAAAACCAGACTTACAATTAAGAATCAGAACAATTCACTATATAACATTGCATGTAAAGCATATACACCTCATTATTTTGTCATTATTAAGTTATTAACAGCACAATCGAGCCTTCCCCTCTGGCAAAATCTTATTCTGCAGATCTTCAAAACACCGTCCTGGGGGAGTACATTGTTCTAAGCTGACTTCCACGGCAGGGAGTGGCGATAACAGCAAAAAAGGTCAAGATTCATGTCCCCCATTGAAAAATCCAGCAAATTAGAGAATGTCTGTTATGACATCCGTGGTCCGGTGCTGAAAGAAGCAAAACGCCTGGAAGAAGAAGGTAACAAGGTACTGAAACTGAACATCGGCAACCCAGCCCCGTTCGGTTTTGACGCGCCAGATGAAATCCTCGTTGACGTGATACGCAACCTGCCTACCGCTCAAGGGTATTGCGATTCCAAAGGTCTTTACTCCGCGCGTAAAGCCATCATGCAGCACTACCAGGCTCGTGGCATGCGTGATGTTACCGTGGAAGATATTTACATCGGCAATGGTGTATCGGAGCTTATCGTTCAGGCAATGCAGGCATTGCTGAACAGCGGGGACGAAATGTTGGTTCCTGCACCAGATTACCCACTATGGACCGCGGCGGTTTCGCTTTCCAGCGGTAAAGCGGTGCATTATCTTTGCGATGAATCCTCTGACTGGTTCCCGGACCTCGATGATATTCGCGCTAAAATTACGCCTCGTACGCGTGGGATCGTTATAATCAACCCAAATAACCCAACCGGCGCGGTATATTCCAAAGAGCTTTTAATGGAGATTGTGGAGATTGCACGTCAGCATAATCTCATTATCTTCGCCGATGAAATTTATGACAAAATTCTTTACGACGACGCTGAGCATCACTCAATTGCGCCGCTGGCACCTGACCTGCTGACCATTACCTTTAACGGACTGTCGAAAACGTACCGCGTTGCAGGCTTCCGTCAGGGGTGGATGGTGTTGAACGGGCCGAAAAAACACGCCAAAGGCTACATCGAAGGTCTGGAAATGCTGGCTTCAATGCGCCTGTGTGCTAACGTTCCTGCGCAACACGCCATTCAGACCGCGCTGGGTGGTTATCAGAGCATCAGTGAATTTATTACCCCTGGCGGTCGTCTTTATGAGCAGCGTAACCGCGCGTGGGAACTGATCAACGATATTCCGGGCGTTTCCTGCGTGAAACCTCGTGGTGCGCTGTATATGTTCCCGAAAATCGACGCCAAACGCTTTAACATTCACGACGATCAGAAAATGGTGCTGGATTTCCTGTTGCAGGAAAAAGTTCTGTTGGTGCAAGGGACGGCATTCAACTGGCCGTGGCCGGATCACTTCCGCATTGTCACGCTACCGCGTGTCGATGATATCGAGCTGTCTTTGAGCAAGTTCGCGCGTTTCCTTTCTGGTTATCATCAGCTGTAATCTTAATTTCACTGCCGGAGATTGCATCCGGCAGCGTTATCCCGCCACAATGACCTGATGATGTCATCATACGTAAGGTCACTATGAAACAGAGCCATTTTTTTGCCCATCTCTCCCGCCTGAAACTCATTAACCGCTGGCCGCTCATGCGCAACGTGCGGACGGAAAATGTGTCCGAACACAGTTTGCAGGTAGCGATGGTCGCCCATGCGCTGGCAGCTATCAAAAATCGGAAATTTGGCGGTAATGTCAACGCCGAACGTATCGCTTTACTGGCGATGTACCACGATGCCTCAGAAGTGCTCACCGGCGATCTCCCTACTCCGGTGAAATACTTCAATTCGCAAATCGCTCAGGAGTACAAGGCTATTGAAAAAATCGCTCAGCAAAAACTGGTCGATATGGTTCCGGAAGAGCTGCGGGATATCTTTGCGCCGTTAATTGACGAGCATGCATATAGCGATGAAGAAAAATCGCTGGTGAAACAGGCAGATGCACTGTGTGCATATCTGAAATGTCTGGAAGAACTCGCGGCCGGAAATAATGAATTCTTGCTGGCAAAAACGCGACTGGAAGCGACGCTTGAAGCGCGTCGCAGCCAGGAGATGGACTACTTCATGGAAGTATTTGTTCCCAGCTTCCATCTTTCGCTCGATGAGATTAGCCAGGATTCACCGCTGTAAGCAGCCGGAGTCTGCGTCGCATCAGGCAATAAGCGCCGGATGCGACATCAGGCTCTTGTCAAAACGGAAACAGCATCGGGATCATCACCACACAAACCGCCATCACGATAATGGTGAACGGTACCCCCAACTTCACAAAGTCACTGAAGCTGTAATTTCCCGGACCTAAAACCAGTGTGTTAACAGGTGAAGAAACCGGTGTCATAAAGGCGGCGGATGCTGCCATCGCCACGACCATCGCGAATGGATAAGGCGACACCCCCATCGTTTTGGCAGCAGCCAGCGCAATCGGAGCCATCAACACCGCCGTCGCGGTATTAGAGATAAATAGCCCAATAACCGCCGACAAGACAAACAAACAACCCAGCATCATATGTGGCCCGTAACCACCGCCAATGTCCATCAGCCCTTTCACCGCCAGCGCGACACCTCCCGTTTTCTGTAATGCCACAGCAAACGGCATCATCCCAACGATCAAAATAATGCTCGGCCAGTGAATGGATTTATAGGCGCTTTCAGCATCTATACAGCGGAATTTCCCCATCAGCAGGCAGGCGATGATAGCGGCAACAGGATTAGGAATTTCATCTGTCAGCATTAACGCCACCATTAGCACCAGACAGAAAATGGCATGGGGTGCCTGGCTGTGCGCGGGCGATGCTTCACTCACCTCTTCCGGTAAGTTCAGCGCTACGAAGTCGCGGCCCTGTTTGGCCAGCATACCGATCAGTTTCCAGTTACCCACAACCAGGATGATATCGCCCAGCAGCAGAGGCTCATCCGCCAGCGAACCTTCCAGCGCCACGCCATTGCGCTTTAGCCCCACCACATTCAGTCCGTAGCGGGTACGAAAACCAATTTCGCGCACCGATTTACCAATCAGTTCTGACTCAGGAATTAATGAAATCTCTGCCATGCCCACATCAAGGGCCTGGTCAGAAAAATACTCGCCGCGCAGTACCATCGGCTCCAGCAATTGCTCACTACAAAATTGCCGGAGATCGACATCAGCCGCAGACATATCAATAAGCAAAACGTCACGCGCGCGAAATTCAGAAACCCCATTAACGTTCACGATAACGCGACGAAAACGCCGCCAGCGTTCAACACCGATGACGTTAGCGCCATAACGCTCACGTAATTTGAGATCATCCAGCCGTTGACCTATCATTGGCGATCCGGGGCGAATAGCCAGACGTCGCGCACGCCCGGTCAGTCGATATTCACGGATAAGATCGCGAAAGGTTCGACGCGTCCAGCCTTCGCGCTGCGGGGTCTGGGTATCCCCTTTCAGCATGAAACGCATCACTAACATATACAAAATACCCAGCACCAGCACGACCAGGCCAATAGGTGTTACGCTAAAGAAACTGAAGCCGTGATAGCCTTCACGCAGCAATTCACTGTTGACTACCAGGTTCGGCGGCGTCGCCACCAGCGTCATCATGCCGCTAATCAGCCCGGCAAAACTTAACGGCATCATCAGACGTGACGGCGAAGTTTGCATACGCATGGCAACGCTTAACACCACGGGAATAAAGATAGCGACAACGCCGGTTGAACTCATAAACGCGCCAAGCCCCGCGACGGTCAGCATCAACAAAACCAACATTTTGATTTCACTGTTGCCCGCCACTTTGACCAGCCATGTTCCCATTACGGTGGCAACACCGGTACGGACCAAACCATCGCCAATAATAAACAAGGCGGCAATCAGGACAACGTTAGGATCAGAAAAGCCGGAAAATACTTCGGGGACCGTCAGCGTTCCGCTTAATGCAAACGCGACAATAACAAACAAAGCGACCGCATCCATACGCACTCTGCCCGTCGCAAACAAGACGATGGCAACGGCCAGTAATGAAAGAACCCAAATCAATTCACCGTTCACAACTTATCCTTGTTAATTGAGGGGGATGACTTGATTCTGCCATAAAAAAGCCCCGACGAGACGGGGCTAAATCATGATCAGGTGTTTCACTGAATAATAACATCGCCATTTGGCTGTTTGGTCACAGTAATTTGCTCCAGACTGTGGAGGACCAAATCGACCTCATTCAGGCGCGGGGTATCTGCCGGAGCGTTAACCGCAATGACATGGCAACCCGCCGCCAGGCCAGAAAGCACGCCAGCGGGAGCATCTTCCACCACCACACACTCCTGCGGCGCAAGCCCCAGCAGCTGCGCACCTAACAGATACGCATCAGGTTCTGGTTTTCCGCGCTTCACTCGCTCAGCGGTTACAAACACCTCTGGTGCGGGAAGCCCAGCTATTTTATGGCGCGCTCGCGCTACCGGCATGGAGCCAGAAGTCACAATGGCCCACGGAATACCTGCTTTATTCAAATGATTGAGTAAGGCGATTGCCCCCGGAAGCGCGGTAATACCTTCGGTTTCCGTGGCCTCGATGTGCTCCAGACGCGTAAACTCGGCGGCAATATCAGCCTCGGATTTGCCCGCCATAAAATGGCGCAAAGAGGTGATCGCCTGTTTACCGTGAATGAAAGCCAGCACCTCTTCCGGCGCTAACCCATGACGTCTGGCCCAGTTGCTCCACGCCCGTTCTACCGCAGGCAGGGAATCCACCAGCGTTCCATCAAGATCAAACAGAAAACCTTTGCACCGCACGCGGGCCTCCTCAGGCGTTGATAATTTGATTAATTTCGTTGGCGCTCAAATGGTACTGACGCGGGCAGGCATGCCACACATTAAGCATGCGCTGATATTTTTCCCACATTGGCGTCTGGGCGTTAAAACCGTGAGTTCCGGCGTCAAAATGGGTATAGCGCCCTTCCACATTAACCATAAAGCGGACATAACCGAGGTAACGTGCTTCAGTGGCGGCGTCAAAGCCGAGGAAGGTGACACGACGTTCATCGATAGATTGCTGGTCCTGCAAATTAGACCAGGAAACATGCAACGCATGATACATCTCCATAATGTCGATGATAGTGCGGCAGGTTTCTTCTTTCAGCTCGCCAAACTCGCGATCCAATTCACGCATCTGTAATCCGTAACCACGCTCAATAATTGTTTGCAGGCGACGGTAACGTTCAGCATTTGCCGGATCGAGCATAGTCATCATCTTGTACTGATTAGACAAAATAAGACGTTGCGCGTTGGTCATTTCCATTGTTGACTCCTGTATCACTCTACTACGGTGAAAAAAAAGAAGGCTGAGTATGCCTTCTTTTATATGCGTAATCAGGGGTCAATTACAAATCATCAAGGAAAGTTTTATCCAGTTGTTTGAAGGCGCGCTTAAGCGTGTCAGCTAATGCCTGGTAATCAGGCTTGCCTTCAACGGGTGCCAACACCTGTCCAGACTCCTGCAATTTACCGCGAACTTCATAAAACCAGTTGAGGATAGCAGGGGGTAATGGCGTTACAGAACGCTTGCCCAGCCACCATAATCCCTGCATGGGTAAACTTAAGGCGAACAGCGCAGTGGCAACTGCCGGCCCAAGCTGACCGCCCAGGGCAATCTGCCAGCAGAGAGTAAATACGGCGATCGGCGGCATAAAACGGATCGCATAACGCGTCATCTTGATAACGCGATTTTCGACAAAGACCGGGGCAAGGCGTTTTTCCAGCGGCCACGTCTTTGAGTAATGCTGTCCCCGGCGAAACAAGCTAAAAAAATTAACAGAACGATTATCCGGCGTTGACATGCTTCACCTCAACTTCACATATAAAGATTCAAAAATTTGTGCAAATTCACAACTCAGCGGGACAACGTTCAAAACATTTTGTCTTCCATACCCACTATCAGGTATCCTTTAGCAGCCTGAAGGCCTAAGTAGTACATATTCATTGAGTCGTCAAATTCATATACATTATGCCATTGGCTGAAAATTACGCAAAATGGCATAGACTCAAGATATTTCTTCCATCATGCAAAAAAAATTTGCAGTGCATGATGTTAATCATAAATGTCGGTGTCATCATGCGCTACGCTCTATGGCTCCCTGACGTTTTTTTAGCCACGTATCAATTATAGGTACTTCCATGTCGAGTAAGTTAGTACTGGTTCTGAACTGCGGTAGTTCTTCACTGAAATTTGCCATCATCGATGCAGTAAATGGTGAAGAGTACCTTTCTGGTTTAGCCGAATGTTTCCACCTGCCCGAAGCACGTATCAAATGGAAAATGGACGGCAATAAACAGGAAGCGGCTTTAGGTGCAGGCGCCGCTCACAGCGAAGCGCTCAACTTTATCGTTAATACTATTCTGGCACAAAAACCAGAACTGTCTGCGCAGCTGACTGCTATCGGTCACCGTATCGTACACGGCGGCGAAAAGTATACCAGCTCCGTAGTGATCGATGAGTCTGTTATTCAGGGTATCAAAGATGCAGCTTCTTTTGCACCGCTGCACAACCCGGCTCACCTGATCGGTATCGAAGAAGCTCTGAAATCTTTCCCACAGCTGAAAGACAAAAACGTTGCTGTATTTGACACCGCGTTCCACCAGACTATGCCGGAAGAGTCTTACCTCTACGCCCTGCCGTACAACCTGTACAAAGAGCACGGCATCCGTCGTTACGGCGCGCACGGCACCAGCCACTTCTATGTAACCCAGGAAGCGGCAAAAATGCTGAACAAACCGGTAGAAGAACTGAACATCATCACCTGCCACCTGGGCAACGGTGGTTCCGTTTCTGCTATCCGCAACGGTAAATGCGTTGACACCTCTATGGGCCTGACCCCGCTGGAAGGTCTGGTCATGGGTACCCGTTCTGGTGATATCGATCCGGCGATCATCTTCCACCTGCACGACACCCTGGGCATGAGCGTTGACGCAATCAACAAACTGCTGACCAAAGAGTCTGGCCTGCTGGGTCTGACCGAAGTGACCAGCGACTGCCGCTATGTTGAAGACAACTACGCGACGAAAGAAGACGCGAAGCGCGCAATGGACGTTTACTGCCACCGCCTGGCGAAATACATCGGTGCCTACACTGCGCTGATGGATGGTCGTCTGGACGCTGTTGTATTCACTGGTGGTATCGGTGAAAATGCCGCGATGGTTCGTGAACTGTCTCTGGGCAAACTGGGCGTGCTGGGCTTTGAAGTTGATCATGAACGCAACCTGGCTGCACGTTTCGGCAAATCTGGTTTCATCAACAAAGAAGGTACCCGTCCTGCGGTGGTTATCCCAACCAACGAAGAACTGGTTATCGCGCAAGACGCGAGCCGCCTGACTGCCTGATTTCACACCGCCAGCTCAGCTGGCGGTGCTGTTTTGTAACCCGCCAAATCGGCGGTAACGAAAGAGGATAAACCGTGTCCCGTATTATTATGCTGATCCCTACCGGAACCAGCGTCGGTCTGACCAGCGTCAGCCTTGGCGTGATCCGTGCAATGGAACGCAAAGGCGTTCGTCTGAGCGTTTTCAAACCTATCGCTCAGCCGCGTACCGGTGGCGATGCGCCCGATCAGACTACGACTATCGTGCGTGCGAACTCTTCCACCACGACGGCCGCTGAACCGCTGAAAATGAGCTACGTTGAAGGTCTGCTTTCCAGCAATCAGAAAGATGTGCTGATGGAAGAGATCGTCGCAAACTACCACGCTAACACCAAAGACGCTGAAGTCGTTCTGGTTGAAGGTCTGGTCCCGACACGTAAGCACCAGTTTGCCCAGTCTCTGAACTACGAAATCGCTAAAACGCTGAATGCGGAAATCGTCTTCGTTATGTCTCAGGGCACTGACACCCCGGAACAGCTGAAAGAGCGTATCGAACTGACCCGCAACAGCTTCGGCGGTGCCAAAAACACCAACATCACCGGCGTTATCGTTAACAAACTGAACGCACCGGTTGATGAACAGGGTCGTACTCGCCCGGATCTGTCCGAGATTTTCGACGACTCTTCCAAAGCTAAAGTAAACAATGTTGATCCGGCGAAGCTGCAAGAATCCAGCCCGCTGCCGGTTCTCGGCGCTGTGCCGTGGAGCTTTGACCTGATCGCGACTCGTGCGATCGATATGGCTCGCCACCTGAATGCGACCATCATCAACGAAGGCGACATCAATACTCGCCGCGTTAAATCCGTCACTTTCTGCGCACGCAGCATTCCGCACATGCTGGAGCACTTCCGTGCCGGTTCTCTGCTGGTGACTTCCGCAGACCGTCCTGACGTGCTGGTGGCCGCTTGCCTGGCAGCCATGAACGGTGTAGAAATCGGTGCCCTGCTGCTGACTGGCGGCTACGAAATGGACGCGCGCATTTCTAAACTGTGCGAACGTGCTTTCGCTACCGGCCTGCCGGTATTTATGGTGAACACCAACACCTGGCAGACCTCTCTGAGCCTGCAGAGCTTCAACCTGGAAGTTCCGGTTGACGATCACGAACGTATCGAGAAAGTTCAGGAATACGTTGCTAACTACATCAACGCTGACTGGATCGAATCTCTGACTGCCACTTCTGAGCGCAGCCGTCGTCTGTCTCCGCCTGCGTTCCGTTATCAGCTGACTGAACTTGCGCGCAAAGCGGGCAAACGTATCGTACTGCCGGAAGGTGACGAACCGCGTACCGTTAAAGCAGCCGCTATCTGTGCTGAACGTGGTATCGCAACTTGCGTACTGCTGGGTAATCCGGCAGAGATCAACCGTGTTGCAGCGTCTCAGGGTGTAGAACTGGGTGCAGGGATTGAAATCGTTGATCCAGAAGTGGTTCGCGAAAGCTATGTTGGTCGTCTGGTCGAACTGCGTAAGAACAAAGGCATGACCGAAACCGTTGCCCGCGAACAGCTGGAAGACAACGTGGTGCTCGGTACGCTGATGCTGGAACAGGATGAAGTTGATGGTCTGGTTTCCGGTGCTGTTCACACTACCGCAAACACCATCCGTCCGCCGCTGCAGCTGATCAAAACTGCACCGGGCAGCTCCCTGGTATCTTCCGTGTTCTTCATGCTGCTGCCGGAACAGGTTTACGTTTACGGTGACTGTGCGATCAACCCGGATCCGACCGCTGAACAGCTGGCAGAAATCGCGATTCAGTCCGCTGATTCCGCTGCGGCCTTCGGTATCGAACCGCGCGTTGCTATGCTCTCCTACTCCACCGGTACTTCTGGTGCAGGTAGCGACGTAGAAAAAGTTCGCGAAGCAACTCGTCTGGCGCAGGAAAAACGTCCTGACCTGATGATCGACGGTCCGCTGCAGTACGACGCTGCGGTAATGGCTGACGTTGCGAAATCCAAAGCGCCGAACTCTCCGGTTGCAGGTCGCGCTACCGTGTTCATCTTCCCGGATCTGAACACCGGTAACACCACCTACAAAGCGGTACAGCGTTCTGCCGACCTGATCTCCATCGGGCCGATGCTGCAGGGTATGCGCAAGCCGGTTAACGACCTGTCCCGTGGCGCACTGGTTGACGATATCGTCTACACCATCGCGCTGACTGCGATTCAGTCTGCACAGCAGCAGTAATCTCGTCATCATCCGCAGCTTTGCGCTGCGGATATCTGAACCGGAAATAATCACTATTTCCGGTTTTTTATTCTCTTAATCTGCATTAATCCTTTCTGATTATCTTGCTTAACTGCGCTGCATCAATGAATTGCGCCATTTCACTTTGCATACTTACCACTTTGTTTTGTGCAAGGGAATATTTGCGCTATGTCCGCAATCACTGAATCCAAACCAACAAGAAGATGGGCAATGCCCGATACGTTGGTGATTATCTTTTTTGTTGCTATTTTAACCAGCCTTGCCACCTGGGTAGTTCCGGTGGGGATGTTTGACAGTCAGGAAGTGCAGTATCAGGTTGATGGTCAAACAAAAACACGCAAAGTCGTAGATCCACACTCATTTCGCATTCTGACTAACGAAGCAGGCGAACCTGAGTATCACCGCGTACAGCTGTTCACGACGGGCGATGAACGCCCGGGCCTGATGAACTTCCCGTTTGAAGGATTAACCTCAGGATCGAAATACGGGACAGCTGTTGGCATCATCATGTTTATGCTGGTGATTGGCGGCGCGTTTGGCATTGTGATGCGTACAGGAACCATTGATAACGGTATCCTGGCGCTTATTCGCCATACCCGCGGGAATGAAATTCTCTTTATTCCTGCGCTGTTTATTCTGTTTTCACTTGGCGGCGCGGTATTTGGTATGGGAGAAGAGGCCGTCGCCTTTGCCATTATCATCGCACCGCTAATGGTCCGGCTGGGCTATGACAGTATTACCACCGTCCTGGTGACCTATATTGCCACGCAAATCGGTTTTGCCAGTTCGTGGATGAACCCGTTTTGTGTGGTCGTTGCTCAGGGGATTGCCGGCGTTCCGGTGCTTTCTGGCTCCGGGTTGCGCATCGTGGTGTGGGTTATCGCCACTATGATTGGCCTGATCTTTACCATGGTGTACGCCTCACGAGTGAAAAAGAATCCTCTTCTGTCACGCGTGCATGAGTCCGACCGCTTCTTTCGTGAAAAGCAGGCGGATGTTGAACAACGTCCGTTTACCTTTGGTGACTGGCTGGTATTGATTGTCCTGACCGCCGTAATGGTCTGGGTGATTTGGGGCGTGATCGTTAATGCCTGGTTTATTCCAGAAATTGCCAGCCAGTTCTTCACCATGGGTCTGGTGATTGGCATCATCGGCGTTGTTTTCCGCCTTAACGGCATGACGGTTAATACCATGGCTTCATCCTTTACCGAAGGGGCGCGAATGATGATCGCCCCTGCCCTGCTGGTGGGTTTCGCCAAAGGGATTTTGCTGCTGGTCGGTAATGGTGAAGCGGGTGATGCCAGCGTGTTAAATACCATCCTCAACAGCATTGCCAATGCCATTAGCGGTCTGGACAACGCGGTCGCGGCCTGGTTTATGTTGCTCTTCCAGGCGGTATTTAATTTCTTCGTGACGTCCGGTTCTGGTCAGGCGGCGTTAACCATGCCGTTACTGGCACCGCTTGGCGATCTGGTCGGTGTTAACCGTCAGGTTACCGTGCTGGCATTCCAGTTTGGTGATGGCTTCAGTCACATCATTTACCCAACCTCAGCTTCGTTAATGGCAACTCTCGGTGTGTGCAGGGTGGACTTCCGTAACTGGCTGAAGGTGGGCGCGACCCTACTTGGACTGCTGTTTATTATGTCCAGCGTCGTAGTGATCGGCGCTCAGTTGATGGGCTACCACTAAAAATGTTAAGAGCCGCAATTGCGGCTCTTTTTTCATTCTGCCGTTTCAGTCTCTACGGCTTCATTTTTGGCATTGCGCTTCATCCACAACGCCAGCGCTTTCAGCGAGTCTGGAGTGAACTCATCGCAGCGTGCGGTGATTTCTTCCGGCGTCAGCCAGCAAACTTCACTGACTTCATCTTCCTGTAGGGCGAAGGGACCGTGAGAGACGCAGCTGAACAACGCGCCCCAGACACGGCAATTTTTATCTTCGAAATAGAACTGCCCGTGCTCGGCAAAGGGGACACCGGCAATGCCCAACTCTTCTTCCGCTTCGCGACGCGCGGATTCCAGCAGTTGCTCATCGGCCTGAACCACACCGCCTGCGGTCGCATCTAACATGCCGGGTAAAAAGTCTTTTGTCTCGGTACGACGCTGGACCAGAATTTTGCCCATGCCATCATGCACGACGATGTAAGTTGCACGATGACGCAGACACTGTGCCCGCATTTGTTCCCGGCTGGCTTGTGCAATGACTTCGTTCTCTTCATTGACAATATCCACCCATTCAGTACTTGCCAAACGACGCTGTTCCATTATCAGGAAACCTTCTTTTTCTGGCGCTCTTACGGCGCATTTTGAGTTGTGGGTAAATTACGGATTAATCGCGACCTGCGCAATGATACTTTGATCATTGAGTGCGATTACACTAAGTACGTCATTATCCAGCATGCCATAACTCGCCGGATTACCGCCTTTCGGAATACTCACCGAGCCGGGGTTGAAATGGAAAATCTCCCCCCGCTGTTCTGCCACTGGCAGATGGGTATGACCGTACACCAGCACATCGTTCTGGTTTAAAGCAGGTAGATTTTCCGGGCCAAAAAGATGACCATGCGTCAAAAACAGACGTTGTTTTTCCAGTAATACCTGTTGCCACGGCGCGGTTATCGGGAAATGCAGCAGCATTTGATCCACTTCGCTGTCGCAGTTGCCGCGCACAGCGATAACCTTATGTGCCACTTCATTAAGCCGTTCAGCGACTTTGGCTGGCGCGTAACCCTCCGGTAAAGCATTACGCGGGCCGTGATTCAACACGTCGCCAAGGATCACCAGCCACTGGGCACCGCTTTGGGCAAACAACTCCAGAACACGTTCCGTCGCCGGTAACGACCCATGAATGTCCGATGCAAACATCAGTTTCATCACTCACTCCTCGTCGAAAAAACGTAAGCTATGATACTGGATTCTGTCGTTGCTATCAGCCAGATTGCTTCGCCGAAAGTGCAATAAAACGCTGGACAGACGCTCGCTGCCACTGGAATGTCGCATAATCCACCAGGCGTTCTGGCACCTCATCGCCATGTAGTACCAGGCGGTTAATCATTAGCGCCAGATCAGTATCAGCAATGCACCATTCACCAAATAAATTCGGCTGACCCAGTACTAACAAATGTTCTGCCATCGCAAACAGTTTCTCTGCACTGGCTTTTCCCTCGGCCGTTAGTGGCGCTTTTTTCGCCCCCGCAAAGACAACATCCGTCGGACGCTCTTCGCGGATGGGCATCAGATCGCTGCGCAGCCAGGCCTGAATCTGTCGTGCACGCGCACGATTTTCTAAATCAAGCGGATAAATACGTTCCCAGGTCGGTGGCGCAAATCGATCTTCCAGATACTCCGCAATGGCAGAAGATTCACTCAACTCAAAATCATCGATTTGTAATAACGGCACACGGCGTGTCTGACCGTAACCTTGCCACGTCGGCTGCAAATGTTCACCGCTGTCGAGGTCGATGGTCTTGATATGAAACGACAGGCCTTTTTCCTGCAACGCCACCCAGGCGGATAACACATAAGGGGAGAAAAAGTGGGCATCTGACCAAAGCGTGATAGCGGGTTTACTCATTATGTCCTCGGCAATAAAGGGGGCTGGCTATCAAACTATAGAGCCTTTTTGTCACTGTCACGTGACGAATACTCACGTAAGTCGCCGCGCTTTCTATACTTGTGGTGTTCAGATGATTAAACAACCGGAGCTGCAATGATCGATCTCTATTTCGCCCCGACACCCAATGGTCACAAAATTACGCTGTTTCTCGAAGAAGCAGAGCTTGATTATCGCTTGATTAAGGTAGACCTGGGGAAAGGCGGTCAGTTTCGTCCGGAATTTTTGCGCATTTCGCCCAACAACAAAATTCCGGCAATTGTTGATCATTCTCCTGCCGATGGCGGCGAACCGTTAAGCCTCTTTGAGTCTGGTGCCATTTTGTTGTATCTGGCTGAGAAAACAGGACTCTTTTTGAGTCATGAAACGCGTGAGCGCGCCGCCACATTACAGTGGTTATTCTGGCAGGTAGGCGGACTGGGGCCGATGCTTGGGCAAAATCATCATTTTAATCACGCAGCCCCCCAAACCATTCCTTACGCTATTGAACGTTATCAGGTTGAAACTCAGCGTCTTTACCATGTACTGAACAAGCGGCTGGAAAACTCGCCCTGGCTGGGAGGCGAGAACTACAGCATTGCGGATATTGCCTGCTGGCCGTGGGTTAATGCCTGGACTCGCCAGCGAATTGACCTCGCAATGTATCCGGCAGTCAAGAACTGGCATGAGCGGATCCGTTCGCGCCCTGCCACCGGGCAGGCACTGCTAAAAGCACAACTCGGTGATGAGCGTTCGGATAGTTAACAGAAACAGGTTCTCGTGTATTATTTCATCCTAAGTAAAACAACGGAGAACCTGCAATGGCACAACCTGCCGCTATTATTCGTATAAAGAACCTTCGTTTGCGTACGTTTATCGGAATTAAGGAAGAAGAAATTAACAACCGTCAGGATATTGTTATCAATGTGACGATCCACTACCCCGCCGATAAAGCGCGCACTAGCGAAGATATCAACGATGCGCTGAATTATCGCACCGTAACGAAAAACATTATTCAGCATGTAGAGAATAACCGTTTCTCTTTGCTGGAAAAATTAACTCAGGATGTGCTCGATATCGCACGTGAACATCACTGGGTGACGTATGCTGAAGTGGAGATCGATAAACTGCACGCGCTGCGCTACGCCGATTCGGTATCCATGACCTTAAGCTGGCAGCGTTAACCGCCATATCGGGAGGCTGCATGAACATAGTGATCACCGGAGGGACGGGATTAATTGGTCGCCATTTGATTCCGCGTTTGCTGGAGCTGGGCCATCAAATCACGGTAGTGACGCGTAACCCACAGAAAGCCAGTTCCGTTCTCGGCCCTCGGGTGACGCTATGGCAAGGGCTAGCCGATCAAAGCAACCTCAACGGCGTTGATGCGGTAATCAACCTGGCCGGAGAACCGATTGCTGATAAACGCTGGACTCACGAGCAAAAAGAGCGTCTCTGCCAAAGCCGCTGGAATATCACGCAAAAACTGGTCGATTTGATTAATGCCAGCGACACGCCGCCGTCGGTACTCATTTCCGGCTCGGCAACGGGCTATTATGGCGACTTAGGTGAAGTGGTGGTTACCGAAGAGGAACCGCCGCATAACGAATTTACTCATAAACTCTGCGCCCGCTGGGAAGAGATTGCCTGCCGGGCGCAAAGTGACAAAACGCGAGTGTGCCTGCTGCGAACCGGCGTGGTACTGGCACCGGACGGCGGTATTCTCGGTAAAATGCTGCCACCGTTTAGTCTTGGCCTGGGCGGGCCGATTGGTTCCGGTCGGCAGTATCTTGCCTGGATTCATATCGATGATATGGTCAACGGCATTCTCTGGCTGCTGGATAACGAGCTGCGCGGGCCATTTAATATGGTTTCGCCCTACCCGATACGCAATGAACAATTTGCCCATGCGCTCGGTCATGCGCTGCATCGCCCGGCTATTTTGCGCGTCCCCGCAACCGCCATTCGGCTGTTAATGGGCGAATCTTCAGTACTGGTATTAGGTGGACAACGCGCGCTGCCTAAACGGCTGGAAGAAGCGGGTTTTGCGTTTCGTTGGTACGATTTAGAAGAGGCGCTGGCGGATGTCGTTCGCTGATGTGGTTTACTGCAAACATCCGCCAGTTAACTCCCGGTGTTACAGGGTTAGTGGCTTTGCGCTATAAGATCGTCTGGCGATAGTCGGGTCACCATCATAACTAACTCTCTGTCTAAACCTCTATCCAGCATCTCCTGAGCAATACGCAGGGCTTCTTCGCGTTTGCCCAGAATTAATCCATCATTCCGCCCTTCTTCACGTAATCTGTCAGCAATGGTCATCAGTTTCTCCTTTTCTTGTGGTGCGCGTTCTGCTATCTCACCAATAAATGCACGGAAACGCTGGGCATCTCCCGTTTGTAATACATAATTAAACAGGGCTTTTAGCTGTCTGTCATTAGTGTTCCCTGTAACTAGCAGCGAAACAATTTGGTCGACTAATCCCAACAGATCGCGCTGACGAATATGTTTCTGAATTAACTCCAACAGCGCCATTTTGCGGTGTTGCATAATCTCGTCATCCGGCACCACGGTAATATCCACCAACGGAAAAGCCGATGAATATATTTTACGGGCAATCGCAGGCTCAGCAAATTCATCAAGCCAGCAGAGTGAATAAGGATAAGGACTTCTGCAACCATGATAAAACAGCATCGGGATCACCAATGGAAGCTCTTTATAGCCCGCATCAAGATGGTTTTGCATTGCCGCAATGGAATAACGCATCATGCGAAAAGCCATTAATTCTTCCGGCTTACTTTGGTGCTCTATCACTACATAAATATAACCCACTCCCTCCTGCGTTTTCACAGACCACAAGAGGTCGGAATAATATTGCCGCAGGTCGTCATCAATAAAACTGTTTGGTTCCAGTTTAAGCGTCGTTAAATCACACAGTTTGCGCAGCGGCGCGGGAAGATGAATATCAATAAAATCCCGCGCGGTGTCTGGATGGCGTAAAAAAGATTTAAATACCGCATCATGCGGCGTGGAAGTTGTCGATATTGTCATGGCGTTCCGTCACCCCTCAAATTTAAGATGACGCGACAATAACCACGATTAACACCCAATGCAGCAGGCAGTTTTTATCTTTGGACAGCGAATTCAGAAGTATTTTTAGCGGACTGCAACTTTTACATTTCAGCGGAAGCTGACTCGCAAATTCCCCATGAAAATACTCCGGCAGCGTTAGCCACCGGAGAGGAAATTATTTCAGCGATCCCTTAAGGAACTGTTGCAGACGAGGGCTTTGCGGGTTGCCAAATAACTGCTCCGGCGCGCCCTCTTCTTCTATTTTCCCCTGATGGAGGAAAATGACGTGAGTAGAAACATGGCGAGCAAAGCCCATTTCGTGAGTCACTACCACCATGGTTTTCCCCTCTTCTGCCAGTTGCTGCATAATACGTAACACTTCGCCTACCAGTTCAGGATCGAGCGCCGAGGTAGGTTCATCAAACAGTAAAACTTCCGGTTCCATCGCCAGCGCCCGCGCGATAGAAACACGCTGTTGCTGACCGCCGGAAAGATGCACCGGATATTTCCCCTGCGCACGTTCGTCTATCCCGACTTTTGCCAGATACTTCACCGCCCGCTCGCGCGCTTCCTGCTTGCTCAGGCCCAACACCTGAATCGGCGCTTCCATGACGTTTTCCAGCACCGTCATATGGCTCCAGAGATTGAAGTGCTGGAATACCATCGTCAGGCGTGTGCGCAGTAAGCGCAGTTGATTTTTATCGGCGACTTTGAGTTGACCGTCTTTGTCGCGCACCAGATTGATCGTCTGGCCATTGACCACGATCGACCCTTCACTCGGTTTTTCGAGGAAGTTAATGCAGCGCAGAAAGGTACTTTTCCCCGATCCCGACGATCCGATGATGCTTATTACATCTCCGGCATTCGCTTGCAGTGAGACCCCTTTCAGCACTTCATGTTCGCCGTAGCGTTTGTGCAAATCGATAACGTTTAATTTATTCTCGGACATCGTATTCTCAGTGCGTTGAAGAAGGTTTCACATGCTGCAACCAGCGTTTTTCCGCTCTGCGAAAGAGGCTGATCAGGACATAAGAGATGATTAAATAGAGCACCGCGGCAATGCCGAAGGCGGTAAAAGGTTGATACGTGGCGGCGTTAATATCGCGGGCTATTTTCAGCAGATCCGGCACCGTGGCCGTAAACGCCAGCGCAGTAGAGTGCAGCATCAGGATCACTTCATTGCTGTATGCCGGTAACGCAATACGCAGCGCAGAAGGCAAAATAATGCAGCGATACATTTTAAAGGTCGAGAAGCCATAGGCTCTGGCGGCTTCAATTTCCCCATGCGGAACCGAACGGATTGCCCCAGCAAAAATCTCGGTAGTGTAAGCGCAGGTGTTAAGCGTCAGCGCCAGCACGGTACAGTTCAGGCCACTGCGGAAGAAAGCGTTAAGGAATTCGGTTCCCTTAACAATCTCAAGCGTGTACATGCCGGAATAGAACACCAGCAACTGAACATACAGCGGCGTACCGCGAAAAATATAGGTAAATAACCAGATTGGAAACTGGATGTATTTATTACTGGAGACACGACCAATCGCCAGAAACAGCGCCAGGACTCCGCCTATCACTACCGACAAAATAAGCAGCCACAGAGTGATCGCCACACCAGTAAAGCGATAACCGTCGGTCCACAGCAGCGGTTTCCAGTATTCATGTAAGATTTCGATCACAGGTCAGCCCTCTTCACACCCACGGAGTAGCGGCGCTCAAGGAACAGCAGCACACCATTGGAAACAGTGGTGAAAACCAGGTAAATCACGCCACAGACGATGGCGAAATAGAACGGTTCCCAGGTACTTTTGCCTGCCAGTTGGGTGGCTTTGACCACATCTTCCAGGCCGAGTAACGAAACCAGTGCGGTAGATTTGAGGATCACCTGCCAGTTGTTGCCAATGCCTGGCAGGGCGTAACGCATCATCGCCGGAAACATGATCCGCCGAAACACTTGCCCACGAGTAAAACCGAACGCCGTCGCCGCCTCTATATGCCCTTTCGGCACTGCCATAAACGCGCCACGGAACGTTTCGGTAAAATAAGCACCGTAGATAAAACCGAGAGTAATAATACCAGCGACCATCGGATCGATATCAATCTGCCCGACGCCCATCGCCTCCGTCACCGTGTTTAGTGCAATCTGCAAACCGTAGAAAATCAGCAGCATCAACACCAAGTCCGGCACGCCTCGAATCAGCGTGGTGTACCCTTCGAAAATCAGCCCCGAAAGCCGATTTTGCGAGAGCTTACCGCCAGCGCCAATTAAACCGATGATTACAGCGAGCACTACAGAACTGATAGCCAGCTCCAGCGTGACGAGCGCACCCTGTAAAATAACACCTGAAAACCCATACAACATGCTGCCTGTCCTGTCGTGTGTGGTGAATTACCGCCTCTTGTCTCCCTCCGGTTACCCGAAGGGAGCGGGCTTTCTTTCACCGATGGCGATTAACCGCCATAAACATCAAAATCGAAGTACTTTTTCGCTAATTTCTCGTAAGTACCGTCAGCGCGCATTTCGGCAAAGGCTTTGTTCAGTGCCTCGCGCAGTTCGTTATCTTCTTTACGCAGGCCCATGCCGGTCCCTACGCCAAACAGTTTTTCATCTTTAACAGACGGGCCACCGAATTTGTAATCTTTACCGACAGGTTGTTTGAGGAAACCTTCGCTGGCAGCGACCTCATCCTGGAACGCGGCATCAATACGTCCGGCAGTCAGGTCAGAATAAATGTTGTCCTGCCCCTGATACGAGACGATTTCAATGCCTTTTGGTGCCCAATGTTCATTACCGAACGTCTCCTGGGTGGTGCCCTGCAATACGCCTACCCGTTTGCCTTTCAGCGACTCGACTGTCGGCTGAATGTCGGAATTTTTCGCCACCACCAAACGAGAATCGGCAGCGTACAGTTTGTCGGTGAAGGCTATTTCTTGCTGACGTTTTTCCGTAATGGAAAGCGATGACATGATGGCGTCAATCTTCTTCGCTTTTAAGGACGGGATTAACGCATCCAGCGGATTTTCGACAAACGTACATTGCGTATTGATGCGTTTGCATAATTCCTTTGCCAGATCGATATCGAAGCCAACCAGTTCGCCTTGTGAATTTTTTGATTCAAATGGCGCATAGGTCGGGTCGGTACCGATGCGGATGTTTTGCGGAATCGCAGCAAACGCCGCAGTTGCGCTGGAGAAGGCCAGAACCAGAGAGAGCGATAGCACCAGTTTTTTCATAATGTCCTCAACTGACAGTCTTTTTATAGGGAATATTTACAGGTTTGTTACACTTATCGTGCCATAAAATTGACCATCAAGGCAAAATATCCCGCCCCGTTAGACGTATTATTTTTCATTAAAAATGCTTAAGTATGCATTTCAATGCACCACGATAGTGCAACAAACCTGGCGTGCACCATGATGATCATTCCATCAGGTACAGCTTCCCAGCGACGTATCAGTCACCGTAGACATTAAAGTCGAAATACTTTTTCGCCATCTTGTCGTAGGTGCCGTCCTGACGCAGCTCGCCAAGCGCCTTATTGAAGGCAGCCGTCAGTTCAGCATCATCTTTACGTAGCCCTACACCGGTGCCATCACCGAAGTATTTTTTGTCTTTTACTGATGAGCCAGCAAAGGCGAAATCTTTACCAGCAGGTTGCTTGAGGAATCCTTCGCTGGCAGCAACTTCATCTTGTAACGCAGCATCCAGACGTCCTGCAGCCAGATCGGAATAGACCAAATCCTGGTTGGCATAGGCCACCACATCCACGCCTTTGCTACGCCAGGTCTCGTTAGCGTAAGCTTCCTGGGTTGATCCCTGCAGCACACCAACATGTTTACCTTTCAGTGAATCCAGCGTTGGCTGAATCGGTGAACCTTTGGCAGCAATCAAACGAGAATCTGCGGCGTACAGCTTGTCGGAGAAGGCAATCTCCTGCTGACGTTTATCGGTAATGGAAAGCGACGAAATAATGGCGTCGATTTTTTTCGCTTTCAGTGAGGGGATCAGCGCGTCAAAGTCACTGGCAACCCAGGTACATTTCACCTGCATCCGTTTGCACATCTCGTTACCGAGATCGATATCAAAGCCAACAAAATCACCTTTAGCATCTTTCGACGAGAACGGCGCATAGGTGGTATCGGTTCCGATACGTACCGTCTCCGGTAGCGCCGCATAGCTGGAAGCCGCTGCGGAGAGACCGACTAACAAAGACAGAGCGAGAATCGACTTCTTCATACATAACCCTCAAGTGAAAATGGCTTTTTTATGTTGTGTATTGTGTTGTGTGTTTGCAGGCTCTTTCATGCAGGTCTTATGCCATCTTGACGACAACAGTAACATTCAACGTTAAATATGTTAATAAGACGTTGCATTATTGTCCTGAAGTTGAAGATAGCAGGTATAGCGGTTGAATCGCAGCGTTTCGATTGAATGGCAGAAACAAAATGTCGAGGATTTGATCGCGGTTGCAAAATTGCCCTGAAACAGGGCAACAGCGGAGTTATGCGCCCTGCCAGCGGGCAAAGAGATCTTCAGGAAGGGTTATTGCAAACTGGTCAAGAACACGATTAACCGTCTGATTTATCACATCATCAAGGGATTGCGGGCGATGATAAAACGCCGGAACGGGAGGCATAATCACCGCACCGATTTCTGCCGCCTGAGTCATTAAACGCAGATGGCCTAAGTGCAATGGTGTTTCACGCACGCAGAGCACCAACGGGCGACGCTCTTTCAGCACCACATCTGCCGCACGGGTCAGTAAGCCATCAGTATAGCTATGGACAATGCCGGAAAGGGTTTTGATTGAACAGGGTAAAATCACCATCCCCAGCGTCTGGAAAGAACCGGAAGAGATGCTGGCGGAAATATCGCGCGCATCGTGCGTGACATCAGCTAATGCCTGCACTTCGCGCAGGGAAAAACCCGTTTCGAGGGATAAGGTCTGGCGCGCCGCCTGGCTCATCACCAGATGCGTTTCGATATCTGCGACATCGCGCAGAACCTGTAATAAGCGCACGCCATAAATCGCGCCGCTGGCACCGCTGATGCCTACAATGAGTCGTTTCATAAATAGTTGCCCTGTCAGACTTGCAGGCAGACTTTGCAGTATTTCGGCGGGAGTTGCAAGTCAGGGTGCCAGACCGGCACCCTCAGCGAAGGCATCATCCTTCGTTATGCATTTCGAGATTTTCCACTTCGTTCTGACGTTGCACTGCTTTGGCGTCATCATTACGTAACGTATCGAGGAAATCGAGGTAGCCCTGATCAACATCTTTGGTGACGTAGACGCCGTTGAACACCGAGCATTCAAACTGCTGGATATCCGGATTTTCAGCGCGAACGGCGTCGATCAGATCGTTCAGATCCTGGAAAATCAACCCGTCAGCACCGATGATCTGGCGAATTTCATCAACTTCGCGACCGTGAGCGATCAGTTCCGTGGCGCTCGGCATATCAATACCATAAACGTTCGGGAAGCGAATTTCCGGTGCCGCAGAAGCGAGGTACACTTTCTTCGCTCCGGCTTCGCGTGCCATCTCGATAATCTGCTCAGAAGTGGTGCCACGGACGATGGAGTCGTCGACCAGCAGGACGTTTTTATCGCGGAACTCGGCGCGGTTGGCATTCAGTTTACGGCGCACGGACTTACGACGCAGCTGCTGGCCCGGCATGATAAAGGTGCGGCCAACATAGCGGTTTTTAACGAAGCCCTGGCGGTACGGTTTGCCCAGAATACGAGCAATTTCCAGCGCGATATCACACGAGGTTTCTGGGATCGGGATCACCACGTCGATATCCAGATCTTCCCATTCGCGGGCAATTTTCTCGCCCAGTTTCGTGCCCATATTCACACGCGCGCTGTAAACGGAAATTTTGTCGATGAACGAGTCCGGGCGAGCAAAGTATACATACTCAAACAGGCACGGATTGCTGACCGGATTGTCAGCACATTGACGGGTAAACAACTGCCCTTCTTCAGTGATGTAAATCGCTTCGCCCGGCGCGACGTCACGCAGGAAATCAAAGCCCAGCGTATCGAGCGCTACGCTTTCGGAAGCGACCATATATTCTGTACGGTTCTCGTCAATATCACGTTTTCCCAGTACCAGCGGACGAATCCCGTTTGGATCGCGGAAAGCAACCATACCGTGGCCGATAATCATCGCCACACAGGCATATGCGCCGCGGATTAAGCGGTTTGTGGCAGCAATGGCAGCGAAAATATTGTCGGCTTCCAGCGGGTAGTGGCGGAAGTTGTCCAGCTCGCTAGCGAAGATATTAAGCAGAATTTCCGAGTCGGAAGTGGTGTTGATGTGGCGGCGTTTTTCTTCAAACAGTTTTTTACGCAACTCGTGAGCGTTGGTCAGATTGCCGTTGTGGGCAAGCGTAATGCCATACGGGGAGTTAACGTAAAACGGCTGCGCTTCAGAGGCGCTGGAGCTGCCAGCCGTAGGGTAACGCACATGACCAATGCCCATATTGCCCTGCAAACGCTGCATATGGCGAGCTTCAAATACATCGCTCACCAGCCCGTTCGCTTTACGCAAACGGAAGCAGTTATTGGCATCTATGGTGATGATGCCGGCGGCATCCTGACCGCGATGCTGAAGCACCGTTAAGGCATCATAAATCGACTGGTTAACCGGCATAACACCGGCGATACCGACAATACCGCACATACGTCTTTTTCCTCGTTAAGCCACATCTCAGAGCACTTACGCTCTGGGCAAGAAACTTGACGAGCTTTGCAGATAATCAAAAAACCATCTGATGATAAAACTGAACTGCGGGATCAGCTGTGATTTGCTCCAGTCTTCGCTTTTCGACACCCCGGTAAAGGAGTCGAGAAAGAATAGAATGGCGGCAACAATCAACACACCGCGCAACGCACCGAAACAGACGCCCAGCACCCGATCGGTGCCTGACAACCCCGTTTTCTCCACCAGCTGGCCTATCACGAAGTTCACGATAGCACCAACGATCAGGGTAGCGATAAATAGTACCGCGATGGCAATCCCATTTCGAACCAGTTCGTCTTCAAAGCCCGTAAACCAGACTGACAGGTAAGTGTAGTAATGACTGGCAACAAAGAAAGCACAACCCCATGTCACCAGCGATAACGCTTCACGAACAAAGCCGCGGATCAGGCTAACCAGAGAGGAAAAAGCAATCACCGCGATTATGGCGTAATCAATCCAGACCATATGTGTCCCACGATTTTACGCCCTGTCATCCTGTTCGGGGCGCATTCTAACAGAAAAAGAAAACGTTTGCGTAGGGATTTCCTTCCCGCGCATCAATAAAAATGGCGCTGAAAAAATATTCAACGCCATCGACTTTTTATGCCTTTGCGGCATCGTGCAATGCGTGTCGGATGCGGCGTAAACGCCTTATCCGACCTACGGTTCTAACCCTGCCCAGTCCTGATAAGACGCGCCAGCGTCGCATCAGGCAAGGCCGTATTAATTCGGCGTATAGCCCATTACCACGCCACTTAAGCCAGAAAGTTGCTTCAACTCACCCAGCGAACCTTTCAGCTTATCTTTCGAGGCATCCGGCCCAACCAGAATACGGGTAATTTTACCCTGCACTGGCGTGGATGGCGACGTATAAACCCGATAACCGGCACCGCGCAGCTTACCGACAATCTCATTCACTTTATCGGCATTTTTCAGCGCACCCAGTTGCACAACATAGGCTTTACCCGTCGGTGCAGCTTTTTCTTCCACGACCGGCTTCGGTTCTGGCTTCGGCGCAGGTGGTGCTTCAACCTTTGGTTTAGGCGGCTCCACCGGTTTCGGCTTCGGTGGGGCGACCGGTGCAGGTTCCGGTTCAAACTCGGTGTTATTGGCTGCAATAGTGGCCGGATCGAGCGACGGTGCTGCGGCATCACCTGCCCGCACCTCTTCCGCTGCGCCTTCCGGCGGCTGCGTCGGCAACGCCTGGGTGGCGGCTGGCATCATATCAGGCTCATCGCGATCGCCCGCTTTTGGAACCAGCGGGATAGCCGCAAACTCATCCTGATAATGTTTTTTCTGCCCGTCCAGCAGCCCTGGAAGTACAATCACCCCCAGCGCCACCAGCACGATCGTGCCCACTAACCGATTCTGAAACTTACTTGCCACCGCTTCTCCTCGCGTCAATCACTTCCATGACATGTGCGACCGTGTGGAAAGAACCACACACCAGCACGGTGTCTTCCGCTTTAGCGTCCGCCATTGCGGCATCCCATGCCTGCGCAACGCTATCAAATGATTTGCCGTTACCCAAATGCTCAAGCAGTTGTTCTGCCGTGGCACCGCGCGGCCCTTCCAGTGGCGCACAATACCAGTCATCAACCACGCTTTTCAACCAGGCCAGAGTTCCGGCAATATCTTTATCATGTAGCATACCGATAACCGCCAGCACGCGCCCGTTTTTCGGTAGCGCTTTCATACGCCCGGTGAGATATTCCGCCGCATGTGGATTATGCGCGACATCAAAAATAACGCGTGGCGACTCGCTCACAATCTGGAAACGTCCCGGCAAAATTGCGCTGGCAATCCCGTCGCGAATGGCATTTTCACTGACTTCCAGCCCGCTGGCACGCAGTGCCGCCAGCGCCGTTGCGGCATTCGGTTGCGGGACAAGCGGCAACGGCAGATTTTCCAGCGTGCCGTGAGCATCGCTAAACGTCCAGTCATGATCGGTGACGGAATAGTTCCACTCAACGCCCCGACGTTGTAACAGTGCACCTTTTTCCTGCGCCACATCAGCAATGGTAGAAGGCATTTCCGGCTCACCGACAATTGCCGGTTTTTCGCTGCGAAAGATGCCTGCTTTCTCGCGACCAATACTTTCGCGATCTGGCCCCAGCCAGTCGGTATGATCCAGCGCAATACTGGTTACTACCGCGACATCGGCATCGACAATATTGGTTGCGTCCAGACGACCGCCCAGCCCTACTTCCAGAATCACCACGTCAAGTTGTGCCTGCTTGAACAGCCACAACGCCGACAGCGTACCGTACTCGAAATAGGTCAGGGAAATATCACCGCGTGCCGATTCAATCTCCGCAAAAGAGGCGGTGTGGGCCGATTCCGGCAATTCCTGGCCCTGCACACGTACGCGCTCGGTATAACGCACCAGATGAGGCGAACTGTAGACGCCCACTTTGTACCCTGCCGCCATCAGAATCGACTCCAGCGTACGGCAGGTGGTGCCTTTGCCATTCGTACCCGCAACGGTAAACACAAATGGCGCTGGTTTCAGGACGCCAAGACGCGCCGCGACCAGGCTCACGCGCTCAAGGCCGAGATCGATAGTTTTACTGTGCAGGTTTTCCAGATAAGAAAGCCACGAAGCCAGAGGCGACGCGGCTTGAGGAGTGCGTTTGATAATCATGGTATCCGCTGATTCGTTACGGTGAGAATAGCAAAAGGGCAGAGCCAGTGGCCCTGCCCTTATCAGTTATCAGGCCTCAGGTTCCTGATCCGGTACCGGGGGTACCACTACGCCTTCACGCGGCGCTTCAGGATTCGGCGCTGGCAGATTCATCAACTTCGCCAGAATGCTCGCCAGTTTCAGGCGCATTTCCGGACGACGGACGATCATGTCGATCGCGCCTTTCTCGATCAGGAATTCACTGCGCTGGAATCCAGGCGGCAGTTTTTCGCGAACGGTCTGTTCGATAACACGCGGACCGGCAAAGCCGATTAACGCTTTCGGTTCAGCGATGTTGAGATCGCCCAGCATGGCGAAACTTGCAGAAACACCGCCCATCGTCGGGTCGGTCAGCACGGAGATGTACGGCAAGCCGCGCTCCTGCATTTTTGCCAGTGCCGCAGAGGTTTTCGCCATCTGCATCAGCGACATCAGTGCTTCCTGCATACGTGCGCCACCAGAGGCGGAGAAGCAGATCAGCGGGCAGTTATCTTCCAGCGCCTGCTCAACGGCACGCACGAAACGTGCACCCACAACAGACCCCATTGAACCGCCCATAAAGGCGAACTCGAATGCCGCAGCGACAACCGGCATTCCATACAGAGTGCCTTTCATCACCACCAGCGCATCTTTTTCGCCGGTTTCTTTCTGCGCAGATGCCAGACGGTCTTTATACTTCTTGGAGTCACGAAACTTCAGCACATCTTTCGGCTCAAGCTCGCTACCCAGCTCCACAAGGCTTCCTTCATCTAACAGGCTATGCAGGCGATTACGCGCTGTCATACGCATGTGATGGTCACACTTCGGACAGACCTCAAGATTACGTTCCAGCTCAGCGCGGTATAAAACCTGACCGCAGCTATCACACTTAGTCCACACCCCTTCAGGAATGCTCGCCTTGCGGGTGGGAGTAATGTTGCTTTTAATTCGTTCAATCCAGCTCATTAGGGACCTTTCTGTCTGAACCTGGTTCGATGCCAGTTTTATCTTTGGGGACGCATAATGCCATTTTTGCCCCCAACAGACCATGAATGTTGCACATTAAAACATAACAGCCCGAAACTTTGGATAAAAAAGTGGTCGAACCGCGGAGTTACTTTTTATTTTGCGGCGCGTGCCGCAGCGCGTTTGTGACGGATTATTTCGATGACGCCCGGCAAAATAGAAACCACAATAATCCCGACGATCAGCAGCTTAAGGTTATCCTGAACCATCGGGATTGTACCGAAGAAATAGCCTGCGTAGGTAAAAAGCAGTACCCACAACAGTGCGCCGATCACGTTATAAGCGGCGAAATGACGGTACGACATGTGGCCCATTCCCGCAACAAACGGGGCGAACGTTCTGACGATCGGCACAAAACGGGCGAGAATAATCGTTTTGCCGCCATGTTTCTCATAAAACTGATGGGTTTTGTCGAGATAACTGCGACGGAAAATTTTCGAATTGGGATTACTGAACAACTTTTCACCGAACAACCGCCCGATAGTGTAATTGACCGCGTCACCCACAATCGCGGCGATCAGCATCAGCACCACCATCATATGGACGTTGAGATCGTTGGTTTCCAGTGATGCCAACGCTCCGGCAACAAACAGCAATGAATCACCCGGTAAAAACGGCGTTACCACCAGACCGGTTTCACAGAACAAAATTAAGAACAAAATGGCATAAACCCAGACGCCGTACTCCGCGACCAGCTCTGCCAGATGCACGTCAATGTGCAGGATAAAATCGATGAGGAAATAAATCAGGTCCATATTTGCCTATGCCTTGTACTCGTCATCTTTCAGGCTGTAACTACGTTGGCTACAGCCTGAAATGTTCCGAGCATTATTCTCGTTAGTCCGCCAGAAATAGCGGGCCCATTGGCGGTTTTGGAAGATCATACCGGTCAGGGTAATCCACCGCGACCAGATACAGCCCTTCCGCTTTTGCCGTTGCTGCCGCCAGCGTTCTGTCCTTTGCCGCCAGCAACTCTGCTATCCAGCTCTCCGGCTGGTTGTGGGCACCGACTTCCATCAGGCTGCCGACAATATTCCTGACCATATGATGTACAAAAGCATTCGCTTTAATATCTACCACCACATAAGGACCGTGACGCGTGACATTAATATGCATAACGTTGCGCCACGGGGTTCGGGACTGGCACTGCACCGCACGGAACGAGGTGAAATCATTCTCGCCCAGCAAGCATTGCGCAGCCCGATGCATCCGTTCAGCGTCCAGCGGTTCGTAAAAATGGGTTACCCCTTTACTCAGTACCGCCGGGCGCAGCCGATGATTGTAGATGATGTAGCGATAACGGCGAGCCGTGGCGCTAAATCGGGCATGAAAATCATCAGGTACAGCTTTAACCCAACGCACAGCGATGTCACCAGGTAAATTCGCATTTACGCCCAAGGTCCACGCCGCGTCTTTGCGCAGCGCGGTTGTTTCGAAATGCACAACCTGCCCGGTACCGTGTACCCCTGCGTCAGTACGCCCGGCGCAGAAGACGGTGATGGGTTCGTTCGCCACCTGGGAGAGCGCCTTTTCCAGCTTCTCCTGCACACTGCGAACTTCGTTCTGCCGTTGCCAGCCGTAATACTTACTGCCGTCGTACTCAATGCCCAGCGCAATTTTATAAACTGGCGGTTGTTGCTGGTCGGACATTAGTACAGATACTCCTGCACCAGTTTCTCGGCGATTTTTACTGCCATCAGCGCGCCGCCAAAGCGAACGTTATCGGCCACCGACCAGAACTGGACTTGCTCCGGCATACCGTAGTCATTACGCACGCAGCCAACAGAAAGATGCGGCGTACCCGAAGCATCACCTACCTGAGTTGGGAATTCGTTCTCTTCAGAGAGCACAATATCTTCGCCTTGAACAAACGCATCACGCGCTTCTTCTGCTGCCAGTGGACGCAGAGCTTCAAAGTTGACCATCTGGGCATGACCGTAGAATACCGGTGCCTGGACGACGCTAGCCGAAATCATCAGCCCTTCGTCCTGCAGGATTTTGCGTACTTCGTCAACGATACGACGTTCTTCACGCACGCTACCTTCGCTATCCGGCAGTAACGGCAGCATGTTGAACGCCAGCTGACGCCCGAAGAAATCTTCTTCGTCAATCGGAATGCCGTTGAGCAATTTCGCACTCTGCCCCGCTAACGCATCGACCGCTTTTTTGCCCTGGGCGGAGGCTGAAATCAGGCTGGTAACGCTGATACGTGATAAACCGCCCTGATCGATTAACGGTTTCAGTGCCGCCAGCAGCTGGCTGGTCAGACTGTCTGGTACGGCGATGACATTCCGGTTCCGGTAATCTGTCAGTACAAACGGGTTTACTTCCGGCACCACCAGCGGTACGTCGGGTTCGAGAGCAAACAATCCACTGCTGTCGATCACCAGGCAACCTGAGTTGGTCGCTTCTTCAACCCAGGCAGCGGTAGCTTCTTTGCCTGCGACAAAAAATGCCAGCTGCGCCTGCGTCCAGTCGAATTCAGCGGCATCCTGCACGGTGATTGTCTTACCACCAAAGCGCAGTTGTTCGCCTGCGCTTTCGTTACGTGCCAGTGCATAAATTTCCCCAACCGGGAACTGACGTTCAGCCAGCGTTTCAAGCAGGGCTTCGCCCACAGCGCCAGTTGCGCCCAGGACGGCAATGTTCCAGCCTTCAGACATGGTGGTTTACTCCAGAAATAGCAAAGCTTCCTGCCAATGTTACAGCAGAGAGCATGAAGAAGAGATTAACGTGCCGGATGATGAACGGCGTTAAAACCCAGTTTACACAGCAATGATGCCGCACTGGCGTCATCACAAATTACATACAGAGATGACCATTCACGGCGCTCAAGATAGTTTTTGCGCAGTTTATCGAACTCACCCGGTATCCCGGCGACTTTACGCAGCGGTGCGTCATCGCGGCGCACATCATACACCAAATGCACCAGCCTTTTCAGCGTCGGTTGATCGAGCGGGCCATGCAGCGTAATGCGACCAAACTCTGGCGCGGGCAGTAATGTATCCAGCGCAACGTGCTGTTCATGCCCAATAAACTTGCTATAGGCTTCAAACACTTGCGTAGTACCGCGTGCTTTACCTTCCAGGGTATAACCTGCGATATGCGGCGTGCCGATATCCACTTTTGTCAGCAACTCCACGTTAAGTTCCGGTTCGCCTTCCCAGACATCCAGCACTACGCTTAACTTCTGGCCTTCATTCAGGCAGGTCAGCAACGCAGTATTATCGACGACTGCGCCACGGCAGGCGTTAATCAGAATCGCTCCCGGCTTCAGGCTACGGATCAGTTTTTCATCCGCCAGATGCAGCGTTTTGTACGGCCCATCTTTGAAGAGTGGCGTATGGAAAGTCAGAATATCCGCATGCTGAACTAATTCATCCAGCGAGCGGAAATCACCCTCATCCCCACGGTCAGCGCGAGGCGGATCGCAAAGCAATGTTTTAATCCCTAACGCTTCCAGTCGCGCCTGCAATCGACGTCCAACGTTACCAACGCCCACGATCCCCACCGTACGGTCGTGCAGTGAAAATCCATCGCGTTCGGCAAGCATCAGTAGTGAGGAGAAAACATATTCCACCACCGCAATCGCATTACAGCCAGGTGCAGCGGAAAAACCAATTCCCGCCTGCTTTAACCATGCTTCATCGACATGGTCGGTCCCCGCGGTGGCAGTGCCAACAAATTTAATGGGTTTTCCTGCCAGCAAAGATTCATTCACTTTCGTGACCGAACGCACCATCAGCGCATCCGCGTCTGCCAGTTGAGCGACGGGGATTGGACGCCCGGGAACCGCGGTCACCTCACCCAAACGGCTAAATAAGTCGCGGGCATAAGGCATATTTTCATCAACAAGGATTTTCACGTTTGTGTTACCTGTATGAGACGAGAGTTAACCGGACAAGTGTGCCATAATCTCGCGGCCAGGCATACTTGCGAAGATTTCAGGTATAAGGATACGTAATGATACAACCTATTTCCGGCCCTCCTCCTGGGCAACCACCAGGTCAGGGAGATAACCTGCCGTCTGGCGCGGGCAATCAGCCTTTATCCAGTCAGCAACGTACTTCGCTGGAAAGCTTAATGACGAAAGTGACCTCACTGACGCAACAGCAAAGAGCAGAACTGTGGGCGGGTATCAGGCACGATATTGGTCTGTCGGGAGATTCACCGCTGCTTTCGCGTCACTTCCCTGCCGCTGAACACAACCTGGCGCAACGTCTGCTGGCCGCGCAAAAAAGCCATTCTGCCCGCCAGCTTTTAGCGCAATTAGGGGAGTATTTACGTCTGGGGAATAATCGTCAGGCGGTCACGGATTATATCCGTCATAACTTTGGTCAGACGCCGCTGAATCAGCTCTCACCGGAGCAATTAAAAACCATTCTCACCCTGTTGCAGGAAGGGAAGATGGTTATTCCGCAACCGCAGCAGCGCGAGGCGACCGACCGTCCTTTATTACCGGCGGAGCACAATGCGCTCAAACAGCTGGTGACCAAACTTGCGGCGGCAACGGGGGAACCCAGCAAGCAGATCTGGCAATCGATGCTGGAACTATCCGGGGTGAAAGATGGCGAGTTAATTCCAGCGAAACTGTTTAACCATCTGGTGACCTGGTTGCAGGCGCGCCAGACGCTAAGCCAGCAAAATACGCCGACACTGGAATCACTACAGATGGCGCTAAAACAACCTTTAGATGCCAGTGAACTGGCGGCGTTATCGGCATATATCCAGCAAAAATATGGCCTTTCTGCGCAATCATCGCTTTCTTCTGCCCAGGCCGAGGATATTCTTAATCAGCTTTATCAACGGCGGGTTAAAGGGATTGATCCGCGTGATATGCAACCGCTGCTTAATCCTTTTCCACCGATGATGGACACGTTGCAAAATATGGCAACGCGTCCCGCGCTGTGGATACTGTTAGTCGCGATTATCCTGATGCTGGTCTGGCTGGTTCGTTAGCCCCGACGAAATGACAGTATCGTGACAATAATTCCCAGCACCGCAGAGATCGCCCCGGCAAGAAATACCGAAGAGTAACCAAACGTGGTCGCCAGCATTCCCGCCAGCGGCCCGGAGACGCCGAGGGCGATATCCTGAAACGCGGCGTAACCGCCCAGTGCGGTGCCGCGAACTTGTGAGGGGACGCGTTTAACCACCTCCACGCCCAGCGCAGGAAAGATAAGCGAACATCCGGCTCCGGTTAACGCCGCGCCCGCTAATGCGACCCACGCACCTGGGGCTTGCCAGAGCAGCAACAAGCCCACCGTTTCTACAAGCAGAGAGACAATCGCCACTTTCACGCCGCCAAAACGGTCCGGCATCCAGCCAAACATGACGCGCATCACGACAAATGCGCCGCCAAACGCGGTAAGAGTAAAGCCCGCCATCGCCCATCCTTTGCTGGCAAAGTAGAGCGAAACGAAAGTCCCGATAACCGCAAAACCAACGCCTTGTAGTGCCAGCCCTAACCCTGGTTTCCAGATAAACCCGACAACGCTCCACAGCGATGGACGTTCTCCCGCCAGGACCGGTACTTTGCGCACTGTGCCGTTACAGGCCCACGCCAGTAAGGGTAATACCATTGTGGTGATCGCCAGTGCGGCAAAACCGTAATGGCTATGAATCAACAGGCCAAGCGGAGCACCAACAGCGAGGGCACCGTAAATCGCCATTCCATTCCATGACATCACTTTGCCAGAGTGTTTTGGCCCTACGATGCCTAACCCCCAGGTCAGAGCGCCTGTCAGTAACTGGCTTTCACCAAACCCAAGAATCAAACGCCCGATGACCAACAGGGCAAATTTGAACGGTGCGGAGACAGGCAAAATCGCCGCCAGCAGCAACGCGCCGCCAGCCAGACCACAAGCTAACATCCCCTGAAGCGCCGAACGTTTTGCACCATATTGATCGGCCAGTCGCCCGGCATAGCCACGCGTCAGCACCGTAGCCAGAAACTGAATCCCGACGGCAATCCCGACCATGGTATTGCCATAGCCCAGATCATGATGAACAAACAGCGGGATAACCGGCAACGGCAGCCCTACGGTCATGTAGGTGAGAAAAACCGCAAAAGCGATGCGGAAGAGCGAAAAATTGGCAGAAGATCGTGTTTCGGTTTGGCTTACAGCAGTCATGCATTACTCCAGAATGCAGCGCAAGGCGAGGAGTATCCCCGTCTCATCTCTCTGGTTTCAGGGTTACAGTGCGTTGGCAGGATTTAACGCGTACGTCTTTTCAGAAGGAAATCGACAAAGCGGGAAGTTTGCCTGGAACTGGCGGCGATTGTCAATGATGTGAAAAAGGGAACCATCAGGTTCCCTTTTGCGTTAGTGCCGGAGGCCGCATTGGCGCGTAACGTCGGATGCGACGCTGGCGCGTCTTATCCGACCTACTCCGACTACTCCGACTACTCCGACCTACTGCGAATTAATCTTTCAGCTTGCGCATTACCAGCGTGGCGTTGGTGCCGCCGAAGCCGAAGCTGTTAGACATAACGGTGGTCAGTTCGCGATCGGTCGTTTCGGTCACGATGTTCAGACCTGCAGCCTGCTCGTCCAGCTCTTCAATGTTGATGCTCGGGGCGATAAAGCCGTGTTCCAGCATCAGCAGAGAGTAGATAGCTTCCTGTACGCCAGCAGCGCCCAGAGAGTGACCGGTCATGGCTTTGGTTGCAGAAATCGCCGGGCTCTTATCGCCGAACACTTCACGGATAGCTGCCAGCTCTTTCACGTCGCCAACCGGAGTCGAAGTACCGTGGGAGTTCAGGTAATCGATTGGGGTATCAACGCCATGCATCGCCATCTTCATGCAGCGTACTGCGCCTTCGCCAGACGGAGCAACCATGTCTGCACCATCAGAGGTTGCGCCGTAGCCAACGATTTCAGCATAGATGTGAGCACCACGCGCCAGCGCGTGTTCCAGCTCTTCAACCACTACCATACCGCCGCCGCCAGCGATAACGAAACCGTCACGGTGAGCGTCGTAAGTACGGGAGGCTTTTTCCGGGGTGTCGTTGTATTTAGTAGACAGCGCACCCATTGCGTCGAATTCGCAAGCCATTTCCCAGCACAGCTCTTCGCCGCCGCCAGCAAACACGATGTCCTGTTTGCCCAGTTGGATCTGCTCTACTGCGTTACCGATACAGTGTGCGGAAGTCGCACACGCGGAGCTGATGGAGTAGTTAACGCCATGAATTTTAAACGGGGTGGCGAGGCAGGCAGAAACGCCGGATGCCATCGCTTTGGTGACCACATACGGGCCAACCGCTTTCAGGCCGCGCGGGCCGCGCATTGCGTCAGCGCCGAACACCTGGAAACGCGGGGAGCCGCCGCCGGAACCTGCAATCAGGCCAACGCGCGGGTTATTCTGGTAAGCTTCCGGAGAGAGGCCCGCATCAGCGATTGCCTGCTCCATAGAAAGGAATGCATAAATGGATGCGTCGCTCATAAAGCGCACAACTTTGCGGTCAATGAGGCCAGTGGTATCCAGTTTTACGTTGCCCCAGACGTGGCTACGCATGCCGGAATCCTTCAGCTCCTGAGAGAAAGTGATCCCTGAACGTCCTTCACGCAGAGATGCCAGGACTTCCTGCTGGTTATTACCGATGCTGGAAACAATGCCCAGGCCAGTAATCACTGCACGTTTCATTCAATACCTCTGTAAGTCGCACATAGAGTAAGTTTCGAATGCACAATAGCGTACACTTGTACGCCGAACAAGTCCGATCAGCCATTTAATAGAGAAATTTGCGCAGCCTTACACACATCGCTAAGATCGAGCCACCGCCTGTAAGACGAGTAACTTACGTGAAACACTACTCCATACAACCTGCCAACCTCGAATTTAATGCTGAGGGTACACCTGTTTCCCGAGATTTTGACGATGTCTATTTTTCCAACGATAACGGGCTGGAAGAGACGCGTTATGTTTTTCTGGGAGGCAACCAATTAGAGGTACGCTTTCCTGAGCATCCACATCCTCTGTTTGTGATAGCAGAGAGCGGCTTCGGCACCGGATTAAACTTCCTGACGCTATGGCAGGCATTTGATCAGTTTCGCGAAGCGCATCCGCAAGCGCAATTACAACGCTTACATTTCATTAGTTTTGAGAAATTTCCCCTCACCCGTGCGGATTTAGCCTTAGCGCATCAACACTGGCCGGAACTGGCTCCGTGGGCAGAACAACTTCAGGCGCAGTGGCCAATGTCCTTGCCCGGTTGCCATCGTTTATTGCTCGATGAAGGCCGCGTGACGCTGGATTTATGGTTTGGCGATATTAACGAACTGACCAGCCAACTGGACGATTCGCTAAATCAAAAAGTAGATGCCTGGTTTCTGGACGGCTTTGCGCCAGCGAAAAACCCGGATATGTGGACGCAAAATCTGTTTAACGCCATGGCAAGGTTGGCGCGTCCGGGCGGCACGCTGGCGACATTTACGTCTGCCGGTTTTGTCCGCCGCGGTTTGCAGGACGCCGGATTCACGATGCAAAAACGTAAGGGCTTTGGGCGCAAACGGGAAATGCTTTGCGGGGTGATGGAACAGACATTACCGCTCCCCTGCTCCGCGCCGTGGTTTAACCGCACGGGCAGCAGCAAACGGGAAGCGGCGATTATCGGCGGTGGTATTGCCAGCGCGTTGTTGTCGCTGGCGCTATTACGGCGCGGCTGGCAGGTAACGCTTTATTGCGCGGATGAGGCCCCCGCACTGGGTGCTTCCGGCAATCGCCAGGGGGCGCTGTATCCGTTATTAAGCAAACACGATGAGGCGCTAAACCGCTTTTTCTCTAATGCGTTTACTTTTGCTCGTCGGTTTTACGACCAATTACCCGTTAAATTTGATCATGACTGGTGCGGCGTCACGCAGTTAGGCTGGAATGAGAAAAGCCAGCATAAAATCGCACAGATGTTGTCAATGGATTTACCCGCAGAACTGGCTGTAGCCGTTGAGGCAAATGCGGTTGAACAAATTACGGGCGTTGCGACAAATTGCAGCGGCATTACTTATCCGCAAGGTGGTTGGCTGTGCCCAGCAGAACTGACCCGTAATGTGCTGGAACTGGCGCAACAGCAGGGTTTGCAGATTTATTATCAATATCAGTTACAGAATTTATCCCGTAAGGATGACTGTTGGTTGTTGAATTTTGCAGGAGATCAGCAAGCAACACACAGCGTAGTGGTACTGGCGAACGGGCATCAAATCAGCCGATTCAGCCATACGTCGACTCTCCCGGTGTATTCGGTTGCCGGGCAGGTCAGCCATATTCCGACAACGCCGGAATTGGCAGAGCTGAAGCAGGTGCTGTGCTATGACGGTTATCTCACGCCACAAAATCCGGCGAATCAACATCATTGTATTGGTGCCAGTTATCATCGCGGCAGCGAAGATACGGCGTACAGTGAGGACGATCAGCAGCAGAATCGCCAGCGGTTGATTGATTGTTTCCCGCAGGCACAGTGGGCAAAAGAGGTTGATGTCAGTGATAAAGAGGCGCGCTGCGGTGTGCGTTGTGCCACCCGCGATCATCTGCCAATGGTAGGCAATGTTCCCGATTATGAGGCAACACTCGTGGAATATGCGTCGTTGGCGGAGCAGAAAGATGAGGCGGTAAGCGCGCCGGTTTTTGACGATCTCTTTATGTTTGCGGCTTTAGGTTCTCGCGGTTTGTGTTCTGCCCCGCTGTGTGCCGAGATTCTGGCGGCGCAGATGAGCGACGAACCGATTCCGATGGATGCCAGTACGCTGGCGGCGTTAAACCCGAATCGGTTATGGGTGCGGAAATTGTTGAAGGGTAAAGCGGTTAAGGCGGGGTAATCTGCTCTCGCAGTGTTTGCCGGATGCGGCGTGAACGCCTTATCCGACCTACGTGTGACGTGTAGGCCTGATAAGACGCGATAAGCGTCGCATCAGGCATGGTGCTCCAGACGCCGCAACTTACTGCTGTGACGCCTGCTGAAACAGGTTTTCCCACATATCGGTCACCAGCGCCTGGTCACGCGGCGACAATTCACCGGCACCAATGGCTTTTTCCAGACTCTGGCTAACGGTCGTATGCACCGCCTGAGCGGAGTGGTCATCACCACTTTCCAGTTCTGCGATGGCTAATGTCAGGTGGCCACGCAAATACCCACTGGCAAACAACTCATCATCACTGGCATGGTCAACCATACCGTCGATTAATGCCAGAATGCGTGATTCAAACTCCGCGATCATCTTCTTTCCTCATTGTAAAACGTGGCGCTGGCTTTAGTTGAGCGCTTCCGGCCACGGGAACTGTTCCGCCGTAAGTTCCGGCGTGTGATAATAATTTTGTAGTGCTTTAATGAAGCGTGCCGGGCGTTCAGGAATGCCGTTTGCTAGGTAATCCATCACCTGCGCATGTACCCGCCGTTGAAACACCACACGATCCGGTTCGAAGTCGCCTTCCAGATTGTCGCAACTGACGTTAAACGGATATCCCGCCGCCACACAGAACAACCAGTCGAGTGCCTGCGGCTTCACTTCAACATCTTCAAACTGGCTTTGCGTTTGGGCATCACGCCCATCCGGGCAATACCAGTAGCCGAAATCAACCAGCTCACGGCGCGCTTTTCCGGCAATACACCAGTGCGAAATCTCATGAATTGCGCTGGCATAAAAGCCGTGGGCAAAGACAATTCGGTTATACGGTACTTCCGCATCAGCAGGAAGATAGATCGGTTCGTCGTCGCCTTTAATCAGACGGGTATTAAATTCATCGGCAAAGCAGCTATTAAAAATTTCAATCAACTGCTCATAGTGGTGTGTACTGTTCATTAGTTCATCCCCAACCAGTGGAGGATCTCCTGTCCGTGGCTATCGTAAAGTAATTTGGCACTCATCACCGCCGAGACGATAACAATCATCGGGCGGATCAGCTTTTGTCCTTTGCTCAACACCAGCCGTGAACCCATGCGCGCGCCGAGGAACTGCCCCACCAGCATCACAAAGCCCGTCGCCCAAATCACTTTGCCGCCGAGAATAAACAGCAGCAGACCGCCAATGTTTGACGTTGCGTTGAGTAATTTGGCGTGAGCCGTGGCTTTGGCGAGGTTGAATCCGCACAGCGTAACGAAGGCCAGCGCGTAAAACGATCCGGCAGCCGGGCCAAAGAATCCGTCATAAAAACCGACGCAGCCACCGGCAATTAACGCGAAGGGTAAACCGTACATCCGGCGCTGGCGATCTTCTTCACCCAGCTTTGGCATCAGCAAGAAATAGAGGCCGATACAAATCACCAGAATGGGCAAAATCTGCCGTAAGACATCAGCCTGAACGTACTGTACCAACAGTGCGCCGCTCATTGAGCCGACAAAGGTCATGGCAATATTGAGTTTCTGATCGCTTAAACTAACCACTTTGCGGCGAATAAAGTAGATAGTGGCGGAAATAGAGCCGCCGCAGGCTTGCAGTTTATTGGTTGCCAACGCGTTAGCGGGAGACATTCCCGCTGCCATCAATGCCGGAATGGTGAGTAACCCACCGCCACCGGCAATCGAGTCGATAAATCCCGCCAGCATGGCGACAAAAAAGAGAACTCCCAGCAACAGCGGGGAAACCATAAACAGGCTATTAAACGTTTCCATTAGATCACGTGCTCATCCAGTAGCGCCTGGCAGGAAGGCGGCAACGGAGGCGGTGTCTTCTTCTCAGGCTTTGTTGTTCCCGGTTTTGGAGGTGCAAACCAGCTTTGCAGTTCTGCCCCGCAACCATCGCCTGGTGGCGGTAAAGGTTGATCTTCACACTCCAGACTATCGGCAGGACAACGTAATCGTACATGCATATGCGCGCGATGCTGGAACCAGGGTCGCACTTTGCGCAACCAGTCGCGATCGGTGCCCGCATCAAGGCAAAGTTGTTGTTTAATCGCCGGATTAACAAAAATGCGTGTGACGTCTTTGTCCTGGGCGGCGAGTTTGATCAAGCTGAAAATTTCTGGCTTCCACAGCGTCGGAACAACGTGTTTACCGTCGCGGGAAACTAAGTCCAGTGCTTGCGGGCGCAAGAGCTGCGCGGAGGTCCAGCGAGTTTTCGGCAGTTGCAGAAAGATATCGACATCCAGTCCGGTCTGGTGGCTGGCATGACCGCCGTTGAAACGCCCACCAGCGGGCATCCCCATATCGCCAATCAGCACCGTACCCATGCCCAGATTGCTCACCTGGCTACTCAGACGCTGGATAAACATCACCAGATCCGGGTGACCGAAATAGCGACGCTGATCGGTACGCATGACCTGATAATGTTCGGACTGTATCGGCAACGTGTCAGCGCCGACAATACAGCCATTAGAAAAACTGCCTATCGATTGTGCGCTACCCGGCACAGGTTGGGTTATTTTTTGCCACGGCGTCGCTGCCAGGCTAGCGCTACTGGCAAGCAGAGCCAGCAGCGCAATCGCGGTTTTGTTCATTTTTTACCAGCGTGGAATATCAGTCTTCACATCGGCATTTTGCGCCCGCTGCCGTAGCAGGTGATCCATTAAAACGATCGCCAGCATCGCTTCAGCGATCGGCACCGCGCGGATCCCGACACAGGGATCGTGACGGCCTTTGGTGATCATCTCAACTTCTTCGCCAAAGCGGTTAATAGTGCGCCCCGGCACGGTAATGCTGGAGGTCGGTTTCAGCGCCATATGGGCAATGATTTGCTGCCCGCTGCTGATACCGCCGAGAATGCCGCCCGCATGGTTGCTCTGGAAACCGTCTTTGGTGATTTCGTCGCGGTTCTGGCTGCCGCGCAGCGCCACTACGTCAAAACCGTCGCCAATTTCCACGCCTTTCACCGCGTTGATGCTCATCAGCGCATGGGCGATGTCGGCATCCAGGCGGTCAAAGACCGGCTCGCCAAGTCCGGCGGGGACACCACTGGCAACAACGGTGACTTTCGCGCCGATGGAGTCGCCCTCTTTTTTCAGCGCGCGCATCAGTTCATCTAACGCGTCGATTTTGTCCGGGTCCGGGCAGAAGAACGGATTTTGTTCAACCAGCGACCAGTCTTTGATTTCCAGCGGAATGTCGCCCATCTGGGTCAAGCAGCCGCGGATTTCAATACCAAATTTCTCGGCGAGATATTTTTTGGCAATCGCCCCGGCCGCCACGCGCATGGCGGTTTCGCGGGCGGAAGAACGTCCACCGCCGCGATAATCGCGCAGACCGTATTTTTGTTCGTAGGTGTAATCAGCATGGCCTGGGCGGAAAACGTCTTTAATTGCGCTGTAATCCTGAGAGCGCTGGTCAGTGTTTTCGATCAACAAGCCAATGCTGGTGCCAGTAGTAACGCCTTCAAAAACACCGGAGAGAATTTTGACCTGATCCGGCTCGCGGCGCTGGGTGGTATAGCGCGATGTCCCAGGGCGACGACGGTCGAGGTCATGTTGCAGGTCCGCTTCCGTCAGCGGAATGCCTGGCGGAACACCATCGACGATGCAGCCGAGCGCCAGCCCATGTGATTCGCCGAAGGTGGTTACGCGAAAGAGTTGTCCAATTGTGTTTCCAGCCATCACGGCTCCGTTATTGTTGTGTTTGCGTGTTTACTTAATCTTTATAAATCGCGAAATATTCACGGGCCGCCAGCAGCTGCTCTTTGGTGAGCATAAACACACCATCGCCGCCGTTATCAAACTCCAGCCAGGTGAACGGAACATCCGGATATTGTTCCATAAGATGTACCATGCTGTTGCCGACTTCACAAATCAACACGCCATCATCAGCAAGGTAATCTGCCGCGTTTCCAAGAATGCGACGCGTCAGTTTAAGGCCGTCGGTGCCAGATGCCAGGCCCAGTTCCGGCTCGTGACGGTATTCGTTTGGCAGGTCGGACATATCTTCCGCGTCGACATACGGCGGGTTAGTGACAATCAGATCGTACTGCACTTTCGGCAAGTCGCGGAACAGATCGGAACGAATCGGAATGACGTTGTGGATCAGACCGTGTTCTTCGATGTTCTGTTCGGCAACCGCCAGCGCGTCGGGAGAGATATCTACCGCGTCGACTTCCGCTTCCGGGAAGGCATAAGCACAGGCAATGGCGATGCAGCCGCTACCGGTACACATATCTAAAATATGCTGCGGTTGCTTGCTGATGAGTCCGGCAAATTTATTGTTGATCAGTTCACCAATCGGCGAGCGCGGCACCAGCACGCGTTCATCGACGTAAAATTCATGACCGCAGAACCAGGCTTTGTTGGTCAGGTAAGCCACCGGAATGCGCTCGTTGACGCGGCGGATCACGCGTTCAACAATACGGTGTTTTTCGCTGGAGGTCAGACGCGCGGTGCGCATATCTTCCGGGATATCCAGCGGCAGGTAGAGCGATGGTAACACCAGCTGTACGGCTTCATCCCACGGGTTATCGGTGCCGTGACCGTACCAGATATTTGCCGCGCTGAAGCGGCTTACCGACCAGCGCAACATGTCCTGAATGGTTTGCAGCTCATTTACTGCTTCATCAACGAAAATTTTATCCACGTATTCCTCCAGGGCATGATCGCAATAATTTCGGCGGCTAGTTTGCCATGAAGATGACGATAAATCAGCATTCACGCGCGGTGAGTGAGGAAAAATACGTTTAAAACGATCGATTGTGCTACGAGTCGGGTAAACTGTAGGAAAATTAGAAATAGAGACAGATAAATGAAAAAGAAAACAACACTTAGCGAGGAGGACCAGGCTCTGTTTCGCCAGTTGATGGCGGGGACTCGCAAGATTAAGCAGGACACGATTGTCCACCGACCGCAGCGTAAAAAAATCAGCGAAGTGCCGGTGAAACGCTTGATCCAGGAGCAGGCTGATGCCAGCCATTATTTCTCCGATGAGTTTCAGCCGTTATTAAATACCGAAGGTCCGGTGAAATATGTTCGCCCGGATGTCAGCCATTTTGAGGCGAAGAAACTGCGCCGCGGCGATTATTCACCGGAATTGTTTTTGGATTTACACGGTCTGACGCAGCTGCAGGCCAAGCAGGAACTGGGCGCGTTGATTGCCGCCTGTCGCCGCGAACATGTGTTTTGTGCCTGCGTGATGCATGGGCACGGGAAGCATATTTTGAAGCAACAAACACCGCTGTGGCTGGCACAACATCCGCATGTGATGGCATTTCACCAGGCACCGAAAGAGTACGGCGGTGATGCGGCTTTGTTGGTGTTGATTGAAGTGGAAGAGTGGTTGCCGCCGGAGTTGCCCTGAGGAGTTGAGCGTGTTGTGCCAGGAGCGCGGAATGGCAGGGGCGAATGACCCTGCCAGGTGAGAAAAGGTGCGCTAATACATATTCAGTATGTAAGTGAATCGGCAGGTAGAATCTATGGGCTGTCGAGATGTCGTGTCCACGCGTAGCTTCATATCATGCAGTTGCCTGGACGTGATCGGTTGCGGCTCTGGCGTCACCGTCACTTTGGCATTATCACAGCCGGAAGTCGAGAAGGTCATCTGCTGTGCGACAAAACGGCAGTAGGCTCCACGCTCGTCAAAATTACTGCCATCACACAGTTTGCCGTTTTCCATCAGGAAAGTGGGCAGTGTTTGCTCAATAACACCACCTGTTGACTGCAACCTGACGACTTTGTTATGTACAACATAATTTTCATTCCAGGAAACATCATACGGTGCCAGGGACTCTGTCGGGCAGTCAGAGCTAACTTTTGTTGGTCCTATAAAAATTCCGGCCCCGAAACGCTGATCCATAGTACTGGCGCTTTCAACATAAGACGACACAATCCAGGGACAACCGTGTAAATCTCCATCGTAATAAACGCCAAGTACTAATTCATTACATGACCAGGCCGTTACTGGAGAGAGAGCATCATACTCTTCTAATCCGGGGCAGGTAGAATCCGGTAAGGTTGTATTATTGCGCTCCATCCTGAGTTCAGGGCCGGGAGGACTCCCGGTCCAACTAACTAAAGGCAAACTTGCTGCCGCAGTTGAATTAGATTCATACGTGCCATATTCAACTGATTGAGGGGTCAGGACTGAAAGATGAAAACGATACTTTGCAACAACGCTGGTCGTCCCCGCGGGTACATAGAGTGTGGCGATCTTTGTCGCAGCCTGTATCCCAGAAGCGCACAGAGCCAGCACCAATAAACATATAACATGACGTATTTTATGCATTTTATATATACTCAAACGTAGCTGTCAGGCTGGCGGTGAAATCACCGATGGTTACATCACGACCGCTTTTCGCCTGGATCCAGGCCCGGAAATTAATATCATTGTTGCCGTTGGTAAGCGCAAAAGTCGCCCCGGTGGTGTTGTTAATATCCACCCGCTTGCCGTCGAGCGTTTCCATCCCTATCCCCACGCCCTGCGCGGTGGAGGTGTCATCGACTGCCAGAAAACCCGGCTGACCGCTGTCTTCCGTTCCGGTGAGGGTGACTTTGACGTTGTATCCCGCCGGCCCTTTGCAGTCTTTCAGCTTAAACACAACCGGCAGATGCGCGGACTGCCCGGCGACCATCAAATCCCGGTTGCTGACGGTGGGAAAATGAATTTCCGCCAGATTGGCACCATCCACCACCAGCGTGCAGGATTTACTCAGCAGGTTGCCGTAAAAATGCAGGTTGTTATCGACTGCCCGTGCCCCCGTGCTGGCGGTCAGCAGCAGGCCTGCTAACAGCGCATAACCGGGTGAATAAATGTGTGCTGTTTTCATTGGTAATCCACCCGTAAGGTTGCGTAAGCAGAAAAATTCGTGTCCGTCAGCACCGCATCAGCCGCTTTGACCGGTACCGCCTCCAGCTTTGGCTTCTGGCTAAAATCGGTGGCGTTAATGGAAAGCGGCTCGTTGAGCTTAAAACGCTGACCGTCATGCTGAAGCTCAATTCCGAAGCCCGGTACATCCGTCTCAATAGCAGAGTCGTTGTAGGAGGTGGCAGTCCCCGTCCAGGAGAGTGTCATATTCCACTCGGGATCGCGGACATCCGAGTCGCAGCTCAGTTCGTAGTCCACTTTCTGACGACCATAATTGCCATCAATGCTGTCGATAATAAGATCGCGAAATTGCACTTCGATGGTTTGCCCGCCGCTGATGCTACAGGCGGGCGGCGACATCAGCGTACCGTGGAATGTGATGTCATCTTCCGCCGCCAGCACAGCCCCGCAACCAGCGCACAGTAAAAGGAGCAGGAATTTTTTCATTGGTAATCCACCACCATGGTCATCGTGGCGTTAAACTCCGACGGCGTCAGTTGCACCCCGCTCTGTTTTACCGGCACCGCTTTCAGCTGAGGCTGAGTGTTGACATTAAAAGGCGTCCAGTTATTTTCACCAACTGCAAACAGGGAGTTGTCGGCGGCGTTTTCTATCCGCACCCCCAGGCCGGCGATATCCGTGCTGAGAACCGTTTCTCCGTTGATCACGGCGGTATTGCCTTTGAGCTGCATCCGTAAGTCATCGCTGACTTTATTACCGCAGTTGAGGGTGTATTTCGCATCCTGTTGGTAATTGGTACCATCGATCCTGTTGATTATCACATTGCCAAATTTCACAGCGCTTCCCTTCACGGAGCAAGGCGGCGGTCCATCGACCAGGATTCGCAGCGTCAGATCCACCTGTTTGATATCACTGCCAGCAACAGCCAAACCGCTGATGCCCCATCCGGCCAGCACCAGCAACCCTGCGCCCGCTACAAACTTGTGACTCATAAGTCCCTCCCGGCATCAGCCTTTGCGGCTCTGCTCTTCATCCACCTGGCAGCTGTTGCCGGTGCATATGAAGTACAGCGGCATCCGCGCGCCGTAGTCGTTGATGTAAGTCAGCACCGGCACGCTGTCCATCTTCGCATTCAGCGGTGCGGAGGTTTTCGGCTCCATCATCAGCGGTGTGAATCCCGCCGGCGGGTTGCCGCCTTTTTTAGCGCTGGCGTTGCTGATGATCACGTAGTACGGCGTCGGGTTATTGACGGTGAAGTCCTGGCCGTTACGGATGAGCGTCACCTTATGCTGCCACGGACTTTTCATGCTGGTGTTCTCCAGCGCCTTCGGTCGCCAGAACAGTTTGATACGCGTCTGCAGCGCAATCTGCAGTGTGTTCGGTTTATTTGATTTCGGCGGAATTTCGCGCACGTTGAAATAGAACACGCTCTCGCGGTCGGCCGGCAGTTTGTTGATATCCGGCAGCCCCTGCACCTTCACCTGGCCGTTCATCATCGCATCGATGCGCTGCACTGGCGGAAGCACCGCAAGCGGCGAGCTGATTTTGTTGCCCTTTGCATCCTCTATCCAGCTCTGCGCCAGATAAGGCAGTGTGGGATCGTTGTTGCGCAGCGTGACGCTGATGGACTTGTCGCTTTCGTTAAACACCAGCCGTGTCCTGTCGGGCGTCACCGAAGCGTGGCTGGAGAAACTGACCGCTGTCGCCAGCAGCGCCAGTGCCGGGACAACGATTTTTGCAGTGTTAGTCAGATTAAACATGGATCATTCCTTAATCACGTTACTGGTTTACTGAAATTGAAGTCGGAGGTTCCGTTGGCGTCACCCGCTGTGTCTGTTCCTGAATCGCCGGTTTGACCGCCGGCGAAGTGATAGGTGCTACATTGCCTTTATGCTGGCATGGCAGTAACAAGCCGTTAAACAGATCGGCAGGCAGCGGGTCCGGCAGGTTGATATCGCAATGCGCAACACCACTCCAGAACACACTCATGTGTTCGCCAGGTTTCACCCCAGCCAGATAAACATTGCCGTCATCATCGACAAGGCCCACTGTCTGCTCGTTATCATTTTTTACTTCTGCGCCAAACGGAGGATGGCTGCCGTCGCTCAGGCGCAGCACCGCCATCGCTTTTTGTCCGCTAATGACAGCAAATTTACGGTAGCCAATGGCACCTTCAGTTAGCGTGGCTTGCACCACCGACTGGGTTGCTTCAGCGTTTTCAGGCAATCTGTTGAGGTCGATATACGCCTGATTGCGGTAATAGTTATTGACGTCAGAAACGACGGCTTTACCAAACATATTGGTATAAACAGCAGCCCCGTTACCTTCCACCGGAACATCGGCAACGCCATCGGCATCAATCAACAATCGTGTCCCGCCCATATTCTGGGTACGGTGAAGTGCGCCACCGTGGGCAGTAAGCGTTGCGCCGCCCTGTAACGACAAGCCCGCAGAGGTGTATTGCCCTTCATGGTAGTTCGCACTGAGGTCAACCTGCGCCAGCGAACCATCATGGCTGTAATAGCCGTCAACGCTGGTGTGTTTGTCACTGGTGCCGACGTTCAACTGATAGTGAGTCGCGTCATCGACACGGCTGAAATAACCGACCTGACTGCTGTCCGTCCCACTGCCATAGTTACCGTTATAGCTAACGGTACTGTTGTCGCCCCACGGCATACTGAGCGAAATGTACATGCCTTTGTCGGCCTGGTTGTCATACTCGTAACGGTAGCCAGTCATCGAGATGCTGACATTACGAATACTGCCCATATTGAAATAGTGCGAGAGCATGATGTTGTAGTTTGTCTGCTCCTCGCGATCCCAGTAGGTATGGCGGGTATAGTTGAGATAAACCGAAACACCCGCATCGCGGAAGTTCTGGTTATAAGTGGCGGTGTACATCTCTTTGTCGTTGCCCGTGCGTACCATTCCGCTGTCACTGGCATCCAGATACTCGCTCATGGTCATAAAGTTCTCTTCCGAGAAGCGATATCCAGCAAAAGTAACGCGGCTGTTGAGCTGGTCAAAGTCTTTGGAATAACTCACACGGAAGGAGTTACCGTCCAGCGAACCTTTGCCATAAGCGGTGTCTTTATCCAGTTTGGTGTGCGAGTGAGTAACATCAAACGCGACCGCGCCGAATGTAGACAAATCGCGACCGACGCCAAGCGCCGCAGACTGATAGTTTTCATCTCCCAGTGCGCCGCCATATAACGACCAGCCGTTAGCGATCCCCCAGGAAGCTTCAGCACCAGAAAAAAATTCACCCTCGACATGGTGTCCCCACTCTTGCGGACGGCCCATCATGATCTTATAGCGAACCTGACCTGGGCGAGTGAGGTATGGCATCGAGGCGGTGCTGATGTCATATTCCTGCACCTGGCCGTTCTGTTCTTCAATGCGAATATGCAACGTACCGGAGACAGAATCACCAAGATCCTGAATACGAAACGGTCCAGCCGGAACCTGCGTTTCGTAAATCACACGCCCCATCTGGCTGACGGTCACTTTTGCTGTGGTGTGTGCCACGCCGGAAATGTCTGGCGCGTAGCCGCGCAGATTGGGAGGCAACATTTGATCGTCAGTACTGACACTGCCACCAACATAGTTAAAGCCATCAAAAATATCGGATCTGAGGTAATCCTCGCCCAGCGCCAGTTTGGCTTTTAATGATGGTAACGCCCGCCAGGCATAGTAGCGACTCCACTCCCATTTTTTTTGAGTTTCATCGCCGCTGAATTCATCGTCATCATCATTACTGCGAGTATGTTGATAGTTAGTCTGCCAGTCAGCACGCATACGCCACGGCCCCAGGTTAACCCCGACCGTCCCGTTGCCGCTGATCTCGTTACTATCATCACCGCCATTTTCTTCGTGCCGGGTTTGTGCGTTGATGCTGTAGTCCGCGACGATCCCGGAGATGCCGTCATCCCAACGTGAAGGCGGATCCCAGTCGGGATAAGTATATTCGAGGTAAGCCTGTGGCAGTGAAATGACTAATGCGGACTGGCTTAAATCAGCCTTAATTTCCATGCCTTCCAGTTGACCGGATTTCAGGCATTTAGCATCGTGGCTCCATTGAAGATTTTTCGCCACGTCTTCTTTTAAACCAAACTGCGCTACCAGTTCCGGTGTCAGACAAGCATAGCTTTTGCTCGCGTCATCTTCACCAGCATACCAGTAAATATCGTACTCTTCCGCCAATGGCTGTTTATTTAGTTGAACCTGTAAATTGTATTTTCCGGGCTCAACATATCCCTGGCTGGAAAAACGCTTCAGATCAATTTTTGTGTCGCCTTTTAATTCCAGAAAACGGGAATCAAACTGAATGTCGTCTTCAGCCCAGACACTGCTATAACTCCCTGACATTGCCAGCGCAATGCACCACGGAAGAATCCGTAATCGAAAAAGAGAATGGTCAGGCATACACGTTTCTATCCGTTTTTATTCTTGTTCGGTCAAAATCCATTTAAATCCCCCATAGCAGTGTCGCTATGGGGGTATGCCTTACAGGTAAGTAATCTGGAAGGTGGTATTTGCTTCGAAATTACCCAGATCTGGCGCATCAGCTGCGCCGACCAGCCAGGCTTTAAAGTTCAGTGTCTGCTTCGCTTTGCCTTTGTTGGTAGAAGTGTCTTTCACTATTTTCTGGTCAATACCCATGCCGCTTTTGTAAGAGGTACCCAGAGAGTCACCGATCGCCAGGCTAACATTGTTAAATGCCGCACCGGTATCGGTATTGAAAATGGTGTAATAATTGCCGCTATTTGCAGAAGAAACGGTACCAGTAAAGGTAGTAGTCATTGTTTCCTGAGTATCAAATACGCAATCTTGCAGACGAATCTGGAAACTTTTCGGCGTGGTGGTGCCGTTATTTTTCAGTTTTTCGGCACCGATATCACCCATATCAACTTCCAGTTTGTGATCGTCCGGGACGATAGAACACACTGAGTCTTCAATGGTGCCGTAAAAACGTGCAGTACCGTTGTTACCCGCAGCGATTGTTGCCGTAGAGGTGAAAACGCCCATCACCATTGCCGCAGCAATAGCTGTTTTAACAAACTTACTCATTATTTGTCCTTAAACTATAAATAATAAAAAATATAAACATTACAATACATTGATTCAGTCAATACCCAATGTTTATACCCAGCCATTGAATACGGCATGCGATCCAAAAAGAACAGGTCGTAGAAAATTGTATTCTTTGGTGTGGGGCCGCATAGTGATGTTTTCACCCCCCTGATGCAATTTAATTTTACTAAAGAGTAAATGTAGATTTAATTAATATATTGACAGAAGAAAGGTTATCTTAAGGACATCCTTAAAAAATACGGAATAAGTATTTAGAAAAAATAGAAAGTATATCAATAATGAATATCAACAGCTTAAAAAACAAACAATGAACATATAATGCGATTGGCATTTATCCACTTTTGACAATATAATATATAAACACTATAGCCAGAATTTAATCAAGTTTCAATTACATCCTGCCTGATTATTCAACTCTATTATCTGTATTAATAAATGACAATGAGTGTCAAACAGACATTATTCATTTCAACATGTAACTTTGGGCAAAATCAAGATACGCGCAGAAGAATAATTTCCGAATGAATGTAGAAAGTGTTTTATTTATAGATAAGGAGAGTCTTCGATAGTAGTGAGGTTGACAGATATCCGCTGCCTGATGAGCAATTATGCCCAATGAATCTACCTCATTGGGCATAATTTGGAACACATCAGATAGCTTTTGCCATCTTCAGATTACACGGGCTCATCTGCCAGTTGAATGTACCGTTTCCGCTTTCATCAAGCGTTACGCTGGCAATGGCCGAGGTGGTAAACATAGGCGGCGTTTCGCCCGGACATAACTCGGCAACCAGATACCCGACTAACGGTAAGTGAGAGATCACCAGTACCGAAGCAACACCTTCATTGGTCAACGCCTGCAAATAGGCACTGACCAGACCAACATCGCCGCAGGGCGTTAACTCCGGCAGAACTTCTGCACTGGAAGGCAGGTTCAGACAATCCCCTACTTCTTCCAGTGTTTGCTCGGCTCGCAGGAACGGGCTCACCAGAACGCGTTCGATTTCCACTTTTTGACCTTTCAGCCAGTTCGCCATCAGGCGAGATTCGTCACAACCATTAGTGGTCAGAGGACGAACGGAATCACTGGCGGCATCGAGGGCTGCGTCGCCGTGACGCATGATAAAAACTTGCATATTGCACCGCTTTTGTTAACCAGATTCGCCCGTTTTCTTTCATCTGAAACCAGAGAAAGAAAACGGTGGCCGGCATTGTGCCTTATCCATTCACCGAATGAAACGCTGTTTTTTACCTCAATGGCGTAAGTATAGTCAATATGCGTTTACATTTTGACCAACACTCCGCCATTCAGCGCGGATTCATATAGCTTTGACCTTCTTATTGCAGGTCAGTTGCAGTTGTTTTCCAAAAACTTTCCCCACGCGCGCCCATCTCGACCAAACGCTCGCAAGGGGTAAAACGGGAACCATACTGCGTGGCAAGTCGTTGCATTATTGCAACCACTTCGCCCGCGCCGAGAGAATCGATATAGCGGAACGGTCCACCGAGAAATGGCGGAAAACCAATGCCAAATACCGCACCAATATCCCCGTCACGCACGCTACGGATAACCTGCTCATCAACACAACGTACTGCTTCATTCAGCATCAACATCACACACCGTTCAGCAACCTGCGGTGCGGAGAGTCGCCCCTGCCCTTGTGCGCCAATGAGCGGGTAAATGGCGGGATCGACCTGTTTTTTGCTTTTACGCCCTTTCTGACCATAAAGATAGAAACCCCGACCATTTTTTCTGCCTTTGCGATCGTCGTTCAAAATTGAAGAAACAACATTTGCAGGCGCGCTAAAACGTTCTCCATAAGCGGCTTCCAGTACAGGAATAATTTTAGTCCCGGTGTCGATTCCTACCTCATCCAAAAGTTGGATTGGACCTACCGGAAAACCAAATTTCACTAGCGCGGCATCAATGTGCTCTACCCGTTCACCTTCGGTCAGCATGCGGATAGCTTCATTAATGTAAGGCGCTAAGATGCGATTGACGTAAAACCCGGCTTTGTCACGCACGACAATGGGCGTTTTGCCCTGTTTTTTCGCCAGTTTTACCGTAGTGGCGATGGTTTGCGCCGATGTACCCGCATGAGGAATAATCTCTACCAGCGGCATTTTTTCCACCGGACTGAAGAAATGCAGGCCAATAACTTGCTCAGGTCGCGTGGCGTGAGCTGCGATATCACCAATCGGTAAAGATGACGTATTCGAAGCAAAAATGGTATGAGCGGCGCAATTTTGCTCCACTTCCGCCACCATCTGTTGTTTTAATTCGAGATTTTCAAACACCGCTTCAATAATCAGATCGCGATGGGCAAAGCCGCGATAGTCCGTCGTTCCGGAGATTAATGCCAGCTGTTTGTCACGTTCGCTGGCTTTGAGATGACGACGGCGAACTTTGCCCTCCAGCTGATCCCAACTGTACTTCAGCGCATGATTTATGCCCTGCGGGTTGATATCTTTAATTCTGACCGGAAGCCCCGCTTTACAAGCAGTGACATAAGCAATACCGCCGCCCATCAAGCCACCACCTAAAATTCCCACGCTGTTTAATGGCGCAGGCGGTGCATCACTACCGGGATCTTTCTTCACTTCCGTACTGGCAAAAAAGATACTACGCAAAGCTTGCGATTGTGGCGTCATCGCCAGTTCGCCAAACGCCCGAGCTTCGGCGTCATAACCGCTGCTGGTGCCCTGCGCTAATCCCGTTTCAACAACCTCCAGGATGCGTTCTGTCGCCGGATAATTGCCTTGAGTTTTGTGTTCTGTTTTCTTGCCGACCATTTTGAACAGCAGCGCACGACCTAACGGCCCCGCCAGAATACGCTCGCGTACAGGTAGAGGGCGGGAAGATGGGCGATCCTTCTTCGCCAGCTCAACAGCGACTTCCAGCAAAATGGAGTGCGGAACAACGTCATCCACCAGCCCCAGCTTTAATGCCTGTTTCGCCCGAAGTTGTTTTCCGGTGAGGATCATCTCTAATGCTGTGCTGACGCCTATCAGACGCGGTAAACGCTGGGTGCCGCCTGAACCGGGTAACAATCCAAGTTGTACTTCAGGCAAACCGAGCACCGTTTTAGGATCGTCAGTACAAACGCGACCGTGGCACGCCAGCGCCAACTCCAGCCCACCACCCAGGCAAGCGCCATGAATAGCCGCGATAACCGGAATGGGCAAAGCATGAATCTCCGCCATCAACTGTTGGCCCTGCCGCGCCAGTGCTTCCGCTTCTTGCGCCGTTTTGCAGTTGCCGATCATGTTGATGTCTGCGCCAGCAATGAAGTTGTCCGGTTTAGCGGAGACAAACACCACGCCTCGCAACTCTTTGTTTTCACGGAGTTGCTTAATAATGGCGCGCACCTGCGAGGCAAACTCCGCCTTCAGGGTATTCATTTTCTCACCCGGTACGTCGATGGTGATAACGGCAATGTTGTCCAGACGAACATTAAGGGTAAACGCTGATGTCATTTCCATTATTCCGCCTCCAGAACCATTGCCGCGCCAAGCCCACCGGCAGCACAGGCGGTAACTAAACCAAATCCACCGCCGCGACGGCGAAGTTCATGCAATGTCTGGGTAATCATCCGTGCGCCGGTCGCCGCGAAGGGATGTCCGTAAGCAATCGAACCGCCAAGCACGTTAAATTTGCTATCGTCCACTTCGCCAGTGGCATGTGCACGCCCCAGTACTTCACGAGCAAAACGTTCACTACCCAGCAACTGAATATTCGCCAGTGTCTGAGCTGCAAAGGCTTCGTGCATATCGATCAATGTCAGATCGCTCATTGTCAAACCGGCACGTTCCAGCGCCAGCGGTGTTGACCAGGCCGGACCGAGCAACATGTCCTGCCAGACATCAATCGCAGTAAATGCGTAGCTGCGCAGATACCCCAGCGGCACCAGCCCTAATTCTTTCGCCCGGGATTCAGTCATCAGGATCACCGCTGCCGCGCCATCGGTCAGCGGCGTACTGTTTGCCGCCGTTACCGTTCCGTGTTTGCGATCAAACGCCGGGCGCAGCTTTGCGTAATCGGCAAGCGAGGAATTACCGCGAATATTGTTGTCTTCGACAAGCGGTTGTTTATAAGGAGGGATAAAGGCAGTCATCACCTCTTCTTTGAGTTTTCCGTCTGACCATGCCTGAGCGGCACGCTGATGCGAACGGTGCGCTAATGCATCTTGCTGTTCTCGGGTGATGCCGTAGGTTTTCGCCATTTGTTCGGCGGTGTCGCCCATCCGCAAGCCAGTAGAATATTCTGCTACCGCAGGCGGTACGGGCATTAAGTCGCGCAAACGCAGGCGAGAGAAGAGTTTCAGGCGCTGGCTCATGGTTCGAGCTTTGTTGACATCAACCAGCACGCGCGCCAGTTTTTTACTGACGCCAATTGGCAATACGGAAGAGGAATCTGCCCCACCGGCAATCCCCGCTCGGATAGTTCCCGCCATCAGGCTTTCTGCGACGTTTGCAACCGCCTGGAAACTGGTAGCGCAAGCGCGGCTGACGCTGTAAGCATCGGTATGCACATTCATTCCGGTACCGAGAACAATTTCACGCGCAATGTTGGGGGCTTCAGGCATTTGTACGACCTGACCAAAGACCAGCTGTTCAATCACTTCAGCGGGGATCTCGCTGCGTGCCAGCAGTTCGCCTACCACCATCTTCCCTAAATCAACCGCGGGAATGCCATGAAAAGCCGTCCCCTGGCGGGCAAAAGGCGTACGTAAACCGCTAACAATGGCGATACGATCGCCCTGGCGGGTAACCAGCGGTAAAACCTGACCCATAACACTCCCCTGTAAAAAAATAAATAAAGTGGTCTGACCTGATCATAGTCTTAACCATTTTTTTACATTTAGCCAAGCGGAGAAAAAAGAAAGTGGGAGCTATGACACAGTGAAGACAGGAGAAAGAAAAGAAAACGCCCCTGCCAGCAACTGACAGGGGCGAACGTACCCGAGAGGAATTAACGCAGACCCAGCTGGAAGATCAGCATTTCAGCTTCGCAGGCAAAAGTGAAATCGATATCCAGGCGCACACCGTCAGACTCTTCAGTGAAAGTCGGGGAGATTTTGCACGGTTCGGATTCCACGCTACGGGCTTTTTCAGTCAGCGCCGCCAGCGTTTGTTCTGCTTCTGCGCGGTTTGCAAACACGCGGCTGTAAGACGCGGTGCAGTCGGAGTTGTCCATAATGGTGCCAACATCCATACAGCAGCAAACCGGGGTTTCATCAGCACTACATTTACTCATCGTTGATTTCCTCTGTATGTGCACCCAAGGTGCCAGATAAACGTTGTGGATATTTTACGCTTCCGGAAAGTGCTGCTCCAGTTGTTAATTCTGCAAAATCGGATAAGTGACCGAAATCACACTTAAAAATGATCTAAAACAAAATTCACCCGAATCCGCGAGTGCGCAACCTCCAAATTTTGCCAGCTGGATCGCGTTTCTTAGATCATATTTGAAAAAAGATGGAAACATACTTGCAACATTCCAGCTGGTCCGACCTATACTCTCGCCACTGGTCTGATTTCTAAGATGTACCTCAGACCCTACACTTCGCGCTCCTGTTACAGCACGTAACATAGTTTGTATAAAAATAAATCATTGAGGTTATGGTCATGAGCCAGAAAACCCTGTTTACAAAGTCTGCTCTCGCAGTCGCAGTGGCACTTATCTCCACCCAGGCCTGGTCGGCAGGCTTTCAGTTAAACGAATTTTCTTCCTCTGGCCTGGGCCGGGCTTATTCAGGGGAAGGCGCAATTGCCGATGATGCAGGTAACGTTAGCCGTAACCCCGCATTGATTACCATGTTTGACCGCCCGACATTTTCTGCGGGTGCGGTTTATATTGACCCGGATGTGAATATCAGCGGAACGTCTCCGTCTGGTCGTAGCCTGAAAGCCGATAACATCGCGCCTACGGCATGGGTTCCGAACATGCACTTTGTTGCACCGATTAACGACCAATTTGGTTGGGGCGCTTCTATTACCTCTAACTATGGTCTGGCAACAGAGTTTAATGATACTTATGCAGGCGGCTCTGTCGGGGGTACAACTGACCTTGAAACCATGAACCTGAACTTAAGCGGTGCGTATCGCTTAAATAATGCATGGAGCTTTGGTCTTGGTTTCAACGCCGTCTACGCTCGCGCGAAAATTGAACGTTTCGCAGGCGATCTGGGGCAGTTGGTTGCTGGTCAGATTATGCAATCTCCTGCCGGGCAAACTCCTCAAGGGCAAGCATTGGCAGCTACCGCCAACGGTATCGACAGTAATACCAAAATCGCTCATCTGAACGGTAACCAGTGGGGCTTTGGCTGGAACGCCGGAATCCTGTATGAACTGGATAAAAATAACCGCTATGCACTGACCTACCGTTCTGAAGTGAAAATTGACTTCAAAGGTAACTACAGCAGCGATCTTAATCGTGCGTTTAATAACTACGGTTTGCCAATTCCTACCGCGACAGGTGGCGCAACGCAATCGGGTTATCTGACGCTGAACCTGCCTGAAATGTGGGAAGTGTCAGGTTATAACCGTGTTGATCCACAGTGGGCGATTCACTATAGCCTGGCTTACACCAGCTGGAGTCAGTTCCAGCAGCTGAAAGCGACCTCAACCAGTGGCGACACGCTGTTCCAGAAACATGAAGGCTTTAAAGATGCTTACCGCATCGCGTTGGGTACCACTTATTACTACGATGATAACTGGACCTTCCGTACCGGTATCGCCTTTGATGACAGCCCAGTTCCGGCTCAGAATCGTTCTATCTCCATTCCGGACCAGGACCGTTTCTGGCTGAGTGCAGGTACGACTTACGCATTTAATAAAGATGCTTCAGTCGACGTTGGTGTTTCTTATATGCACGGTCAGAGCGTGAAAATTAACGAAGGCCCATACCAGTTCGAGTCTGAAGGTAAAGCCTGGCTGTTCGGTACTAACTTTAACTACGCGTTCTGATAACGCGTTCGCCTGGATAAAGTCACCTGCATAGCAGGTGACTTTAACTCCCCCACTTCACCGAAAGTAGTGTCCTCATTGCTTACCTCCTGAGTTTTGCAAACAGCCTGTTGGCAGCTTGCCCTTTCAAATCAATAAGCGGTATCCACAGACAAACCTGAAGGGAAAGGCATATTTTCAGGCGTTCTGCTCGTCCTTCTCAAAGAGTTTACTTTTCTGCATTTCCAGGATACTCCCCCCCCTGGCTATTGTGCGCTCATACACTCAAATTAAAGATAGGTTCTAAATAAATGAGCGTTTTTTGATAGTCTATTTCATTAGGTAATATATATTTGTAACAAATCAATCAAAATGGAATAAAATCATGCTACCATCTATTTCAATCAACAATACCAGCGCAACTTACCCAGAATCCATTAATGAAAATAACAATGATGAAATTAATGGATTAGTACAAGAGTTCAAAAACCTTTTTAATGGTAAGGAAGGAATAAGCACCTGTATTAAACATCTACTTGAGCTTATAAAAAACGCCATACGAGTAAACGACGATCCTTATAGATTTAATATTAATAATTCCTCAGTTACTTATATTGATATTGGCTCCAATGATACAGACCATATTACTATTGGTATCGACAACCAAGAACCAATAGAATTACCTGCGAACTATAAAGACAAAGAACTCGTCCGTACTATCATTAATGACAACATAGTTGAGAAGACTCATGATATCAATAACAAGGAAATGATCTTCAGCGCATTAAAAGAAATATATGATGGAGATCCTGGTTTTATCTTCGATAAGATATCACACAAACTCAGACATACGGTAACGGAATTTGATGAGAGCGGGAATAGCGAACCAACGGACTTATTTACCTGGTACGGTAAAGATAAAAAAGGCGACTCTCTCGCTATTGTAATTAAAAATAAAAACGGAAATGATTACTTATCTCTCGGTTACTACGATCAGGACGACTACCACATTCAAAGAGGAATTCGTATTAATGGTGATAGTCTCACCCAATATTGTAGTGAAAAAGCCAGGAATGCTTCAGCGTGGTTTGAAAGCAGTAAAGCTATCATGGCAGAATCATTTGCAACAGGTTCCGATCATCAGGTTGTAAACGAGCTCAACGGGGAAAGACTGAGAGAACCTAACGAAGTTTTTAAACGTTTAGGTCGAGCAATAAGATATAATTTTCAAGTGGACGATGCAAAATTTAGACGCGACAATGTAAAAGAAATAATTTCTAATTTATTCGCTAACAAAGTTGACGTTGACCATCCTGAAAATAAACACAAAGACTTTAAGGATCTCGAAGATAACGTTGAAAAAAGACTTCAAAATCGCCAGGCGAAATATCAAAATGAAATTAATCAACTATCTGCGCCAGGTGTTAATTTTGATGATATTTAAAATTATTTTTCCAGTTTTTTGATTTTTCAACGCCTGAATATCGGAAATAGTCAGTGACGAACATCAGTATTTTTACATCATTACGTCCGGGTCATTGTCGGTTTATCTCCTTTTACTTGTGGTAATTGAGGGATAACAACAAAAAAGGTGAGTTTTGCGACTCACCTTTTTTATTTGTTTCTTATTCAGAATCAATATCTTTTAAATCATCCTGAATCGCTTGTGCGTTCGGATTTTCCTGCGGTTTGAGTTCGCCGCCATTAGCGATGAAATCATGACGCTGGAAGTACGCTTCGCGCACCATAATATAAGGATCGGACGACTGACGCAGCAGACCATCGGAATCCAGCAGCTGAGCGCGGGTTTCGATCCCTTCAAGCGTCCATTTACCCACAGACATCGGCCAGGTCAGCCAGGAAAGAACCGGGTAAAGACCATCCGCCATATCACCACCGTCATCACGCAGCGTGAAGCTACCGTAGAACGGTAACTGAACGTAAGGCCCATAACCCACGCCATAATGACCAAGCGTACTACCGAAGCGGTGAGGTTCAGTCCGTTGCAGTTTTGGGTTCGCCATCCCTGCAACATCAATAAAGCCGCCCATCCCCAAAATGGTGTTCAGGAAAAAGCGGGTAAAGTGGACCATCCCCTGATAAGGGTCGCCCTGCAAGAAGTAGTTAACCATCACCGCAGGTTCTTCAAGGTTGCCAGTAAAGTTGCTCAAACCATTACGCGCCGGTTGCGGAACATAATCACGCCAGGCGACAGCGACCGGTCGAACAATATACGGGTCTAATACGTTGAAGTTGAAGTTGTACATGGTGCGGTTGAACCCTTCTAACGGGTCAGAACGCCCTTGCTGATCTGTACCGGAACTCGCACACCCCACCAGAAGCGTAGTTCCCAGAGCAAGCGCCGACAGGCGAAGCTTCATAAATGTCTCCCTGTTTTTTTATGGCTTATGCAGTTTGCCATCCATGACGGAACGATACCGTATCCGCCTGTTTAGGTGTGGGCGATTGTAACAGCACGTCAACTGATGTCCAGACGCCCTGATTTGCTGATTTGATCATAGCCTGGTAATCGCCGCCCTGTAGGCTACTTGATTCTATAGAAACAGAAAAAGGCAAACGCAGCCTTTTCTACATTTTCAGAGTAACTCCCGCCAGTTGCGAGCAAAAAAGCCGCTACGCTTTAGCTATACGTGCTAATTCAAGAGAAGAGACCATGGACAACGACAAAATTGATCAACACAGCGACGAAATTGAAGTTGAGAGCGAAGAAAAAGAGCGCGGCAAAAAAATAGAAATAGATGAAGACCGACTCCCCTCCCGGGCGATGGCAATTCATGAGCATATCCGCCAGGATGGTGAAAAAGAGCTGGAACGCGACGCAATGGCGCTACTGTGGTCAGCCATTGCGGCGGGTCTGTCGATGGGCGCTTCGCTACTGGCAAAAGGGATATTTCATGTCGAACTGGAAGGAGTGCCAGGCAGCTTCTTACTGGAGAATCTCGGTTATACCTTTGGTTTTATTATCGTCATTATGGCCCGCCAGCAATTATTTACCGAAAACACCGTGACTGCGGTACTACCCGTCATGCAAAAACCGACAATGAGCAACGTCGGCTTACTTATGCGATTATGGGGCGTCGTGCTGCTGGGTAATATTCTCGGGACAGGTATTGCTGCATGGGCATTTGAATATATGCCTATCTTCAATGAAGAAACTCGCGATGCATTTGTCAAAATCGGCATGGATGTGATGAAGAACACCCCCAGCGAGATGTTTGCCAACGCGATCATTTCCGGCTGGCTGATCGCCACTATGGTTTGGATGTTTCCTGCTGCGGGTGCGGCAAAGATTGTGGTGATTATATTGATGACCTGGCTTATTGCACTGGGTGACACCACCCACATCGTTGTCGGTTCTGTTGAAATCCTCTATCTGGTGTTTAACGGCACGCTGCACTGGAGCGATTTCATCTGGCCCTTCGCACTACCTACTTTAGCGGGGAACATCTGCGGCGGCACCTTTATCTTCGCGTTAATGAGTCATGCACAGATTCGTAACGACATGAGCAACAAGCGTAAAGCAGAAGCACGCCAAAAAGCAGAACGTGCGGAAAACATTAAGAAAAATGATAAAAACCCAGCATAAATGGCGAGGGTTTAAGCAATCGAGCGGCAGCGTACTTACCCCGCAGTCCATTAGCGGGTATACTCATGCCGCATTGTCCTCTTAGTTAAATGGATATAACGAGCCCCTCCTAAGGGCTAATTGCAGGTTCGATTCCTGCAGGGGACACCAGATACCCTTCAAACGAAATCTACCTTCACCCCGTAAAAGATGGGTTTGGCAGCACACTTGCCTTATATCTACTCATTTTTACTGCAACAGGTTGAAATCTCAGCACTGTCAGAAAGCGCTGATGACTAAACAGCCCTGAGCCGGGCGATGTAACCATCACACAGAATCCTGATAGCGAAATATGGCGTGACTCGATACTTCACTCCGCAATGCATTCCTTGATGAATTCGCAGGACCGTGATACACGGGACAGGTCGCTGAATGACGACAATGTCCTGGAAATCAGCGAACCGCGCATCTGAAGTACATTTGAGCGACTGTACCAGAACATGAATGAGGCGTTTGGATTAGGTGATTATTAGCAGGGCTAAGCACTTTAGTATTATTATTTTCCGGTTGAGGGATAGGGAGATATCGACAACAACCGGAAAAGTTTACGTCTATATTGCTGAAGGTACAGGCGTTTCCATAACTATTTGCTCGCGTTTTTTACTCAGGAAGAAAATGCCAAATAGCAACATCAGGCAGACAATACCCGAAATTGCGAAGAAAACTGTCTGGTAGCCTGCGTGGTCAAAGAGTATCCCAGTCGGCGTTGAAAGCAGCACAATCCCAAGCGAACTGGCAATTTGAAAACCAATCAGAAAGATCGTCGACGACAGGCGCTTATCAAAATTTGCCACGCTGTATTTGAAGACGGATATGACACAAAGTGGAACCTCAATAGCATGTAACAGCTTCACTAATGAAATAATCCAGGGGTTAACGAACAGCGCGCAGGAAAGGATACGCAACGCCATAATCACAACACCGATAAGTAATGCATTTTTTGGCCCTACCCGATTCACAAAGAAAGGAATAATCGCCATGCATAGCGCTTCGAGTACCACCTGGAATGAGTTGAGATAACCATACAGGCGCGTTCCTACATCGTGTGATTCGAATAAACCTGCATAAAAGACAGGAAAAAGTTGTTGATCAAAAATGTTATAGAAAGACCACGTCCCCACAATAAATATGACGAAAACCCAGAAGTTTCGATCCTTGAAAACTGCGATAAAATCCTCTTTTTTTACCCCTCCCGCATCCGCCGCTACGCACTGGTGATCCTTATCTTTAAAACACATGTTGATCATCATAAATACAGCGCCAAATAGCGAGACCAACCAGAAGTTGATATGGGGACTGATACTAAAAAATATGCCGGCAAAGAACGCGCCAATAGCATAGCCAAAAGATCCCCAGGCGCGCGCTGTTCCATATTCGAAATGAAAATTTCGCGCCATTTTTTCGGTGAAGCTGTCAAGCAAACCGCATCCCGCCAGATACCCCAGGCCAAAAAAGAGCGCCCCCAGAATTAGACCTACAGAAAAATTGCTTTGCAGTAACGGTTCATAAACGTAAATCATAAACGGTCCGGTCAAGACCAGGATGAAACTCATACACCAGATGAGCGGTTTCTTCAGACCGAGTTTATCCTGAACGATGCCGTAGAACATCATAAATAGAATGCTGGTAAACTGGTTGACCGAATAAAGTGTACCTAATTCCGTCCCTGTCAACCCTAGATGTCCTTTCAGCCAAATAGCGTATAACGACCACCACAGCGACCAGGAAATAAAAAAGAGAAATGAGTAACTGGATGCAAAACGATAGTACGCATTTCTGAATGGAATATTCAGTGCCATAATTACCTACCTGTCGTTAAAAAATTCACGTCCTATTTAGAGATAAGAGCGACTTCGCCGTTTACTTCTCACTATTCCAGTTCTTGTCGACATGGCAGCGCTGTCATTGCCCCTTTCGCCGTTACTGCAAGCGCTCCGCAACGTTGAGCGAGATCGATAATTCGTCGCATTTCTCTCTCATCTGTAGATAATCCCGTAGAGGACAGACCTGTGAGTAACCCGGCAACGAACGCATCTCCCGCCCCCGTGCTATCGACACAATTCACAGACATTCCAGCAAAATGGTGAACTTGTCCTCGATAACAGACCACCACCCCTTCTGCACCTTTAGTCACCAACAGCATGGCGATCTCATACTCTTTTGCCAGGGCGCATATATCCTGATCGTTCTGTGTTTTTCCACTGATAAGTCGCCATTCTTCTTCCGAGAGCTTGACGACATCCGCCAGTTGTAGCGCCTGCCGCAAACACAAGCGGAGCAAATGCTCGTCTTGCCATAGATCTTCACGAATATTAGGATCGAAGCTGACAAAACCTCCGGCATGCCGGATCGCCGTCATCGCAGTAAATGCGCTGGTACGCGAAGGCTCGGCAGACAACGCAATTGAACAGAGATGTAACCATTCGCCATGTCGCCAGCAGGGCAAGTCTGTCGTCTCTAAAAAAAGATCGGCACTGGGGCGGACCATAAACGTAAATGAACGTTCCCCTTGATCGTTCAGATCGACAAGCACCGTGGATGTCCGGTGCCATTCATCTTGCTTCAGATACGTGATATCGACTCCCTCAGTTAGCAGCGTTCTTTGCATTAACGCCCCAAAAGGATCATCACCGACCCGACCTATAAATCCACTTATTCCGCCTAATCTGGCGATTCCCACCGCAACGTTAGCTGGCGCGCCGCCAGGACAAGGCAGTAGGCGCCCGTCTGATTCTGGCAAGAGATCTACGACCGCATCCCCTAAAACCCATACTTTGGCTGACATTTTTTTCCCTTAAATTCATCTGAGTTACGCATAGTGATAAACCTCTTTCTCGCAAAATCGTCATGGATTTACTAAAACATGCATATTCGATCACAAAACGTCATAGTTAACGTTAACATTTGTGATATTCATCGCATTTATGAAAGTAAGGGACTATATTTTTATAAAAGTTAACGTTAACAATTCACCAAATTTGCTTAACCAGGATGATTAAAATGACGCAATCTCGATTGCATGCGGCGCAAAACGCACTAGCAAAACTTCATGAGCACCGGGGTAACACTTTCTATCCCCATTTTCACCTCGCGCCACCTGCCGGATGGATGAACGATCCAAACGGCCTGATCTGGTTTAACGATCGTTATCACGCGTTTTATCAACATCACCCGATGAGCGAACACTGGGGACCAATGCACTGGGGACATGCCACCAGCGACGATATGATCCACTGGCAGCATGAGCCTATTGCGCTAGCGCCAGGAGACGATAATGACAAAGACGGGTGTTTTTCAGGTAGTGCTGTCGATGACAATGGTGTCCTCTCACTTATCTACACCGGACACGTCTGGCTCGATGGTGCAGGTAATGACGATGCAATTCGCGAAGTACAATGTCTGGCTACCAGTCGGGATGGTATTCATTTCGAGAAACAGGGTGTGATCCTCACTCCACCAGAAGGAATCATGCACTTCCGCGATCCTAAAGTGTGGCGTGAAGCCGACACATGGTGGATGGTAGTCGGGGCGAAAGATCCAGGCAACACGGGGCAGATCCTGCTTTATCGCGGCAGTTCGTTGCGTGAATGGACCTTCGATCGCGTACTGGCCCACGCTGATGCGGGTGAAAGCTATATGTGGGAATGTCCGGACTTTTTCAGCCTTGGCGATCAGCATTATCTGATGTTTTCCCCGCAGGGAATGAATGCCGAGGGATACAGTTACCGAAATCGCTTTCAAAGTGGCGTAATACCCGGAATGTGGTCGCCAGGACGACTTTTTGCACAATCCGGGCATTTTACTGAACTTGATAACGGGCATGACTTTTATGCACCACAAAGCTTTTTAGCGAAGGATGGTCGGCGTATTGTTATCGGCTGGATGGATATGTGGGAATCGCCAATGCCCTCAAAACGTGAAGGATGGGCAGGCTGCATGACGCTGGCGCGCGAGCTATCAGAGAGCAATGGCAAACTTCTACAACGCCCGGTACACGAAGCTGAGTCGTTACGCCAGCAGCATCAATCTGTCTCTCCCCGCACAATCAGCAATAAATATGTTTTGCAGGAAAACGCGCAAGCAGTTGAGATTCAGTTGCAGTGGGCGCTGAAGAACAGTGATGCCGAACATTACGGATTACAGCTCGGCACTGGAATGCGGCTGTATATTGATAACCAATCTGAGCGACTTGTTTTGTGGCGGTATTACCCACACGAGAATTTAGACGGCTACCGTAGTATTCCCCTCCCGCAGCGTGACACGCTCGCCCTAAGGATATTTATCGATACATCATCCGTGGAAGTATTTATTAACGACGGGGAAGCGGTGATGAGTAGTCGAATCTATCCGCAGCCAGAAGAACGGGAACTGTCGCTTTATGCCTCCCACGGAGTGGCTGTGCTGCAACATGGAGCACTCTGGCTACTGGGTTAACATAATATCAGGTGGAACAACGGATCAACAGCGGGCAAGGGATCCGCGTCACTCTTCCCCCTTCACGACCTTCAATAATATGCAATGCAGCTTCCCGCCCGATAATGTCATGTGGAAGCTGAATTGTGGTCAGCGGCGGTAAAAACAGATGCCCGACGCCAACCAGATTATCAAAGCCCATTACGGCGACATCCTGCGGGATTCGTACCCCCTTCGCCAGAAGAACCTGATAAGCCACAAAGGCTGCGCGATCGTTACCACATATCAGAACATCAAAATCTGGTTTGCCCGATTTGAAGTGGTCATTGAGTAAACTTGCGAGATCGGTGTAGTGATCATCACCTGTTGCCATGTGAAATTGTTTCACCTCAGCCAGATCTCGTCCAGCATCACGCCAGGCCTGCTCAAATCCCTGCCGACGATACCCTGTTGCCAACGCACTTTCCGGTAGCCAGAAGCATAACGGTTGACGATAGCCCGCCGCGAGCAAATGCTGTGTTGATTCATATTGTGCAGTGTAATCATCAGGGATATAACTGGGTAACGCTGGGTCATCCGCCACACAGTTCGCCAATACAATATTTTCACCATACAGAGACTCAGGCAGCGTGATATGTCGCAGCCCCATTGTAGTATAGATAATGCCATCCGGACGGTGGGCAAGCAGCTGACGTGCCGCGCGGGCAGCGTCATCTTCAGAAAAAATATTGATTAAAAAACTATTCCAGCCGAACTCGCTGGCGGTTTGCTCAATGGCAAGCAGAATATCAACAGAGAAAGGAGTGGTAGCCGTGTCCTGCGCCAGCACGGCGAGAGTCGACGGCTTACGTCCTTGAGCGCGCATCTTACGGGCGGAAAGATCAGGAACATAATTCAGGGTCTGGATTGCCTGCAATACGCGGTCACGCGTTGCAGGACGCACAGATTCTGCATTATGCATCACCCGGGAGACTGTCATCATCGACACTCCCGCCAGGCGTGCGACATCCTTTAATGAAGCCATACCCAAGCCGTTTGCCGTAAAACGGGCACTGTAGCAGAAACAGACGTCACTGGCGAGATCCAACGATATTCTCAACGCCCTATCACCCGACACGGCAATACAATAAAAAATAACAATAATTGCCGGATAATTGTACTCAATTCCGCCTCTGTTCTCGCCAACGAGTAACCATATAGGCAAGTAAGTAAAACATGCCAACTGGCATCGCCAACCTGGAGAAGAAAATATAAATATGGATCATTGTGCTGCCGCTGTATCCCGACATCAGCCCGGAAATTATTGCGATTGCTATCGGTTCAGGTGCAATTGGCTGCACGATCGTTACGGACTCGCTTTTCTGGCTAGTGAAGCAATATTGCGGCGCTACGCTCAATGAAACATTTAAATACTATACGACAGCGACATTTATCGCTTCAGTCGTCGCTCTGGCGGGCACATTCCTGCTGTCATTTATCATCTAAGCGCAAAGAGACGTACTATGGAAAACGCTAAAATGAACTCGCTCATCGCCCAGTATCCGTTGGTAAAGGATCTGGTTGCTCTTAAAGAAACCACCTGGTTTAATCCTGGCACGACCTCATTGGCTGAAGGTTTACCTTATGTTGGCCTGACCGAACAGGATGTTCAGGACGCCCATGCGCGCTTATCCCGTTTTGCACCCTATCTGGCAAAAGCATTTCCTGAAACTGCTGCCACTGGGGGGATTATTGAATCAGAACTGGTTGCCATTCCAGCTATGCAAAAACGGCTGGAAAAAGAATATCAGCAACCGATCAGCGGGCAACTGTTACTGAAAAAAGATAGCCATTTGCCCATTTCCGGCTCCATAAAAGCACGCGGCGGGATTTATGAAGTCCTGGCACACGCAGAAAAACTGGCTCTGGAAGCGGGGTTGCTGACGCTTGATGATGACTACAGCAAACTGCTTTCTCCGGAGTTTAAACAGTTCTTTAGCCAATACAGCATTGCTGTGGGCTCAACCGGAAATCTGGGGTTATCAATCGGCATTATGAGCGCCCGCATTGGCTTTAAGGTGACAGTTCATATGTCTGCTGATGCCCGGGCATGGAAAAAAGCGAAACTGCGCAGCCATGGCGTTACGGTCGTGGAATATGAGCAAGATTATGGTGTTGCCGTCGAGGAAGGACGTAAAGCAGCGCAGTCTGACCCGAACTGTTTCTTTATTGATGACGAAAATTCCCGCACGTTGTTCCTTGGGTATTCCGTCGCTGGCCAGCGTCTTAAAGCGCAATTTGCCCAGCAAGGTCGTATCGTCGATGCTGATAACCCTCTGTTTGTCTATCTGCCGTGTGGTGTTGGCGGTGGTCCTGGTGGCGTCGCATTCGGACTTAAACTGGCGTTTGGCGATCATGTTCACTGCTTTTTTGCCGAACCAACGCACTCCCCTTGTATGTTGTTAGGCGTCCATACAGGATTACACGATCAGATTTCTGTTCAGGATATTGGTATCGACAACCTTACCGCAGCGGATGGCCTTGCAGTTGGTCGCGCATCAGGCTTTGTCGGGCGGGCAATGGAGCGTCTGCTGGATGGCTTCTATACCCTTAGCGATCAAACCATGTATGACATGCTTGGCTGGCTGGCGCAGGAAGAAGGTATTCGTCTTGAACCTTCAGCACTGGCGGGTATGGCCGGACCTCAGCGCGTGTGTGCATCAGTAAGTTACCAACAGATGCACGGTTTCAGCGCAGAACAATTGCGTAATGCCACTCATCTGGTGTGGGCGACGGGAGGTGGAATGGTGCCGGAAGAAGAGATGAATCAATATCTGGCAAAAGGCCGTTAATAACGTTTCAACGCAGCATCGCAATCCTTTCCCTGGGTGAGCGATGCTGCCGATGGCGCAGACTTAAGATCCCCGCTCTTACCCGCTATAACCCCCTCCTTTTATCATCACCCAACGCCTTTCGCTGTAAACGGCGGTTTCGCAAACCAAACCAAAACCGTAAGTAAGATAAAAGCAATAGCCGCCATACGGAAAATCTCATTTGCAGAAATAGAAAGTGACTGCTGGGTTATTTCATTATTAATTTCATTAAGAACTCCTGAAAGCGAACCATAGTATTTATCCATAATTTGTGACGATGAATTAAACACGGGGTTAAATTGATCGATGGTTGCTGTCAACTGACTATGGTGTAACGATTCGCGTCGTCCCCACAGCGTCATTGTCAACGACGTACCAACTGATCCTGACAAGGTACGAAAAAAATTACTCATACTCGAGGCATTGGCAAATTTATTATCTGGCAAGCCTGAAAACGAAATCGTTGTTAAGGGTAAAAAGAAACAGGCAACGGCGAATCCCTGGAAAAACTGTGGCAAAATGATGCCTGTAAAATCAATCGTTGGCATAAATGTCACAGAACGCCAGTAATAGCAAACCGCATACATCAAAAAACTAAATGTCACTAACAACCGCATGTCTATTTTGTTGCCATAACGTCCTATCAAAGGTGAAATTAATAGTGGCATGATGCCGATGGGCGCATAAGCAAGTCCGGCCCATATCGCATTATACCCCATCGTTTCCTGGAGTAACTGCGGCATAAGGACGATCGCTCCAGAGTAAAATAAATACGCGCATGTGATACTCACAATACCAATGGTGAAGTTACGGGACTTAAACAAACTGAGATCAAGAATCGGGTTCTCTGAGGTCGACTCCCAAATGACTAAAGAGATCAGAGAAATAACTGATACTACTGTTAATATTATTATTGTACTCGAGTTGAACCAATCCAGATCGCGCCCTTTATCAAGCATAATTTGCAAGCCACCAACACCGAGCACTAACAGGGTCAGTCCTGGTAGATTCATTTTGACCGGTGAAGTTTCAGTTTCTCTTCCTTTAAGTAAGGTTAAGCATAATGTCAGGACGATAATCCCCATAGGGACATTGATTAAAAATATCCAACCCCAGCTAAAGTTATCGCAAATATAACCGCCCAATATCGGCCCACATATCGGAGCGATAATCACGGTCATTGACCATAATGCCAGAGCAAATGTTCTTTTTTCTGGTGGATAATTCCTTAATAATAAACTCTGTGACAGTGGAATTAACGGCCCCGCCATTAATCCCTGAACGACTCTAAAAAATATCAGCACATCAAGATTGGTCGATAAACTACACATTAAGGAAGACAGCGAAAAAAAAGTGACTGAAAGTAAAAATAACCTTAATTCGCCTATTCTTTGTGCCAGCCTGCCGGTAACAGGGATCGCAATGGCATTTGCTACGCCAAACGAGGTGATAACCCAGGTGCCTTCGTCTATTGATGCTCCCAGAAAGCCAGATATTGTCGGTATTGCGACGTTAGAAATAGTGGAATCCAACATTTGCATAAACGTCGCTAATGACAATGCAATAGTAACGCACCATAACGTCCCACCGGTTAATGGTGCCGGAGTCGATTTAGTGATTGCCATTAAAGTTGTCCATTATGCGAAATAATGTTGCTAATTTCTTTTTCTATCGGACTGGTATCGATAACTAAAGCCTTACTGGTATAAGCCGGCATGGACGTCACGGTTGAAGCCAGATCAGGCATCTCAGCAATGTCTTCGTTCTTCGTATCAATAGTTGCAGTCATCGATAAACCAATGCGTAAGGGGTGTTCCATGAGTTCTTTTGGATCAAGAGAAACTTCAACCGGTACACGCTGAACGATTTTGATCCAGTTCCCTGTCGCATTTTGTGCAGGTAATAAGGAGAACGCATTGCCGGTTCCCATATTGATCCCTGTCACCCGACCATGAAACACAACATTTTCACCATAAAGATCGCTGATAATATTGACTGATTGACCAATCCGTACATCCGTGAGTTGTGTTTCTTTAAAGTTGGCATTAACCCACATTTGACGTGCCGGTACGACAGCCATTAACGATTGTCCGGGACTCACTGTTTCGCCGACCTGAACACTCCGCTGGGCAATATAGCCAGTAACCGGACTCCTTATATCCGTACGTTTAAGCGCCAACCAGGCTTCTTTAGTTGCATCCGCCGCTTCCACGACTTGTGGCTGACGGTTTAATGGTGTGTTCATTACTAAAGCTTTATTCGCTTTATAAGCCTGGATAGCGGCATTCAGTGCCGCTTTGCTACTTATTAACGTATCTTTGGTATGCTCCAGCGTTTCTTTTGAAATAACCCCCTGCTTCGCTAACGGTACTCGACGGTTATAATCTTCTAAAGATTGTTGATACTGAATACGTGCTGAAGCGACTTCGGCACTGTATTGTTTATCCTGTAAGTACAGTTTATTCGTTTGCCGAACAATATTTGCCAGATTATTTTTAGCTTTATTGAGTGCGATAGTGGCATCAGTTTTATCCAGTGAAACTAAAATGTCACCTTGTCGAACGTAGTTCGTATCTTTATGATTAACGACAGTGACACTACCTGAGACTTGTGCAGAAATTGGATCTGCATTCCCCGTGACATAGGCGTCATCTGTACTAATCATGTCTTCTAATTCCATTGACCAATAGGCATAGGCACCTGAAAACGCAATAAATAAAACTACCGCCAATAAAGAAAAGTATTTTCTTCTGTTAGAATGTTTTTTATTTGAATTAATCTGTTCCACTATTATCTCTCATTTCTCATAGATGAAATTTATGAATTGAATGAAAAGAGCATTCATTCTTCATATCAAACACAGTGCATGTGTTGCACATTATCCCAGGAACGTTGGAGGCCTAATTTAAATGAGGTGCAAAAAAAACAACAGAGGACTAAACCGTGGCTTTTGCAATACAATTCTTACGCCTGTAGGATTAGTGAGAAGACTTATAGTGCTAACTTGAAACTATAAATCATCGGTATAATCCCTGATTTTATTGTTGACATTTCATTTATGCCGACTATTTATATGGTATACTTGTCGAATTATCTTAAAGGAAGCTCAGATTTTCTTATTTTTATTGAGAAAATGAGATGACGCCTTATGTCTGTATTACTACAGGGAGAAGGGAGATGCTTCATTGCAAAGGGAATAATCTATGAACGCAATAATTATTGATGACCATCCTCTTGCTATCGCAGCAATTCGTAATTTATTGATCAAAAACGATATTGAAATCTTAGCGGAGTTGACTGAAGGGGGAAGCGCCGTTCAGCGGGTGGAAACACTTAAGCCTGATATCGTCATCATTGATGTCGATATCCCCGGAGTTAACGGTATCCAGGTGTTAGAAACGCTGAGGAAGCGCCAATATAGCGGAATTATTATTATTGTCTCCGCTAAAAATGACCATTTTTACGGGAAACATTGTGCTGATGCTGGCGCTAATGGATTCGTGAGTAAAAAAGAAGGCATGAACAATATCATTGCGGCTATTGAAGCTGCAAAAAATGGCTACTGCTATTTCCCCTTCTCTCTCAACCGGTTTGTTGGAAGTTTAACGTCCGACCAGCAAAAACTCGACTCCTTATCGAAACAAGAAATTAGTGTCATGCGGTATATTCTTGATGGCAAGGATAATAATGACATTGCTGAAAAAATGTTCATCAGCAACAAAACTGTCAGCACTTATAAAAGTCGCCTGATGGAAAAATTAGAATGTAAATCACTGATGGATCTTTACACATTCGCGCAACGTAACAAAATCGGCTAATCACATGAAGTTTTTACCCTATTTTTTTCTTCTCTGTTGTGGTCTTTGGTCGACCATAAGTTTCGCAGACGAAGATTACATCGAATATCGTGGCATCAGTAGTAACAACCGTGTCACACTTGATCCAGTACGTCTGAGCAACAAGGAATTACGTTGGTTAGCGAGCAAAAAAAATCTTGTGATTGCAGTACACAAGTCCCAAACGGCTACCTTGTTGCATACCGATTCGCAGCAACAGGTTCGTGGTATTAATGCTGATTATTTAAATCTTTTAAAAAGAGCGTTAAATATCAAATTAACACTCCGGGAATACGCCGATCATCAAAAAGCAATGGACGCGCTTGCAGAAGGTGAAGTCGATATAGTGTTATCACATTTAGTTACTTCGCCGCCTCTTAATAGTGACATTGCTGCAACCAAACCATTGATAATTACCTTTCCGGCGCTGGTAACCACCCTTCACGACTCAATGCGACCGCTTACCTCACCAAAACCAGTAAATATTGCTCGGGTAGCAAATTACCCCCCAGACGAGGTAATTCATCAATCGTTTCCAAAAGCAACAATTATCTCTTTTACAAATTTATATCAGGCATTAGCATCCGTATCAGCCGGACAGAATGATTACTTTATTGGTAGTAACATCATTACCAGCAGTATGATTTCCCGCTATTTCACTCACTCCTTAAATGTAGTGAAATATTATAACTCGCCGCGTCAATATAATTTTTTCTTGACCAGAAAAGAATCCGTCATTCTTAATGAAGTACTCAATAGATTTGTTGATGCTTTAACAAATGAAGTTCGCTATGAAGTTTCACAAAATTGGCTTGATACAGGAAACCTGGCCTTTCTGAACAAACCATTAGAACTCACTGAACATGAAAAACAGTGGATTAAGCAACATCCCGATTTAAAGGTGCTGGAAAATCCTTACTCTCCTCCCTATTCTATGACGGATGAAAATGGCTCGGTTCGGGGCGTTATGGGGGATATTCTTAATATTATTACCTTGCAAACAGGTTTAAATTTTTCTCCGATCACCGTTTCACACAATATCCATGCCGGAACACAGCTTAACCCCGGTGGATGGGATATAATACCTGGCGCTATTTATAGTGAAGATCGAGAAAATAATGTTTCATTTGCAGAAGCTTTCATAACAACGCCATACGTTTTTGTCATGCAAAAAGCACCTGACAGTGAACAAACATTAAAAAAAGGAATGAAAGTTGCCATTCCATATTATTATGAGCTGCATTCGCAATTAAAAGAGATGTATCCGGAGGTTGAATGGATACAGGTCGATAATGCCAGCGCTGCATTTCACAAGGTTAAGGAAGGTGAACTTGATGCTCTGGTCGCGACACAGTTAAATTCGCGTTACATGATCGATCATTACTATCCTAATGAACTTTATCATTTTCTTATTCCTGGCGTTCCGAATGCATCGCTTTCGTTCGCTTTTCCTCGCGGAGAACCGGAACTTAAGGATATTATTAATAAAGCACTGAATGCAATTCCCCCAAGCGAAGTTCTGCGCCTGACGGAAAAATGGATTAAAATGCCCAATGTGACCATTGACACATGGGACCTATATAGCGAGCAATTTTATATTGTTACGACATTATCCGTTTTATTAGTTGGCAGTAGCCTTTTATGGGGATTCTACCTGTTACGCTCAGTTCGTCGTCGTAAAGTCATTCAGGGTGATTTAGAAAACCAAATATCATTCCGAAAAGCACTCTCGGATTCCTTACCGAATCCAACTTATGTTGTAAACTGGCAAGGTAATGTCATTAGTCATAATAGTGCTTTTGAACATTATTTCACTGCGGATTACTACAAAAATGCAATGTTACCATTAGAAAACAGTGACTCACCCTTTAAAGATGTTTTTTCTAATGCGCATGAAGTCACAGCAGAAACGAAAGAAAATCGAACAATATACACACAGGTATTTGAAATTGATAATGGCATCGAGAAAAGATGCATTAATCACTGGCATACATTATGCAATCTTCCTGCAAGTGACAATGCAGTATATATTTGTGGTTGGCAAGATATTACTGAAACGCGTGATCTAATTAATGCACTCGAGGTAGAAAAAAATAAAGCGATAAAGGCTACCGTAGCAAAAAGTCAGTTTCTGGCAACGATGAGTCACGAAATAAGAACACCAATAAGCTCTATTATGGGCTTCCTGGAACTTCTGTCGGGTTCTGGTCTTAGCAAGGAGCAACGGGTGGAGGCGATTTCACTTGCCTACGCCACCGGACAATCACTCCTCGGCTTAATTGGTGAAATCCTTGATGTCGACAAAATTGAATCGGGTAACTATCAACTTCAACCACAATGGGTCGATATCCCTACTTTAGTCCAGAACACTTGTCACTCTTTCGGTGCGATTGCTGCAAGCAAATCGATCGCATTAAGTTGCAGCAGTACATTTCCTGATCATTACCTGGTTAAGATCGACCCTCAGGCGTTTAAGCAGGTCTTATCAAATTTACTGAGCAATGCTCTCAAATTTACCACCGAGGGGGCAGTAAAAATTACGACCTCCCTGGTTCACATTGATGACAACCACGCTGTTATCAAAATGACGATTATGGATTCTGGAAGTGGATTATCGCAGGAAGAACAACAACAACTCTTTAAACGCTACAGCCAAACAAGTGCAGGTCGCCAGCAAACAGGATCTGGCTTAGGCTTAATGATCTGCAAAGAATTAATTAAAAATATGCAGGGCGATTTGTCATTAGAAAGTCATCCAGGCATAGGAACAACATTTACGATCACAATCCCGGTAGAAATTAGCCAGCAAGTGGCGACTGTCGAGGCAAAAGCAGAACACCCCATCACACTACCTGAAAAGTTGAGCATATTAATCGCGGATGATCATCCGACCAACAGGCTATTACTCAAACGCCAGCTAAATCTATTAGGATATGATGTTGATGAAGCCACTGATGGTGTGCAAGCGCTACACAAAGTCAGTATGCAACATTATGATCTGCTTATTACTGACGTTAATATGCCGAATATGGATGGTTTTGAGTTGACTCGCAAACTCCGTGAGCAAAATTCTTCCTTACCCATCTGGGGGCTTACAGCCAACGCACAGGCTAACGAACGTGAAAAAGGGTTAAGTTGCGGCATGAACTTATGTTTGTTCAAACCGTTGACCCTGGATGTACTGAAAACACATTTAAGTCAGTTACACCAGGTTGCGCATATTGCACCTCAGTATCGCCACCTTGATATCGAAGCCCTGAAAAATAATACGGCGAACGATCTACAACTGATGCAGGAGATTCTCATGACTTTCCAGCATGAAACGCATAAAGATCTACCCGCTGCGTTTCAAGCACTAGAAGCTGGCGATAACAGAACTTTCCATCAGTGTATTCATCGCATCCACGGTGCGGCTAACATCCTGAATTTGCAAAAGTTGATTAATATTAGCCATCAGTTAGAAATAACACCTGTTTCAGATGACAGTAAGCCTGAAATTCTTCAGTTGCTGAACTCTGTAAAAGAACACATTGCAGAGCTGGACCAGGAGATTGCTGTTTTCTGTCAGAAAAATGACTAAATAGCGGCTCCCACAATGTTCAAATGTGGGAGCTATTTACCAGCACATCTTACATTTATGATGAGAACTCCTGGCGAATTTGTTCCCCATGCTGGTCGAGCGTTGCCGCTCCCGGCATAACATGCGGGTCCGCGCAGCCGCTGATTTTTATCGGATTACCCGGCATCATTATTCCCCCGGCTTCAATCAACATATTTCTCGCCTGAGTTTGTGGCAATTTAATGGCCTCAGCCACACTTAATAACGGCGCGACGGGTACACCAACTTCATGTATTCTGGCTAACCAAACTTCAGCTGCCTGCGTTTTTAACGTCCGCTCAATATATTGTTTAAGAATAGCCTGGTTTTGTACGCGTAAAATATTGCTGCTAAATCGGGGATCATTAACCAGTTCCGTAAGCTCCAGTGCCTGGCATAACGCAGAAAAAAGCTTGTCATTACCACAACAAATCGTAATCGGCTTATCCTGAGTATTGAAAACATCAAAAGGTGCCATGTAGGGATGGCGATTTCCCAGACGTTGTGGTGACTTCCCAGTTGCGATATATGCCATCAGACCATGCTCCAGAAAACTCAGCGTGGCATCAAACATCGCTATATCGACATGCGCCCCTCTCTGGCTCTTTTCGCGGCCATAAAGTGCACTCACTATTCCGCTGAATAAATAGACACCGCCGCATAGATCCGCAAGAGAGGTACCAACGCGCACTGGCGGAGCATCAGGATATCCTGTTTCCATCATTATCCCGCTCATTGCCTGAATGATGGTATCGTAGGCAGGAGCATCTTTTAGCGGACCGGTATGTCCGAAACCTGACGATGAAGCATATATGAGGCGCGGGTTGATTTCTTGAAGCGTTTCCCATGAAAACCCCAGTTTTTCCATTGTACCTGGGCGAAAATTCTCAGCTAATACATCAGCTTGTTTGAGCATATTTATAAATATACTTTTATCGTGATCATTCTTTAAATCAAGAACCACACTCTCTTTGCCATGATTAATAAAACTGTAATAGAGTGACTGTCCATCCACATAGGGACCAAATGTGCGGGTATCATCACCATGACCCGGCGGCTCAACTTTAATTACCCTTGCGCCCATATTACAAAGAAGTTGAGTTCCGAAAGGTCCATTAAGGACATGTGTCATATCGATAACTAATAAGCCTTCAAACGGCCCTTTGCTTTCATTATTTGTCATTTGCTTATGCCTTGAAAAAAGCCGAAGGTGAAAAGACACTTCGGCATTTATGTAAAATCAATAACATGATTAATTATGAAACCAGTCGACTGACATAAATCCACAAGGGAGCCGTGACGACAAAGCCCAGTACGCTCACAGCCAATGACGCTGTACCAGTACGGGTGTAGACATTAAACCGGCTGGCAATAATGATTCCGGAGAATGCCGGCGGTAATGCGCCTGCCAGTACCATCATCTGCAGATGTTCGCTGTTCAAATGACATGCCATACCAACGAGAAGCAGTGCCAGTGGCATCAGAATCAGCTTCAGGAAGGTGTTATAAGCAATTTCGGCACTGAACTCGAATTTATGTGCAGCCAGAGTCAACCCCGCAGCGAATACCGCTACCCCTGAGTTAGCCTTCGCAATCAGATTAAAGGTTGGGTCCCATGCTGCCGGAATTTTTACCCCAACCAACACCAGGATCGTTGCCAGAACAGGTGCCCATACTACTGGCTCCTTTGCCGCAGAAATTAATGCGCTCAGATTACTATTCTTCTTACCATCCGCTCCTGAGGAAGGATTCAGCAAATACAGACCAATAGGAATAGTAATTGCGTTAACAATAATAGAAATAATTGCTACCACTAAACCTGTTGATACGGAATCACCATAAATAGGATCGAGAACTGCAAACCCCAGGAATCCAATGGTAGGTGAACCCGCAATTAATGCACATACAGCTGCTTCTGCATGGGTACGTTTAAAAAATTTGTAGCAACCAAACCAGGAGAAAAAGAAACATCCGACAATAACCACAAGTGATACAAGGGTCAGACGAGTGTCCGCAAAAATCATTTCCCTGTTTGCCCGGGTAATAGAAACAAATAGAGCCGCAGGAAGAGCGTAGTTTAATACCAGTTTATTAAATGCGCGGGCTTGATCTTCTGAAAAAGTTTCTCGTCTGCCGCTAAAATAACCCAACAGCATGATTACGATAATAGGCAATAAATCGCCAATAAAAAATGTTAGCATAATAGTATTTCCGATAAGGGTCCCCTCACCATCGCATAATGAGTTGGCAAGAGGAGACGATGTCAGTATTTAATTACCAGCGACTTGTTTTGGGTTAAGTTTGGTAATATGGCCACTTTCAGTTCCTGCTGCAGGGTCGATGACCACATTAATAATGGTCGGTTTGCGCGACTGAATACCGGTGGTTAAAGCATGACGAAGTTCATCTGTCGTGGTGACGTTATAGCCAACGCCACGAAACGCATCCATTAATTTGTCATACCTTGCATGGTGCAACAGATCCGTTGGTGATGGTGCACCAGCGCCACTGAGATCAACACCGTCTCCTCTGTAGATGCCGCCATTATTAAAAATAACGATCGTCACCGGCAGGTTATATCGACAAATCGTTTCAATTTCCATCCCACTGAAACCAAAAGCACTATCACCTTCAATGGCGACAACCGGAGAACCAGAAGTCACGCTAGCACCGATGGCATAGCCCATACCGATGCCCATGACACCCCAGGTACCACAATCCAGACGACGACGTGGTTTATACATATCAATAATATTTCGTGCATTATCCAGGGTATTTGCACCTTCATTAACTAAATAAATATCCTGGTTCTCGCGCAATACGTCGCGCACAGCACTTAATGCATTAAAGTAATTTAATGGTTGAGTATCTGTACTTAATTTTTCATGCATTTTTTGTGCATTTTGCTGCTTGTGGATATTTAAAATATCGCGCCATACCAGTGGAGTCGTAAATGTGTTTTGTTTCAGTTCTGCCAGCATACCTTGCATACTGGATGCAATATCACCAACGACTGGCACAGCAATGGGGCGGTTGCTGTCAATTTCCTGCGGTTCAATATCCAGTTGAATAAACTGTGTATCTGCCGCCCATCCTTTTTTACCGTGTGCCAATAACCAATTCAGTCGTGCACCAACAAGCATGACAACGTCAGCATTTGCCAGGGCAAACGAACGCGCAGCTGCCGCAGAAAGTGGATGCGTATCTTCAAGGATCCCTTTCGCCATAGACATTGGCAGGAATGGAATCTGAGTACTTTCAATAAATTCACGAAGCTGTTCATCAGCTTGTGAATACGCCGCGCCTTTGCCAAGGATAATTAATGGCCGTTCAGCTTTTGCTAAAAGCGAAATTGCGCTAGTGACTGACTTCGGGCATGGCAATAATGCTGGCGACGGATTTTCAACTTTAACAATCGTGGTTAACGCTTCGTCTTTTTCCATCGTCGCGGCCAGGACATTTGCTGGCAAATCAAGATAAACTCCGCCAGGGCGACCCGATACAGAGACCCGGATAGCGCGTGCCAATGCAATGCCAAGATCCTGCGGCTGATTAACGCGAAATGCTGCTTTGGCATACGGTTTTGCCGCATTCATTTGGTCCAGCTCTTCATAATCACCTTGCTGTAGGTCGACGATCGCGCGGTCGCTGGAGCCGCTAATCATGATCATCGGAAAACCATTTACCGTTGCGTTGGCCAATGCGGTCAAACCATTGAGGAATCCTGGCGCAGAAACTGTCAGGCAGATCCCCGGTTTTTGGGTAAGAAAACCGCTTGCCGCAGCGGCATAGCCTGCCGACTGCTCATGACGAAAACCAATATAACGAATGCCTTCCGCCTGGGCATGGCGTGCCATATCCGTCACAGGAATACCTACAACACCATAAATAGTGTCAATATTATTCTGTTTTAATGCTTCAACGATGATATGCATACCATCTGTCATTTGAAGTTGATCTGACATGATTAATAACCTCGAAATTTTTATAAATTGGGAGCCAGAAGCCCCCGTTAATATCAGATGGCGTGGTTTTGCTTCATTGCAGCAATTTCATCGTCGCTATAACCCAGCTCCTGCAATACAGCAGCGGTATGTTCACCTAATAGCGGCGCAGCTTTAATATCCGGCGTAAAGGCAGAGAATTTCATTGGACAACCAACGGTCAGATATTTTCCACGCAACGGTTGTTCCACTTCAACAACACTGCCACTTTGGCGCAAAGAGGGATCAAGTGAAATTTCTTTCATACTTAAAACCGGTGCACAAGGAATATCAAACTGAGTCAAATAGGCCACCGCTTCATGTTTATCAATAGTGACAGTGTATTTTTCGATTTCAGCAAAAATATCGAAAATATGTGGCTGTCGTGCATGGGCTGTACTGTATGCCGGATCGGTAATCCATTCTGGTTTGCCGATGGCTTTACAGGTGTTTTCCCAGTTTTGCTCCTGAATAGTGAAATAAATATAGGCGTTAGGATCGGTTTCCCAGCCTTTACATTTCAGGATCCAGCCAGGCTGACCGCCACCACCTGCATTACCACCGCGGGGAACTGCATCACCAAATGTACCATTCGGATACTGCGGGTATTCTTCCAGATAACCCAATTTATCGAGACGCTGCTGGTCACGTAATTTCACGCGGCAAAGGTTCAATACGGCATCCTGCATTGACATGGTGACTCGTTGCCCACGCCCCGTTTTTTCGCGATGCAGCAAAGCAGCAAGTAAACCGATCAGCAAATGCATTCCGGTGTTGCTGTCACCCAACGCTGCAGCGCTTACCAGCGGCGGACCATCCCAAAAACCCGTAGTGGATGCCGCGCCACCCGCTGCCTGAGCAACGTTTTCATAGGCTTTTACATTCACATAAGGCGAACACTCATCAAACCCTTTGATCGAACCAAAAATCAGACGTGGATTGATTTCTTGAATATGCTCCCAGGTGAAGCCCATGTGATCAATGGCCCCTGGATGAAAGTTCTCGACTAAGATATCAGCTTCGCGGATCAGCTTTTCCATTACCTCTTTGCCTTCCGCTGTTTTGGTATTTAACTCAATAGAACGTTTGTTACTGTTAAGCATGGTGAAGTAAAGCGCATCGATATCAGGAATATCTCGCAGCTGGTGACGCGTTACGTCACCAACGCCGGGACGTTCAATTTTAATAACGTCAGCGCCAAACCAGGCCAGCATTTGAGTACAAGATGGGCCAGATTGCACACCGGTGAAATCGAGAACTTTAATTCCTTGAAGTGGAGTTGACATAGCAATACCTATTAGTTAATTAAATATGTGTTAATTTAGCGTTTATTTAAGGCGTAATATCTTCTATAAATAACCCGCAAAATATCGTCGTAGCTGCACTCGATATTTTTAAAATCCTGTATCAAGTGCTGAAAATCATTTCATCGCCACTTCCAATTCCTTTCTGCATGGTAAGTAGTGAGGACGAAAAGAAGAATATGATAAATATTGATTCGTGGTAATCAGAGAGAGTCGCGACATTTGTGATGTTATTCTTACAACTGTAAGAAGCGCCGGTGATTTACAAGTAAGGGTATGATTACGCTTTTTAAAGCGTACCATAAAACATAACATAATAAATGATTTGTGATGACACGGGATTATTGGGATTTACTTTGAGGAAGATAAAATGCGTGTTTATAGAACCGCGAGCGCCAAATAATTTTATGACCACAACCTGTCGTATTGTGGTCATAAAAAATTGTCGGCTGGAGGGAGTTAAATCCTTTACCTCAATATACTGCCTGTCAGCATTAGTTCACAAACAGTGCTTCGCTGTCGACGATGATTCCATCTTCCGCACCTTTAAGCGCCAGGTTTGCCTCGTAGTATTGCTTTTTATCAAGCAGTTTCTGCGCATCAGCAAGTGCATTACGAGTCTGTTTAAGCGGCATCAGATATTGGTTTTCCATTACGCCAACACCGGCCAGGCGAAGTTCTTCCATTGCGCCCTTTTTATCCCCTTTCGCCATTTTTTCATTGGCAATTTTTATCGCGGCTTCTTTTTCGGGAGTTGCTACATAACTCTCAGAAATTCCGACAGATGCATTAATGACAATATATTGGTCATCATTGAGATTGGTCTTTTTACCTGGCTTAGCGAACTTTGCCCATTCGGTACTGTCATCTGACAGCAAAGCGGAAGCTTCATTGGTCAGTTCTTTTGCCTTTTCTGGATCGCCATGAAACAGAGCCAGGCGCGCTACCTGCACGTCACGCATCGCATATAAACCTTGTTCAGAGATACGCTCTGCTGCTGCCGTTTTCTGGGTTTGCTGAACTTGCTGAGTTTGCTGTTGTGCCGCTACCGGTGCATTATCAGCAGCCCATACAGTTGAAGATGCCAGAATTGCTGTGACCATCGTAGCCATAATTAAACGTTTCATACTTACCTCATTCTTTAACAGTTTTAGAAAACGCCGCCATCATATTGGGTGAGCATGAAATGAGAAATCAGAGAGCAACGGTCATTTTGAAAGGGTTATCTTACAGTTGTAGTTATTATCGCAAGAAGTATTTTAGTCTTACAATTGTAGTTATTATCGCAAGAAGTATTTTAGTCTTACAATTGTAGGAATCTGCTTCCTGTCGCAGAGAACTATTCTTATGTACCACAAAGAGATGTCATTTATTATATCGATGTAAATATTGATTAATTATATGTAAATACAGCCATAACATCGTAGGTTCTCAGTGAACCATTTTCAGGATAACTTTCTATGAAAGTAAACTTAATACTTTTCAGCTTATTTTTATTGGTCTCTATTATGGCATGCAATGTTTTTGCATTTTCCATTTCTGGTGGTGTAAGTGAGAGGAGCTATAAAGAGACTGAAAAAACATCAGCGATGACAACCACACACTCTACAAAACTTCAGCCATCACAGGCGATTTTGTTTAAGATGAGAGAAGATGCGCCACCATTAAACCTCACAGAAGAAATCACGCCTACTTATCCGACAAAGGCGAATTATCTTATTCATCCTGTGCGATAGCGTCTGTCACATGGCAGGTGAACAATCATGTCTGATGCTGATGTGAACACCTGCCCAAATGAGCCATCCTGACCCACTATCGCCTGCCATACCCCACCATAAAGCGAATCATCAAGCCACAAGCCGGGGCAAGAAACATAAATATCCCCGTCACTAGTTCATTACCGCCAGTTAACCACATGGTGAAGTAATAAATGAGTGCAGCGAGGATCACCATGCCGAAGAAAGAAGAGACCGCCGATACCACGTTCAGTACCTGACCGATGTAGCCGCTTACGCAGACAATACACAGGGCGAGAAACATCCATAAATAAATCATAGCTCAACCTCCTGCCGCGCTAAAAAACCTGTAACTTCAGTCACTTTAATAGTAAGACAATCCTTAACCTCTGGCAATTTTTGCTAAGCATCAATGAAAACAGCATGTTAAATGCAAGACTGTTGTGTACGGAAAAATATTTACTTTGCACGATTAATAATCAGTAGCTGAAAGCAGTCAGCGAGTGATAAAGTACAGATACCGCATTCATGCTCCTCGTGGTTATGTCCTGACTAGTCTTTACACTCTTTACAGGAACCATTGTCGTACATGATGGCCCAACCAATTGAGTGTACCGCTGTCGACATGGAATCTTCTGCGATACAACAATTCGTATCTACAGAAGGTAACTATGTTTCCACAATGCAAATTTTCCCGCGAGTTTCTACATCCTCGCTACTGGCTCACATGGTTTGGGCTTGGTGTACTCTGGCTTTGGGTACAGCTTCCTTATCCTGTTCTCTGCTTTCTCGGCACGCGTATTGGCGCAATGGCGCGACCATTCCTGAAACGTCGTGAATCTATCGCCCGTAAAAACCTGGAACTTTGTTTCCCGCAGCATTCTGCGGAAGAACGCGAGAAGATGATTGCCGAAAACTTTCGTTCACTCGGCATGGCGCTGGTAGAAACCGGCATGGCATGGTTCTGGCCCGACAGTCGCGTACGTAAATGGTTTGATGTTGAAGGGTTGGATAACCTTAAACGCGCACAAATGCAAAATCGCGGCGTAATGGTTGTCGGCGTCCATTTTATGTCGCTGGAACTGGGCGGCCGCGTGATGGGACTGTGCCAACCAATGATGGCTACCTATCGTCCACATAATAATCAGCTGATGGAATGGGTGCAGACCCGTGGGCGCATGCGCTCTAACAAAGCGATGATCGGCAGAAATAATCTGCGCGGCATTGTCGGTGCACTGAAGAAAGGTGAAGCGGTATGGTTTGCTCCCGATCAGGATTATGGTCGTAAAGGCAGCTCCTTCGCGCCGTTCTTTGCGGTGGAAAATGTCGCCACAACCAATGGCACCTATGTTCTCTCCCGTCTCTCTGGCGCAGCCATGTTGACCGTAACGATGGTAAGAAAAGCGGATTACAGCGGATATCGTTTGTTCATCACCCCAGAGATGGAAGGCTACCCGACAGATGAAAATCAAGCCGCTGCCTATATGAACAAGATTATCGAGAAAGAGATCATGCGCGCACCGGAGCAGTACCTCTGGATCCACCGTCGCTTTAAAACGCGCCCGGTGGGAGAATCGTCGTTGTACATTTAACAAACTGCTCTTACTCTTTCCCTCCTCAAATCGGCCATAATAACCTCATGGTTTTTATGGCTTTTTTCTTAAGGTTTTTTCCTTCGCTGAATATCTAATTATTACCGTCAGAAATTAAACTGTCGCCGATATGAGACACTTGTAAGTTACTAAAAGTAAATAAGAAAATGTCTCTTGTCTCGTTTCAGTTTTAGGCGTACATTAGCGCCGTCTCGAGCAGTTTAGCTCAGAATTCTGGGGTGATGCCCACGGTAAAATACAGGGCTTTTAAGGTCGCTTTGCCCGGTGTCAACTCACTGTATCAGGTGTAATGAAGTCATTCAGGCGTAACAGTAATTACGCGGAGAGATGTAAAGTGAAATATTTCTTTATGGGCATTTCTTTTATGGTCATCGTTTGGGCCGGTACTTTTGCCCTGATGATCTAAAAGCAAACTGTGCAATGAAAAACAGGAGCCATCAGGCTCCTGTTTGCATTTCTGACGACGGTGTTTATTCCGCGTTTTCGTGAATATGTTTGCTGCTGGCGGGTAGTAAACCGTCGGCACGGAACATCGCTTTAATCCCACGAATCGCCTGACGAATACGGTCGCGGTTTTCAATCAGTGCAAAGCGAACATGCGTATCACCATAGTCGCCAAAGCCAATCCCCGGCGAGACACAAACCTTCGCTTCGTTAAGGAGCTTCTTGGCAAATTCCAGCGATCCCATGGCCGCATATGGTTCCGGGATTTTCGCCCAGACATACATCGAAGCCTTCGGCATTTCAACCATCCAGCCCGCTTCATGCAGCCCTTTAACCAATACATCACGGCGGCGTTTGTACTGTTCGGCAATGTCGCGCACGCACTGTTGATCGCCCTCCAGCGCCGCAATCGCCGCCACCTGCAACGGCGTAAAGGTGCCGTAATCGTGATAGCTTTTAATACGAGCCAGGGCGCTGACCAGCGTTTTGTTGCCAACCATAAAGCCGATACGCCAGCCCGCCATGTTGTAGCTTTTCGACAGCGTAAAGAACTCGACTGCCACATCGCGTGCACCCGGTACCTGCATGATTGACGGCGCTTTCCAGCCATCGTAGACGATATCGGCATAGGCCAGGTCGTGGACCACCAGCACATCGTAGCGTTTCGCCAGCGCCACAACCTTTTCGAAGAACTCCAGCTCCACGCATTGCGCGGTTGGATTCGACGGGAAGCCGAGGATCATCATCTTCGGTTTCGGATAACTTTCACGAATGGCGCGCTCCAGTTCGTTGAAGAAATCGACACCTTCCACCAGCGGCACTGAGCGTACCTGCGCCCCGGCAATCACCGCGCCATAAATATGGATCGGGTAACTTGGATTCGGCACCAGCACCGTGTCACCATGATCCAGCGTCGCCAGCATCAGATGCGCCAGGCCCTCTTTCGAACCAATAGTGACGATGGCTTCTGATTCCGGGTCGATTTCAACGTCGTAGCGATCCTGATACCAGCGGGAAATGGCGCGACGTAACCGCGGAATGCCGCGTGAAGTGGAGTAACCATGCGTGTCCGGGCGCTGGGCCACAGTACATAATTTTTCGACGATATGCGGCGGAGTCGCACCGTCCGGGTTACCCATGCTGAAATCGATAATATCTTCGCCGCGCCGACGCGCAGCCATTTTCAGTTCAGCGGTGATGTTAAAAACGTAGGGCGGGAGACGATCAATGCGCGTAAAGCGACGTTCAGGGCGAGTGTCAGCCATAATTTCCTCAGATTAACGTTAGCGCCCGGACCGTCCGAGCGACGCTGCCACAATGGTGGCTGTTTTGAAAATAGCCTGATTAATTTCTGTCTGTCCAGCGTTTTAGAACATTTTTATCAATGGCTTTAAATGAGGAACTCCACTTCAAAAACAGGAAATTTTTCTACGCTAACAAGAAAATTACCACCAATTTTATTAACATTATAATTTCAATAAATTTACCAGCCAGAAGTGCATTATCAAGAGATACATTGCTAATACACCATTTATCTTTCAATCCCCTTTTAAATTTATGGTTTTTCCTCAAAAACGGCCTGCTGGTCATCAGCCTTCAGGTTACCTATCATAGAGGTTTAATCCTTATTCAGAGTCACCCGTGCACGAAATATTCAACATGCTGCTGGCGGTCTTCGATCGGGCAGCGTTAATGCTTATCTGCCTGTTCTTTCTCATCCGTATCCGCCTGTTTCGCGAACTGTTGCACAAGTCGGCGCACTCCCCAAAAGAATTGCTCGCCGTTACCGCCATTTTCTCGCTGTTCGCCCTGTTCAGCACCTGGTCCGGCGTTCCCGTAGAAGGCTCGCTGGTGAACGTACGTATTATCGCGGTGATGTCCGGCGGGATTCTGTTTGGCCCGTGGGTAGGCATCATTACCGGCGTGATTGCGGGTATTCACCGGTATTTAATTGATATCGGCGGCGTGACGGCGATCCCCTGCTTTATCACCAGCATTCTGGCGGGTTGTATATCGGGCTGGATCAACCTGAAAATCCCCAAAGCACAGCGCTGGCGCGTCGGTATTCTCGGCGGCATGTTGTGTGAGACGTTGACCATGATTCTGGTAATTGTCTGGGCACCAACTACCGCGTTGGGGATCGATATCGTCTCTAAAATCGGCATTCCAATGATCCTCGGTAGCGTCTGTATCGGCTTTATTGTGCTTCTGGTGCAAAGCGTTGAGGGCGAAAAAGAGGCCAGCGCCGCGCGGCAGGCCAAGCTGGCGCTGGATATCGCCAACAAAACGCTACCTCTGTTTCGCCATGTCAATAGCGAGTCATTACGCAAAGTTTGTGAAATTATTCGCGATGACATTCACGCCGATGCGGTGGCGATTACCAATACCGATCATGTGCTGGCCTATGTTGGCGTGGGTGAACATAACTATCAGAATGGCGATGACTTCATTAGCCCGACTACCCGTCAGGCGATGAATTACGGAAAAATCATCATTAAAAACAATGATGAAGCCCACCGCACACCAGAGATTCATTCCATGCTGGTGATCCCATTGTGGGAGAAAGGCGTTGTGACCGGAACGCTGAAAATTTACTACTGCCACGCGCATCAGATCACCTCGTCATTACAGGAAATGGCGGTCGGTCTGTCGCAAATCATCTCCACCCAACTGGAGGTTTCACGCGCCGAGCAGCTACGTGAAATGGCAAATAAGGCAGAGCTTCGCGCCCTGCAAAGCAAAATTAATCCCCATTTCCTGTTTAACGCTTTGAACGCTATTTCATCATCAATCCGTCTGAATCCGGATACTGCTCGCCAGCTGATCTTTAATCTGTCGCGTTATCTGCGCTATAACATTGAATTAAAAGACGATGAGCAAATCGATATCAAAAAAGAGCTGTATCAAATTAAAGACTATATTGCCATTGAGCAGGCCCGCTTTGGCGACAAGCTGACGGTTATCTATGATATTGATGAAGAGGTGAATTGCTGCATTCCCAGCCTGCTGATCCAGCCGTTGGTGGAGAATGCCATTGTCCACGGTATTCAGCCTTGCAAAGGTAAAGGCGTTGTCACCATCAGCGTTGCAGAGTGCGGCAATCGGGTACGCATTGCGGTGCGGGATACCGGGCACGGCATCGATCCAAAGGTGATTGAGCGGGTCGAAGCGAATGAAATGCCGGGCAATAAAATTGGCCTGCTGAATGTTCATCATCGCGTGAAGTTATTGTATGGCGAGGGGCTGCATATCCGCCGCCTGGAACCAGGAACGGAAATTGCGTTTTACATTCCTAACCAACGCACCCCAGTCGCCTCACAGGCTACGTTATTGCTTTGAGCCGGAGTGATATTGTGAAAGTCATCATTGTTGAAGACGAATTCCTGGCACAACAGGAACTGAGCTGGCTAATTAAAGAGCACAGCCAGATGGAGATTGTCGGCACCTTTGACGACGGTCTGGACGTGTTGAAGTTTTTGCAGCATAACCGCGTCGACGCCATTTTTCTGGATATCAATATTCCGTCGCTGGATGGCGTGTTGCTGGCGCAAAACATCAGCCAGTTCGCCCATAAACCGTTTATTGTGTTCATCACCGCGTGGAAAGAACATGCGGTAGAAGCGTTTGAACTGGAGGCGTTTGACTACATTCTCAAACCGTATCAGGAGTCACGTATTACCGGGATGCTGCAAAAACTGGAAGCGGCCTGGCAACAACAGCAGACCAGCAGTACGCCTGCCGCGACGGTAACGCGTGAGAATGACACCATTAATCTGGTGAAAGATGAGCGAATAATCGTCACGCCAATTAACGATATCTATTACGCCGAAGCGCACGAGAAAATGACCTTTGTCTATACGCGGCGTGAATCCTACGTAATGCCGATGAACATTACCGAATTTTGCAGCAAACTGCCGCCGTCGCATTTTTTCCGCTGCCATCGCTCATTTTGTGTCAATCTGAACAAAATACGCGAAATCGAACCGTGGTTTAATAACACCTACATTCTGCGACTGAAAGATCTGGATTTTGAAGTGCCGGTCAGCCGCAGCAAAGTGAAAGAATTTCGCCAGTTAATGCATCTTTAATCGGGAACTTTCATGAAAGCACCAGGCTTGCCCGCCGATCAACAATTTTTCGCCGATCTGTTCAGCGGCCTGGTGCTTAACCCGCAACTACTGGGGCGCGTCTGGTTTGCCAGCCAGCCTGCCTCGTTACCGGTGGGCAGTTTATGTATTGATTTTCCCCGTCTGGATATCGTGCTGCGCGGCGAATACGGCAACCTGCTGGAAGCAAAGCAGCAGCGAATGGTGGAAGGAGAAATGCTGTTTATTCCGGCACGCGCGGCTAATTTACCGATCAACAACAAACCGGTGATGCTGTTAAGCCTGGTGTTCGCACCGACCTGGCTTGGGTTATCGTTTTACGATAGCCGCACCACGTCGTTGTTGCATCCTGCTCGCCAGATCCAGCTTCCCAGCCTGCAACGCGGTGAAGGTGAAGCGATGCTTACCGCCCTCACCCATCTTAGCCGTTCGCCGCTGGAGCAGAATATCATTCAGCCACTGGTGTTAAGTTTGCTGCATCTTTGCCGCAACGTGGTGAATATGCCGCCGGGTAATTCGCAACCGCGCGGCGATTTTCTCTATCACAGCATTTGTAACTGGGTTCAGGATAATTATGCCCAGCCGCTCACCCGCGAGAGCGTGGCGCAGTTTTTTAATATCACGCCCAATCATCTGTCAAAACTGTTTGCTCAGCATGGAACGATGCGTTTTATCGAGTATGTGCGTTGGGTGCGAATGGCGAAGGCGAGGATGATTTTGCAGAAATATCATCTGTCAATTCATGAAGTGGCACAGCGTTGCGGTTTTCCGGATAGCGACTATTTTTGTCGCGTTTTCCGGCGTCAGTTTGGTCTGACGCCGGGAGAGTACAGCGCCCGTTTTCAGGGCTAACGTCAGAAGGTTAATTCTGTTTCCAGCAGCGTCAGGATACTTTGTGCATCTTGCGCGGCAAACAACGACTGGCGGAAGTTTTTATTCACCAGTTTACGCGCCAGCTGCGAGAAGACTTTCACATGATTCATCCCTTCGTTAGCACCCAGCGTCAGCATGATCACCAGTTCGACTTCGCCCATTTCTGACTGCCAGTCAATCGGTTTCGCCAGCCGGGCAATGCTGATACTGGAATGACGGATCCACTGAGATTTGGTGTGCGGGATCGCTACGCCAAAACCAACGCCGGTGGTAACAATCTCTTCCCGCTGCCAGACATCTTCTTCCAGCTCAAACGGATGTTCAGTGCGCCCGTTAACGCCGAGGTTGCCGCACAGGAACTGGATCGCCTGCTCTTTATTGCTAAAATCCTGATCAACAAAGATATTCTCCAGCGCCAGCAGTGGGCGAACGTCTTCTTCCGGCGTAAAGGCGGTGAGTAACGCTTCAATTTCCTGCGCACTGCGGCATTCACATGCCTGACGCGCCAGTTCCCGACACGCCTCGCTATCCAGTTGACGAAGCTGGCTTTTCACCGCCGGAATACGCGGGCTACTCATACTCAGCTCATCCAGGCCCAGCCCAAGCAGTAGCGGCAGATAACGGCTTTCACCGCCCAGTTCACCGCAAATGCCTACCCATTTGCCCCGCTGATGCGCAGTGGTAACAATCTGCTGCAACATGCGCAGGAACGATGGCGTAATCGGGTTATACAGCGGCGATACGCGCGGGTTATTACGATCGACCGCATACAGATACTGGGTCATATCGTTAGAACCGATACTGAAGAAATCGACCTCATCGCAGAAGTGGTCGATGATGTAACACACCGACGGCACTTCCACCATGATACCCAGAGTAATCGTCTCTGCATGACGCAGGCCATCGCGCTTAAGCTCAACGATCGCTTTTTGGATCTCGCCCTTCACCCATAAGATCTGATCGAGGCTGTGAACCATCGGGATCATCAACTGGGCGTTGCCAAAACTGGCAGCGCGCAAAATCGCCCGTAGTTGAGTGCGGAACAGGCCAGCAAATTCCGGGTAAATACGTACCGCGCGATAGCCGAGGAACGGGTTCTCTTCCTGGGGAATATTCAGATAAGGAATGCTTTTATCGCCTCCGATGTCCATTGTGCGGAAGATAATCGGCTTGTCGCCCGCTGCCAGTAGCACCTGCTGGTAGGCTTCAAATTGCTCCTGCTCGTCCGGCGCGCTGTCACGATCCATATACAGCATTTCGGTACGGAACAGCCCGACGCCTTCCGCGCCGTTGGCAAACGCGCCTGGTGCTTCCAGAGCGGTGCCAATATTCGCCGCGATATCAATACGCTTGTTATCACGGGAATAGGCCAGCTGCGCGGCAGCCTGCGCCTGTTGTTTTTGGCGTTTATCCGCCAGCGTCTGCGCAACCTGATAATAACCGCTCACCGCGTCATTCGGGTTAATCGCCAGCACGCCGCACTGGGCGTCAAGCACCGCCGGTTGCCCGGCATAACGGGCAATCGCATCCAGCGGCAGGCCGCTCAGTACCGGGATCGCCGAGGCGCGGGCCAGAATCAGGGTATGCGAGGTGCGCCCGGTTTTCTCCAGAATCATGCCCGCAAGATTTTTCAAATCAAGGCTCAAAAACTGGCTTGGGGTTAAATCTTCAGCCACCAGAATGGTCGGTTTTTCCAGCACCAGATTGTTGCGCGGCTTCAGTTCCGGCCAGGTGATATGCAGCAACTGTTCGCTAATATCGCGAATGTCGCTAACACGTTCGCGCAGATAATCGCTGGCAGAAGCAGAAAGCTTGGCGCAAACCTGCTCCATATTGCTGATGATCGCCGCCCCCAGTCCCTGATGCTGTTCTGTCATCAGGCGACGGATATTGCCTGCAAATTCATCATCCTGAATCAGCGACAAATGAGCGCTGAGGATAGTTTTGCTTTCGCCGTCACGCTCACGCAATTGCTGGTTCAGTTGCTCGGCAAGCGTTGCCAGGCTGTGCTCCAGCCGGGTGGAATCTTGCGCACTGGCGGGGATTGCCCGATAACTGTCGAGGCTGTCGCTTTGTAACAGGGTCAGCGTACCCACGCCGACGCCGCTTGCCAGCACATTGCCGTACAGTAAATCCGGGTTAAGGCGGCTTAATGAACGCGGCAGCGGATGCGCCGTCAGTTCTGCCTGCGTAGGCTGAACGCTGTCGCTGTCGATAAAGCGCACCTGGATGTACTCTTCCAGCACGCGCCGCGCCTGCTCTTCATCGCTGCCGCTAATGTTCAGGCTGCAACTGTCATTAAATAGGGTGCCGGTGCCAATCAGCGCCAGCGAACTTTTCGCATCGGCCTTTGCGTTCTGGCGATGGTTAATAAAGGTGACTTCACTTTGCCACTGGCTGCACTGTTCTTTAAGTTCCCACGCCGGACGAGCATGCAGACCGTTAGGCAAAGGACAGAGAAATTGAATCGTTAACATAACCGCTCCGGGTTAATCAGGAGATCATCTGAAATCCGTCAGTTGAACAACCGTCTCACGGGTAAGACGTTGAATAAGGGCAGATAAAAGTTGCTGCATCTGCAAAATGTCGCGGCAATCGGCAATCGATGCCGCACAATGTCCGTGGCGCGTCGCTGGCCCCATCACCACCGTGGGCACGCCGGTGCCGGTTAAATGCACCGCTCCGCCGTCCGTGCCGCCGTTGCTGAACATATCCGCCTGCAACGGCACGCCAATTTCTGCCGCGACGGTTTCGATCCAGGCGGTAAGTTTTGGCGGCGCAATCAGCGACTTGTCGCTTAACACCAGCATCGGCCCGTTACCAATCTGGCGATGGTTAGCCGCGCTATAATCAAAGTTTTTCGCCCAGCAGGCGGTATCAAGCACAATGGCGACATCCGGCGACACCGCGCGGGTGGCAGTTTGCCCGCCGCGTAATCCCACCTCTTCGCTGGAACTTGCCACCAGCCACACCTCCGCAGGCAGTTCGGCGTCGTGCAGCTCACGTAGTAACGTCACCAGCAGATAGCAACCGAGGCGGTCATCAAAGGCTTTCCCCATCACCCGCTGGTGAGGGAGAACCTGAAAAGTTGTATCAAAGGTGACGCGATCGCCTGGACGAATTCCCGCCTGCATCACTTCGTCATACGAGCGCGCACCAATGTCCACGCGCATGGCGCTGACGTCATTCCCCTGCCGGTCGCCGTCAAGCAGGCCTGGAATTTTGCACTCTTCACGGGTGGTGATGCGCACCGGCTGCAGCTGGCGGGCAGCCATGCGCACGTTGCCAACCGGCAGCACGTCAATAGCGCCTTCGCGGGAGATGCTGCGCACCATAAATCCCACTTCGTCCATATGGGCGCAGATCATCACCTTCGGACCTGTCGATTCATTGAGGCGGATCAGCACCGATCCCAGACCATCAAATCGCACTTCTTTTTGCAGGCGATCCGCTTCTTCCAGTAGGATCTGCCGCACTTCCTGTTCCGAGGAGGCGATCGCATCTGCCTCGCTCAACGCTTTTAATAGCGATAAATCCATTATGCCTCTCCCGTGAGCAACACTGTTTTCGGCATGGCGTAGAGCACTTCTGCGCCTTGCGGGGTAACCAGCACAACATCTTCGATGCGCACGCCCCCTTGCCCTGGCAAATAAATCCCCGGCTCCACGGTCAGCAACATGCCTGGCTGTAGCGTCGTGGTGTCCCGCGGTGAAAAACGCGGATCTTCATGGACTTCAATGCCGATAGCGTGACCAGTGTTATGACCGAAATAGTCGCCAAATCCAGCCTCGGTAATGACCCGGCGCGCGGCGTCGTCAATCTGCTGGCAGCGCACGCCGGGGCGAATTGCAGAGATTGCCGCGAGCTGTGCCTGCAGGACAATCTGATAGACGTCAAACAGCGGGTGAGATTCGGCGCTCACCCCTTCGCCATTCACCAGCAAGGTGCGCGTCATATCAGAGCAGTAGCCCTGATACAGCGCACCAAAATCGAGAGTGACAAACTCGCCCGCTGCAACAATCTTGTCGCTGGCTTTGCCGTGCGGCAGCGCCCCGCGCCAGCCGCTGGCGACAATGGTGTCAAAAGAGGCTTTTTCTGCGCCCTGCTGGCGCATAAACCACTCCAGTTCAGCGGCTATCTCGCGCTCGCTCATCCCCGCCTGAATAAAGCGGCGAATATGCTCCGCTCCGCGATCGGCAATCCCACAGGCGAGGCGGATTATCTCCACCTCCTCTGGCGTTTTGATTTGCCGCAGCACATCCGGCGTGGCGCTAACCAGTTTCGCATTGAGTTCAGACTTCCAGCGGTGCGCGGTTTCCCAACTCACCTGCTGGCCTTCAAAACCGAGCGTTTGCAACTGCTCATCGGCAATGATTTGATTGACGATAGTGGTAAGCGTGTTCGTCGCGTCAAGCAAATGCAGCTGGTAGCCTTGCGCACGGGCTTCCACCTCAACGAAATAGCGCGAATCTACCAGAATGTGCGCACTTTCACGGCTAATAACCACATAGCCTGATCCGGTGGAGATCCCCAGATGCGGCTGTTTGTTCTGCCGTGAGGAGAGAAGCACTGCATCCAGTTGTTGCGCCTTAAGCCAGTCGCGCAGCGAAGCGAGTAATGTCATCTGGATTTTCCTTCTTACAGGCTATCGATTAACAATTTGCCTTTACGGAACATCATCAGACGCAGGAACACCACCATCAGCGCAGTTATGACTGCCCCCAGCGCGATCCCCGCCATATAGACGCCCAGGTTAGTGACCAGCGGCCATGCCCAGATAGCGGATTCCGGGAACCATTGCACTGCGCCCAGCCAGACAGCGGCGGTTGAGCCGACAATCGCGCCGACCATATACGACGGAATGGCGGTGATGGGGCTTTCCAGCGCAAACGGAATCGCACCCTCACTAATCCCCATAAAGGCAAGGAACATCGCGGTCTTACCCTGCGGATAAAGTTGAGCGTTGAACAGGCGTTTGCCGGTTAAACGACGGTCAATAATGGTCGCCAGACCCAGACCAATCGGAGGAATAACGATAGCGATAGAACGAGCGGTGACCGGTAATACGTGGTCGGTGGTAAAGCTGAAGGCAACGAAACCTGCCGCTTTGTTGATTGGGCCACCAAGGTCGATTGCGGTCGCCGCGGCAATCCCCATTGCATACATCAGCGCGCCCTTCTCACCTGCGGCAGTCAGCACGGTACGGATACCGCCGTTGATCCAGCCACCAAATGGGGTGATGACATAGTACATCGCCAGCATGACAAAAATGGCGGAAAGAATCGGTAGCAAAAATGTGGTTTTGAACGCTAACAGGAAATCTGGTAACTGGATTTTCTGGTTCATCCATTTCACAAGGTAACCAGCAACGATAGATATAATCAGCGCACCAATGAAGGTGGACGGCACCGGCGAAGAGGTCGCCCATTGCATAGTGCTGGGATCGAAGTTCAGCAGTTGCGTCGGCTGGGTAGACATCAAGCCGCCGATAAAACCAGCCGGGAACGCCAGTTTGCCGCCGATAGAGTTCGCCACAAAAGCGGCAAACATCGGAATAGCAAAGCCAAACAACACGCCGCCGAAGGACTGCGACAGCCAGGCAAATTTCAGTAAGGAGAGGTCGAAACCGGAGAATTTCCCGCTATTAAGAGCATCCATGATGCCGATCTCAGCAGGAATTTTAAGCCAGCTATAAGCAATCAGCTGGCTGAAAGCGAGGATCACACCGCCCATAATTAAGGTCGGCACCATGCGTGAAATCCCTGACATCACATGCTGCGGGAGTTCACCCCAGAAGCTGCTTTTAGAGGCCTGCGGATTCTTAACTGCCGCTGCCGCACCGGATGCGCCAGGCACAACGGTTGCACTGCGTTTTTTAATGGCCATAACAATTATCCCTGTCGAATATTACTGTTGTTCAGAGGCAATCATCTCTTCGATTTCTTTGATGATGCCTACAGCGTTTTTAATTGCGTCCTGCAAAGTGATTTCATAAACGTCGCGTGATTCGAAACGTTCGTTATCTTCCGGGGTAACTGCCACGGAATGGATGATGATGGTCGCTTCGGCGATATCCTGCGCCGTCAGGCGATTCTGGATGCCGTCCGCGCCCTGGGTTTCAATTTTCACTTCATAACCGGCTTCTACCGCCGCTTCTTCCAGCGCCTGAGCGGCCATAAAAGTGTGAGCCAGGCCCATCGGGCAGGCACATAAGGCAATCAGTTTCTTACTCATCGTTAATTCCTCGTTCAGTGATAGTTGACGAGTGAAATTATGAACGTGCAAAACAAATCGCCGTTACCAGACAAATAATGCATTTACTGGAGAATTAATCCCGCTGTATGGAAGTGTGACGCAGGTCGGCCTTGTGAGGGGACACAAAGAAAAATTGAATTAACTGTATGATTTAAAAGATTATCGGGAGAGTTACCTCCCGATATAACAGGAAGGATTTACAGAATGTGACCTAAGGTCTGGCGTAAATGTGCACCGGAACCGAGAAGACCCGGATTGTCATGGACGATGAGATACACCGGAATATCATGGACATATTCTTTAAAGCGCCCTTTATCTTCAAATGCGGCACGGAAACCAGAGGCTTTGAAGAACTCAAGGAAGCGCGGCACGATACCGCCCGCAATAAACACGCCGCCAAATGTCCCGAGATTGAGCGCCAGATTGCCGCCAAAACGGCCCATAATGACGCAAAACAGCGACAATGCGCGGCGGCAATCGGTGCAGCTGTCAGCCAGCGCGCGTTCGGTAATATCTTTTGGCTTGAGATTTTCTGGCAGGCGGTTGTCAGCTTTCACAATTGCGCGATACAAATTCACCAGCCCAGGGCCAGAAAGCACGCGTTCCGCCGAAACATGGCCAATTTCCGCACGCAGTATTTCGAGGATAATGGCCTCTTCTTCACTATTCGGCGCAAAATCAACGTGACCGCCTTCGCCCGGCAAGCTTACCCAACGCTTATCGACATGGACCAGATGCGCAACCCCAAGCCCCGTTCCGGCACCGTAAACCGCAATAGGCTTACCTTCTACCGGTTCTGCGCCACCAAACTGAATCAGATGCTCTTTTTTCAGCATCGGGATCGCCATCGATACAGCGGTAAAATCGTTAATAATTTCCAGATGGCTAAAACCGAGATTCTTTTTCATTTCGGCAATTGAGAACGCCCAGGTATGGTTGGTCATTGCCACCCAGTCACCGGTAATTGGGCAAGCGATGGCAATACAGCCGTCTTTCACCTCGACCTTATGTTCTTCAAGATAAACGCGAATGACCGCTTCGAGGCTGGGGTAATCAAGCCCTGAATAGGTCTTAGCCTGCGAGATTTCACCACTGGCAATATCACACAGAGCAAGACGTGCGTTGGTGCCGCCCACATCACCGACTAATGCATACTTTGTCATTCTTCAACTGCTCCGCTAAAGTCAAAATAATTCTTTCTCACACTGTAAATACCTGGGGGCATAACAACAACGCCGGAAAGGCAGGCTCCCTGTAAATATCGATCTGGGTCACACATTTACTTTATCGTTTCAGCACCAATTGCAGCGATGCCTTTTTGCAAGCTGGGCAAACTAAGTATCTGACCCCGCATAAGGAATAGAACATGCTCCATCCGCGAGCCAGAACCATGTTGTTATTATCGCTCCCCGCCGTGGCAATTGGGATTGCGTCCAGTCTTATTCTGATTGTGGTGATGAAAATCGCCTCGGTATTACAGAATTTGCTCTGGCAACGACTGCCGGGAACTCTGGGGATAGCCCAGGATTCACCTCTCTGGATCATCGGTGTATTAACGCTAACGGGTATTGCGGTGGGGTTGGTTATCCGTTTCAGCCAGGGTCATGCCGGACCAGACCCCGCCTGTGAACCGCTGATCGGCGCACCAGTTCCGCCCTCTGCGCTACCAGGACTTATCGTAGCATTAATTCTCGGTCTTGCTGGCGGCGTCAGCCTGGGGCCGGAACATCCGATCATGACCGTCAATATCGCCCTTGCCGTCGCCATTGGCGCTCGTCTGTTACCGCGCGTCAACCGAATGGAGTGGACTATTTTAGCCTCTGCCGGAACCATCGGCGCGCTGTTTGGCACACCTGTTGCAGCGGCGTTGATATTTTCGCAAACCTTAAATGGCAGTAGTGAAGTTCCGCTATGGGATCGTCTTTTTGCGCCGTTAATGGCGGCAGCAGCTGGTGCACTTACTACCGGATTATTTTTCCATCCCCATTTTTCACTGCCCATTGCGCATTACGGACAGATGGAAATGACCGATATTCTCAGCGGTGCAATTGTCGCGGCGATTGCCATCGCAGCAGGGATGGTCGCCGTATGGTGCTTACCACGGTTGCACGCGATGATGAATCAAATGAAAAATCCGGTGCTCGTGCTGGGTATTGGCGGATTTATTCTCGGTATTCTGGGGGTTATTGGTGGACCAGTTTCGCTGTTTAAAGGGCTGGATGAGATGCAGCAGATGGTGGCAAATCAGGCTTTCAGCACCAGCGATTACTTTTTGCTGGCGGTAATTAAACTTGCCGCCCTGGTCGTTGCTGCCGCCAGTGGCTTTCGCGGTGGGCGAATCTTCCCGGCAGTGTTTGTCGGCGTGGCATTAGGGTTGATGCTGCATGAGCACGTACCCGCCGTACCAGCGGCAATAACCGTTTCTTGCGCTATTCTCGGCATCGTGCTGGTGGTAACACGCGATGGCTGGTTAAGTCTTTTTATGGCGGCGGTCGTTGTACCCAATACCACATTGCTACCGCTGCTCTGTATCGTCATGCTTCCGGCATGGCTGTTATTAGCAGGTAAGCCGATGATGATGGTCAATCGTCCGAAGCAACAGCCACCCCACGATAACGTTTAGCAAAAAATGCTCTCCTTTATGATTTAAGAGTTATGGCGATGATACGGGGCTTTACCTCCCCGTAATATTGCGTTAACAGGCCGCTGACGGCTTCGATCGTGAAGGAGAATAACAATGTTCAGGTCACTGTTTCTGGCGGCCGCCCTGATGGCATTTACCCCGCTTGCAGCAAACGCAGGTGAAATCACCCTACTGCCATCAATCAAATTACAAATTGGCGATCGCGATCATTACGGTAATTACTGGGACGGTGGTCACTGGCGCGACCGTGACTACTGGCATCGCAATTATGAGTGGCGTAAAAACCGCTGGTGGCGTCATGATAATGGCTATCATCGTGGCTGGGATAAGCGTAAAGCGTATGAGCGTGGCTATCGTGAAGGCTGGCGCGATCGTGACGATCATCGCGGAAAAGGCCGCGGACATGGACACCGCCATTAAACACATTCGCCAATGGAACACAATGCCTGATGCGACGCTAGCGAGTCTTATCAGGCCTACAAACCGGCTCTTTAACGCGTAGGGCGGATAAGGCGTTTACGCCGCATCCGCCAATAGTGCCAGATGCGACGCTCATTCAACTACAATCCCAGCGCCGTCCCCACCAACAACCAGATATTCAGCGCCACGACCAGCACTACAATCACCCAGCCTGTCTGTTTTACGCGTTTGCTGTTCACCAGATCGCCCATCAACTTGCTGTCACTGGTGAAAATCAGCAGTGGAACCAGCGCCAGGGCGATACCAAAACTTAACAGCACCTGACTCATAACCAGAATCCGTGTCGGATCTAATCCCATCAGAATGACAATAAATGACGGCAACATGGTGACTGTACGACGCACCCACAGCGGGATATGGAAGCGAATGAATCCCTGCATCACCACCTGCCCCGCCAGTGTCCCCACCACCGTTGAGGACAGTCCGGCAGCAACCAGACTTAACCCAAAGACCGTTGCCGCAGCATGGCTTAACAGCGGTTGCAGCGTCAGATAAGCCTCATCAAGATCGGCAACACCAGTATGACCAGAAAAGTGGAACGCCGCCGCAGCTGTAGCCATCATCGCCAGATTGACAAAACCGGCAATCGTCATGGCGATAGCCACATCCCATTTGGTGGCGGAATAACGTTGTTGACGCGAACCGCCATGTAAATGCTGAGTGAGCGAGGAGTGCAAATAAATCACATGCGGCATAATCGTCGCCCCTAACACGCCTGCTGCCAGGAAGACCGCCTCCGAAGTAGGTAAACTCGGGATCACCATTCCTTTACCCAGCTGCGCCAGGTTAGGCTGGGAGAAAATCAACTCGACAATGTAAGCCGCGGCAACAAACAACAGTAACCCGCCAATCACTTTCTCCAGCGGTTTTTGCCCGCGACGTTGCAGCATTAAAATCAGGAAAGTCGCGATCCCCGTCAGCACCGCGCCCTGCAACAACGAGACACCAAGAATGAGTTTAAAACCGATCGCCGCACCAATAAATTCCGCCAGGTCGGTTGCCATCGCAATAATTTCTGCCTGAACCCAATAGAACCACACTACGGGACGCGGATAGTGATCGCGAATCTGCTCCGCCAGATTTTTACCGGTGGCAATCCCTAGTTTGGCAGAGAGGATCTGAATCAGCATCGCCATCAGGTTGGCCCAAACGACAACCCACAGCAGCTGATAGCCGAAGCTGGCACCCGCCTGAATATTGGTCGCAAAGTTACCGGGATCGATATAACCAATCGCCGCAATGAACGCAGGTCCCATTAATGCGAGCCTCATCTTGCGCGCCGCCCGTCCGCTGCTACTCTCAACGCGATAGTTCGTCATCTTGTGCCTCTAAAACATAGCCTTTGCTATGTTTCATGCTATGCCAAACGAGAATGATTATCAAATTCATTTAAATGGGTTGTGGTGATTTCTCTGATAGACCTGGATTATGACTACGAAAAGATTGATGACTTGAATGTTATGGTTATGTTTAATGTTAGCACATTTACATAACTTTCAGCTTCCATACACAACATAGCAGAAATGTATGACAGATCACTATTTTTGAAGCTTGTCACAGGACGTCATTATAGTGTGTGTCAGATCTCGTTTTCCTTAACCATGTTACATAGAATGTGCACGGAAATTTAACCTGCCTCATATTTGGAGCAAATATGGACCGCGTCCTTCATTTTGTACTGGCACTTGCCGTTGTTGCGATTCTCGCACTGCTGGTAAGCAGCGACCGCAAAAAAATTCGTATCCGTTATGTTATTCAACTGCTTGTTATCGAAGTGTTACTGGCGTGGTTCTTCCTGAACTCCGACGTTGGTTTAGGCTTCGTGAAAGGCTTCTCCGAAATGTTCGAAAAACTGCTCGGATTTGCCAACGAAGGGACTAACTTCGTCTTTGGTAGCATGAATGATCAAGGCCTGGCATTCTTCTTCCTGAAAGTGCTGTGCCCAATCGTCTTTATCTCTGCACTGATCGGTATTCTCCAGCACATTCGCGTGTTGCCGGTGATTATCCGCGCAATTGGTTTCCTGCTCTCCAAAGTCAACGGCATGGGCAAACTGGAATCCTTTAACGCCGTCAGCTCCCTGATTCTGGGTCAGTCTGAAAACTTTATTGCCTATAAAGATATCCTCGGCAAAATCTCCCGCAATCGTATGTACACCATGGCAGCAACGGCGATGTCCACCGTATCTATGTCCATCGTTGGTGCATACATGACCATGCTGGAGCCGAAATATGTCGTTGCGGCGCTGGTACTGAACATGTTCAGCACCTTTATCGTGCTGTCGCTGATCAACCCTTACCGTGTTGATGCCAGTGAAGAAAACATTCAGATGTCCAACCTGCACGAAGGTCAGAGCTTCTTCGAAATGCTGGGTGAATACATTCTGGCAGGTTTCAAGGTTGCCATTATCGTTGCCGCGATGCTGATCGGCTTTATCGCCCTGATCGCCGCACTGAACGCACTGTTTGCTACTGTGACTGGCTGGTTTGGCTACAGCATCTCCTTCCAGGGCATCCTGGGCTACATCTTCTATCCGATTGCATGGGTGATGGGTGTTCCTTCCAGTGAAGCACTGCAAGTGGGCAGTATCATGGCGACCAAACTGGTTTCCAACGAGTTCGTTGCGATGATGGATCTGCAGAAAATTGCTTCCACGCTCTCTCCGCGTGCTGAAGGCATCATCTCTGTGTTCCTGGTTTCCTTCGCTAACTTCTCTTCAATCGGGATTATCGCAGGTGCAGTTAAAGGCCTGAATGAAGGGCAAGGTAACGTGGTTTCTCGCTTCGGTCTGAAACTGGTTTACGGCTCTACCCTGGTGAGTGTGCTGTCTGCGTCAATCGCAGCACTGGTGCTGTAAAACCATACATAAAAAAGCCGGGGATCATTCCCCGGCTTTTTTACGCCTGTTAATCAGCTAATGGCTGCGGGCGACCAATCAAATACCCTTGCAGATATTGCACCCCGAGCTTATGCAATAGCGCCTGCTGCTGTTGCGTCTCGACAAACTCCGCGACCACACTCAATGACTTCGCTTTCGCCAGATCGGTAATTGATCTCACAATCATCGCATCCAGCGTGTTCGTGACAATATCTTTCACAAAGACGCCATCAATTTTGATGATATCAGCCTGCAAACGCTTTAACCGTTCGTAGTTGGCATATCCGGTGCCAAAGTCATCAATCGCAATCCGGAAACCAAACTTATGCAGCTGCTCGATGTTGTACATGCTGCTTTCTGCGTTAGAAAACGCCTGCTCCTCGGTGATCTCAAGAATGACCGCCTGCGGGGAGATGTGATAACGCTTAAACAGACGAATAATCCGCCCGGCAATATTCTTTTGCAGCAGCGTGAGCGGCATTAAATTGACTGAAAAGCGCGGTCCTTTTTTGTCGCAAGGGTGTGTTGCCAGCCACTTCAACAAGGATTCCAGCACTTGCAAATCAAAACGCGCGCTAAGGTTAAACTGAGCAATAAGGGGCAGAAACTTATCCGGGGTCATAATGCCGCCGTCATATTTCAGTCGCGCGAGGATCTCATCATAACCTTCACCCTCTTTGTTGCGAATTGGCTGGGCGTAGAGCAGCAAATCACCCTGATCTAACGCCGTGCGAATGGTATTCAGCAATAGCACCTGTTTAGTGGTCTGCCCGGAAACCATCTCCTCTCTGCTATCCAGCGCCAGCACATGATGATGTGCGCAGGATTGCTCCGCCAGCCAGCTTAACTGCCCCAACAAGGGTTGCAGGGTTTCCTGATTTCCATCAAAACGCCCCCAGGCAGCACCATAGCCCATATCCAGCCCGGTATTGTTCCAGTGAATTTGCCGACTATTCAGGATGTTAACCATATGCTGGAGTCGCCCTTCCGTTTCCGGCCCGCTCAGCACTAACAGCAGTTCACTACCCGGCAATTGATACAACTTTTCGTTTTCCTGCATCAACGGCAGCAGCGTACGGCAAATTGAGCGGATACAGTGAACGCGCATCATTAAGCCGTAATGACGACTCATAAACTCAAGATTATCAATGCGCAGGCAGCAAAAACTCTTGCCCGCCTCTTGCTCCGGCGCTTGTTCCAACGCACGAAAGTTGGGTAGGAGCGTTAACGGATCTGTCAGCGCCTGCAAATGCCAGCGGCGATTAAGCCATTCACTGCGATGATAAATGCGCACCATATAGAGCAGGCAAACGCTAAAGGAAATCAGCACCGCAAGAATAAATGCCAGCGAATATTCGGTTTCCACCCCTTGCAAAAAGTTCTGGTTGTAATTCAGAAGGCAAAGCGTTGAAACAGCCCAGGTGAGATTTAAAAACGGATAGCGAAGCTTACCGACCCCGAGGGTAAAGATGATGAAGAAAACGGGTACCAGGTAACCGGCAATAAAGTCGTTTTCATAAGGTGTGCACAACAGAAGTAGAAGCACGCTTAACGCTGCCAGCCAGCTTAAGGTAAATGCGCGTTTCTCTTTGCCCAACGACGGCGCGATATCCCTGCGCCACAATATCTGCGCAAAGTGGGGACTTACAATCATGCGAGTGAGATAGTAGAAAAGCATGTTGTAAATCAGCACAGCGGTGAAAAGGCTTAGCAAATCAACGACCGTGAAAATCGCATCCGCATCGCCGAAAAAGGTGGATATCTTTAGCGGGAAATCAAAGAAGCTCCCCACAAGATACATGCTGCATTTGATGCCGATCGGCGTCACCAAACCAAGCCAGAACAGACGTTGCCAGACATATCGGCTGGTCAATCCATAACGCCAACGCGTCCCCAGCTGCCAGCGTAATATTGCGCAGGCACACAACACGACAAACGTCTGGCTACCGAGCATGACCGCAGTCTGTAAAAAAGAGAGATGAAAGTTCCACAGATTGGTGCAAAACATCCCGCATAAAACGGGAACGACACCGCGCCAGCCAAAGATAAACAAGATTGACAGCATTACGCACAGTGGCATCCACGCCAGAAAGATATAACTGGAATGGATAATGGCAAGTGGCGAAATAAAACGGGATAGCTGAATAAGTACCACGGTGAGCGTAAACGCTAGTGTGAATATCTTGATATTTTTTATCAGGTTATGCTCCACAAACATGAGTACACTACTCTCACTGATCGGGGTTTTCAGGCACACAAATAATAAGTTTATTCGCATCGCGAAGCAAACAGGGGCCAGCCTGTTGCCGATTTTTCATCCAATGATGCTTTCACCAGGCGGCGCTAACCCGGACGTAGACTGTATTACAAAAGCGGCAAAAAGCAGAGACAAAAAACCCCCGCTTTGCAGCGAGGGTTGGAAATTTGGTGGAGCTAAGCGGGATCGAACCGCTGACCTCTTGCATGCCATGCAAGCGCTCTCCCAGCTGAGCTATAGCCCCACGATGCGTTTACGTACCAAATTTGCTGGGTGCAAAATTTGGTGGAGCTAAGCGGGATCGAACCGCTGACCTCTTGCATGCCATGCAAGCGCTCTCCCAGCTGAGCTATAGCCCCGTCACGTAAAGCTTGTCGAGTTGACGGGCGGCATCATATGAATTCCGCCCGAATGTGTCAACGGCAAATTGCAATGTGTAGTTTCAATCGCTGAAAAATCAGGCAAATGAACAATTTTGGAAAACCGCTCGCATTCAGTAGTTATTCATGTCACGGTTTCCTGTAAAGTGGTGTTATAAAATGAACTACTAATAGACCCACATACATTCAGGGAATTGTTATGTTCAAGGAGAGGATGACACCAGATGAACTTGCCAGACTGACCGGCTATAGCCGCCAGACCATTAATAAATGGGTACGCAAGGAAGGCTGGACAACGTCACCAAAACCTGGCGTCCAGGGTGGCAAAGCCCGACTGGTTCACGTCAATGAACAGGTTCGTGAATATATTCGCAATGCTGAACGTCCAGAAGGTCAGGGAGAAGCGCCTGCCCTTTCTGGTGATGCGCCGCTTGAAGTATTGCTGGTGACACTGGCGAAAGAGATGACGCCAGTTGAACAAAAACAGTTTACATCCTTGCTTCTGCGGGAAGGGATTATCGGATTGTTACAACGCTTAGGGATTCGCGATAGCAAATAATATGAAAAGATTACGCAACAAAATGACCACCGAAGAACTGGCTGAATGCCTCGGTGTGGCTAAACAAACTGTTAACCGTTGGATCAGAGAAAAAGGCTGGAAAACGGAAAAATTTCCCGGCGTGAAAGGCGGTCGTGCCAGACTTATTCTGGTCGATACGCAAGTTTGCGAGTTTATTCAGAACACGCCAGCCTTCCATAACACACCAATGTTGATGGAAGCTGAAGAGAGAATTGCTGAATACGCTCCTGGAGCACGCGCCCCGGCGTATCGACAAATCATCAACGCGATAGATAATATGACAGACATTGAGCAGGAAAAAGTCGCGCAATTTTTGTCACGTGAAGGAATTCGCAATTTCCTCGCCCGTCTCGATATTGACGAATCAGCATAAATAAAAAACGGCAGGATATTATCTCCTGCCGTTTATCTTTTTACACGCTAATTACTGCTGATTTTCGCGTTCAGCAATAAAATCCAGCGCTTTGTTGATACGCTCGATACTGCGGGTCTTACCAATTGCGTGAACGGTAACATCCAGTGCTGGAGACTGCCCCGCACCGGTTACGGCGACACGCAGCGGCATACCAACTTTACCCATACCCACTTCCAGCTCATCCGCCGTCGCCTGAATAGCGTGATGAACGTTTTCAGCGGTCCAGTCAGTAATCGCGGCCAGTTTGTCACGAACCACTTCCAGCGGCTGACGCGCTACCGGACGCAGATGTTTTTTCGCCGCATCGGCATCGAACTCAGCAAAATCTTCGTAGAAATAACGGCAGCTCTGTGCCATCTCTTTCAGCGTCTTGCAGCGTTCGCCCAGCAGTTTCACCAGATCAGCCAGCTGCGGGCCGTTACGGGTATCGATATTTTCCTGCTCAATGTGCCACTGTAAGTGAGTAGCAACATACTCCGGCGGCAGCGCGTTAATGTAGTGATGGTTCAGCCACAGCAGCTTGTCGGTGTTGAACGCACTGGCAGATTTGCTGACGGCATTCAAAGTGAAGTATTTGATCATCTCTTCACGAGTGAAGATTTCCTGATCGCCGTGGGACCAGCCCAGACGCACCAGATAGTTCAGCAGTGCTTCTGGCAAATAACCGTCATCACGATACTGCATTACGCTGACTGCCCCGTGACGTTTGGACAGTTTTTTACCGTCATCGCCATTGATCATAGAAACGTGCGCGTAAACCGGCACCGGCGCTTTCAGGGCCTTAAGAATGTTGATCTGGCGCGGCGTGTTGTTGATATGGTCTTCGCCACGGATAACGTGGGTGATTTCCATATCCCAGTCATCGACAACCACACAGAAGTTATAGGTTGGGGAACCATCGGTACGGCGGATAATCAGATCATCCAGCTCCTGGTTGCTGAACTCGATCGGACCACGGATCTGATCGTCAAAAACAACAGAACCTTCCTGCGGATTAGCAAAACGCACGACACACGGTTCATCATCAGCATGATGCTCATGGCTGTGGCGGCAGCGACCGTCATAACGCGGCTTCTCACCTTTCGCCATTTGCTCTTCGCGCAGCGCTTCCAGGCGCTCTTTAGAGCAATAGCATTTATAAGCAGTGCCCTCTTCCAGCATCTGATCGATCACCGCGTTGTAGCGATCAAAACGTTTGGTCTGGTAGTACGGACCTTCATCCCACTCCAGGCTCAGCCAGTTCATGCCATCCATAATGGCTTCGATAGCTTCCGGCGTGGAACGCTCAAGATCGGTGTCTTCAATACGCAGCACGAACTCACCGCCGTGGTTACGTGCAAAAAGCCAGGAGTAAAGAGCAGTACGCGCGCCGCCAACGTGCAGATAGCCTGTTGGGCTTGGCGCGAAGCGAGTTTTGATTTTCATGAAATGGCCTTACGTTTAGAAAGATGCCGACAACCGGCAAATCCTGGAAAAATTGAGTGGGCGATATTCTATCACTCCCGCCTGATTCCTCAATGTAGTTCGGGTTTCTACCTTACGCATTATTGTTTTCGTTGACAAATTGCGCAACACGGTCTGTTTTGCGATCATCTTGCTTAAATTTACGACGAACGAACAATTTCTTTAGAAAATGCGTTGACTCATTTTGAACTCTCCCTATAATGCGACTCCACACAGCGGGGGTGATTAGCTCAGCTGGGAGAGCACCTCCCTTACAAGGAGGGGGTCGGCGGTTCGATCCCGTCATCACCCACCAC